>BNJT01002668.1_pt1 | contig 423119 bp, 832 predicted proteins | sample 8540491 | NCBI WGS metagenome assembly BNJT01 (sample SAMD00202455, study PRJDB9452) | human saliva metagenome | host: Homo sapiens
TCCCCTGCGACACTTTTTTAATAGTATACATGCTAATTTATAAAAAAATGCAAGCTTTTTTTGTTGATTTATCAATCTTTTTTTATACAAACGCCTCCGTGTGTTTCATTTTTTTGTTTGAAAAACAGCTAGAAACATTATTATATCAACGTTTCTAGCTGTTTATTTTGAAAGTCTTAAAAATTCTTGAAAACCAATACAATTTTTATACTTAAAAAAATTTATTTTTAAAAAAATTTTATTTTTTTCTTCCTTTCAACAATTGCTGTCACTATGAATAAAAAAATAAAAATCGTAAATAGTGAAATTGAATAAGTAACATTAAACTCTTCTCCAAACGAATGTTTAAAATAAAACACATTGAACAGTTTAATCAAAACTGGAATGACATTGATAACAATTGCTGCCATCCAGATTCTTCTTCCTGTAATATCTACTCTTCTTTCTTTATCAGTTTCATCTTTTTCTCATAGTGATTCCTCCTTAAATTTCTACGATTTTTTTATCTTTCATTTTTTCTCTTTTTTTCATTATTAGCCGTCACGAAGAATAAAAAGAAAGTTGGAAACAGAGACATGAAATAAGTATAATCAAATTCTTCTCCAAATGAACGCTTGAAGTAAAAACACATTAAACAGTTTAATCAGAATTAAGATTACATTGATAATGAGTACTGCTGACCAAATTGTTCTTCCTGTAATATTCACTTGTTTTTTTCTTTACCATTTTCATCTTTTTCTCATAGTGATTCCTCCTTACACTTCTTCCGAAATAACACCTAATAGGATCGGAATGAAGATTACAAACTTTTTCTCCCGTTACGTATTCAATAACTGATTCTCCACCAACGAATACTTTCACCATTAATATCGTTAACACTGCAACATAAAACCAGAATAAGTTTTTTTAAATATTTTTTTCATCTTGTTACTTTCTTTTTACTTCTGTCATTCCAATCACTTCCTTTACGTTTTTTTACATATTTAGTATATCTAATTCTTCCCTTATCGTTTAGTGCCTAAAGTCACTACTTACCATGACTAAAGTCATTAAAAAAACACTCTAAGCTTTCGCCTAGAGTGTTCTTTTGTCAATTAACATTGAATATCAAATTTACATTTATCTGTTTCTTCATATTCTTTAATATTTTTCGAAAACTTGTTTCAATCATGTTTAATACTGCTTCATCTGTATAACTTCCCATATGAGGAGTAATTAATACACGAGGATATAAGTCTACTAATTTTTGCAACTGCAGGATCTTCGATTGTTTGACCTTGTAAGTCTTTAAAGAATACTGCACTTTCGCCTTCTAATACGTCTAAACCTACACCTGATAAGTGACCAGATTCAACCGCTTCGATAATAGCGCCAACATCTTGTAACTCACCACGAGCTGTATTTACTAAGATAGCACCTTTTTTTCATCTTGCTAATAAAGTCTTTTTGTAATTACTTTACCATTTGCTGGAATGTATGGTGCATGAATACTAATGACATCTGAATTCGCTAATAATTCATCTAAAGATACTTGAGTACAAATATCTTCTACTCCTTCTTTAGGGAATGCATCATATGCTAAAAACTTTAGCGCCTAATCCTTTGAATAAGCTTGCTGTTGTTAAACCGATACGTCCAATCCCTACAACACCTACAGTGCAATTACGAATTTCTTTTGCAAACATTTGTGCATCTACACGGAAATCTTGTTTGCTTGTTTTTGAAACTGTATAAGCAACATTTCTTAATAAAGTCATTGCTAGTGTTACTGCTAATTCACTAATCGCATTTGGTGAATAGAATGGTACATATCCTAATTTAAATCCTAATTCACGTGCGTAAGCTGCATCAATGTGGTTTACCCCTACTGTACGAGTAATCACATATTTAACGCCTAACTCTTTATAAATATCTAAATTTTTCTTTATTTGCCCAGCAATTTCCACGTAAGATAACTGCTTGACAACCTTCTGCTAATCGTGCTGTTTCTTCTGAATTTAAATATTCAGGTGTTGTTACTAATTCATAACCAAATTTCGCATTCACTGCTTCGAAAATTGGTTTTTTTCTACATCACGAACTCCATATGCTAATACTTTTCACGTTTATTCCTCCAATATCGAAATGGAAAAAGTATCCCCATCTTGCACGGTTCTACTTTTTCCATTCCCAAAAAAATATTTATTTAATTGAACCTAGATTATAGACCTTTTTAAAAATAACTGATCCTAATACAATCCAGAATACTACTGCTGCGACACTTAATACTGTTGCTAATAACGATGCATTACTTGCTAAAACTGCTTCACGATCATATTTAATCGCATAAGCTACTGCTACTGTTGCAGGTGGTGTTGCAAGCATAATAATAATACCCATTGCAGCTTCATAACCCATTGGTAAGAATGGACGTACTGCAAAAAAATAATTGCTACAAAAGATAGCTGGAACTACTAATAATTTCACTAAACTATAGTACCAAACTGCACGTTCTTTTTACAGCATCGCCCTAATGAAATGTTCCCTAATGTAATCCCGATTGCTAACCAAGATAATGGTGAGCTTAAGTCCGCTAAATAAGAAATAGCTTTAAATAACCATGGAGCTGTTTTTATCAATACGTAAGAAAGCTACCATAACTTCTTTATCTTTATCCATTACAGCAACTTGTGGTAATGAACCTTGGAATACCCAAATTAATAAACCAGCAAAAGTTGCAATTACGATAATATTTCCAAAAAAATTAATTTTAAATTTTTTTCTTTTCAAATTTCATACCACTCATACGAATTAAACCATATGAATATAAGAATACACGATAAGCTAAGTTGAAAATATTTGCATATAATGTACCAGTTGCTCCTAGTAATCCATTAATAATTGGAATACCGAAGAATGTTGTTGAACCAAATGTAGTTAAAACAGAAAGAGTTGTTTTACGATCCCCTTTCTCTTTCATGAAGAATAATTCTCCTAAAACAATTAAAATTGCATAAGCGATAAAACCAAAAAAATAAATACGTTTAACCCTGTTGTAAATGTTTCTTGTTTAATATCTTGCATAAACGCTTTTGAACGCTAACGCAGGAATCGCAACAGATAACGCTAAGTTACTAATGACCTTTCCACTATTTGCATCAACAATATCCTTTTTTACGAATAATATATCCGACTAAAATAATAGAAATTGTTGAAAAGATTGCTGCCACAAATGTTGGCGCTGTTAAAATTTTCAGAATTTCAGCTGATGACATCTAAAAATTAACCCCTTTTTCTATTTATATTTTATGTACCTTCTTAGATACCCCAGTATTTTTAACATATTTCTTGTTTTTGCAAAAATTAATAATTTTTGAAAAAAAGTTTATCCAATGAAAAATTTTTTTCAAGCAGATAAACTATACTCGACTACAAACTTATTTTTCTATTTTTTTCTGTACAAATTCGAATCTCTGGTTGCTCCGGCGCAGCTTTTACTAATACCGCCAACAAATCCGCACTACTCGTAACAGCTATTGCTTGATTTCCCCATTCTACAAAAATAATATTGATGAACATTTAGCGATTCTACCTCGAACACTCTTGCAACTAATTTCCCTAATGAAGAAAAAGCTCTTTTTCATTTCACTTAAATGACCCCCTTGCAACGCTTCTAATATTCCTTTAAATTCATCTGGTGGCAACTGTATTTGATTTGCATTCAATACATGCGTCAACATTTTAAAAAGCATAATAGGATTGATTCACTATTCTCTCCTCCTATTGATTTTTCCTCTAACCATTGTTTAGCTACTTTTTAAAATGGGTAGTTCACGATTCGTTAATAATCTTCCTAATTTTTTTGTCTGTTTGTGCTTCATATAATTCTACCGCTTCTTCATATCCAAGCATTAATACCTTCATTTGAAAAATCATTCTTTTTCATAATCCAATAATGCTTGTTCACCACGACTCTTCATTTTACACAAATAATAATGGTTTATATTATGACGATTCACTGCATGATAATAGTCACTCACAATTCCGATTTTTACATAACAGTTCACTATCGATGCCTAATTCTTCCTTAACTTCTCTTACCACCGCTTCTTCTGCATTTTCATTTTTCTTCTAAACCTCCACCGGCAGTTTCTATATAAGTTCCCAGTCCAAATAAGTCATCTCTAGTAATTTGAACAAAAGCAAAACCGGTCTTCATCATCCACAACAATCGCTCTTGCACAATGACGATCCTTTTGTTCGCCTGTTCTTTCCCATTCCTTGTCTTCTAATTCTATATAAAATTGTAAATCTTTCATGTATCTTCCTCCAATCGCATTCCTATTATATCTCTTTTTTTCTTGTAATACAAAAAAAGAGAAGATCCTCTAGACCTTCTCTCATACATTTCAAAATAAGTTTCTCTAATTTTTTTCTTTCGGTTTAATACAGTATTTAAGAAAATTGCTACAACACTCGCTACTACAATCCCATTTGAGAAAAAAACATTTGAACAGCAGTCGGCATACTAATAAATAAATTACTATTATTAAATCCAACCCCCATACTAATAGAAATCGCTGCAATTAAGAAGTTATGTTCATTATTAACAAAATCAACCGTTGATAACACTTGCATCCCTTGAAGCGATACAAAACCAAACATCACAACCATCGCTCCCCCAATAACAGGACTAGGAATAATTTGCGCTAACGCTCCAAACTTCGGCAATAAACCTAAAATAATTAAAAAGATTGCAGCGTAATAGATTGGAAGACGATTTTTTTACTCCAGAAATTTTTTTACTAATCCAACATTTTTGAGAAAATCCTGTGTATGGAAATGTATTAAACAACCCACCAAGTAACACTGCCATCCCTTCAGCACGAAGCCCATTACGAAGACGAGTTGCATCAATTGTTTCACCAGTAATATTTGATAAAAGCCATATAAACTCCAGTAGACTCCACCATTGAAACTGTGGCAATAATACACATCATTGCAATAGATGACAATTCAAAAGTCGGCATTCCAAAAATAAAAATACAGACGGAACATGAACAACAGCCGCTTGATGTACCGGTGAAAAATCAACTAAGCCCATACTTGCTGCAACAACTGTTCCAACAATCAGCCCAATTAAAATCGAAATCGATTTGATAAATCCTTTTGTAAAAAAATATTAATCAAAAAGAATAATAACAACTGTAATAATTGAAAGTAATAAACTTTGCGCAGTTGGCTCTGGAGAATTATTTCCCATATTTCCAATCGCTACTGGTATTAATGTTAATCCAATTGTTGTAATAACAGAACCCGTCACAATCGAAGGGAAATAGTTCGCTAATTTAGAAAAATATTCCCTGAAACTAAAATGACATAAATCCCTGAAACGATTAAAGCACCAAACATCGCTCCACTACCATGACTCTTACCGATAATAATTAAAGGCGCCACCGATTGAAACGCTACCCCCAACACAATCGGAAGACCTACACCAAAGTGTTTGTTTAATTGAAGTTGTAACAATGTAGCAACCCCACACATGAAAAATATCTGTAGAAATCAAATACGTTAATTGTTCACTAGAATATCCTAAAGCTGTAGCAATCATTAGAGGAACAAGAATAGAACCTGAATACATTGCTAATAAATGTTGTAACCCTAAAACTGCTGCTTGCGAGTGCTTTTTGTTGTTGCATTATAAATCTGCCTCCTTAAAAAAATAACATTCCCATTTTCAAAACGTTCAATACGAGCTAATGATAATACTGGATAGCCAGCCCCTTCTATCAATCCACGACCATCTTGGAATGATTTTTTTTCAATGACAATTCCTACCGCTTCTACTTTAGCACCTGCTTGTTCAATGATTTCAATCAAACCTTTAGCAGCTTGACCATTTGCTAAGAAGTCATCAATAATCAATACTCTATCTTGCGTAGAAAGATATTTACCGGCAATAGATACCGTATTACTTACTTTTTTTAGTAAAGGAATATACTTCAGCAGTTAGCACTCCTTCATTCATCGTAATATTTTTTTAGATTTCTTTGCAAAAAAATCATTGGAACATCTAATTTGTCAGCTACATAAACCGCTGGAGCAATACCGGACGCTTCAATTGTTACAACTTTTGTAATTCCAGCATTCGCGAATTTTTCCTGCGAAAAAAACTTTTCCAATTTCATGCATTAGACGAATATCCACTTGGTGCGTTAAAAAGGAATCCACTTTAAGAATATTCTCACCCTAAAAACATGACCATCTTTCAAAAATGCGTTCTTCTAGTAATTTCATAAGTCCTCCTACTAATCAAATAGTTTTCTTACTTCCTCACAATACTTTTACCCCAAACAAAAAAACATACATTTTTTTATCACCTTCCGTTCGGAATATCTGTATTTTAATACTATAAACTTATAAAATCAATAGTTTATTTATGAAATTTTAATTAAAAACGAACAATAAACTTTATTCTTAATTGAAATATTCATTTTTTTAGGCAACAATCATGACCACCCGTCTAACGGGTGGTTTGAACCAGGGGCTATAAGCCCAGATTACAAGCCAGCGCCTCAAGACGCTGGCTTTCACTTTGTTCAAGCCTTATTGCTTTTTGACTCGTCACTTGCCTCTTAAAGAGGCGTTTATATTACTTACCATCATCCCTAAAGGGATCCTCATACTCTTTTACACTTAATTTATCAATTGCTATATCATGTTTTTTTCTTGTTCTTGTATATACTTTCTTATGGTAGCTTCATTGAGACCTACTGTGCTTACATAATATCCCTCTGCCCAAAAAAATGACGGTTCCCAAATTTATATTTTTAAATTTTGCGTGTTTATCAAACATCATTAGTGCGCTTTTTCCCTTTTAAATATCCCATAAAATTTGAAATACTTATCCTTGGTGGAATACTTACCAACATATGAACATGATCTGGCATAAGGTGTCCTTCTATAATTTCTACCCCTTTATAACTACACAATCGACGAAATATTTCTCCTAAACTTTTCCTATATTGATTATAGATAACTTTCCGTCTATACTTAGGTGTAAAAAAACAATGTGGTATTTACACATCCATTTTTGTATGTGATAAACTATTAGCTTTTTTTCAGCCATATTTTTTTCTCCTTTCGCTATATGATAGGCTTGAACACCTTTATTGTATCGCGATTGGAGTTTTTTTGGTATAACCTTCGACGCGCACCCGCATAGCGGGTGAGTTTATTTGTCACGCACCTACGGAGCGTGACGGACTGAAAAGTCACTAAAAAAAGGCCGGACATAATTGTCCGACCTCGAAAGTTTCATTAAAAAAATTATTTTTAATGTTACAGAAGCTCCAACTTCTTCTAATTGAGCTTTTTAATGCTTCTGCTTCTTCTTTAGCAACGCCTTCTTTTTAAGATTCCAGGAGCGCCATCAACTAAAGCTTTAGCTTCTTTTTAATCCTAAACCAGTAGCTTCACGAACAACTTTAATTACTTTAATTTTTGTTGTCGCCTGCAGATGTTAATTCTACATCGAAGTCTGATTTTTTTCTTCAGCAGCTTCACCAGCGCCACCAGCTACTACAGCTACAGGAGCTGCTGCTGTTACGCCAAATTCTTCTTCGATAGCTTTTACTAAGTCGTTTAATTCTAATACAGTTGCTTCTTTAATGTCAGCAATGATTTGTTCAATGTTTAATGCCATTTTTAATTTCCTCCATTTTGGTTAATTAATTTTTTTATTATTTTTTTGATTAGCTAGCTAGCTTTTAAGCAGCTGCGCCATCTTTTTTTGATCTGCAACGGCTTTGAATGCCAATGCAGTGTTGCGAACTGGTGCTTGTAATACTGATAATAGCATTGATAGTAAGCCTTCGCGGTTTGGTAATTTTGCAAGAGCTTCGATTTCTTCTTTAGAAGAAACTTTACCTTCGATTACACCTGCTTTAATTTCTAAAGCTTCAACTTTTTTAGCAAAGTCAGCTAAGATTTTAGCAGGAGCTACTACATCATCGTTACTGAAAGCTACAGCTGATGGTCCTTTGAAAATGTCATCCATTCCTTCTAAACCAGCTTCTTTAGCTGCACGTGATAAGATGCTGTTTTTTTACAACTGCAAATTGTACACCTGCGTTACGTAATTCTGTACGTAAGTTTGTTGCTTGTTCTACTGTAATTCCTAAATAATCCACAACTACAACAGATGTTGCGTTTTTTTGAATTGTTCAGCAACTTCAGAAACTTGTTGCGCTTTTTAGCAATAATTGCTTCACTCATCTTCGTGTTTCACCTCCTGAATTTTTAGGTAGGGCATAAAAAAACTCTATGCCCACAAAGACATAGAGAAATAAGATCAACTTGTTCTCCCTCGGTAGGATATTAAGGCTAAAGCCTCCTACTGTCTTCGGTCGCATTCAACTAGAAAAATAGTTTACAGGAACAAAAAAAGTACTTGTCAACTATTTTTTTGCATTTTTGAATATTTTTTTGCTTACTCTCCTAAAATGAGTTTTGTTAACTCTTCAGAAGTGACTGCTCCAAAATATTCTGTTAATTCAAATGTATCTAATACAGCTTTTAATATCTTCCTCTACCATACGTACGCCAATCAATTGAGTTTCTACATCTTGAATTTCTCGTTTAGAAAAGAAATCTCCACGAATACTACATTTTGTAATTCTCCCTTGTTCTACTTCTAAGTATACTTGAATTGTTCCTGCTTTAAATCTTCCATCACGGTAGTCGCTATATTGTGGAGATTCTCCATAATTCCAGTCCCAATTTTTATACTTTTTTTAGCTGTCAATTCATCAATAGCTTTCCAATCTTCTTCCGTTAATACATAACGTTTGGCTTCATCAATGGAATCAATTCCTAACAACTTACAAGTCATTAAGTTTTTTTAAACTCATCAATCGTAATATCTTGATATTCTGGTGCTAAATTCGGACGAATCGAACCTACTCTTGCTCTTGTAGATTGAATCCCTTTTGATTGTAATTTCTTTTTGTTTGGATTCAAAACTTTTTCCATTGCATCATAATCCACATCTAATAGTAAAGAATAACCTCCATAAACACGACCATTACTAATCGTCATCGCAGCGCCAGAAACTTTCTTCCCATCAATCGTTAAGTCATTTCGACCTGTTTTTTTCTACTCCTGTCGCTCCTAATTCATGAAGAGCTTGAATTGCAGGAGCATATGTTCTTTCAAAATCTCCAAATACTCCATTATCTTGAATTAAATAACAAACATTTACAGCCCCTGAATCTACATATACGGCACCACCACCCGTATCTCTTCTAACGACTTGAATGTTATGTTCTTTTAAATATTGTTCATTTACTTCCGCCACTGTATTTTGGAATTTACCAATTTCCACTTTTGGATCACAGTAATAAGGGAATAAAATATCATCATCTAAAAAAATACATTTTTGTTGCACATACACTTGCATTGCAAGAGCTACTGCTCCGTCTGTAACATACTTTCCATTTCTAATTGGTTCAATCAAATACATAAAAGCTTTCCTTCTTCCTTTAATAATTGATGTGTTTCGTGTATTAATGTTGCAATATTATCTGATAATAGCAGGGTGCGATTTCGAATGGCTAAAGGCACTCGATAATGTTTATGATTCATGCTCACATAAACTGCATTTGGATTTTTCTGTAACTTTCTTTTTGGAATGGCGTTTTTAATAAATTGCGGTGTTGTAAATCCAATTCCAATTTCTAAATAAACCACTTTTTCCTGTCTCATATTGTTTTTAAAAAGGCATCATAACGTGCTTTTTTTGTTCAAAGAAATCTGCAGACTCCACCATTCCTTTTTTTCTGCATTACGCTTATTAATCTCTAATGGCGCTCCACATTCTGGACAAAATGGTATTAATTCATAAGGAACTTTCATATCTTTTTGCTGAGCAATCATTTCACGAATCAACTCATCTTTTTCGATAAGTTTGCGGATGACAATGTTGACTGCATTGTAACAATCCGTATTCTCCTTGAATATGGAATACTTTTTCCATATCAAATCCCGCTACTTCAAAGGCATTATCAGCATTCGTTGTAATAATATGATAAGGTTTTGGTTTCAAGCATTTCTTTCAACTCTACATAAGCTGCTCCCACTGGTTGATCTAAGTAATTCAATGCAATAAAACGACTTTGAAAAAGACCAGTACTCTTCCCAACTCGCAAATTGAAATAAACTTGCTTGTAACATATCTAATAATTGATATTTTTTTCTATAAAATCTGGAAAAAGCTGACTCAAAACGTTCCCCAATATAAGTGAACCCATCCGCAGCAGACATTCCTGCTCCAATTCCTACAACAATCGCATCTGCTTCTTCAAATAAACTTTTTTTAATTGTTGCGCTTGACTTTCCATCTCTTGTATCGGTGTAATCCACTCCACTGTTTCTCCTCCCTTCTATTTTATGATTGTAATAATTTTCCCATAGGCCATTTGTTCTTCCTTTGTAAAAAGCTGATAAAATAATCGTTTCTGGGAAAGCATGTTGCTTAGACCAGTCTGTTACAACCGAAACTGCAATTGAAGCAGCCTCTTCTACTGGAAAACCCAAATTGACCCGTTGAAATCCCACAAAAAGCGATACTTTCTAACTTCATTTCTTCTGCTTTCTTCAAGCAACTAATATAACATTTCTCTAATAATTGTTTCCGAATAGGTGTAACGGACTTCCCAGGGGGAATAAAAGGCCCCACTGTATGAAAAACATAATTACATGGTAAATGAAAACTTGGTGTCACCTTCACAGACCCTACCGGTTCTTTTTTTCCTTGAGCCTGTTGGATTTGGTGACAACATTCTCTTAACTTGACTCCTGCAAACGTATGAATTGCATTATCAATACAACGATGATTTGGAATAAAACATCCTAACAAGTCACTATTCGCTGCATTTACAATAGCATCCACTTCTAAATGGCATAAGTCTCCATGATATAATTTGATTCTCTCTTCATTTGTATCTTGGCAACTTTCCATTCCAACTATCGCACCTGTGTGATATTGCTTTTAAATAAGCCTCTTCCAGTTCTAAATAATGAAGATCCACATCACCAGCAGGTCGAACATTAACAAGCCCACGCCATATTTCTTCTAATTCTGGTTCTGATTTTTTTGAGACAAATCTGGAATAGCTTCCCCTTTTTTTCTTCCGTCAAAAAGCAATCATTTGCTGTAATCGATGAATTTGCGTGTCTTTATTCATCTTCTAATGCCATAAATTGCACTTCATCAACATCTGTTAATACGACTAACCAATGTTCTTCTGGTTTTTCAGAGTTTAATAATGTTGGTTCGTCTACTGCAGCTTTATTATATTCCACTACTTTTCCTCCGATTGGAGTCACAATAGACATTACTGTTTTTAGAAGCTTCAATACTAACAATTTCTTCTTCTGCTTCTAACACTTCATCTTGGCTAAATTGAACAAAACCAATTGTACCCACATCATCTTGTAATTCTGGCGTCATACGAATCGTATAACGGTCTCCTTCTTTATCAATCCATAAAAAAATTTTGCAAAATTTTTCTCATTGTATTCTTCCTTTCTACTGATACAACTGCGCTAGTAATTCTAACGCACGTTTACGATTTTTCAAATCCACCAACTAGTGGAATCATTAATAATTCATCCGGATTACAAACTTGGCATAATGCATCCAGTTGTTCTTTTACTGCCCGTGAATCTCCCAACAATTAACCGTTGACGATTGTCTTCGATTGTTTTTTTCTTTCTACCGGAGTTACTTCTCTTGTTTCAACATCTTTTTTTAGTTGGGAATGTTTCAAATTCACTAAAATCTTGTTTCCCTAACATCCATAAGTCTAATGCTTGAGCCATTTCTTCCGCTTTTTTTCCTCAGTATCTGCAATGACTACAAAAAAACCGCTAAAATAAAGCGTGATTCAGTCCCATTGACCGATTGAAACTCTTTACGATAAGACGTCGATAATTCTTTTTGCAAGTACAAGAGGCTCTTGTGGAATATACGGGAAAAATTCCATAAACGAATCCTAAGCCATTTTTTTGCAGCAATATGAACAGATTCTCCGCCCATTCCTAATAAAAAAATTGTTCTGGAACTTTCATTGTATAAGGAACAGCTTCATTAGATTGGATTATTTCTTGTAAATTCTCTACCCATTCATCAAACTGAGGTTTCATATAATGACTTTTTCAAAGCCGTTGAAACAGATTTTGTTCCAATTGAATTTCCTAATCCGATATCGATTCTGCCTGGAAACAGTACTTCTAATGAGCGCATCACTTCTGCTACCTTATAAGGAGCGTAATGCAAGCCCATAATACCACCTGAACCAACATGAATGCTCTTTGTTTGAGAAGCAATCGCTGGAATCACTACTTCAGGTGCACTAATCGATAAAGCATTTTACTTCATGATGTTCTGCCACCCAAAAAAACGTTCATACCCTAATTCTTCTGCCAGTTTCGCTAATTGAATTGTTTCTTGAATCGCATCTTCATTTGTCTTTCCAAAATCAACTACGCCATAATCCAGTACACTAATTTTTCATCGACAGCTCTCTCCTTATAGTTCACTTCTAAACTTCTAAAGAAATCTCTAGCATCTTTATGAAGCGACTCTCCAAAAATCCATTAATGGCACAATATCTTTAAATGCGGCTTGTGGAATGGCTAATTCTTCTAAATACTCCGGTTTAATCGACAATTGAATGTCTGCTGATTTACCTTCTTTAATTTTTCACAGCAAATTCAGGATCTGTAATAAACGGAGTCGATAACCCAACAAGGTCGGCATGTTCTAACGCTTCTAACGCTTTTTCTTGACTATTAATACCCCCAGAAGCAATGACTGCTACTTTTTCCTTTTTAATGCTTTATAAATCACAGCATTGACTAATTCTCCTTGATGAGGACCTTTTTGCTCGAATTTTTATTTCGAAATACATCATGCCCCCAACTGGCAATTGCTAAATAATCAATCGAAGCAATAGTTAGAGCTTGATGGAAAAAAATTCTAAAAAAACTCATCAATACTATATCCAATCTGATTCCCTCTAGTTTCTTCCGGAGTTGCTCTAAAACCTAATATAAACTCTTCCCCTGCATATTGTCGAATCGTTTCTTGAACCACTTTCAACACTTCAATCCCAATACGAGAACGATTTTTCTAACGATTGTGATCCATATTCATCTGTTCTCTCATTTGAAAAAAAGTAGAGAAGAATGTTTGAATTAACAATCGTTGAGCAGAAGAAATTTCTACTCCATCAAAACCTGCTTCAATCGCAATCTTCGTGGCACTACGATAATCTTCAATCACTTGATGAATTTCTTCAATTGTCATTTCATGTACTTCATGCGGAAATGGCGATTGCAATGTCATTGCACTAGGACCTACAACCGTTTTATCTCGATTCAATGCATGACTAGCAAAAACGTCCTGCATGCGTTAATTGTAAAATAGCCGTTGCTCCTTGAGATTTCATTTCCTGAGCTAATTTTTTTCAACCCTGGAATAGCCGACTCATCCATCGCACTAAATCCATATTCAAATAGTTGCCCTTGTTTATTGACATATGCTGCCCCTGTAATTTGTAAAGCAGCAGAACCTGCACGTCTCTTTGCATATAACAAATCATCTTGTGTAATATGCCCTTCTTCTGTCGAAGAATTTGTCACCATTGGCGATAATACAAAACGATTGTCTAATACAATATTTCCCTTCAATGTAAAAAGGTTCAAACAATGCGTCTATTGTTTTCAATTTTTAAACACCTTCCTTAACCACACATACTTCTATTGTATCACTTTTTCTGACTTTTATGCTGGAAATTTTTTTCAACTTTATCAAAACTTCCACAACTCATCTTGTTCCCACTGTTCAGCTATTGCTAGCAATAAATCTTCTCTACCTTTTGCAGCCACTAATTGCACTCCAATTGGCATCCCTTCACTAGAACAACCAACAGGGAGACTAATCGCTGGTTGCCCCGTAATATTCATTCGTTGCGTAAATGGAGTGTCTTCCACACTCGACTCAAACATCTTCCATACAACCTCTTGACGTTCTTCGTGTGATAACTCATGAATATGCTCCAGCTTCTTGATTAAGTCAACATCTAACGAATAAGCATCTTGTTTCGGTGCAGTATGAGCAACCGTAGGCAATAATAAAACATCATATGTATCATGAAGTTGCATCATCACTTCCGCATAACGATCCCAATCACCCGCAACTCGTGCATAATCAGCACCTGTCACCATTAACCCACTTTGATACATCACCCATGTCATCAATTCCATATCGGAGCGAGTCATTGGACGTTGCAATTGTTTCTCCATCCTTTGAAACATCACAACAGTCTCTGCCCCACTAATGAGATAAAAACCCTTTTTGAAGCTCAACTCCATTAATCGGGTCTTCTGTTATTTCACTCACTTCATGTCCGTCTAATGTAAACTTCTGCGCCATTTGACGAACAACTTGTTCCACTTCACTAGAAACATTTCCACCAATCGGATGCTTTAATAACATCCCCACTTTCAACGGGCGATTGAATTTAGGAGAAAATAAATGTTCTTTTTCCAACAAAGGCAATGGAAATGGACTTTCTAATTGACACGTTTGCAAATGCCACAACAAATTCCTAGTATCTCTTACCGTCTTTGTCAAAGCAAACTGAACGGTCGCTCCATTCCACCCACGATAAGAACCAGGCCCCACCGGAACACGACCACGAGTCGGCTTCAACCCAATCAACCCATTATGACTAGCAGGAACACGAATCGAACCTCCACCATCACTTGCAGCAGCTAAAGGAGAAATCCCCGCAGCAACAATTGCAGCAGCACCGCCACTAGATCCCCCAGCATTAATGCTTTCATCCAAAAAAATGAAGAACAGGCCCATGTAACTGTGCATCACTCACCATTTTATACCCAAACTCTGGAGTATTCGTTCTTCCTAATATAATAAAGCCTAATTCTTCTAGCCGTTTTACAAAATGACTTGTCTCCTGACAAATATAATCTTTAAATAAACGAGACCCATACGTACAAGGTGTTCCTTTCTTCTCTTGTCCTAAATCTTTTTAAAAAAACAAAGGAACTCCCGCAAAAGGTTGATTACTCACTTGAAACTGCTTCGCTTCTTCTATCGCTTCTTCATAACGTGTTGAAACAATCGCATTTAAAGTAGGATTCAATCGTTCTGCTTTTTCAATCGTTTCTAACACTAATTCCACTGGACTTACTTGCTTATCCCGAACCGCTTGCGCTATACTCGTCGCATCTCGAAACATCTCCACACCTTCTTTCACACTATTTCGCATTGTCATTATATACACGTACGTTCTTTATTGGCAATGAGAATGCATGGAGAAAGTAAAAACTCGTACTTTCTTCTGTACATTCAAAAAAACGTTAGGAAGTAATAAACCTCGTCTATCACATCCTAACGTATTAAAATTTATTCCTGAATCATTCACTTACATTAACGTAAACCCATCATTATTATTCCACCAAATGGAATGAATAACTTGAAATAACAATATCTTCATGCATACGAAGTGCATATCTTAATTTCAAGCTCATTTGATTATGTAATACATTTTTGCCAATTTTTTTCTTGGGATAAATTGAGGAACAATAACTGTTACTGATTTTTCCACTTTTCCTTCGCTTCTCTTGCAATCTTCTCCACAAATTCAATTGTTGGCGGAATGACATCACGATAGTTTGTCATTACATTTTTCAAAACGAATCTCTGGGAAATACTGTTTAAATTCACGAGCAACTTCCTCATCCTTTTTCTTTCGTTTCTTCAGTAGATACATGCATCGCTATAATATCATTACCAAGACTATGCGCATAACTAATGGCTCCCACACTTACTTGTGTCACATTTCCAACTAACACTACAACTACATTTCCATTATACGTTTTTCTTAACAATATCTGTTGAAATGCGTAATTGCGCAGCTACTTTATCATAATGATTTTTTTATTCTTAAAAACATCCACATCAAAATAGCAATAATTGGGAAGAATGGCCATATTTCACTAATTCTAAACAACAATAGAATTCCAACAATTCCATAACAAATAATTGCACCTAAAAATATTTGCAATTGAGTGTCGTAAAAAGTTCTTTCCATATAATTTTTCTCCAATAAATGACCATTCCAGTTTGCGATAAAGCAAAAGGAATAAATACACCAATCGTATATAGTGGAATTAAACTTTCTGTATTAGCGTCAAATATTAATAATAATACAACCGCACCTGTTGCAAGAGTAATAATTCCATTCGAATAACCTAAACGATCCCCTTTTTTTCCATATACATATGAGGCATATTTTTTTCTTAGCCATATTAAACGTTAACATTGGAAATGCAGAAAAAAACCTGTATTCGCTGCAACTGCTAAAATTAACGCTGTTGATAATTGGAAAAATATAGAACAAACCTTGACCTAACGCAGAATCACCTAAAAATAGCATGAGCCATTTTGAGCTAGAGTTGTAATGCCATTCTCTGGAACAAGACCCAACCAATAATTTAGAAAAGTAATGCCAGCAAACATGATTCCTAAAATAATGGTCATAATAACAAGAGTTGTTGCAGCATTTTTCGCTTTTGGTGATTTAAAAAATGGTACTGCATTGGAAATAGCCTCAACCCCCGTAAGCGAAGCAGATCCACTAGTAAAAGCACGTAATAACAAAATCACAGTTACACCAGAAATAGTTTGTCCCACATGAGCCGTAGCATTATAAACTAATTGCCCAGTTAAAATTTGAGTAAATCCATATCCTAACAAAAGAAGTGTACTTACAATAAAAAGATATACAGGAACCATCAAAGCAGTCGCAGACTCACGAAGTCCTCTTAAATTCATCATCATCAAAATAAGTACTAACAAAATGGATATATGTAAATTATACGGTTGTAAACTAGGAACTGCTGAAGTAATCGCATCTGCACCAGACGCTACAGATACAGCCACCGTTAACATATAATCAATTAACAAACTTCCTCCTGCAATTAAACCTGCATTTGAAGACAAGTTCTCAGATGTTACCAAGTAAGCACCTCCACCTTGTGGGTAAGCATGAATCACTTGACGATAAGAAATTGTCAAACTTGCTAATAAAAATTAAAACGACTATCCCAATCGGTAAAGACCACCATATAGCTCCTACCGAAGCTGTCATTAAAACAAGCACGACTTGCTCTGGACCATATGCAATAGAAGATAATGCATCACTAGAAAGCATTGCTAACGCTTGGGTTTTTCCCAAGTAGTCCTTCTTCACTTTCTGAATTTGATTGGAGAGGACTCCCCAATAAACCATTTTTTTAATGTTGAAAACATAAATAACTCCTTAAACATACATAAGGTATTTGATACCTCGAAATAAACAATAGGGTCATTTTACTCTTAGGAAATATTATTGTCAAAAATAAAAAAACTAAAAAAAGAAACTATTTTTAAACATTTTATAAAAACAAAAAAACCAAGCACGAAGGCTTGGCTTTTTTTAATCAATTTCAAATTATAGAGAAGCTACGTCTACTTTAACCCCAGGGCCAAAAGTAGTAGTTACAGAAACGTTACGTACGTATTGACCTTTAACTGTAGCAGGTTTGATACGTAATAATGTTTCGTGAATTGTTTTGAAGTTTTCTACTAATTTTTTTCGTTTTTCGAATGAAACTTTACCGATTGGAACGTGGATGTTACCAGCTTTGTCAACACGGTAAGTTACTTTACCAGCTTTGATTTCTTCAACAGCTTTAGTTACGTCCATTGTAACAGTACCTGTTTTTAGGGTTTGGCATTAAACCTTTGGGTCCTAATACACGACCTAAACGACCAACTTCACCCATCATGTCAGGTGTAGCTACGATAACGTCAAACTCAAACCATCCACCTTGGATTTTTTGAGCTAATTCGCTATCACCAACGTAGTCTGCGCCAGCTGCTTCAGCTTCTTTAGCTTTTTTTCACCTTTTGCGAATACTAATACACGTTGAGTTTTTACCAGTTCCGTTTGGAAGAACTACTGCTCCACGTAATTGTTGGTCAGCTTTCTTTGGATCTAATCCTAAACGATATGCAACTTCTACAGATGCATCAAATTTAGCGAAGTCTGTTTCTTTTTGCTAATGCGATTGCTTCTTGAACTGAATAAAGCTTTTTGAAGAATCGATTTTTTTAGCGGCTTCTAAATATTTTTTTGCTTTTCTTTGCCATTGTATAATTTCCTCCTAATGTGTGGTTTTAACGGTTCTACCTCCCACAAAGTCCATGAGTGAAACACTCGTGTTAGGGACTTTTGGAAGCTGCATGTTTGTTAGCCTTCTACTACAAATCCCATTGAACGGGCTGTACCTTCGACCATGCGCATTGCAGCTTCAACATCTGCTGCATTTAAGTCAGGTGCTTTTTAATTCAGCAATTTCTCTAACTTGATCACGAGTTACAGTAGCAACTTTTTTTCTTGTTTGGTTCGCCTGAACCTTTTTTTCTACTTTAGCAGCTTTCTTTAATAATACTGCTGCTGGTGGTGTTTTACAGATGAAGTCGAATGAACGGTCTTCATATACTGAAATCACTACCGGAATGATTAAACCAGCTTGATCTGCTGTACGAGCGTTGAACTCTTTACAGAAGCCCATGATGTTAACTTGTGCTTGACCTAAAGCTGGACCTACTGGTGGAGCTGGTGTAGCTTTACCTGCAGGAATTTGTAATTTAACTAGTTTTACAACTTTTTTTAGCCACGAGACATTACCTCCTTGATTGTTTCGCGCGTGGTTTAAATGGAGATGAAGATTTCTCCTCCCACGTTTTTGTTCCAGTGCATACAAATGCACCTTGATATTCTAGCAAGAATTCTTGTGAAATGCAAGCTATTTTTGCAACTTTTTTTCGCAACAAATTAATGATGATCTCTGAAATAACATACTTTAAGGTCAATAAATCGTTGTAAATCCCTTTAACAACTGGAATAATGTTGCACGATATTCAAATTCATCTCTCGTTTTTTTGGTAAATCTAAGTTTCTAAATTCATCAATATAATCTTGAATTTCATCCATTAAGGAGACTCCTGTATTCGTTAGATGTAATTGTTCTCCTGTTGAATGGAACATTTCTGCTAACAAATCAGCTTCTCTAGCAGGGCAATGGAAATCATTTAAATTTTTTTCGCCATCACTTCTAGTAATTGCAATTGTTCCGCACGCATTTCAAAATAGCATAAATCCTTATTAAATTGACTAAATAATTGATTTTCACTCTCGATATACAATAATTTTTTTGTGCTTCAGTTAATGTGGCTTTTGCTTCTAAAAATTAATTTTTGCATCATTTGTTCCGTTACCTTCTCTTAAAAAAACGAAGCCATTAGACACAAAATCTCTCGAAGTTTTGATTCAATTTCTTCTCGTTTCTTTTTCAATCTCTTGTTGATAGCTTGGCATATACCAGTTTACTAAAATCGCTACTCCAGCCCCGATAAATAAAATTAATGCTTCATTGAGTAATAAATTAGGAGTAATTTCTTTACTTAACCAAACATGAATAGCTAATACCGAACTTGGCGCAATTCCTACTTCTACTTTAAATAAGAATGCTAATGGAATGAAAATTAACAAATACAGTCCAAATCCAACGGTTGAATGTCCAAGTAATAAAAAAATACGCACACTGCTATTGTTAATGCTAGAGACATCGAAATAATTCTTTTCCAAGCAATTACAATCGAAGACTTTCTTGTATCTACCACACTCAGTATCGCAATAATGGATGCAACAGAAGCTGAAGACAACCCTAATGCTTGTGCCACTAACAACGCTCCAAATGCTGCTAATACCATTTTAATTCCTTTTTAATACCATTTATTTTTCCCCTTTCTATTCTTAACAACTCTTCTTTTCTATGAACTCCACCCGCATATCCGGTTAATGCACCATTTTTTTCCCTAGCACTCGATGACATGGAATAAGAATACTAATTGGATTTTTTTCCAACAGCTTGCCCTACTGCTTGAGCAGAAAAAAAGTTTCAACTCCTTTTTTTCTTTTGCGATTCTCTGCGCAATTTCTCCATAAGTCATCGTTTTCTCCATAAGGAATTTCTTGCAATATTTGCCAAACTCTTTGCTGAAAACTTGTACCTTTTGGCTGTAACGGAATCGTTATCGAAGTTTGTTTTTCCAGAAAAAAATAACTTTCTAACCAACTTTCAACTTGCCTAAAAAAATCGGCAAATCTTTTTTTATCTCAAGATTACTAATTTCCTTAGCATCATTCACTTGCCCCTACAAACCATAATCCTATTAAAGACTCGCCATCACTTCTTAAACGAACTTCTCCTAGAGGTGAATGCAATCTACTTTCAAACACTTCTCAACCTCCCATCCCTCAGAATAAAATTAGTATACTCCATTTACTTACAAAAAAAGAAGTGGTATGTTTGTATCAATAATATTTTTAAGGAGTTCTTATGATTTTTACACCAAGCCTACTTACACATTTTTCGATAAAAAAATAGCGGAAACTTACTGTTATCCCAAAAAGAATTACCTTTATCGAATCCCTATATTACAGAATATTTTACAAAAAAATAATTGAAAAAAACATTGAAAAGCGACCCTCGTCATGGTGTCTTACCTCCAGAAGAACCACTTCTTGGATTTTTTAGCAGACGACAGTATTCCTTTTTATTGAAAAAAACACAACAACTAGCTCATAAATTATATGAAATCATCGCACCAGCAGAAGATATTCCTGCTGCTGATTATGTATTCGCATCAGGTATTAATGATCAAGGCGGAAATTTCTTTGCGATTTTTACGTTTAGACTACAGCTCTAAATATACACATTTTTTTAGATTATGAAGATGATCAAGTATTAAATACAGTGCTACAAAAATCATGCGATTTTTACCAAATCCTTCTCAAAAAAATTATCTGAAGCATTCATTGTAGATACAAGTAATGGACAATATCAATTAATCGAACGAAAAATATATTGTAGAAGGTAAAAAAATTCCGTATTTTTTTCTGAGCAGTTTTTTTAGAAATTACTCCTCCAACAAGTACGCAGGAACAAATCAAAGAAATTAAAAAGACCGTCACTCATGTTGCTAAAAAAATACGATGAAGAAAATTATTTGGCTCTTGCAACGACTCAACAAGCCATCTTAACACAATTAGAAGAAAGTGATGAGATTGATGCAGGAATTATTTTTCGATACAGTCTTCAAAGATAAACCACTCGCAAAAAGAAGCAGCTTACCAAGCCATTGCGACTGAAAAAAATTCCAGAAAAAAATTCCTGTTACAAATGTGCCAAAAATACGAGAAGAAATATAGTAAACAAAAAAATTCAAACTCGATAATGGAATTGAAATTACTATTCCAAGTGACATTTATGAAAACAAAGAAATGGTGGAGTTTATCAACAATCCAGATGGATCGATTTCTGTATTAATTAAAAAAATATTGACTCAATTATGAATCGATTCAATGCATAAAAAGCGAAATGAAGTTCTGCTTCATTTCGCTTTTTTTCTTCGTTAAGGTTTTCTTTTTCGTTAATCCTACACCCATTAACTCATAGAATTAGTGATACGTACGAACCATTTGATCGTCTGTTTGATTGATATCAATCATAATACGGTCATTTGCTAATCCAGCCATATCTTTTTTTGTTAAAGTCTGAAACATCTTTTTGATAAACGTTTCATAGAAATAACTTCCCCTTGTTTATTTGCTAAAACAAGTAAATTATAGCCATTTTCAGCACTTTGTCCTAACAAGAATTTTGTAACCTGGACGTAATGTACCTTCATTAGGATTTTTGTAATACATAAAGTTTATTATTCACAATTGTAAAGTGACCTAAAATTGATAAACGTGGAGTGAAATGATCAATAACTACGTTATTATTTTTTTCACACTAATTGTTGAAGTAATTGACATTTCTGGTAATTTTTTTCTACACGTTTTCCATTTTCACCAAAGTAGAAACGATTCATAAATTGTTGTAATCCTTTAACAACTGAATTAGGATCAATCATTCCACCAGGTTCTTGATGGTCTACTAATGTATCTAATAAGTCATAACCTGCTTTTCCTAAGTGAGCATTACTTTCTACAAACCATTCATTTTGTGCAATATAGACACCATCTTGTGATTTATGAAGTAAGTATTCATCGCCACCCATGCGATAAATTTCTGACACTAGGTGATAAGGAGTATCTGTTAACATATAGCCATCTTTTCCAATAACATATGAACGACCATCGTTTGCTTTTCACCGGTTGATCTGCTACCATTGAACCATTTGATTCAAAATAAGACCATTTATCTCCTACTTTTGTCCAACCTGTTTGCATATCTCCTTGGTCAGATAAATAGTACCATGTATTTCCTTCTTGATACCAACCTGTACGCATTGCGCCGTCTCCATTTAGAGAGTACCATGCTCCGCCAGTGAATACCCAGCCAGTTTGCATCACACCATTATTATCAAAGAAATACCATGTGCCTTTATCTTTAGCCCAGCCATCTTTTACTAATTTACCTTCTTGGTATAAATTCCATTGGTTGCCACTTTGAACCCAACCATCATTTGTTGCAGCAAATACTTGACTACTTGCTAATGCTGCTACTAAAGCTGTAGAAGCTAATAAACTACCAAACCATTTCTTTTTCATCTTTCATCTCTCCCCTTCGTTATTGGTACTTTATCCAAAGAAATTCTACAAAAATCTCTCTACACTTATTCTACTCCTCTTTTTAGTTAGGAAAGATGTTTTTTTCACATTCTTAACATTTCTTTAATTTTTAGTAACAAAAAGACTCTTCTTTGTAACAGTTGCTAAACGTAACGATAACTATGCTACAACAGAAAAGTCTTTCTTCTTTTTATAATGGTTTCTTCAACGGAATTCCAGGTTTTCTAGGATATTTATTTGGCGTTTCTTTTTGTTTTTTTAAGATGGTTACAACATGACGATTTCCACCTTCATACGGTAAATCAAATGACACATCGCCTTCTACTTTTCCACCTAAAATGGCAATCGCTTTTTTTCGCTTCTTCTAACTCCACTTCTGTATGAGCAGCTTTCAATGCTAAAAAAAGTATCCTTGTTTCTTCACTAATGGCATACAAAATTCGCTGAGTACACTTAATTTTGCTACTGCCCTAGCTGTTACGACATCATAAGATGCTCTGAAATTTTTATTTTGTCCAAAAGTTTCTGCACGATCATGGAAACATTGAACATCTGTTAATCCTAACGTTTCTACTAAAGTGTTTAAAAAAACGTAATTCGTTTATTTAGCGAGTCCACAATTGTCACTTTTTAAATCAGAAAATACAATTTTCAATGGAATACTTGGAAATCCTGCTCCAGCCCCGACGTCACACAATGTTTGATTCGATAACTCATGATGAAATCCTAACGCTAAAGAATCATAGAAGTGTTTCAAATACACGCCTTCTTCATCGGTAATTGCCGTTAAATTCATCTTCTCATTCCACTCCACCAATAATTGAAAATATTGATGAAATTGTTCTTTTTGTACCTCTGTTAACGTAATGCCATGAACTTCTTGGAGTCTTTGATAAAAATTCTTCTGGTTTCATACAATCCTCCTATTCTTGAACTTTCGCAATTTTTTTCCTTGTTCGATATACACCATTAAAAATCGATACATCGGCAGGATTTACCCCACTAATACGGCTTGCTTGCGCAATCGTTTCTGGTTGAATTAATTTCAAACGCTGACGAGCTTCTGTCGCAAGTCCATTAATGGCATCATAATCAATATTCGATGGAATACGTTTTGCTTCCATTCGTTTTAATTTTTTTCTACTTTTTTTCAATCGCTTTTGGCAATATAGCCTTCATATTTTTACAGAAATTTCTACTTGTTCTTTTTACTTCACGAGAAACAGCTACCTCTTCTTCTGCAAAGCCAATTAAGTCATCATAAGATAACTCTGGACGTTTTTAATAAATCACTTAATAAAATACCATCTTTTAATTCTGCGGATTCTTTTTTTCTGCTAAAAAAATACTTGCAATTGTTCAGTTGGTTTCAAGCGAATGGATTGGATGCGTTTAATTTCTGCTTGAATGGCTGCTTGTTTTTTTCTTGGAATGCTGCATAACGTTCATCTGAAATTAATCCTAGTTCATGACCTTTTTTTCTGTTAAACGTAAATCTGCATTATCATGACGTAATAATAAACGATATTCTGCACGAGAAGTTAATAAACGATACGGTTCTGTCGTTCCTTTTGTGACTAAATCATCTACTAATACTCCAATATACGCATCACTACGACCTAAAAATAAATGGTTCTTCTCCACGAATTTTACGAACAGCATTAATTCCGGCATAAAGTCCTTGACCGGCAGCTTCTTCATATCCACTTGTTCCATTCATTTGTCCAGCTGTAAATAAATTCTCCACAATTTTTTTGTTTCAAATGTATTTTTTTAATTGGTGAGGAATAACAACATCATACTCAATAGCATAACCAGTTCTCATCATTTCAGCTTTTTTTCCAAACCTTCTACCGTATGAATCATTTGAATTTGAACATCTTCTGGTAGAGAAGTTGATAATCCTTGAATATACACTTCTTCCGTATTTTTCTCCTTCTGGTTCTAGGAAAATTTGGTGACGAGGTTTGTCGCTGAAACGAACGATTTTATCTTCAATAGATGGGCAATAACGAGCTCCTACCCCTTCTACAATTCCTGTAAACATTGGTGCACGATGCAAGTTCTCACGAATTTTTTTCATGAGTCCCTTCATTCGTATACGTCAACCAACATGGAATTTGATCATAGCGATAGTCTTCATCTTTAGAAGTAAAACTAAATAAGTTTGGAGTTTCATCTCCTGGTTGGATTTCTGTCTTGCTGTAATCAATCGAAGAACTCTTAATTCTTGGAGGAGTCCCTGTTTTAAAACGAGCTAATTCGAAACCCTAATTCTAATAAGTTTTTCTGATAATTTAATTGAAGGTTGAGAATTATTAGCTCCAGAAGAATATTTCAATTCTCCAATAATAATTTGCCCACGAGAAGATGTTCCCGCTGTTAAAACAACTGCTTTTTGAACGGTAAATTGCACCCGTATGAGATACAACCCCTTTACAAACACCGTCTTCTACAATTAAACGTTCCGCAATTCCTTGTTTTTAAATCAAGATTTTCTTGTTGTTCAATTGTTTTTCTTCATTTCTTGCGCATATAAATGTTTATCTGCTTGCGCACGTAACGCACGTACTGCAGGGCCTTTCCCTGTATTTAACATACGCATTTGAATATATGTTTTATCGATATTTCTACCCATTTCTCCGCCTAGCGCATCAATTTCACGCACAACGACTCCTTTTTGCAGGGCCTCCAACAGATGGATTACAAGGCATAAATGCCACCATTTCCAAATTCATTGTTAATAATAATGTTTTAGCACCCATACGAGCACTTGCTAGTGCAGCTTCACTTCCAGCATGACCCGCACCGACTACGATAACATCATAGTTACCAGCTTCATAAGTTGTTACCATACTTCCTCCTACTTTCTATTGTTCATTCGTTGTATAAAAATTCCACTTGATGGCGAATATATTCACCATTTTCATATATAAATTTAGCCGAGAAAAAAATGGACGATTCTCTAATAGCCAACTCACAAAAAAATTAAATCGCCTTGCCAAGTTGGTTTCGTCAATACTTGATTATAAGGAACCCACTCCAAAGTCCCTTCAGGAGAGTCGATTAATTCCCCGGAAAATTCTGTTACTCGAAACACATACGTATACCAATCATGGTCGGGAGTAAATTCAGGAAAAGTAATAATTCCTTTTTAACGCCATTTGATGAACTTTCAAACCTGTTTCTTCAAAAAAATCTCACGAACAGCACACTCTTCTGGAGATTCACCCGCTTCAATTTTTACCACCTACTCCGATGTATTTACCTTCATGTACATCATTTGGTTTCTTATTGCGCTTTAGTAATAACAGTTCTTTTTCCATTATCGATATAGCAAATTGTTGCTAGTTTTGTCATTCGAAACTCCCTTTCTCCAATAGTGGCTTTTTCTTATTTTTCCTAAACAGAATTGGCTAAATAATTGAGTTAGAAGTTCATCTTGGACGCTATCTCCTGTGATTTCTCCTAATAAATCCCATGCTCGTGTAAAATCAATTTGAATTAAATCGACCGGCATTTCCATTTCAATTCCATTTTGCACTTCGACTAATGCCTGTTCTGCTTTTTTTCTAATAAAAGCAATATGACGAGTATTTGATAAATAAGTCGCATCTCGTTCATTCATTTGTCCTTGGAAGAAATATCCCGCAATTTTTTTCTTCTAATTGATTGATTCCTTCTTTATTCAACATAGAAGTTGTGACAATTTCTTCTTCATTAGCATAAGGAGCGATATCCTCTGTTGAAAGTTTTGAAGGCAAATCTGTTTTTATTAAATAAAAATAATTCGTTTCATTCCTTTTGTCGTTTCTAATAAACGAACATCTTCCTCTTGTAATGTTTCACTTTGATTTAATAATAACAAGACAAAATCCGCTTCTTTTTAATGCTTTACGACTACGTTCTACCCCAATTTTTTTCTACAACATCATCCGTTTCACGAATTCCTGCTGTATCGATTAATTGTAAAAGGCACGCCACGGACATTGACATATTCTTCAATCGTATCCCTTGTTGTACCTGCAATATCCGTTACAATGGCTTTTTTTCTTCTCTTAATAGCACATTCAATAAACTAGATTTCCCAACATTCAGGGCGACCTACGATGGCTGTTTTTTTAAACCATCTCGTAAAATCTTCCCTTAGCTAGCTGTATTTAACAAAGCACGAATCCCTTGCAATACTTGTTGCGTCTTTTTCTCGTAATAATTGCAAAGTCATTTCTTCTACATCATCGTATTCTGGATAATCAATATTTACTTCCACTTGCGCTAATGTATTTAAAAATTTCTTGACGTAAATTTTTGAATTAAATGCGATAATTAGCCATCTAATTGACGCATCGCTAATTGCATCGATTTATCCGTTTTCGCTCGAATTAAATCCATCACTGCTTCTGCTTGAGACAAATCGATACGTCCATTTTAAAAAGGCACGTTTCGTAAATTCTCCAGGCTCCGCTAATCTAGCTCCCATCCGTAGCACTAATTGCAACACACGATTAATCGCCACAATCCCTCCGTGACAATTAATTTCTACAATATCTTCTCGTGTAAATGTTTTTTTGGAGCTCTTAAGACACTTACCATGACTTCATCATAGATTTCCCCAGATTTAGGGTCGACGATATGACCATAATGAATCGTATGTGTCTTTTGTTCTTCTAATTGTTTAGTACCACATTGATAAATCGAACTTGCGATTGAAATCGCCAAATCTCCACTAATTCTGACAATCCCAATAGCCCCTTCACCAGGTGCTGTCGAAATCGCAGCAATCGTATCAAATTCTGTTTGCATACTGATATCCTTTCTTGGCTTCATTGCACAAAAAAAGTGCACACTCCACCCCTTATTGCTAAAAGAGTGGCTCGCACTTTGACTGCTTACCTATATTTCAGTGATATTATACAATACTTTTCTAACAAGCGCTAGTAGGAGGAATGGTTAGAAGACTTTTTTTCGTTTTTTTCTCTTTTTATGTGCAACACGAATTGCATAAGCGTCTAATAATATTCGACTAATAATTTGCAAAGGAAGACGGGAACGTACCTCATACTCAGGAAAATAAGAATCTTCCGATTTAAATCCTACAAAAAGTAATATCACTTAATCTTGCAAGAGGACTTGTTCCATTTGCTGTAATAACAATTATAGGGACTTCATTTTTTTATGACAAACCTTCGCTGCCTCTACTAACTCTTCTGTATGCCCATTTAAAAGAAACGATAATAGCTAAATCTTGTTCATTCAATCGGTGACTAATCGTTTTAATAATATTAGGATCTACATATTGCTCACAGGTTCTTTCTAACAAATGAAATTTAATCTCCATTTCACTAGCTATCATTTCACTTAATCCTCTAGAAAATATAAACACTTTCCTTGCACCAAAGATTGCTTGCATAGCATCTTCTATCGTCTTACTATCCAGTTGCTCTATCGTTTTTCCTTACTTCTTGCTCATTCTTATCAACAACATCTTGAATTTTTATCAACAATTTCTAAACTATTAAACGTTGGAAATTCCTTATTAGATAGTTGATATTGTTTTTTTCAAATCATACTTAAAACTTGTAAATCCATCATAACCCTAACTTTTTCATTGTACGCACTATTGATGCTGTAGAAACATTAGCTTCTTCACTCAACTTAACAATTGATATTGATGGTATTAATTCTAAATGCTCTTCAATATATTTAAGAAGATATTTTTCAGTATTAGTAAGCCCCTGCGTATTAAACATGATAACTCTCCCATTCTGTAAAGTTTTACTAATATAAATACCTATTCAGAAAAACTTTTACAAAGTTATTTATGTAATAATAAGTATAACAAAAATAAAAAGGAGGTGAACATATGATTTATACATGTACCATGAATTTAGCTATTGATTTGTATATCAAAAACACTCCAAATGAAAGCATCTGAAGTAAATAGAACTGAAGAAGCAGTTTACATGCCTAATGGAAAGGGCGTTAATGTAAGCTTTATACTGAAAGAACTAGGAATTGATAGTGTCGCAACAGGATTCAAAGCAGGGTTTACAGGAGAATTTATTGAAAGTGAACTACATAAAGCAGGAATCAAAACTGATTTTGTATCAGTAAATGGTATTACACGAATTAATGTTTTTTTGCTCACGTAGTAGCGAATAACGAAGAATTTAAACTAGTAAATCAAGGCCCTACTGTCACTGAAAAAGAAGAGTTACAATTACTTTCAATTATTGATACTTTATCTTCTAAAGATATGTTATTCGTTTCAGGAAGCCATCCTTCAGGAATATCAAAAAAAGCACTTACGAAAAAAATTGCCAAATCATCTCAACAAAAGGGATTCAAACTAATACTCGATACTTCTGCAAGTTTTGTACCTGAATTATTAAAATTCCATCCTTATCTGATTAAGCCAAACGATGAAGAACTAGCTAGTTGGTTTTGGACTGAAAGATGTATCTTTAGAACAAATTAAAGAATACGGAAATAAATTATTACAGCAAGGCGCACAAAATGTACTAGTTTCATTAGGAGCAAAAAGGAGCAATTCTAATTACACCAACAGAAAATATACACGTTAACGCTCCAAAAGGAAATGTTGTAAATACTGCTTGTGCCGGAGATACATTACTTGCTACTTTTTGTCGGTTGTCAAATCCAAGGGATGTCAAAAGAAGATTCTTTAATTAAAGCTGTTGCTGCTGGAACTTCTACAGCTTTCAGACCTGGATTAACAGATTTTTTTCAGATGTTCCAATATTGATAAAACAAATCAAACGCTTATACTAATAAGTAATAATAAAGGGGAAAACAAAAATGACAAAATATGATATTATTGCCGCTACTGGTTGCCCAACGGGAATTGCGCACACCTATATGGCTCAAGAAGCACTTGAACAAGCGGCCAAAAAGTTGGAGTAAACATTAAAGTTGAAACACATGGACAAATTAGGGGTAGAAAAATGAATTTACAGAAGAAGAAATCGCAAAATGCAAAAAGTAGTAATTATCGCAGCTGATAAAGATGTACAAGCTCATAGATTTGTTAACAAAAATTATTGACGTTTCTGTAGGGCAAGGAATTAAAAAAATGCAGATGAACTAATTGCTCAAGCATTACGAGGAGAAGGTATTGTGAAATACCCATCTGACGAACCTACTAAAAAAAGTTGAATCTACGCAAACAACTACTGGTGGTAGCTCGATTGGACGAGAAATTTATAAACATTTGATGAATGGAGTTTCTCACATGTTACCATTCGTTGTTGGCGGTGGGGTATTGATTGCTGTATCGTTTGCACTATTTGGAATTTATTCTTTTTGACCCAAAACCACGCAACTTATAATCCTTTTTTTCTGCTCAATTAAAAGAAATTGGTGGACTAGCAATGGGATTAATGACACCAATTTTAGCTGCATACATTGCACAAAGTATTGGTAATAGACCTGCACTTGTTAGTGGTTTTTGTAGCAGGCCTTATGGCTAGTAATGGTGGTGCCGGATTCCTAGGCGGGAATTATTGGTGGTTTCTTCGCAGGATATTTAGTTGTACTTTTAGAAAAAAATTATTTAAAAAAATTACCAAAAAAACACTAGACGGATTAAAAGCTATTTTTCCTTTATCCGTTATTAGGAGTATTAATCACTGGGCTATTTATGAGTATTATTGTTAGTCCTATGGCAGAAATCAACCAAAACTTAATGGTATTCTTAAAAGGATTCCAAGATTCTAACCCAGTTCTTCTTGGTTTTAGTAATTGGCTGTATGTGCGCATTTGATATGGGTGGCCCTGTGAATAAAGCTGCATATGTAACAGGTACAGTACTATTAGCAGAAGGAAACACTGCGTTTATGGCTGGTGTTAGTGCAGCTTGTATTGCACCTCCATTAATTACTACTGTAGCAGTTTTATTGTTCAAAGATCGTTTTTGACGCAAATGAACGTAATGCTGGTTTAGTGAATTTCATTTTAGGATCTACTCATATTACTGAAGGTGCTATTCCTTTTGTTGCAAAAGATCCTCTACGTGCAATGCCATCAATGATGCTAGGTTCTTCAATTGCCGCTATTTTTAACTTATTTATTTGGAGTACAAGTCCCTGCACCACACGGCGGATTTTTAGTACTTCCTGTAGTTACACATCCTTTATTGTGGGTAATAGCAATTGCAATAGGAGCAATTGTAGGTGGAGTTGTCTTAGGAGCAACTAGAAAACCTTTATCTAATTAATATACAATCCTATATTTTTTTATATTATTCTATACTATAAAAAAATAAAGTTAGGAGGAATTTTAAATTGATACATCAAAATGCAATTTTTCAATAGAGAATTAAATTCTCAAGATGAGGTTTTTCATTTCTTGTCAAAAAAATCAATCGAATTGGGTATTGCTACTAATGAAGAATCTGTTTACAAAGGATTTATTGAACGAGAACAGCAGGTACTACTGGTATGATGGATGGTTTTTGCAATCCCTCATACAAAATCAAAAGGAAATATTAACACCTAGTATCATTATTGTTCGTTTAGAAAAAAAGGGTTAGATTGGAATAGCATGGATGGAAACCCTACTTCTTTCATTATTAGTTTATTAATTCCAGATAACGAAGCTGGAACTACTCATTTAAAAAAATATTAGCATCGATTGCACGTATGCTAATGAAAGCTGATATTAAAGAATCTTTACTTTTAGCAACTTCTGAACAAGAGATTGAAAATATTTTAAACAATTATCTTAAACAATAATTTAAGAAACTCTATTTTAAATTAAACTACTTCATATAAATACATTTTTAATGTGGAATAAGAAATTGAACTACTTTCTTATTCCACATTTTTTTCATCATCAATTTAATTCAAAAGCTTTCTATTACTTTTCATTTACTCTTCTTCGACTTTTTTTCACTTCCATATTGCCAATATTTGATAAAAAGGTACAATTTACCTATCTATTACTAGGGGTAAATCAATGTTAGAACATCCATTCAATCAAGTCGTTGAAAAAAATTGCCGTTTCAGATATTCGTCAATTTGATGCAGAAGTTTCTCAAATTCCTGGAATCATCAAATTAACACTAGGTGAACCAAATTTCAACACACCAGAACATATTAAAGAGGCTGCTATTCAAGCAATTCGTGATAATCATTCCCACTATACTCCAAATGCTGGGATTCCTGAATTACGTAAAAGCAACTGCAGAATACTATAACAAAAATTCAATTTAAACTATACAGCAGAACAAGTGATCACTACTATCGGAGCTACTGAAGCCATTAACGCTAGCTTCCAAGCTATCTTGAACCCTGGAGATACAGTTATTGTTCCAACTCCAGTGTTTCCATTATATATGCCAATTACAATGGTTAACCAAGGGAACTTTATTACAGTAGACACTAGTGAAGATGGATTTATTTTTAACTCCAGAAAAAAATTACGTGCTACAATCAGAAGCACATCCAGAAAAAAACTTTTAAAGCCGTTGTATTAGTATATCCAAGTAACCCAACAGGGGTAACTTATTCTAAAGAACAATTAGAAACTTTAAGCGTTGTCTTAAAAGAATATGGATTATGGGCATTATGTGATGAAGTTTACGCAGAATTAACTTATAGCGGAACTCACACTTCATTAGCTTCATTCTTACCAGATCAAACAATCGTGATTACAGGTTTATCTAAATCTCATGCCATGACTGGATGGAGAGTGGGTACATCCTTGGACCAGTTCCATTTATTAATGAAGTTGTTAAAACTCACCAATACATGGTTACTTCTCCAAGTAGCTCAAGCCAATACGGTGCTTTAGCTGCAATGTTACACGGACAAGGTGACTGCGATATTATGAAAGCAGAATACCAACAACGTCGTGACTATCTTGCAAAAGAATTACGTCGCTTAGACTTCGAAGTAGCAAGTCCTGATGGAGCTTTCTATCTATTTGCTAAAATTCCTGCAAAATGCGGAACAGATTCATGGGCATTCGTTCGTGATCTTGCAAAAAAATGCTAAAGTAGCATTAATCCCTGGAGTTTCATTCGGACCTGGTGGAGAAGGATACGTTCGATTCAGTTACGCTGCTTCAATGGAAAACTTAACAGAAGTAGTCGCTCGTTTAGAAAAAAATATTTAGCATAATACAAAAGGCTGGGGTGAATCCCAGCCTTTTTACTTTTATCCTAAAGTTTGCACTTTCACACCATCAGGTGTTCCAATTAAAAACTGTTTCTGTCATATTTGTAAATAGTCCTTGTTCCACAACTCCTGTTAGAGCTTTTTAATTCTGCTCCAAATGTCACAGGATCTTTAATTGGGAATACATCTAAGTCAATAATATAGTTTTGACTATCTGTTAAATAACGTTCTCCGTTTTTCTAATACTCGGAATTTTTGGACGATAGCCTTTTTGCTTCGAATTTTTTTGAATAATTGTTCTGAACCATAAGGAATCACTTCTACTGGAAGTGGGAAGCGTCCTAAATAATCTACCATTTTAGATTCATCAACAATCCAAATAATACGTTTTGATTGTTCTGCAACAATTTTTTTCAAATAGTAAGGCACCACCGCCCCTTTAATTCCTGAAAAATCAGGAGCAATTTCATCTGCTCCATCAACTGTTACATCAATGAAATCTACTTCATCTACACTCTTCAATGGAATTCCTAGCTTCTCAGCTTGTTCTTTTTGTACGTTTTGAAGTTGTTACACCAATAATGTCTAAGCCTTCTTCTTTTTACACGTCTACCAATTTCTTCTACAAAAATAATAAGCTGTAGAACCTGTTCCTAGACCTACTGTCATACCTGATTCAATATAAGTTGCGGCCTGTTTGCCGACCATCTCTTTCATGTTCACACGCATACCCTCCAATATGATTCAACTATTCTTATTATAGCATAAATTCTTTTTACTCGTTTCAAATCTTCTTGTAATTGTTCATAGATTTGTCGCATTTCTTCAGCAGATAAACTTAATTCTACTTCAACCGTTTTTTTGTTTGTTTCTTTTTCCTCTTCTTCTTGATAAAGAAAAGACTTCTTCTTCATCCAATTGTGCTAGGTCAATTCCAATGACTTGAGAAGCCGTTATTAAAAATATTTTCAGGAGCAATGACCCATGTCATTACATACTCGTCTTCTAGTTGCTCTAATAACACTGCTAATCTAGATTGTTCAAATTCTGAAGAATACTCTTCTCCTTTTTCTAATAAATTCTTCATCGCCACCAGACATTCTTCCAATTGTGCTACAGATAATAAGTCTATCACTTCTTGATAAGCTTCTTCCTGTTGAGAAACTTGTAAGAAAACATCTGTTTGAATGTTGTGAGTTTGAGGTTGGATATCTAAAAATTTTTAATTCAAATATAAAATCTCCTTCTGAAATTTTTCATGCGCTCACCTCTTTCTTCGTTTTATTGCCATATCTATAGTACAAGTTTCTCTTTCTACTTTCAATCATTTCAAAGAAAAAAAGGCTGGAGTTTCTCCAACCTCTTAACGTAATATTTCAATGACATCTTTATTTGCAGCAGATTTAGCAGGAAAAACGCTAAATACAATCCCAATAAAGACAGATACTCCAACTGTTAGCGCTACTGCTGTCCAGTCGGTATAAATTTTAAATGGTAAGAAATTCGAAATCAGCATTGCAATCAAGACTCCTGTGACATATCCGATAATTCCACCGATAGAAGTAATCATAATTCCTTCTAGTAAAAATTGTAATTGAATCGAACCTTTAGTAGCCCCCATTGCACGACGAATCCCAATTTCTTTTGTTCGTTCAGATACTGAAATATACATCATATTCATCACGCCTACACCTGCAATGAATAAAGAAATTCCGGCTACTGCTGAAACGAAATATGTTAATCCATCTAACACTTTCCCAATAATATCCATTTGAGCCGCTACGTCAATAAAAGTATATTTACCAGATGTATGTTTTGAACCTACTTCATTCAAATGAGTTTCTATTTTTTAGCGACATCTTTTTGCCACATAGCCTGGTTTAATAAATACTTTTAGCCCATTTACATTTTCTTCTTTTTATGATAATGTTGATGAGTAGTAGCTGGAATATGTACAGCTTTATAAGGATCTGCACCAGTAAATATAGCTTGCAGCGCATCTACTTTACTCGTTGGCTTGACTCCTTTAATATAGTACACTTCCCCATCAATCGTTACCCCATTCCCTAGCGCTTGCTTGGCACTAGAAAATAACAATTCTGCTAAATTTTCATCGATAATCGCTACTTTCTTATTCGCATCAATATCTACTTGGGAAATATTTTCTCCAACCGTCAAAGATTCTTTTGTTGCAGATTTTTCTAATCCAAGTACAACATGTTCTGTCGATTTCTTTGTTGGAATCGAAATTCCAAAAATATAATTTTGTTCTTTTGTTTCAGGGATTTCAGTTCCAGAAACTCCTTCAATACTTTCCACACCTATACGATCTTGTTTCGAAAAAGCTTTTTCTACTTTCCGAACGGATTGTGGATTATCGGGTTGATAAAAAAATTGTACACTAACTTTCCCATTATCTTCTCCAGCTAATCCTGAAATAGCCATTTTTTGGAATCCTTTCCCGAGACTCATAATTGTAATAACAGCTGCAATTCCGATAATAATTCCTAACATGGTTAAAAATCGTACGACGAGCATTCCCTTTTAAAGAATGCAGAGCGGATCCTAATAATACGCTAAAATTTCATATGGAATCCCTCCTTTTTGTTCATGAATCACACCATCGATTACATGAATGACACGAGAACAATACTTCGTCAAAGTCGGATCATGCGTTACCATTACTATCGTTACTCCATCTTCACGATTTAAACGATATAAAATGTCCATAATACTGGCAGATGTTTTACTATCTAATGCTCCTGTTGGTTCGTCTGCAATAATGAATTTTTGGACTATTCACTAATGCACGAGCAATTGCCACTCTTTGTTTTTTTGACCACCAGAAAGATGGCGAGGATATTTTTCTAATTTATCTCCTAATCCTACTTTTTCTAGTGCTTGTTTTTACTTTTTGTATGAGTTTGGCGTGGTGTTAATCCACGATATAATAAAGGTAGACGAACATTTTTCTTCCACGGTTGCTTGTTCAATTAAGTTAAAATCTTGAAAAAAACAAATCCAACGGTAGAATTACGAACTTTGGAAATTTGATTATCACTCAAATTGGAAACAGACTCATCATTAAAAGAATATTTCCCTTCATATTTAGAATCTAAAAATCCTAATATATTAATGAGGGTAGATTTCCCAGAACCCGAAGGTCCCATTATTCCAACAAATTCTCCTTGGGCAATACGAACCGTCACATCATTTAATACATGTAACTGTTCATCTCCAACTTTATAATATTTATGAATATGTTCTAATTTAATCATGGGACTTCACCGACTCTTCAATTGTGTAGAAGACACCGCTGCTCCATCTGTAATGTCTGAATCTGGATTTGCAATCACTTTATCTCCAATACTTAATCCTTCCTGAACAATCCATTGGAATCCTTTTTTTCACACGTTTGATATTTTTTACGTTTAGCTACCCCATTATCATATAAATACACATATTCTTGTTCTCCATCCTTTTTGAATGGCTTGTTCTGTTAATACTAATCCTTTTTTTGAGGAATTTTGACTTGAACCGTAAAAACCGTTCGGAAGAGAAATTTCTGGTTTTACAATTACATCATAACGAGCAACACCATGGCTTCCACTGTTAGAAGCTGCACTTGGAGAACTTGGTAGAGCTGGCACTGGACTTGCAACACTTCCGGATGGATCAGTAGAAATAAATGAAAATCGTTCCTTTTAATATCTCTATCTTGAGCTTTTACATATACCGTTACAGGAGTTCCTTTTTCGACTGACTCATAATCATATTCAGAAACAGTTGTTTTCACTTCGCTGTCTTTACTTGTAATTTTAATGAAAGCTAATTGTACATTTGTTTTTTTCCTTCTGGATTAATGCTAATAGTTCCTGCAATATCTGCTGTTACACTTGTACTTGTTTTTTTAGAAAGACGTTCGATTTTTTTGTATTCACATCTTCAATATTATTATTCATGTCACGAATTGCTTTTTTTGAGTTCCCTCGATAGCTTGATCAAAAGCTGTCGTATCCATAAAAGCCTACATGAGCTGGTTGATTCGTAGCACCTTGTTGATTTTTGAGCAGGGACTTCTTTTTCTAACTCTTGTTTTTGCTTGAGCTTTTACGATTTTTTTGTGTTTCTAATTCTTGATAGAGACGATCACGTTCAGCTACTAGACGACTCACTTGTCGATTTAAATCAGCAACTTCGTCACTAAGTGTTTCATTATCATATTCAAATAACACATCGCCTGCTTCTACTTCTTGACCATCTGTTACTTTTTACTTGAGCGACTTGCCCTTTTTTGAGGGTCCACATGATAGCTTTGCTCTTTCGCCGTTTCAATATTTCCATCTAATACTAAAGGTTCCTGTTCCGTTAACTCCATAATCGTATAATGGTGTTCTTCTTTCTTTTCCGGAGAGCGTAATTTCAAAAATCCTAATACGATAACGGCAATGGCTCCTAATACCATTACGCTAATCATGCTCCATTTTAATGTTTTACTCATTGATAACTCTCCTTAACGTTTCACTACTTCTTGTGCCCATTTTTGGTAAGTCACATATAGCCATGCTAGTAATCCGGCAATAATGGCTGGAATAACAAAAGTAGTTACACTGAATTCTTGATAATTGAAAATATTACTAGCAATTTGCATTAAAATCGAAAAGACGTGAATGCCAATTGCATAGAAGAATAAATTCTTATCTGGTAATGCTTGAGTTTTAGCAGTTTTTCCAATTTTTGTGGTATAAAATTGTTGCAAAAAAATACATAATAGCAAGAATAATAGGAAAACTGCTACTCCGACTCCTGCCGTTTCAGAACTATGTTCGATTCCCTTTTTTTGCTAATTCTTCTTGCACACTTGGAACAAATGTAGACGCTACTCCAATTAATACAAAGAGATTCCCAAAAATTCCAATAATATTCCAAACTTTTTAAGCCGGTAGCAATTTTACTAACAACACCTGCATATTGTTCAACTTTTTGTGTATCCATGTTTCATTCCCCCTAACGGTTATTTTCAAAATTCTAAAAATTACATCATTTTTATTTTTTCGCTACTTCTTGTTCCCATTTTTGGTAGGTTACATATACCCATGCTAGTAATCCGACAATAATGGCTGGAACAATATAAGCAGTGAAATCAAATCCTGCCTTGCTAATGAATTGACCTACAATTTGCAACACAATTGAAAAATGCATGAATTCCAATCGCAAAATTTAATAAGTTCTTATCTGGTAATTGTTGTTGTTTCGCACTTTTTCCAATTTTATGATATAAAATCGTTGAAAAAATGCATAGTAATAAAAAGATTACAACAATCGCTCCATTCAAACCAATCGTTTCAGTATTAAAAAGCAGGATTATTTAATTTTGCTAATTCTGCTTGAGTATTTGGCAATAATAGAAATACTAGTCCTGCTGTTGCAAAACCATTCCCAACGATTCCAATAATATTCCACACTTTTTAACCCCGTAGAAACTTTTCTTACAACTCCTGCATATTGTTCAACTTTTTTTGTGTATCCATGATACATTCCTCCTCAAAACTTTTTTAAAAAGAATAGGTTAGTTACTCTTTCAGCTAACTATATACCTAGCATTCTTTTTTTGTCAATAAGTTTCTTTATTTTTTTATTACGCTCATTATACACCGGTTGTTTCCGTTTTCATATAGGAATATTTCGTATTTAATCATTCTTAAGGATCTATGATTTACAATAAAAAAACGCTCTTTCAGCAAGTCCTATAAACTTGTTGAAAGAACGTTTCCTTCACTCTATTAATCTTCTAGTTCACAGACAAGCGCTTGATAGCCATCAGAGAGAGTTGATCTCCTTGTCCATTCATTTTGTGCTGGAATATTTGCTAGTAACACTTTTTCTTACCGGTGTTGATAAAGTTACAGTTTGAGGTTCTGCTTGATAATTCACTAATACAAGTACACGTTTTTTCTCCACGACGCTCAAAAGCAATCATATTTTTTTCACTTCTTCTAAAAACAGGAACAAATGCCCCTTCACGAATCGTTAAGCCATAAACTTCATCACGATATAAAGCAGTTAGCGCTCTATAATAATTCAAGATAGATCGCGGGTTATTTTTCCTGTGCTTCTACATTAATGTCTCTTTGTGGCTGTTTTGAAACAAGCCAAGCTTCTCCAGTGGTAAATCCTAACTTCTCTTCACCATTCCATTGCATTGGAGTACGAGCATTATCACGACTATATTTTTGAAATAGCCTTCAACGCTTCTTCATCCGTTAATCCTGCTTCTTTTTGCAACATGATATTCATTTAATGTATTAATATCATCAAACTCATCAATCGATTCGAAAATTTGATTTTTCCATTCCAATCTCTTGTCCTTGATAAATAAATGGAATTCCTTTTACGAAAGCATTTGCACTGTTGCAAGAGCTTTTTTTACTAATTTCTGTAACTTCTCCTTCAGAAATGTAATGAGAAACACCACGTGGTTCATCATGGTTTTCAATAATCGTTGATAATACCCCAATGGAATCTGCACGACGATGCGCTCTAAAAAAATACTATCTTTTAATTCTTCTGCAGTTGGTAATTCATGGCTATACCAACCATTTCCTTTTTGTCCTAAAATCGTTTGTTTGAAATCAAAAAAATAGAAGAGAATACTCCTTCTTCCCCAATAAAAGAAATGTAATTCTTCATCCGTTTCATTAAACACTTCCCCTACTGTAAAAAGCATTATATCGTGCAAATGTCTTTTCTTTCATTTCTTGTAAAAATGGTTCAATTGGTTGCGCATTTGCTAATGAGTAACGAACTGGAACAAGTCCATTTTCTTGCTCAGATGGTAATGAACGCCACTCTAAGTCCTTTTTTTAATATTAATAATGGCATCAATACGGAATCCTCCGATTCCTTTTTCTAACCACCAATTAATCATCGTATAAATTTCTTCTCGTACAACAGGATTTTTGCCAATTTAAATCAGGTTGCCCTTTATGGAATGAGTGTAAATAATATTTATTCGTTCCAGGAACTTTATCCCACACACTACCCCCGAAATAAGTTTCCCAGTTATTTTGGTTCTTTTTCACTTTCAATAAAATAGAAATAATCTGCATAAGGTCCATCTGGATTTGCTAATGCTTTTTGAAACCATTCATGTTGATCAGAACAGTGGTTAACAACCAAATCCATAATAATCGAAATACCACGTTTTTTTGCTTCAGCAATTAGTTCTTCCATATCTTCCATCGTTCCAAATTGTGGATCAATCGCATAATAATCGGCAATATCATATCCTTGATCTACAAATGGACTCTTATATACAGGAGACAACCATAAAATATCAATCCCCAAACTTTGTAAGTAATCGAGTTTTTCGATAATTCCTTTTTAAATCACCAATTCCATCTCCATTACTATCATTAAAACTTTTTGGATAAATTTGATAAGCTACTTTTGCCTTTCCACCAATCTTTTTCCATTATTGGCAGCCTCCTTCACAATCGTTAATGACTTTATTCTGATACAATTCCCTTTCACTGTCAAGTCAACAAAAAGAGATAAACCATTGTTCCGGTTTATCTCAATCCTTTTAATCACTACTAGTTAATCCATTATTGATTTTTTCGATACTGATAATATTTATAAGCGTAGTCTAGACTGCGTCCTAGAAAAACAATCCCTAAAACAACAAGCGACCTTTTATATAGAAACGTTAAAGCAAACAGTACAACTGCAATAACTCCCGTTATAATTGCGTATGTTAAATTTTTTTCATCCTCAAACCTCGCTCATTCATTTCCTTTTTCTGTTTGTCTTTAACATATCGATATGCATTAAAAGCACTAGAAATTCCAAATAAAAACAGCGACTAATGCATACCATTTATTATCGATCACTGCTAGCAATGCAAACGAAAGGGTACATAATGCATAAATAATCGTATTCCATAAATATAAAGGAATGTTCTTCATCTTGATGTCTCCTTATTTTAACTTATCATGTTCATATGTGTGAACTAATTCTAAACCTTTAAACTTTTGCTGTCTTAATGCTTCATAAACAACAATCGCTGCTGTATTCGATAAGTTTAAGGAACGAACATGAGTGTCATTCATCGGTAATCTTAAACAACTCTCTTCATGTTCACGCATAAATTCTTCTGGCAATCCCGTTGTTTCTTTTTCCAAAAATGAAAAAAATTGTTCTTCATCCTTTGCCAAATCGACTTCATCATAACAATGATTCGCAAAATTTTTGTAATTAAATAAATGGGACGATTGCCTAAATATTCCATAAATGCTTCTAGCGAATCGTGATACATAATATCCACATCATTCCAATAATCTAGACCTGCACGTTTTTAAATGCTTATCATCTGTTGAAAATCCTAATTGTCCCACTAAATGTAGCGGTGAATTCGTTGCTGCACAAGTACGAGCAATATTTCCAGTATTCGCTGGAATTTGTGGTTCAAATAATACAATATGATTAATCGTCATAAGATCCCTCCTCAGGATTTTTTTGGTAGTTTTTTTCGTGTAATGTTTGAATCGCTTCTTCTAATTCAATGACTAAATCTGTTTCTTCCTTCGTTGTTGCTTCAACTTTTCGAGCTTTTTTCTAACATTTCTGTAAAATAATGAATCAGTTCTTCACTCGATTCTGAAATTATCTCACTCACAGCCCAAGCTGCCGTTCCTTTCATAACAGGTCGCATATCTTCCTTCATCACTTTCAATAATAGAGGAACTGCTGTTTTGTCTCGGTAATTCGCTAGCGCAATAATCGCATTTCTCTGTAGTGGCTTCTTTCCACGCCATGAACCAGCCATCTTCCCAAATCGTTCTTTGAATTCCTTATTTGAGATAGTCACTAATGGTTTTAATAATGGGTGTGTTTCTTCTACAGATGGTTCCATTTCAGGATGTAAATGAAAAATCTTTTTCCTTTATTATACGGACAAACTTGTTGGCAAATGTCGCATCCATAAATGACATGTCCTATTTTTACGATATTCCTTCGGCATAAAAGCCTTTCGTTTGCGTTTGATACGATAAACAACGTTGCGCATTCATTTTTCCCATTTCCTAATAATGCATTGGTCGGACAAAAAAATCGACACAACGAGTACAATCTCCACAGCCGTAATCAACGGGATCATCGACTGGAAATTCAATATTCGTAATTAATTCGCCTAAATAAACATAGGAACCAAATTCTTTTTGTCACTAATAAACCATTTTTTTCCAACAAAACCTATACCAGCTCGTTCAGCAACACGGACATCGATTAACTCTCCTGTATCAACCATTGGTTTGAAAGCAACATCTTCTTGATTCACTTCACTTTTAATATAGTCAATTAAAGCTTCCATTCTTCTTGATAAAATAAAATGGTAATCTTCTCCCCAAGAAGCTCTCGCAAAAGCTCCACGACGCTCCCCTTTTACACGTTCAGGTTTCTGACTTGGTAAAGTCGGATATGCAAGGGCAATTGAAATAATCGTCTTAGGAGAATCAAAAAAAATCTTCTCTGGGTAAATTCTCTCTTCTAAAATCGGATGCTCAAATCCTGTGGTATGTCCTAACTCTTTAGATTCTTGCATCCCTTGAGCTAAATGATCAAATGGTGCAGCAGAAGCAAATCCGATTTTATCGATACCAAGTTCCTTACTTTTCTTTTGAATTTTTTTCTTTTTAAAAGAGCTGTATCCACCGATTCACTTCCTTTCACTTTATTGATTACTTTTCTTATTGTAACTCATTTCCCATAAAAACGATAAAAACGCTAGCCTTCGGTGTCAATCACGGCGAAAGTTAACGTTAGTCTAGAGAGTCGATTATTTAGCAAATACTTACTAAATAAAGCGATGAATTTATCTTAACTTTTTTTATAAAAAAATCAACATTTTTTTACAAAAATCTTTTACGATTTTTTTCAAAAATCCCAATCACCCTTAACTCCACTACTGACACTTTAAAAACACTACCACTCTCTTTAGGTTGTTCGACAAATCCTGTTGGTGAGAAATCACCGACAGGATTTTTGTCATAAAAAAGAAATCCAGGTTATGATTAAGTCGACGAAAACTAAAAAAACCAAAGGAGGATTTCTCTCATGGACTATTGTATACGAAAATTACTAGGATTAACAGAAGAAAATTTTATTACGGATGAAAATTGGTTAGAAACACTAACAGAAAAATCATGAAACAGTTCATAAAATTAAAGGAACTTGGACCGATTCTTGTACTTCTTGTCTGTATTGTTCTAGTGAAAATGTCATTAAACATTCTCCTATGGAACATAAAATTAGAATTCCACACCTATTCGGTAGTAAGACTATTTTTAGACCTAAAAGGTACAACGATTTATCTGTAAAGATTGTCGTAAAACTTGGGTTGCAGATTGCCCTCTTGTTCCTAAAAATAGTAATATTTCTTATAATTTAGAGTGCCAAATTATGTTGTATTTAAAAAGAAAATTTCTCTAGAAGAACTATTGCAAGCTTCTTTCTATTTCGGATAAAAACGGTAGAAAGGGTTATGAAGAAGTTTAAAATAAAGACAATGCAACGATATAACTATTTACCTAAAAGTGCTTTGCTTAGATGAATTTAGAGAGTTAAAACGCAACAAGGGAAAATGAATTTCATTTGTTTAGATGGAGAAAAATCATCAATTAATTGATATTTTACCTGGGAGAACACTTCACGAATTAATTTCATTCTTTATGAAGTTCTCCCGTAAACAACGTTTAAAAAGTAAAATATTTAGTGATGGATATGAATGCTTCTTATCAAAACCTTATTAAAAACAGTATTTCCAAACGCTGTTATCGTAGTAGATAGATTCCATATCGTTCAACATATGAATCGCAATTTTTAATCAACTTCGAGTTGTGATTATGAAGCAATTTTCTGCTAAGTCAACACAACAAAAAGACATTAAAACGTTACTGGAAAGTACTCTTAAAAACCTATTGAAGAATTAGATGAAGAAAAAAACTAAGGTATAATTATCACTTCAAAACCTATCTAACTCAAGCTCAATTGGTAGAAAAAAATTATTGAGTTTTTGATGAAGTATTGTCTGATGCCTATGATTTTATTCAAGAACTTAGAAAAAGCCTACAAGAAGAAAGATTATGAGACATTTATGACATGTATAAAAGAGATTCCAAAACAATTACCTTATGAATTTAAGAAGAAGTTTGAAGTATTCAAACGTTTTTAAGAATGGGATTTACGAAGCATTTACCAAAGGATATTCCAACGGAGCTATTGAAGGAACGAATAATTTAATTAAAGTGATTAAACGTGTGGCTTATGGATATCGAAACTTTGAGAATATGAAATTAAGAATAAAAGATTATCAAAGGGTGTTTCTTTACCCCGGTCAATAGAAAGTCATTATGATTTAAGAAAGGTTGTATAGAGTCGTTTTTAACTTGACAATGAGCCTCCATGGGCATGTTGAATTGGGGGAAGCGAAAAAAAATAATATCAAATTTCACAGCCCCCAAACCGCTAATCGCGGATAACATGCCCCTGCTCATTATAAAGTTAAAACCAGATTTCATTCATAGTTATGTTTGTGGTAGATTATTAAATAGACTAAATATTTAATTTTTCTCCCACCTTGTTCATATAAAATTAAAGACTTAATTTGGTGTTAAATTTGATTCACCAACAGAATTTGTCGATGAGCCTCTCTTTATAAAAGACAAAAAGAATGGATTCCTTAACGAAAATCCATTCTTTCCTTCTTATTATAATCCGAAATTGATATATGTTGCTTGAGCTGCAACACCTGCTGGAATTGTACGAGTTGAAATTACGTTTACGCCTTGTACGTTCATTTCTGAGATGAATAATGATCCATCAGCATTTACACGTTCAACAAATCCAACGTGACCATATACAGGGTCTGCTCCACCTACACCACGTTGGAATACAATTGCTGTACCTGCACGAGGAGTTGAAGAAACTCCGTAACCTGCTGCTGCAGCGTTTGCTGGCCATTCAGCTGCATTTCCTAATGCTGTAGTTCTAATTGGAGAACCTAATTGAGCGAAAACGGTTATACATATAGTAAGTACATTGTCCGAAGTAACCACCATTTAAAGCTGCTACAAATGATGGATCTGGAGCTGCAAATGAGCCACCAACAACAATGTTTGATGATTTAGCTACAGCTGCTTCGCTCTTAGCTGCAATTGTAGCTGGAGTTGATGCTGTAGCTGCTGCAGGAGTCGCTGCTGCTTTTTGCAACTGCTTCTTCTGTTGCTTTCAACATTGCTTCTTTAGCATCTTCTGCTGCTTTTTGTGCTGCTGCTTTTTCAGCATCTGCACGAGCTTTTTTTCAGCTGCTAATCTTTCTTTTTCTTGAACTAAACCATCACGTGCTGCGATTGCTTCTAATTCTTCATTTGAAAGATTTGCTAAAGTTGCTTTTATGTTTATTAAATGTTGCACTTAATTCAGTTTGTAAATTTTTGTAATTGTGCTTCGTTCGCTTCTTGTTGAGCTAAATTAGCTTTTTTTGAGCTTGCTCTTTTGTTTGAACTTGCTCTTTATCACGAGCTTGTTCTTGCATTAATTGACAGTTCGCACCTACTAAGTCAACAATTACTCCAATACGGTTTACTACATCTGTAATAGAGTCTGCATTTAGTAAGAAATCAACATATGAACGTGCTCCATTTACTTGTACTGCACGAGCTTGATCTTTTTAATTTTTCATTGCGTTCTGCAATTAATGTTTCAAGTTTTTGAAAATTTCTGCTTTTTAATAGTTCTAAGTTTGCTTTAGCAGTTTCTTGTTCTGCTTGAACTGAATTAATTCTTGATTGTACATTTGTTAAATCTTGAGATAATTGTTCTACTTGACCTGCTACTGCTTGTTTTTGATTGTTTAAATTTTTGAATTTGAGAATTTGCTGAGTTAATTTGCGAATCAATATCTTGAGCGTTTACTGAAGGTGCTAATGTACCTAATGCTAACGCTGTTCCTGTTACTACGAAAGTTAATAACCTCTTATTCAAATGATTCCCTCAAACGATTTTTCATTTTTATATAAACGGCACTTATTGAAAGTGCTTATAATCTTAACTGGTATCATCATAACATAGGACTTAAGTCTTATGTTAAATTTCGCAGAATTGTATTTACATTGTAACAAAAATGTAACATTTCGTTTTTATAGCTGATATAATTGCTGTTCTATACCTTTCATTTGTCATATTTTTCATGACAATACTATAAAAAGGCTAGATTTCTCTAACCTTTTCAGCAAATACTATTTTTAATTTGACTAAGAAATATTTTTTTCTTACCACGACGGACTAATACAAAACGACCTTCAAAGGATTGTTCTGGAGTCCATATATGTTCTAAATCTGTAATTTTTTTCTCCATTAATAGAGATGGCACCATTTTGAATATCTTCACGAGATTGACGACGGCTTGGCTCAATTCCTAAATCTACTAACCAAGTTGCTAAGTTTTGTTCTACTTTTTCACTTTCAAATGTTGGCATATTTTTTTGAATCCTTGTTCAATTTCATCCGCATTTAATTGTTGAACATCACCAGTGAATAAAGCATTTGTAATTTTTAACGCATCTTGTAATGCTGCTTCACCGTGAACAAAACGAGTTACTTCTTCTGCTAAACGTTTTTTTGCGCTTGACGTTTATGTGGTTCTTCTTGTACAGCAGTTTCTAACGCTTCAATTTCTTCTTTTTCTAAGAATGTAAAGTATTTAATATATTTAATCACATCACGGTCATCTTGGTTTAACCAGAATTGGTAGAATTCATATGGTGTTGTTTTTTTCTGGATCTAACCATACAGCGCCACCAGCTGATTTTTTCCAAATTTAGTACCATCAGATTTCAACATTAATGGAATTGTTAATCCATATGCTCGAGCTTCTGCACCTTCAACTTTACGAATTAATTCTAAACCAGCTGTAATATTTCCCCATTGATCAGCTCCACCAATTTGTACTTGAACATCTTCTTTACGGAATAATTGTAAAAAGTCAATGGATTGTAAAATTTGGTAAGAAAACTCTGTAAATGAAAATCCCTACTTCTAAACGACTAGCAACAACATCTTTTTGCTAACATTGTATTTAAGTTGAAATGTTTCCCGTAATCACGTAAGAAGTCTAATAATGATAGTTCTTTTAGTCCAATCATAGTTATTGACTAAACGAACTGCTTCTTGGTCTTCTTGACTTGTTAAGAATAAACGTTTCATTTGAGCAGTTAATTTTTTTCAACATTATGTTGTACTTGCTCTTTTGTTTGTAGAACACGTTCACTTGTACGTCCACTTGGATCTCCAATAGAACCTGTTGCTCCACCAATAACAATAACTGGACGATGACCCGCTAATTGGAAACGACGTAAAAATCATAAATGGAATTAAATGTCCAATATGCATACTATCTCCTGTCGGATCCACACCACAGTATAGTGAGACTGCTTTTTCTTGCGTTAATTCACGCAACCCTTCTTCATCTGTCATTTGATTAATGGCACCACGCCACATTAAATCATCAATAATATTCATACAAATCCTCCTTATATTGTTGCAATTTTTCTTACACAGTTTTTTTAAGCAAATAAAAAGTCCCTAATAGCCCAAAAAGCTATTAGGGACGACTTCTCATGTTACCACCCTTATTGTAGTTAAAAACTACCTCTCAAATCCTTATCGCGGATAGACGCTGTTTGTCACAGTTTGCTCTCAAGTGTACTTCGATTCTAGGTTGGATTGTCTTGCACCTACCGACAATTCTCTTGTTGCTCCGATACTAGTCTCTACTGCGCTTGATCATTGCTCTCGATTTAATTGTTATCAGTATACTGACAATCCTTGAAACTGTCAACTGCTTTCCTAGCGAACCCATGCTCCAGTTGCATCTACTTGATAGCCATCGGATGTTTTTTTCTGAAACAGCCATTTTTACCACTGTCTTTTAAGAAATACCATTTACCTGATGACTCAACCCAGCCTGTCTTCATTTCGCCTGATGAAGCAAAAGTAATACCAATCATTGTTCCATTGAACCCAACCCGTTTGCATGCTACCTGAGGTGTTAAAGTAATACCATTTACCATCTACTTGAACCCAGCCAGTTTCCATTGCACCAGATTCATTTAAGTAATACCAAACTCCATTCAGCATTTTTCCAACCTGTTTGCATTCTTCCGGATGTATCGAAATAATACCATTTATCTTTTTACTTCTACCCAACCTTTTGAAACAACACCACGTTCTGGAATGTAGTACCAGTGTCCATCATCGAACACCCACTCTTCTTGTAAATAGCCTTGTTCATTAAAGTAAAAATACCCTTTATCTGGCACACTTGAATAAATATCATCACCTTCAACAGCATTAATCATCCCTTGTTGAACAACTGGCAATACTTGCCAACCTTTTACAGGTTTGAAGTCATCTCCAATAAATACCCAAGTATTGTCTACTGCTTGCCAGTTTAACGCACGTTTTTCCATCACGATACAATACTTTGCTGCCGTCTTTTTCAACTTTCCATTCAGGCGTACTATATCTAAATGGTTGTCCACACTTCGATACAGGTACGTGTGCATCCCCTTTAACAAGAGCTTTCTCTTGAACTGCACATTTTGAAATGATCCCTTCATTTTCAGCGGCTTGCACATTTTGTGTCACCGCAACAGTTGATAACGCCATCGCACCTAATAAAAAAACTTCATTTTACTCATCATTTTCCTCCCCTTTACTTGTGTGAATATTATAGCAAACTCCAGTTTTTATTTGTCTATATCCGATGGACATATAATAAAGAAGTATATTTTTCTATATTAAAAATAGCAAATCCTTATATTTTTGAAGTCGTTTCATTTTTGCACAAAAAAATAGGGCTCGCCTCAGATAGAAATCTATCGTCAGACGACTGCCCTATTCAGTCAAAAATCGTTATTATTTATTAACGTTTTTCCCATTTCCAGCTTACTACTTCTGGAATATCTTCACCGTGTTCACGGATATAGCTGTGGTGGAATGCCACTGTTTCATCCATTTTCGCAGCAAATTCGCTAGCTTTGTCACCATATACAGCAACTGCAGCATCTTTTGCAACGTGGAAGCGGTCCATTTCAGAAAGAACACGCATATCGAATGGAGTTGTAATATCTCCGTTTTTCACGGTAACCGTGGATATGAACATTGTGGTTGTTACGATCGAAGAATAAATCACGAATCATACCTTCATATCCGTGGAAGCAGAATACTACTGGTTTGTCAGCTGTAAATAATTTATCGAATTCTTCATCAGATAAACCACGAGGGTCAACTTTTTGGAGAACGTAATTTCAAGATATCTACAACGTTGATGAAGCGAATTTTTCAATTCTGGGAATTGTTTATGCAAGATTGAAATACCTGCTAATGCTTCTAAGTTTGGTTCAGTACCTGCAGCAGCGATTACTACATCTGGTTCTTCGCCATCTTTAACAGTTGAAGCCCAGTCAATTACTTTGTATCCTTCGCTTACTAATTCTTTAGCTTCTTCTACTGAGTAGAATTGAGGACGTGGGTGTTTAGATGAAACGATTAAGTTAATTTTTATCTTCTGAACTTAAAGCTTCAGCCATAACTGCCATCAAGCTGTTTGTATCTGCTGGTAAATATTCACGTACGAATTCTGGTTTTTTTCTCAGCTAAGTGAGTTAATAAACCTGGATCTTGGTGAGTATATCCATTGTGGTCTTGTTGGAACACTGTTGATGTTGCAATCAAGTTTAATGATGGATAGTTTTTTTACGCCATGGAGCGTGAGTTTTAGATTTACGTAACCATTTGAAGTGTTGAGTAATCATTGAGTCTACTACACGTAAGAATGATTCGTATGAAGCAAAGAATCCGTGACGACCTGTTAATACATATCCTTCTAAGAATCCTTCTGCTTGGTGTTCTGATAATTGTGAATCGATAACACGACCAACTGGTGAAATCCATTCATCATAACTTTCATCACGACGACCAACCCATTGACGGTTAGTTGCTTTGAATACTTCGTTTAGACGGTTAGATTTAGTTTCATCTGGTCCGAAAATACGGAAGTTTTTCTGGGTTAGCTTTTTACTAAGTCAGCTGCAAATTTACCAAATTCAATCATATCTTGTTTTTTTGGATAGCACCTGGAGTTGAAGTATCAACAGCATGTTTAGTCCAATCAGTAATTTCCATTGGTTTTACAACCCCCGCATTAGTGATTGGGTTCATGCTCATACGACAGTCACCTTTTGGTGAAATAGCAGCAATTTCTTCTACTAATTTTTCCGTTTTCATCGAATAATTCTTCTGGACGGTATGATTTCAACCAGTCTAATAAATGATCGATATGTTCCATTGATTCACCTGATACTGGAATTGGAACTTGGTGAGCACGGAATCCACCTTCGATTGGTTCGCTGTTCCATTCTTTTTGGACCAGTCCATCCTTTTTGGTGTACGTACTACTAATACTGGCCAATGAGGCATTGTTGCTTCTTCAGCTTTTTTTAGCACGAGCTTCTTTTTGGATTGCTTGGATTTTTTTCAATTGCTTCGTCTAATTTTTCAGCCATTAATGGGTGAACTTTTTCAGGGTCAGTTCCTTCAACGAAAAATTGCATCCCATCCTAAACCGTTAAAGAATTGAGTTAATTCTTCATCAGTACGACGAGCTAAAATTGTTGGGTTGTGGATTTTACCACCGTTTAAGTAAAGAATTGGAAGTACAGCACCATCATTTACAGGGTTGATGAATGTGTTTGAGAACCAACCAGCTGCTAATGGACCTGTTTCAGCTTCTCCATCTCCGATAACTGCAGCAGCAATTACGTTAGGGTTATCTAAGATAGCACCTGTTGCGTGAGATAATGAGTAACCTAATTCTCCACCTTCGTGGATAGAACCAGGAGTTTCAGGAGCAGCATGTGATGCAATTCCTCCTGGGAATGAGAAAAATTTTACACAATTGTTTGAAGCCAGCTTCATCTTGCGTAATATTTGGATATAATTCAGTATAAGAACCATCTAAGTATGAGTTAGATACCATTACTTGTCCACCGTGTCCAGGACCTTCAATGTAGAACATATCTAAGTCATATTTGTTAATAGCACGGTTTAAGTGTGCATAAATAAAGTTTTGTCCTGCGATTGTTCCCCAGTGTCCGATTGGATGTAGTTTAACGTCTTCTTTTTGTACAGGACGACGTAATAGTGGATTATCTTTCAAGTACATTTGTGCTACTGAAATATAGTTAGCTGCGCGCCACCACGCATCCACTTTTGCTAAGTATTCTGGTGTATCAAATTGTGTCATTTATAATTCTTCCCTTCTAGTTTTCTCTTCCAAAGAAAATTTGAAAAATGGCGTTTCAAAAAAATCCTTCAAAAAAATAACCGTCAAGTATTTAACATATCTTTTTTTACTTGTCAAGAAAATTTTAAAAAAATCAATCATTATTTTTATACTATTTTTCTAAAGATTTTTAGGATTTATTCCGAAAAAAACAGTTATCATTTTGAGTTTTGAAAACGTTCATAACCACTTTTATTTGACTGTTTGGCTACAAATTTCTTTTAGTGGAATGATACAATTTTTTAAGACCTTTGTTAGAGTATTCCATAGAAATTTACATAAAATTTTAAAAACAAAAAAATTCAATCAAAAAAAACTTTTGAAATTCTCTTAACAACAGGTATTCCATCATATCATTTTAAACGCTATCATTGCAATATATTTGCCTCATGCTCTATATCGCGAAAAAAATCCCTTCATCATTCGATAAAGGGTTAAATTTTCCAATTATTCTTCTATAAATTCAGCATCGATTACTGAAGGTGTTGATTTTTTTCTTTATAAATTTCAATATTTGCTAAATCATCTTTTTGCTAAGTGTTTTTCTTAATTTTTTTCTGCCATGGCATTGAATGTAACATAGGTTAACGCTCCAGAAGTTACTGCTCCTACAACTGGAACAACTTTTGACACTCCATTGGCAAAAAAATTTTTTAGACATTTGAACTCCAAGAATAGATGCAATTTTTTTAACGATTGGATAAATAAATCCTTTTTGTAAATGCATGTTGGGGTAATTTTTTTGCAACTTGTTTTTGCAATTTGGGCAGACAAAGCATGAACCGTATTTACTGCACTATTAACACCAAACATGATTCCGATGAATAAAATGAGTAAATTTTTCGTTTCCTCATTCATTTCTTTTTGCATCAAAATTCAGTTCACTCCAACCATATAAATAAATTAACTTTTGCAACACTCGTAAAATATGGGCAAAATATTGTGCTAAATCTGCTGGAAGTGATCCAAGAATCGCAAAACCTCCTGGAAGTCCTGCCGCTGCAGAAATCGTACTTACTTGGGTAGCCTCTCCTTTAATACAACTTTTTGCAATCTTATTAATATCTTCTACTGGAATTCCTGCATATGCTGGATTATATTGAATCGCTAATTCAACTACTTCTGGACGATATCGATCCCTTTAATTCTTTTCTTAAAAATAATTCTCTATCAATTTTTACCATGGGAAGTTTTGTCGTTTCTAATAGTAATCGATCAATTTTTTAATAATTTCAAAGTGATTCTCCTCATTTTTTTGTTCTATGGGTTTGACTGATTATAGCATAGGTTAAGGTTATCGTACACTAAGGGCGTCAGAAACCAGACTTTTTCTTTGAAATTGTGGCAAGGGACGATAGCAGCCCCTACGGGTCTCATATCTAAAAAAATCGAGCCTTAGTCTCGATTTCCCCAGTGATAAAAAGCTGTTTCTAGCTTTTATCACTTTTGCCACTATTTTGAAAAAGTCTGGTTTATTACTTTCTATCACATAACTTTTTATTGCTTACGTTATTTCAGAATTGATATAATCTGCTTATAAGGGAGGAATGATTGATGACAGACAGTGCATTCTTATTCACACTTAATCCAGATGGTTCAGCCATGATTGGATACGAAGATTATAATGTCGATATTTTTTTGATGGGGACGATTATGAAGTCACTTACTTATTAGATGCGGATAACTTTACGAATCTCTTGCATCATCTCAATATCCCATTGAATCAGGATACTAAAAAACAATTAAAAAAAGAATTTGGGCAGCATTTTGACTCTAGAAAATTCGAAGAGTTTTTGTAAGGAACATGGTATTACTTATGAACGGAATGTTAGGATTGGATAAAATAACAAAATGGAACAAGAGAAATCCTTTTTTTGATATGTTTTTTAATCAACATAATCATTATTTGGATTTCTTTTTTTGCACTCAAAAATCCTGCTGGTGATTTCTTACCAACAGGATTCCTAACATCTTCTTATATACCAATAAACACTTCTACAACCTTCCTAATCTTCTCTAATACGGTTAATTTCTTCTGTTCTCTTGCTCCGCCTCGTCTTGAAACTGCTGGGATGATTTTATCTAATTCATCTCCTACATATTCAACATGTCCTTTTTTTCAATCGCTTTTTCAATAAATCGTTTTGAATCATCTTTTAATTTTTTTCTGCTTCAATAACTGCTTCGATTTCTTTTTTTCCTTTTTCTTTTCTTGCATACATGTAAAAGGCTTCTAAAATAGATTCTGCATTTTCTAATGTTGAAAGGTCGGTGTTATTGATAAAACTAATAATTAATTCTTCCTTAGCTCTTGTGCCTAAACTTGAACGAATTACTCTACGTACTTCCGCTTTTTAATCGTTCCTTATCATCAAACTCATTCGCTTTTTTTCCAAAATTAATTTTTAATATGTAATCTAAATTAATTTCATCAGTTTTTAGTAAATCAATCTCAAATTCTACATCTGAAAAATCAACCAATGCTGCTCCATTTTCTCCACTTGAATTGCCACTTGTACCATCTCCATCTACTCTATTTGGCGTCAATGCTTCATCTCTAATTTGAATGTAGGCACTCTTCATGTCTTGCATTTGTCTTTCGGTGATATCCTTTTCCACCGTTTCAAATTCGTCATAATTTTTTTCAGAATATTGTCTAGTTTAATCAATTTCCCAAACAGCTGTGCAAAAGTCTTCTTCTCAGCCTCACTTGTAATCTCTGTTGGTTCTGGGAACTTCGACCGTATTTCATCACTAATATCTTTATACCCGGGAACTTTTTTTCACCTGTAGTTTCATCTACATAACCATACATATAGTCTTCAAATTTTTCTTTCGATGATTACTTTAAGACTATTTTTCATCTCCAAAAGTCTTAATGGCATCTTTAGTTGCCTTTTTCTAAATCACGGAAGCAAACGATATTCCCAAAGGTTTTTCACTTTATTTAAGATACGATTTGTTCTGGAATATGCTTGAATTAATCCATGATATCTTAGATTCTTATCCACAAATAGTGTATTCAATGTTGGAGCATCAAACCCTGTTAAGAACATTCCTACAACAATAAGCAAATCAATTTCTTTTTTTGTTTTACTTTTTAAAGATAAGTCTTTGTAGTAATTTTGAAACTCATTTCCATTTGTTGAAAAGTTTGTTTTAAATTGTTCATTATAATCTGCGATTACTTTATCTAAAAATTCTTTCGCAGTAGATCCCATATGTGAAACGTCAAAAGTCTCATCAACAATTTCTCCAGCAGAAGATTGTTCTTCATTGGCTGCAAAACTATAGATCGTTGCAACTTTCAACCGTTTGTTTTCTGGTAAGGCTGCTTGTTGACGTTCAAATTCTTCATAATACATTTTGGCAGCATCAATACTTTGGACTGCAAACATAGCATTAAATCCATTCAAACGTCTATCTTTAATTGTATAATACTCATTTCGGTGTGTTTTTGCATTGAACTTTTCTAAAATGTATTTCGTAATTTCAGTAATTCTTTCTGGGTGAAGTAATAATTGTTTTTTTCTAAATGTTTTAATTTTTTTCTCGTCGTCTTCTGTTTCAGCATCTCTAAATTTAGCTTGAATATTATTATAATCGACTTTGAATTTTAGAACTTTTCCATCACGAATCGCATCTGTAATCACATAGCTATGTAACTGAGCACCAAACGTTCCGGCTGTTGTATCTCCAACTAAAGAATTTTCAGCAAAAAAATAGGAGTTCCTGTAAATCCAAATTGATAATACTTTTTAAATGTTTTTTTCGAATATTTTTTCTGTGCTTCACCAAATTGAGAACGATGGCATTCGTCAAAAAAATCAATACACAATGTTTGTCATAAATTTCATGTTGACGATATTTTTTTAATAAATTCATTTAACTTTTTGAATCGTTGTTACAACAATTCTATCATCCATACTTTCAATTGATTTTTTTCAACTCTTTAGTATCTTTACTACCATTGACACTATTTTGTTGGAATTTTTTTGATACTCTTTCATCGTTTGATAATCCAAATCTTTTCTATCCACAACAAAGAATACTTTATCAATAAAATCTAATGAAGTTGCCAATTTTGCTACTTTGAATGAAGTTAATGTTTTACCTGAACCTGTTGTATGCCAAATAAACCCACCAGCTTCTGTCTTGCCGTATTTTTTTGCTTCAAAACTAGATCTAATCTTCCACAAAATACGTTCTGTTGCTGCAATTTGATACGGTCGCATAATCAACAGCGTATTATTCACATCAAATACACAGTATTTTTGTAAGTACTTCTAGTAACACTCGCTTTTTCAAAAAAATGTTTTTGTAAAATCTTCTAAATCTCGAATTACTTTTATTTTTTTGGCATCTGCCCATTCACAAGTGAATTCATAATGATTTTTTTATTTTGAGCCGTTGTGTTGGCAAAATATCTTGTATAAGTTCCATTAGAAATCACAAAAATCTGAACATATTTATATAAAGAATTCTCACTATTGAAACTTTCTTTACTATATCGATGAATTTGATTAAAAGGCTTCTTGAAGACTAACACCTCGTTTTTTTCAATTCAATATGCACTAGCGGCAATCCATTTACTAAGACCGTTACATCATATCGATTTTTTTATGAGTTCCTTCACCTTTTACTTGATTCGTTACTTGGATAAAGTTATTATGAATGTTTTTTTCTTATCAATAATACGGATATTTTTCTCGATGCCCATCATCAAAGGTAAAATCATGAATATGATTTTCTTGAACTTTTCTAGTTTTTCTCAATCATCCCTTCACTTGGGACATCTAGATATTCAACTAAAAATCTTCTCCACTCACTTTCATTAAAAGAAATTTGATTGAGTTTTTTTCTAGTTGAACTTTCAAGTTACAATATAAGTCTTCATTTGTTTGAACTTTTAAATACTCATACCCTTGTTCAACTAAGTTAGCAATCATTTCTTTTTTTCTAACTCTGCTTCACTTTGATAAGCAACTTCTTTAATTTTTACTAGGTTTCTCAAAATTCGCTAAAATAATCCCATTTGTCATTTCTGCAATAGTGGATGTTTGATACAACGCTTGATCTTCTTTCATAACATTTACTCCTCTATTTGTAACTTATCTATTAAAACTTAATAATTTCTCACGCCAGAATTCATACTGTTTCTGGCGTAATTCTATCTCTTTTGGTAATCCTTCTTTGATATCATTTACTAATGTGTCAAATTTGTCTAATATATATACTATGTGTTGTTGAGCGTGGAGAGGAGGGATTGGAAATTTTAATTTTTCCAATATCTCTCAAATTTACCTTTATAGGTCTAGCATGATGTAATATTCTTTTTATTCAATTCTTTCTTTCCATGTCTACTTTCTATATACAGTTTTTATATAACTGCTATCTACATAGTTTTTTATCTAACTTTATCAGAGCTAGTGTTACATAATAAGCCAAATCTCTATTATCCTTCACTAGAGAACATGTACCAATATCACCTATTCTTGTCATAAAAAAATATCCCCTTGCTCTGGGGGTAAACTTATATTTTTTTGTAGTCTTCTTCAGAAATATTTTTTTAGTACCATATATATCTTTAATATTTTCAACACTAACAAACGGAACACCTTCTACAGTATACTTAGGGGTTTGATGTACCCCGTCACAATATTCTGAAAAAAATCATCTAATTTCACAATGTCTATTTTTTTCCATTAGCGCCCATTTCTTTAGTGATTTTTATTTAAGTATTCTTCACTTAATAGCAAATCTCTATAATATTCATATTGTTTTAGTACGTGACTGAAGTTCTGACTGAAGTTCTGTAACATAATTTATGAATTTGTCAAGTATTTCTACTATTTTTTTGTTGAGTTTCTATTGAGGGAATTGGAATTTCTATATTTAAAATCCTATCTTTTGATATATTAAATCTAGTTACTCCTTGTGCTGTGTTCGATATTTTTTTCTTAATTCAATAGATCTAAATAAATGCTTTGAAAAAAATCAGGTAATATTTCTATATTCTCAAAGAATCTATATATAAAAACAAAAGCTATTTAAATAGGTTTCTTCTTTTTAAATCTTCTGTGACAACTGCAGTCATACCAGCATCCTTAATATTTTCTGAAGAAGCTGTAAATAAAATATCACCTAACTTTACTAAATTTTTGTTTCTCTATTTCTTTTGATTCTAACTGTCTCTACTCTACTATCATTGTTAATCTCATAGTTATTAAAAAAACACTAATATAGGGTATATATTTTTGTTGTTCCAATTTTAAAGTCTTCAGCAGTTACTCCTTTTCAAACCCGAGAATATGCTTCCGATTTCCCCTAACTTCTTCCATTCCACTTTTTTTCATTTTTTTAAGTAATTCCAAAATATTCGTCATTTATTTTTCCTCCTCTCTTTGCTATATTTTCTATACTTTTAAGTTCTTCTAAATAATCTTTTTTTCTACTGAAGTTAACGTATGTTGTGAGTATTTTTTTATATTCTTCATTTACTTTTTTTCTCCATTTGTGAACGTGAAACTTTTTCCTGCATTTTCTAATACATCTTCCCCAGTTGCTCTTAAAAACTTTATCTACATGATCAACCCAATCTTGCATTGTCATAACCATTTCTCGTTCTGCTTGTCTTTCTGCAAAGTCCAAATATCCAGAGACTAATTGATTTAAACCACGTAATTCTTTTTTTCTGTTAAGTAATTTTTAGCAGTTTTTTTGCTTCGGTGATTGTAGGTAACTCTCCTTTAAAAGTTGTTAGTCCCATAAAATCTTTTTTTGAGCATCTACTCGATCAACGATTAATTCACTGGCTGTTTGATGGTGAATCGCATAATGCATTTTTATTTTGAATCGTTGAAAAGAATTTTTTTGGCTTCTCCACTTTTTCCCATCATAATCAATCGAAGTTGCAAACAAGTCTAAAAATTTGACGATAAAAGACTTTTTCACTAGAACGAATATCACGAATCCGTTCTAAAAGTTCTTTGAAATAATTCTTTCCAAATAAATCTGTCCCTTGTTTTAGTCGTTCATCATCCATGGTAAAGCCTTTTATCATATATTCTTTTAATACATTCGTTGCCCAAATTCGAAAAAGCAGTTGCTTTTTGAATTAATTCTATAACCAACGGAAATAATGGCATCCAAATTGTAATAATTTAACTCACGGGTCTGTTTTTTTCCCTTCTATAGCTCCATGTTCAGTGGTATGTGCAAATTTTTGCACATACCTCTGTTTCGTCAAGTTCTCCTTCTTCGAAAATATTTTTTTAAATGTCTTCCTATCCCTGTTCTATCTATACCAAATAGTTCTGCTAATGCTTTTTTTGAGATAGCCATATAGTATCTTCTGCTATTCTGACATTAATATTCACATCTTCTTCATCTAACGAATACATTAAAAAAACTAATCTCATTATTCATCGCTCTCAAGCTCCTTAACAATATCATCAATCGATTGACGAAGGGTATCAATCTTTTTAACCGTTTCAGCGATTTCTTGATTTAGTACTTTAATATCAATCACTTCTCTAGTATCTTCCTTTTCAACATAGCTTGATACTGATAAGTTATAATCATTTTTCTTTAATTTCACTCGTATCTACATAACGTGCGAAGTGCTCTTTATCTACTCTATCTCTAAATTGAGTTAAAATATTTTTCGATATTCGTACTATCTAAAAATATTATTATTTGTTTCTTTTTTTAAATTCTTGACTAGCATCGATAAATAACACTTTATTTTCTGTTTTATTTTTTTCGACATCACTAGAATACAAGTAGCAATAGATGTTCCAAAAAAATAATTTTTTTCCGGCAATTGAATCACACAATCTACAAAGTTATTATCCACTAAATATTGTCGAATCGTTTTTTTCTGCCCCTTTTCGATAAAAAAATTCCCGGGAAGCAAACAATCGCTGCTCTTCCTTTACTTGATAAGTAACTTAATGAATGCATAATAAACGCAAAATCAGCATACGCTTTTTGGTGCTAATTTACCTGCGGGTGCAAAGCGTTCATCATTAATTAATGTTGGATCTGCATCTCCCACCCAACTAATTGAATACGGAGGGTTTGAAACAACTGCGTCAAATGGTTTCTCATCATTATGAAGTGGATTTAGTAAAGTATCTCCTCTTAAAATGGAGAAGTTATTGTAATTCACATTATGAAGAAACATATTCATACGAGCTAAGTTATAGTTTGTCATATTGATTTCTTGGCCATAAAAACCTTCTTCAATAATATGTTCATCAAATTGTTTTTTTCATTTGTAGTAATAAACTTCCACTACCGCAAGTAGGGTCATAGACTTTATTAATTTTTTTGTTTGACCATCCATTACTAATTTAGCTAATAATTTTGACACCGTTTGTGGCGTGAAGAATTCCCTCCGGATTTCCCTGCATTACTTGCATAATTTGAAATTAAAAATTCATAGGCATCTCCAAAGGCATCAATCTCATTCTCTTCAAAGTTCCCAAAATCAATTGCTGCAATCCCTTGTAAAAATTTTTTTGTCAAACAAGCATTTTTTTCTCAGCAACAGTTACTCCTAAACGATTACTAGACGTATCCACATCTTCAAATAATCCTTTAATATCGTCTTCTGAAGCAAAGCCTTGAGCACTACCTTCAATTGCTGAAAAAGATATTCGCTAGATCAATGTTTAAGTTTTCATTTTTCTTTTGCCGTTTTAACAACATTCTCAAACAATTGACTTGGTAAAATGAAAAAAATCCTTTATCTTCTACTGTATTTGGTTTGAAATCTCTCAATGCCTCTTCATCAGATAATTCTGCATAATTAAAACTTAAATCCCCAGCTTCATGCTCGGCAATATTGAAAAAAATGCTGTGATATTTTCTGAAATAAATCGATAGAATAGTATTCCTAATATAAACTGTTTAAAGTCCCATCCATCTACAGAACCTCGAACTTCATCGGCAATTGCCCAAATTTTTTTCTATGTAATTCTGCTCTTTGTAAACCTTCTTTATTACCTTCAACTTTTTGCCATTTTTAAACGCTCCTATTATGATGTTTTTATATTGTTTTTCATTCGTATTATAGCATTATTTTTTTGAAACTATTTAACAATACATACAAAAAAAGCACACAACTAAAAGATTCTCCTCTTAAAGTCATGCACTTTTTATTTATAAAATTGCCTAATCCAACCTCTTCATAAACCTCTTCTGAGTTTTATCGCATACATATCCAATATTCTCATAAAATTTATGTGCTTCTACACGATAATCTGCTGAATTTAGTCTAATGAACTCAATAGAATTATTTTTTTAGCATTTAATTCTAAATAATTCATCAATTCTTTTGCCAATTCCTTTACCTTGGAACTCTGGTAAAACAGCTAATCCCAGAATATTCAAACCAGCAAAGGAATAAAGACTTTCATAGACTTCAGCATGTACAAAAACCAACTACAGTCTGTAACTCTTCATCTTCATATACATAAATATAATGATGATTTACATCTTCTGATAGTTTTTTTATTTGTCTCATAACTGTCTCAATAGATACTGAATAGCCTAAAGAAACTTCACATATTCTTTGTATTGCCTTAGCATCTTCTATTTTTAGTTTTCTAATCATATTGTCTCCCTCAATAGTTTTTCAACAATCGTATATTAGTAGTAGCCCCATCCTACTCCCACTCGATATGTCCATTGATATTATTTTTGTATAAATGGCATAAAAATCAAGGTTTTTTGTTATCGGATTTAGCCTTATTATTCGTTTTATTTCTGTTTATCTGATTTTTTTCAAGCATATTGTAAACACATTTTTTTAAACTTTCTTATTTTTCCATCATCAGCGGAAAAAGTCATGTTATATGCAGCTCTTATATCTTTTTGCAAAAATCCAATAATATATTAATAGTAGAGTAGTCCATATAATAATACTCTATAAGACTAGATTTAATTATAAAAATTCCATAATTCACTACTATCAGGCTGTCCTTTAAATATATCTTTTAAATCATCATTTGTAAAAATCCTCTTTAAGATTTTTCAAACATATTTTTTTATTTTTATCAGACGTATATAGTGTTATTTCTTCGGTTTGCTCAACGCCTCTCCAAAAAAATCAATATATTTAGTCTGATTGTTTATTAATTCATATATTATTCTGTATAAATAACTTTCTGGTGCAAAAATATCCAGGTGCAAATACCAAATTCGGCTTATGTTGTCTATCATTTAAACCTTTTTTTCTTAGGATTAAAAATCTATCTCCAAATAATCTTTAACCATTGGATTTTTGAGATTTGTCCTTCAATCTTGCATCTCCATCCAAGAATATAATTACCCTATTAAAATATTCATCAGCCTCTAAAAATATTCATTAACTCATCACATCCGCAATGTGTTACAACCTGTTTTTAACTCGTCTTTAATATTAGCTATATCTTCAAATTCAAGTATTCTTTCTCTAATAGCATCATGATTAGAAACATTCTCAGAATTACGAAAATATGTAGCATCGGAAGATTTCTTTACCAATTTTTATTATGTTCCTAAGCGCATTTTACATGTTGAATAAATAATTCCTGCCCCACACAATCTTCAAAAATATATTTTTAGGAAGTGTTTTTCTGAAAAATTTATTTTATTAAACATATCATTTTTTTAATAGCTCATAAGATTTAATGCTACCACTATCGGCATAGATGGATTCTTTAGATATATAACTTTAATATCTTCAGAATTTTTTTGTTCTTCTTTTTAAACTTTCTTTTAAGATAGTTAAAGAATGTGTGCTAACAATAACCTGAAGAGAAATTTCATTACATAGTTTTTTTCAGCAGTTCATATAATCGTATTTGAGTATCTGGATGTAGAGATACATCAATTTTCATCAATGCAAAGCAGAGCCCCCATTATAGTCACTCTCCTTTGATAGCAAGTAAATATCAATCAATGCACTTATTATATTCCCAATGTTATCCTGCCCTATAGATTGTGAAAGAGCCGGAGTTCCTTCTATTTCCATATGTAAAGAAGATCTTGGACAGGCCTTTTTCTCTATTATCGAAATTTCATCAGATAATTTAATCGAACCGGGAATAACAGAGTTATACCACTGTCGGTAAATATTCAGCATTTCTTCTTTTGCAAAAGGATTATTTTTTTCTTATTTTTACTAATATGCGTTAAGTCTTTATTTTCTCCTAGTGGATATAGTCTAGATAAACTTAAATAAATAGTTGGTATTTTTTTACTCTTCCCGCTCCTCCTACACCAAAAATTTGATTTAGCCTCTTCTTCAGCTTTTTTTATTGTGTAACCATCCAGATATTTATTTGTAGTTCTCGGAATTATTCTAATACCACGATTAGTACCTGTATCATCTTTAAACGAAAGTCTTTTTAGTCAATGCGATTGAATCACTACTATGTCCATATTTTTAAATATATTTTTATAATCCTGGTATTTTTTTCGGTTTTGATCAATATTAAAAAAAGTCTAAAAAAATTCAGGTTGAAAAATTGCTGCCTAGCGAACTTTTTCTTATTAATTCCAGAACCGGACGCAATTAATGATAAAATATTAGATTTTCCCACACCATTAACTCCGCTTACAATGGTTATTTTTTTACCTAATGGAATAATAACATCTCTAAAATTTCTAAAATTCTCTAAAATTAACTCTGTAGGCTTCATGTACATATATCTCTCCTTACGCTAAATTTACACTGATATTATTCTTCATTAATTCATTAATATCTGGGACACTAGAACTAGATTCAAATATAATTAATTCCTTGGCTTTTTCTTTTTTTGCCACACTATAATTAAGCTCAATTCTTTTTTTACACAATATTTTTTTCATAAATTTTTTTCTATCTCTGGTTCATCGTCATATGTTATGATCCAATCACAATTAACTGTATCTCCTATTAATTTTTTTCTATTCGAATATGGTCATTGTAATTAAAAAAAGTTAAGATATAATTGTTTCCCTTTATTAAAAGTATGGTGGATCGAAATATATAAATGCGTTTTCTTCATATTTGGGTACATAATTCTCTAAAAAAATGATTTTTATGTCTTTGTTGTATAGATGGATTTTTCGATTTATTTTCCGCAATTTTTTTAATTCTGCATATTAAATCTTCACGATTAAATCTAGCATCTAATTTCCATAACCCCTGACTGCTCCATACCGCCTATCACTCCTGCTTTTTATAATCCCTGAACGATTGGTTCTATTCATATAAAATGTTGCAAATCCAAGTTCAAAACTATATTTTTTTATTATTTCCAAAACAAATACTTCTTTTGTTTTTTTCCATTCGTCAATTGTAAGAGGGACTCGGCTCACTTGTTCCAAAAACCTATCCGTTTCCTCTAATATAGCTCTCCAAAAGGAGTATATTCCTTTATCTAAATCATTTATTACAATTTCAGAAACTACGCCCTTTTCAAGCAACTCGATTGCAACTCCAGCTCCACCAGCAAAAGGCTCTATATATATTCCACCCCTATGTCCATATTTATCAATCAGCAATTCTATTAGTGGCGTAAGTTTTTCCCTTTCCGCCTGGATACCTTAATGGTGAATAAAACACTTATTCCACCTCCTAAATCTATAAATTATACTTTATACTCTCCAGTAGCCTCTTTTTATCATCCCATCATGCCAATCTACAGTTTCTAATGGCATTTCATGGTATTTATCAAATACTTCATACAGATTCTTGTACTGAACCTTATTTTCAATTATTTTCTTAAGCGATTCTGTATCCATTGAAATAATCTTCATGCCTGCAATAGTTTCTTCATCTCTGGTATATGGGATTATCTTTCTATATCTAAAAATCTGAAATCACATTTTTTTATCTAAATATGTACTAACAAACAAACTATAATCGAACGGATTATTATATCTAATTCTATAATCTCCTAAATGTCTTGAAACAGGCTCCATTTCCATTCTTCTTTGATTCGAGCCATCTGCAAGTGTTGCTTCAAGTAGCAGAGAATGCTTTTGGATAAGAAGTACATGCCTCATATTCATATATAATATCTGCATATCCTCCGGCTGCATGTGTCTTAGGTAATAAATTTGCTTTCTAATGATAATTTCATAAAATCTAAAATATTTCCTTGTCTTTCGCTCACCTTGTACCATATAATGCCTAAAATATATTCAAAAAAATAGTAGGTATTGCCGCTTCTTCTGTAACAAGTTCTTCAATTCTCTTATCATCACGTTTTTCAAAAACAATTTAACAACTCTACAAGTACAGAATCATTAAATTTCTTATCAATCAAAGTATTAAATCTTCTGTATCTTTCATCATTTACATAAGTTGCTGCTTGTTCCGGACTCTTTATGGTGATGCCTAAATCTTTACTTAATGCAGCGTACACTTTACTCATATCTAACTCGAAAGCTCTTGATATAGTTTCTAAAGGAATATCTACACTGAGATTATCATCTTTACTAAAAAGTTTCTTTATACAGAACATCAATAATCTCTTTAAATTAGAAACACCTAATTCTTTTTATTACCTCAGCAACATTAAGATTTGCCACCGTCATCTCTCCGTGCCACATTTCACTCTATTTAGTAGACATTATAACATGTTTTTCCTTTTTTCTTAAATCTTTCGATAATAAATTTAGATGCTAATGGCATCTAAAAAGAGAGTATCATAAAAAAATACTCTCTACAATTGTCACTACAACACCATATCATTATTCATACTGTAGTTATTTTTCCTATTATACTTCTTAATCGTACCAACCTTTGACTCTTTACTAGTTTAACTCTAACATCATTATCATTTATATCAACTTTCTTCAGTTACAATTTCTCAGACTATGCTACTAATAAATTATGTTTCTTAAAAATCTTCAAATTAAATAAAAAAAGTCAGTTTATTGAAATAATTCTCATCCTACTCCCACTCAATCGTAGCAGGTGGTTTACTTGTAATGTCATACACCACTCGGTTCACATGTCCTACTTCGTTCACAATTCTTGCGCTGATGGTTTGTAAGACTTCCCATGGGATGCGTGCGAAGTCACTTGTCATGCCATCAATACTTGTTACTGCACGAATGCCGATTGTGTAATCATAGGTTCTTCCGTCTCCCATTACTCCGACACTGCGGATTCCTGGTAAGACTGTGAAATATTGCCATACGTCTCTTTCAAGTCCGTTTTTAGCAATTTCTTCTCTTAAGATAGCGTCACTTTCTCGTACGATTTCTAGTTTTTTTCTTCGGTTACTTCTCCTAGTACTCGAATGCCTAGTCCTGGGCCTGGGAATGGTTGGCGCCATACGATTGAATCTGGCATGCCTAATGCTGTTCCTAAGGCACGGACTTCGTCTTTGAATAGTGTGTTCAGCGGTTCAATTAATTCAAACTGCATATCTTCTGGTAGTCCTCCCACATTGTGGTGAGACTTAATTGTTTGGGCTGTTTTTGTTCCTGATTCGATAATATCTGTATATAAAGTTCCTTGTGCTAAGAAATCCACATCCGTTAATTTTTGCTGCTTCATCATCGAATACATAGACAAATTCATTTCCGATAATTTTACGTTTTTTTGTTCTGGATCACTAACACCTTTTAGTTTGGATAAGAAACGTTCTTGGGCATTCACTCGGATAATATTTAAGCCGAATTTTTCCAGATAAGCTTTCCATTACTTGGTCGCCTTCATCTTTTCTAAGTAAACCGTGGTCTACAAAAATACACGTTAATTGGTCTCCGATTGCTTTTTGTAGTAGGACACCTACAACGCTTGAGTCAACTCCGCCTGATAAACCTAATAATACTTTTTATTGCCAACTTTTTTTCGCGGATTTTTTTCAATTTCCATCTCAATGAAGTTTGCCATTGTCCAATCACCTGTTGCTCCACAAATATTGAACACGAAGTTTTTTTCAACATGTCATTTCCATGAATACTGTGACGTACTTCTGGATGGAATTGTACTCCATAAATATTTCGTTCTGGGTTTTCAAATGCTGCAAATGGTGTATGGTCATTTGAAGCTGTAACAGTGAACCCTTCTGGGATAGCTGTAATTCTGTCACCATGACTCATTAAGACTTCTTCTGAGGTAGATAATCCTTTGAAAATTCCTGAATCTGTATTAAACACTTCTACTTTAGCAGGGCCATATTCTCTTGTCGGTGAAGATTCAACAGTTCCTCCAAATAAATGAGTTGTCAACTGCATTCCATAACAGATTCCTAATACTGGAATTCCTAATTCAAAAATTGCAGAATCTACTGTAAAAGCTCCTGATTCGTAAACACTATGAGGTCCTCCAGAGAAAATAATCCCTTTTACATTTCCATGCTTTTTGATTTCTTCAGCCGTAATATCATTATGAAGTAATTCACTGAACACACCAAACTCACGAATACGACGTGTAATCAGTTGGTTATACTGACTTCCAAAAATCTAATACAATAATTTTTTTCTAACGAAGTGGTTCTTGTTGACATAAAAAGCCTCCTTAGTCTTATTATCTATATTGTAGCAGAAAATCACGAAAAATTACCTTAAATATTTATAAAATTCGTTCGGATTTTTTTATTAAATTTTCTCATTTTTTTATGTTTCATCATTTTTATAAAAAAGAACCCACAGCGACATCCATCCTGCGGGTTCTTCTTCCATTATTTAGTATTTCTTCACTTGGACATAGTCAATATGATGTCCGAATGTTTTTGTGCAAAATGAAGTCTGCTCTGCCTTTTTGTTGGTAAGATATATTCTTTTAGATTCTTTAAGTTCGTTTTTTTCCATACATCTTTTTGCCATAGCAATGGCTTCTTCTCGGTCTCCAATCGCAAACTGGTAATAAAAAAATTATCGGGTTGAGTTTTTTTGCTCGTTCCATTAATAATTCAAAACGTTCTAAGTACCATTTTTTTCAATCAGATTTTTCTTCTGCATCTACATAAATCGACCAGTCAAAGAAATCACTTACGTAAATTTCTCGATTCGGCGGTAATTGTAATACATTAATTCCTTCGACGATTAAAATATCTGGTGGATAAATAACTTGTTTTTTTCATTTGGAATAATGTCGTAAATTTCATGAGAATATACGGGTGCTTCAACAGCTTCTTCTCCTGTTTTAATATCTAATAGGAAATTCACTAATGATTCCATATCATAACTTTCTGGGAATCCTTTTGCGGTGTAAAAATTCCTTTTTTCAACTAAATGTTTCGTTACCATAAAAAAATCCATCTGTTGTCATCAGTTCAACAATTAACTCTGGATATTTTTTTGTTGGAGCATTGTTTGCATTAAACGAGCGGTTGTACTTTTCCCAACTGCCACGCTTCCTGAAACGCCAATAATAAACGGCACTTTCTTCTTCGGTTGTTTTTAAGAAATATTGTTCTTGTTCATGAATTTGCCCATGTTTTTTTGATAATAGATGTCAAAGTAATCTAATAAGGGTGCATATACTTCTTGTACGTCAATTAATGAAATTCTATCATTCAATGATGTTAAATGTTCTAATTCATGTAGTGTTAATGCCAAGTGATGAGCGTTTTTGATATTGTTTCCATTCATCTCGGCTAATGTGATAATACGTCGATGTGTCTGTCACAACGATTCTCTCCTTTTTGTTGAATTCCTTTTCTTGCGTATTTTTACCATAGTTTTTTTAGGATGACTAATCTATTCGCTTGTTTCTCCTGTGATTAAATTTCCTTTAAATCCTCGCTTGTTCGTTTACACCTTTAGTGGTTTTTAGTATGATAAATAAGAGAAATTATGAAGGAGTTTTTATCATGGAACATACAACAGCTTCCGGAATGGGACAGTCTACCGGAAAAAGTCATTTTTAATGGGGGAACATGCAGTCGTTCATCATCAACCTGCCATTGCGATTCCTTTTTCCGGTGTATCGGTTCAAGCAAAAGTTCAGCCAAGCACTCATCCGCTAAGTATTCATTGCGACTTTTTATAGTGGATTAGCTTATGAAATGCCGGAAGTATTGAAAAGTTTAAAATTTACAATCCATGAAGCATTGAATCAAATTGAACAACTTCGTCCTGAATTAGGAATTATGCCCACTACTCGTTCGTATTGGAATAATGGGAAAGTAGAAAAAGGCGAAGCATCCTTCGTACAAGCACCTTCTATTGAGATTACGATTACTTCTTCAATTCCTGCAGAACGGGGCATGGGTTCAAGCGCAGCTGTCTCTGTTGCAGTAGTTAGAGGATTGTTTGATTATTATGAAGTTCCATTAAGCGACACCTTATTATTCGACATTGTACAGGCTTCTGAAAAAATTGCTCATGGAAATCCAAGCGGCATCGATACAGCAACGACTAGTGGAAAAGAAGCAGTATTTTTTATAAAAGGAGAAGCTTTACAACCTCTTTCTATTCAACTCGAAGGAACTTTAATTGTGGCAGATACAGGGATTACTGGACAAACACTCAAAAGCAGTTCAAGCTGTACAAGAAAAATTACAACAAGAACCTATTTCTACTCAAAAAATCATTGAAGAAATTGGAGACTTAGTCCACACTGCTAAAGATTGTCTATCACAAGGAGATATTCAGACATTAGGAAGTCTTTTGACTCACAACCATGCACTTCTTCAGCAATTAGAAGTATCAAACGAAACGTTAGACCATCTTGTTCAAACGGCTCTTGAAAATGGAGCGATTGGTGCCAAAATGACAGGCGGTGGACTTGGTGGTTGTATGATTGCTCTTGCAGCAAGCTTTGAACAAGCACAAAAGATTGCGAAAGCTTTACAACAAGCAGGAGCTGTACAAACATGGACACATTCATTTTCAAATGAATAAACACAAAGGAGCTTATATGAAAACCACAGGAATTGCACGTGCACATACAAATATTGCACTCATTAAATATTGGGGAAAAAAAGGATAAAGCATTATTTCTTCCAATGAATAGTAGCTTATCCCTCACATTAGAGGCTTTTTTTATACGGATACAAAAAAATTACTTTAGACGAAACTTTAGAAAAAAAGATGAATTTTACTTAAACAATGTATTGCAACAAGAAGTCGAAACAGAAAAAAATTTCAAAAATTTTTTTAGATTTATTCCGTATTCCTGCTAAGGAAACACGATTTGCACGTATTGAAAGCTATAACTTTGTTCCTACTGCAGCTGGTTTAGCAAGTTCTGCTTCAGCTTTTGCAGCTTTAGCAGGAGCAATGCATCAAGCAATGGGATGGGATTTATCAAGAAGTGAATTATCGACTTACGCTCGTCGTGGAAGTGGAAGTTCTACGAGAAGTTTATTTGGCGGCTTCGTTGAATGGAATCAAGGAACGAATTCAGAAGATAGTATGGCGATTCCTATTGACGATGCTTCTTGGGATATTGGAATGCTCATCGTCGTTGTTAATGGAGCTGCTAAAAAAATCTCCAGTCGTGTTGGAATGGAACAAACTGTTGCCACTTCTCCTTTCTATCCTGCATGGGTAGAAAGTGCAAAAACTGATTTAGAAGAGATTAAAACAGCCATCCAAGAGAAAAAAACTTTACTCTAATGGGAGAAATTGCCGAATTTAATGGAATGAAAATGCATGCGACGATGCTAGCAAGTCAACCTCCGTTTTGTTATTTTGAACCAGATAGTCTGGTTGCTCAGCAACAAGTCGTTTACTTACGTGAAGTATTAGGAATTCCTGCTTATTACACAATGGATGCTGGTCCGAATGTAAAAAGTTCTTTGCAAAGCGAGTGATTTAGACAAAGTCCGTGACCATTTCGAACAATATTTTGCTTCTGAAAAAAACTGATTTCCTCTCTTCCAGGAGAAGCAATGAGAACTTTAACAGAAGAAGAATGGCAAGAAAGCAGTCAACATTTCAATCAAAAAAAGGAAATTAACTATGAATATACAAGCTACAGCTCCTGGAAAACTATTTATCGCTGGTGAATATGCAGTCGTTACTCCAGGACAACCGGCACTTATTGCAGCTGTCAATCGCTATTTAACCGTTAACTTAACTCCTTCCCTTGAAGAAGTTGGAACAATTTATTCCACTCAACAACCGGATTTGACGCTTCATTGGAAAAAGAGAACAAGGCCTTTTTACAAATAATCGAAGAAAAATCAGCCATTTACATTAATAACTACTGCAATTGAAGTTGCTGAAACTTATGCGAAACAACGAAACTATTGGAATGAAGATCTCTATCATTTAAAAAGTGACAAGCCAATTAGATGACGTTCACTCGAATATCAAATTCGGTCTTGGCTCTAGTGGAGCTGTCGTTGTTGCGACCATCGACGCTATTTTACAATGGCATCATATTCCTGTTGAACCTCTACTCGTTTACAAATTAGCAACCATTACCAATACTCTTCTTGGTAGTAATGGTTCCTTAGGAGATATTGCTTCCAGTGCCTTTGGAGGTATCATTTTATATCAACGAATCGATGCAACATGGATTCAAGAACAATTACAACAGCATTCCATTTCAGAAGTTGTCGACAAGAAATGGACAGGATTAGTCATTCAGCCAGTATCTTTACCAACATCGCTAAAAAAATGCTTGTTGGATGGACAAAGGAAAAAGCTGACACTTCTTCGTTCGTATCATCTGTCACTCATACAAGAACGCAAGCAGAAAAGGATGCGTATTACCAACAATTTTTAAAACAAAACACAACGATTTTAAACCAGATAACGACTGCTTTAACAGAAGAAGATACAGAAGCATTTCTACAAGGAATTACGGATAATCGAGCTCTCTTATTAGACTTTGCTAAAGAGATGAATATCATACTCGAAACTCCATCCTTAACAAAACTTTGCCAAATTGCGCTACAAGAAAACGCAAGTGCCAAAACTTCTGGAGCTGGCGGAGGCGATTGTGGGATTTGCTTTATTACAAAAACCACAACAAGAAGACACTATTACAACCCAATGGGAAAAAAAGCTGGTATTCTTCCACTAAACTTAGAAATAGCCCCTTCAAAAAGCGCTATTAGAAAGGAGCTCTCATGACAGAAGCCTATACACAACAAATGAAAAGAAAAAGATGAACATGTGGGGCATGCGACTCAACAATATCAATCACAGTCGAATTTAGAATTACGACAAACTCGTTTTGTCCATCATCCTCTATCTGAAATGGCTGTAGATGAAGTTTCTCTTCAAACAAAAAAATGGCAGGATTCACTTTAGAAACTCCATTTTTCATTAATGCGATTACTGGAGGAAGTCCTCGAACAACTCTCATTAATCAACGCCCTAGCACAATTGGCGCATGAAACAGGAATCGCAATGGCAACTGGATCGATGAGTATTGCCATGAAAGACCCTTCTACTGCAGAAAGCTTCACCATTATTCGAAAAGAGAATCCTAATGGAATTGTATTGGCGAATTTAGGAGCCCATTATACGGTTGAATCTGCTAAAAAAAGCAATTGACCTTATTGAAGCAAATGGGATTCAAATTCATGTGAACACGTTACAAGAATTAGTGATGCCAGAAGGCGATCGCTCTTTCCATCATTGGTTAAAAAAATATTGAGGAAATCGTAACTAATGTAGACGTCCCTGTTATTGTTAAAGAAGTCGGATTTGGATTTAGTAGAGAAGCAATGCAAGAACTAATCAATATCGGAGTTCAAACGATTGATATTAGTGGCCGTGGAGGCACAAATTTTGCAGCCATCGAAAAATGCTCGAAGAGAAGATAATATATTTGATGAATTAGAAGACTGGGGACAAACAACAGTGCAGTCCTTAGTAGAAGGTTATGATTTACCTTGTGAACTCATTGCTTCTGGGGGCATTCATTCACCATTAGATATCGTAAAAATGTCTTGCACTAGGAGCAAGTGCTATAGGAATGTCTGGAGAATTTTTACACTTAATTCGCCCACAAGATTCCCCTACCAACAGCCATTCAAACCGTTAATGACTGGAAGAATCAATTAAAAAAATATTTATACCCTATTAGGCGTTTCAAAAACAGAAGCATTACGCCAAACAGACATCATCCTACCAAACACCACCGCCCACTGGTGCAACGCCCGCCAAATAGACTGGACAACCTTCGCAAATAGAAGTAGAAAGAAATAGAAAAAAACAAAAACCGGAAAAATTTGAGACCTTAGGCTCAAATTTTTAGCCATGAGATTCGCTTTTGCGAAGCTGCTAGCGTCCGTTGCCATTCAAAAACAAATCTTTTATTTTTCTACGTCCCCTACCTCACACAAATGAATGATGCATAAACAAAAAAACAAAGAACTTTTCCTTAATAGCAGAAGCAACCAAAACCGCAGTAGCGGTTTTAGTTGCCGGAAAAATTTGAGACCCTAGGCTCAAATTTTAGCCATGAGATTCGCTTTCGCGAAGCTGCTGGCGCCGTTGCTATTTAAGAAAAGTTCTTTGTTTTTTTATTTTACTACTGTACAAATAAGAAATGAATGATTCTTAATAGATAGGCGAAAAAAATCCGATTATCAACAAGCAAATCATCACCACATGTAAATAAACTCCAACCATCGAAGTATTTACAAACGACTGAACCGCATTTACCTTCGAAAAAAATCAAAATATAAATCAAACCTATCCAAAATCCTAAACTCAATAGGCGCTTCATAAACTCTCCTTTATTCAGGGATTACTTCATTACAAAATATTGAATAAATAAACTAGTCGCTCCTACCACAAACCAAGTTGCCAACCCCGTAGCAATCGGTTTTAGCTCCCGCTTCACGGAAACTCTTAAACGATACTTGGCAACCAATTCCCGCTAACGCCATTGCCATTAACCATTTAGAAGCTAATTTTGCATATGGAATAAATGCTTTAGGAAAATTCCCACACTTGTCACAACAGAGGCAACTAAAAAAACCATAAAATAAACATTGGGAAAAATTTTTCTTCCAATTTACAGATTCCCCTGATTTCTTTTGACGTCTCGCTTCAACTAGTGACAATACTAAACAAGCTGGTAAAATCATCAACGCACGGGTTAATTTTACAATTGTAGCAATATCTCCTGCTCCACTACTATAACTATAACCAGCAGCGACTACACTTGAAGTATCATTAATTGCTGTCCCTGCAAATAATCCAAATTGAGCATCTGTCATTTGTAAAACATGTCCTAAAAATGGGAATAAGAACACCGCAATAATATTAAATAAGAAAATCGTTGAAATCGACAAAGCAATTTCCTCATCATCTGCTTTAATAATTGGCGAAGCTGCTGCAATCGCAGAACCTCCACAAATGGCAGTCCCAAAGCCCACTAATGTTCGTAAATGATCAGATAATCCTAACCATTTTCCCACAAGTGCTGCTGTTAAGAATGCTGCTACAATCGTAACAAGCGTTACTTGTAAAGACTCTAATCCTGTTTGTTGGACTTGAGCAAATGACATTGTAAACCCTAATGCAATAATCGAATAATGTAATAATTTTTTTAGCGGAATAATTAATTCCTGGTTTAAAATCACTTGGTAATGTATAGAAATTACTAACTAACATCCCAAAAATAATCGCAAATACCGCACTTCCAATAACCGGCATTACGTCTCCTAACATAACAGCTAATACTGCTAATCCAAAAGTTAATAAAATTCCTTTACTTCGTTGAACCCATTGTTCCATTTTTTTCTCCATCCTTTCAAAAAAACAATTACACACAAATGTATCACGTCCCGTTTGATAAGAAGTGAACAATTGTTACTTTTTCTACAAATTGTTGTAATTGATTTGATAAGGCTGCAAATTCTTCAATCGTTAGTGTTTCAGCTCGACGATTTGGTTCAATCGAAACAGCGTCCAATGCTTCTTGGATTTGTTCTTTGGTTAGTTTTTCCTGGTACATAAGCTTTGACCAAATTATTCCATAATGTTTTTTTCTACGTTGGACAAAACTATTTTTTTACTAAATCAAAGAAGAAAGCTTCATCTTTGACCGTTACTATAGGTTCTTCTCTACGTTCCAATACTAAAATAGCTGAATCTACATTTGGCGCTGGATTAAAAACTGTTTTTCGGAACAATAAATCCGATTTTTGCATGACACCAATATTGAATTGCAACCGTTAATGAGCCATAAGCTTTTTGAATTTGGTTGAGCAGTCATTCTTTCTGCCACTTCTTTTTGCATCATCATCGCAAATCCATCAATTGGTAAGCCTGATTCTAAGAGATTCATAATAATCGGTGTCGTAATATAATACGGCAAGTTTGCAACGACTAGCAATCTCTCCTCCACATTGAAGTATTCTTTTAATGACTGTTTCTAAATCAACTTTTTAAAATATCTTCATGAATGACTGTGACATTATCTTGATCAGACAATGTATCTGCTAAAAACAGGAATTAATCGTCCATCAATTTCAAATGCTAATACTTTTTTTAGCAGCTCTTGCTAAGCGTTGCGTTAACGCACCAATTCCTGGTCCAATTTCAATGACATTTGTTTCTTTGTTAACATCTGCCACATCTAACATTTTTTTGTTAAAATATTAGGTTCAATCAAAAAGTTTTTGCCCTAAACTCTTCTTCACTTTAATACCATGACGTTCCATAATTTCACGTGTTCGAGTCGGTGTGGCAATATCTTTTTTTCAAACATCTTTTTAACTCCTTTCTTGTACTTTTTGTACCGCATTTCGTAATTCTTGCTCTGAAATGCCGAATAATTTCAATCGTTTCGTTAATTGTTTTTCCATTTGTATGTCCAATCCGTAATTCTTTAGACACTTCTTTTCTTAAATAAGACGAGTGAGGATAGCCAATCAATCCTAGTTCTAAAATTACCGATTGAGAAATCTCTTCTTGAAGGTCTGCTACTGGCTTATACACATGATGCAATGCTTTTTGAATACTTTCATCGCTAGCATGTTCCACTCCAAGACTTTTTGTGATTCGTTTTTCGGACCGCTTCTTCCCTTTCAATAAAAAGCATGACTAACCGTTGGAATCGCTTCTTGAATAATCGAACGAATTCTTTTGTCCTGGATAATCTGGATCTGTAAACACGATGACTTCTCGAATTTCACTTGCCTTTTTTTGATTAATGCGAGTGTTTCATCATCAATAGCCGAACCATTCGTTTCAATCGTTTCAATTTCTGGAAAAACTTCCTTTAATCGACGAGTGTCATCTCGCCCTTCAACTACTATAATTGGATTCATTTTAATCCTCTTTCTTCAAATCGAAATAGCTTCATTGCATTTTTCTGTTGATGCTTTCGCAATTTCTTCCCAAAGCCATTTCTCTTTCCTTAGCAATTGTTTCAACAACATAGCGAGTATACCCTGTTTCGTTTCTCTTTCCACGGTAAGGAACAGGGGCCAAATAAGGTGCATCTGTTTCAACTAAAAAACGATCGAGTGGAACGATTTTTGCACACTCACGAACTTGAGGGGCATTTTTAAACGTCACTACACCACTAAAAAGAAATATGCATCCCTAAATCTAAGAAACGTTTCATATATTCCACATCTCCATTGTAACTATGCATAATGCCACCGATATCTCGAATATCTTCTTCTTTTAAAAATACGATAGCAATCTTCTGTCGCATCACGATTATGAATGACAATCGGTAATTTCATTTCTTTAGCAATGGCAATTTGACGTCGGAATACTCGTTCTTGTTCTTCAGGTGTAGAATCATCCCAGTAATAGTCTAATCCCATTTCCCCCATTGCCACTACTTTTGGATGGGTTAATTGAGTGATTAGCTTTTTTTCAATTTCTGGTGTATAGGCATGTGCTTCGACCGGATGCCATCCTACAATCGCTACTACTTCTTCAAAAGTTTCACTTAATTGGAGAGCTTTTTCAATCGTTGGTGTATCAAATCCGACAACTGCGAAACGTGTAACAGCTAATTCTTTTGCACGCTTAATAACGTCTGCTTCTTCTCCTGCGAATTGCTCTACATTTAAATGTGTATGTGTATCAAAAAAATCATTTTGAATTCTCCTACTGAGTCCTATCTCGTTGCTCCATTTAAAAAAACGGATTACTTGCAATTTCATCTTGTAATGTTGTTGGTTCTCCATGTCCTGGGAAAACGACCGTATTTCCTGGTAATGGTAATAAATATTGTTCAATTCCTGCCATTAATGTCATATGACTACCATATGAGAAGTCGCTTCTTCCAACACTTCCTTTGAATAAAAACATCTCCTCCGATCACAAATCCATTGTCTTTGAAGATAAACACTGTACTACCTGGAGAATGTCCTGGAATTAACGCTAATTCAGGCTCAAAACTTCCAATTTTCCATTTTCCTAATTTTTGCTGGATAGTATCCGTCAGCAGGCTCTACCGTAATATTTTTCGTTTGAATATAATGAACGATTGAAATCTGTATTCGTTAAAAAAATTCTTTTTCAATTTCATTCATATACATTGGAATGTTGTATGCTTTTTCTTAATTCATCTACTGCTCCAATATGATCGCCATGCGCATGTGTTAACACAATCGCAATTGGTTTCAATCCTTCTTCTTCAATTAATTCTTTAATATCCTCTGCTTGTGCACCTGGATCAAAAAAATTAATGTTTCTTTATTTTTCATCAATTAAAAAAATAAACATTTTCTTGTAGGCGTCCTACTGTTAAACTCAATAATTCCATTGAAATTCCTCTTTTCTGATTCATAGTCTACTATAGTTTAGATGCTTTTTATGCTATTTGACAAGTTATCTGGTTAAGTTTTGACTTTTTTTAACAAAACGTAATCATCAACATTTTTTTCACAATAATAAAAGGCATACCCGATTTCTCGAATATACCTTTTTAAAACATAGATTATGCATTCATTTGTTTTTGTAAAATCAATTGCTTTGTTGGCTGCTAGCATGACTGGAACTCCCACTAACATGACTACAATTTCACCAACAAAAGTTTCAAAGTAGCTTAACCAAAAATGGTAATTCTAATACAATTTTCAACTCAATAGCTACTAAGAAAATCATCACACTAAACACGATGGATAACAATAACATTTTTACCTTTTAAATCTTTTTGCAAATCGGAACACGAATGAACCAATCACTAAAGATAAAATAGAATGTCCTAAACCAAATACTAAATCATACACTCCTAATCCAGAGCTAGACATAAAAAAATAGTATTGGCTAAAAATAACACCTGCAATAATTCCATACCCATATTTTTTTATCAAAGACAAATAAATGGTTTAACATTTCTGAAATACGGAATTGGATATTCCCCAAAGGACATAAAAGGCAAATAATGTTGTAATCACCACATATAAAGCTGCTACAATCGCATTGACAATCAACACTTTTTACATTGTTTTGTTTCATTTCTTTTCCTCCTAGTTTTTTTGAATCGAGGGATGGTTGCGAACCTCGAGCGTTCAAAACGCTAGGAATTATTGTACTATAAACTCCTTGAAAATACTAGGAATATCCTGAACGCCCCTTTGACAGAATAAGAATTCAAACAAAACTCATAAATTTCCCGGACAACTACGCAATAGGTCCTAATAAAATATTTGCCCATGCATCATGGAGAGATTCTTGATCAGATGGTTGGAATAAACCAGCTAATACATCACGATATAAGCGTGAAAGTTCTGTTGTATTATAATAAGAACTTCCTCCACTAGCACGTACAATTTCTTCCACTGCTTTTTTTCGATACTTCAACAGAACGATTCTTAATCGAAGATAAACGTGGTAACCAAATAAAGCTATATTCTTCGCTTGATTCCAATGTTTGACTTAATTCATTAATTTGTGGTTGAATACCATCTAAAATAATCGCTGCTTCTGCAATTCTCCAACGAATATTTTTATCTTGAGAGTATGGCGCATCATTCGATACAGAATGACGAGTTTTCACTGTTTCAATTCCGATTTCTAACGCACGTTTTCCAATTCCATGGTAAGTTGCGGCTAATAAAATTTCAAAATAAGCAAAAATACCGAAAACAACTGGATCAAAACTTGGACCAGGAGCTACTTTTGTTAAAATTTGTTCTTCGGCAGCATAAATTCCTTTTAATTCTACTGTATTTGATTGAGTTGCTTTTCATTCCTAATGTATTCCAATCATCTTTTTACTTCAAAAAGTGTCTGAATCAGGTGTTAAATAAGCAAAGACTGACAATGGAGATTCTCCAGAAGTGTCTGACCCAAATGAAACTAATTTATCGCAATATTTTTCCCATCGATAAGAAAAACTTTCTTTCCATAAAAAAACGATAACCTCCATTTTCTTGTGGCTCCGCTTTTTGAAATAGAACCAAATAACACTCGGTCATTACTTGGTTCAGAAATACCAAACGCTAATAACTTCCCATCAGCAGCATCTCGTAAAAATTTGTTCACCCTTCTTATTGCCGAATCGAACCATATGTTTTGCTAATCCAACAATAATTTGGTGCATATTAATCCCAAGCGCTGTTCCTGGTGCCGCCATTGCTAATCTAGTTTGTTCTTGGGCGATTTCTTGAAGAGATAAGCCATATCCCCCATATTCTTTTTGGCACAAAAGCTTTATAATACCCTGCTTCTTTTAATGCCTCATAATCTTCCTTTAGCACGCATTTTCCAAATCATATTGCGCTGCTCTTTTGATGAATTTGTTCGAGTAATTCCTCTGATAAAAAAACATAAAAACCCCTCCTAATAAAAATCATAACTACGCTTTTAAGTATACGGCAATCTTCCTCTTGTTACAATGAAGAAAGCTTGCATCTTTCTTAAGGATTTCTTTTGCAAATTTCTACAAGAATTTTCTTATAATCTGTGCTACAATATTCTCAATCTTTCTATAAGGAGGCTTTATGGAAAATCAAACTTTACCTGTTTGGAAAACCGTTCGATTCGTATTGAATAATTTATTTTTCCAACAGAATTATGTATGTTCGAAAATGCCGCCTTCTTACAATTTTTTTGTATCCTTTGTTGGCTTTTCGAATTTTTATCAACCTTATTTAAAGGCATTATTTTTTTATCGGGACAAAGTAATTTTTAATTTCAGCAATATGAAATTATTCTTCTCCTCACCTATTATTATTTTTAGCGTTTATTGCGTATTTATTCGCCGTCATTTTTATTTGTTTTTTTATTGAATTTTCGATTCTTACCTTTATGGTTTATGGAACGATTTCTAAAAACACATTTCTCATGGCGAACCAGTTTAAAAAATGCATTTGGAGAAGTGAGAGAGTTTTTTTAGCCCACAATTTATTTATTTCTTATTGTATTTATTAACACTATTACCTCTAGGAAAAATTTGGAATGACTTCGTTTTTTTAACCGAACAATTGTATATTCCAAACTTTATTACAGAAGAAATTCAAAAAAACGACTGCTGGAGCTATTGGTTCTATCCTTTTTATTTGTAGTACTAGCTTATTTTTCATCTTCGATTTATTTATGCTATTCCACTACAAATTTTTGACGAACCATTGTTTTTTTAGAAAATCTGAAAACAAGTTGGTCTCTCACAAAGAAGAAATTATGGAGACATATTGGTATCTTCTTACTTGTTGAAATCGTCCTATCCCTTTATCGGATTTTTTTAGTGACGTTTATTCTTACGATTACTTTAGGCTACTTATCTTCTATAATGGATAATGTCTTTATTGTAACAAGTTTATTTGTCTTATCGAAACTAGTTATTTTTCTTTTATGGCAATTTATACAAAAATTGCGCTTATTATTATTTTAGTAAAACTAGCAGATGATCAAGACGCTGTAGATGTAACAATCAAGCATCATATTCCCGAAATTCCCTTTAAAAAGTACCATTATTACAGTGGCTGCTTTTATTGGTTTAACGATTTACTATTCTAGTGAAGCTATTACAAAAATATCACTGGGAAAACTCTTCGTCAGCTGCTATCGTCGCTCACCGAGGCTTTACCGAATACGGAGTAGAAAAATTCTCTTGAAGCTTTAGAAGCTGCTGCAAAAAGAAGGCGCCGATTATGTCGAAATGGATATTTTTACTGACAAAAAGATAATCGCTTTATCGTCATGCATGATTATAATTTGAAGCGCCTAGCGCGTCTCAATAAAAAAAGTAAAAGATATGACTTATGATGAACTCGTTGGACTTCCAATTTACCAAAACGGGTATGAAAGTCACATTCCTTCTTTTGAGGAATTTGTTGCAAAAAGCAAAAGAGCTCAATGTCAAACTACTCGTTGAATTAAAAACCACATGGTTTTGAAGGAGCTAACTACACCGACCTCTTCATTGCAAAAATGAGAGAATTAGGTGTTGACCAAACTTATAAAGTCATGTCTATCAACTTAGACGTTATTGAAGAAATTGAACGAAAAGCTCCTGAGATGGACACCGGATATGTCATTCCGCTCCAATTCGGTGGATTTGGAAATCCTGCAGTAGATTTTTACGTAGTGGAAGATTTCTCTTACCATGACTTAACAGCTATTGCTGCTCAGCAACAAGGTCATGAAGTTTATGTTTGGACAATTAATGAACCCGAAGAAATTAATAAATATCTTCACAGCTCTGTTTCAGGCATCATAACTGACCATCCTGATATAGCTAAAGAAGAACAAAAACACTTACTCGAAGAAAGCACACCTGTTGATCGTGTATTAGATGCTATTAATGTTAGTGTGAAAAAATAAGAAAAAGGAATTAACATGCCATGAGGTTTGTTAATTCCTTTTTAGTTAGAAAAAAACTCCTATTCTATTCTCTAAATAAAGTTATTCCAGCCGTATTTCCGCTATTTTTTTCGTATATAAGTATGTCATAACGGATATTTAAGAATTATTTTAACTTTTCATTATACTAACTTTATTTTTTTATCTCTTATAGTAAACACATACAAAACTTAGGAGGTTTTACTATGAAAAATAATGTTCATCAAAATTATACTCGTTGGTCAATTCGTCGTTTAAGTGTCGGTGTAGCATCCGTCGTTGTTGCTAGTGGATTTTTTATCCTTACCTCTCCAGTACAATCTGTTCTAGCAAATGAAGTTGCTACACCGGTTTCTCAAACGAAACCCGAAAAAAACTCAAAAGGACAAACAAGAGGATGTGAATCAACTCATCAATAAAGCAGTTGATACTGCTTTAGCTGCACCAAAAGAAACTACATCTCAAAGCAGTAATAACAAACCAGCTGTTGAAAATAAAGTAGAGGCTGCAAATACTCCAAAAGAAGTCTCAGAAAATAGAGCTGCAACTCCAGCAGAAACTACTCCTGTTACTTCAGCTCAACAAGTAAAGGATTCCGTAGCAAATAATATTAAACCAAACACTGAAGTACCTGCTAGCTACCTTGAAAAAAAGCGAATGTTCCTGGTCCTTTCCTTGCTGGGGTTAACCAAGTAATTCCTTATGAAGCTTTCGGTGGTGACGGTATGTTAACTCGTCTATTACTTAAATCTTCTGTAAATGCACCTTGGTCTGATAATGGAACTGCTAAAAAAATCCTGCATTACTTCCTCTTGAAGGTCTTACTAAAGGTCAATATTTCTATGAAGTTGATTTAAATGGAAACACTACTGGTAAAGAAGGACAAGCTCTTCTTGATCAACTTCGTGCCAATGGTACTCAAACTTATCAAGCTACTGTAAAAGTGTACGGTAATAAAGACGGTAAAGCTGATTTATCTAATGTTGTTGCTACTAAAAACATTTCAGTTACCTTAAACGGCTTAACTCCTGCTCAAAAAGTAAACGAATCTGTAACGAACAATATTAAAGCTCAAACTGAAGTACCTGCTAGCTATCTTGAAAAAGCAAATGTTCCTGGTCCTTTCCTTGCTGGGGTTAACCAAGTGATTCCTTACGAAGCTTTCGGTGGTGACGGTATGTTAACTCGTCTATTACTTAAATCTTCTGAAAATGCACCTTGGTCTGATAATGGAACTGCTAAAAATCCTGCATTACTTCCTCTTGAAGGTCTTACTAAAGGTCAATATTTCTATGAAGTTGATTTAAATGGAAACACTACTGGCAAAGAAGGACAAGCTCTTCTTGATCAACTTCGTGCCAATGGTACTCAAACTTATCAAGCTACTGTAAAAGTGTACGGTTATAAAGACGGTAAAGCTGATTTATCTAATGTTGTTGCTACACGTGAAGTTCGTATTACTTTGCATAAAGAAAGCATGGCAACCAATCAATCTTCTTCAACTACAAATACTACATCTACAATGAAAGAAGAACATGCTACAAAAAGATGAGATGAAACCAACGACTATGGAACACTCTCAACAAATGAATTCGAAAACAATGGAACAAGAAAAAAAGCTAAAAAAAGAAGAGCTTTCTACTCCAATGATGAAACAACAAAAAGAAGAAGCAAAAAGAAATGAAAAAAATAATGATTCTATGAAGAAAGAAAGTAAAGCTACTCTACCAGTAACAGGAGAAACTACTACAAACACTTCTGCTTTAGGAGTATTCTCAGCTGGATTAGCATTCGTTCTAGGAATCTTAGGATTAAAAAGCTAAAAAAAGAGAATCTAAGTTTAATTCCCCTAAAAAAATAGTGTTATACTGAGCAAAAAGTATAGCACTATTTTTTTATCAAAGGAGTCTCTAATGGAAAAACAATATTACTCGTAGATGACGAGTTTGAAATTACAGATATCCAAAATCGTTACTTATCACAAGCCGGTTACACGGTTTTTGTGGTCCACGATGGAATTGAAGGATTAGAACTGTTTTAAAAAAATAAATCCATTGATTTAATTATTACTGATATTATGATGCCCAAAATGGATGGATATGATTTTTATTAGTGAAGTTCAATATTTATCTCCTGACCAACCGTTTCTATTCATCACAGCTAAAAACAAGTGAACAAGATAAAATATTTGGTCTAAGCATGGGGGCTGATGACTTTATTACAAAAACCTTTCAGCCCTAGAGAACTTGTACTTCGAGTAAATAATATTTTTTTAGAAGAATTTATCGAGGTGGAAATCCTACTCAAGTACAATTAGGCAATCTAAAAATTAAACCACGAAACGTATGAAGTTTATGTCGACAATCATCTACTCAACTTAACGGTAAAAGCTTTTTGAACTTTTTATGGCTTTTTATGCAAAAATCCTGAACGAGTTTTTTCTAAAAACAGAATTATATGAAAAAGTTTGGCAAGAAGAATTTATAGATGATACGAATACACTAAACGTTCATATCCACGCTTTAAGGCAAGAATTGTCTAAACACTCTAGTTTACATACTCCAACGATTAAAAACCGTATGGGGCTTAGGATACAAAAATTGAAAAACCAAGAGGTTCATTATGAAATTAAAAAAATTATATTATTATTGGTTATCTTATCTCTACTACGTTAACCATACTCGCTGTTTTTTTGGGCAGTTCAAAAAAATGTTAATTGAAAAAGGAGAAATTTACTTTTTTTGATAGGAGTTACATTATTCGCTAGCTTCATTGGCGCTATGATTAGTTTATTACTTCTATCACCAATATTCTCTTCTCTTAACGAACTTAAAAAAAGAAAGCAAAATGATATTGCCAATAAAAAAATTTTAATGATTCCGTCAATATTAAAGGTCCAATTGAATTTCAAGAATTCGGAAAAAGCTTTTTAATCATATGTCAGACGATTTAAAAAAATCCTTTGATTCACTAGAAGAAAGTGAGAAAGAAAAAGAGAATCATGATTGCTCAACTTTCCCATGATATAAAGACTCCCATTACTTCGATACAAGCAACCGTTGAAGGTATTTTTAGATGGAATCATTACTCAAGAAGAACAATTTCATTACTTAACAACGATTAACCGTCAAACGGAACGATTAAATAAATTAGTAGAAGAATTAGATGATTTAACGCTTAATACACAAGAAACAGAGGAGCATCCTCAAAAAAATGAAGTGATTTTTCTTAGATCAGTTATTAGTTCATGCGATGAATGAGTTCCACCTTTTAATTGAGCAAGAAAACAGAGAAATTAATATACAAGTTCTACCCGAATCTGCTAAATTTATGAGCCATTACGATAAATTGTTACGTATTCTAGTCAACTTATTGAATAATGCTTTTTAAATACTCTGAACCTGGCACACCAATCAATGTTAAAGGTACATTAGAAGATAACATTCTCACAATTAGTGTATCAGATAAAGGAAAAGGGATTGATGCTAAAGAATTTGAACATATCTTTAAAAAGACTCTATAGAGTTGAAAGCTCAAGAAATATGAAAAACTGGAGGCCATGGACTTGGTCTAGCCATTGCTCAAGAATTAGCTCATCAACTGGGCGGAAAAAAATTACTGTTCAAAGTCAAAAAGAGGTAGGAAGTACCTTCATCCTTTCTATCCCATTTGAAAATAAAAATTCTAAATAAGAAAAAAAGGAATTAACGTACCAGGAGGTTTGTTAATTCCTTTTTTTAGTTGATAAAATTATATCTTTATTCTTCTATATTTACGTTCAATTAATTTCTTAAGCGACTGCCCTTTCGTTAAAGAATCTTGAATTCTACTTCCTTGTTTATAGTTCAATAAAAACTCAATAAATGGTGAAAAATACATAAAAAAATACATTCCAAATTGATTAAAGTTTAAGGCTATCATTAAAATAGCAATATCTATAATAGACATACTCAATGTACGACGTTGTTGCCACTGTACAAGAAACTCTTTTTTTCTCTGGAGTAAAACGAGCAGTTTCTTGTTTCGTTAAAATGATTGCCATAATATTTATAAATAAACCTGTAATTAAGTTTAACATCCCAAATAAAAAGAATCGAAATCCATTTTACTTCAAATATTATTAGCATTTTTTTACTGCTAATGGATAAAGCGATAAAAAAAGCATGGCATGCCACATCTAATATAAAAACATGTTAAATTCCCAGAATCACTTAGATAACTAATTTCTAATCTATGAAACCAAAAAAATTCATTAAAAATCACAAAACTAACCAAAAAAATAACCCTACAGCTTCAGCTAATTGAGGTAGTTGATTAACAGTCTCAGGTATGTGTATTTCTAACACTAATACTGTCATAATAATAGCAATAATCGCATCACTTAATGTATCAAATCTTTCTTTTTAAAACTTTCATACATGCCCTCTCTCAACTTTTTATATTTATTTTTGTATATTATCATCATTTCTGCGTTTTATCACTACGTATGATAAAATGCAATTTTTTGATAAAAAGAAAAAGACTCTTTAGTAACAGATTGCACCCTAAAACCCATAAGTCTGCTAGCGTACTTTCCATTATTAAAAAAAGTCTTTTTCTTCATCTAATCATTATTTAGTAATTTTTGTAACTCCACCCATATACGGAACTAATACTTCAGGAATTGTTACACTTCCATCTGCTTCTTGGTAGTTTTCTAAGATGGCTGCTACTGTACGACCAACTGCTAAACCAGATCCATTTAATGTGTGTAATAATTCAATTTTTTTCCAGTTTCAGCTTGACGGTAACGAATTTTCGCACGACGTGCTTGGAAGTCTACACAGTTTGAGCATGAACTAATTTCACGGTAAGTATCTTGTGCTGGAATCCAAACTTCAACGTCATATGTTTTAGAAGCTGAGAATCCCATATCTCCTGTACATAATACAATTGTACGGAATGGTAAGCCTAATCCACGTAATACATCTTCTGCATTATCTGTCATTTTTTCTAATTCATCAAATGATGTTTCAGGAGTTGCGAATTTCACCATTTCTACTTTGTTGAATTGGTGTAGACGAATTAATCCACGAGTATCTCTTCCGGCACTACCTGCTTCTGAACGGAATGAAGGGCTTAATGCTGTGAAGTAAATTGGTAATTGTGCTTCTTCTAAAATTTCATTTGCATAATAGTTTGTTAATGGAACTTCTGCTGTTGGAATTAATGTTAAATTACGTTCGTCTGTTAATTGGAACACATCCTCTTTAAATTTAGGGAATTGTCCTGTACCATACATTGATTGTTCGTTTACTAAATATGGTGTAATCATTTCTGTATAGCCATGTTTTTTTCCACATGTAAATCTAACATATAGTTGTAAATTGCACGTTCTAGACGAGCACCTAATCCTTTATAGTATAAGAAACGGCTTCCTGATACTTTTAGCGCCTCTTTCAAAGTCTAGAATATCTAATGCTTCTGCTACTTCCCAGTGTGGTTTTTGGTTCAAAAATCAAAGACACGTGGAGTTCCTTCACGACGGATTTCTACGTTTTTCGTTTTCATCTTCCCCTACTGGTACATCTGCTGCAGCAATATTTGGTAAGCGTGAAGCGATGTATTCTAATTTTTTTCTTCTACTTCTGCTAATAAAGCATCTGTTGCTTTTTACATCTTCCCCAACTTGTTTCATTTCAGCAATTTTTTTGCGCTAGCATCTTCTTTATTACGTTTTTAATTGAGAAATTTCTTCCGTTACTGTGTTACGGTATTGTTTTTTAATTGCTCCGTTTTTTAAAAATTAATTCACGACGTTTTTTTCGTCTAAATCACGTAATTCTTCTACTACTTTACGTTCTACTCCGCGGTTTTTGTAATCCAACCACAACTTCTTCAAAGTGATCTCTCACTCGTTTCATATCTAACATATTCATTCCTCCAATTTCTTTTTGTTTGCCTGTTGAAACTTTGTTTAAACCATTGTAAAAATACACACAACTCATCCCCGACAAATTGTCACTGGGACGAAGTTGTGTGTTTCACTTTATCTTCGCGGTACCACCCGTATTCAATGTTTCCATTGCACTCATTTGCGATAACGGTTTGCTCCGGATGGCTTTAATCAATGCTTTCGCCATGCATCATAGTATGTGGATTCGCTTGTCATACTTTTACTAGCTTTCACCAAACGCTAGCTCTCTACAAAAAGACTTCAAGTTACTATTCATACAGTTTTTTTATATGACTGTATTTTACAATATTCTCTAGACTTGTGCAACAGGTAATCCACAAAGAATTAACGATTCAACATTAAACGTGTTTTAATGCCATCTAAATCTGTAAAGCTTGTTTCCTGTTCTCCAATTTCAACATCTTTAGCAAATGTCTTCGCTCTTTCAATCGTATCTCGATACAATTGTTCATCTTTGAAATTAACGGTATAGTAAGCTAATCCTCGCATTCCTTCTGTTCTAGTGGTTAAATTTTGCCCACCCCATTCATTGACTGCTAAATGATGGTGATAATTCCCAGAGGCTAACCATGAAGCAGAATGAACAGAGAATTTATCTTGAACTTGAAGAACATTTTGATAAAATTCACTCGAAATACCACTCTTACGAACCGATAAATGAACATGTCCCATTCGACTACCTTCTGGCATTTTATAAGGGCCTTCTAAAGAAGTTGCTAAACGGTACAATCCTTCTGCATCCATTGCTTCTGTTGTCCCAATAATACGTCCATCTTCTTTAATATTCCATTCAGAAACAGGTCTATCTCGATAAATTTCAATTCCATTTCCTTCTGTATCTTCTAAATAAATCGCTTCGCTATAGTCATGATCACTTGCCCCAATTAATGGAACAGAGTTATCTACAAAATGTTTGAAAAATCTGTGCTAAAGCTTCTCTAGAAGGAAGTAAAATCGCTAAATGATAAAGACCATAACTACCACCAACATCCAGTAATTCTTCCGTTTGAATCAATCGAACTAAAACTGTTTTCCCCACACCTAAGTCAATCTGTGTCTCATCTTGATGAATAACACTCATCCCAAGAACTTGTTGGTAATATTGGCTTTGTAAGTCTAAATTACGTACATTCAATGCAACATGCCCTAATTCAAATGCTGATTCATACATGAGTACTTCCCTCCTTTAATTTTAAAACTCTCTCTTAAGCTCCAAATACTTTGAAACGATTTTCTGTTTGAACTTCTTTTTCAGCAGCAGGTGTAACAATTGCTCCAAATGGTGCTTGAGCACGTAATTTCCAGTTAGATGGAATATCATATTTTTTTCTGATAATTTTGCATCTACTAATGGATTATAGTGTTGAACATTCATTCCAATATTTTTTTCTGCTAATGCTAACCATGTTGCATATAATGAAATTCCGTGTGCTTGTTCTGACCATACTGGGAAGTTCTCAGCATAAAGTTTGAATTGTTCTTGAAGACCTTTTTACAACATCTTGATCTTCATAAAAATAAAAATTGTCCCTTTTGCTTGAGCGAATCCTGCTAAACGTTGTTTTTGTTCCTTCAAACGCTTCTGTTGGTGTTACCTTTTTCTAATTCTGAATAAGCAATTTCATTCCAAAGCGCATCTGATTCTTCATCGAATAAAAATCACAGCACGAGTTGTTTGTGAGTGGAACGCTGATGGAGTTTGAAGAATAGCTCCTTGAATTGTTTCTACCAATTCTTGATTAGAAAGCTCCACATTTTTTTCCTAAAGCGTAAATTGAACGGCGTTTTTTTCTTGTAAATCTGTAAAGTTTGTCATATTAATTTCCTCTTTTCTCTTATTGTTAAATGATTTTTTTAGAGTTTAGAACTAGTTTTTCTAACTCTTTTGAATTTTTATTCTATATAGAAATAAATCCATTGTCAACAAAAAAACGTTCTATATAGAAATAGTTATCGTTTATAAAAAAAGAGACGACCCTCGTCGTCCCCCTTAACCATCATATTTCTATGCTTCTTGTGCATGTAAAAAGCCTTTTACTTTTTGAAGGATGTTAGCGAAAAAGTCTTTAATCCCCTGGAATATTTTCCCTACAAATCCTCTCGCTTGTCGATAACTATCTGTCACAATATTCGATGGATCAATTTCATAACCTGCAAATGCTGGTACATGACCTTCAGCTTGACCATCTACATATCCCAAATCTTCTCCAGGCATTTGGAAATAAATATCTCCAATTGTTTTTTTCCTGCAGTTATTGGTGCTTGTAAGGCATTATTTTCATCTAATAATTCCTTAAATGGTTCAAAACGAACTTTTATCTGACTCATGGCAGTTCCTTTTGGAACAGCTGCTACAAAATTATCACCATAATCGACACTAATTTTCTCATCTGAACCACCATTTACTGGATAAGACTGGATATTTTGAACAGATTTCCCTGGAATTCCTACGACTAAACCTTCATATTTTTTTGAATAATTCATCTAACATCTTAGCTGTTACTTTAAAACGATTTAATGGTTGTTTAGAACCCATCGCAACTACAATCACTGAGAAGTTATTACGTGTTGCAGTTGTCGTAATAGAAGCTCCACTTGTTTCAGATGTCCCTGTTTTTAAACCATTTACCCCATCATAACCAAATAATAATCCTGGAATTAAATAGTTAAAATTATCCATCTTCGTCATCCCAGCCGTTCCTGGTCGAAATTCCTTTGTTGCAACAGAAGAAATTTTTTTAAAATTTCTGGGAAATCTAACACTAATCGTCTTGCTACAATTGCAACTGAACGAGCAGACATACTATTTTTCTGCATCATCTCCAAAGTTTGGATTTTTTTCTCTGTTGTACCGTATTTATTCGGCAATCCTGTCGCATTTACAATGGTTGCATCTTGAATTCCCCAAGATTCAACTTTTTTTCCTTCATCCGTTCTACCCATTTAGCTTCACTTCCCGCTAAATGTTCTGCCATCGCAATCGTTGCAGCATTGGCAGAATAAATCGAACTTGCTTCAAATAATTCTTGAATACTATATGTTTCATTCAGCCATAATGGCACATTTGATAAAAGCATAATTAGCACTTAACTTACTAACTCTTTTCGCTAATAGGAATTTTTTTGTTTCCCATGTAATTTCTGAATTTTTTTAATCGCTTCTAAGATTAAATACTGACTAATCATTTTACTCATCGAAGCAATGCCTCGAACATCATCTTGATTTTTTTCCATCAAAAATTTTTTTCCACTTGTTTGTTCGATAGCAATGTAAGATGCTACATCTTCTAGCGCAGCAATTTCTTCTGCTGTCTTAGGTTTTTTTCAGGTTCATCAGCGTGAACTATTGCTTGCATCGGACTTACTAAACAACAAGCAATTAAAGTTGTTACAACGGCTTTTCATCCATTTGAATTTTTTTCATATATATATCTCCACAATTCTCTCTTTTGCCTACTCATCGTATCGAATTTTTCTACGAAAAACAACTCTATTTATATTAAGGTTTTTATTACTTTTTTTAATCCGCTTTACATATCCGTTCTAGTTAAAATCCTGTATGTTCTCTAAGAAATTCCAACTCTTCTTCAGTCGATTTTTCTTCCTAAAAATTTCATTACGATGTGGATAACGTCCAAACTGTTCGATGATGTCTCGATGCATTTTTTTCATATTTTTGCTCGTTTTTTTCCATACCAGGTTCAGAAAATAACTTCTCTGCTTCTTGGTGAATCGCTAATGACTCTGAATGCATAAAGGGCATATATAAAAAGCTGCGTTCAATGACCGTTAATTCTTCTGAATACGGTAGGGCTTCTTGCGCTAATACAAGCGCCATGCCATCATATAAAAAAACGCTCTTGCATCATCACGATATAAATTTCTAGAAAATTGATCCAACACAATAATTTCTGCTAATCTTCCTTGAACACTCTTTCTCCAATGACTTAATTCTCCAGCTATAGCTGCTTGATGAATCTTAAAAAACGTCTGTATATCTCTTTGTCCAATGATTCAGATTTTTATAAACCAATCTTTTGGTTCTAATTCTTCAAACCAAAATTGTAATACTTCTTGAGCTTCCATACTCTCCTCTTTTTCTATGCAAAGAAAGAAGAACTCCTTTTACAAAGTTCTTCCTTATCTCTTATCCAATTTTTTTGCTTTTTTTCTTTATCCGTTAATACTTGATTCATTCGTCCATATTGATATCCTGCTAAGTCTAATGCCACATAGCTAAATCCAATCGAACGTAATGTACTTTCTATTTCTTGACGATGGTCTAGTAATGTTGGAATTAAATCCTGAGATACTTCAATTCTTGCTAAATCTTGGTGAACACGTACACGCACTTGTTCGAATCCTAATTGAATTAAATACGCTTCTGCTTCTTGAACCCAACGAACTTTTTTTCAGCAGTAATTTTTTTGTTCCATATGGGAAACGAGATGCCATACTGCAAGAAGGTACTTTATTCCAATTTTTCTACACCAAGTCTTTTTCGCTAACTGACGAATTTCATTTTTATATAATCCTGCTTCTTGTAATAAGCTTCGAACGCCTTCTTCATTACGAGCTTTTTACTCCTGGACGGAAATCATCCACATCATCCATAATTGTACCATCTGATAAAACGGTAAAGCCTTCTTGTTCTACATGTTGTTTAATCGTTTGATACAATAATTTCTTGCTGTAATACCAAATTTTTTTGGAGTATTTGCTGCAATTCTTGGATCTGATAATTCTTCCATTTCTAATCCGATAACACGAGCCCCCATTTCATTAGCTAAATCAATGGCCATATCAAACTCATAATCTGGGAATAATTCAGAATTCACTACAGCTGCTAAAACATTCTCACTACCAAGCGTGTCCAATGCCACTTTTTAATAGGTAACTACTGTCAATTCCACCTGAGTAAGTAACAACAATTTTTTTCCAATTTCCTTTAATAATGCTTTTTAGTTTTTAGTTCTTTTTTTCATCCATAATGGTTCTCCTTAATACAGGCTCTTATTAGCCTTCTCTTCCAGTAAAATCTGCTAAGTAACTAGTATCTTTTACAATAATTTTCTGATTTTTTTGATTTCTACAACGCCTTCCTCTTTTAAATCATGAATAATACGATTTACACTATTTCGAGTTGAAATCCCACAAAATCCAGCAATATCTTCATTGGTTACTGCAAAAATCAATTAATACTCCATCTCGAGTTTGAACTCCAAATTGCTTTTACCAGTTTATAAAGAAATGCACATACCGCACCTTTTTTTACCATTCATCGTCATATATTGTAAAGATTCAATATTTTTCAGATAATTTTTTTCGATAATATTCTCGAATATAATCTTGTAATTTTCGATCTTCTTTAACATATTCCCAAAACTTAATGCGCTGAATACGATAAAAACTAGCTTCATCCGATTCTACTCGAACATTGAAAGGTGCTGAAGTATAATTTGAAACCTCATCTCTTAATAATGAGATAATATCAATAGGCGTAATATAAGATAAATTAAAACTCTCTTCCATCTTTTTAAGATGATACTTGTTTTAACAACGCCTTCTTTCAACACATAAGTATATGATTCTTCCAACCCATGATACGCTAAATACATATGTTTTTTTCTTTTTTTAATAACGGGAGCATTATGCTCTTCCAAAAAAATTTACTAAGTAATTTTTCTTCCATTTGACGCACTCCTTTTTTAAAAAAACTTCTTCATTCTCCCAACCAATATTATCCTCTTGTAGAAAATATTTTTTTATTAACATATGTTAACACCATTTGTGCCATCATTCCACTAGGAAAAAAATATACTAGACTATGTGAACGATTTACAAAGGAGATGTTAAGAAATGGTAGATATTCAATTACCTTATGACAAACAACTAATCACTGCTAGCATTCCTGATAAAAAAATTTTTGCAGGATTGTTAGAATCTCAAGCAGAAAAATTTTTTTCAAATCCGCTTTCTGAACAAGAAACCGTTGAAAAAAATCAATGGATAATCCTATTGGGAGTAAATCATTAGAAGAACTAGCAAAAAGGGAAAAAAAGACATCGTCTTAATTAGTTCAGACCATACTCGTCCCGTTCCTTCTCATATTATTACTCCAATTATTTTTACGCCGTATTCGTAGTGTCGCTCCAAATGCTCGTATCCGTATTTTTAGTAGCAACAGGGTTCCATCGTCCTTCAACTCGTGAAGAGTTAATTCATAAGTACGGTCAAGAAATTGTCGATAACGAAGAAATCGTGATGCATATTTCTACAAATGATGACGATATGGTAAAAATCGGTCAATTACCTTCAGGTGGTGACTGCATTATTAATCGTATTGCTGCAGAAGCAGACTTATTAATTGCTGAAGGATTCATTGAATCTCACTTCTTTGCAGGATTCTCAGGTGGACGTAAATCTGTATTACCAGGTATTGCTTCTTATAAAACAATTATGGCAAATCACTCTGGTGAATTTATCGACTCTGATAAATCAAGAACAGGTAACTTAAAAACACAACTTAATCCATGAAGATATGGTTTATGCAGCTCGTACTGCTAAATTAGCTTTTATCGTTAACGTAGTATTAGACGGAGAAAAAAACATATTATCGGTTCATTCGCTGGTGATATGGAAGAAGCTCACCATGTTGATGTGAATTTGTTCGTGGATTAGCTCATGTTAAGAAAATCCCTTGCGATATCGCTGTTTCAACAAATGGTGGATTCCCACTTGACCAAAACATTTATCAAGCGGTTAAAGGAATGACTGCTGCTGAAGCTACTAATAAAGAAGGCGGCGTTATTATCATGGTTGCAGGATGCCGTGACGGACATGGTGGTTCAGGATTCTATCACAATTTAGCTGATTATAAAGAACCAAAAAGACTTTTTTTAGAAAAAGCAATTAACACTCCACGTTTAGAAACAATTCCAGACCAATGGACTGCTCAAATTTTAGCACGTATTTTTAGTACATCACCGTGTTATTTTTTTGTTTCTGATTTAGTAGATCCTACATTAATTACAGATATGCATATGGAAATTGCGAAAACATTTGACGAAGCATTAGCTCGTGCCTTTGAAATTGAAGGACAAGATGCTAAAGTTACCGTTATTCGTGATGGTTTATCTGTTATTGTTGAAGACTAGGTTTATATGATGAATAAAAAAGATATTCTTATTCGCTTTCAAGAGGGACAGCTTTCACTAGAGGAAGCTGCCTCTCTATTAGAAGGCATCGACGATATAGGATTTGCCTCTTTAGATTTTTTTCTCGAAATAAAAAGAAATGGATTTCCAGAAATTATTTATGGAGAAGGGAAAACAAAAGAGCAAATCGAAAAAAATTATTGGATCATTAGAAAAAGAAAATCTTCCCGTACTAGCGACTAGAGTAAATAGCGAAAAAGGACAATATTTATTAGAAAAAAATTCCTCACGGATTTTTATTATGAAACTGCGAGAGCTTTTTGTCGTTAATCCAACTCCAATTCAATCTGAACACTATATTGCTGTTGTAACAGCAGGAACAAGTGATATGCCTGTAGCAGAAGAAGCTGCTATTACAGCTGAAACATTTGGGAACCCCTGTGAAACGCATTTATGATGTTGGAGTTGCGGGTATCCATCGACTATTTAATCGTTTAGAAGATATCCGTGGAGCTAGTGTGATTATTGTCATCGCTGGTATGGAAGGAGCTCTTGTGAGTGTAGTTGCAGGATTAGTAGATGTGCCAGTCATTGCCGTTCCTACAAGCGTAGGATATGGAAGTAACTTACAAGGTCTAACGACTTTGATGAGTATGTTAACTTCGTGCGCTTCTGGTGTAACAGTTGTCAACATTGATAATGGATTCGGTGCTGCTTATTCTGCTAGCATGATTAATCAGATTCGAGGTGCTTCATCATGACACATTTATATTTAGAGCCTTTATCTGGCATTAGTGGAGATATGCTGAACGGTCTTCTTATTGATTTAGGAGCTAGTTCAGACTATTTGCAACAAGAACTTAAAAAAAGTTAGCCGTAGATGGCTATCATTTACATATTCATAAAATTGAAAAAGCAGTATTTATGGAATTGATTTTCGATGTTCATTTTAGAACATGGGGAAAAAGGACCATGGAGTCCATGGAGATTTCACTCATGAACACGATCATCAGCACGAACACGATCATCAGCACGAACACGATTATCAGCACGAACACGATCATCAGCACGAACACGATCATCAGCACGAACACGATCATCAGCACGAACACGATCATCAGCACGAACACGATCATCAGCATGAGCACGATCATCATCATGAGCACGATCATCACCATGAACATGGTCACCATCATCACGATGACGTTCGTGGCTTACAAGAAATTATTGAAATTTTTTTGAAAATAGTACCGTTTCTGACTTTGTAAAAAGAAAAAAAGTATTGAAGTGTTCCGTGACATCGCTCGTGCAGAATCTGCGGTTCATCAAGTACCTATTGAGCACATTCATTTCCACGAAGTAGGAGCAATTGATTCGATTGTAGATATCGCTAGTTTCTTTATCTTATTTGAAAACTTAGGAATCACAAAAGTATATAGTGCCCCTTTAGTCGAAGGTAGTGGTACAATCAAAGTCGCTCATGGCGTTATGCCCTGTGCCTGTTCCGGCTGTAATGCAATTAAGAAAAGGAACTTCTATCTTAATTCATCAAGATTTTTGATATTAAAACTGAACTCATTACACCAACAGGTATCGCCTTATTAAAAAGCGATTCATCCAGACTTTACCATTCCAGAAAAACTTAGAAATCACTTCTGTAGGATATGGATTTGGAAAGAGATACTGGAAAATTCAATGCTTTACGTGGAAGTTTATGTCATCCAACAACTCACTCTTTCAAAGAAGTACATCAGTTAGACGATGATATTTATCAAATCGATACGACGATTGATGATCAAACGCCTGAACAAATGGGATTCTTAATGGATTTCCTATATGAAAAAGGAGCGCTAGACGTCACTTATTTCAGTGTTCTAGCGAAAAATCGTCCAGCCATTCATGTAACGATTTTTAATTTCTCTGTCTCAATTAGAAGAATTTACTAAGATTCTATTTGAGCAAACAAGCACGATTGGATTTTCGTTATCAAAAAAATTTCACGAAAAGTGATGCAACGAACTTTTCAAGAAGTAGAAACGAGTTTAGGAACCATTCGTGTCAAACAAAACACATACCAAAACATCTCTAAAACAACTCTCGAATATGAGGATTGTGCTAGACTAGCCAAACAGCATCAAATACCAATTGGAAAAAGTCTATCAACTATTAGAAAAAGAAATATTATCATAATTTAAAAAAACAAAAAGGAGTCTTATATTTTTATATGTTTACACAACAATTTATTCACTTATTATTATCAGAATTTATGGGAACTGCCCTAATGATTTTATTCGGGGTTGGGGTACACTGTGACGAAGTATTGAAAAAAACTAAATACAATGGTTCAGGTCACTTATTCGCCATCACAACATGGGCATTCGGTATTACAGTAACATTATTCATCTTTGGTGGAGTTAGTATTAACCCAGCAATGGCATTAGCAAAAAGTTGTTTTTAGGATTATTACCTGCTGAACAATTTATCCCTGTAGCAATTGCTGAATTTTTTTAGGAGCTTTCGTTGGTGCAGTTATCGTATGGTTCATGTATGCAGATCACTTTACAGCTTCTGAAGGTCAAGTAGATGGAATTGCAATTCGTAATATCTTCTCTACTAACCCTAACTGCCGTAACTTACCTCGTAACTATTTCGTCGAAGCATTTGCAACATTTATTTTTCTTAACAGCTATCTTAGCTACTGAACAAGTGAATAAAGATCAATTAAACATTATTGTTGGTTTTACTTGTATGGGCTGTTGGTATGGGTCTTGGAGGTACTACAGGATTCGCGATGAACCAAGCTCGTGACTTAGGACCTCGTTTAGCTTACCAAGTATTACCAATCAAAAACAAAGTAAATAATGACTGGCAATATGGATTATTAGTTCCAGGTACTGCTCCATTTGTGGGTGCTGTAGCTGCTGCATTATTTGTACGTTATTACTTAGGATATTTTTATGTAAAACAAAAAGCTGCTAACGCAGCTTTTTTTGTTTACTCTTATTTTGACATCTCTAAAAACATCCTCTAAGTCTTGTTGGATTATTTGGTTTGGATCAATGGATGGATTATTACCAAATCGAGTAGCTAGACGTAATCTTAACTTCTCATTGAAGTTACGAATCCAACGACCATTACTGCGATCATTTGTTCTAGCATATGCTGTTGCAACTACTTGACGATATGCTTCTTCATCTACCGTTAAGGAATCACTAGCTAATTCATACAATCCAATTTGAGCAATTTCTTCAGATGTATAATCTTCAAAATCAAATGTATTCGGAACACGACTTGCTAGTCCTGAATTTGTTTCTAAGAAAGCACTCATTTCTTTATGATATCCTGCAAAAATGACAACCATATCATGACGATGATCTTCCATAAACTTCAAGATTTCATCAATCGCCTCTTGTCCAAAATTATCATTAGGACCATGTTTTAAGGAATAAGCTTCATCAATAAAGAAAACTCCACCAAGAGCAGCTTGTAAATGTTCTCTTGTTTTAATGGCTGTTTGCCCTTGGTATCCACCAATTAAGTCCCCACGGGAAACTTCTACCATTTTATTTGTTGCAATCATACCTTTTTGATACAATAATTCACCAATAATTCTAGCAACAGTTGTTTTACCCGTTCCTGGATTTCCTAAGAATAAAGAATGTAACGTAATATTTTTCGTTTCAATTCCTTGTTCCTGTCTCACCTTCGATAATTCTACTTGATTAATAAAGGCACTGACTTGTTCTTTTGACTTTTTTCTAAACCAATTAATTGATTTAATTGTTTCCATGCATCAACTTTATTGTCAGATTCTTCATAGCTTCCTTGTGACAATGCTTTTTTTCAATATCTTGATTTTTTAATCAATGTCATATCTTCGCCCTCTTGTGACATCACACGGAAAATAAATTCTTGCATAATTTGCTCATTTTTGATTACGAATCCATCGTGCATTACTCTTATCTAAGGAACGTTTATAGGCTTCTTTAATTTTACGAGCATAAAATTCTGGATCTTCAACTTTTTCGAGCTTTTCCTTCAAAAAAATTTTAAGTCCCATTTGAACAATTTCATCTGGTGAATAATCTTCAAAGGTTAATTGATGTGGCACACGAGAATTGAATCCTGGATTGACATCGAAAAAAATTGTTCCATTTCTTTTGTATATCCAGCAAAAATCACCATAATATCATCACGATGGTTTTCCATATACGTTAATAATTCATTAATCGCTTCTTCGCCTGTGCTATTCGAACCTTTTTTTATTTAAAGCATACGCCTCATCAATAAATAACACGCCGCCTTTTAGCCTCTTCTAATTTCTTACGAGTTTGTTCTGCTGTTTGATTCACATATCCAGACAATAAATCAGCAGCTGATACTTCTACAAATTTGAACTCTTCCCCTTTTAAGGCTCCATATTGGAATAAGATTTGTCCCATTAAACGTGCAACAGTAGTTTTACCTGTTCCTGGATTTCCTAAGAAAGCTGCATGCATCGTCATTTTTTTCAGGTGGTAATCCTTGTTCGATTTGTAATTGATTATATTTTTGCTTGTTGAATTAATTTATCAACCTTTTTCTTTGACTGTTTTTTTAGTCCAATTAATCCTTGTAATTGTGCATAGTAATCTGTATTCGTATGCTGAACCTTTTTGTGCGTCCTCTGTTCGAATAATTTCCCCTTTTTTTCGCTTCTTTTCTGGGGCTGCTTTATGTTTTTTTAGTAACTCTGCATTGACTCGTTTCATCTGTTTCATAGTTCAGTTTTGTAGCATCTCCATTTAAATGAATAAAGTCATTTACAACAAAGCACGACCCCTCTTTAGCATCGAATAGTGGTAGAAATTTCTTTTTCCACTTCTACACTATCTCCGACAAACAAAGAATTTGCTGTTAAAGTAATTGGAATATGCTTACTTTCTTTGTTTTAAAAAAATCGTAATATTCCTTGAGAATATAAAGTTGAGTCTTCTTCAATAAAAATATTATTCTGTATAAAACCATTTACCATACGAATATGACTCTTTTTGATTCTCATAAAACTAACCGTTAGATTTTTAAAAACTCCACTGCCATTTTTGAAGAAAAATGGTGTAATAATTTGTTCCAACACCATCCACTATAGTATCTTCTAAATATAGTTCACTCTTAGTAGCAGTTAAGACAGACTGATTTCCTTCTTCAAAAGTCCCATAAACTACACTGGAGATAATGGATAGTTTTGAATCTTCAATCCATAACGAAGTAGGTCTACTACACTCTATTTTTTGAACGCACAAATTCTAATTCCGAATTTTCTCGAATCCATAATCGATTTTTGAATGGTAGAATCTTGAATAGCAACTACTGAATGAACAAATTTCATTCCTAATTTTGTGTTTATCCGGGAATTTTTGTCGTAAAGTCCTTAAAATGAACTTTACTTTTTTTCTTCTGAAAACACTAAGAAATGCTCATTTGCTGGAAATTCGCTTTTGTAATACACAATTTTCAAAAAGTTACTTCTGATTCTCCTGTAATGTGAAAACATATTGACATTTTCTAATATGGACATCCATAAGTTTTTGAAACGTCACTTTAGCCTTATTAGAAATTTTAATTTTTCCCTTAATCGTATTTAGAAATGTATTTCCTTCTACATGTCCAATAATTGTAATATTTTTGTAATCTCAGTAAAAGGTTCTTTTTGTAAAATTCATGATTAAATTAGGAGTAAATTCAATAATATCTCCATCCTTAGCTGCTTCATAAGCCGCATCAAAATCCCAAGTGTCTTCAGTTGCTCCAACAAGAAATCTTGGCATATTCTCACTCCTTTTATCTTTTTATTTCATTAAAATTTCTACTTAATAATAGCATTATTATACCAATGTTCATTCGAAAACTCTATTAAAAAAAGGTTTCGTTCACACAAACAAACTTGGAACAAAACCTCTAAAAAAACATTGATATATCAAAACATAAAAAGGAGAAGAGGAGATTTGAACTCCCGCGTCGCTTTCACGACCTATCGCATTTCGAGTGCGACCCCTTCAGCCTCTTGGGTACTTCTCCATTACTAACAATAGTATATTCCCTTTTCCTCAACTCCTCAAGATTTTTTTCCAAAAATTTATAAGAAACTCACAACTTATCCACAAAGTTATCCACATGTACACATGTTCGCTACTAAATTTTGTTTCCAACTCACCTTCTATCCCCCATATATTGGTCAATACCCTTTTTGTAATTTTTTTGTTATATCATGTTCGATTACTTTATCCACAATTTTTATTCCACTATCCAAAGTTATCCAAAACATCTATAATCGTTGATATAACAATGTTTCATCAACATTAACCATACACTTATTCACAACTTACCATTCACCTGTGGATAACTTGTTTTCAAAAAAATCCTATGATATCAATGATTTTTAAAAAAATTTTTTCTTTTTTTCTGTACAACTAAAAACTATCCACATAGTTATCAACATTTCTGTGGATAACTATGTGGATTATGTCATTTTATTCTATTTTTTTATAAACTTGGGCTATCTGAGCTTGTTAATTGAATCGTTGTTGTTTGTTTTTTGTCCATTTCTATAATAAGTAACTTCCATACTAGAACCAACTGTTTTACTATATAGTGCTTTTTCTTAATGTTTGTACACCTGTAATTGGTTTACCATCAATTTCTGTAATGACATCATATTGTTTTTTAATCCGCCTTTTACTTGCGCTACTATCATCTTGAACATCTGCTACAACGACACCTTCTTTCACATCATTCGATAATGCTAATTGTTGACGTCCTTGAGAAGAAACAGATGTTAAATCTACCATAGAAATTCCTAAGACTGGACGAATCACTTTTCCTGATTTTTCTAATTGATTAATAATTGAAACGACTTCATTACTTGGAATTGCAAATCCAATTCCTTCTACGCTAGATTTACTAATCTTCATAGAATTGATACCAATCACTTGTCCTGCTGCATTGACTAATGCTCCACCAGAATTTCCCGGATTAATAGCAGCATCTGTTTGAATAGCCGTTACTACCCAATCTTGTTTTCCATCGCCATCCACATCTGTTGGAACAGAACGATCTTTGGCAGATACAATCCCTTGAGTGACACTTGTAGCAAACTCAGTTCCTAAAGGAGAACCAATCGCAATGGCTGTTTGACCAGCTTTTCACTTCATCTGAATTCGCAAAATTCAGCTACTGTAGTTACTTTATCTGCTTTTAATTTTTTTAATACAGCTAAGTCTGTCCATTTATCTGCACCAATTAATTTCTGCTTTTTTTCACGAGTACCATCTGCCATTAATACTTCTAATTCTTGAGAACCTGAAATGACATGATTATTCGTTACAATATAAGCATAGCCATTCTCAACTTTATAAATAACTCCACTACCTTCAGAAGCAGTTGTTAAATCACTATCTTCTGTTTTTTTGATTTTGTCGGCGGCTTTGTCCGTAGCTTCCAAATAAGTTATTTTTGATTTAAGCTTTGTTTATTAATCACAGATACAACTGCATTTTTTACATTCGCAACAACATCTGAAACGTCTCCAGCACCCTTTATTCGATAAAGCTGTTGGGCTTGTTTTTTTACAGTTGTTGTACTTGTTGCAGTAGATTTTGCTCCAGTTAATTGGTTTAAAGTTCCTGTTGCACTCATAGCACCAAATCCAATGATAACGGCTAATAGTCCACCGGTTACTCCACCAACAAAAACCTGAACGAAAAGCTTTTTTTCTTCTTAGCACTTTTTCTTTTCTACTGGAGTAGGTTCTTGTATTGTTTCTTCATTTAGTAGTGTATTTTTCTTGTGTAGTTTCTACTTCTTCATGGAATTCATTTGTCATGAATATCCCTCCTTTTTTTCACTTTAGCAATTTCTTCATTGCTTTCTTTTGACACTCTTATACTAATCTAGCTTTTTTTGAAAAAAAGTTTGAAGATAATGTAATTAAATCGTTATAAAGCTGTTAAAAAAATCCCGTTATTATTTGAAAATTCTATTAAACTCTAAACAATTCTGTCGGTTCATATGGGTCTGTATGATACACTTCAAAAAGTTTCATGAATGCCACAATCGTGTTGTAATAAAAATCGATTCAGCTGTTTGATACGCTAATTCTTTCAAATTGTTATCTTGGCTTAAATGCCCTAAATAAATTCTTTTTTGTCTTATCTCCTAGCATTTCACACATCGCTAATGCGCCATCTTCATTGGATAAATGTCCTTTATCGCTAAGAATTCTTTTGTTTTTAAATGCCATGCATAATTCCCCATACGAAGCATATCTACATCATGATTACTTTCCATTAAGTAAGCATCCGCATTAGATAGTAATTTTTCTTAATTTCTCACTAACATAACCTGTATCGGTTAACATCACAAATTGTTTTTGATCTTTTTGGAATGAATAAAATTGAGGACAAGCTGCATCATGAGATACTGCAAAACTCATTACATCAATATCTCCAAAAGTTTTTGTCACCCCTGGTTCAAATAAATGTTTTTGATCTTGCTTAATCACACCGATATTTTTTTATTTTTCCATGGCTTTCCATGTTTTTCTCATTTGCATAAATATCCATGCCATATTTTCTTGCTAATACTCCGATTCCTTTTAATATGATCCACATGTTCATGCGTGACTAAAATCGTATCAATATCTGCCACTGATCGTCCAATTTTTTTCCATTTGTGCTGCAATGGCTTTCCCAGTTAACCCACAATCAACTAAAATTTTTCGTTGTGGTGTTTCAATATACGTAGCATTTCCCGAGCTTCCACTCGTTAGTAAACTCACTAAAAAACTTGATTCGCTCATATTGTCTTCCTTTCTATTGCAGCTACAGTTCTATTACGGTGTTGTTGTATTCACCGTTTCTGTTGCTTCATTCGTCAATACAGTACCTCGAATCGCATCTACACGACGAACGAGGGTTTGTCCATCTATTTGTTTAAATTCTACATACCAAGCTGGAGAATAAATGGATAAATCTTTTAACGCTAAAGACTTATAATATGATAATCGAACAACAGAAACAGTTGATCGAGTTGGAATTCTACCAGCTAAATATAATACTTCCATCGCTTTTTGAGAAGTAATTAATGCACGATTTGCACCCAATACTTCTGCATTTCCAGCAAAAGTTTGTTCATAACTAATAACTTGATTATTGGCATTCAGTGTAAAAATAATTTGACTACTTCCATCCATCACTGGAATTTGATTTGCACGTTGCGCATAAATCACTTTACGTGTTGTCGGATTATAATTAAACCATGTATATTGATTTCCATTAATAATCGAACCACTTTCTACATAACTCGTTAATTCTGCAAAATTATCCATTGTAGCAGTACTATTTGAATCCAATGTTAGTTGAATAGGGGCTAATAATTGTGATGAAATAACCCCTTTATCATACGTTGCAACTTGACTCGGTAAAATGCTGATTAAATGTTCAATATTAGTAGGGCTAATTTGAATAATCGGCAGAGATTCTACCGTCGTATTTACCCCTGTCACCGTTATTCCATCCGTTCTCATTTGCTCCATCACATTAATACTTGTATTCAAAGGACTTTTTTACTTCTTTTTTTCATTTGCCAAAAAGTTCCAAATAAAAAGATATCTAGAAAGAGAAAACTGATAATTAATACTAAAGTTGATCGTCTAAAATCCATCGTTATCTCCTCCCTAATCCAATGTTGGTAAAGAAATTTCTTCTAAAGTTTTTTCCATTTATGATCGATTTTTAATAAACCAATTTGGAACAAACTCAACAATTTGATTACTTTCTCGGCTTAATTGCCAAGCATACCCCTAAACGAATATCCTCTAATGTATCTAATGCAATTCCCTTTTCCTAAAATTTGATCCATTAATTCTTTTCCACTCATTAAATCAACAGACTCATTTTTTTGAAGGAATTGGAGTCTCCGCAATTAGAGAAGAGACACGCATTTTTCAATTCCTGTTGCTGTAATGATAAATTGAGATAACCCTTCTTTTCGCATTTGAAAGGATTGGATACGTTCCTACATAACGCATATATTCCACAATTTTTCTATCACCATCAAAAATCAGAGAAGCTAACTCCTAATTTCCATCCTCCTAATTTCTTCATTTGTGCAAAAAGATTGTTGTAGATGTACAGTTGTTGTTAAATGTTCATCATCTACTCTATTCTGGTAATAAGAGATTACATTAGTCGAGCGATCCATTTTTAATTGGGATAAATTATCATTATAAATAATTGACTGTCCATCACTTCTATTTCTTAATTCTGAAGGATTAGCAAACAATTGAGTAATATAAAAACTCATAGGAATTTGTTCCATTAAATAAGTTTGTTTTTTTACCGGTATTGTATTTACTTCAATAAAAATCTGTTTATTTTTTTAAAAATATATGATTCGACTAGGTAGAATTTTTGTATCATCATAATAGTTAGATAATTCTGATTGAATATCTTGATCTGTTTTAGCTTGGAATACTTGCTTTGTATAATCATTAATAAAATAAACATTTTTTTAAATCATCATGACGATAAACAATTCGACTAAATGTTTCTTGCTTATATTCTTCAGGCACATCATTAAAATATCTCGTCATTACTCCAAATGTCACTGGTGCGTCAAATAATAACTGCCCAAATGAATCTCTTAACACTAATTGTTCATATGCTTCTTGACTTAATATTTCTTTTTTTGAAATATCTTTAAATTTGCCAACCAAACCTTCATTAACAGATGAAATGATAGTAGAATCACTCGTCATTTTTCCCTTTATTTTCATGAGAAATAACAAAACGTGTTGGTCTAAATACATCTTCCAATGAATAGTTTACTCTTGTCTGCGTACTAGCATCTTGGTTTGTTGAAGCTACATTTCGTGTAAAAACCATTTGGAGAGAAAATTTCTACAGGACGGAATACAACAGCCAATGTTAATACGATACTAATCATACTTAATAGCATTAAAATGAATACTAAATATCTTAAACGGATTCTCATTCCCATTCACCATCCTCTTCAAATGGAATATATGGTAAGGAAACAAAGAAAGTTGAACCTTTGTTTTCAATACTATTCACCCAGATTTTTCCACCATGTAATTGAACTACTTCTTGCGCAATGGCTAATCCAAGACCACTACCTCCCATTGCACGAGAACGAGCTTTATCTACACGATAGAATCGATCGAATAGATGAGGAATATCTTTTCGTGCAATTCCTAACCCCTCATCACTCACACTTACAATAATATCCGTATGGGTTTCCATTAAACGAACAATAATTCTTCCTCCATCTGGAGAATATTTAATCGCATTATTAATAATATTATCTAATACTTGAGTAATCTTATCTTGATCTAATTCAACCCATAAGTCACGTTGAGTAATGTCTGTTAAAATACGATAATTCTTTTCACGATACGGCTCAGACTGTAATACCATTTCAAAACGACTGACAATATGAACCACCAATTCATTCATATTAATAAATTCTTTTTCCAACCCTAGACGATTTTGGTCCATACGAGATAAATTCAATAAGTCCGTAATCATTCGCATCATACGATCAGTTTCAGTTTCAATAACTTTTTAAAAATCCTGGGGCAATTTCTTTATTTTTCCCACGCTCCATCCACTAATGCTTCCGTATAACTCTTAATACTTGTTAATGGTGTACGCAATTCGTGCGATACATTGGATACGAAATTTCTACGTTCACGATCAATTTTTTGTTGTTCCGTAACGTCTGTTAAAACACAAACTAACCCACTAATAAAGCCAGATTCACGCTGGATAACAGAAAACTCACATTGAACAATTGAGTCTTCTCCATCTTCTTCTAAATGAATCAATCTTTCTTGTTGCGTTTCTAATAACTCTCTAAACGTTACTTTTTTTCATCTAACGGCAAAATAGATAATAATGGAATTCCTATCACTTTTTTTCAGATTTTTAAATTTAAAATATCTAAAGCTGCCGTATTCATAATCACAATACGACCACGTCTATCTGTTGCGATTACTCCATCACTCATATGACGTAAGACACTATCTAAACGTTGACGTTCTGACTCTGTACTTTCTTGAGCTTCCTTAATTTTTAAAGGATAAATCATTAATCGCTTGCCCTAATTGACCAATCTCATCATCACTATAAATTTTTCACTTCACCAGTATAATTTCCTTCAGCAATTTTTCCGTTTGCTTTTTCATTTCAGCAATCGGTTTTGTAATTCCTTGAGAAATTAAGAAAGTAATAATAATAACCAAGACAATAGCGATTAAAGATGAACTTACGAAAAATAACCCCAATATCTTTTACTTGAGTATACCTCGACTCTATATTGGTCGTAACAGAAATAATACCAAGTGGATTTCCTGAATTTCCACTAGTGGAAGAAATAGGGAGACAATTTTCCAATAACGAGTATCATGTTCCGTAAAATTATATGCATACACTGTATTCGTTAATAATACTTGTTGCGCATCTGCTTCTGTCGTACGAGTTCCTACAACAGATTGTTGGGATTGATTCGTAGTCCCTAAAATATATCCTTGCGAATCTAGTACTCGAGCTTCTACAATACTACTTCCTGTCGGATAATCTTGCAGTATTTTTAGAAATTTCCGCTATTTTGACTTCATCTTTATCATCTTTTTGACACAATCGGTTGAACACTATTTTTTTAAAAATCCAACTTGTAATTGAATTTGTTCTTGGAAATTTGAAATCATCTGTGTTTCTAATTGACGAAGAAAGTTTGCAACAATCAATTGCAAAGAAATCATCAACATAAAAAAATAAATAATACAGGAATTTTAAATTGAATGGAACGAAAGAATCGTTTCACTTTTTTCATGTTTTTTCTCCTTTATAGATAATAAATGCGCCTTTCTTCCCAGAATAGTTCATGGTAAAGAAAAAGCGCATCTTTTCTAAAGCTTCTTTTTCTTGTTCTGGAGTTTTAATATAGTAACCTACTCCACGTCTTGTCATAATCCATGTAGGATGACTAGGTGTATCTTCAATTTTTTCACGTAAACGTCTTACTGTTACGTCAACTGTACGAACATCTCCAAAGTAATCATATCCCCAAACGGTTTGTAATAAATGTTCTCTCGTAATAACTTGACCAATATGTTTTGCCAAATAGTGAAGTAATTCAAACTCACGATGTGTTAATTCAATTTCTTCGCCTCGTTTAGAAACTACATAGGCATCTTCATGAATAATTAAACTTCCTAATACAATTTCGTTTGCTGGTTTTTCTTCATCTAGTTCACTTGGAGCAACATGTTGACGACGTAAATTAGCTTTAACACGTGCTGTTAACTCTCGATTTGAGAATGGTTTTGTCACGTAATCATCGGCTCCTAATTCTAGTCCTAACACTTTATCAATTTCTGAATCTTTAGCAGTTACCATAATAATTGGAACATTACTTGTTTTACGAATTTCTCGACAAACTTCTAATCCTTCAATTTTTTTGGTAACATTAAATCTAAAATGACTAAATCTGGATTTTCAGCAGCAAAAACTGCTAATCCTTCTTCTCCATCAAATGCGGTAACAACTTCAAACCCTTCTTTTGATAAACTAAATTTGACAATATCTGAGATTGGTTTCTCATCATCTACTACTAAAAATCTTTTTTTCATAACTAGCTCCTCTCTTACGATCGAGCGTTTGGGAAATCTTATTTACTATCCCAAACATCTTCTAAAAATGTTGGTTTGGTTTCTATCAGGACCTACTGAGAATGTTGAAATTTTTTTACTCCCACTAATTCTGAAATTCTACGAACATAGTTTTGTGCTTCAATTGGTAATTCATCCAATGTACGGCATCCTGTAATATCCTCAGTCCAACCAGGAAGTTCTTCATAAACTGGTTCACATTGTCCCTAATTCTACTAAGCTTGCTGGATAATGGCGAATTTCTTCTCCATTTTTACGATAAGAAACACAAATTTTTTTACGGTTTCTAATCCAGTTAATACATCGATACTATTTAAGCATAAATTTGTAATACCAGATACACGTTTAGAATGTCTCATCACAACACTATCAAACCAGCCTACACGGCGTGGACGTCCTGTTGTAGTTCCATATTCACGACCAACTTCACGAATACGGCTTCCAATTTCATCAAATAATTCTGTAGGGAATGGGCCATCTCCTACACGAGATGTATATGCTTTACAAACACCGACTACTTTTTGTCACTTTTTGAAGGGCCAACGCCACTACCAATCGTTACTCCACCTGCTAATGGGTTGAGACGACGTTACAAATGGATAAGTTCCTTGATCAATATCCAACATAACTCCTTGTGCGCCTTCAAATAATACTCGTTTTCCATTATCTAAAGCATCATTTAATAATACAGAAGTGTCACAAACATATTGTTTAATTTGTTGTCCATATTCATAATATTCTTCAAAAATTTCTTCAAAATTCATCGGATTTGCATCATATAATTTCGTAAATTGACGATTTTTGTCTTCTAAATTCAAACGTAAACGTTCTTCAAAAACTTCTCGATCTAATAAATCTGCAATACGAATCCCTACACGAGCTGCTTTTATCCATATAAGCAGGGCCAATTCCTTTAATCGTTGTACCGATTTTTCTTGTCCCCTTTAGCTTCTTCTTGTAAACGGTCCAATTCAATATGATATGGCAAAATTACGTGCGCACGATCTGAAATTCTTAAATTATCAGTCGTAATATTTCGTTCATGTAAATAGGCTAACTCTGTTACTAAAGATTTTGGATTAACAACAACCCCATTTCCAATAATACAAAGTTTTTCTGGTGAAAAAAATTCCTGACGGAATTAAATGCAATTTATAAGTTTCTCCACCAAAACTGAATCGTATGTCCAGCGTTATCGCCCCCTTGATAACGAGCTACATACTCTGCTTTTTCACTAAGGAAATCAGTAATTTTACCTTTTCCTTCGTCTCCCCATTGTGTACCTACTACTACTACTGATGACATATCCGCACCTCTTTAAATTATTTTTCTACATTGGTGGCATTGAAGCTTCTAAACTTTTTGATGCTATCGATGTAAATTTATTATATTCTTTAATAAACATTAATTCTACGGTTCCTCGTGGACCGCTACAGTTCTTTTCTATAATGACTTCAATAATATTATTCGACTCTTGTTCTGGAACATTTCCATCTTCATCTGGTTCTTGTCGGTAATAATCCTCACGATATAAGAATGCTACAATATCCGCATCTTGCTCAATCGAACCTGATTCACGAATATCCGACATTACCGGACGTTTGTCTTGTCTTTGCTCTACTCCACGAGATAATTGAGATAAAGCAATGACTGGAACACTTAATTCTTTAGCAAGTTTCTTTAAATTTCTTGAAATTTCTGAAACTTCTTGTTGACGACTTTCTCGTCCATTTCCTTCGATTAATTGTAAGTAATCAATTACGATTAATCCTAGATTATTTCTCTCTTGTTTTAATCGTCTACATTTTGCACGAATTTCTGATACTCGAATTCCTGGAGTATCATCGATATAAATAGGAGCATTCGATAAAGTACCTGATGCTACAAAATAACTACGAAGTTCTTCTTCCGTTAAACGACCATTTCGCATATTACTTGCATCAATACTGCCTTCCGAACATAACATCCGGTTTACAAGGACTCGGCACTCATTTCTAAACTGAAAAATTGCTACTGTTTCATTTGTTTTTGTCGCAACATTTTTCGCAATATTTAATACAAACGCTGTTTTACCAACAGATGGACGTGCTGCTAAAATAATTAATTCATCCGAATGAAGCCCTGAAGTCATTCGATCTAAATCAATGTACCCTGTTGGAATTCCTGTAATTTCTCCTGTATTTTTTTCATACGCTCTTCAAGAGATAAATACGCTTCATTCAAGACTTTTTGTAATATCTACAAATCCTGCTCGATTTTCTCTTTTCAGAAACTTCTAAAATACTTCGCTCAGCTCTATCCAACACTGCTGCTACTTCATCTGTTTCACCATATGCATCTGTTGCAATATCTGTAGAAGTTCGAATTAATTTTTCGTAAAGTTGATTTTTTTCACTTACGATTTTTGAATAATATTCTACATTCGAAGCAGTTGGAACTTTTTCAGCTAATTCTAGTAAATAAAATTGTCCCCCTGCATTTTCTAATTGTTTATTTTTGATTTAAACGTTCTGCAACTGAAACAATATCAATGGGCGAAGAATCATTATTTAATTCCACCATCGCTTTAAAAAAATCACTTGGTGGTTTACTCGATAAAAATCTTCTGGCATTAAAAATTCCATTACAGATACAATCGAATCTGGATCTAATAAAATCGCACCTAAAAACAGATTGTTCTGCATCTAAATTTTGTGGTGGAATTCTTCCTTCAAATTGTTCATCCACTTGTCCATTGACACCTTCTTTCATTCCATACATACGGTGTCATTTTACCATAAAATCCACAAAAGAAACAGACAGAACCTTTCATAGAACAGAAAAAATCCAAGACAGTTTCTCCGTCTTGGATTTTTCTAAGAAAATGCTTTTTCTATTGATTAATCTTGATGTTTCATTGTTGGGAATAGTAATACGTTACGGATTGATTGGCTATTAGTTAGTAACATAACTAGACGGTCAATACCGATACCTACCCCACCAGTTGGAGATAATCCGTATTCTAATGCTTGTACGAAATCTTCATCTAATGGATGAGCTTCATCGTTACCAGTTTCTTTTTTTCTTCTACTTGTTTCATGAAACGTTCACGTTGATCGATTGGATCTGTTAACTCTGTAAATCCATTTGCATATTCTTTTGTACAAATGAAGCATTCGAAACGATCTGTGAAGCGTGGATCTTCATCATTCTTACGAGCAAGTGGTGAAACTGCTACTGGATGTCCATAAATGAATGTAGGTTGAATTAATGTTTCTTCTACAAATGTTTCAAAGAATTCATTGACTACGTGACCATAAGTCATTGAGTCTTCAACTTTTACACCTTTTTCTTTCGCAATTGCACGAGCTTCTTCATCTGTCATTTCTACCCAGAAGTCTACTCCTGTTACTTCTTTAATTGCATCTACCATATGAACTCTCTTCCAAGGAGCTTTTAATTCAACTTCATATTCTCCATAAGGAACTTTTTGTTTTTCCTAAAACTTCTTGCGCAACGCTTGATACGATTCCTTCTGTTAAGTCCATAACATCTTGATAGTCTGTATAAGCAGTATAGATTTCGATAGATGTAAATTCAGGGTTGTGAGTTGTATCGATTCCTTCATTACGGAATACACGACCGATTTCATACACACGTTCCATACCACCTACCACTAAACGTTTTTAAGTGTAATTCTGGAGCGATACGCATGTATAATTCCATATCTAAAGCATTGTGGTGAGTAATAAATGGACGAGCATTCGCACCACCTGCTAATGTGTGTAATACTGGTGTTTCCACTTCTAAATAATCACGAGAATCTAAGTAATGACGAATTTCACGGATAATTTTTACTACGTGTTACAAAACGATCCATACTTTCACGGTTACTAATTAAGTCTAAGTAACGTTGACGGTATTGTTGTTCTACATTTGTTAATCCATGATATTTATCTGGTAATGGACGTAACGCTTTTTGTTAAATGAACGAATTGATTTGCTTTTAACAGATAATTCACCAGTGTTTGTCACCATAATTGTTCCTACAACACCAACGATATCTCCTAAGTCTGCTTTTATCAAATAATTCATAAGCTTCGTCTCCGACAACATCTTTACGAACATAAATTTGAATTTGGCCTTTACCATCTTGAATATGAGCAAAACCTGCTTTACCTTTTTCCACGTTTTGTCATAATACGACCTGCGATTTGAACAGTTACTTCTTCTTGTTCTGCTAAGCTTTTCTTTTGTCGCGCCTTCAAATTGTTTATGAATTTCTTCAGTTGATTGTTTTTGTTTAAATCCTGTTGAAAAAGGCTCTACTCCTTTTTCACGTAATTGATACATTTTTTTCACGGCGAACTTGTAATTGATCATTCAGTGTTTCTTGTACTTCTACTTCGTTAGACACTGTATTTCCTCCTTTTTGTGACATATGTCACTGTATTTCTAATCTATTGTACCAATTATTGACAGATAAATAAAGCGTTTATGTGTATTGAAAAAGTTCTATTTTATCTTTTTTTAATACGATAAAAGTCTTTACTCTATTCCTTTTCCTCTTTCTAATTGTCTTTCTTGACGTTCTAAATGTTCTTGTACAAATTGATCTAAAAATTTCATTCACTTGAGATACTGTTGTAGACTCATTAATCGCAACCTTTGTTTTTCGTTGCACGAGGAATTCCTTTTAAGTAATAAGCAGCTAATTTACGGAATTCTTTTTGTCGCTACGGACTCACCTTTTAAGTTAGCTAAACGGTCTAAATGTGTCTTAGCAATTTCAATTTTTCCCGGAACTGTATTTTTCTGGTAATAATTCTCCCGTTTCTAAATAATGAACGGTTTGTTTAATCATCCATGGATTGGCTAAGGCAGCTCGTCCAATCATAACACCATCTACGCCCGCAACTTCAATCATTTTCTTAGCATCTTGAGGAGAGCGAACATCGCCATTTCAATTAATGGAATACGTGTTAAGTTTTTTTCTTCACTTCCCCAAAGAATTTCCCAGTTAGCTTTTTCCATCATACATTTGCACACGAGTTCGACCATGCATCGCAACAGCACTCGCACCTGCTCGTTCCGCTGCAAGAGCATTTTTCAACCGCATATAAATGTTCATCATCCCAACCAGTACGCATTTTTTTACTGTGACAGGTTTATCCACTGCATCTACAACTGCGGCAACCATTTCATATACTTTATTTGGATCTAATAACCATTTTTGCACCCGCTTCAGCTTTAATAACCTTATTCACGGGGCATCCCATATTAATATCAATAATCGCTGCTTCTGTATTTTCTGCAACATATTTTGCAGCTTCCACTAATGTATCTTTATTTCCGCCCATAATTTGGACGCTCAATGGATATTCATTTTGGTTCAATATGCAACATACTTAATGTTTTTCATTTCTAAATTGAATTCCTTTATCACTAATCATTTCGCAAACAACTAAGCCTGCTCCAAATTCTTTTTACCGTTACACGGAAAGCTGAATTACTAATCCCTGCCATCGGTGCAACGACTACTGGATTGTCAATTTGAATATTGCCAATCTTAAAACTCATTTCATTTCCTCACTTTCAATCATTCTGCTTAGCTATTGTACCATAGATAGCCATCATTCGTGTATTATCATGGTTTATTTCTCTAATAAAAAAATAAAAAAACTGCAAAATGGAAGATTTCTCTCCTTTTGCAGTCATTCTAACTCTCTCTAGCCTTTTTCTTGCTAAGTCTGTAATATAATCAAAAATGCATCACGGTCTACATGATAAACAAGGTCAACAGGACGACCGTCTTCTACACGAATCGTTCTACCAGAACTTGCACCGCTTGTAATCACATCTGAAGGAACCACTTCTCGTTTCACTAAATCTTCTTTTCCAAAAGAAGCTGTCGTTAATACATCCCATAGGAAGTAAGTTGAATTCGTAACATAATGCGTCAATGGAGGAACAATGGCATAACATTGACCTAAGAAATCAATACCTTCTACTTTTACGTTCTCTCGCCCAACGGTCACGTACATCCAACGTTAATGGAACCATACGAGTACTTTCTAAGGCGACTAATTCAATTTGGAATGGATGATTCCCAAACACGTTTGGCAGCAAATGGATCCCAATAAACATTCCATTCAGCTGTTCCATCATGTTCCGGTTCTTCAATATTTCCTTGGTCTAAAAATGTACCGCCCATCCAGTATAATTTTCCAATCTTCTCTTCAATACTTGGATCTAAATCTAATGCTCGAGCTAAATCTGTTAATGGCCCTACAAATAATAAGTCCACTTTATCCGTTGATTCCTTTAAAAACATGCACTAAATCTTCATGTGCTTTATAAGGAGAATCTTGAACTAAAAATCGGTTTATGTTCATTTAAGATTGGCAAAGCATCTACTGTAAATGCATGCATTCTCCACTCTTTTGGAAATGGATGAACCGGGCGTGAATTTGAAGAAGCTACACGAATTTTTTTGGTCGTTTGTCGAACCAAATTTTTTTGAATAATTTTTCTTACTTGCTTCAACTGCTGGTTCTAAATAACAATCTGCTTCAATCACACCTACACCAACTAGTTCCACATCTTCCATTTTTTTAATAATAAATATAATGAGACTAAATCATCTACTCCACCATCATGGTTTAAATATACTTTACGCAAAAAGAACAACCTCCTAATCCATTACTTTCTATTCGTATTGTAATCAATAAGTTTTTTTGAAAATCCACTCGTGAAACTTTATTCATTCGGCTAGCTTTCAACAAAAAGAAGTGGTACACTATTTGTAATTGTTTTTTTAATCATTTTTAAGAATATATCTAGGAGGAAATTTATGTCTCGAAAGAAACTCACTGACATTATGATTTGTGGTTTTGCATTATTCGCCATCTTCTTTGGCGCTGGAAATTTAATCTTCCCACCTTTATTTAGGAGTTATTTCTGGAAATAACTGGGGTATTGCGAATATTGCCTTTTTATTATCAGATCCACTATTACCGATTCTTGGAGTTATTGTAACAGCTCTATTAGGAGGACAAAGCAACTGACTTAGGAAAAAGAGTTAGTAAACATTTTTTTCTATCATTATTGGAGCAATTTCCATTATATTAATTGGACCATTATTTGCCGTTCCAAGAACCGGAGCTACTACTCATGAAATTTTTGTACAATCCTTTGTACCTAGTGCTCCCCAATGGATTACCTCTCTTATCTTTTTTGGGTTAACGTTATATATTGCGATTCATTCGCACACCGTTATTGATGCAATTGGAAAATATTTAACACCGATTTTATTAGTCATTTTATTACTTGTATTTATTGCAGCGGTAGTTCAGCCAAATGCAGGGTTTCAAACAACAACTTCTGCAGGATTATTTTTCTCAAAGTTTTTTAAAAGAGGGCTACCAAACAATGGACGCACTAGGAGCAGCCTTAATGGCAGGAGTGGTCATTTCAGACTTAACTAGACGTGGTTATACAGAGAAAAAGAACAACATCAAATGATGTTTGGAGTAGGAATTGTATCTTTCATTTTTACTAGCATTAGTGTACAGTAGCTTGACTTACGCTGGAGCAACAGTAAGTACGGTTTTACGATTCAACAATTCAACGACCTGTATTATTAATTAGCTTAATAGAACAATTGTTAGGCTCATTTGGTAAAGTTGCTATGGGCATTGCCGTATCCTTTGCTTGCTTAACAACATCTGTTGGATTAATTACAACTTGTGGACATTATTTTTTTCAACATTAACAAATGGAAAATTAGAATATAAAAATTGTTGTCATATCAGTCGTGATTTCATTCCTTCTATCCCTTTTTAGGAGTGGATGTCTTATTACAATTAGCAGTTCCAGTACTAAGCGCTATTTACCCAATGGTCATCGCCTTAATCTTCTTATCGATTTTTTTGACCGCTACATTGTTTATAACTGGACTTATACAGGTGCTGTTGTTGGGGCATTCTTCATTGGAGGAATTCAAGCGATTCATCTATTTTTCTCAAATGAAAGGTGGCAACTTCCTAGCAGCATTAGCCGCTTGGACCAACACCTTACCATTACATCAATTCGGATTCGAATGGTTAGTCCCCGCTATTATTGGTTCAGTAATCTTTACGGTTATTAGTAAATTTACTGGGATGGGAAGTAAGAAAGTTTAAAAACATTAAGTAAAAACCCCGAGGAATTTCATTTTACGAAATCCCTCGGGGTTGTTATATATCTATTAATTATTCTCCAATAATCACAACTCGATACTTTCTTGTTCTTTCTCGAGTTTTATCAAAATCTGCAAAAATAAACATAACCTGTTTTTTTCCTATTGCCAGTTTACCATCTACAACAGCTAAGGTTTCACTGGAACCCAAGATTGTGGCTTTTTAGATGAGCATCTCCATTCCATAATGCACTTCTATCTCCATTTGGTAACCATTCTTCAGGGGTTAGGCTAAGATTCAACTTCTTTATAATGTTTTTTTCACCAGGATAATGATAACTATCCGCACTTAAATGGGGTGGAATAATCTTTTCTAAAAATAGTATTTAAATCTAATTGTAAATAATCTACACCATTTTCATCTTTATCATGTGTATCCTCTTCAAAGAAAACAGAACATGTTGTATGTGCTGTGATAACTGTACATATTCCTGATTGAATGCCACTTTCAGTAATAGTTTGATGTATAGAATTTGTAATATCAATATATGATACTTGACCTTCTTTTGTATCTACTTTAAATTCTTTTTGAAATACAGTCATTTTTCTCCTCATTCATCGCTTTGTCAATAGCTTCAATCATTAGTTTTTAACATTAGTTTCGGATCTTTTGCTTTAACAATTCCACTTGTGCAGCCTGTACCATCTGCACCAAGCTTAATTGTACGATAGACGTCATTCTCATTCATAATTCCAGCCCCTTGCATCATTAAAATATCTGAATTAACAGATTTCACTTGATGATTAGTTTCTAAAATATATGAATCGTCACTTGTTTGTCCTGTTCCAATCAACTCTGTAGGTTCACATAACATAATTGTTGGATTTAACATTGCCAACATTCGTGCTTCTTTAATAGAATCTGCACACAAAATCGTTATAAGTCCCAATTTTTCAGCTTGATTGATCGAAGCGACTACTTGAGATGTTGTTAATGGATGTTCAGCATGATTTTAAAAAAAGTAGCTCTTGCTCCAGCGTTATATAATGAAGCTGGCAAAAACTGCTCCCATTCCTCTACCACAATCAATTCCATCTAAGTGTTGAGCTGTTACAATAATATGTTTCGTTTCACTGGATACTTTATGAATATCTGCATATGGACACGTTACAAAAATACTAATTTCTGGATACTGTTCAGCTAATCGATCAGCTTCTTTTTGCTAATTCTAATAATTCATTTCCAAATAAATATGACTTCGGATTAAAAATGAAAAATTTATCTTTAATAGTTTCCATTTGTTTTCTCCTTCTATTTAGTCTCAAACACACGATAATAATGTTTTTTAAAAGTAGTTTTCATACCTTCTCTTGAAGCTTTTTAATACATCAATATAGTTTGTAAATGACTTTTTCAGAAAACCGATTTTTGCACCAGCATCCATAAAATCACTATAAATATTAATTTTTTTGAAATTCCTTCTCGTGCACAACGGTTCAAATTATCATCTCCTGAACCTGATCCGCCATGTAAAACTAATGGAATAGTTAATACATTCCGTAACTCAGATAATCGTTGGAAATTAATTTTTGGAATACCTTTATACAAGCCATGAGAAGTCCCTATTGAAACTGCTAAAAGAATCAACATTAGTTTCTTGAACAAATTTTTTCAGCATCTTCTACATTTGTATAAATAGACTTTATTTCGTCTTTCGATACATCTCCATTTGCTCCAACAAAACCAATTTCTGCTTCAACATCAACTCCAAATTCATGGGCAACTTCAACAACCTCTTTTGTTTTTTTCTAACATTTTTCTTCAAAAAGAATCTAAAGATGCATCAATCATTACGGAATTAAATCCTAATTGAATTGCTCTTTTTTTATAAATGCTAAATCTTGTCCATGATCTAGATGTAACACAACTGGAATTTTTGCTTTTTCCTGAAAATATTTTCCAATACTAGCAGCCTCTTCTAAACTTAAATAAGGAGAATGTACTTGTGCAAAAGCTAAAATTAGTGGAAGATTCAATTCTTCGCTCATTTCTACATACGCTTTCGCAGAATTCCAATCAATAAAGTTTGTTGCTGGAATTGCAAAATTACCTTGTTTTGCTTTCCCTAATACATCTCTCATACATGCTTTCATTTACTAAGCCTCCAACGCTGCTTTCAATTCACTCCATAAAGCGTCAATTCCCATACCTGTCAATAAAGGTAATCCCATAATCACTTTATCTTTAATTGAATCAGGTACAACTGTTGTAGAAATTACAATATCATATTCATCAATACGATTAACTTCTTCTGAAACTTTGGATTGAAAAACTTGAACTTTATCTGAATAATTATTATCAGCTAACCATTGTTTTACTTTTCCAGCAACAACTGTTGATGTTGCAATTCAGAACCACACATAATTAATAATTTTTTTCATAATCTTATTCTCCTATTTCTCTGCACGAACTTTATTTACATAATATAATCCTGCTAATGAAGCTACTAAAACTACTGACAGAATTACCCAAAGGTGCAGTTTTTTTCCTGCAAACACAAAACAACCATGTTGGCCATAATCCACCTTCTGCTAAAGCGGTAATACTTGTATTTCCACCTAAATCAAAGTTTGCTGCTTGCGCTGCTTTTGTTACTAATGGAGCTACCCATGAAGTAATATAGAAAATACTTGCAATATAAATTGTTCCCCAACAACTGTACGAACAATATTTCCTCTAAATACAGCTGCCATTAAACATACTACAAATGGAATTGTAGCTAAGTCACCAAATGGTAATGTTTGGTTTCCTGGTAAAATTACTGCTAATAAAATTGTAATTGGAACTAAAATTAATGAACTTGATAATACTGCTGGATGTCCAACTGATAAAGCAGAGTCCATACCAATATTTACTTCACGACCAGGGAATCGTTTTTTTGAACAAATTCATTTGCAGCCTCAGAAATTGGAGTAAGACCTTCCATTAAAAGTGATACCATACGAGGCATAATGACCATAACAGCTGACATCTTAACACCTAATTGTAAAACACCTTTTGGATCATAACCTGCTAATAATCCCATAACAATACCAATTACAAGACCTAATACTGTACTTTCACCAAAAAAATACCAAATTTCTTTTGAATACTTTCTGGATTTGCTTCAATTTTATTAAATCCAGGAATTCTATCAAACACCCAATTTAATGGAATAGCTACTAAAAATCCAGGTGCTGATGTTCCATGTGGGAATGTAATGTTAGGGAATCCATAGAATTTTTTTAATAGCTGGAGCAATAATATCTGCTAATAAATAAATCATTACTAAATATACAATTGTTGCATATAATCCTAATGTAAAATCTTGAGTAAGTGCATATACTAAAAGATGCTACAAAAAGCTGCATGCCAGAAATTCCACATATCTACCATTAATGTTTTTTGTTAATCCTAAGAATAATAATAAAACATTAATTCCGATACTCAATTGGAATAGCTAAACTACCTAATAATGTTCCATAAGAAATTGCTGCTGCAGGCCAACCAACGTCAATTGTTGTTAAATGTAATCCAAATCTTTCAACCATTGCTTGAGCTGCAGGGTCCTAAGCTACCTCCTAATAAATCAACTACCATATTCAATCCAACAAAACCAACCCCGACAATTACACCTGATACAAATGCTTTTTAGGTTTAGTTCCTAAAATCATACCAAAAATAAATATTAAAAATTGGTAATACTACTATTGCGCCTAAATCGATAAATTTTTGAAATAATGCCAACATAATTTTTTCCTCCTAATAACTTAAATATTCAGATTAAACAGTCTGATTCTGTTTGTTTAGTAAAAATTTCCTCCTTTCTTTTTTTACTAAACTTATTCCTTTATTATTTTATATTTTTTTCATTGCTAGCAATTCTTTTTACTTCTTTGGATGTTGTATATTCATCCATATTCATTAATTTCTCCATGATTTCTTTATCCTGAAGAATTTCTATTAATTGTTGTAAAAATCGTTAATTGACTATGAGCCTCTTTCAAAGCAAGCATAAAAATTACTTTTACAGAAACTTCCACATCATTTGTCCCCATTTGATAAAATGAAACTGGATTTTTCTAACGTCATTACTGCTATTTGTTCCTTATTAACATGTTCTACATCTGTATGTGGAATAGCAATCCCATATTTTTCAAACTGTAGTCCTGTTGGGAATACTTTTTCTCTATTTAAAATAGCTTCCTTATACGATTCTTTTACAATTCCTTTTTTTCAATCAATTTATCTGACAAATAAGTCAATGCTTCTTCTTTAGAACTAATGTTTTTTTAACATTAATTTCAAAAAAATTTCTTTATCTAGCATTTTGACTCACCTCCTCAAGTATTTTTACTTTTAATTTTTTTCTCCATCTGACATCAACATTAATTCGGACATCAAGTTTTTGATTTTTCTATTACAGAATATAACGCTATTAGACTATCTTTAAACACTGAAATATCCTGTTCTGCAATTGCTATTAATAACACTAAACTGACTAAATTTTTCCCCCATTCAATAGGTTTATCTAAACTCATTAAAATCAGTTCAGATTGCTTTACAACTTTAGGATCACAGTGTGGTAAAAGCTATCCCTGTATAAACACTTGTACTTCCTAACATCTCTCTATGAATGATAGACTCTCTAAATTCTTTAGTTTGATTTCCAACATTACATTCAAGTATTAGTCTTTCTATACATTTCCTGTTTACTTTTTTTACATTTATCTTAATTAAATTTGGTTTTTAATAAAGTATTCAAAGATGCTACATTAAATTCTCTTCCATTTAAAGATGTTTTTCATCATTCTATAATTATCTGTACTTTGTTCAGCATAAAACTGTTGAATCATTCTTAGTTCCTCTTTTTGTAATAATAGGACTAACTTCTATAACAGGTATATTTAATTCTGGTAATCCAATAGTAGAAATTACTAAATCGATATTTTTTTAAGTCATAGAAATCTAAATCTCTTAAACTAATAGTGGTTAATTTTTTTCATTACTAAAAAATTCTACGTAGCTTATTCATGATTAATTCAGAAGTTGCAATTCCATTTTGACAAATCACGACAATATTCAATGGTTTCATTATTTTTTTCAATGGCAACTTGAAAATGAATAACAATAAAAGCTAACTCTTCATTCGGTATACTTAGTTCGTAATACTGAGATAATGTTCTTATAGACAACCAAATGACATTAAATAGACTAGAATATTGTTTTTTTATTTCTTCCAATGCAGGGTTAGAAATATAATTTTTGATTGCGTAATCTGATAATCATTTTTTTGAAATATGAGTACTAAGCATCATCTGTAAATGCTCGTCTGTTGTAAGATTTAAGCTTAATAAATTAGAAACCTTTTTTTATCAATCCTTTTTACTTGTTCATTAACATTTTTTTCATATATTCAACAGATTGTATATTGAATCCAAAAAGCTAATAAATTATATGCCATTGCTTCAATTTCATAGGGAGAAATTTTTTTCAAGAGGAAAATCTAAAAATAGTCTCTAGCAATTCTCCAGCGAAGAAATATACTTCTAAATGATTTACATCATTAACTAAGTTACTTAATCTATTAGTTAAATTTTTCATTAGTCTCATTTCTCTTTTTTTAAAATTAAACAATCCAGTAATAATGAATATAAGTATTCATCTGTAAAATGAAAATTGATACTTTTTCCGATAGTTTAACAATAGATTTTTTGGCAACTATTTATATCTTCTTTCGAAAAATAATTCCAAATTTTTTTCAAGCGATTTCTATCATTTTGGTACAAATTTCACAATAAATATTTCAAGAGCCTTACGTATATTTCTTTCATTTCCTTTTTAGAATTATCTCATCTCTTTTTATTTTTTTAACTTCACGTCAAAAAGAAACAAATATATTATTTAATTTATCAATTAGTCTATGAATCGTAGAGTCAGTTACAAACATTTCATCTGAAAAATTCATATAGATCTACTTTTTTCATGAGCAACAAATATTTTTCCTTATTAGCTCTTTTTTTCACGATATTCAGGAGAAAAATGATTCTTTCATTTCTCCATTCAGTTTTATTATTTTCGTATAAATCTTTTTTTATTTTTCCAATTGTGATAATAATTTAATTCCTTTTCTTGGAATTTTTATTACTTCAGTTTCTATTAGATTGTCCTTCAAAAACTCATTAATCTTATCAATATCCTGATAAACGGTTTTAGTCGATACCTTATACCTATCAGCTAATTGATTTGCTGATAAATACTCTATATTTTTCATTAGATACTCTAATAATAGAACTTGCCTTTTATTCATCCTTCACCCCTAACTCAATCTTTCATCGAATTTATTGGTACCGTTTACTTGATATTAGTATAAAGTAAATAATTACCATTTTTTTAGTCAATATACTTCCATATTAATGTGGAAGTATTTCTATTTTATCCCCTTGACCCTACTTGTCAACAACATTTGTTCCCATAAAAAAATAATACATTTTTCTTTATTAATTAAGATTATTTCTATATTTCTGCAAAAACAACCCGCCTACTTCCTAAAAAGTAAAACGGGTTGTTCACATTTTAATGATTCAATTCTTTATACGACTTCAAGTGAAATCCTATTTCCAACTCTCTTCAATAAACGTATCACGTCCAGACATCCCACGGTAACGGTAGTAATGGTCTGGATTTTTCTTATAAAAGTCTTGGTGATACTCTTCTGCTGGATAAAATGTACTTGCTGGTTCGATTTTTTGTAACGATATCTTTTTTTAAAGCGTCCGCTTTCTTGTAAAAGCTTTTTCGAAGCTTCTGCGATTGCTTTTTGTTCTGGTGAGTGATAGAAAATGACTGGACGATATGAATCTCCTCTATCTACAAATTGTCCCATCGCATCTGTTGGGTCTGTTTGTTGCCAATAGACTTCAACTAATTGCTCATATGAGAAGATTTCTGGATCAAAAAGTAATTTGTACCGCTTCTGTATGTCCTGTTGTTCCTGAACAAACTTCTTTATAAGTAGGATTTTCCTTACGTCCCCCTGTATAACCTGCAATGACAGATTCAATTCCTGGTTGTGTATCAAATGGTTTAATCATACACCAGAAGCATCCTCCTGCAAATGTTGCGACTTCTTTTGCCATCATTATTCCTCCTCTTTTTCTAGTGAAACATCTTGTCCAAAAAAATTTTTCATTTTAATCGCTAATCCTGTTCGAGTACCAGCGGTTCCGCCCTAGTCCTGTTTCTCTTAATTCACTTGGCATTCTTCTTCCGATAGAACGCATTGCTTCAATCGTTTCATCTGCAGGAATAACATTTGTAATTCCTGCTAATGCCATATCTGCTGCGATTAGGGCATTTCCTGCTCCAAGCGCATTTCGCTTCACACATGGAATTTCTACTAATCCTGCAACTGGATCACAGACTAATCCTAGTAAATTTCCTAAAGCAATCGAAAAAGCTTCCGAACATTGTTGTGGCGTTCCTCCAGCAGCTTCAACGGCGGCAGCTGCAGACATCGCACTTGCACTACCAACTTCAGCTTGGCAACCACCCATCGCTCCAGCAATCATCGCATTATTGGCAACAACCATTCCAAATGCTGATGCTGTAAATAGAAATCGAACTTGTTGTTCATGAGTTAATTCCATGGTATCTGCAATAGAAAATACAACTCCTGGTAAAGTTCCACTAGCACCTGCAGTTGGTGTCGCACAAACAATCCCCATCGCTGCATTCACTTCATTCGTTCCTAGAGCGTACTGCACTCCTGCTAAAATTTTATCTCCGGATAAAGTTTTTTCCTTTTTCGCGATATTTTTTTCATTTTTACAGCATCCCCACCGGTTAGTCCTGTTGGAAGAATACACCTTGACCCTGTACACTTCTTTCTACCGCATTTTTCATTGTTTGAAGATTTTTTTCCATCTTCGCTCAAATAAATTCTCGACTTTGTTGGGTCATTTCCATTTCTTGTTCAATCATTACTTCAGAAATAGATTTATTTTTGGCTAGTGGCTAATGCGACTAATTCCTGTATGCTAACAAACATCACGAAATTCCTTTCTTAACTTTATGTAAAGACATAGATTGTTTTTTTCTTGTTGAATGAATTGTAATTTTTTTCTTGAAGAGTTGGAGAAATTAGTCCATTCAATTCATAACTAATAAAAGCATGATGAACCTTCCTTCAATTCTTTTTTTGTTTCCCAATCGAAATACCATATTCTTCTAATAGAGGCTCCACGGTTGAATCTTCTTCAATTGGAAGAATTTCTAAAATAATAGGTAGTGGTCCTGAAAGATTAGAGATGAATCCATCTACTTCACATATTTAATTTCTACAGTTCCTCCACCAATAGAAGTTCCAATTAAACGTACTCGTCTTGTTGCAGACATCAATGTTAAATCTGCTGTATTCGCATGAGCAACTGGGCTTGGTTCGTCCCTTTCAATAAATTCAATGGAAATTCCTTCATTAGTAGCAATCTCAACCGCTTGTGGAACACGTTCATCATCCGTTTCAAATCCCAAAACTCCACTAATAATCGCAAAGTCTGTACCATGTCCTTTATGAGTTTGAGCAAATGATTCATAATAAATACATTGAACACTTGTAGGAGTTCCACCAAACAATTGTCTAGCACATCTTCCAATCGCAAGCGCCCCTGCCGTATGAGAACTTGATGGCCCAATCATAATAGGACCGATAATATCGAAACAACTTTTATAATTGAACACTTTATCCACAATGATACCCCTCTCTTTTCGCACCCTTTATTGTACTTTTTTTCTAGGAAGCTCGTCAAGTTTCCAAGCATCTTACCTTATTCAAAAAAATACGATCGACTAATCGTTTTTTTGCTATAGTCTTCCCCTAAAACAATTCTCCCCCATTCTATGTTTTTGCCAACAAATATTTTTTTCAGTGTCTTCTTGACTTATGCCCCTAATAAACTTACAATATAGTTAACTGGTAATGACCAGTAGACGTTACATCATTTAGAGAGGAGGAAATGATATGGTAGAAACTGAACAAGTGCCCCTTTATTCCAAACTGAGCTTTGACTTAATTGAATATATTACGACACATGGACAGGTTCACCAGAAAATGTTGTCGGAAAGAGAAATCTGTAAAGAGTATGGAGTTAGCAGAACTACTGTCCGTACAGCATTAAAAGAGTTAGAAACATTAGGCTATATTTATAAACGCCACGGAAAAGGCACTTTTATTTCTAGTCAATGGAAAGAACGTCAAAATTTACTAGAAGGCTATAGTTTTACAGAACAAATGAGAGAATTAGGGAGAACTCCTTCTACGATCATCACAGCTTTTCACTACTATAAAGCGGATAGTTATATTGCCCAGCAATTAGGAATTCAAACAGGTGAATATATTTATCGACTCAAGCGAATTCGATTTGCAGATGGGATTCCAATGATGAAAGAGACAACTTTCTTACCCGCTAGATTATTTCCTAATCTCACACAGGAACAATTAGAAAATCGTTCCTTGTATGAAGTTTTCTCAGATGATTTTCAACAAAAAATCAATTATGCAGATGAAGAATTTTCGGCAAGTATTTTAACAAAGGATGAAGCACCTATATTGGAAGTCCCGATGCACGCTGCTTGCTTACGTTTAAAAAGAACAAGTGTCAATAGAGAAAATCATATGATTGAATTTACATTAAGCGTTGCTAGAAGTGACCAATTCTTTTATAAAGTTCGTTATCATAGAAATACACATTAAACAATCAAACATGGGAGGTTTTAAAAATGTTTCAATTTTTCAAAAGAACAACTAGAAGCACTAACTGCGGAAATCACAACTCGTGAGATTCGCCAACAACCAGAATTATGGCAGGAAGCATTTGATTATTATGTAGAAAACTTAGATCGTATTCAAGCATTTCTAGCAGCATTACCACATAAACGTTATCGTGTCATTTTCACTGGTGCTGGTACATCTCAATATGTAGGAGATACGATCTTACCTTATTTAAAACGTCATAGCAGTGAAGATCGTTTTGAATTCCAATCTGTAGGAACAACTAATTTAGTAAGTAATCCTCTAGATTATTTCAAAGCAGACATTCCTACCATTTTAGTTTCATTTGCACGTAGCGGAAATTCTCCAGAAAGCTTAGCAAGTGTTCAATTAGGACAACAAATTGTTAAAGATTTCTATCAAATTACCATCACTTGTGCTCCAGAAGGAAAATTAGCTCTAGCAGCACCTGGGGATGATCGTAATTTATTATTAATGATGCCTGCTCGTTCAAATGATGCTGGTTTTTGCGATGACTGGCAGCTTTACTTGTATGACATTAACAGCTTTACTAATTTTTTTGACGAAGGATATTCTGTTGAAGAAAAAAAGCTGCATTCGTAACAGCTATTCGTCAAATGGGAGAAAGTGTTTTAGAACGTGAACATGTCTTACAACAATTTGTAGATTTAGACTATAATCGTGTCATTTATCTTGGCTCTGGTCCATTAGCAGGTCTAGCTCGTGAAGTACAATTAAAAATCTTAGAATTAACAGCTGGTAAAATTGCTACAATTTACGATTCATCTATGGGATTCCGTCATGGCCCTAAATCATTCGTAGATTCTCGTTCTCTAGCGTTTGTATTTGTTTCAAATGATGCTTATACACGTCAATATGACTTAGATATTTTTAGAAGAAATGAATGGGGACAGTATTGCTCCATTAGTTTGTGCAGTAGGAGTTTCTGTTGAAGGTAAATATGAAGGAACAAGCTTTAATTTCGCAGAAGAATTCTCTTCAGTTCCAGATGCTTACTTAGCACTACCATATGCTATCTTTGGGCAAACAATTGGACTATTATCTTCTGTTAAAGTGGGGAATAAACCTGACACACCTTCACCAAGTGGTACCGTAAACCGTGTTGTAAAAGGTGTAACGATTCATCCATTAAATGTTTAACTCGTTCATAAATATATTATAAAAAAAGATTTAAAGGAGGGATATTATGACTACTTATATTTATGCAAAACAATTTTATTTTTGAAACTGAAGTGAAAGGGCCTGGATATTTACCAGTTTTAGATTCTGGAGTATTCGGAGAGTTTCAAGAAGAAAAGCCAACTGACGGTACTATTGTAGACTACTCTACTTATAGCATTGCACCAGGTCTTGTAGATACACATATTCATGGATATAAAGGTGCAGATATCATGGATAATGATGTAGAAGGCTTAAAAAAACCATTTCTGATGGATTACCTAGTTGCGGAGTTACTTCTTACTTACCAACCACTTTAACTGCTTCAAGAGAATTATTAAATGATGTCTGTCAAACTATTGGAGACAATGCCGCATCTATTCCTGGAGCTAAAATTAGAGGATTTTTCTTAGAAGGACCATTCTTCAGTGAAATTCATAAAGGGGCTCAAAACCCTAAATACATGGGAGATCCAAAAAGCTGAGATTTTTAGATGAATGGCAACAAAAAAAGCAAATGGTTGGGTGAAAAAAATTGCGATTGCTCCTGAACGTGATGGAGCCGTTGACTTTATCAAACATGCCGTAAAAGAAGATATTTACGTTGCCTTAGCTCATACAGATGCAACCTATGAAGAATGTAAAAACGCTGTTGAAGCAGGTGCAAATATTTTTCGTTCATACTTATAACGGCATGCGTGGACTTCACCACCGTGAACCAGGGGTTGTTGGAGCAGCTCTAACTCTTCCAAATGAATTTGATGTATTTGATGAATTAATTTGTGATGGTCACCATGTTCATCCAGTTGCTGCGAATATTGTCATGAATTGTTGCGGACGTCACCGTACAGCTTTAATTACAGACTGTATGCGTGCTGGTGGATTAGGCGAATGCGAATCTACATTAGGAGAATTTGACGTTATTGTAAAAGATGGCACTGCTCGATTGAAACATAATGGCAGCCTTGCTGGTAGTATTTTTAGAACTAATCCAAGGAGTACAAAATGTTGTAAAATGGGAATCGCAACTCCTCATGAAGCTCTATTAATGGCTAGTTTAGTCCCTGCAAAATCAGTAGGAATTGATGATGTTTGTGGACACCTAGAACCAGGATATGCAGCTGACTTTATCGTTTTTAGATGATGACTTACAATTACAAGCCACTTATTTAGACGGTAAACCTTACTTTGAAAAATAAAAAGTTAGACAGAGAATATAAGGCGTGAGAAACCCTTGCAATAAAATGATTAGGAGTGTTAAATATGTCAAAACTAACAATTACAAAAAGGAAAATACGAACATCTACGTCGTTTATCAAATGAAAATCATGTTATCGGCGCATTAGCGATCGACCAACGTGGTTCTCTTAAAAAAATGATTGCTGCTGGAAATCCAGATCAAACAGGTGATGAAGGGATCATCCATTTCAAAAGAATTAATTTCTGAAGAATTAACAAAATATTCAAGCTCAATCTTATTAGACCCAGAATATGGATTACCTGCTGCAGAAAAAAAGAAATGCAGACTGTGGATTATTAATTTCATATGAAAAAAACAGGATATGACGCTACTGAAGTTGGCCGCTTACCTGACTTATTACCAATCTGGTCAGCTAAACGTATTAAAGAAATCGGAGCAGATGCTGTAAAAAGTATTACTATACTATGATATTGACGAAGATCCAGCTATCAACGATATTAAACACGCATGGGTAGAACGTGTTGGTAGCGAATGTACAGCTGAAGATATTCCTTTCTTCTTAGAAATCGTTTCTTATGATGCAAGTAATGAAGATGTAAAATCTGCTCACTATGCAAGCTTAAAACCTCATAAAGTAAATGATGCGATGAAAGTCTTCTCTGATCCTCGTTATCAAGTAGACGTATTAAAAGTGGAAGTTCCTGTAAATATGAACTTCGTAGAAGGCTTTACAGCTGAAGGTGTTGAACCTGTTTATACTCGCCAAGAAGCTTTAGCATACTTCAAAGAACAATCAGAAATTACACACTTACCATTTATCTTCTTAAGTGCAGGTGTTTCTGCATCATTATTCCAAGAAACATTACGTTTCGCTCAAGAAGCAGGTTCTAAATTCAATGGTGTATTATGTGGACGTGCTACTTGGAAAGATTCAGTAGCAGTTTATGCAACTGAAGGGGACGAAAAAAAGGTCGTGCATGGTTAGCATCAACTGGTCGTCAAAATATTGAAGACTTAAATGTTGTGTTAGATGCAACAGCTACTTCATGGTTAGATCGTGTAGAAGTAAAATAAGTTACTAAACGCAAAAAAAGGTTGGAGTTATTCTCCAGCCTTTTTGAGTTGGTTTTTCTAATTTTTTTCATTCTTAATTTTTTTGAATCCATTCATACAATACAATTAAAAATATATCCTAGTGAACCTAATTCAATTAATAATATACTTAATTGTATGTTAGTCCATAAATATACCCCAAAGAAAAAAAGATGGAATAAGCTAAGATTTGTCTAATACTATCTGGTGCTTTTCTTTTTATATACCATTCACAAAATCCTTCATGATATGAACGACTAACATTATAATCTTCACGCAGTTCTCTATACCACTCTCTCATTCCATTCACCTACTTTTGATATTTGTTGTATTCTACACAATTCATATAGTCTTGTCAATAGGATAAGCTAGTATTCGAACAAAAAACCACCTAGCCAATGGCTAGGTGGTGAAAGTTCTATTTTTATGCTAATGCATCGTCCATAGATAAGATTTCGTGGAATACACGTTGAGTTAACTCAGCTTTTTGTTCTGGAGTTAAGTATTTAGTGTTTACACAGTATCCAGAGATACGTACGATTACGTCTTCACCAGATAAGATTTTTATCTTTAACGTCGTTTAAGTCCATTACGTTTAAGTTAACGTGTTGACCGCCGCTTTCGAAGTATCCATCTAAGATTGTTACTAAGTTATCTACTTGTTCATCACGAGTTTTACCTAAAGCACGTGGTGAAACTTGAGTTGTTAATGAGATACCGTCAGCTGCATAACTGAAGTCTAAAGCTTGATAATGATTTCAAGTTATCTAACCAACCACCTTTAGCTTTGTTAGATGGGTTAGCACCTGGTGAGAAGAATTCAAGTTTAGATAAGTTTACAGTACCGTCTTCGTTTAAGTATACCCCTTTATGAACTGGAGAGTTACCAGTTTGTTTAGAGTAAGCAACGTTAGAAGTAATTGTTAATAATGAAACTGTAGCTTCAGCGTCTTTATATAGTTTGTGGCTACGTAGACGAGTTGTGTAAGCTTCGATTAACCATTCTGCTAATTCGTTTGAACGAGGGTCATCTTCACCCCAACGTGGGTATTCACCAATTGTTTCGTAGTCGTAGATGTATCCATCTTCGTCACGAATTGGTTTAACTGTAGCGTATTTAATAGCTGCTAATGTATCAACTGTATTAGCAAATCCACAAATACCGAATCCCATGTTAGCACGTTGTTTAGTTGGTAAGAATGCCATTTGAACAGCTTCATAGTTATATTTATCTGTCATGTAGTGGATGATATTTAATGCATCTACATAAGTGTCTGTTAACCAGTCTAAAGATTTTTTTCGAAGTTAGCTTTAACTGATTCGAATTCAAGAACTTCGTCACGGATTGGATCAATGTCAAATACTTTGTAGTCTTTGTGAACATCGTCGTAACCACCGTTTAAACCAGTTAGAAGAGCTTTCAATACGTTTACACGAGCTCCAAAGTATTGGATGTTGTGACGTTGTTCTTCGTTTTCTGGGTCAAGTGGTGATACACAGCATGAGATACAGCTCATTTCGCCATATCCATCTTTAGCCATTGTTGTTACACCTTCATATTGGATTGAAGAGTGTTTGTGGCTCATGTGCATGCAGTAGCGACGGAAGTTATATGGTAATTGATCAGTCCATAAAACTGTTAAGTTTGGTTCTGGAGAGTTACCAATGTTATCTAATGTGTTTAAGAAACGGTAGTCCATCTTAGTAACACGGTGACGACCATCGTTACCCATACCAGCCATAGAAGTTGTGATGAATGTTGGGTCACCAGAATATAATTGGTCGTAAGCTTTTGTACGAGCAAATTTAACTGTACGTAATTTCATAACGAAATCATCAACAAATTCTTGGATTTCTGATTCTGTAAATGTTCCACGAGCTAAGTCACGTTCTGCATAAACGTCTAAAAACGATTGGCACACGTCCTAGAGATGTAGCAGCACCATTGATTACACGACATACTGCCATGAATGCAATGTTTACCCATTGGATAGCTTCTTTAGTGTTCATCGCTGGTTTACGAACATCAACACCGTATAAGTCACCCTAAGCGAACAACTTGTTGTAATGCTTGGTATTGTAAGCTGATTTCTTCACGTAAACGAGTTGTTTCTTCATTGATTTCTTCAATTGAGTTCCAGTCGTTTAATTTTTCTTGCATTAAGTAGTCTGCACCGTATAAAGCAAGACGAGCATAAACACCGATGATACGTCCACGAGAGTATGCATCTGGAAGACCAGTTACAGTGTGAGCGTGACGAGCACGACGAATGTTTGAAGTATAAGCACGGAAGATACCATCGTTAACTGTTGTTACATATTTTTGTAAAGATTTCGTGAACAGCTGGATCTGGTTCATATCCATTTTTCTTTCAAAGTAGTTTCCGCCATACGGATACCACCTTTTTGGCATGAAGTTCAATTTGAACAATTCATCATTTTTGGATACCGTAGATTACTTCGTTTTTCTTTGTCGATATATCCAGCAGGAATATCAGCAATAGAAGTTGGACGAGTGTCCATTGGGAAACGAGTTGCTTCATAGTGAGCTTTAGTTTCTTCTACTACTTTTTTTGATGTGTAGTGAACGTTCTGTTGGCCCAGCAAGGAAGCTTTCATCTCCATCGTATGGTGTGTAGTTAGCTTGAACGAAGCGAGATACACTTGCTTTTTCTTTCCAATCTACACCCTTGAAGCCTTCCCAAGCTTTTTCAAAAAGTTCTTGGGATTCAACAACTTCTTTATTAACCATTTATTTTCCTCTTTTCTTTTTGGGTTTTTATTTTTGTTTTTTTCTTTTTAACAAGCATATTATACATCTTTTTCTCAATAATTATCAATGGAATAATCATAAAAAAATCTGTACTATTTTTTTGCTTAAGTGATATTTGAAACAAACACTTTGTTCATTTTTTTATAAATAAAAGCTATTAAAAAAACCTATATTTAAAGCTCTCATCCATAAATTAGCTGATTTTTCTATAAAATAAAAACACCTTAAGCCAACTGTATTAATACAGTTGGATACAGATAAGATTTATAAAATAATTGTAATAATCGATTAAAAAAACTATTACGATCTATAGCATTTAACTAAAAAAATTTCTTGATAAAAAGTGTATCCGTTTGCATTTTTTTATTCTCCAAAAAAATTATTATAAATTTCTATATTCTCAAATATTTTAAAAGTCTCATAAAAAAATTTATTTACTGTTGTAATACATTATTATGCCCAAAAAGGTTGATGGAAAATCCATCAACCCTATTTCTATCTTTTTAATAAGGAGTTTAGTCAATCACAACTGCAGTTCCAGATGCCATTACCATTAACATGCCACCAGTACCTACTGTTTCAGCATCGATTTTCACTCCGACAACAGCATTCGCTCCCATATGAACTGCACGTCTTTCTAATTCACGAAGAGCATCTTCACGAGCTTTTTAATAATTCTTCTTCATACCCTTGAGATCGACCACCAAAGAAATCACGAAAACTTGCTCCTAGATCTTTTAATACATTCACCCCAGAAATAACTTCTCCAAAAGCAATTCCCTTGTATTCAACAATGTTGTGACCTTCAATTGTTGGTGTTGTAGTAATAATCATCCTAACCACTCCTTTGTGTTTTTTATTAAAGTTATTATACACCCATTTTATCCCGTAATCAATGGAAGAATCCAATTAACCCATCCCCAACTTATCGGCATAATAATGAGCATTGCGGGAATCATATCGGCTACTGGGAACATTTTAACCTTAATAATTCGAAAGCCTGTTGCTAACATAATCATCCCACCACAAGCTCTAAAAATCCGCCAACATTGAAGGATTCGTCAAAAGGTAAAATTTGTGTTCCAAATAAATATAACGAAAAGAACGTTATAAATTGTGGTACGGCCACTAATGAAACGACATATCCAACATTACATGCAAAAAAATAGCAGCCGTGAAAAAAATCTAAAAATAGATTTTTGCAATTAAAAATACTATGATCTCCTGTCATTCCTGAATCGAGCGAACCATAAATTCCTGTTCCGCTAAAAGCAAAAATAGTACAATAACCGTTACTAATTGCGTTAAAAAAATTCTTCCTGACTTAATCCACCATGACCTCCGCTACTAAATTTAGATACTGGACGTTCCAAAAAAATTGACCTAATTGATTGATTCTTACTCCTACTTTACAAGAAATCCCCACTATTGTTCCTATAATCATAGCTAGAACAACAGCCGAAATATTTTTTTACTAGCCCAATTGAAGTAATTCCTAGCATCATAGCAGATAATCCAAAAAAATTAGATTTAACTGAATTTTTGATTTCTGAGGGAATTTTATGTCCTGCAAAACCCTCCAACGATTCCTCCTAATAAAATGGCAAATGAATTGATAATAATTCCTACTGGCATATAATCTCCTTAGTTTAATATTTTTTTCAATTCATCCTACCATTATTCAAAAAAATTGATTCAATACTTCTTAATCGACATACGTTTCTAAACGATAATTCCCAGCTGTGAAAAAAATACTAGTGCCATCACTAATATCATTGGAAGACCTGGAAGTAATTCTTGACGATCAACGATTTGAACAAACCAGTAAACTGGACTAAAATGCGCTACAACATCAATAATCTCAGACTGAAATAGTTTTGGTGCCATTCCAAGTCCCGCAAGGAAAAGGGTGCCGAAAAACCCCTACTTGTTGAGCTATCATTGGATTTTTTAAAAAAATTCTAAATAAAAACAATCCTAGACTCAAACTATAAATAATTCCACTTGCCACTAATAAACAAACGTTAAACCAATTTGGAATGCCTACATTCATCACTCTATCCATAAAGAAAAATTATAAATAGATTTGCAACAAACATCACTACAAAGTAAGCTCCTAAAAAGCTCTTTGTAATCCACGCATTCGAACGTGGTGCTAATAATGAACGTTTCAATACATAATTTTTTTCTTAAAAGGTAATTAAGTCAAACGAAATAGAAGATACATTAAACAAAATATAAAAACATCACTAACAATAGTAATAACACATAGCTTACAGTTGTTGCATTTTTTTCTTCAAAAATGAACCAGTTGATTTTTCACTTTGCTTGAATAATTCTCCCTTTTCTAATATCCCTTCTTTTTTGAAGAGCTGTATTAACTAATTGTTTTTTTGCAAGATTCCTTGAATATCTTGTTCTAATAAAACCTCTTTTTGTTTTTTTGACGACTATACACTTCCATCTGTATTTTTTTGTCCATTTCCTAAAAGATTGAACAAAAATTTTTTTAGGAACTACATACACACTTCGAATATAACCTTTTTTTCCAAATCGTTTAAAAGCTTTTTTCTTTATCCGTATAAAAAAATATTTTTCAGAATATAAACTTTCTAATTCTTTTTGAAACTCTTCATTTCCTTCTTCTAGTACCATCACTAATGAAGGAGTGGATGAAGAAGTTGTTGTATTATTTTTACTTGTAGACGATAATTGAATGAACACCATTAGAAGCGTCACAATTGTTGGAAGAATCACCATTTGACCTATTAATGCTGGACTCTTTACGATTCTTTTAATATGAAACCAGATACCTCTTAATAAATCCATTAGTATTCCTCCCTTCTTTGTAAACAACGAATTTGTAATTCCATAATTATTAAACTTACGATGATCATAACAATATAAACTATCATAAATTCTGCTACGTCTTCTTGTTGCATCATACGAATGATTGGTTCAATTAATACTCTTCTAAATGGATTATCTCCAAACCAATGGAACATTGGACTCATTTTATCAAGTGGAAGAGCTCCTGAAAAAAAGAACAAATCCAATAGAGATAATAGAAGAAACTAATCCTAACGTTTTCTCCGTAATAAATATACTTACGAATCCTGCTATCGATAGTATTGCAAATAATTGAATCGCTAAAAATTCCTGCAATCCCCAATAGATTGCCATTAAAAAGTTGATGAATTAATGAGCTTCCAAATTCCTACATATAATAAAGTAAAAAGATAAAATTGGATAAAATTCGAGATTAATCCATACGTTTCTCTTTGGCGAACACTGAGCGGTAATAATTTCACTCGTTTATTTATCCCACTTAATTCAGGCTTCACAGCACTTGCCACCACTGTTGAAAAACCATAGCCAAAAATCATCGTTAATTGCGCAGTAGAAAAATATTGCTCACCTGTCAGCATTCGACTCGTTTGGTAATCATTTCGTTGATAGAGTTCTGTACTAAGAACCTCATTTGTTTTTTTGAAAAAAATCTGCGTAGACAATACAGCTGCTGTTGCATCATCCACTTGTTTTTTTATCCTTCACCAATTCTTTTCAATTCGGCTTGCTCGAATAATTGACCTGTAATATTTTTTTCAAAAATAATTTCATACGTCAATTGATCACTCGTTGAAACTTTTTGATTTCTTTTTGTACTTGAATCGGATTTGTTTGCTGTCCTTCCGATACTGTTTTAGAAAAAAATCTCCTGGAATAGTAGCAATCAATTCTGCCTTTTTCTTTATCATTTGTTACAGTGATGATTTTTTTGTTCATTCAATTGTTCAAGTGTTTTTTTGAACAATATTTCCTAAAAAGCTTCTTGATCTTGATTTTCTACATATAATAATGTATCTACTTTATTCGGTTTACGTTCAATGACATTTTTTTACCTGAAAAAAATTAATAAACAGTCCTATTACTAACGGAGCTAATACAATCATAAAAAAATAGCATATGAAACTGTTTGAACATCATCTGAATATTTGCTTTTAAAAAATACCAAAATTTCATAGTACTCTCCTTTAATCTCGTAATGCTTTTCCTGTTAATTTCAAGAAGGCTTCTTCTAATGTTGTTTCATTGACTGAAACTTTTTTTAATAACTAAGTGATTTTTCTTCGACTAAAGAAATAAATTTCATCATCGAATAAATTGAACGATCCACGACTAAGTTCATTTGACGATTTGAAACTGTTACTTCTTGAATTCCGTTTTCGCTATCTAGCACTACTTGCTCGAATTCTTGTGGAATACGATCCATTACTACTTCAATAGAATACGTTAAACCTACTAGTTCCTTCACATATTCTTTTTGTTCCATACGCCACTTCTTCCCCAAGATCCATAATAAATACACGATCACATAGTGCTTCTACTTCTTCCATATAATGCGAAGTATATAAAATAGTAGTTCCTTGTTGATTTAAAGTTTCTAAAAAGTCAAAAATATGTTGTCTCGATTGTGGGTCAACCCCAACCGTTGGTTCATCTAAAATTAAAAAAATTCTGGTTGATGTAAAAGCGCAATCCCAATATTCAATCGTCTCTTCATCCCACCTGAAAAAAAGTTTTTTTACTTTTTTTCTTTTTTTCTTTTCTTCTAATCCAGTTACAGCTAGAATTTCTGCAATTCTCTCTTTTAGCGTATTCCCATATAAACCATATAACCCACCAAAATATGTTAAATTATCGACAGCATTTAATTCTTCAATAATCGCTAATTCTTGTGGAACGACTCCTAATTTTTTGTCGAATCGTCAAGGCATCTTCTTTAATCGAACGTCCATCAATCAAGACATCTCCTTGATCTGTTTTCTTTAATCCAGTAATGATATCAATCAATGTTGATTTACCAGCTCCATTAGGTCCTAATAAACCAAAAGCATTCCCCTTTCATAATTTCAAACGATACTTGATTTAATACTTTTTTTCTCTTCAAATGATTTTTGTAATAGATTGAATTTCAACGTATGCCATATTTGTTCTCCTTTATATTAATGTAAGAAAAAAATTTATAACAAACAAAAAGCTAAGAGTATTCCTAATAGAACCATTACGATTTTTTTCTTTTTCCTTTTTGATAGGTCATCATACTCTCTCTTCCTTTTCGCTTTATTGTAATCTTATTATACAAATTATTCCTACACTCGCCTACTGACTTTAGTCACCATCTAGAATGACTTTAGTCACTTTTTTTGTATTAAAAAAAAGTGAGAAAAAAACATTTTTTTGTTTCTTCTCACTTCAATATTTTTAAATGATTCTACTCTTCAGGTTTATTCATTTTTCTTCTGTGAATGAGCAGGTTTGGCGAAAAATCATTCTTCCTGCCGCTGTTTGAAGCGCACTCGTTACAATGACTTCGATTTCTTGATTCATATAATACTGACCATCTTCAACAACAATCATTGTTCCATCATCCATATAAGCGACACCTTGTTGTCGTTCAGTTCCCGCTTTAATGACTTGAATTTTCATCATTTCACCAGGAATCACAACCGGTTTAATTGCATTTGCTAATGCATTAATATTGAAAAACAGGCACATTTTGAAACTCACTAACTTTATTCAAATTATAATCATTCGTAATAATGACTCCGTCAATTGCTTTAGCTAATCGAATTAATTTACGGTCCACTTCAGTAATATCATCATAGTCTCCATCATATGTCTCTACAGGAACTTTCGATTCTTTTTGTAAAGCATTCAGAATATCTAATCCTCTACGTCCACGAACACGTTTCACACTATCAGAGCTATCTGCAATATATTGCAATTCATTCAATACAAACACTGGAATGACTAATACCCCTTCTAAAAAAATCCAGTTTGCGCAATATCATAAATTCGTCCATCAATAATCACGCTCGTATCCAAAATTTTTATATTTATGAAAAAGCATCATCTACTTTTCTTTCAAGCACTTGAGGTTCTTCTGCTTTTTTTCTTTAAACTCAATAATTTATGAAAATCCCTCTACGACTCGTTCCAATGTAAAATCCTAAATATCCAAAAAAATAATGCTCAATACTACTGGTGCTACTTGTGTAATCGCCGGAATTTGTAAATTGGTTAGTGGTAAACTAATAAATGAAGCAACTACTAATCCTAGTAACATTCCTAATAATCCAAACACTAAATACGTAACAGATAATTGATTCACTAATTTTTTTCTAATTTTTTTAAATCCTGCCATGATAGGTTTTTGTTAAAATTAATGAAATAAAAAAAGAAAAATAATAGCTCCAATCATTACACTAATCACAGCAGAATTTAACCATTCATTGGAAATTCCTATTAATTCCCAAAATGATGGTAAATAGGTCACTCCCAAACTCCCACCTACAATGACAAAGATGAGGCTAATCATTCGTTTTGGCAAAAAGCTGACCTTTTAAAGATAAATCCATTTTATTCACCTTCCTTTTTCTAATGAATTTATTAAAATGCTTTTTGAATGGCTTCTTTCACAGAGGAAACTCCGACAACTTCAATTCCTTTTTGGAAATTCCCATCCATCGATATTATTTTTTTCGGAATAAAAAAATTCGTTTAAATCCTAATTTTTTTGTGCTTCTTTCACACGATCGCTAATACGATTTACACGACGAATTTCTCCTGTTAATCCAATTTCCCCTACGAAACAATCATCTACAGCTGTTCCTTGTTCTTTATAACTTGAAACAATACTCATCGCAATCGCTAAATCAATGGCTGGTTCATTGAGTTTCAATCCACCCGTAGATTTGAAATAAGCATCTTGATTTTTGTAGCAATAATCCCGCTCTCTTCTCTAAAACTGCCATTAGTAACGCTACACGATTATAATCCAATCCACTTGTTGTTCTTCTAGCATTTCCAAAAATTGCTGGAGATAATAAACATTGAACTTCTGCTAAAATTGGACGGCTTCCTTCTAGAGATACAACAATTGCTGAACCGGTTGCTCCTTTTTAAGCGTTCCTCTAAGAAAAACTTCTGAAGGATTAATGACTTCTTTTTAATCCATCTTGCATCATCTCGAACACGCCAATTTCATTCGTGGATCCAAAACGATTTTTTTCACCGAACGTAAAAATTCTAAAGCTATGATGTTTTTCCCCTTCAAAATACAATACAGTATCCACCATATGCTCTAACATTCTAGGACCAGCCAAAGCTCCTTCTTTTGTCACATGCCCTACAATAAAAATCGCAATTTGGTTTAACTTTGCTAATCTCATTAATGTTGCTGTTGATTCTCTTACTTGAGAAACACTTCCTGCAATTCCTGTTGCTTGTGGATGCGCCATTGTTTGAATCGAATCGATAATGACATAGTCTGGTTTTAATTGTTCGACTTGAGTCACCACAGCTTGTAAATCTGTTTCCGGATAAATGTAAAACCCGTCTGCTTGCATGCCTAAACGCTCTGCACGCATTTTTTTACTTGTGCAGCACTTTCCTCCCCAGAAACGTATAAAACACTGCCATCTGCTTTTTGTAATTGACTCGATACTTGTAATAATAACGTAGATTTCCCAATTCCAGGGTCTCCTCCAATTAAGACCAGTGAACCTGGAACTACTCCACCACCTAATACACGATCTAATTCTTGCATGGAAGTTTCTACACGTTTCACTCGTTCATAGGCAACTTGATCAATGCGAAGTGGTTTTTGCTCGATTTTTCTTCTTCAGAATGACTCACTAAAGATTGTTTTTTTAGTACTACTCGTAGCAACTTCCTTATATTCTTCCATCGTACTCCATTGTCCACAATTCGGACATTTCCCTAAATATCTAGAAGAAACATATCCACATTCTGAACAGAGATAACTAACGGTTGCTTTTGCCATAAAAACTCCTTTCTAGCGAACACCTGATGAACCAAATCCACCTGTTCTTTCATTCGCTTCTTCTACATCATCTTCATCAGCTTTCAAGAATGAATGGAAAATACCTTGACCGATACGGTCACCTTTTTGAATTTCTTTATCAAATAATCCAAAATTCAATAATTGGAAATAAATATGTCCTTCATTTCCTTCATTATTATAGTAATCACTATCTACAACGCCTACCCCATTTGGTAATACTAAGAAGTGTTTTAATGGATTACTAGAACGGTTTGCCAATTGCAAGTATTCATCTTCTTGCATATACGCTTTAATTCCTGTAGGAACTAAAATCGGTTTTAATACTTTTTGTTCTTTTTTTCTAATTCAGCTTCCACTACTTCTCTATCACTACGGTACACCCATTGTTTTAATTGAACCGCACAATATTTAAAAAAATCATTTTTCCAAATACTTGGTAATACAATTGTTTCTGCTGCTTCAAAAATCATATCCTGCTGAATGTTTTGTAGAACGTTTTGGGATATTAATCCCTTTATCTTGATAACTTGTAATAATTTCAAATCCACGTTTTCTTTCCATTTCATCACCTTTTCTAATCATATTATTCTCTTCTATCATAACATTGAAAGCATAAAATTACACTAGAAGTCCCTTCATTTTTTTACAAATCCTTATATTCAAAAATTTCACTCAGCAACTTGCACAAAAAAATGAAGGAAAAAAATTTTTTAGGCAAGGGGACTGTAGGTTTTGAAAGCTTTTTTCATGTATAATAAATTTATCCAATAAGAAACAAAGGGGATTTATAAAATGGTACAAATTGAATTAAATCATATTCACAAAAAAATACGACAATGCTGATTTCTACTCAGTAACAGACTTTAACTTACACATCAAAGATCGTGAGTTTATCGTATTCGTAGGACCTTCTGGATGTGGTAAATCTACAACTTTACGTATGATTGCTGGTTTTAGAAGATATTTCTGAAGGTGAATTAAAAAAATCGGTGATACAGTAATGAACGATGTTGCTCCTAAAGATCGTGACATCGCAATGGTATTCCAAAACTATGCATTATATCCACATATGAGTGTTTATGATAACATGGCATTTTGGATTAAAAATTACGTAAATATGACAAAGCTGAAATCGACAAACGTGTTAAAAAAATGCAGCTGAAATCTTAGGATTAGCTCAATACTTAGATCGTAAACCAGCAGCTTTATCAGGTGGACAACGTCAACGTGTTGCTTTAGGTCGTGCAATCGTTCGTGATGCTAAAGTATTCTTAATGGACGAACCTCTATCAAACTTAGATGCTAAACTACGTGTTGCCATGCGTGCAGAAATCGCTAAATTACACCGTCGTTTAGAAACAACTACAATTTATGTAACACACGACCAAACTGAAGCGATGACAATGGCTGACCGTATCGTTATTATGAAAGACGGTATCGTTCAACAAATTGGTACTCCTCAAGAAGTTTATAACACTCCAAACAATGTATTCGTAGCAGGATTCATCGGATCACCAGCAATGAACTTCTTCAAAGTAACATTACAAGATGGCGTTATTTCAAACGGTAAAGGTTTATCTTTACAATTACCATTAGCGAAACAAAAATCTATTAGAAGAAAAAAAGGATACAATGGTAAAGAATTAATCTTCGGTATTCGTCCAGAAGATATTAAAGGTTCGCAAATCGTTTTAGAAACATATCCTTCATCTTCTGTAAAAGCTGAAGTTGTTGTATCAGAATTATTAGGTGCTGAAACAATGTTATATACTAAAGTAGATGACACTGAATTCGTATCTAAAGTTGATGCTCGTGACTTCCACAACCCAGGAGAAATGGTTGATTTAGCATTTGACTTAAATAAATCACACTTCTTCGATGCTGAAACTGAAATGGTTATTCGTTAATGCAAACAAAAAGAAAGCTCCCTTTTGGAGAGCTTTCTTTTTTTAATCTTCATTCAGAAAATCAGCATTTTTCTAATCGTTTACTATCGATAATCGCAACTAACATGACATTTTCTTGGATTTCATAATCAGCACTTAATTGTGTATTTAATGGTGCATTTTTCTACCGGACGATAACCAATCAAGTTCAAATCATATTGTTGGCGTAAATGTAAATCTTTTAATGCTTTTTCCGACCCATGATACTGGTGGGTAAAATTCTACTAAAGAGATATTTTCATCTAATGAAATTACATCCGCTAATTTATGATGTACAATATTTTTTTGCAACACGAATTCCTGTTTCTTTTTTTCAGGATTAATAATTCTAGTGGCTCCCATCTTCATTAAGATTTCTGTTGAAGTTTTTACTTTTTAGCTTTTTGCTACAATTTTTTTGGAACACCTAGTTTACTACAATGCATTACTGCTAAAATACTTGCTTCTAAATTACTTCCTGTCGCAATAACCGTTACATCACAATTACTAATGCCAATTTCCTCTAATACATGAAAATCTGTAATATCTGCAATAACTCCTTTTGTAATATAAGGTTCCAAGCGATTCACATTTTCTTCTTTACTATCTACTGCAATAATATCACAGTCATATTGACTTAATTGTTTCGCAATCGTTGTACCAAATAAGCCTAATCCTAAGATTCCTACTGTTTTTGTCATACTAAATCCTACTTTCTATCCAATTAATAATGGAGCTTTCGCATATTTTATTTTTGAATCTTGTTTCTTTCGATTTGAGAAACTTAATAATACCGTTAGTGGTCCAATTCTTCCGATAAACATTAGCGTCATAATAATGATTTGCCCAAGCATCGATAAGGTTGGTGTTAAATTAGCTGTTACACCTACTGTACACATAGCAGAAATCGTTTCAAATAATGTATACAATAATGGAGCTTGTGGATCCGTGATACTTAATAAAAATACACTACTTAATGTTAAGACTGTAAAAATAATAAAAAAATCATTAATGATTTTTCTTGCCATTTCATAAGGAATCGTATGGTGTTTAAAATTAATCGATTTTTTCTCATAAATTTCTGAACGAATAAATAATAAAACAACTAATACCGTTGTTGTTTTTAACACCACCAGCAGTTCCTCCTGGAGAACCTCCAATAAACATTTGAATACAATAGAGTAATAAAGTGGATGGATTCGCTTTTGTATAATCAATGCTTGCAAATCCTGCTGTTCTCATTGTTACAGTTTGAAAGAAACTAACTAATAATTTCTGTCCAAAAATTTAAATTTCCGATTGTATCAGGATTATTCCACTCTGTAATAAGTGTTAGTAATGTTCCGGCCATTAAAATCCCTAATGTTAATAAAATGACAACTTTTGTATGATAGTGTAATCGTTTATAAAACATTTTATGATATTTATTTTGTAAGGAATGACGGTAGCATGAAATAGAATTTTTTTCACATCAAACCATACTGCAAAACCAATTCCACCTAATATAATCAACGCTGAAATAACCAATGATAATAATGGATCCGTTGCATAATCAATTAAACTATTACTTCCTAAGTTATCAAACCCTGCATTACAAAAAAAGCAGAAATTGCAAAAAAAATATAGAAGTAAATATTCCTTTTTCCAACTCCCAACATCGGAATAAATCGATAAGAAAAAAAGAATAGCAGCGATTCCTTCAATTATTAACGTATATTTAAAAAAATCGTACGTAAATAATCTTTAAAAATCTTTTGTATCATCTCGATTCAAACTATCTTGGAGTGCCAAGCGATCTGTTAAAGATAGTTTCTTTCCTGAATCAAAAAGAAAAAAAGGCAATCATACTCATTAAACCAAGTCCACCAATTTGCATTAAGAACATACAAATGATTTGACCAAATGTATTATAAGTAGAAGCGACTGGTTGAGTAAATAAACCCGTAACACAGGCCATTGAGACTGTTGTAAATAAATGATCAAAATACGTGGCCTGTGAAGTCTCTAATTGTGAGATTGGTAAGTCTAATAAAAGTGATCCAACCAATATAACAATTGCAAAACTAGCTGCAATTCTTTTTTTGGAATAGATTGTTGAAATAAAAAAATCGAATCATTTCAAACCTCCTTATTCAGTTAAAATCTACTTTGCAAAGTATAATACTTTTTCATCCTATTGTCAAGATACTTGAAATAAAAATTAATTTCATTCTTTTCATAATTTCGAGTATAATAATGGTGAGAAACGATAAAAGGAGACGCTTATGAATATTACCATTATTAGTGTTGGAAAATTAAAAGAAAAGTACTTAAAACAAGGAATAGACGAATATGCTAAACGATTAGGAAGTTACTGTAAACTTCAACTCATTGAAGTTCCTGATGAAAAAGCTCCAGAAAATTTAAGTGAAAAAGAAATGGAACAAGTCAAAGATAAAGAAGGAGAAAAAAATTCTAGCTAAAGTAAAAGATTTAGATACCGTTATTGCTATGGCTATTGAGGGAGATTTAATTAGCTCAGAACAATTAGCTGAAAAGATTGAAAATTATGGAATTAATGGAAAAAGTTCTATTGTTTTCATTATTGGTGGTTCTCTTGGACTAAGTGATACAGTCAAAAAACGTGCGAATGCTAAAATTTCATTTGGTAGAATTACTCTTCCTCATCAATTAATGAGATTAGTGTTAGTCGAACAAATTTATCGTTCTTTTTCGTATTACAGCAGGACATGCATATCATAAATAATTTTTTTATAAAATCTATAAATTTATTTCATAATTTCTTCATACTCTTCCTCTATACTTTAGTCATTCCCAAATAAGAATATTTATCCTCCCAAAATAAATATTTCTAATCCTTTTTTTCCACCGATGAAAAAAATCGGTGGTTTTTTTATTTATATTTCTTTGTGAAATTTCTTACAAAAAAATAAAAAGCTATGGAAAACTTATGGTTCTATAATTTATAGGGTTGATGGAGAAAATCCACCAACCCTATTTTTAGTAGTATACAAAAAGGGCTTCATCCCTTATATTAAAAGCGTCCAAACTATTTAAGAGGAGATGAAAACCCTATGACAAATATACATGATATTGTACTACAAATCAAAGATAAAAAAATGTAATCTGGGAAGATAAAGCGGAGGAAGTATATTTTTAAAAAGAAAAAGCCTGTTTTTTTCTACGCTACTTATACGTATTGTCCTGATGCTTGTCCTAATTGTGGCTGTGTAAATCAAGATAATTCTATTGTAAAAAAATGGTACTCGTACTTCTCGCATTACTCTTAATCAAGTTTCTGGATTACCTGCCTTCCTTAAATTAAGAAAAACAACGCTTTTTTCTGCCGTGAATGTTCGCATAGTTTTACTGCTGATACAACTTGTATTGTTGACCGTCATGGTTTTATTTCTAAAAAAATGTAAAGAATGAAATTAAAGTGAAAGCTTGTGATACAGTATCTGAAATCCATATTGCTAAAGAAATGAACGTTTCCGTTCATACTGTACGTAGAGTTGTTAATGAAACTGCTGATTCTCTTAGAATTAAGCCTTTAAATGAGTTACCTGAACATATGTGTTGGGATGAATTTAAGTCGGTAGCTTCAGCTGAAGCTAGTATGAGTTTTGCTTATTGTGACGCTATTACTCATCAACTAGTTGATGTTGTTCAAGATAGAAAAAAATGGAGAATTTAGTTCGTTATTTCAATCAGTTTCCTCTAGAAACTCGACTAAATGTTAAAACAATTTCAATTGATATGTATGCTCCATACATCGAAGTCATTAAACGTTTATTCCCTAAGGCTAAAATTATTATTGATCCATTCCATATTATTCAAGCTTTAAACAGAGAATTAAATAAGACAAGAACAAGAAAAAAAATGAATCAAGTACGCTATAAGGATAGACGACTTTATAATAAATTAAAACGTTACTGGAAACTAATATTAAAGAATAGAGATGAACTTCAATCATACAACTATAAACATTACAGATTATTCGATTGGTTAACACATTCTCAAGGAATTGTAGATTATTTATTACAAGAAGTTCCTACATTAAAACCTGAATATGAAACAGTACATCAATTAAGAGAAGCATTCCAAGAACGTGATTTCAATGAATTTAAAGAAGGATTATTAACAGTAGATAGTAAACAACTTTCAGATGGTTTAAATCGTGTTCTACAAACATTTAAGAAACTTCTACCGTATATTCAAAATACATGTGAGTATCCAACACTTTCCAATGGACCTATTGAAGGGATTAACAACAAGATAAAAAGTACTAAAAAGAAATGCCTATGGCTACAGCAGTTTTACTCATTTTAGAAATAGAATTCTATTAATGTCTAAACTATTTACTCCAACAACTAAAAAGGAATTAAGCAACCTGACGCTGCTTAATTCCTTCACTAAAAATTGTTTCATCAACCCTATTTGACAAAGAGCCAAACTTATCCACAGCTTTTTAAATCATTTAACATTTTATCCACATATGTGGAATTTTTTTCATTATTGAGCAACAATATTCACAGTTAATGTTGCTTCAACATCATGATGTAATTTTTACAGGTACCCGTGCAAAACCTAAAGCACGAATTGGTGCAGCTAATTCAAATTTACGACGATCTAATGCTACATTAAATGTTTTTATTGAATTCTTCAGCGATTTGTTTTTGCTGGAATAGCTCCGAATAAACGTCCATCTTCCCCAGCTTTTTGCTTTAATTGTTACAACTGTTTCTTCTTTTTCTAAGAATTCTTTTTAATTCTTTTTGCTTGTGCTAATAATTCAGCATTATGTTTTTTCTTCAGCTTTCTTTTTGTCCTGCTAAAGTTGATAAGCTTGCATTTGTAGCTTCTTTTGCTAAACCATTTTTTTAATAAGGAAATTTTTGTGCATAGCCATCTGCTACATTTTTTTACATCTCCTTTTTTTACCTTTACCTTTAACATCTTGTAGAAAAAAATAACTTTCATTTTTTTCTTACCTCCTATAAATCTATATCATTTCCTAATTCAGAAAATTACTTCTTTTAATTGGATAACGGCTTCTTCAATCGTAGTATCACTTAATTGAGTAGCTGCATTTGAGAGGTGTCCTCCACCGCCCATTTTTTTCCATGACTATTTGTACATTTTTTTATTACCTAAACTTCGACCACTAATACCAATACGCCCATCTTCACGTTTTGTCACAACAAATGAAGCATCAATATTTTTCCATTGAAAGCATCATATCTGCTGTTTGTGCAGCTACAACTGTGGGATAAGGATTATCTTCTTCTCCTTGTACAATTCCAATATTATTGTCTAATAAAAATTAATGAATTTAATAAATGACTTCTCAATAAATAAGTTTCTACATTTTCTTTCAATAATCTTTGAATGAGGATTGTATCTGCTCCTACTGATTTTAAATAACTTGCAGCATCAAATGTTCTTGAACCTGTTCTTAATGTAAAGTTTCTTGTATCTACAATAATTCCACCTAACATAGCCGTTGCTTCAATTGGTTGAATACTTTCTACATAATCATTCTGATATTCGAATAATTCTGTAATTAATTCACCAGTTGATGAAGCATATGGTTCAATATAAACTAAAACAGGATTTCTTGGGAAATCTTGATTTCTTCTATGGTGGTCAATTACAACAATTTTATTGGCTTGTTCTAATACTTCTGGCGAAGCTGCAATTACTGGACGACTAACATCCACTAATATGACTAATGTATTAGGTGTTAATTTTTTTCCAACGCTTCTTCAGGGAAATAATATCATCTCTAATATCTTGTTTTTTTCTTGAATGACATCCATTAATTTATGAATATCATGTGAGTATTGTTCCTCATTTGTTACAATCCAAGCTTTTTTTCTGATTCATATTTGCAATACGTCGAATCCCTAAACAGGCTCCAATTGCATCCATATCTGGGAACTGATGACCCATTACAATAATTTCAGATGCCTCTTCCATTAAGTCTTTCAATGCTTGAGAAACCATTCTAGCTCTCACCCTTGTACGTTTTTTTCCATTGGGTTAGATTTTTCCACCATAGAAACGTGCATCTTCATTTTGAGAACGAACTACTACTTGATCACCACCACGTCCTAAAGCTAAATCTAAGTTAGCTTGAGCATACGAAGCAATTTCTGGATATTTTTACATCATTATTATTTTTTTATCAGCATAGGAGAAGCCCATACTAACTGTTAATGGAAAATTTTTGTTTTTGCTGTAGTTTCACGAATCTTATCCATAATATCAAACTTTTTCTTTTTTTCCAAAGTTTCTAACGATTTTTCTATTTAAAAAAATGCGATAAATCGATCTTCGTCCACTCTTTTTCATAAAGATATTATGATGGATTGCCCAACTAGATAATTGGTTCGTTACAAAAATTATTTAAATTAGACTTTCTTCTATCATTTTAATGACTGGGAAATTTCCGAAAAAAATTATCTAAAAAAATATTTGACCAAAAAAACGATTTGTTCTTCATGATATTTTTTTCCTCAATACTTGCATATTCAGTAATATCTGTTAAATAAATCATTCGAATATCAGGATGTACGATTACTTGATATTTTTTTATCTATATGAGTAAAAAAATATCGTTTTTCCTTATTTGTTTGTATTTGTCTTTTTACTTGATAATATAATCGTTCATTCAATTCCTTTAATGAAATTCCTATAACATCCTGTCTTTGGAGTTTTTTTCTGTAAATATGGATTTATCCATGTAATATTTTCATTTACATCATATAAGATCATACCTATTGGCATTTTTTTAAATAGGCATCCTGTTCACCTTTACGAATCTTATAAGCTAAATCAATTGCATATTCATGAATTTTTTTACTAATATGCTGAATTGAAAAAGTATCCTAATATGGCAAATAAACATAACCAAAATAGAAATACAAATCCTAACCATATATGGGTGACAAAACTCATCACACATAAAAATACTTAAAAAGGATAATAAAGGATCCTCCATAGTATTTTTACAGAAGGAATTTTTTTAGATAAGATGGAAGTTTTTTTCATACCATTCTTTAAAATGATTTAACATATGTTTATCACCATCTTTCTATATACATTTTAACATATTTTTAAAGCTAAGGAATACCCTTCATGCTTTTTTTCAAAATGTTTCACGTGAAACATTTACTCCAACATCAAAGAAAAAAACTTCTAATGTTTCACGTGAAACATTTTGATAGAAAAAAAGGACTGGAAAACCAGTCCTTTGTCTTCATTAGTCTACTGTTGTAAATGGTAATAATCCCATAATACGAGCACGTTTAATAGCAACAGTTAAAAAGACGTTGATATTTAGCACAAGTACCTGTTACACGACGTGGTAAGATTTTTACCTTTTTTTCAGAAATGTAGCGTTTTAATAATTCTACATCTTTGTAATCGATATATGTAATGTGGTTTGCAGTGAAGTAGCAAACTTTTTTACGACGACGAGCGCCGCCACCTCTACGTTGTTGAGCCATTACGGTATCCTCCTTTTGATTAGAATGGTAAATCATCGTCAGAAATATTAATTGCTTCTCCATTCGCTAAGAATGGGTCTGCTGGAACATTTCCAAATGATGATGTAGGAGCACTTGGTGAGTTAAAACCACCTTGTGATTGATACTGATTTTGTTGTGAATAACCATTATATGAATCATTTGCTGGACGTTGTTCAGTCACATTTTTTGACTCTAAGAATGAAAAATTATCAACGACTACTTCAGTTACATACACTTTTTGTCCTTGTTGATTGTCATAACTTCTAGTTTCAATATGTCCTTCAACACCAATTAATGAACCTTTACGAGTAAACTTCGCTAAATTCTCTGCAGCTTTTCTCCAAACTCTACAACTAATAAAGTCTGTTTCTCGAGTTCCTTGTTGATTTGTATAACGGCGGTCACATGCAATTGAAAAAGTTCCAACTGCTACTCCATTTGGAGTATATTTTAAGTCTACTGGTCGAGTTAAACGACCTACTAACACAACATTATTGATCATAGTATCTGCTCCTTTCAAGATTTGTTTTACTTAATATTAAGCAAATGCTTCTACTTTAACAATCATATGACGTAAGATGTCATTGCTGATTTTAGCTAAACGGTCGAATTCGTCAATTGCTTTTGCATCTTCAGCAGTGATGTTCACTAAATGATAGATACCTTCGTGGAAATCTTTAATTTCGTATGCAAAACGACGTTTCGCCCAGTCTTTAGATTCAACAACAACAGCGCCATTGTCTGTTAATACAGCATCAAATCTTGCAACCAATTCAGCTTTAGCAGCTTCATCGATGTTTGGACGGATGATGTATAAAATCTCGTATTTTTGATGTTTGACTCATTGACTGTCACCTCCTTATGGTCTTTTTGGCTTATTCTTTTTGAACAAGCAAGGAGAGTATTAATACTAATACTCACGTTCCATTATTATAGCAGAGAAATTGCATTCTGACAACGATTTTGCATTATTTTTTTATAAAAAAAACAGTACGCAGAATAATCCACATACTGTTTAAAAAAATTATTTCCAAACTTCACGAACGATTTCATCGATTAGTTTTAATTTATCCCATTGTGCTTCAATTGTTAAGATATTTCCTTCTTCTGTTGAAGAGAATCCACATTGAGGACTTAAGCATAGTTGTTCAAGTGGAACGTATTGACTTGCTTCATTAATACGTGCAATGACTTCATCTTTATCTTCTAAGTCACCAAATTTAGAAGTAATTAATCCAAGTACCACTTTTTTTGGTCTTTAATATAACGAAGTGGAGTAAAGTCTCCAGCACGATCACTATCATATTCTAAGAAGAATCCATCTACACGGCAATGACCGAATAATGTCTTAGCAACTGGTTCATAACCACCACTAGAGAACCATGTTGAACGGAAGTTTCCACGGCAAATATGCATATTTACTACTAAATCTTCAGGTTTCCACTCAATTACACGGTTTAACACATCTACATAATCACGAGCAATTTGTTCTAGGTCAAAACCACGTGCTTCATAGGCTTCACGTTTATCTAAAGCACAGAATTCTCCCTCAACTTGTATCATCTAATTGAATATTGCGGCATCCTAAATCGTAGAAGTATTGTAAAGCTTTACGATAGGCTGCTACAACATCATCATAGAATAATGCTTCATTATCTTTGTAACGATCAATTGGAACATAGTTTTTTCTCACGTACTTGTGTAATTAAATGCAACATACTTGGTGAAGGAATCGTTAATTTTACCGGTGTATCTCCTGCATGTTCTTTTTAAGAATTTGAAGTGTTTTACGAATGGATGGCTCTCTGAAAAATCAATTTTTTTCCAACAATACGTAAAGTTTTTTTGGTTTTACATCTTTATCTTTGAACTGAACTGAGAAATGTTCTACTTCTACTAGTTCCACTCCATCTAAGTTTTTCTAAGAAAATCTAAGTGCCAGAAAGCACGACGGAATTCTCCATCTGTAATAGATTGAAGACCAAGCTCTTTTTCTTTTTCAACTAAGGCAATGATTTCTTCGTTTTTCTACACGTTCTAATTCTTCAGCAGTAATTTCTCCAGCACTAAATTTAGCACGTGCTTCTTTTTAATCGTTCTGGACGTAAGAAACTTCCTACATGATCTAAGCGGAAAGGCGCTCTTTGACAACAGTTACAATTTTCATGATTTGACATATTTATTCCTCTTTTCTTTTTATTCAGCTTCTGGTAAATAAGCAATAGCACGAACAGGTGATCCTGGTGTACGTTTCCAGTTTGGATAAGATACTGAAATGACCGCACCTACTGCAGGAACTTGATCAAGATTTGCTAATACTTCTACTTGATAAATATTTTGGCTTAATAAATAATACTCATTTGTTAACCCATGTGCCGCTGCATGAACTCCTGAATCTGTATCTAAAGTTTCATGTCCAACTGCTTTTTACATGACGTTCATGAATTAAAAAAATTCAAGTGCTTCTTTACTCCAACCTGGTGTTTGTTGAACTCCATTTTCATCAAGATTACGAACCTCATCTTGACTTGACCAACGATGTGACCAATCACTACGAAAGGCAACAAATGAATCGGATTCAATCTTACCATATTCTTCTTCAAATGCTAATACATCTTCTTTTGATAATTCGTAGTTTGGATTTTTCAGCTACTTCTTTTTGAACGATCAATCACGTACAATGGTAAAAGTAAATCTTTTAACTCTAATTCATCAAGGAATCGTCCACCTTCAACAAAATGGCAAGGTGGATCAATATGTGTTCCGTATTGAGTCACTACTGATAATTGTTGTACATGAAAAACCATCTTTTAAGGTAAATAAATCTTTTTTTGTTCTAATGCTGGCAAAGCAGGAAAATGAGGACTATTGGCATCAATTTGATGGCTTAAATTCACCCATTTTGCTTGTTTTAATGTTATAAATGCTTGTGTTAGTTGTTGTTGAAATGTTGTCATAATAACACTTCCTTTCAAAAATGGAAGGCTATGGATTAAAATGAATCTCCCCATAGCCCTTTTATTTGTTTTTATAATACTAAGTTTATTTTCCCCAAACTTCTTGTGCAATTTCACTAATTAATGCAATTTTCTTCCATTGATCTTCTTCAGTAAGGATATTCCCTTCTTCTGTTGAAGCAAATCCACATTGTGTACTTAAGTATAGATTTTCTAATGGAACATATTGACTAGCTTCTTTAATTCGAGCAATGACTTCATCTTTGTCTTCTAAATCTGCAAATTTTGAAGTTAAGAGACCTAATACAACTTTCTTCTCATTACCCACTTTAGCAAGAGGATTGAAGTCTCCGGCACGCTCTGTATCGTATTCTAAGTAGTACGCATTTACGTGTTCACCTGCTAATAATTCATCTTCTACTTTTTCGTATCCCCCTTGAGAAATCCATGTTGAACGGAAGTTACCGCGGCAAACGTGTGTGTTCACTACTAGGTCTTTTGGTAATAGATCAAGAACTGAATTGTTCAATTGTAATGCACGACCTGCAAAGTCACGACGAACTTCTTCTAATGGACGGTCTGCATCGAAATGTTTTACAAAACCATCGTCTGCTAAAGCGCCCCATGTACAATCATCAAATTGAAGCGTGCGAAGACCTTCGTTGTATAAGTCTGTAATTACATCTACATATGCATTTTTAATTGCTTCGAAAAGCTCTTTTTCTGTTGAATACACAGATGTCCACGCTACAATATTTTCAGGTGTAAAAATTAATTCGAAATAGAATTGTGATGGAGCAGGGATTGTGAATTTCACAATAACATCTTCGTCTTTCACTAAGTCACGTAAGAATTTGAAATGTTCTACGAATGGGTGGTTATGTCCATCAATTGGAGCTGTTAATGTTGCCGTATCAGCTTTTGTTTCGACACCGTTGAATTTTAAACCGTGTTTACCTACTCTATGTTCTACGCCGTTGAATCCCCAGAAGAAGTCAAGGTGCCAGTAAGCGCGGCGGAATTCTCCGTCTGTAACACCTTTTAATCCAGCAACGATTTGTTTTTTTACAAGTTCGCGGATTTCTTTATCTTCTACTGCTGTTAATTCTTCGCGTGTGATTTCGCCGTTTGCAAATTTTTCGCGTGCTTCTACTAAGTCTTTAGGACGTAAATAACTTCCTACGTGGTCTACTCTAAATGGTGCATGTGTTGTCATAAGTTTATTTCTCCAATCTATCTTCGAATTTCTTCTTGAGGGATGATTATTCTCCCCATACCTCACGAGCGATTTCGCTAATTAATGCAATTTTCTTCCATTGGTCTTCTTCTTTAATTACATTTCCTTCTTCTGTTGAAGCAAATCCACATTGTGTGCTTAAATATAGATTTTCTAATGGTACATATTGACTAGCTTCTTTAATACGAGCAATAATTTCATCTTTTATTTTTCTAAATCAGCAAATTTTTGATGTTAATAGTCCAAGAACTACTTTTTTTACCGTTAGACACTTTTTGCTAATGGTTTAAAAGTCCCCTGCGCGATCTGTATCAAATTCTAAATAATAAGCATTTACATTTTTTCTCCACCTAATAACTCATCTTCTACTTTATTGTATCCCCCTTGAGAAATCCAAGTAGAATGGAAATTACCACGACAAACGTGAGTGTTAATCACTAAATCTTTAGGTGCATTTGCAATGACACCATTGTTTAAACGTAATGCACGTGCAGCAAAAATCTCTTCTTACTTCTTCTAATGGACGCTCTTCACGGAAACGTTTTTGTAAATCCATCGTCTACTAAAGCTCCCCATGTACAATCGTCTAATTGTAATGTTGTAAGTCCTGCATCATATAAATCTTGAATCACTTCCGAATAAGCTTTAATAATAGCTTCGAATAATTCATCTGTTGTTGAATAAACAGCTTCCCAAGCAGCAATATGCTCTGGTGTACGAATTAATTCAAAATAAAATTGTGAAGGAGAAGGAATAGTAAATTTAACAATCACATCTTCCTCTTTTACTAAATCTCTTAAAAACTCAAAATGTTTAACAAATGGGTGATTTTTTTCCCATTAATCGGTGCCTTAAGTACTGCTGTATCAGCTTTTAGTTTCAATTCCATGAAATAAATATCCACGTTCACCCACTACATGTTCTACTCCATTAAAACCCCAAAAGAAGTCTAAATGCCAGTAAGCACGACGGAATTCTCCATCTGTTACCCCTTGTAAAACCAGCAGCAATTTGTTTTTTTACAATTTCTTGAATATTTTTTTATCTTCTACTGCTGTTAATTCTTCACGTGTAATTTCACCATTTGCAAATTTTTTTCTCTTGCTTCTACTAATTCTTTTTGGACGTAAGAAACTTCCCTACGTGATCTACTCTAAATGGTGCTTGTTGTTTTGTCATCATACATTCCTCCTAAAATAAAAAAATCCTTACAGTTTTTCACTGCAAGGACGAAATCTCGCGTTACCACCTTTGTTTTTAGAATTATTTCGCAATAATTCTCTCATTGAGTATTTCTATACTCTTGCTATATCAGGGCTACCCGTAGATATTTAATCATTCAATATTTAATCATTCAATATCTAACACTCCAAGGCCATCTTCAAAAATTCTCTTGATCTCTTTTTCACCTACCGAGATTCTCTAAACAAGTTTCCTTTTCTACTCACCTTTTCTCAGTGCGTTTCTTTAACTGAACTTAGAATAACAGTAGAAACTGTTCTAGTCAATTATCTAATTATTATCTGCAGTTATAATTAAAAAAACTATATTTGAAATTAGAAAAACTCCATAGTTTTTCACTATGGAGTCCTATATATTAATATCACCATGGTCTTCAATCATGTAAATATTATTTTAGCAGAGTAATTAAAAAAATCCCTAATTCTTTTTAATAATTCTTCTTTAGAATATTTTTTTCTCCTTCATCATGAGGATCAATTTGATGAATCATATTTTGATAAAACTCATCAATAACTACTTCACCATCTTCATTAATCATTTCATCAGAAATTTCAGGGAAATCTGTAATTATAGATAATACTTCTTTTTCGGTCATTTCTACATACTCCCCTCTTCTATTATTATAAAGCTTTTTCAATTTTTCTTAAATAATATTCACCAAAGAATAGCCCTAGTCCATTCAGAATAACAAAAAGCTACAGCACCTATCAAATACCCAATATTTTTCTGGAAGGAAGTGAATAATTGGGAAAGACGCCACTATACAAAAGGATTAAAAAGGATAAATAAAATAAACATTAAAAATTCCTAATAAAAATTTATTTCCTCGACTTTGTAGTTCGACAATATTACTCCAATTCGAAACACGTAGACGATAGTCTCTTTTCAAATCCCCAAGCTGATAACCCAAAACTAATCGAAAAACCAAGTAACTATTACTGCTAGCACTAATAAAATTGGCATGCGTAGTACTAATAATACAATACTTAATGATAGAATTGGCACAGAAGATTGCGTTAAAAATAAGACTTTGAATTTTTCACGAGCATATTTTTTTCATATCGATTGGTAATACTTTTAAATATTCAAAATTTTTCTCTTTCTAAAGAAAAACCAATACTTGTTAAGCTATTTCCAATTGAATTCGTTACTGCAAACAGTAATGCAAAATAATAAATACGAAAGTAAAAAAATCGGAAGGTAAAAAAATTCTGTAAGATTAACTCCTTCTCTCGTTATTCCAAAAACCATTGGTAATAACATCAAATACGGTAAAATGCTTGGTGCAATGATTCCTTGAACAATAATGGATCCTTCTTTTTATTAATTGGATATGGTATTTTCTCACTAATTTTGAAAAAAATTATCCAATGTAAAACTACGAACTCTTTTTTTGAATATTGTTGAATCGAACTAACTTCCATCGCTTTTTTTCATAAAAAGGTTGGCAATACTTTATAGTGAATATTTACTAATAAGAGAACTGTAATTCCAATCCAACCAATATAGCCAATAATTCCATCAAAACGATAATGGATGGAGAATCATCGCATAAAATGCTTCAAAAAGGAGGAATAAAAGCTCTCTCCTGTTTCGTTAATACTGAAACCATATTATGATTAGAAATTAAAATATAAAGTAAACCTGAAAAAAATAGAAACAAATCCTAATAAAAATATTCGAAAATAATATTTTTTTATGTTTCTTAAAAAAATGACAAACTTGTCAAATAATGTACGAGTGTAAAAATAAATACTCCTAAAAAGACTAATAAGATAAAAACAGTTAATAATCATTAAAGGAATGGTATACCAAAAAAATCTTTTTCCATATTGAATCGGTAAAACGATAAAATAAGCAATAATAGGGCCTAATCCCATTAAAGCGACCATCATAACAGAAATAGCTTTTTCCAAGAATAATTTCTACTTCTCTAAATGCATAAGGTCGATAAGAAGTTAAATCTTTACTTTCGTAAAATACATTATAAAAAGCAATAAAACTTTTGAGAAAAATGTAAAAAGCACTAAAAAAATACTAATCATATTCGCAAATAGGACAGGATTTTTCTCCAATAGGGTTCACAAATGAATTAAGTACTCCAAAAAGCAATATAAATTAATCCAATCATAAGCTGAGAACGAAGGATTTTTCTTAGGAATATCGATTTTTTTCAGTGGATTTTTTTCTTGCTTTTTGTCGATAAGCAGCTAATTGAGCAGGAGCAACTGCATATAATAAATTCAACTTCACTAATTTTCTAACAGCTTGCAGATTCATCGACAGTCTCTCCTTCCTTACGTCCCGCTAAAGATAAATAAATACTTTCAAGAGACTCTTGAGGATTATGTTCTTTTAATTCTTCAATTGTACCGTAAAATAGTAATTCACCTTTTTTCAAAATGGCAATACGATCACATAATTGTTCCGCTACTTCTAATACGTGGGTAGAAAATAATACTGTTTTTTTCCTTTTTCGGCATGTTCACGCATCATTTTTTTCAAATCATAGGCAGCTTGTGGATCTAAACCAGTTAATGGTTCATCTAAAAATCCAAAATATCTGGGTCAGATAATAAAGCCCCAATGACAAATACTTTTTGTCGCATTCCATGAGAAAATGACTCAATCACATCATAACGATAAGGAGTAAAGTCAAATAACTCTAATAAATAGGTTAATCTTTCTTCTATTTGATTCATCGTTAATTGATAAGAAACTGCGATTAATTCCCAAAATTCATTAGCCGTTAAACGTAAAAAAATAAATCTGGAGAATCTGCTACATATCCAATTTTTTTCGCTTAATCGTTAATGGATCTTGTGATAGAGGAACACCATCTACTTCAATTGTTCCACTTGTAAGTGGCAAAATACTCACTAATGATTTAATCGTTGTAGATTTTTCCGGCACCATTATGTCCAATTAATCCAACAATTTCTCCACTTTCAATCGTTAAGTTTAAGTTGTTTAAAAGCTACCTTATCTCCATATTTTTTTGTTGCTTGTTTAAATTCAATCATGATAAATTTCCTCCCATCCTGTAATTACGCTGATTATACACCCTAAAAATAGCGCTTTACTAGTGACTAAAGTCCGATTTTTTTCTAAAGAATTGCTAATTTTTTGTATTTTCATCATCAATAGAAAAAAAGACTTTTCCTCAAAGCATATAAGTGACTTTTAACACCTTTGCTCATTTAGAAAAGTCTATTTTTTTAATATTTTATTCTTGTTCGTCTACTAATTCTTGTGCGAAGTTTTTGTAAGTTTTTCGGTTACTTTTTTTCAGAAATAACTGTTTCTTCTGATGAAGTGACCGTTTCTTCTGCTTCTTCTTCACGATCTACAATAGCTAATGAACTTACAATAGCATCTTGATCTAAACGCATCATACGCACTCCAAGAGCACCACGACCTGTTTGAGAAACATCTGAAGCATGGAATCGAATGATTACTCCTTTATTCGTCATAATCATTAAATCTTCTTCACCCGTTACAGTTCTTAAGCATACAAGAGGACCATTTTTCTCAGTAATACGAAGGGTTTTTAACTCCTTTACCACCACGACCTTTTAAGGCATATTCGCTGGCAGCTGTACGTTTACCGTATCCTTTTTCACTAACGACTAATACTTCACGTTCAGGTGTTAAAATATCCATTCCAATCACATAGTCATCATCACGTAGAGATACGCCTCGAACCCCTGCTGCTGTACGACCCATTGCACGAACTTTTTCTTCATGGAATGTTACAGCATTTCCATGATAAGTTCCAAGAATGATTCCGTCTTGTCCACTTGTTACAACTACACGAATTAATTGATCATCTTCTCGTAATTGAATTGCACGTAATCCATTTGTACGAATATTTTTTTGAAGTCTGATAATTTCACACGTTTAACAGTTCCACGTAAAGTTGTAAAGAATAAGAATCTTTCTGTTTCATCTGATTCTGGTACACTAATAATCGCTTGAATTTTTCTCAGTTGAGTCAATATTCAATAAGTTAATAACTGGTAATCCTTTAGCAGTACGGCTGTATTCTGGAATTTCATATCCTTTTGCTTGATATACTTTACCTGTATTCGTGAAGAATAATAATGAATCATGTGTTGAACATGAAATCATATTTTCTACAAAGTCATCATCATGGACGCTCATTCCTTGAACACCACGACCACCACGACGTTGTGTTTTTAAATTCAGAATTTGCTAATCGTTTAATATAGCCATTCTTCGTTAAAGTAATGACTACATCTTCTTCTTCGATTAAGTCTTCATCTTCTAAACTTAAAAGCTTCTCCGACTAATAATTCAGTACGACGAGGATTATCAAATTTTTGTTGAATTTCTAATAATTCTTGTTCGATAATTTCATAACGTCTTTTCTTCGCTTGCTAAGATTTCATTTAATTCTTTGATTAGTGCTTGTAAATCTGCATATTCTGCATCGATTTTTCTCACGTTCTAATCCTGTTAAGCGAACCATTCTCATATCTAAGATAGCTTGAGCTTGTTTATCACTTAATCCATATTCATTCATGAAGCGTTCTTTAGCAATATCACCACTAGCAGAGCTACGAAGAATTGCTACAATGGCATCAATATGGTCTAGAGCTACTTGTAATCCTTCTAAAAATATGAGCACGATCTTCTGCTTTTTCTTTTTCAAAAATACTACGACGACGAATCACTTCTTCTTGGTGATTTAAATAGTGTCGTAAAAATTTCTTTTTAAGCTTAAAATTTTTGGTTCTTGCCCAACAATCGCTAACATATTAAATCCAAAGTTCGATTGTAATGGCGTTAATTTGTATAAATTATTTAAAACGACTGAAGCAGAAACATCTCTTCTCACTTCAATCACGACACGCATTCCTTTACGGTCAGATTCGTCATTTAAGTACGTAATTCCTTCAATTTTCTTTTTCATGATGCAATTGAGAAATACGTTCTACTAAACGAGCTTTATTCACCATATATGGTAATTCTGTAATAATAATACGTTCTTTTCCATTTTTTTAATTCTTCGATTTGTACACGACCACGAACCGTAATCGATCCACGACCTGTTTCATAAGCACGACGAATTCCAGATTTACCTAATACAATTCCACCTGTTGGAAAATCAGGTCCTGGTAATACTTCCATCAATTCAGCTGTTGTAACATCAGGATTTTTTTCATTAATAAATGTAATGCTGAAATAACTTCCCCTAAATGATGTGGAGGAATATTCGTTGCCATCCCTACTGCAATCCCTGTTGCTCCATTGACTAAAAAGGTTTGGAATACGGGATGGTAAAACTTCTGGTTCACGTTCTGTTGAATCATAATTATCACGATAATTAATCGTATCTTTATTAATATCTCGTAGCATTTCTAAAGCAATTTTACTCATTCTTGCTTCGAGTATAACGCATTGCCGCTGGACTATCTCCATCGACAGAACCAAAGTTTCCGTGACCATCAATTAATGGATAACGATATGAGAAATCTTGTGCCATACGAACCATTGCATCATAAATCGCAGAGTCCCCGTGTGGATGGTATTTACCCATTACATCCCCAACAATACGAGCTGATTTTTATGGGGTTTATCTGGCGTTACTCCTAATTCATGCATTCCATATAAAAATACGACGGTGAACAGGTTTTAAACCATCACGAACGTCTGGAAGTGCACGAGATACAATAACACTCATGGAATATTCCAAAAATGATTTACGCATCGTTTTGGCTAAATCCGTTGGTTCGAATTTTTTTCTTCGAAAAAAATTCTAAATCTTTTTCCTCAGACATGTTGTCTCTCCTCTTCTTCAATCATTAAATATCTAAATCATTCACATCAATAAATTTCGCATTTGCTTCAATAAATTCACGACGTGGTTCTACTTTATCGCCCATTAACATATCTAACACTTGATCAGCTTCAGCAGCATCTTCAACTGTTACTTGTAACATTGAACGATTTTGAGGATTCATTGTTGTTTTCCCATAATTGTTCCGCATCCATTTCTCCTAAACCTTTGTATCGAGAAATTTGTGGTTTTGGACTTGCAGGAAGTTCTTTTTAATTTTGCTTCTAATTCCTCATCATTTTGAATATAAAACTCTTGTTTTTCCTTGTTTTAATTTATAAAGAGGTGGTTGCGCAATATAAACATATCCTGCTTCCACTACTGGACGCATATAGCGATAGAATAATGTAATTAATAATGTTCGAATATGTGCTCCGTCGACATCGGCATCGGTCATAATGACTAATTTATGATAACGAGCTTTCGATAAATCAAAATCTCCACCAAATCCTGTTCCCATTGCTGTAAATAGAGAACGGATTTCATCATTAGCTAAAATTTTATCTAATGATGCTTTTTTTCAACGTTTAAGATTTTTCCCTCGAATTGGTAAAATCGCTTGGAAGTGACGAGAACGTCCTTGTTTTTGCAGAACCTCCCGCAGAATCTCCTTCGACGATGAAGATTTCTGAAACACTTGGATCATTACTTGAACAGTCCGCTAATTTCCCTGGTAAATTAGAAATTTCTAACCCAGATTTTTACGAGTTACTTCACGTGCACGTTTTTGCCGCTAATCGAGCTTTTAGAAGCTAAAAATCCCTTTTTCAACAATTTTTACGAGCGACTTGTGGATTTTTCCATTAAGAATTTATCAAAATGAGTCGCAAATAATCGATCAGTAATCGTTCTTGCTTCAGAATTTCCTAATTTTTGTTTTCGTTTGTCCTTCAAATTGTGGATCAGGATGTTTAATCGATACAACTGCTGTTAATCCTTCACGTACATCTTCCCCACTTAATTTTTTTCTTCGTTCTCTTTCATTAATTTTTTTGACGACGAGCGTAATCATTAATGACACGAGTAAGGGCAGTTTTCATTCCAGATTCATGTGTTCCACCTTCATAAGTGTGGATATTGTTTGTAAAACTTAATAAATTCGTATGGTATCCTGAAGTATACTGCATAGCTACTTCGACTTGAATTCCATCTTGTTCTCCTTCAACATAAATCGGTTCTTCAAATAATACTTGCTTAGACTTATTTAAATGTTCAACATAACTTTTAATTCCGCCTTCATAATAAAAAGTTTTTTTACTACAGGCTCTTCTACTCGTAAATCAGTAATCGTTAGTTTTAATCCTTTATTTAAAAAGCTAGTTCACGAACACGATTTGCTAATTTTTCAAAGTCATATACGGTTGTTTCTTGGAAAAATTTCTGGGTCTGGTACAAAATAAACACTCGTTCCATGTTTTTTCAGTTTGCCCAACAATTTTTTTAAATCTTCTAAAAACAGCACCACGTTTATAAGACTGTTCATAAATATTTCCATCTTTAAAAAAACTTGAACCGTTAAATCTGTAGAAAGTGCATTAACAACAGAAGCACCTACCCCGTGAAGACCACCGGAAACTTTGTAACCTCCGCCGAATTTACCCCCAGCATGAAGTACTGTAAATACTGTTTCAACCGCAGGACGTCCTGTTTTTTTCTTGAATATCAACTGGAATTCCACGTCCATCATCCGTAACACGAATATGGTTTTTCAGGTGTAATCTCAATTTCGATATAAGTTGCAAATCCAGCTAACGCCTCATCGATTGAGTTATCAACAATTTCCCATACTAAATGATGTAAACCAGCACTACTTGTAGAACCAATATACATCCCTGGACGTTTACGTACAGCTTCTAATCCTTCTAATACTTGAATCTGACTGGCATCATATTGTGCAGCAAGAACTTCTTTATTTTTCTTCTGTCATTTTCTCTTCTCACACTCCATTTTTTTCATTGAACTTGACCTTGATGAATCGGAAATACAATTGGTTCATTAATAAATTGCTTACGAATCCCATCTAAACTAGTCGTTGTTATGAATGTTTGTACTTTATTTTTCAATTGCTTTAATCAAATGTGTTTGTCGATCATCATCTAATTCGGATAACACATCATCTAATAATAAAATTGGATATTCTCCAGTAGCGATGTTCATTAATTCTATTTCTGCTAATTTTTAAACTTAATACAGTCGAACGTTGTTGCCCTTGAGATCCAAAAATTTTTGAACAGGTTTATCATTTAAATAAAAAAATCAAATCATCTCGATGTGGACCTACTAGAGTACTCGCTTGTTCTAATTCTCTTTTTTGTACAGATTCAAATTGTTTTTGATACAATTCTTTTACTTCATCTTGAGAAATTCCTTTTTCAATCGAAAGAGATGTTTGATATTTCAACGAAAACTCTTCTCTTCCTAATGAAATTTGTTCATGAATTGGTCTAGCTAAAGCTTCCAATTGTTCCATAAATTCTAACCGATGGATTAAAATTGCACTTGCTTTTTCAATGACTTGTTCTGTTAAAACTTCTAAATAAATATCAGCTGTTGATTTTTTTGATTGCTAATTGTTTTTAAATAATGATTTCTTTTGTTTTTATAAGGCGTTGATATTCTACTAATTCATGTAAATAAATAGGATTCATTTGACCTAATTCCATATCCATGAATTTTTCGGCGATTTGCAGGAGCACCCTTCACTAATTCTAAATTTTTCAGGTGCAAATAAAATAACATTTAACTGTCCTAAATAGGAACTGAGCTTCTTTTTGTTCTAAATGATTGACTCGTCCTATTTTTTTCCTTTATTTGAAAAAAACGTATTTCTAATGGAATACTGCTAATTTTCTTTTTCAACTTTTTCCTTTAATGGTAGCAGCATCTTGATTCCACATAATTAATTCTCGATCTTGATTGGTACGATGGCTTTTTGTCATTGCCAAAGTATAGATAGATTCCATTAAATTCGTTTTTTTCCTTGAGCATTTTCACCAATGAAAATATGAACTCCTTTTCCCAAATTCAAGAAAAAGTTCTTCATAATTTCTGAAATGATTCAGTTGTAATTCAACTAATCTCATCCATTACTTCCTCAGATTCTCTTTTCACAACAAAAAAATGCCTTCTTCAGGAATTTCTACACGTGTTTTTATCATAAAGTTTTTCTACCACGACGATTTTTCAATTTCACCATCAACAAATACAACTGTTTCTTGCAAATACCATTTTGCTTGTCCACCTGTTGTAATGACATCAATATGTTTTTAAAAAAATTGTCCTAATGTAATAAATTCTTCTGTGATCGTTACAATCTTTGTCATGATTTTTCCTCTTTTTCTCATTTGGGTATACATACTACTGTATTATACCTTTTTGGAGAATTCTCAAAGATTTTTGAAAAAAATTTAGCCTATTTTTGCATTTTTTTATTAAATAAATAAAAAAACCTTTTTTAAAGGGAAAAAAATGAAATTTACTAGGATTTTTTTCAAAATTTTTTAAAAAAATAAGAAAAATCCATGATGACCAAAAATCATCATGGAAAAATTTTTTTTATCCATTAAATGTACGTACTGGAGTAACTAATTGAATAAAAGCTATATGGAATATCTGAATGATTATCTTTTAATGTCAATGTAAATGGACGATTCGCTTCTAAAAAAATTGAATCGTTGCTTCTGAAGAACCAAATAAACGAAGCGCATCTTTTAAATAATCAGGATTAAATGAAACATCTAATGAAGCACCTTCATAATTTTCTACCATAATTTCTTCTTCAACTTTTTCCGATTTCTGGCGAATTACCTGTTAATAAAATACGATTTTCATTAATTGATAATGTCGCAATATTATTTTTTATCTGTATGTGACATTAATGAAGCACGATCTACAGCTGCTACTAAATCACTCGCAACAACCGTAATAGCTGTATTAAATTGATCATTAATTAATCGATCTGTGTCTGGATAACGTCCTTCTAATAAACGAGAGTAGAAAGAAAGAGTTTCTGTTTGGAAAAGAACTTGATTTTTCAGTAATTGCAAAATCAATCGTTTCTAAACCATCAATAATACGTGATAATTCAATTAATGTTTTACCTGGTAAAGTAATTTCAAATGTTAATGCATTACTTGATTCAGGCATTTCTAAAGGAATAATTCTTTGACTCAATCGGTGAGAGTCTGTTGCTACAGCTTTTAATTGATTATTAGCAATAACCATATGAATTCCCGTTAAAATAGGGCGAGATTCAGCAGTAGAAACAGCAATAGACGTTTGTAAAATCACTTGTCTAAATAATGGAACAGGTAATGTTAATACATGATCTTTTTCTACTTCTGGAAGTTGTGGATAATCATGAGCAGATAATCCATTTAATGTAAATGCAGCACTTCCTGCTGTAATCGTTGCTTGTAATTGGTCATTTTGTTTCTAAAGTAAATGTATTTTTGAGGTAATTTTTAACAATTTCACCAAAGAAACGAGCAGGTAATACAATTGAACCTGTCTCATGAATCGATAATTGTAATTCTTCATGTTCTACTGGAAGAAAAAAATTTCAATAGAAACTTCAGAATCACTACCTGTTAAAAGTAATTCCTTCTTGAGAAACAACTAATTTAATTCCTGTTAAAATTGGAATCGTTGTTTTTGAAGGAATAGCACGTTGAACGTCTGCTAAATTTTTTAAAAAAATGCTTGACGATTAATTGAAAATTTCATTTTATGCCTCCTAAATGTATGGGTGTCTGTTTTAAATTTAATTTTTATTTATAATAAATATAGTAATAGTAGTAGGGCCTGTTAATTTTTGTGGAAAACTATTGAATGACTTTTTATATTCAGTAGTTTTATTTGTGGATAACTTCTGTGTATAACTTTTTAATAAATAAAGTAGTTATCCACATCTTAAAAATCCAAGTTTTTTCTTCAAATCATTAACGGCTTTTTGTAACATCGCCTTGAAGTTTATATTCTTCATTAATTTTATCATAGGCGTGTAATACAGTAGAGTGGTCTTTTTCCAAATTCTGTTCCTAATTTAGGAAGAGAGCTATTCGTTAATTCACGTGCTAAATACATCGCAATTTGACGAGGTTCTACAATGGATTTTGTTCTTTTTTTACCTTTTAAATCTTCGAGGGAGATATGGTAATAACGTGCCACCGCTTCTTGAATATCATGAACGGATACAATTTTTTTCTTTACTACCTGGGATAAAGTTTTTGTAGAGCTTCAGCTGCTAAATTCGTTGTAATATCTTCTCCATGAGTAGCAGAGTAAGCTTGAACTCTGACAAGAGCACCTTCTAATTCACGGACATTGGATTGAATTTGACCAGCAATATAGCTTAGTGTATCGGTAGTAATATCAATTCCAACAGCTTCCGCTTTTTTTAGATAAAATCGCAATTCTTGTTTCAAGATCTGGTGGAGTAATATCAACTGGAAGACCCGAAACAAATCGTGAAACTAAACGTTCTTGTAAAAGCTTTAATTTCTGTAGGTTGTCGATCACTTGTTAATACAATTTGTTTTTTGATTATTAAAGAGTGCATTAAATGTATGGAAAAACTCTTCTTGAGTTGCTTCTTTTTCAGCAAAAAATTGAATATCATCTACTAATAATAAATCAACATTACGATAATAATCTCTGAATTCTTGTTGAGTATTTGTTCTCAATGAAGTAATCATTTCATTTGTAAAAGCTTCACTCGTTACGTATTTAACACGTGCATTTGGATTTAACAATTTATATTGATTCCCAATAGCTTGCATTAAGTGAGTTTTTCCTAATCCAACACCTCCATAGAAAAAGAGGGATTATATAATTGTCCTGGTCTTTCGCAAACTACTAGAGCAGCAGCATGTGCCATTTGATTTCCTTTACCAATAATGAATGAATCAAATGTATATTTAGGATTTAATAGAGAATCATCTTCTAAATAAATATTATTAGTAGCTTCTTTCGCCTCATCATTGAAAAAGAACTTGTGGTGTAGATTCTGTGAATGTTTGTTTAGAAGTATAGTCTTGTTCTTCAGAAATAATAAACTTTGGCTCAAATGATTTTCTAAAATAATCATAACCACGTTCCATAACATCTGTTAATAAATTATCTTCCCAAAAATTTGCATATGTTTGAGAAGGAACTTGAATATATAGATAATTTTGGTCAATTTTTAATAATTTAGCTGGGCATAATCCAGTGCTTAATCGTAAAAATCAGAATTTGTTTTTTTCAAAATGCGTTAATAAAATTTTCCAAAAATTCATCTAAAAGCTCCATATAAAAACACCTCCTTGTGGATAAATAATATTAAAATCTAAGAGTAAGTGTATCATTTTTAAAAAGTTTTTCCACAGGAAATCCGTTTTTTTAACAAATTTTTAGTGAATTTGTAATAAGTTTTTCCACAAAAACTGTGGATAATCTGTAAAAAAATAAAGAGATATTTTTACTTATTCACAAGAATTGTTGACAGAATAAATCCAATAATGATAAAGGTTTAAGGAGGATATCCACATTTTCCACAAGTTGTGGATAAAAACTTTGTAAACATCCTTTTGAATTTGTTTAAAAAAATTGTGGAAATGATGAGGAAAAAGTGTAAATTTTAAAAAAACTTTATAAAAAAATAATTTGTGGATAACTATTGAAAGATGAATAAAATTACTAGGTATTTTTGAATAAAAATATGGTATGATACTCCAGTACAGTGATGCAAGAAACAAAGTATTGACTTTGTTAAGGAATATCATTATAATGATGTAGACTGTCTAGGATAGTTAGACATGACACAGAACTAGGAGGTGCAAGAAGTTATGAAAAAGAACATATCAACCAAACAAACGTAAACGTCAAAAAGTTCACGGTTTCCGTAAACGTATGAGTACAAAAAAATGGCCGTAGAGTATTAGCAAGCAGACGCCGTAAAGGTAGAAAAGTTTTAGCAGCTTAGATCACTGAACGTCTCAGTGATCTTTTTATAAATGTTTTAAAAAAACTTAGATAAAGGTGAGTGTATGCGTAAGTCTTATCGAGTAAAAGAAAAGAGCAAGAGTTTCAACGAGTTTTTTTCATCATGGAAATTCAGTAGCGAATCGTCAATTTGTGGTTTATCAAATTGATAAATCAAATCAATCTCATTTTAGAGTTGGAATTTCTGTGAGTAAAAAATTAGGGAATGCAGTTGTTAGAAATCGTATAAAACGATTGATACGAAGTGTATTAACAGAACTAAAGCCACAATTACAATCAGAGATTGATTTTATCGTGATCGCACGTAAACCTGTAGTATCTATGAATTATCAAGAAGTAAAAAAATGTATGATGCATGTATTAAAAATTGGGAAAGATTTTTAATAAAAGATGATTATAATGGAGAAAGTAGGGAATTAAGTGAAGAAAAAAAGCATAAATTAGCTTTAACATTAGCGGTTTTAACATTATTTTTTTAGCAGCATGTAGCACAACACCTGTAACAGCAGAAAGTACAGGAATTTGGGATCGAGTGATTATTTATAATTTATCTCAGTTTATTATTACTTTATCTCATATTTTTTTGGAAATAGTTATGGTTTAGGAATTATTGTATTTACAATTATAACAAGAATTGTGTTAGTACCTGTGATGCATTTCCAATATAAGACAACAAGACAAACAGCCATTTTACAACCTGAAATTAATAAACTGCGTGAAAAAAATACTCAGCTCGTGATCACCGAACACAAGAAATTTTACGAGAAGAAATTTCAGCATTATATGAAAGAGAAGGTGTGAATCAATATGCTGGATGTTTACCAGTAGCGATTCAATTGCCAGTAATGATTGCTTTATATCAAGCAATTAGCCGTACAGAAGCTCTAAAAAAACAGGATCATTTTTATGGTTTAATTTAGATCAACCAGATCCATTCTTTATTTTTACCAATATTAGTAGTAGCAACAACATATGCAACTTCTTGGTTAACAATGAAAAATGCAAGATAGTGGAGCAGCTGGAAAAAAATTATGTTGTTTGTATTACCAGCAATGATTGGGTTTACAGCTTTAACGTTCCCAAGTGCGTTATCATTATATTGGGTTGTAGGGAATATCTTTATGGTTATTCAAACTTTAATTATGAATAATCCATTTACATTTATTGCAGAACAAAAAAAGCTATTGCACATGAAAAAAACGTCGTCGTGAAAAAGCTTTAGAAAAAAAGCTAAGAAAAAAACACGGTAGAAGTTAAAGAATAGACTTGTTCAGATCTAAAGAACATGAGATAATACATGTAAATTTGCAATATGGAGGATATAGAAGATGACACAAACGATTCGAGTAAATGATGCTTCAGTAGAAAAAGCTATCCAAAAAGGATTACGTCAACTACAATTAACACAAGATGATGTAGAAATTGAAGTAATCGATGAAGGTAAAAAAAGGATTATTTGGTTTCGGACAAAAAAAGATGCTGTAGTATCAATTACTGTTAAAGAAAAAAATTGAGCAAGAAGAAGTTATTAAAGAAGTAGAAGAATCTTATGAAGAAGAATTTGACTTAGAAGATAACGATACAGAATCTGATGAAGCAGTTGAAGTATTAGATAATCATATTGAAGAAGCTGCTCATGTTACAAAAGGCTTATTTAGAACAAATTGCAGAAATTTATGGAGCACCAAGTGTTGTTCATGTTGAAGTACAAAAAAAGAAAAAAATGAATTTTTGTATTTGAAACAGAAAAAAACCAGGTTTATTAATAGGTAAATACGGTAAAATTTTTAAATGCTTTTACAAGTTTTAGCGCAAGTATCTGTTCATCGATTTGTAAAAAGGAAGAATGTCAGTACAAGTAGATGTAGGAGACTACCGTTTACGACGTACAGAAGCTTTTACAACAAATTGCTGAAAGAACAGCACGTCGAGTGTTAAAAAAACAAAACAACCGGTATATTTAGAACCATTACCTGCATATGAAAGAAAACAAATTCATGCATATTTAAGTAAAAAAATAAACGTATTTCTACTCATTCAGAAGGTAAAGAACCACATCGTTATTTAGTAGTAGAAATTGCAGAATAAAATAGGCGTAGACTGGAAGTAATTCCAGTCTTTTTTTATACCTAATTATGAAATAGAATCGGATTAATAGAAAAAAATATAATCAATAATAGTAGAAATAAAAATACAAGAAAAATAGAAAGAAACTTGATAAAAATCCTACTTTTTTTAGGTTGAAACTTTTTATTGAAAAAGGGTTAAAATGAGTTATCGCAGTGTCTTTAGGGAGGAGACAATAAGAAATATGTGTATTTTTATATAAAACATACAACAAATTTTTATATAAGGAAAAATTAAATAAAATTATTGGAAAAAAATTCCCAAAAAAACAATGTACAATAATAGTGAATTAATATAGTTAGGAGAATCATTATGGATATTCAAGTGTTTATAAGGCGTCGTAAAGAAAAAGGCTTATCTCAAATTGAATTGAGTCATGGAATTTGCACACAGGCAACTTTAAGCCGATTTGAAAAATCATGGTCAAATTCCTTCGATGAAAATTTTTAAGTCAATTGTGTGCACGATTGCAATTAGATGTGGGGGACTTATTTGCGAGTGTCAACACTAAAGAAGTTGCTACCAACAAACTTTTTAGATAAAAATTGAAGAAAGTATTGTTACAATGGATTATGAATTGGCTGAAAAAAATTGATTGGAACAATTCAAAAAGATCAATTAAATGATGAACAAAAAAATTCACTTGTTATACTTAAGAGGATTCACACAAGTTTTACAAGGTAAAAAAATGGAAGATGATTTGTTCTATTTTAATAAAAATTTTTAGCCGAACAATTTGAAAATCAAGATAGTTATCTCCATTTAGCATACGCCGGATTAGGATTAGTATATCAAAAAGCAAGAAGATATCGAAAAAAAGCAGAATACTTCTTTACAAAAAGCTATTCAAGAAGTAGAAAAAAACATCAATTAGAAAAAAATGGAAGCTGTTTGGCGAGTATTAATGGTGTTATATCATAGCGCTATGTTCTTTAATAAAAAAAATAATAATTATAAGAAGAGTAATGAGTTATTAAAAAAAGGGATTGAATTATGTAGTCAATTTCATATTACTTATTATTTATCAAGATTGTATTATCAATTAGCAATGAATGCATTAGAAAGTAATGCAGATAAAGAAGAAGTAAAATTATACTTAAATGATGCAGCAGCTTTTGCTAGAATTAATTCAAATGATGAATTATTGACTGAAATTGAAAAAAATTAATGATTCTTTATAAAATAGAAATAAAAAGCTTTAGCAGGAAGAATTGAATTCTTCCTGTTTTTTTGTAAGCATAAAGAAAAAAATAATTGAAAAAGAGAAAAAGGATATTTATAATAGAATAAAAAGGAGTGATTAAAAATGGGCTTGCGATTAAATAAAGATGAATTTCTAAAAAAAGAAAAAAAGTAATTTTACCTGACGATATTCAACTGCCTTCATTAGAAGAATATGATTTTTGACAGCTTTGGAGATGCATTTATTATGATGCCAAAAAAATGGAAGAAGATCAACGTCAAAAAAATCTAGAAAAAAAAATATAAAAAAAGAATGGTTAGAGCCAATAGAGAATAAGGAAGAAACAGGAGAAAAAAATAGATAAAAATTCCTGAATCATTTTTTTATATAAAAAGACTTGAAAAAAATGAGATGAGCTATGGTAAATTATATACGTTGTTAACGAACGTTCGTTTTTTAAAACGATTGCGGAAAAAGAAATTTAAAATAAATTTCAAAAAGTTGTTGACAGATAAAAACACCCTATGATAATATATAGGAGTTGTCGTGATAAAGCGACGTTGACCTTTGAAAACTAAACAAAGAAGACAAACCAAATGTGTAGGGACTTCACGAAAGTGAAGAAACAACAATTTCTTTTCTCTAAGGAGAAAAAAACAATAAGTCAGTAATTAAATGAGCTTTTCAAAAAGCTCATGAAAAGTATTTTTCATGAGAGTTTGATCCTGGCTCAGGACGAACGCTGGCGGCGTGCCTAATACATGCAAGTCGAACGAGAGCGACCGGTGCTTGCACTGGTCAATCTAGTGGCGAACGGGTGAGTAACACGTGGGTAACCTGCCCATCAGAGGGGATAACATTCGGAAACGGATGCTAAAACCGCATAGGTTCTACAGTCGCATGACTGAAGAAGGAAAAAGAGGCTTCGGCTTCTGCTGATGGATGGACCCGCGGTGCATTAGCTAGTTGGTGAGGTAACGGCTCACCAAGGCCGTGATGCATAGCCGACCTGAGAGGGTGATCGGCCACATTGGGACTGAGACACGGCCCAAACTCCTACGGGAGGCAGCAGTAGGGAATCTTCCGCAATGGACGCAAGTCTGACGGAGCAACGCCGCGTGAGTGAAGAAGGATTTCGGTTCGTAAAACTCTGTTGTTAGAGAAGAACAGCGCATAGAGTAACTGTTATGCGTGTGACGGTATCTAACCAGAAAGCCACGGCTAACTACGTGCCAGCAGCCGCGGTAATACGTAGGTGGCAAGCGTTGTCCGGATTTATTGGGCGTAAAGCGAGCGCAGGCGGTCAATTAAGTCTGATGTGAAAGCCCCCGGCTCAACCGGGGAGGGTCATTGGAAACTGGTTGACTTGAGTGCAGAAGAGGAGGTGGAATTCCATGTGTAGCGGTGAAATGCGTAGATATATGGAGGAACACCAGTGGCGAAGGCGACTCTCTGGTCTGTAACTGACGCTGAGGCTCGAAAGCGTGGGTAGCAAACAGGATTAGATACCCTGGTAGTCCACGCCGTAAACGATGAGTGCTAAGTGTTGGAGGGTTTCCGCCCTTCAGTGCTGCAGTTAACGCATTAAGCACTCCGCCTGGGGAGTACGACCGCAAGGTTGAAACTCAAAGGAATTGACGGGGACCCGCACAAGCGGTGGAGCATGTGGTTTAATTCGAAGCAACGCGAAGAACCTTACCAAGTCTTGACATCCTTTGACCACTCTAGAGATAGAGCTTTTCCTTCGGGGACAAAGTGACAGGTGGTGCATGGTTGTCGTCAGCTCGTGTCGTGAGATGTTGGGTTAAGTCCCGCAACGAGCGCAACCCTTATTACTAGTTGCCAGCATTGAGTTGGGCACTCTAGTGAGACTGCCGGTGACAAAACCGGAGGAAGGTGGGGATGACGTCAAATCATCATGCCCCTTATGACTTGGGCTACACACGTGCTACAATGGATGGTACAACGAGCAGCGAACTCGCGAGGGTAAGCGAATCTCTTAAAGCCATTCTCAGTTCGGATTGTAGGCTGCAACTCGCCTACATGAAGCCGGAATCGCTAGTAATCGCGGATCAGCACGCCGCGGTGAATACGTTCCCGGGTCTTGTACACACCGCCCGTCACACCACGAGAGTTTGTAACACCCAAAGTCGGTGAGGTAACCTTATGGAGCCAGCCGCCTAAGGTGGGATAGATGATTGGGGTGAAGTCGTAACAAGGTAGCCGTATCGGAAGGTGCGGCTGGATCACCCTCCTTTCTAAGGATAACTTCTAATGTTTTGACGTTAGAAGAATACGGAACCCTACAGGTTGAAATCTTTGTTTAGTTTTTGAGAGGTTAACTCTCAAAACAAAAGTTCTAAATGCGAACAAGGGCCTATAGCTCAGCTGGTTAGAGCGCACGCCTGATAAGCGTGAGGTCGATGGTTCGAGTCCATTTAGGCCCATTAGTTTGAATTTAGGGGGCTTAGCTCAGCTGGGAGAGCGCCTGCTTTGCACGCAGGAGGTCAGCGGTTCGATCCCGCTAGTCTCCATACTATCTGAAAGGATAGAAACTCGACCTTTGAAAAACTGAATACTATATCACAAATGAAACCAAAAAAATTTACCGAGAGTTAGAGAAATCTAACGAAAAAGAGTTTTTAACAAGAAGCAACGCGACCATAATGGTTAAGTGAATAAGGGCGCACGGTGAATGCCTTGGCACTAGGAGCCGATGAAGGACGGAACGAACACCGATATGCTTTGGGGAGCTGTAAGTAAGCTAAGATCCAGAGATTTCCGAATGGGGGAACCCAACACCCGTGATGGGGTGTTACGCATAAGCGCAGGCTTATGACGAGGTAGACGCGGGGAACTGAAACATCTCATTACCCGCAGGAAGAGAAAGAAAAATCGATTCCCTGAGTAGCGGCGAGCGAAACGGGAAGAGCCCAAACCAGTGTGCATGCACACTGGGGTTGTAGGACTTTCAACAACGTGTATGACAATCTGTAGCAGAACCCTGTTGGAAAGCAGGACCAAAGAAGGTGACAGTCCTGTATGCAAAAACGGAAAGTTGACACAAGAGAGCACCTGAGTACGGCGGGACACGAGGAATCCCGTCGGAATCCGCCAGGACCATCTGGCAAGGCTAAATACTACCTAGTGACCGATAGTGAACCAGTACCGTGAGGGAAAGGTGAAAAGAACCCCGGGAGGGGAGTGAAAGAGTACCTGAAACCGTGTGCTTACAAGTAGTCAGAGCCCGTTAATGGGTGATGGCGTGCCTTTTGTAGAATGAACCGGCGAGTTACGTTAACATGCGAGGTTAAGATGAAGAGTCGGAGCCGTAGCGAAAGCGAGTCTGAATAGGGCGAGTTGAGTATGTTGACGTAGACCCGAAAACCAAGTGATCTACCCATGTCCAGGTTGAAGGTGCGGTAAAACGCACTGGAGGACCGAACCAGGGCACGTTGAAAAGTGCTTGGATGAGGGTGTGGGTAGCGGAGAAATTCCAATCGAACTTGGAGATAGCTGGTTCTCTCCGAAATAGCTTTAGGGCTAGCCTCGGAATGAAGAATCGTGGAGGTAGAGCACTGTTTGGACTAGGGGCCCATCTCGGGTTACCGAATTCAGATAAACTCCGAATGCCATGTATTTATGTCCGGGAGTCAGACTGCGAGTGATAAGATCCGTAGTCGAAAGGGAAACAGCCCAGACCACCAGCTAAGGTCCCAAAATATCTGTTAAGTGGAAAAGGATGTGGGGTTGCACAGACAACTAGGATGTTGGCTTAGAAGCAGCCATCATTCAAAGAGTGCGTAATAGCTCACTAGTCGAGTGACCCTGCGCCGAAAATGTAACGGGGCTAAACAGATTACCGAAGCTGTGGATTCAGTTTATAACTGAGTGGTAGGAGAGCGTTCTAAGGGCGAAGAAGCATGACCGTAAGGACATGTGGAGCGCTTAGAAGTGAGAATGCCGGTATGAGTAGCGAAAGACGGGTGAGAATCCCGTCCACCGAATGACTAAGGTTTCCTGGGGAAGGCTCGTCCTCCCAGGGTTAGTCGGGACCTAAGGCGAGGCCGAAAGGCGTAGTCGATGGATAACAGGTTGATATTCCTGTACTTCTGTTAATTGTTTGAGCAATGGAGGGACGCAGGAGGCTAAGTTGAGCGTACGAATGGAAATGTACGTCCAAGCAGCGAGTCCGCTGATGAGTGAAATGCTTGTCGCATACGGGGTGAGCTGTGATGGGGAGCGAAATAAAGTAGCGAAGCAACTGACGTCACACTGCCGAGAAAAAGCTTCTAGTGAGATTAACAGAACCCGTACCGCAAACCGACACAGGTAGTTGAGTGGAGAACACTAAGGTGAGCGAGCGAACTCTCGTTAAGGAACTCGGCAAAATGACCCCGTAACTTCGGGAGAAGGGGTGCTGGTAGCAATACCAGCCGCAGTGAATAGGCCCAGGCGACTGTTTATCAAAAACACAGGTCTCTGCAAAATCGAAAGATGACGTATAGGGGCTGACGCCTGCCCGGTGCTGGAAGGTTAAGAGGAGAGGTTAGTCCTTTAGGGCGAAGCTTTGAATTGAAGCCCCAGTAAACGGCGGCCGTAACTATAACGGTCCTAAGGTAGCGAAATTCCTTGTCGGGTAAGTTCCGACCCGCACGAAAGGCGTAACGATCTGGGCACTGTCTCAACGAGAGACTCGGTGAAATTATAGTACCTGTGAAGATGCAGGTTACCCGCGACAGGACGGAAAGACCCCATGGAGCTTTTACTGTAGTTTGATATTGAGTGTTTGTGTGACATGTACAGGATAGGTAGGAGCCGAAGAGATGGGAACGCCAGTTTCCAAGGAGGCAATGGTGGGATACTACCCTTGTTACATGAACCCTCTAACCCGCACCTAGAAGCAAGGTGGGAGACAGTGTCAGACGGGCAGTTTGACTGGGGCGGTCGCCTCCTAAAATGTAACGGAGGCGCCCAAAGGTTCCCCTCAGAATGGTTGGAAATCATTCGAAGAGTGTAAAGGCAGAAGGGAGCTTGACTGCGAGACCAACAAGTCGAGCAGGGACGAAAGTCGGGCTTAGTGATCCGGTGGTACCGTATGGAAGGGCCATCGCTCAACGGATAAAAGCTACCCTGGGGATAACAGGCTTATCTCCCCCAAGAGTTCACATCGACGGGGAGGTTTGGCACCTCGATGTCGGCTCATCGCATCCTGGGGCTGAAGTCGGTCCCAAGGGTTGGGCTGTTCGCCCATTAAAGCGGTACGCGAGCTGGGTTCAGAACGTCGTGAGACAGTTCGGTCCCTATCCGTCGCGGGCGTTGGAAATTTGAGAGGAGCTGTCCTTAGTACGAGAGGACCGGGATGGACACACCGCTGGTGTACCAGTTGTTCTGCCAAGAGCATCGCTGGGTAGCTATGTGTGGACGGGATAAACGCTGAAAGCATCTAAGCGTGAAGCCCCCCTCGAGATGAGATTTCCCATCATTTTAAATGAGTAAGACCCCTGAGAGACGATCAGGTAGATAGGCTAGGGAGTGGAAGTGCCGTGAGGCATGGAGCGGACTAGTACTAATCGGTCGAGGACTTAACCAAGGTTGAAGGTAAATGAAGGAAGATTTGGATATAGATTCAGTTTTGAGAGAGCGAGAGCTTTTTCAAGAGAGAAGTGTGGTGACGATGGCAAGAAGGATACACCTGTTCCCATCTCGAACACAGAAGTTAAGCTTCTTAGCGCCGATAGTAGTTGGGGGTTTCCCCGTGAGGGTAGGACGTTGCCACGCTTTTCAATATTCCGCAATAGCTCAGTTGGTAGTAGCGCATGACTGTTAATCATGATGTCGTAGGTTCGAGTCCTACTTGCGGAGTTCTTTTTACCCAAAATTCAGTAGCTTGCTGCTTTAGCTCAGTCGGTAGAGCGTCACCTTGGTAAGGTGGAGGTCGCCGGTTCAATCCCGGCAAGTAGCTTATATAAAAATATAAAATTAAGTGAGACTGGTGTATACCAGTCTTTTTTTGTTTTTAGCTTCTTCTAACATGATACTACAAGCTTTTTTTGAAACTTTGTAGTATGGTATAATCATCGTATGTTTAAAGAGGAGTTGTAGAAAGTTATGAAAAAAACATATTTTATTATTGGAGATGTTCATGGAGAAGACCAAATGCTCGACGAAATGTTAAAAAAATTGGGATGAAAGTACTCAACAATTAGTTTTTTTCTAGGAGATTTAATTGATAGAGGACCAAATAATAAAAAAAGTGTTTTAACAGCTATGAAATATGTAAAAAGAAAAAAATGCTTGGTATGTCATGGGAAATCATGAAGTGATGTTTTTTTAGCGTGGATTGACAATCCAGAGGAACGTTTTGACCATTATATGAGAAATAATGGAAATACAACGATTAACCATTTACTAAATCGTCCAGTAGATACGGAAATTGATTCTTTAAAAAGATTGCGAATTAGTTAAAAGAACAATACCCAGAATTAATCGCATTTTTTTAAGAGAACGTCCTTTATATATTGATGAAGGAGATGTTTTATTTGTTCATGCTGGAGTTGATTTAAGATTAGATCATTGGTTAGATACGGTTCCAAAAGACTTTTTATTGGATTCGTGAACCTTTCCATACTGGAAAAAAATACAACAGGAAAAACAATTATTTTTGGCCATACTCCATTAAAAGGATTGAATGAAGATGGAGATTATATGAAACTATGGCAACATGATGGTAAAAATTGGCATGGATGGCGGAGCTGTATTTGGTGGGGCTTTACATGGTGTTGTATGGCATAATGGAGAAATTCAAAAAAATTTATAGTTTAGAGCATAAAGATTTCCATTAATGGAGGTAAAGAATGAAGAAAAAAAGGCAGTATTATTATGGTTTGTGTATTTTTTTCTAATTTAATGATTGTTCCACGATTTTTTTCTAACTCAAGCTCAAGATGGTACGTTACATGTCGATCGAAAAAGTATATATTTTTAGTTCAATTAATAACAGCTATGTATGCAGTTTGGTCTTACCGGGAAGTGATTCAAAGAGGATTCGAAAGTTTGGTAAAACGAAGATTTGTTCGCGATATTGCGATTGGATATGTTGTTCGAGTAGTCCTTACTTTACTTTTTAGCTCTTGTTGTTCCATTACAGCAAACAGATAATCAAGCGAATATTGAATCGTTATTAAATTCAACATCAATTGTATTAATGGTCATTTTAACATGTGTGGTTGCACCGATTGTGGAGGAATTAGTATTTAGGGAAGCGATTATTGGAGCTTTTTAAAGATAAAAGTAAATTCTTGGATTTTTAACGGCAATTTCAATTTTTCTTCTTTGTTTTTACTGCATTCGCTATCTAATAGTGGTGGAATTGACTGGAGTGCGGCGTTGATGTATATTCCTTTGACGATTCCTTTAGTAGGAATGTATCGTTATTATGAAGATAATGTTGCAGCATCTATGTTAATGCATTTTGTGAGCAATAGTGTTGCGATGATTTTTTTAGTGGGTAGAGGGTTCCTATCATGAAAATGATTCAAGAAAATCAACTAAAATTTTTTTAATTCGTTATGGGTTGTTAATAACTGCTCTTGTGGAATGGGCATTATATCATTCAGTTAATGCTTATCATTTGCTACTATTTCTGGTTATTGTTATTGTAGCGCAATTAGATTACTATTCGATTCAATATCCTTGGGCAATTTTTAGCTACAAGGGATGGCAGTTTTATCATTTTGTTATTTTACAGGAAATATTTTTCATTAGCTTGATGCTTTTTATTATGTTTTCGAGATTAGTTTTTAGATTTTTCCTCTCTGCATGCTATTATTCTTCAAGGGATGATTAGTGTTGTTGTTATTGTATTAGGGATAAAGCAACAACAATGGTGGTCGATTCCAGTTATGATTTTTTTGGAAATGTATTGTTTTTATTATGGTGCACATCTTGTATTTAAAATTAAAGTATCAAGAAAAATTTATTAAAAGAGCAAGAAAAATCAATTGTTTGAGCAGAAAAAAAGGAACTGCAACAAGCGCGATATACAATGGGTACGATGAAGGAATTATATACTTTACAAGAGAGAAATCGTATTTCAAGAGAAATTCATGATTCAGTTGGACATAGTCTATCAACGATTATTATTCAATTAGGAGCCATTAGTAAATTAAGTGAAGAAAATTAGTCCTCAAGTTTCTCAAATGAGTGCACAATTAAGAGAATTTGCAGTTAAAGGATTACAAGAAGTGCGTACGGTAGTTCATGATTTAAAACCAGAACAACTAACGAAACAACAACTAACTGTCGCCTTTAGAAGAATTTATTTATGAAACAAAAACAACATAGTGGAGTGGAATTTGTATTCCGACAAAAATAAACCAACATTTCAACTTACTAAAGAGCAAGAGTTGACGATTTTTTTAGAGGAGTGCAAGAGGCAACGACCAATGCGATTCGTCATGGAAAAGCCACTAAAATTACGCTATTAATGATGTATTCTGCAAATGAACTTATTGTAACGATTATGGATAACGGAGTGGGATCTTCAGCTATTTCACTAGAAGGTGGATTAAAAAGCTTTTAGAAGAGCGACTACATGAACAACAGGCACAATTAGAAATCAAAAAAATACTGAACAAGGATTTACAGTACAAATGAAATTGAAAGGAGAATCCAATGTCTGAAAAAAAATTAAAGTGATGTTAGTAGATGATGAACAATTAATTCGATCTGGTTTTAAAAAAATTATGTTAGAAACTTATCCAGATATTGAAGTGATTCATCAAGCTGGAAATGGAAGAGAAGCATTTGAATGTTGTAAAAAAAGAAGTTCCAGATGTTGTATTAATGGATATTCGTATGCCAGTAAGTACAGGAATTGAAGGAACTAAACTCATTAAAGAAGCTTATCCAGAAGTGAAGATTGTAATGGTGACGACCTTTCAAGATACAGAATATATTGTAGAAGCAATGCAATATGGGGCTTCAGGTTATTTATTAAAGGATAGTAGTTATGAAGCTATCTATGATGGGATTAAAGTTGCTTTATCTGGAAAAAGTAGTGATGGACGCAACAGTTTCAGAGAAGCTAGTGATGCAACCAAAAATCTCCAGATTCTTCTATAGAAAAAAACAGATATTTCTTCATTAGGTTTAACTGAAAGAGAAATTGAATTAATTCGACTTGTATCTCAAGGGTTAAATAATAAAGAAATTTCAGAAGCATTATTTTTTTATCTGAAGGAACCGTTAAAAAAATAATATTAGTACAATTTTATCAAAATTAGCTTTTGAGAGATCGTACGCAATTAGTAATTTTTTTGCTTATGACCATCATATTCGCTAATAAAAAGTAGTCTAGAAAACTTTTTCTTCTTAGAAGAAACATGCTATACTGAATTCAATTCAATAGAGAAGCATTTGGGGTGCCGAAAGGCTGAGATCATACCCATTGAACCTGTTCTGGATAATGCCAGCGAAGGAAAAATGACGATCAAGTATAGAAGAGGGTAACTTACAGTTTTTTTAAACTAGTATTTTTATTCCAATCTATGATTATGCAATGATTCCCCTTTTGTTTGTAATAACGAAAGGGGCTTTTTTTATAGTTTTAAACGGATTGTTTCTGTTAACAGGAAACATGTGCTTTCGAATTGAAGAAAAACACCAAATTGTTGCCATCATTTTGGTGTGTTTTTCCTTTTTCTCCACTATCAGAGTTGTGCCTGATAGTGGAGTTTCTCTTTTAGGATATTAGTTGATTTTTTTACAGAAGATTCGGTACAATAACAGTAGAAATAAAGGAGGATCTTTATGAACAAGAAAAACAGTTATTTCATTACTAACAACAGTCGCGTTAACAAGTCTTACTGCTGTACATGCAGAAGAAACTTCAAAACAAGGTTGGATTAAAGAAAAATGGTTCATGGTATTTTTTTATCAAAAATCAAAAACCAGTAACGAAACAATGGCAAGGGGATTACTATCTAAAAAGAGATGGTAAAAATGGCTACGAATGAATGGATTTACGATATTGATTATCAAGCTTGGTATTATTTAAAAAGGTGATGGTTCTTACGCTTATTCTACATGGCAAGGTGATTATTATTTGAATTCAAATGGTAAAAATGGCTATGGCTAAATGGGTTTATGATAATGCTTATCAAGCATGGTACTATTCAAAAAGGAAATGGAATTTATGCTCGTTCTGAATGGCAAGGTTCTTATTATTTAAAACAAAATGGTAAAATGGCTGTTAGCAGAATGGATTTTTGATCAAAAATTATGATGCTTGGTATTATCTAAAAATCTGATGGAATTTACGCTCATGATGAAGAAAAAGATGGAAGATATTTAGAATCAGATGGCAAGATGAGAGAGACAGAAGCTGAAAAAAAGCTAAAAGACAATTTGGCAATTCTCCTCAAACACAACAAGCTGAGAAAAAAGCTTTAGAACAAGCGATTCAATGGTTAGAATCAGAAGATTCTATTACAATTAATGATGCTTATGTAAAATATTTAATGGAATATGGTTCTTCTGATAAAGGAAAAAAACTAAAGAAAATTATTGAAAAATTAAAATCTTTAAGCGAAGAGTTACAAAAAAAGAAAATAAAAAGGATATAGGTAATATTTCTAATACTTTATTAGAAAAATATAATTTACGCACAATGCCGGAAGAAGTGAAACAGTCCTTAAATCTGTATGCCGCTTCTTTAATTAATTCCGTTCGTCGACAAATGAAATTAACTCCTGTAAAAAGTAACAGAAACAATGGTGATGATTTCAGAAAAAAATTGCGAAAAGAATATATTAATGACGGTAGATTTGTTTCAGATGGAAAAGGTCATGATGCTCATGCTATTAATAAAGTAGTAGAGCAATACGGATTACAAACTTCTGGAGATAATGCGAAAGAAAAAGGAACTCAGTATTATGAAAAATGCAATTAGTATTGATTTCCAAAAATAAAGATTATTTTCAAAATTCGTGCAGAAATAAGAGAAGCTATTTTATTATTCTTATTAAATAATCAAGAATATGATCACGCTCAAAGTGTTGCTGGAGTAAATTTTTGGAAAATCTTATAAAGATCAATATTTTGGTGTGGGATTAGGAGCTTCTGGACATTTTATTTTTTTTGTGGATGATTCTTATATTCAAAAATACAGGAAGTCTACCATTTAAGACAACAGAAATTTCTCAAAAAAAGTTCGTACAGATTATGAACAAAAAAAGTTATCAAACGCTTAAAAAGATCATTTAGCAACTTTACAATAATCGATTAAAAGTGGGCAATTGGAATTGCCTGCTTTTTTTGTAGATAAACTAAGCATGAATGATGCGTTTACATTTTTTTGATACATTTTTATTATATTTTTTTCTAGACAATTATACTTTTGAAGGTATATGATGAAAGAAATGACATCGGTGTCATAATTGTTTTTTTAATATCTCTAAAGATTTTACTAACTAAATTTGTGTTAGTTGGAATTTTTTTAACGATAGAATTAACTTATCTTATTGGAATTGGGGGTAGAAAGTATGAAAATAAGAAATATTTGTTCTATACAAGGAACAGCAATGGAAAATGAGGATGCCTTAGGGAATATTGAAAATTATTTTTTTGGATTATTGATGGGGCTACAGATTTATATGATTCAAAAAAAGTCCATTGGATATTCTGTTTCTGAGATAACTCATCTATTATCTGAAAAAAACTAAAAGTATATTGCAATGAAAAAGAATCTTTTAAAGACTATTTTTCAAAAATGCTATAAAGGAAGTTAGAAATATTATAGGTTTAAATGATTCCAATCATGAAGAATACTATAAATTACCAACATTTACCTTTTATTATTGCTAGATTGTCACGAAGAAAACTTGAATATTTAATCCTTGGTGATTGTGTCATGTTAGTAAATGATGAACAATTAACGGATCATAGAGTGGATCGATTATTTGATTTAGGAAAAAAATGAAATAGAGAATTCAAAAAGGTTTAAATGTATTAAATAAAAAAAGAAATTTTACAAAAAAATTAGAGGACTTGCTAATAAAGAGAAAGGTTATTGGATTGGTTCTTTAGATGATTCAAGTATTGAACATGCGCTATATGGAAATCTTGAAGTTACTGGAGATAAAATTGTTTTAATGAGTGATGGATTTTATGATTATTATTCTCAAAAATACTACTAAAAGTTTTGAGGAATTAATCGCAATGAGAAAAACAATCGACAGAACTTGATCCTATTTATGGGAAAAAAAGATGATGCAAGTATATTAGTTGTTGAATTGTAAGGTGATATTACAAAGGAAATTTTAATATATAAAGTTAAAGGAGAAAAATAATGCAACCATTAATTGACAAATTTGTAGAGAAAGTTATCAACTACGGAGTATATAGTTCAATGGATTATTCCTATGTTAAAAATAGGGTACTAGCTTTTAGTAGGAGAGGAAGGAATTGACACTTTTACAAAGGAAGAAGATATAAAAAGCCTAAAAAGATAGTTTAGTGGAAATAGCAGAAAAAAATGGAAAAGTTCATTCGACAGTTGAAGAAAAAAAGACTGTTTAGGTGCAGAGTTAATGAATTTTATTACTCCAATACCAAGTCTTATGAATGAAATTTTTTGGAATTCATACAAGGTATCTCCTCAAAAAGGCAATTGAAAATTTTTTTATCAAATAAGTAAGGATAATGATTATATTAAGTTATCCGCTATTTCAAAAAAATATTGCGTTCCAAGCAGAAACGAAGTATGGAAATCTTGAAATTACAATTAATTTATCTAAACCTGAAAAAGATCCTAAAACAATCGCAGCTGAAAAAAATTACTGAAACCATCAAATTATCCAAAAATGTCTTTTATGCATGGAAAATGAAGGTTATCAAGGACGAGTGAATTATCCAGCAAGAGCAAATCATAGAATTATAAGAATGAATCTTGGAGAAGAACTGTGGGGATTTCAATATTCTCCGTATTCATATTTTAATAAACATGCTATTTTTTTAATTCAGAACATGTTCCGATGGCAATTACTCCTAAGACATTTGAACAATTATTAGATATTATTGATATTATTCCAGGATATTTTTGTAGGATCAAATTCTGATCTTCCTATCTCTGGAGGTTCTATACTAAGTCATAATCATTATCAAGGTGGAAAATATGTATTCCCAATGGAAAAAGCAGATTATGACATAAATTTTTGAATTTACAGGTTTTGAAGATATAGAAGCTGGAATAGTTAATTGGCCAATGTCAGTTATTAGATTGCGTGGAAAAGATAAAAAGAGAATCATAGAATTATCATCGAAGATATTGGAGAAATGGAAAAATTATACAGATATTGAATTAGATATTATTGCAAGAACTGGTGATACTCCGCATCATACTGTTACTCCTATTGCTAGAAAAAGTTGATGGAAAGTATGAAATGGATATAGTTTTAAGAGATAATCATACATCTGAATTACATCCAGACGGCGTTTATCATCCTCATAAAGATGTTCATCATATAAAAAGAAAAATATTGGATTAATAGAAGTAATGGGGCTTGCAATTCTACCACCTCGCTTAAAAAAACTGAATTAGAAGAAGTAGAGAAATTTTTTTATTAAATAAACCAAATGAGATAAGTCAGTATCATTTAGATTGGGCTAAACAATTAAAAAGAGAAATATTCAAATATAGAAGAAAAAGAAGTTACTAAAAATTATTCAATATGAAGTAGGTCAAGTTTTTTTGCTAGAGTATTGGAAGATGCCGGTGTGTATAAAAAAATAACCAATCTGGTCGAGAAGGATTTAAGAGATTTATTGAAACAGTGGGAATTAATTAGAATAGCTTAAATATAAAAACTATAAATAAATTTCTAAAAAGAATTACGTCAAAATTTGGCGTAATTTTTTTGTAAAAAAATAAATGAAAGCGGTTGACAATAAAAACGTTTGCAAAGTATAATGAACTCATCGGGTTGACACCGGTGTCAAAAAAACAAGATAACAAAGGAAGAAGTTTATGAAAAATCTTACTAAAATAAAATTTAAAGAAAATGGTGAATTTAACCATTTTCCAGGAAATACTGTAGTTGCAAATTTATACAGTAAACCAGACTTGATGGAAGTAGTTGATATTATTCAATCTCGCTATAGAGAGTTACCATTTATTGATAAATTTACTCTAACACCTAGAGAATCAATTCATATGACAGTGATTGAGTTACTTTGTCATGAGAATCGTGAACCAGAATTTTGGAGTAGCCACTTATCATTAGATACTCCATTACAGGAAATTCATGATTATTTTGCAAAAACAATTAGAAATATTTCCATTATTGAATGAAAAACATTCATATGAGAGTAACTGAAATGGGAAATCAAAAATATTTTAGTGGAACCTGCTGATGAAGAATCTGCTAAAAAGATTAGAAGAAATACGTACATATGTTTTCAGAAAAAAAGCAGGAGTACGTTTCCCTAATCATAATCGATATCAATTTCATATCTCAATTGGATATTTACGAGTTCCGTTAACTGAAGAAGAAGATAAGGAATTTAAAAAGTAAAAGAAGAATTAACAAAAGTATTACTAGAGAAAGTACCTGTAATTACTGTAAATCGCATTGATTATACAGTGTTTGAAGATATGAGACAATTTGTTCCATATCATGAAAAAAATTTGGGAAATAAAAAAATTAACATAAAAGGAGTTTTATTATGAAAACTAAGAAATTTTTTATCAAAATTATTAACAACAGTATTTACAGCAACAGCTTTTAGCAGCTTGTTCAAGTAGTACAAATCCTTCTTCTAATTCTAACTCAGGAGCTGATGAAAAAGCAGATAAAAAGTCAAGAATTAGTAATCTATTCTAACTCGGTATCAAACGGTCGTGGGGACTGGTTAACAGCTCAAGCTAAGGAAGCAGGATTTAATATCCGTATGGTTGATATTGCCGGCGCACAACTTGCAGATCGTGTTATTGCAGAAAAATAATTCAGTTGCTGATATGGTATTTGGGATTGGAGCTGTAGATTCAAATAAATTACGAGATGCAAAATTATTAGAACAATTTAAACCTGATTGGTTTGATAAAATTGATTCATCATTAGCAGATAAAGATGGCTTTTTATAATCCAGTGATTGTTCAACCATTAGTATTAGTTGGAAATCCTGAAGCGAAAGAAATGCCAAAAGATTGGACAGAGTTAGCAAGTAAATATAAAGGTCAATATTCAATTTATGGATTAACAGGTGGTACTGGACGTCGATTTATGCAAGTATTTTAGTTCGTTATCTTGATGAAAAAGGAGATTTAGGTGTATCAGAAAAAGGTTGGAATGTTGCAAAAAGATTATTTTTGCAAATGCATATACACTTCAAAAAGGTGAGAGTACAGTCGTAAAAGTTTTAGATAAAGAAAGTCCTGTTCAATATGGTATGATTTGGGGCTCAGGAGCATTAGTAGGGCAAAAAGAACAAAATGTCGAATTCAAAGTAATGACACCAGATGTAGGTGTTCCATTTGTAACAGAACAAACAATGGTATTAAATACTAGTAAGAAAAAAAGCACTTGCTAAAGAATTTATTAATTGGTTTGGTCAAGCTAAAAATTCAAGCTGAATATAGTAAAAACTTTGGTTCTATTCCTGCAAAATAAAGATGCAGTAGCTGAATTACCAGAAGATACTAAGAAATTTGTTGGACAACTTAAACCACAAACTATTGACTGGGAAGTTGTTGGAAAATACTTAGATCAATGGGTTGAAAAAGCAGAATTAGAATACGTTAAATAATTTGATAAATGGTATCAAGAGTCTCGCAGGGTCTATACTCTATTGGATAGAAAGAGCCTTTGCGAGACTTTTTGAAAATAGATGAAGGAGAAAATATTATGATTAAATTTGAAAATATTCAAATTAAGTATGGAGATTTTTATTGCAATTGATAATCTTAATCTTGAAATTAATGAAGGCGAATTTTTTTACTTTTTTTAGGACCATCAGGTTGTGGGAAATCAACAACTCTAAGAGCTTTAGTAGGATTTCTTGATCCTTCTCAAGGACGAATTGAAGTAAATGGAAAAGATGTTACTAAATTAGAACCAGAAAAACGTGGGATTGGAATTGTGTTTCAATCTTATGCTTTATTTCCAACAATGACAGTTTTTGACAATATTGCTTTTGGATTAAAAGTAAAAAAAGTTGCTCCAGATGTAATTAAAGCGAAAGTTGCAGCAGTAGCTGCAAAAATTAAAATTTCTGATAAGCAATTACAACGTAATGTGTCAGAATTATCTGGTGGTCAACAACAGCGTGTAGCGTTAGCTCGTGCATTAGTGTTAGAACCTAAAAATTCTTTTGTTTAGATGAACCTCTTTCAAATCTAGATGCAAAATTACGTGTTGATTTAAGAAAAGAATTAAAAACGCCTGCAAAAAGATTTAGGTATTACAACATTATATGTTACACATGACCAAGAGGAAGCTTTAACATTATCAGATAGAATTGCTGTATTTAATAATGGTTTTATTGAACAAGTGGGGACACCACCTGAAATTTATCACCAATCTAAAAACAGAGTTTGTATGTGATTTTATTGGAGATATTAATGTCTTAACTGAAGAAACGGTTCATGATATTTTATCTAAAAAAATCCATCAGTAAACTTAGAAGATAAGAAAGGATATATTCGTCTAGAGAAAATTCGTTTTAAACGTGAAACAGAAGAAGATATCTTATTAAATGGCACAATTATCGATACAGAATTTTCTGGTGTAAACGTTCGATATACGATACAAGTGTCTGAAAATCAAATTGTCAATGTGACTCGTATTGATAGTCAATTTGCAATTAAATCTGTGGGGGAAAATGTAGAATTATATATTACACCTTCAGATATTGTTCAATATTAGGGAGGAATAGTATGCGTAAGAAGTTAAATTGGAAAGATTGGCTCATTCGGTTGGGGGTTAGTCTGGTTTCTAGTAACGTTTATTATTTACCCGAACTTTGATTTAGTAGTGAATGTATTTGTTAAAGATGGACATTTTTTTCTCTAAATGCAGTTGAGCGTGTTTTAAAAATCTCAAAGAGCTCTACAAAAGTATTATGAACAGTTTTTAAATTAGCTTTTTCATTGATTATTACAGTAAACGTTGTAGGAGTACTTTTGTGTACTATTTACTGAATACTTTGATATTAAAGAGGCTAAAAATCTTAAAAATTAGGATACATGACTTCATTGATTTATGGTGGGGTTGTTCTTGCGACAGGTTATAAATTTGTATATGGACCTTATGGAATGATTACAAGAGTTTTGCAAAAACTTTATTCCTTCACTTGATCCCTAACTGGTTTTATTGGATATGGAGCAGTATTGTTTATTATGACTTTCTCAGGAACTGCAAATCATACATTGTTTTTTAACGAATACGATTAGAAGTGTAGATTATCATACAATTGAAGCTGCGCGAAATATGGGAGCAAAACCTTTTTACAGTGTTTAGAAAAGTAGTTTTACCTACTTTAACACCTACCTTATTCGCATTAACTATTATGATTTTTCCTTAGTGGATTATCTGCAGTTGCAGCACCGATGATTGTTGGAGGAAAACAATTCCAAACCATTAACCCAATGATTATTACATTTGCAGGTATGGGTAATTCTCGTGATTTAGCTGCTTTTACTTGCGATTGTTTTAGGGATTGCTACCACAATTTTATTAACTATCATGAATAAAATTGAAAAAGGCGGAAATTATATTTCTATTTCTAAAACAAAAGCACCTTTTGAAAAAGCAAAAAGATTTCTTCAAAACCATGGAATATTATTGCACATATTGTTGCATATGCATTATTTACAGTTTTCTTATTACCTTTAGTTTTTTTATTATTTTTATATTCATTTACAGATCCAGTAGCGATTCAAACAGGACATTTATCATTGTCTAACTTTACTTTAGAAAACTATTATCAATTCTTCAGTAATAGTGTTGCTTTTTTTCACCATTCTTAGTCAGCTTTATTTATGCAATTCTTGCTGCTACTACAGCAACAGTTCTTGCAGTGGTCTTTTGCAAGAGTGGTTAGAAAACATAAATCTCGCTTTGATTTCTTGTTTGAATATGGTGCATTACTTCCTTGGTTATTACCAAGTACCTTATTAGCAATTAGTTTACTTTTTACATTTAATCAACCACAACCACTTGTTTTAAATAAAATTTTGGTTGGAACTTTTTGTAATGTTATTAATTGCATATATTATTGTAAAAATTCCATTTTTCATATCGTATGGTTCGAGCTATTTTTATTTAGCGTTGATGATGAAATGGAAGATGCAGCTCTGTAGTATGGGAGCATCACCATTTTTATACAATGATGAAAGTTATTATTCCATTTATTTTTACCAGTAGTTCTTTCAATCATTGCCCTTAACTTTAATTCGTTATTAACAGACTTCGATTTATCTGTATTCTTGTATCATCCATTGGCTCAGCCACTAGGAATTACTATTCGTTCAGCAGGGGACGAAACAGCAACTTCAAATGCACAAGCTCTTGTCTTTGTATATACGATTGTATTAATGATTATTTCTTCAACAGTACTATACTTTACACAAAGACAAAAGTAAAACAACTAGGAAGTAATTATGACAGCCTTAACAAATATTGAAATAGTAATACGAATAGTTTTGTCACTAGTAGCAGGAAGTCTAATTGGTATGGAAAGAGGAGGAAAATCTCAGCCAGCAGGGATACGACACACAGCGTTGTTTGTGTTGCAGCTTGTCTAATAATGATGACAAATGAATTTGTTTCATATAAGTTTGGTACGGGAGATCCCTACACGATTAGGCGCTCAGGTAGTATCAGGAGTAGGTTTTTAGGGGCAGGAACAATTCTTATAAAAGGAAAACAAAAATTACAGGATTAACCACTGCTGCAGGAATTTTGGGGAGCTGCGGGTATTGGATTAGCGATAGGAGTAGGTTTTTACGAGGGCGCAATATTAACGGCTATTTCTATTTGAGGGTATTATTTCAATGTTTCAACCATTGAAGATATATTTACAAAAAAACGTTCAAAAAAATTATTGAATTGTATATAGTGGTAAATTCAACAGAAGCCTATAATCGTGTATTAGTATATTGTGCTGAAAAACATATTCGTGTTACAGATTCAAGAACAGCTTTTGGCGAAGTGAATCAAAGTCGAATTCAATATTTTTAATGTACCTGAAAAAAAGAAAATAGCGTCCTTTATTACTTTAGAACTTCCTGGGAAATTTGAACATCTTCGTTTAATGGAAGAATTGTCAGATATTGTTGGAGTTATTTACTTAGAAGAAACTAGTTAATCGCAAGATAAAAAGGCGAGGGTAACCTTGCCTTTTTTATCATAAAATGACTTGTTTGAAGTAAAAATCTAGTTAGTAAAAATATGAAAATATAAATTGTATGTTAGGATTATATTTGATAGAATGATAGGGCAAATTACTTTGAAAAATTTAGATTATTTTGAGGACTAAAAATGAAAAAAATAACAAGAAGATTACTATTTATGATATTGCACGAATATCAGGGTATCCCCAAAGACTGTTTCAAGAGTTATTAATGGGGGAGAAAGAGTTAAACCTGAAACCTATCAAGCTGTAATGAAAGTAATAGATGAATTATCATATGTTCCAAATGCTTATGCTCAAAATTTAACGAAAAAGAAACCATTAATATTTTAATATCTGTGAAAAAAATGGAATCATTCCCTTTAATTTGGTTTCAAACTTTACTAGATAAGGTATTGCAGACATGTAAAGAAGTAGGAGTTAATGCAATTGTTGAGTATTTTGGAGAAGGAGACTCTATTAAAGATTCTATTATTTCCAGTACAGGTAGTTTAGTTGATGGTGTAATTGTTTTTTTATGAAGGAAAAGATGATAGTCGAATTCAATATTTGAAAAAGAATAATATGCCATTTATTGTATTTGGAGAGTCTCACACAGATGGTGTTATTTATGTTTCAAATAACGATTTTTAAAGCAGGATATGATTTAATGGAAGCTGTTGAAGAAAAAGGCTTTAAAAAGATGTGGTTATTAATGGGTGGACCATCTCTTGTTAATAAAAAAATCGTGAAAATGGTGTTAGAGAGTTTGTAAAGGAAAAGAGATATGATATTGATTTAGAAGTTACATATGGCTTATTTACAATTGAATCTGTATATGATTATGTAAAAGAGCATTTATCAACTTCTAATATTCCGGATATTATTTTTGTTTCTGGAGATGAAAAAGTTCAAGGTGTTATTAGAGGATGTTATGAAAAAGGGATCTTGATTCCTGATCAACTGACAATTGTTGGTTTTTGATAATATACCAATAGCTAAATATTATACTCCCGCATTATCAACTATCGCTCCAAATTATACAGAATTAGCTAAAGAAATGATTGAAGGTGTTTTAGCAATTATAAATGGTGAACAAAGAGAGTCAGTTGAAGTTTCCGCAAGTTTAATAAGACGGCAAACTTTTTAAGCATATTTGAAATTTGAAAATGTAAATTTTAACCTATTATAAAAAAATTAAAGAATTATGTAATGTTATTGATATTAGAAAAAAATTCTAATGGTATATACCTTGACAAATTAGTTCAAGGTGTATATTATGAAAAGAAAAATGACAGTGGTGTCATTTTTATAACTTTTCAAAGAATAGTTATAAAAATAGGAAACAAATAATATAAATTTGGAGGTTACCATGGAAAAAGTATATTTATAATGAAAACAAGCAGTATTCGTAGATTAAAAAAATTGGGGCATGCTTATTTTTTTGTTAGCGTTTTCTTTCGTAGGAACTCATTTAGTGTTAGCGGAGGAAGTAAATCCAAATGCTAAATTAGTAACTGAGGAAAAGATAAGTTCAACGGTGGAAGCAATACAACCTGTAAACGGAAAAAAATTTTTAAGTAATACAGAGATTTCTCAATTTGCGAAAGATTTTATAAACGTTAAAGAATTTGGAGCAGTTGGAGATGGGATAACAGATGACCAAGAAGCTATTCAAAAAGGCTATTGATGCTGCAACACAAGGGTTAGGTGGAGGAAAACTATATTTTCCAGAAGGAACATATCTTGTTAAAAATTATTCAGTTAAAAAGTAATATAGATATTCGTTTTGGATGATAAGGCGACTATATTAAATGAAATCAATTTTAAAGATCGTCCATCAATTGTATTTATGACTGGTCCATTTATTAATGGTGGGGATAAAAATCTTTTGGGAACCGACAGAGAATATTAGTTTTTTTCTGGTGGTACAATTGATATGAATGGTGTATTAAACGAAGAAGGTAGTAAACCAAAGAATTTACCTTTAATAAATTCTTCTGGCGGGTTTGCAATTGGAAACAGTACTAATGTTACAATTCGAAATGTAACTTTTTAAAGATAGTTTTCAGGGCATGCTATTCAAATTGCAGGTTCGAAAAACGTTTTTAGTAGATCAATCACGTTTCTTAGGGCAGGCATTACCTAAGACAATAAAAAGATAATGCAATGATTACGAAGGAGTCTATTCAAATTGAACCAATGACAAGGAAAGGGTTTCCTTTACGCATTAAAATGAAACAGGTGTAAAGTCTGAAAATGTGACTATTCAAAATTCATATTTTTGGAAAGAGTGAAAAGTCCGGTGAATTAGTAACAGCAATAGGTACACATTATCAAGCGATTACCACACAAAATCCTTCTAATATCAAAATTCTGAATAATCATTTTGATAATATGATTTATGCTGGAATTCGTTTTACAGGATTTACTGATATTTTTAATTAAAGGAAATCGTTTTGATAAGAAGAATAAGAAAGAAAGTGTAATATATCGAGAAAACGGAGCAGCTTTTAGTAAATGCTTTTAGTTATAAAAATGATAAAGATATACTTGATTTAAAACAAGAAGGTAGATATTACAGAAAAATGAATTCAATATTTCTGATAATAATACGATAGCAATACGAGTTGCAAAAGATAATGCAGAATATCTTGGGAAAGTAACAGATATTGCTGTGACTAAAAAAATATAATTAAAAAAATACTTCAGAAGAATCTAAACAACCAAATATTGAATTATTAAGAATTAGTAATAATTTAACAGTTTCTGATAATCAGATTTTTGGTGGAGATAAGGGAATTATAATTGAGGACTCAACAGGTCAAATAATGGTTTTTAAATAATAGGTTCTATAATTTGAAGAGTGATTTCATTTCCTTTATCAAATCTACTGAAAATGGTAAAGAATCTGTTATTAATGATAGTATTGGTGATTTTAATCTTGTAACGGAGAATGGAGTATATAAAATTTTAAAAATACATTAAGTATTAGTAATGAAAAATTAGGCAATTCAATTTTTAGATGGTTTAGAAAAATGAAGAAATAAACACATATGAATCTAAATCAATTAAAAAAATACAGTAGCAAATTCAAATGTAGTATTAGATAAAGTACAAGTAGGATGGAAACAACTTGAAGGAAATGGTACTACTTTTGATACGTTGGGTAAGATAGTGAAAGGTTGATTCAAGCAGATAATTGGTATTATCTAGATAAAAAAACGGTGTAATGCAAACTGGATGGCAGTATATTAATGATAAATGGTATTACCTAAATTCTTCAGGAGCAATGGAGACTGCTTGGTTGTTAGATGATAGTAAATGGTATTTTTTAGATGAAACGGGAGCAATGTCAATAGGATGGGTTCAAGTTGGAAAAATATTGGTATTACATGAATAAATCAGGAGAAATGTTAACAGGATGGCAAACAAGTAGGTGGTAAATGGTACTACTTAAATTCATTAGGAAAAATTGTTAATAAACACAATTACTCCAGATGGTTACTATGTTAATGATAATGGTGAATGGATTTGATTACTGAATAAAATAGGATTTTTGAATTAACTTTATTGAAGGAATTAAGCAATGTTAGGTTGCTTGATTCCTATTTTAGTTGTGGAGTAAATCTTTTAGATATTAATAGAATTCTATCTATCGTAAATTCTTGATTATTCATACTAAAAATATGCTATCCTAACAAACGTACATAAAAAAAGAATTACTACGATTTAGAAAAAGGAAGGAGTTAGTATGAGTTACGTTTCAGTTGAGAATTTATCATTTTCGTATGATAATGAGCCCGTTTTTAGAAAAAACATTAGTTTCACTGTTGAACCGGGAGAGTTTGTCATATTAACAGGTGAAAAATGGTGCGGCAAAATCCACTTTATTAAAAAAATATTTTTAGGATTATTAACTCAAAGCACGGAAAAGCAACAATCGCAAACCGTTAATACACAAGGAGAAACTTTATCGATTGGGTATGCACCACAACAAATTTCTTCTTTTTAATGTGGGATTTCCTTCAATCGTTTATGAATTAGTTGCTTCAGGTCGTTACCAACAAGGTCGTTGGTTCCAACGATTAGATAAAGAAGACCATGAACATATTGAAAGAGCCTTAAAATCTGTTGGAATGTGGGATGAACGCCATAAACGTATTGGCGAGTTGTCGGGTGGTCAAAAACAAAGAATCTGTTTAGCGCGTATTTTTGCGACAGATCCAGACTTATTTGTGTTAGATGAACCGACAGCAGGAATGGATAAAAACAAGTAGAGAGCGTTTCTATCATCTTTTACATCACAGTTGTGCCCATCATGGAAAAAGCGATTTTAATGGTGACGCATGAAGAAGAAGATTTGGAACATTATGTGGATAAACATATTCATTTGATGAGAAAGGAGGATTCTCCATGGAGATGTTTTTTTCTATGGTTTCATGCAAAGAGCATTCATCACAGGATTAGCAATGGCGATGATTACGCCGATTTTGGGATTGTTTTTAATTTTTAAGAAGGCAGTCATTATTGGCAGATACCTTATCGCATGTTTCCTTAGTGGGTGTTTCTCTAGGCTTATTATTAGGCTACAATCCTACCTTTATGACATTAGTAGTGGTAGTTTTAGCGGCTATTGTATTAGAAGTAATTGGAAAAATATTTTTAAAGGTTATTCAGAAGTGACCGTTGCGATATTAATGTCCGGCGGGATGGCGATTGCCTTAATTTTAATGAATTTTTCAAAAAGGTCGTTCAACGATTAGTGTGGATCAATTTTTTTATTTGGTTCCATTGTGACGATTACACAACAACAAATGTGGTTGATGATTGCTTTTAGCGGTTATTGTCGTCGTGTTATATTTAATTTTTAGACGACCATTATATGTTTTATCATTTGATGAAGATACTGCTTATACGGCAGGATTACCTGTTCGTTTGATGACACAAGTTTTCACGATTATTACAGGGGTAGTCATTTCAGTGATGATGCCAATTGCTGGAGCTTTATTAGTTTCAGCGGTTATTGTATTACCAGCCTCTATCGCGATTCGTTTAACGAGAAGTTTTTACAGGCGTGATTGTGTCAGGTATTTTTAATTAGTATTTTTTTGGTATTTTTTTACTGGTTTAAGTATGTCTTATGAATTTGATACACCACCAGGTGCTACGATTACCTGTGTATTTTTTTAATTATTTTTAGTCATTAGTTTATTTGGTACGATAATTAAAAAAATCAATTGAAGAAATAAGGAAGAAGTCTCGGAAAGTTTGTCTAACAGATTTTTTTCGAGATTTTTAATCTTTTATAGAATGTTGACAGGTAGAGGAAAAGCAGAGTATAGTGACTGTACGAAGAAATTGGAGGATTAAAATGTTAGGTGAAATCTTTTCAAGTATGTCAACGATTGTCATCATGATTAGTTTAGGATATGTATTACAAATAAAGGGATGGTTTGATAAAAATTTTTTTCAGCCAGTATTGCTTCTCTTATTATTAAAATTGCATTACCTGCTTCGATTATGATTTCTGTTTTAAGATTTATTTCAAGGGAAAAAAATGATTGAATTTGTAGGAAGTTTAGGAATTCCACTTTTGAGTGTCGTCGTTGGATATTTTGTTGCTTGGATCATTGTTCAAGTATTTCGTATTCCTAATGAACGTAAGGCGACGGTGATGAATACGATTGTTAATGCGAATACGATTTTTTATGGGACTACCGTTAAATTTATCTTTATTTGGTGAAGAGGCGATGCCTTATTTTTTTAGTATATTATGTAGTGAATACTTTATCGACTTTTACAGTGGGAACCTATTTGTTTGCTTATTATAATCAGCAGCATGTTGGAAAAAGGAATTCAATGGAGTCGGATTTTCTCACCACCTTTAATCGTTTTTTTAGGTAGTATGATTTGGGTATGGTTTGGATGGACACTTCCTGAATTTTTGAATGATTCTCTGATTTATATAGGTAGTTTGGTAACTCCGTTATCGTTAATGTATATTGGAATTCATTTGGCACAAGTGGGGCTGCATTCGTTGACATTCGATGGTGATATGCGTTTAGCGATTGTTGGTCGTTTTGTATTGTTTCCAGCGATTCTTTTAACAATCCAAGTGGGAGTGATGCAGTTCTTTTCAATCGAATTACCAATGAAATTACAAGAAACGTTCTTCCTTCAATCAACGATTCCTACTTTGGTAATTATGCCGTTATTGGCAACGGAGGAAAATGCGGACATTGATTTTGCGACATCAGCTGTTACGATTACCACTTTATTCTATATCGTGATTTTTACCCGTATGGATGATGCTATTTTCGATTGCGTTCCAGTCGTAAATTTAATAACGTAATAACGTAAGCAAAAATAACAGAAAAACTTCCTTGAATAGCAAGGTCGCCAGCAGCCCTCGCAATGCGAGTCTCATGGCTAAAAATTCGAGCCTCGGTCTCGATTTTTTCCCTTGTAAAATAAGCCAAAGTGGCTTATTTTACTGCTGCTATTCAAAGGGAGTTCTTCTTTTATTTTTTTGCTAGATATAAACGACACCTTTTTTATAAAAAGAAAAAGAAGAGAAAAACCACAGAGTTATTACAAATAAAGTAGAGGAGGCTAAAGAAAAATGGTACTATCAAATGGTAAGATGGCAAAAATACTGTTATTGATGGATATCAATTAAATGAAAATGGTGAATGGGTTTAATCCATTTATCTACTGTAAAGAAAAATAACAGAACAAACTTTCCTTAATAGCAAAAGTAAAATGAGCTACTTCGGTGGCTTATTTTACAGGGAGAATTCGAGACTAAGGCTCGAATTTTTAGCCATGAGACTCGCAAAGCGAGGCTGCTGGCGACCTTGCTATTCAAGGAAAGTTTTTTTCTGTTATTTTTGAGTTAATGGTTAATTCTTAATGTTTTTATTAATGTGTTTCTTCTAAAAAAATGTATGTGTATCGAAGAAGTTGCCGAGTTCGGCTTTGATATGTTGGTTTTTCAGTGTTGATTTCTGTAATACGAATAATAGAAGAATAATCTTGTAATTGATGTCCAGAGACTCCTGATTCACAGAAGACTACGGCTCCGACTGCATGAGAATCAAATTCTTGGATAAGACTTCTCATCCCGTTAATGGTACCACCGGCTTTTAGAAAGTCATCGACAATCAGTACATTTGATCCACTTGGGAGAGTACGTTTAGATAATTCCATTTTTTCAACACGAGAAGATGAACCAGATACGTAATTAATACTTACAGTGGCTCCTTCTGTAATTTTTCGAATCACGACGAACAATCACAAATGGAACATTTAAATAATTGGCAACTGTTTGAGCAATCGGTACTCCCTTAGTTGCTACAGTCATAATGACATCGACTTTTTGGTCTTCGTAGGCAGAAGCAATCATTTTTCCTAAGTGATGAAGAACGTCTGGTTTTCCAAGTAAATCAGATAAGTAAATATATCCACCAGGAAGTAGACGAGTGGAGTCATTCATCTGGTCACAAATTTTTTTGTGCTGCTTCTAATGCTTGTTCTTTTTTTAATTTTTTTGGAGTAAAAAAATCACGCCTCCTGCAGCTCCAGGAAGTGTATTAACAACACCAATTCCTTTGAATTTCAAAGGTGCGTTTAATAATGGCAATATCTTCACTGATGGAAGACTTTTGCAGATTGGTATAAATCTGTAAAACTTGTTAATGAAATCAATGTGTGAGGATTATCGAGTAATCGTTGTGTCATATCGATTAAACGTTCGCTTCTCTTTAATTTCATTTGTTAGCCTCCTTTAATTTGAATCAAAGCTTATAAGATAGCTCTGGCTGAAGTTTGCTCCAGTAAAACTATTATACAGAAATTTACGAAAATTACAACAAAAAAATAAGGCGAACATTCGTTAAAAATCGATTTTTTTCTTTTTAAAATTATCGTTAATAATCGTGTTTTTGTGAAGAGTTTCTTTATGTTATAGAGTAAATAAAACCCAAAGGAGTGAAAAATCTCCTTTGGGTTTTCGTTCTATTGTTGTTCTTTGAATTAGTTCTCCGTATTTAATACGTGAGTTTCTACGGCTACTGCAACACCGTCTTCATCATTTGTTGTTGTAATGAAGTTTGCGAGTTTTTTTAATTTCATCAATCGCATTTCCCATGGCAACGCCCATACCTGCATATTCAATCATATCTCTATCGTTTCCTTGGTCTCCGATACACATTACTTCGCTAGCATCTAGTCCTAATAGTTCTGCTAGTTTAGCGACAGCGTGTCCTTTACTTGCTTGAGGGTGTAGGGACTTCTAAGTAAACAGGCATACTACGAACGATATTATGGTTTTCTTTGAATGAGTCACTTAAATTTGGAATCAGATTTTCTAAAATTTCTGGTTCATCTACGAACATCATTTTTGAAAAAGTAGCATTTGGGTCAAATTGATTTAGTGGTTGTTGTACAATTGGCATTCCAACAAGGTCACGTTCCATATAAGAGTATTTTTCCAATATCTGGTGTAGTCACATAAATATTTTTTTCATCGATTGCGTGGTAGTGAACGCCATATTGTTGATGATAATCATCCATTAGTTTTAAGTCATCCATTGTCATTCCAAAGCGTACTAAACTTTCCCCTGTTCCTGTTTTTTGAACAAGTGAACCGTTATAAGTAATAACAAAATCACGATCATTGATTAAGTTTAATTCGTTTAAATATCCTTGAACGCCAGGAAGAGGACGCCCTGTACAAAGAACAACATAGACACCTTGTTCTTTTTGCTTTTTGTTAATGCAGCATGCACACGAGGAGTAATTTCGTGTTTTGAGTTAATCAAAGTTCCATCAATATCAATGGCAATTAATTTAATCATAGTTAGTCTCCTTTATTTTTGTATCGTTATTATTATAGCATATTTTTTTCTCTGAGTAAAAAAGCACAAAAAGACTTTCCTTTGTAGCTGAATCCTATGCTGAGGCTTTGCTAGTTTAGAAAAGTCTTTTTAACACTATTTCATTTGATTTGAGTAGACATCAAGTTTTGAAGCTAAAGCTTGGAATTCTTGATAATCTTCGCTAAATAATTCGGATGTTCCTTCTGCAAACATTTCTCTTGGGAAGTATAAGCGTTCATCTCCACGGACTCTTCCTGAAATAGCAGATACAATCGAGCTGACAATAGATAATTCGACCATATTTCCATTTCGTTCCATTAATTCAATTTGAGTTCTTGGTTTCACTGAATCTGGACGATAGAAATCATATGGTAAATCATAACTATTATTAATCGCAGTATAATACTCGGTATTATAACCAACATTTTTGTACTAGTTCTTTCATACGTTCAATTGTTGCCACGTCATTGACAGGGTTAAATGGCACGGATTTAAATGGTCTACGATTAATAAAACGATCGGCTAAATCACTTAAAAATCGCATCGTCTTCAATTTGCCAATGAGCAAAATAAGTGTTTAATACACTGTCGTCTAGACGAAGGTAATCTTCTAATGTCCAATTTTTTCAAAAAAATGGTTTTTAAGAAAGAGGCGGTATATTTTAATGGATTAGTCGTTGAATGATAACATTCAGTAGCACGTTTTAATAAGTGATTTAACACTACTTCCATACCTCTTGATACTGGATGGAAATAAACTTGCATATACATTTGATAACGGCTAACGACATAATCTTCTACGGCATGCATTCCTGAGAAGTTAAAGGCAATCCCACCTTTATAAGGACGAATCACACGTAAAAATACGAGTTAAATCAAAGGTTCCATAATTTACTCCTGTGAAATAAGCATCTCGTAGTAAGTAATCCATACGGTCAGCATCAATTTGACTAGAAATTAATTGAACGACTTGTGGATTTGGATGTTTCTTTTGAATGACACTGGCTACTTCTTCTGGGAAAGTAGGAGAGACCGTTTTTAAAATTTTTGTTCACTTCAGTGTCTGGTGACAAAATAATATCAATTGTAATTTGTTCATGGTTTGTATCGAAAATTTTCTCAAAAGCATGAGAATAAGGGCCATGTCCGATATCATGTAAAAGAGCGGCACATAGGACAACAAGTCGGTTAGAGTCATCCCATAATCCATCTTCTGGGGTTGTAGAAGGATAGTTACGAACAAATTTGTCGCAAAATTCTTCTAGCAATTTCATAGACGCCTAATGAATGAGAAAAAGCGGGAATGTTCGGCTGTATGGAAGGTGAACATAGAAGCGCCAGTTTGTTTAATTCGGCGTAATCGTTGCATTTCTCGGCTATTAATTAAGTCTAAAAATCACACGGTGTTGAATGTGAATGTAATCATGAACAGGGTCACGTAATACTTTTTTTCACGGGATAGTTCTTCAATATACATCAATCTTTTTCCTCCTTATATTGTCTGGAATTACCGTTAAACTTTTTCGAAGGTTTAAACGATCCATGGCTTTTTTTGATAACTTGCTTCAGTTGCAAAAATTAATTTCTGACTCTAATAATTCACATTGCCCATCTAATAGAGCGGTTAAAATACGTTCTTTGACTTCTTGAACCGTTAGTGTTAAGTCTAATAATTGAGATAAATTCGCCATACTGTTTGCGTTAACTGTTGGATAATGCCAACGAGTTTCTTCTCCCTTAATACTTTCTTCATAAAAATCATGGATTAAGTTTCCACGTTCTTCTTGATTTCCATTAATGCTAAGATAAATAGAGACACAAATGGAATTTTTTTGAAACGTCTTTGCGCAATTCCAGCGAATTTCTTCCCTTGGATACTTAAATCATAGTCTCCTGGGCAATAGGAATCACTCACTTCAAAGGCTTGGATTTCTTTTTTTCTCCAATAGCTTCTGGAAAGGCACGTGTGATGAGTTCTTGCATCCATTCATAGACTTGAGTAATCGTTGCATTTTGTCTAGAAAATAATAAACTAATATTTAAAACGCCTGAGTTACTAACAACGGCTAAGCCTCCAGCATGACGAACAACTGGTGTGTAGTTTCGTTGTTTTTAATAAAGCAACTCCTTCTTCTAAATAGGGTGTTTTTAGTATCTGTCATTCCTAAAAATCACTGTATCTTCCATTTCCCAAAAAAATGTAGATAAGTTTCCGATGGAAATTGCACGAGATGATGTAAGATGGATTCATCCACTGCAAATGGAACAAAAATAATCTTGCATTTGTTCTGATGAAGAGACAATCGTTTCTAGTAATTGAATTTGTTGATTTGTAATAGGTGTTTGTGTCATAAAAAAATCCTTTTCCAATAAATTAGGAATACACTTACATTATAGCAAAAAAACGTGTATTCAGGCATATAGAAGCGATTTTTTTGCCAAATTATTAAAGAATTTTTCAAGATTTTTAAAGAAATGGTGGAGTTTTTTTCTTAGAGATTGAGTAGGATAAAGTTGAAAATAATACGAAAAGAGGGATTTTTTTATGAAAATTTTTAGTCGTAGATGACGATCGCGAGATTGTTGAATTATTATCCATTTATTTAAGAAATGAAAAGTTTGAAATTGTAAAAAGCATATGATGGAAAAACAAGCATTAGAAAAAAATTCAAGCTTATCCAGATATTGATATGGTGATTTTTAGATATTATGATGCCACGGTTAGATGGGATTTCTGTTGTGCATGAAATTCGCAAAAACGAATGATACTTTACCGATTTTTATTATTAAGTGCCAAATCAACAGATATTGATAAAATTCAAGGATTAACAAATGGGGCAGATGATTATGTAACGAAACCTTTTAATCCATTAGAAGTCATTGCACGTGTAAAATCATTATTACGTAGAACTTCAGCTTTAACAAAAAGAAAGTGAAAGTGCTGAAGAAATTACGATTGGTCCATTATTAATTAATAAAGGTTCTCATCAAGTAACAACATTAGATGGCTTAGAAATTCAATTAACTGTGTTAGAGTTTGGAATTTTATTCTTACTAGCAAGTCACCCTAATAAAGTATTTAGTGTAGATGAAATTTTTTTGAAACGGTATGGCAACAAGAAAGTATTGTCTCTACTAAAACTGTAATGGTTCACGTCAGTCATTTACGTGACAAGATTGCTGAAGCAACAGGTGGAGATAAAGTTATTGAAACCGTATGGGGAGTTGGCTATAAAATTGAAAGTAAATAGGAGATTTTTTTCCAAAAAAAAGGCAGATAGAGAGGAAAAAGCCTGCTGCCCTTTTTAAAATTAACAGCCCGGGAAATTAGTGAATTATTTTTTTAGAAGGTGTGATTACACTCTGTATTGTCTTTGTCTTATATTTAGGAGCATTAGTATTGTTGAATCAAATGTTAGATGCGCCTGGATACTTTGTAGACGGCAGTCGTTCGATTCGTCAAGCATGGAATGTTAATTCTGGTGAAATTCAATTATAAAAAAACATTTTTTTCTATTAGTTCGATTATTTTTTTGCGATTGTATTTACTTATTGGCGTTTAATTCGCCGTTATCATCAAATGCAATTGTCTCATGTTTTAGAGGAATTACATTTAATTGCGCAAGGAGATTATGATCGAAGAATTCCTTTCCAATTAGCAGGAGATATGGGAAAAGTAGTGACGAGTATTAACCGTTTAGTAGATTCAACCGTAAGCGCCATGGAAGATGAACGGATGATTGAAAAAAATCAAAAGATGAATTGATTACAAATGTTTCTCATGATATTCGTACCCCTTTAACGTCTATTATTGGGTATTTAGGATTAGTCATTAATGGAAAACCTAAAACACCTGAAGAAACAAAGCGTTATGCAGAAATTGCGTATCATAAAGCGCAACAAATGAAGGCATTAGTAGATGATTTATTCGAATATACAACGACAAGTCCAAATGGAGCACCATTGCGATTGAATGATATTCCAGTAGCGAATTTCTTAGAACAAGTAGCAGCCGATTTTTGAATTAGAAGCACAAAAACGTCAAAATGACAATTGAAGTGATTCCTCCAAAAAGAAAAAAATGGTCTTGGAGATGGATGCTGAAAAATGGTGCGTGTCATTCATAACTTGCTATCGAATGCGATTAAATACGGTCGTGAAAATACAAAAAAATTACGATAGAAGTATTGGAACAAAAAGATATTGTAACCATTGCTGTTCGTAATATTGGAGAACCTATCTCAAAAGAAGTGTTAGAGCATTTATTTAGTCGTTTTTTTATCGTGCAGAAGGCTCTCGTTCGAAAAGAAACAGGTGGAACAGGCTTAGGTTTAGCCATTGCGGATAATATTGTTCGAAGTCATGGCGGAAGAATGTTAGCCGAATCCGTTGGAGAAGTGATTAGCTTTTTATATTTGCTTGCCGAATGATGCGGATGTTTAGAGAAAAATGAAGTACAACAAAAAGACATAACTATCTAGTATACTTAAGTCGACGAAACCAAAGTATAGAAATGATAGTTATGTCTAAAACCCCTAAACAAAATAATACTACAAAAAAATTTATTATAATAATGATATAACATTAAAAAAATTTAGATTTATAATGTTATCGGTCTTATTAGCTAAATTCATATCATGAGTAACAATAATGATAGTTTTTTTCCATATTTATCGCGTAAATTTTTTTAATTAAGCTAAATACTTTTTCAGACATCATGGGATCAAGAGAACCTGTAGGTTCATCAGCTAATATCAAGTTTCCTGGTTTTAAAATACACCTAGCAATAGCCACTCTTTGTTGTTCTCCCCAGACAATGTATTTACAATTTTTATTTTTTTAAATCAAATATATCCAACTCATTTAGAACATTATCTATTAGATGGATTTTTTTCTTTTTTTGAGATATCTAAAAATTCCATAGCAATTAGTAAATTATCAACAACTTTTTATATCATTGATTAAAAGCAAACGATTGAAATAAATAATTAATACTGTCTCTTCTTAATTTCATTGCTAAGGAACTGTTGATAGAAGGCAATTTTTTTCCGTTTATTTTAATTTCACCACTATCAACTTTTTCGAGCATTCCAATCATGTTTAATATTGTACTCTTTCCAGAGCCAGACTTACCTATGATAGATACAATAGATTTTTTTCAGGAATAGAAATAGTGAAATTATTAATAATTTTTTTCTGCCATTATAACTTTTTAGAAACATTTTTTTAATTCTAGTATATTCATATTCCCCTCCTATGATTTTTAAAAAAATAGATTTAGTTTTTTTATTTGATTACTTATCATAACCTCATAAAAATATAACAAGTTGTATTAAACCTAGAACTATCATAAATACTATGCCAACTTTACTATGAAAAAAAGTATAACAGTTACAATGTCTAAGGTTATCACAAAAAGTTGTTAAAAAGTAGCGGAACTTTGTATATGCTAAAATTGCTATATCCCAAGAATTTCTTAACGGATATTTTTTTCTTTATACGCATTCTGAAAAAAATAGTTATGATGCTAATTAATAAAATAATAACGATAAATGTAATAGCAATTAAAGCTCCCAAAAAAATAATTGTATCGTTAACCATAAATCTTTTTGTATTCCATCAACAAATAAACGAATTGTAGCAAACTCTATATAGTTATCATTTAAATTAAATTTTGATAAGTATTCTTGGCTTAAATACTTTGCTTCAGCTTCCCCTTCAAGTTTAATGTAAGAATTTTTCTAAACCAATAGCTATTAAACTTTCTGTCTCTCTATAGATCATATTCTCAGGAGTAATGACTAATATGATTGGATCTTTTAATCATAAGTTTATCTACTGATTTCGTACTAAATGAAAAATACTTCTTGATTAAATTGATATTTTTAAAAAAATTCAAATTCTTTATTTTTCATTAAAAACTAGTTTTAATATCATCTGATCTAATATTTTTTTAGTATCTTTTTCGATGAGCATTTCTTTTTAACAGTTTAATTTCATTATCTGATTTATTTTCTGGAATTAAATAAGTTCTAGTTCCTCGCTTAGCATTTTCTATAACTGAATCTTCAATTTTTTTATACCAATCTTTTTTTAAATAATTAGGAGATGCCGTCAATTCCCAAAAATTCTTCGTTAGGAACAGATTTATAAACTTCATTTTAATTTATACTTCTTTAGCATATCCTTGGAAATAAATGAAGAGTTTATGATATTTACATCGTTATCATCTGAAATTTCTTTGTACCAGTTATAAAAAAATCTCTAAAAAAACTCTTTTGATTGCCTGTTAAAAACTAGCTTGATCATTTCCAACACTAATATTTTTTTAAAAATTTTATAGTCAGAAACTTTATTCCAGTTTTTAGAGATTTCTATATTTTTTTGGACTTCTTGGTAGGGGCTATCTATATATACACTTCCTACAATTAAGAAGATATTAAAAAAATAAAATACACCAATACTGCAACAATCATATATTTTTCTTCTTGGTATTCTTTCTCTTACTGCATTTATTGCTGAAATTAAGAAGATAAAAAGGGATGCTATTAATAATAAAATACTAATGATTATAAAATAAAGTATTCCTATCCCAAGCATTAAACTAATAAAAATGGAGTTGAAAGTAATATCCGTTAAAAACTAATCCATAGGGTATGAATAAAAAAATAGATAACAGAGCCGTATAAATTAACGGTTGATATAACTTAATAGCAAAAATATTTTTCTTGACCATCCTAGTAAAATAAGTTTACCTAAATTAGGCAAATACTTTATCGTTATTACAATAAGTAACGATAATAATACTAAATTGCTAATCACAAACATACCAACTATTATTATTTCATTCAATCCATGATCTAGAAAAATATCCAGATTTACCATCAAAAAAACGGAACTATCAACACCACTCACTTTACTGAGTCCTTCTAAAAATTCTATTTTTTGAATTATCTAATCCCAGAATTCTGTATTCACCATTAATAGTTTTTTTGTTTCTCTAATTGTATTTGATAACTTTTTTAAAGACTATATTTTCTCCGAATTTAAAACGTGGAATATTATCAATACTATTTAATGTAGTTTCAGATACACCCAAAGTTGCATTTTTCATCTTTTTGCAACTAATAATTTCTCTAATTTATTTGAATTAGTAATATTTTGCCCTAAAAAAATCAAGTGTTAACTTATCTTTATTAGATTTTATATCCCCATCAATACTAAACAAAGCACCATTAACTGAACCATGTCTATTAAGCAAAAAAATCTTTCCTAATATAAAAACAATCCATTTTTGTTCTGCATATTCATTTAAAAAAATTTATACGTAGAGTCTGCTTTTTTTCTTCTGGTATCGTTTTCAATTGAATGTATAAAGCGGAAGATGGATACATACTTAATTTATTAAAATATGCTATATCCATGTAAAAAAAGTTGCCACTAATGAAAATAAAAACACCATTTAGTAATATCATAATACAAGTTAAATATTTTTAATAAATTATTGTTAAAAAAATACTTTTTCATAGTGCCTCCTAAATGAACTATTAATAGAAAATATTCAAATTTAACTATTTACAATCCCGATATACTCTAGCTTTAGAGTTTCCTACAAACTGTGAAGCATAAGCAATTTATTTTTGTGTTATTTTTTTAATTAGCTCTCTTTGTCTACATTATAAAACGTTAACCGCTTACATTCAAGTGGTGGCTTGAACTTTGGAAAGAAATATTTCTGAAATACCGACCCCCAAAAGTTAGACTAAAAAAATCTAACCGCTGGAGGTCGGTATCTTTTACTAGTCATCATTTTTATAAAATTGTTATGATAGAACAAAATGAATGTGGAGGAAGAAGTATGAAATTAACAACATGGAATGTGAATGGAATTCGTTCTGTTTTTAAATAAAGGAGCTTTTACAAGAATATGTATTAGAAGCTCAACCAGATATTTTATGTTTACAAGAAACAAAAAGCACAGCCTGAACAAGTAGATTTAGGAATGGAATTTGCAGGCTATCATGCGTATTGGAATTCAGCAGTGAAAAAAAGGATATTCTGGAACAGCCATTTTTACAAAGGAAGAACCGATTTCTGTTCAATATGGATTAGGAATTGAAGAACATGATCAAGAAGGACGTGTCATTACAGCAGAGTATGCAGATTATTATTTAGTTACAGTTTATACACCAAATGCAAAACGTGATTTAACTCGTTTAAGTTATCGCCAAGTGTGGGAAGATGATTTCTTAGCCTTTATTAAAAAGTTAGAAGAAACAAAACCTGTTATTTTTCTGTGGCGATTTAAATGTAGCGCATAAGGAAATCGATTTGGCAAATCCAAAAACAAATACAAAAAATGCAGGATTTACAAAAGAAGAGCGTGAAAAATTTGATCAAATTGTAGAGAATGGCTTAGTAGATGTGTTCCGTTATCGTTATCCAGATACAGTAGGAGCTTATACTTGGTGGAGCTATATGGGTGGCGCTCGTGCAAGAAATATTGGATGGAGAATTGACTATTTTGTTGTATCAGAAGTGTTAACTTCTCGCATTCAAGAAGTGAAAATTCGTGCGGATGTAACCGGAAGTGACCACTGTCCAGTGGAAATGGAAATCATCTAAGAGTTTACAAAACATGTCTGAATTTTTGATAGGGAGGGACTATGAAGATTCAGATTTTTTTGTTGGGTAGGAATCTGCTCATAATCTGCTCACATTCTGCTCAAAATTTGCTCATTTATGATATACTGATACAAATAGAAAGAAGGGAGCGCATATTGATGACACCCCATTACCGTATTACAGAGAAAATACTAAATTTGGTACAAGAAATATCTGAAAAATCAACACAATTATCATTTGAAAAAAAGAGAATTGCATTTACGAAAAAGAAAATCGGATTCGTTCTATTCAATCTTCATTAGCGATTGAAAAATAATTCATTAACGCTAGAACAAGTTACCGATATTATTGAAGGGAAGAGAGTATTAGGTCCACAAAGAGATATTCATGAAGTTCAAAAATGCTTATGAAGCTTATGAACAGGTATTTAAAATGGATCCATATGAAATCAATGATTTTTTATTAGCGCATCACTTACTCATGCAGGGGTTAGTCAAACTTCCGGGTAAATTTCGATTGGGAGATGTAGGAATTTATGATTCGAATGGTAGAGTTATGCATATAGGTGCTAGAGCACAGTTTGTTGGATCATTGATTCAAGAGTTATTTGATTGGGGAAAGAATAGTACGATTTCTCCTATTGTTAAGTCATGTATCATTCATTTTGAATTAGAAATTATTCATCCGTTTGAAGATGGAAATGGTAGAATGGGACGGTTATGGCAAAGTTTAATTTTTAAGTAAGTGGAATTCCTTATTTGAATGGCTACCAATAGAATCTGTTATTTATAATCATCAACAAGGTTACTATGATGCTTTTAAGCAAAAGTAATCGAGAAAATGATGCCACGTATTTTTATTGAATTTATGTTGCAAGCTATTCTTCAAACATTAGAGTCTTATGGAGAAACTACTTCTGTAGTGGAAAATTTCGTTATTCATTTTAACTGTAAAGGAAAAAGAATATTATCGAGTATTAGAAACTTATTTAAAAAGTACATCAAGCTGTCAGTGCTTATCAAGCTCAGGAATTATTAGGAATGAGCGGATCTAGTGTGAGAAGATATTTGAAAAAATATGTAGAAATAGGATTACTAAAGAAAACAGGAACTACAAAAAATCGATTGTACTATCTTGTATAATCGAACAAGAACGTTTGTTCGTAATGTAAAAGAAACTATGCTATACTAAGGTGAACGCCTAAGGGCAGAGTTTTTGATTTTAGATAGAAATAGAGGAAGATGGAATGGCGAAAGATCAGATTATCGTTCGTGGAGCACGCTCCCATAATTTAAAAAAATATTGATGTGACGATTCCAAGAGATCAATTAGTAGTAATTACAGGATTATCCGGTTCAGGGAAGAGTTCACTAGCTTTTGATACATTATATGCAGAAGGACAAAGAAGATATGTAGAGAGTTTATCAGCTTATGCACGACAATTTTTAGGGCAAATGGATAAACCAGATGTCGATAGTATTGATGGGTTAAGTCCGGCAATTGCGATTGACCAAAAAACAACTTCTCGTAACCCTCGTTCAACGGTGGGAACCGTGACGGAAATTAATGATTACTTGAGATTACTCTATGCACGAGTAGGAAAACCGTATTGTCCAAACGATGGTACTTTAATTGAAAGTCAGTCGATTGAACAAATGGTGAATCGAGTGATGGAATTGCCAGAAAGAACAAAAATTCAAATTTTAGCACCGATTGTAAAAAGGGAAAAAAAGGGGAACATAAAAAAAGTTTTTCGAAAATATTCAAAAAGACGGCTATATTCGTATTCGAGTAGATGGCGAAATGATGGAAACAACGGATGAAATTTCATTAGAAAAACAAAAAAAGCATTCGATTGAAATTGTTGTTGACCGTATTATTGTGTCGGACAAGAGCCGTTCAAGATTATTCGATTCATTAGAAGCAGCGCTTCGTTTTAGCAGAAAGGGTATGCCATTGTCGATGTTATTGGGCAAGAAGAAATCTTGTTTAGTGAGCATTATGCTTGTCCTCATTGTGGATTTACGATTGGAGAATTAGAGCCACGTCTCTTTTCATTTAATGCACCTTTTGGAGCTTGTCCAGAATGTGATGGATTAGGCATGAAATTAGAAGTGGATATCGATTTAGTTGTTCCAGATAAAGCAAAAACCTTAAATGAAGGAGCATTAGTGCCTTGGAATCCGATTAGTTCGAATTATTATCCAGAAATGCTACGCCAATTTTGTGAGCAGTTTAAAGTTCCAATGGACTTACCTTTTGAAAAATTAACACAGTCTCAGAAAAAAACCTAGTGCTATATGGTTCTGGAGATGCCACTTTCCATTTCCATTATGAAAATGAATTTGGGGGCGTTCGAGATGTGGATGTGCCTTTTGAAGGGGTCATTGTCAATGTGAAACGTCGTTACCATGAGACGAATAGCGATTATACTAGAGAACAAATGCGTCAATATATGACGGAATTATCGTGTAAAAGCTTGTCATGGACATCGTTTAAATGAACAAGCATTAGCGGTAAAAAGTGAATCATAAACATATTAGTGAAGTATTGGAACTATCTGTTGATGAAGAACTTGAATTTTTTTCAAAGACTTAACGTTATCTCCACAAGATGAACAAATTGCCGCTCCTATTTTTAAAAAGAAGTACAATCTCGTTTAACATTCTTGAAAAAAATGTTGGTTTGCAATATTTGAACTTAAGTCGTGCAGCAGGAACTTTATCAGGGGAGAAGCGCAACGGATTCGTTTAGCGACTCAAATTGGATCGAATTTATCTGGAGTATTATATATTTTTAGATGAACCATCGATTGGATTGCATCAAAGAGATAATGATCGACTAATTCAATCATTACAAAACATGCGTGATTTAGGAAATACATTAATTGTAGTAGAACATGATGAAGATACTATGAGAGCAGCAGATTACTTAATTGATATCGGACCAGGTGCAGGAGAATTTGGCGGACAAATTATTGCTGCTGGAACACCAGAAGAAGTGGAAAAAAAATCCAAACTCATTAACGGGACAATATTTATCCGGGAAAAAAATCGATTGCAGTTCCAACGGAACGCAGAACAGAAGATAAAGGATGGATTCACTTAAAAGGAGCTAGTGAAAACAACTTAAAAATCCGTTAACGTGGATATTCCTTTTAGGAAGATTAGTAGCCGTTACAGGAGTTTCAGGTTCTGGAAAGAGTTCGCTTGTCAATGGAGTATTGAAAAAAAGCTCTGGCAAGAGAAATTTCAAAATCAAAAAGAAAAAAACCAGGTGCTTTTTAAATCCATTGAAGGGTATGATGGATTAGATAAAAATTATTGATATCGATCAAAGTCCAATTGGGCGTACTCAAGAAGTAATCCAGCAACGTACACAAGTGTATTTGATGATATTCGTGACTTATTTGCAACTACAAATGAAGCAAAATTACGTGGTTATAAAAAAGGACGCTTTAGTTTCAATGTTAAAGGTGGACGATGCGAAGCATGTAAGGGAGACGGTATTTTAAAAATTGAAATGCATTTCCTACCAGATGTATATGTTCCGTGCGAAATTTGCCATGGCAGTCGTTATAATTCAGAAACATTAGAAGTCAAATATAAAGGAAAAAGTATTGCCGAAGTGTTAGAAATGACGGTAGATGATGCGGTAGAATTTTTTTCCAAGCTGTGCCAAAAATCAAGCGAAAAACTTCAAACCATTAAAGATGTTGGTTTAGGCTATGTAACTTTAGGACAATCCGCTACAACTTTATCGGGTGGAGAAGCACAACGGATGAAATTAGCGAGCGAACTGCAACGAGTGTCTACAGGGAAATACCTTTTTATGTATTAGATGAGCCAACAACAGGGCTTCATACGGATGATATTGCTCGATTATTAGAAGTATTGAATCGTTTAGTAGAATCAGGAAATACCGTTTTTAGTGATTGAACATAATTTAGATGTAATTAAAACGGCTGATTATATTATTGATATGGGACCAGAAGGTGGAAGTGGCGGAGGACTAGTTGTCGCTACTGGAACGCCTGAAGAAGTGGCTCAAGTTGAAGGAAGCTTTACAGGTCAATATTTGAGAAAAAGTATTGAAATAATGAAATGTCTTAAAGCTTTTTAGGAACTGTTAATAATAAAAATTAGCCTTTTTTTGAGAACTCAAGCAGAATAATTGTCATTCAAAAAAAAGTGTGGTACTCTTTGTATATAAAAATAACATTTTTCGGGGCAAGGTGTAATTCCTTACCGGCGGTATAGTCCGCGAGCCAAACAGGCATGATCTGGTGCAATTCCAGAACCGATAGTGATAGTCTAGATGAGAGAAAATGGTTATATTTCACGTTCGAAGATACCAATTCATTTGATATATAAGAATGCAGCGATGAAATGTATACCATTTTGTTGCTGCATTTTTGTGCAGTTATACAAATGAAATGGAACAAAAGCGTGAAAAAAACCATCCGATCCTTCAACCCGGTTAAGGAGGAGATGTACGATGAGTACAAATGCAAAAAAACAGTGTCACGTTATGCGACAAAACCATTAATTTTAGTAGGACTATTCGGTGCGCTAAGCACAATTCTAATGTTATTAGAATTTAGTCTTCCATTTATTCCACCATTTGTTAAAATGGATTTTTTTCTGAATTGCCTGTTATTTTTAGGTGGTTATTTATTAGGACCATTGTATGGTGCGTATATTGCGATTGTAAAAGTTGCGTTAAACTTTGTTTTAAATGGAACAACAACATTTGGAATTGGCGAAACAGTGAACTTAATTGGAAGTTTAAGTTTCATGTTGCCAGCGGTATTTTATTATAAACATAACCGTACATTCAAAGGGGCGATTACAAGTTTAGTAATCGGTACAGCTACTGCAACAGTAGTCTTATTAACAGCGAATTATTTTTGTGATTTTTCCCATTATATGCAACAGCGATGCATTTCCCAATTGAAAAAAAATTGTTGCACTTGCAGCTACTACAAACCCATTCGTCACAAATTTATGGACATTGATGCTATTTGCTTTATTACCATTTAATGTATTAAAATTCGGTTTAAGCAGTGTACTATCGTTAATGCTTTATAAAAAAAGTTGAAAAAGTATTAAAAACTAGAAAAAAACAATAAATTTAATAACTCAATAAACCCACTACCCAGAACTTGTTAGAAATAACTGCCATTTCTAACAAGTTTTTTTGTGGAAAAATTTTATTAATTTCACTTGTCCTTTTTGCTGTATTTAGTATAAACTTTACAAAAAAATATGAATAAGGATTAGAGGCGTTATCGTATGAAAGAAGAAAATATTTCTAGATTTATGAAGGATGGGAAAATTAAGGTTCTTCCTAAAAAAACAAAAAAATAAAATGGAAATCTTTGAATTTATTTATAATCATTTAAAGAATCATTCTGAAACTTATACTGAGAAAAGAATTGAATGAGAAAATTAAGGAACTATATGATGATTTTTGCTACAATGCGCCGTTATTTAGTGGACTATAAATTTGTGATTAGAGATGACTATGGAAAAAAAGTTACCAACTGAATCCAGCGGTTGAATTAGAAAATTGAAGATAAGAACAGAAAGCGGTAGAGGAGAGGACTCTATCGTTTTTTTGGTTTGAGGAATTTTTAAAAAGTTAAAACAATTTCGACTATAGTCGATAAAAAAATGGCAAAAAAACCGATTTAGTTTCGATTATAATCGAAGCAACAGTTCCAATTTGCGTTTAATTCGAGTATAATCGAAATAGTAGAATATGAGGTGATGAAGATGGAATATATTGAAAGACCTAAATATATAAAACAAATTGAGAAGTTTATCGATAAGCCTGTTATTAAAAATTTTTGACAGGGATGCGACGTGTTGGAAAAATCAACGATATTAATGATGATTAAAGATAAACTTCTTACAGCAATACCGGATCAACAAAAAAATCTATATCAATTTTTGAGTCTTTAGAGTTTATGCATATCAATGATGCGCAGTTATTGGCAAAAATATTTAATGGATAAAACAAAAAAATGTAGAAGGAAAAAAATGTATTATTTCTTTGATGAAATTCAGTTAGTAAACGACTGGGAAAAAAAGTAATCAATGGATTAAGAGTAGATAAAGATTGCGATATTTATATCACAGGTTCTAATTCGAATTTGATTTCTGGAGAACTTGCAACATTACTTGCAGGTCGTTATGTAGAATTTGAAATTCAGCCCTTTACTTTTGATGAATTTTTCAATCATTTTTTTAAAGACTATGTGTTATCTAAGGAAGAACTCTTTATGAAATTTATTAAAAATCGGCGGGATGCCTATTTTTAAAAATATTTTTAATTTAGAAGAAGATACGAGTTATAAGTATTTGAATGATGTGTACAATACGGTTTTTAGTTAAAGATGTATTGAACTATAACAAAATACGAGATGTGGATATTTTTTTAATCGTATTTTGTCTTTTGCGATTCAAAAATATTGGTTCTACATTTTCAGCAAGTAGTATTAAGAGATATTTGAAGAGTGAAAGTAGGGAAGTTTCGATTGATACGATTCTTAATTATTTAGAGTATTGTAGTAGAGCCTTTATTTTTAAAGAAAGTTCCAAGATTTGACACAGTGGGAAAAAAAGAATTTAAAAGTCGATGAAAAGTATTATTTGACAGACCATGGTTTTAGAGCTGCAAAAGGATATTCTAATACAAAAGATATTGAAAGAACTTTAGAAAATATTGTGTATATTGAGCTCATTTCACGAGGATATAAAGTTGAAATTGGAAAAAGTAAAGGGATTTGGAAGTTGATTTCATTGCAAGTAAGGAAAATGAGAGAGTGTATTATCAAGTTTCCTATCTAATGGAAACAGAAGAAACAAGACAACGAGAATTTGGCGTGTACCATCAAATGGATGATCATTATCCAAAATATGTTTTGTCAATGGATAAAGTAGACTTTAGTCAAAACGGGATTATTCATAAAAAAATGTGACTGATTTCTTACTAGAAAAAAACAATGGTCGAGTAACCTGTGATGAGGCTTTTTGTTCCATGGGAAATGATAGCTTTTACTAGTATTTTTGCAGAAAAAAATACGGTAGGATGGATAGCGGAATAAATGAAAGTTGAGGAGTAGAATATGAAAAAAAGAAACGCGAAGTTTGTTTCAAACTGGCGCAATAGTGTTAAGTATCCTTTTTATCGTTCTTGCGATGATGAATTCACATTTTGATTGGCAATTATTAGCGATACCGAGAAGTGCTTTTTGCCTTATTAGCAATTTTTATGAGTTGCTTATTATTATGGTTATTTGTTGGAATCGATTGGCCCAAGTGTTTTTATGTTTAATATTGTTAGGACTCGGGTGGCTTCCGAAAGTAACGTATAGTCAAGTGTTTTTCTCTGTCTTTTGGGAATAGTACGTTTGTGTTCTTATTATTTACCTTTATAGTGACGTATGCTTTAGAACAGACGCCTGCTTTAAAAACGGTTAGTCGGATGGTTTTTTAAAAACGAATTTTGCGAAGACAAGTCCGAGTCATTTTTTAGGAGCTTTTCTGGGGGCTGTGTTAGTCATTAGTTGGTTTATTTCACCGACAATTTTATTTATGATTGTCTTTTCCAATTTATGAAGAGATGATGGAAGTGTTTGGATTAGAAAAAGGGAGTCGACAAGCGTCCTTTATTTTTAATTACATTATTTTTCTACGATTGCGATTGGAACTGCGATGACGCCGATTAATCATGTTTTTTTGCGATTACGGCAATGGGATTGTATCATACAGCAACTGGTATCAGTATTTCGAATGTCCAATATATGGGACTTGCGATGCCGGCAGGAATTTGTATTTTTTGTTGGAATGTTGGCAAGTTTACATCGCTTATGGAATTTAGATTTATCAGAAGTAACATTCCAAAGTTTAGAATCCTTGGAAAAATTTACCTGCGGTAACGAAAAAAAGAAAAAAATGGATTGTTTCTATTTTTTTCAATTGTGATTACGTTATGGATTATTCCAGAGTGGTTAGAGATTGTTTCGCCTAGCGTTGCGGCTTTCTTAAAATCTGCTGGAATGGCATTTCCACCAATGATTGGAGCTGTTTTATTAGCTTGTATCCGTGAAGACGGAAAACCGTTAATGTCAATTCAAGAAGCTTTAACACGTGGCGTTTATTGGCTAAGTTTATTATTAGTTGGGGCAACTTTAAGTTTAGGAACTTTATTAACGAAACCAGAATTAGGCGTATTACCTTTAATTGAAAGTGGACTAACTCCGTTATTCCATCAATGGAGTGCGATGGTAATTGTCATGGTCTTTGTCATTTGGGCTGGAATTCAAACAAATTTTTCGTCCAATTTAGTTACCGTTTCAGTTGTGACGACTGTCTTAACAACGATTGTTGCAAGTACGGATTTAGGAATTCATACAGCAGTTGTTGCTTGTTTAATTGGGTTTATGGCAAGTTTAGCGTATATGACTCCACCAGCAATGCCTTATGTAGCTATTTCTGTGGGTAGCGGTTGGACAAGTTCAAAAGATGCCTTTTTTTATATGGTGGATGGTTATTAGTGTTAAGTATTGTAAGTGCTGTTGCAATCGGGTATCCATTAGGGACTCTATGGATGTAAGAAAGGAGAAAATAATGTTAGAAAAAAACAACGTCAAAAAAATTGATTCTATTGATCGTCAAATCGTTGCGTTATTTGAAGAACGTACAAATGTAGTAGAAGAAGTAGCGAAAATTAAGTTAGAGAATGATATTCCGATTTTTAGATAGTGGACGTGAGGAACAAGTCATTTTGAAAGTTCAATCGTATTTAAAAAGATGAGTCTTTAAAAGATGAGTTAGCTGAACTTTATACTGAATTAATGCGTATTTCTCGCAAACATCAAAAAAATTGGATTGAAAAACAAGGATAATTGAAACAGGAATACTCCAATCACTTTAAAGAAAGTGGGAGAAAAAAAAGTATTAGGTTTATAGAAAGATTGGAGATAATAATGGAAATAAATCATAAGACTTTTGGTAAAAATAAAATTTAATTACGATTGGACAAAAGATATTTCTCTAGATATTTTCAATAAGCACCACGTTTTGGAAATTAATATTGATGTGGATGAAGATGCTGAGTTTGAAATTAATCAGGAAAAAAAGCGTATATTTTTTTCAATAATCACTTAGACGAAATAGTAAAAAGAGGCAAATTCTGCAATTATATCCTATTACAATCATGAAATATCAGATATTGTTTCAAGATACACGAATCATAATGAAAAAAATATTATTTAGATATAAACGGAGACGAAGATAAGATTTATTCTTTGTTGCAACCTAAGTAAATCATGTTTCCTTTAACTTTTGACGAAAATATTGAAGAATTTGGTTTTTTTATGTGAGTATGATTGGGATAAAGAAAATGGGATAGGAATAAAATTTGTTAATGGTGTATTATCCGAAATTGGTTATCAGGATATACTCTAGAAAATGAAGATGATTTTGTTCAAGATAATAAAGAAGAAATAACAAACATTTAGATGAAAGGTTTAGAGTAAATATGAGTCTCTTATTTGAAGAATTTAAAACCATTTGTTTCTATTTAAATCGAGTTGGAATTACACCAACACTGATGGGTTCTTTGGGATTGGAGTTTAGAACGAAAGAAAATTGGAAGCCGTCTGACATTGACATTCATGTGGCTGGTGATCCTAGAGGTTGGGAAGCGCCTGATCATCTCAGAATTTATGACTGGGACAAGATAATGAAAGTGATGAAAGACTTAGGCTACGTCTTAATAGATATTCATGAGCATGAATTCAAAAAGGATAGAGTGAGTGTTGAATTTGGAAGTATCGATTCCTTACCTGATTTTGCAGGAGTTTCGGAATCGGATATAGAGCTTATTCACATTGAAGGCATCACTTTTCGTCTTCCAAGTCTGGAGCAGTATCTAAGTATTTACAAAGCTTCTTCTCAAGACTCCTATCGAAATGATCACAATAACAATAAGGATTTTAAAAAGATCGAGTGGCTGGAAAGACATTTGTAAATTATCATATGAAAAGTAGTAAGTTGTAAGACTGGCTACAAAAATAATGATCCAAATGTTAGAAGAGCTGTTACAGAAGGTTTGAGAATATGGACGAGTAGACCATATTTCAAAGAGAATCCATATGAAGCGGTTAGACATATTGCAGCATTAAAAAGAAGATTCCAGTGAATATGTTAGAAAATCAGTTGATAATGCTTTGAGGGACATTAGCAAAAAAAATTCCAGCGTTGATTAAAGAAGAACTTGATGGGTGGGATGTTAATAGTAAAGAAATTCAACAAGTTTACAAGTTAGCAAGTAAATTTATTAAGTGACAATTATAAGCTATTAAGTTGAAAAAAAGGGAACTATAAAATATTCTCATTCTAAAGTTTAATTTTTAAATAACAACTCAGTCACTTTCGTTCTATAATATTGAAGTTTGCTAGCAACACAAGTTGTTGGTAGAGCTATGAAAGACCAGATTATATTTGATATCATTGGCTTGACTATCTACTTGACTATCAAAAAAAGAGGTTCCCTCAAGCTGAGTCAACATTTTTATGATGATTTGAATGCTTTTATACCAAACAGGCTACATTCCTTGAGGTTATACCAAGGGGTACTATAAGGTTTTATAATTTGAAGATAAATTTATGAAAGTTCAGGCTAGTATGATTTCGCTAGCAATGGAATATGTCCAAAATCAAGCAGAAAAAAAGTATATATTTATTGTATTTCTGAAGAAGCATTACTTTCTTTTGATGTTTTTTTATAAAATTAATGGAATTTTTGACAAAAAAATGTATGCAGTGAATGAAATTATTAATAGAAAAGTAGACACGTCAAAAAAATATGATGGTAGCAGTACAACGCTTTGGTTTTGAAGATATACAAAAAAATGCTTGATGTTTGCCAAGAATACAATCGTGAACACCCAACTGAAATGTGGTTGATTTATGATTCACAGAAAAAAACAGCCTTGACAGTCGCTATAGCTATGGATGATGACAGAACAATTACAAAATACCTATCTATATGTTCACTTAACTTATTAAATTAGGAGTATATATGTTAAAAAGATTTTTACAAGAGTGGCGGTCATGCCTCAAGAAGTAATTAAAAAGTACAAAGACCAAGTTCCAGAAGAGCTAGTTCAAATCTGGGAAGAATGCGGTTTGGGGACTTTTTAGACGGTTATCTGAAGGTCATTAATCCAGATGAGTATCTTGAACTGGTTCAGGAAACTTACTTCAGAGGGGGTACTTCCATTCCAATTTTTGTGACAGCTTTTTGGGGATGTTATAACCTGGGAGAAGAATGAATTTTTTTGGGGATTATTAAATATAAAGAAGGTACATTTGATATTTTTTTAGAAAAATTTATCACTTTTTTTATCAAGTTTTTACCTGATAAAAGTTTTATAGATGATTATTTTTGACTTACCGCTTTATCATGAGGCAATTGAAAAAAATATGGTTCGCTTGATTATACACAGTGTTTTTGGATTTGTACCACTTTTTGGTTTTAGGTGGATTTAAAGATGTGAATCATCTAGATAAGGTAAAAATGTATGAACATATTTTGTTAATTACTCAATTCACTGGATCTATAGGAGATTAAAAAGTAGTCATACTCTTGATAATCTAATCAAAAATGAAGAACCTTGTGTAATACCTAATTCAATTTCAGTGCAATCGGATAACGTTAAATGTTTGTGTTCTGTGTTTTTGTCTCATACTAACTTCTAGTTTTTGATACTTAACTAGAAGTTACTCTGAAACTTTTACGCTTATAAAAAAATAAATATTTTTTTCAAAAAAAGGTATTGCAAAAAGTTTGGGTCTAGTGTACTATATATGAGTACGTTATTTTAATAGCAGCTGGAGGGGTAGCGAAGTGGCTAAACGCGGCGGACTGTAAATCCGCTCCTTAGGGTTCGGCAGTTCGAATCTGCCCCCTCCACCATTGGGGTATAGCCAAGCGGTAAGGCAACGGACTTTGACTCCGTCATTCGTTGGTTCGAATCCAGCTACCCCAGTAGGATAGACAGCTTCGGCTGTCTTTTTTTATTTCCTAAATTTTTTTATTAAATTTTTCTCAGATACTCTTGATTTAAAGGGACTAGTCAGTGATGATGGTCGTAAAGGTGGGAGTTAGAGAAAGGAGCAAAGGTGATGAAAAAGTTTAGTACCTATTATTGGAAATTTATCATGGGAATGATAGTACTAACGAGTGTAATAACAGTATATGCGATGAATCAAGGAAGTTCACTATTAGCGAAAGATGGAGAAGTTGTCTTATTCGTTTTTTCTAATGGCTTTATTGATTATGGTTGCTGAACAATGGAATGGGAAAAACATGGAAAAAAATTCTCCATTAATTGTATTAGGAGAAATGATGTTTGCGATTATGTTAACACCAATCTTTTTTTATGTCCTATCGTTATATGGTAGAAGTATTAAGTTTAGGATGGATTCTTCATTTATCTAGCGCAGTCATTTTATTTATGAAATTACTTGGAATGATACAATATATATTAATGTTTTTTTGAGTCCTATTGTGGCAGTTATGAAAGCTATTCAGTTTGTTAAAAGTACCTTTTTGAAAAAAATATGATTTAATAAGTAACTCAGAATGAAAGAACACTCTTATCATTCTGAGTTTTTTTATTATATAAATAGGATAAAAAAATACTCTAATAAATCAGAATATAACTTGTGAAAAAAATCGAATTAAAAAGGCTAGGATTTTTTTGTGAAAACGATTTATAATAAAGCTATAAAAGGGTTTTAAGTACTTATAGAGGGAGGTATACTGCATGAATGAGGTAGAATTAGTTTGCTTTTAAAATGATTAGTGCATTAGGGGCAGCTCGATCTGCATTTATGGAAGCAATGGTAGCAGCAAAAAAAGGTAATTTTGAAGAAGCTCAATCCCTGATTGAGGAAGGACAGCAGCAACGATTAAAAAGGACATGAAATTCACTTTGAATTATTACAAAAAGATAGTTCAGAAAAATAAAGTACCTTTTTTTCGTTGCTTTTATTACATTCAGAAGACCAGTTGATGAGTGCTGAAATTTTACAGGTAACTAGTGAAGAAGTGCTTGCACTATATCAACGATTAGATAAAATTGAAAAAGCATAAGAATGTAACAAAAATAATTGGGGGTATATATATGAAACGTGTGTATTTATTTTTGTAATGCAGGAATGTCTACAAGTCTAGTGGCAAGTAAGATGCAAGAAGTTGCAAATCAACATCAATTGCCAATAGAAGTCAAAAGCATTTCCTGATGTTCAGCTAGATTCTGTAGTTCAAGAATTTCATCCGGATGTCATTTTTATTGGGGCCTCAAGTGAAATTCAAATTTAATGCTACTCGTGAAAAAAATATGAACCTATTGGTATTCCTGTAGAAGTGATTAATTTGGAAGATTATGGGAATGTCAACGGGGAGCGTATTTTTGAAACGTGCGATTCAACTCATTAAAAAAATAATAAATAGGGGGATTTGTTATGTTTGATTCGTTAGAAAAAAAATAATGGGAAGTTCTGCGGAAAAAAATTAGGCAATAATAAAGTATTAATTGCGATTCGTGATGGATTTTTTTAGTGTCGACTCCATTAATTATTGTTGCATCAATTTTTTTCTAGTAATCGCAAACTTCCCAATTCCAGGGTATGTTGATTTCTTAGCACAATTTTTTTTGGTCAAGGTTGGCCAAGTAAAATGGATGCTGTCATTGATTCAACATTTAGTGTTTTTAGGGTTATTAGGAGCTTTTTGGAATTGGGTATGCTTATGCTCGTCAATTGGAAAATGATCCAGTTGCAGGAGGAGCTGTTGCTCTTGTATGTTTCCTTATTATTACACCAAAAGTTCATGCTGATTTCGTAAATGCAGCGAATGGAAAAAGCATTTAATGGATTTGCGTTAGGACATTTAGGGTCAGCAGGAATGTTTTTTTAGCCATGTTAACAGCTATTATTTCTGTCAAAAATTTTTTTGTGACGGTTAAAAAAATAAAGGTTGGGTTATAAAAAAATGCCTGACGGTGTTCCGCCAGCTGTAACACAATCATTTGCAGCATTAATTCCAAGTGCATTTGCAATGTTCTTCTTCTTTGTAGTGTATTTAGTGTTCTCAGCAACAGATTATCAATACGCTCATAACTTTATTTATAAAATTTTTACAAGCGCCATTAATGGGATTCGGTCAAAGCTTGATTTTTTGAACCAATTTATCAGTTTTTTTATCTACTTTATTCTGGTTCTTTGGTATTAATGGCCCTGCTGTAACGAATACGGTCTTTAATCCAATTCATTTAGCCTTAACAGCGGAAAACTTAGAAGCCTTTAAACAAGGAGTAACGCTTCCTAATATTTTTTTACAGGCCCATTCGGAGATTTCTTTGCTAACTTTGGTGGTGGTGGTAGTACATTGTCACTTGTTTTCTTAATGGTATTCTTTGGAAAATCAGAACGTATGAAAAAATTAGGACGTTTAGCTATTATTCCTGGTATTTTTGGAATTAACGAAATGATTATTTTTGGATTACCAGTTGTATTAAATCCATTAATTGTGATTCCATTTATTTTAACACCATTAGTGAATACTATTTTAGCGACTATTGCGACTATTGTAGGACTAATTCCATATACTACAGGGGCAGCACTTCCTTGGACAACTCCATTCTTCTTCTCTGGTTGGTTAGCGACAGGAAGTATTGTAGCAGGATTGTTCCAAATTGTATTAATTATTATTGGAATGTGTATTTACTATCCATTCTTCAGAGTGATGGATAATCAATATCTTCATGAAGAACATCAAGCTGCCGATCAATTAGAGGATGAATTAGATGACTTATCATTAGATGATTTAAGTTTTGATGATTTATAAAAAGTAATAAACGAGTAGAAAAAAATTGAACGTGCGGAGGTGGGAAGACAACAGAAATGAGAGAATTTCTGTCGGTTTTTCCCACTTTTTTTGAAGGGAGAAAGCATATGAGAGTCATATTATTTTTTTGAATCAAATACAAGCGGGTTATGGTGGGAAGGAAAGAGCAGATACGCCTCTTGGGTTAGAAAAAAAGGAGGAATTGGCTCTTACTTGATGTATAAAGATTACTTTTTAAAAGAAAACTTACAAGTATTGGCGACAGTGTATTGTGGTCCAGATTATTTTGCAAATCATAAGGAAGAAGTGCTTCATAAAATTCATAATTTGATTTTTGAAAAACAAAAAGCAGAAGTATTGTTTGCGGGTCCATGTTTTAATGATAAAAGTTTTACAGAGATGGCAGCAAATGTTGCTTCTTTTATTGAACATCAAACAGATTGTAAAACATATGTCGCTTGTTCAAAAAGAAAATGAAGAAATCATTCAACAATTCAAAGAGCATACGACCATGATTGAAATGCCTAAAAAAAGGTGCAGTTGGTTTTAAATGATGCGTTGAAAGACATTGCACTAATTATTGCGCATAATCAACAAGATTCGAATCGAATTTATCGTTAGAAAGAAAGTGAGTGAAGTGGAGTTACGTTCTTTCTTTTTAGGTGATATCGCAGCAACTCTTCGATTAATGTGTGCGATTTGCGAAGATTTAACGATGGAAAAAAATACTATCAAATATTAGAATACAATGATCAATATGGAATGGAGGAGTGATTATGTGGGGAATGATTGCCACTTGGAGAATGGCGCTAGAAGGAGTCCAAGAGGCTGTGCAGATATTAGAACAACAGGCATCTTCTGGAGATGCGATTGAATTAGCGATTAAAGCAGTTGAAGATTTTCCCTATTATAAATCAGTCGGTTATGGTGGGCTTCCTAATGAAGTGATGGAAGTGGAATTAGATGCCGCTTATATGGATGGAACAACTCTTGATTTTGGAGCAGTATGTGCGATTCAAGATGTGGCGAATCCCATTTCAGTGGCTCGTCAATTAAGCTTGCAATCGGTGAATAATGTATTAGTTGGAATTGGGGCTCAAGCTTACGCACAAAAGCAGGGATTTGAACGGAAAAATATGTTAACGGATCGCGCGAAAATTCATTATCATAATCGAGTTAAAGATTTACAAACGGAATCCTTAGCACCTTATGCAGGTCATGATACCGTTGGGATGGTTAGCCTAGATACAGCTGGAAAAATGGTCGCAGGAACTTCTACAAGTGGACTATTTATGAAAAAAAGAGGACGTGTTGGAGATTCTCCATTTATTGGTTCTGGCTTATATGTGGATAGTGCAGTTGGTGGAGCAACTGCTACTGGTTTAGGGAAGACTTGATGAAGGGAATTATTTCCTATGAAATTGTTCGATTAATGGAACAAGGAATGCATCCTCAACAAGCGTGTGAAACAGCTGTGAAGAATTTGGCAGAAAAATTAGTGCGACGAAGAGGAAGTGCTGGAGATTTATCAGTTGTAGCGATGAACTACAAAGGAGAATGGGGAGCAGCAACAAATATTGCCAATTTCTCTTTTGTAGTAGCAACTGAAAAAGAACCATTAACAGTTTACCGAGTACATCCACAAGAAGATGGCACAATGATTCATGAAACAGCGACCCAAGAATGGTTGGATGACTATTTAAGAGAACGGATGAAGCCACTCGAGGTGAAATAAATGGGAATAAGAGAAGAAGTAGTTAAAGCCTTGGAAGAAATTCAACCTGAATTGCACAAGGCAATTGAACGATTAGTTGCTATTGAAAGTGTTCGGGGAGAATCCTTGCCAGAAGCTCCTTATGGAGAAGGGCCCAAACAGGCTTTAGTAGAAGTATTGGTACTCGCTGAAGAATTAGGCTTTGAAACGAAAAAAATTTAGACAATAAAATTGGCTATGCACAATATGGGGAACCCCGAGAAGACGGAGCGTATTATGGCATTTTTGGGCATGTCGATGTTATGCCATTAGGAACAGGATGGGAAAGTCCTGCGCTAAAAAGCAACGAAGCGAGAGGGAAAAATTTTTCGGACGTGGTGTGTTGGATAATAAAGGTCCGATTTTTGTCGAATTTATTCGCTTTATATGTGTTAAAAAGAAAAGGGAGTTCAATTTGACCGTCCGATTCGAATTGTATTTGGAACAAATGAGGAAACGGGATTTGGCTGTGTTAAGCATTATTTAACAAAAAGAACAGCCCCCTACTTTTTGGTTGGACTCCAGACTGTAAATGGCCTGTAGTTTATGGAGAAAGAGGACGATTGAAAGTTCGATTGAGTACTTCATTAAAACGGGTTTCAGCCTTATATACTTTTTATCAATCAGTACTTACTTCATACGACTCATCAAGGAGTAGAATTAGGAATTAACTATTCTGATGAAGATTTTGGAATGATGCAATTAAGAGGATATACTGTCGGAATAGAGGAAGGAAGACACTTTATTGAGTGGACGATGTGTTATCCAGCCTCTGTGACAAAAAGAACAATTATTATCGGATATTCAAGAGCATATTCCAGAAGGAAGCCATTTAGAAGAAATCAGTTCATGGAAGCCAGTATTGTATGATGAAGATTCGATTTATGTGCAAACTTTACAAAAAAAGTGTATCAGGAAGTTGTTGATGGCAATGCAACACCTGTTACGACAACGGGTGGAACTTATGCGAAAATCATTCCGAATATTATTGCTTATGGACCAAGTTTTCCAGGGCAAAGAGATATCGCTCATCTTCCAAATGAGTGGATAGGAATCGAAGATTTAAAAGTGAATACCATTATTTATGGATTAGCATTGTATGAATTAAGTTTCATAACAAAAATAATAAGAAGGAGGGAAAAGGATGACAACTTTAGAAATTTGTGCAGGAGGTATTGAGGATTGTATCAATGCTCAAACTGCAGGAGCCGATCGAATTGAATTAAATAGTGCGTTACATTTAGGAGGGTTAAGCCCTTCATTAGCCGTTTTAACGCAGGCTGTTAAAAAAATCGATATTCCTATTATTTGTATGGTTCGACCAAGGGGAGCCGGTTTTTGTTATAACAAATTGGAAAAAGAAGTGATGTTTGAAGATGCGAAAATCTTTTTAGAAGCAGGCGCAAAAAGGCTTAGCTTTTTGGCTTCTTAACTCCAGAAGGGGATATGGATTGGGATGCTACAAAGAAAATGATTGAGTTATGTAAAAGCTTTATAATGCCGATAGCGTAGTTCACCGTGCCTTTGATTGTGTGAAAAAAATCCTGAAGAAACACTAGAAACATTAATTGAGTTAGGATGTACTCGTATTTTAACAAGTGGACAAGGAAAAAAATATTATGTCTGGCTTGGAAAAATTTAGCGAAATGGCAAAAAAACAATATGGAAAGCAAATCGAATTTTTTTAGGAGGATGTGGCGTTTCTCTTGCTAATCTAACAGAAATCCTAGAAAAAAACAGGATTAGAACAACTTCATGGAAGTTTTTAAATCTTGGGTAGTGGATCCAACAACAACGAATGGCGAAGTTTCTTATCGCTATTCTGATAGCGGAGACTATGATTTGTGTCATTTAGAAAGTATGAAAGAAGCAGTTACTATTTTTAAAATAAAGGGGACTTTATAATGGGAAAAACGAATTTTTAAACTGTGTGGCAAGTGATTTTTAGAAAATTTTCTGCAGAAGAATTAAAACTAGCCATTCAGGCAGGTGAGGGTAGAACGGTATGCTGTGAAATGGCGATTCATCATCGCCCTATTATTCCTGAATTAACACATGCGGAAATCGCCAGTGCATTCGGGGAGACTTAATGCTTTTAAATGGATTTGATTGTTTAAATCCAAAAATTATACGGAGTAGAAGGTAGCTCCAATCCAATTGAACGATTAAAAAGAATTATGCGGACGTCCTATTGGTGCTAACTTAGAACCAGTAGATTTAGAAGCAGAAATGTTGGAAACTCGATTAATCATTCCAGCGGGAAGAATTTGTTCAAAAAGAAACATTAAAATCAGCAGAAGCATTAGGCTTAGACTTTATTTGCTTAACAGGAAATCCTGGTACAGGAGTAACGAATCAAGCAATTGCCCAAGCAATTCAAAAAAAGCGAAAAAAATATTTTACAGGGGTCATTATTGCAGGGAAAATGCATGGAGCAGGATCCAAAAGAACCTGTAATGAATCGAGCAATTGCAAAGGAATTGATTGAAGCAGGGAGCAGATATTTTATTGGTTCCAGCAGTAGGAACAGTTCCTGGATTCACAGAAGAAGCGCTCATTGATATTGTTCAGTTTGCACATGAACATGAAACACTAGTGTTATCAGCTATTGGAACTAGTCAAGAAGGTTCTTCTAAGGAAGTCATTGAACAAATTGCGATTCGCAATAAAAATTTGTGGAGTTGATATTCAACATATTGGGGACGCTGGTTATGGCGGTTTTAGCCGATGTGAATAATATCTTTGCCTTATCCGTTGCGATTCGAGGCATGAGACATACTGTTGCAAGAATGGCAAGTTCAGTCGTTCGTTAATAAAAAAAGTGAGTATAGAAAACGAGCATTTCCTTTTCGGAGATGCTCGTTTTTTTGTATGGTTTCGAAAGAGTTAAATCAAAATCCCCTGTAAATGATCCATTTCATGTTGAATAACTTGAGCAGTAAACTCAGTAAAGGTTCCTGTGTGAGTTTTACCCATAGCATCTTGATAGCGAACTTCGATTTTTTGATAGCGAGTGGTGTTTTTCATTCCTGTATGAGAGAGGCAACCTTCTTCTGTTTGATACGGTTGGGATTTTTTTAGTAATAACTGGATTGACCATCACGATATCAAATGGACCAGCAGCAACGATAATAATCGATTTATTACTTCCAATCATATTTGCCGCTAAGCCGACACAACGGTCACGATTGGCACGTAACGTATCTTGTAAGTCAATAATGACTTGTTTGTCAGTAATAGGATTAGCAGGAATTGCTTTTTGTGATAAGAAAAAAATGGGTCTTTAACAATATCTTTTTTTCATACTTGTCTCCTTTATTCTTGGCACATTCCAAGAAATATTTTTAGTAATTTCTTCAGGGATTCTACTCCCCTTTTAAAAATCCAGTGGAAAATAATGGCGCTATTGCTATAAATGAATACTTCTCTCGCATAGTCCTCTGGCATTGGTAGTTCTTGTTTTAAATTTTTGTTTAATCGAATCCATTTTTTTCCATTAGTTCGATTAAAAAAACTTTCGAACGAGTTGGTTCGTATACGTGAAACGGCTTGTAGCGACTGCGTGTATAAATTCAAATTCTTCTTTTAAATATTCGAAAATTTGAACGACTGCAGGATAGGCCTCTTGTTTTTTTGAGTAATAGGATACTGGTTCAAAATCTTTAAAAATATGTTGCAAAAATTTCTTTTTCCAACTGATTCATCATATCGAATTTATCCACATAATGTAAATAAAAAAAGTTCCACGATTTACGCCTGCAGTGCGAGAAATGTCACTAACCGTAATAGCTTCAAAAATCTTTTGTTTGAAGAAGTTGAATTAAGGCTGTTTTTAAAATTTCTTTCGTTTGAGTTTGTCGTTTTTTGAACTTCCATCGTCTCATCCTTCTTAAATCAACACACGGCTTCTAATTGCGCATTGAAATTTCTGTAGCGCTATTATATAGTAAATTTAAACAATAATCAACACGTTGTTCATTTAATAAGTAGAGGGAAAAAGTGATGACATATATACAAGTAAAAAAATAGTTTTTAAACGATATCAAGTAGGAGAAACTGAAATTATTGCCAATCATGATGTGAATTTTGAAATTGAGAAAGGTGAATTCGTCATTATTCTTGGTGCATCCGGAGCAGGAAAATCCACTGTCCTAAATATTTTTAGGGGGATGGACACTAATGATGAAGGAGAAGTATGGATTGATGGTGTAAATATTTCAAACTTTGATGAAAAGCAATTAACGTATTATCGTCGAGATGATGTAGGATTTGTTTTTCAATTTTATAATTTAGTACCAAATTTAACAGCAAAAGAAAATGTAGAATTAGCCGCTGAAATTGTGAAGGATGCCTGGGATGCAGAAGAAGCTTTTGGAAGCCGTAGGATTAGGACATCGTCTTCATAATTTTTCCAGCACAATTATCGGGGAGAACAACAAAGGGTATCGATTGCTAGAGCAATTGCGAAAAAAAGCCGAAGATTTTACTCTGTGATGAGCCTACAGGGGCATTAGATTATCAAACAGGAAAACAAGTATTGAAGATTTTTACAAGAAATGTCGAGAGATTATGGAGCGACCGTTATTATCGTTACCCATAATACGGCATTAGCGCCATTAGCGAATCGTGTGATTCATATGCATGATGCTAGGGTGAAAAGTATTGTACTGAATGAATCTCCACAAGCAATTGAGGAATTGGAATATTGAGAGGAGAAGAATCGTGAAGAAAAAAATATTGAATAAAAGCGATTCTTTCTTCATTGAAGGAATCGAAGGGAAGATTTTTATCAATCTTATGTTTAATGATGCTTGGCTCATTTGCATTAGTAGGATTAAAAGTTTCGGGTCCGGATATTCAAGAGACGGGTCATCAATATTTGGAGAAGTATCATACAGCGGATATTTTTTTGTATTGGCGGATTATGGACTAAGTTCAAAAGATCAAGAAGAATTACGAGAAGAAAATGCCGAAGTCGAATTTGGATATTTTGTGGATACCGTAATAGCGGACAGTCCACGAGCGATTCGAGTATTTTCTAAGACTGCTCAGCAATCGGAAGTGGAATTAGTGAGTGGATCTTATCCAAGTAATCTTGATGAAGTGGTATTAGATGAACAGCTGTCGAAAAAAATTATCAAATTGAGGATTCTATAAATTTAAATGAAGTGAAGTCTCCGTCATTGTTAAAACAGCACGAGTTTAAAAATTGTGGGATTTGCTCATTCGAGTGAAATTTTATCGAAAAAAATAGTAAAGGTGTCTCTACTGCAGGAAGTGGTGACTTATCAGGATTTGCCATTGTTCCACAAGAAAGTTTTGACAGTTCTATTTATACGATTGCTCGTTTACGTTATCCGAATTTACGTAGTTTAAAAACATTTAGTAGGGAATACTTAGATGAAGTGGTTGGGATTCAACAATCTATCGAAGAAAAAAATTATCCGATAATGGAACCGTAAGGCTGAATGATTTAAAAGAGGAAGCAGATGGAAAAAAATCCAAGATGGAGAAGAACAAATTTCCAAAAGCAAAAAAATCAGCTAGAAGAGGGAAAAAAACGAAGTTAGAAGATGGAAAACAACAATTAGCCAATCAAGAAAGTAAATTAGTTCAAAGTCAAAAATGAACTCGCACAAAATCAAGACTCTCTAAATAGAGGGAATCAAGAAATTCAACAAGCAAAACAAAGCTTACAAAATCAGTTTGAATTACTGGAAGCTAATCGAGTACAGTTAGAAAGTTCTAAACAGACGTTAGAGCAACAAAATAGTGCCTTGCAAGAAGGAAGAAAAGAAAGTAGCGGAAGCAGAGCAACAATTAGAAGCTCAAAAAAAGAAAAAGGACTTCCTCAAACAGCATTATCTGCTATGCAAGAAAAAAATCCTTCAACAAAAAAACAAGAATTAGAAGCTGGGACTACCGCTTATGAACAAGGCATGAAGCAATATGAGAGCGGATGGGCTAGTTATCAAGAAGGCTTGAAACAGTACCAAGAAGGATTAGCAATCATTCAGTCTAAACAAAAATACGCTAGATGCTGGACAAAGAGCATTAGCAGAAGGTAAAAGACAAGTCTCAGTTGGTGAAGAAGCTTTTATCAAAAAGCAAAACAAGAAATCAAAAGAAAAACAAGACCAATATACAGATGAAAAAGAAAAAAAGCTGAAGGAAAGATTAGCCAAGCTGAAACAGATTTAGAAGATGCAAAAGTTAAAAGCTTCTAAACTAACGAAACCTCGTTATTCTGTTTATACTCGCTCAACTATGCTAGGCAGTGAAGGCTATTTAAATATGAAGTCTACTTCCGATGGAATTATTTCTGTAGCGAATTTATTCCCGGTTGTGTTATATGCTGTAGCAGCTTTGGTGACAGTAACAACGATGACTCGTTTTGTGAATGAAGAACGAATGAATGCCGGCATTTTGAAGGCTCTAGGCTATAGTACATTTGATGTAATGAAAAAAAATTTGCCTTTTATGGTTTTTAGTGCAGGGATGATTGGAACAATCCTAGGAATTGGTTTAGGAACTTACTTTTTACCAAGTATATTAGGCGTTACTTTATTAAAAAGAAACGATTCTTCCTTCGATTTCGTTATTGTTTAATTTGCGAATTACGATTGTAGCCTTACTCTGTTCGATTGGGTGTAGTGTTATTCCACCTGTATGGATTGCGTATCGAGAATTAAAAAGAAAGTTCGGCAAGTTTACTATTACCAAAAAGCTCCGAGTGTGGGTTCTAAAATTTGGTTGGAGTATATACCGTTTATTTGGAAGAGATTTAGTTTCACTCAAAAAGTAACGGCACGAAATATTTTTCCGTTATAAACAACGAATGTTGATGACGATATTTGGCGTAGCGGGTTCGGTCGCTTTTATTATTTGCTGGAAGAGGAATTTTTGTCTTCCTTATCAGGCATTGCCCATCGTCAATTTGGGGAAATTATTACGTATGATGCCATTGTCGTCAAAGAAGCTGTGATGACTTCAACAGAACAAGAAGCCTTGAACCAATTATTATCTAAAAAAAGAAATCGAGCATTATAGTGATGTACATAGTGAAACGATTTCTACTAAAATTGCTGGAGTACATGAAGAACAATCAGTGACAGTATTAGTAGGAGAAGAAGCCGAGTTAAGTCGTTATTTACAGTTGTTTGATGCGGAAACGAAGCAAGCAAAGACACTTTCAAATGATGGAGTGTTTTTTTATCGCAAAAAAATTAGCGCAGTTGTTGAATGTTCATGAAGGTGAAACGGTTCGTTTACCAATTGAAGACGGTGTGACGAAAAGAGATGGTTGTGTCAGGCATTATTGAAATGTATGCAGGGCACTTTATGATTATGTCGCCAACGGTTTATGAAACACTGGCTCAAGAAACTCCAACAAAAAACGCAAGCTTTGTTAGTTTTAAAGAAAAAGATGCGGATAGTGTACGTAAGATGTCTGCTCAATTATTAGCTCAAGATGGAGTGAAGGCTGTTGTGCAAAAATACTTCTATGATTCATCGGATTGAAACGATTGTTGGTTCATTGAGTCGAGTGATGATTTTTATTAACGATAGTGTCGGTTCTGTTAGCTATTGTTATTTTATATAATTTAACAACGATTAATGTGGCAGAGCGAATTCGGGAATTATCGACCATTAAGGTGTTAGGCTTTTTGAATCGAGAGGTGACATTGTACATTTATCGTGAAACGATGGTTCTTTCTTTGATTGGGATTGGAGTGGGGCTATTGTTGGGTAAAAGTATTGCATCGTGTGATTATTGAAGCGGTGGCGCCTGCGTTTGTGCGGTTCAATCCGCAAGTTGGGTTGGATGTTTATATTTGGCCGTGTATTTTTTTATCGTTTTGATTTTTAGCGGTGCTAGGGATACTAGTGAACCATATACTGAAAGAGGTTGATATGTTAGAGGCTTTGAAGTCTGTTGATTAATAAGAAATAGAAATGGAAAATAATTAAAAAAATAGCTGTAGCAATGGACGCAAGAAGCTTTACGAAGCGAATCTCTCCAATGCTACGGCTATTAGTATTTTCATTTTTATTCACTTCAAAAAAATACCGGTGTTTTTTTATTGTAAAAAAATTTGAATATCTATTTAAAAAAATATTTTTTTAAATAACTCTTGCTTTTTTTAATTTCAGAAGGAGTATTATCTATTTAAAGAAAATTTTAAATAGAAAGAGATGAGTATATGTCTGTTAATGATATTTTTGTCTGCATTATCGGATGAAAACCGTCGTAAGATACTAGAAATTTTTACGACAGGGACGAACGAATACTGGAGACTTAGCACAGAGTTTACAAATCACACCACAAGCATTGTCGTATCATTTAAAAAAAGTTAAAACAGGCGGATTTAATTTATGAAACAAAGGAAAAAAACTTTATTTATTATGAATTAAATTTAACCGTTTTAGAAGAGGCAATTGTTTGGATGAATTCAATTATTGGAGGGAAATAATATGTTAGTTGAACAAAGAAAAAAATTTATTTATTAGATGTCATTTTAACCTTTTTACCGATTTTTACTTGCTTTATGCGTTGTTTGGTATGCACCTGAGACCATCGTATCTCGTTTTTGATCTAGAAGGGAATGTTGTCGTAACAGCTTCCCGTTGGACAATTTTAATCTTACCAATTTTTCATTCTATTATTATCTGGCTTGATTAAATGGATTGATGCTAAAGAATTAGTAGGAAGTAAAAAAATAAGGAAATTAGCCGTTATATTTTTCAGAATAACATTACTATTGCTTAACGCTATCGTCTTTTTTTCCAATTTTTTTCTTAATTTTAACGGGGTATAGTATGGTATCCCAAATGGGACGCTTGATGGCATTTCTAATTGGTTTTTTTATGATATTCGTTGGAAATGTTAGTCCTAAAATTAAAGAAACAAACAAGCACTTTGGATTCCGTGTACCTTGGATTATGAATAATGATGAAGCATTTCGTAAAAACACAACGATTCTTCGGATTGGCGAGTATGATTTGTGGAATTATCTTTATTTTTAATTTCATTATTTGTGGCGAATCAATTAGCAATGATTCTTGTAAGTAGCGTTTTATTGCTAACGATTGGGATTACTATAGTGTATTCATATAAAATTAGCAAATAAATGATGAATGACTTTTCTAGGTAATAGTTTTTAGGCAATATTCTCTATCGTTACGAAGAAAAATCATGTTATTAGACTTAATAAAAAACTAAAAGGAAGTTAGACAATGTTACAGTTACAACATATTTCAAAAATATATCAAACTGGAAATCAAGAATTTCACGCGTTGAAAGATATCTCGATCCGTTTCCGTGAAAATGAGTTCGTCTCAATTCTCGGACAATCGGGTTCAGGGAAAACCACTCTATTAAATATCATCGGTGGACTCGACCAATACACATCGGGTGATTTACTTATCCAAGGAAAGTCAACAAAACAATTTAAAGACCGAGATTGGGATAGCTACAGAAACCACACAATTGGTTTTTGTCTTCCAATCCTATAATCTTATCGGCCACCAAACGGCACTCTCAAACGTTGAGATTGCGATGACGCTTTCTGGTGTTTCTAAAGCAGAACGTAAGAAACGTGCCATCGAAGCGCTCGAACGCGTTGGATTGAAAGATCATTTATATAAGAAACCAAACCAAATGTCTGGGGGACAAATGCAACGAATCGCGATTGCACGTGCCCTTGTCAATAATCCAAAAAGTCGTTTTAGCTGATGAACCGACTGGAGCGCTCGATTCTGAGACTTCACTTCAAATCATGGAGTTGTTAAAAAGACATCGCCAAGGAACGTCTCGTTATCATGGTGACGCATAACCCAGAGTTGGCACAGGAGTACTCCACTCGTATCGTACAAGTATTAGATGGAAATATCTTAAGCGACTCGAATCCATACGAACCAACCGAAGAACCCAAACAAGGGGACATTCATTTCACGAAGACGAAGATGAGCTTTATGACGGCTCTAGCTAACCTATTGACGAAGAAGGGCCGTACCTTCCTGACTGCCTTTGCCGGTTCTATTGGGATTATCGGGATTGCCCTTATTCTAGCCCTTTCGAACGGTGTGAGCAACTACGTGAAGAAAGTGCAAGAAGACACCCTCGTTTCTCTTCCTCTGACGATTAGAGAACAGAACCACAGTAATTTGCTTGCAACCTCTCCGGATTTGAGTGATAAACCTTATAAAGACAATAACGAACTCGGAGTCAATACGGTGTTGACGAATTTATTGAAAAAACAAATTGGGAAAAACGACCTCGCGCCTTTCAAGACTTACTTGGATGAACACGCATCCGAAGTCGCAACCCTTACTAAAGACATTCGTTACCAATACAATTTACAACCGTACATTTACGCTAGTGATACATCGAGCGGTCCAAAGAGCATTCTTCCGTCAAACTTATCGGAAGAAATCGACACGTCGAACCAAACGATTAAAGGTTACTTGCAAAATATTGACTACTGGAGCCAACTTTCAAGCGACGAGGAGATGCTTAATACGCAATATGACGTGCTAGAAGGTCGACTTCCAAATGATAAATCTGAAATCGTCCTTATCGTGGATGAAGATAATCAAATTAGCGACTTGCTCCTTTATAGCTTACGCATTAAAGACCCTAGCGAATTAAACGATGTGAAGAAACTCGATGAACTTAAATCACAAATATATCAATATAGTGATTTCATCGGAAAAACATTCAAAGCCGTTGTGAACACGAACAGATTCGCCAAAGAAAATAACCAATGGATGAATAAAATTAACGACGAAGCCTATATGAAGACGCAAATCGAGAATGGGCTCGAGCTTACAATTGTCGGCGTTCTTCGTCAAAAAGAAGGCACCAGTTCTGGTGTGAACACTCCTTCTGGGGGTGTGGCTTATACAAGCGCTCTTATCGATTATACTTCTGAGCAAATTCAAAATAGTGACATCGTAAAAAGAGCAAGAAGTCAACCCAAACATCAATGTATTTACTGGAAAAGAATTTGCCAAAGATCCAAAACCATTCAATTCAGCTAATTTAACCGAAGAAGAAAAAAATCCAGTTGGTAAAATTGACGCCTGAACAACAAGCGCAATATATCCAACAATACAACGAAAACTCAGCTGCTACTTACGAGGAAAACTTAGCGAAATTGGGTGTTATCGACAAATCCAAACCGGCTGCTATCGAGTTCTACACATCTTCGTTCCAACAAAAACAAGAGTTAAAGGACTTCATCAACGCCTATAACACGGCGAAAAAAAGACGCCGGCGAAGACGACAAAGTGCTCGCCTACTCCGACGATATTCAAACCATCATGTCTTCGATTACGACAATGGTGGGTGTGATTACAACTGTACTTGTTGGCTTCGTGGCTATCTCGCTTATTGTATCATCGATTATGATTGCGATTATCACGTACATCTCGGTTCTTGAACGTACAAAAGAAATTGGAATTCTACGTGCAATGGGGGCTTCGAAGAAAGACATTCGTCGCATCTTCACGGCCGAAACCGTCATCGAAGGATTTATCTCCGGGCTACTCGGTATCGGAATTACAGTACTTGCTGTTTTTCCCAATTAATGCGATTGTTGAGAAAATAGCAAAAAGTTAAGAATGTGGCACAATTACCGTTGTCTGCAGCACTTATCCTTATCGGTATCTCAATTATCCTTACCATGTTAGCTGGTCTTATCCCTTCACGTATCGCCGCGAAGAAAGATCCAGTTGAATCATTACGAAGTGAATAATATCTATACTCCAAATTTATTATTATAATTCGTTTAGTTCTCGAAATAAAAAAACGTAATAGAAACACCTCAAAGGATAATTAGTTAACTCTAATTTTTTTAGGTTGTTTGACAAATCCTGTTGGTGAGAAATCACCGACAGGATTTTTTTATATGCAAAAAAAGAGAAATCCAGGTTACGATTAAGTCGACTCAAAAAAAGTCTAACTTTTTGGGGTCACTAAATATGGTTTCATGGCTAAAAAGCTCCATCTTTTTTTCTTCTTTATTTATGTATTTACGTTGAATTACTTTTTCTTGCGGTTACGATGAATTCTACGGAAAGCATAATTATCCCAACGTTCTTTATTTTGCAGGAAGAAAGAAAAAAAGGCACAAAAAAATAAAAAAACAGAAAAAAATCGGAGCCTGTAGCTTTTAGTACTATAAGCCACAGGGGCTTATAGTACAGGGAAAAAAAATCGAGACCAAGGCTCGATTTTTTTAGCTAAGAGACTCGCAAAAGCGAGGCTACTAGCGTCCCTAGCTACCTAAGCGTAGATTTTTTTCTGTTTTTTTATTTTTGTTTAGTTGTTATCTAATAGTCGTTCAAATCTTCTACTTCAGCAATTGAGAAATCTTTTTTTCTCTAGAGCTGTAACAATTTGGTTTAATGTTTCGTTTGAAACTCCTGCAGGAAGAGTAATTAACAGACGACGAAGTGAACGATCTTTTTCTGTATCTAATGTCATAACATTGGCAATAGAAGCATATTGATTAATAATCTTAGAAATTTGAGCTAATGATCCCTTTTTCACCACCAGAAATAATTGTTAAAACATAAGAACCATTATTCACACTCCAAGATTCTTGAAGCATATTTAACAAACTACTATGCGTTAAAATACCATAAAAACGTTGAGAATCGTCTAATACAGCAATATAAGGTAATTCTTTAATTGTGAAGAACACTTTGAAGAACGAACTTGTAATATTGATAAATTTCGTAGTGTTTTTAATTAAATGAGTAACTGGTAAGCTCATATCGCCCCCATTTGCTTTATGACGATAGATGTGCATTTTATAAATATTTCCACGGAAGAAAGTTTCTGTTTCATCTAAAACTGGAACGCAACGATATCCAGAATTTTCTAAAAATAACAATGGCTTCTTCAAGAGTACAAGATTCTTTAACAACCGTTAAACTCTTTTTAGGAATAACAAGTGATTTTAATAGCATAGATATGCCCCTTTCTTGAAATCAATTTTCGTGTTTTGTAAAATATAGACACGTTTTCATTATTGATAATACCACTTTTTGATTAAAAAAAGTAACTAGAAATTTATTAAAAAGGGTAGCTAAAGTCTCTATATAATGGACATATCTTGCATTTTTAGCAAAAAAGTGAGTATGATATTTGTATATTTTTTTAAAAAAATTAACAAAGTAAAGGGGATAACTGAATGATGACAGCAGATTCTGATGGGAGTTCGCTGGGAATCCAGATTTTTAATTATTGTACTATTAACTGCCATAAATGCATTTTTTTGCAGCAGCGGAGATTGCATTTGTATCGGTCAACCAAGGAAAGATGAGTCAAAAAAAGCGAGTGAAGGAGATAAGAAGGCGCAACGAGTGATGCGTTTATTAGAAAATTCAGATGAATTTTTTTAGCAACCATTCAAGTAGCGATTACTTTAGCAGGATTCTTCTCAAGTGCTTCTGCAGCAACAAGTTTTGCTTCTCGTATTCAACCATTATTGGAGAATGTACCAGGTGCAGAAACATTAGCATTATTAATCGTAACATTGATTCTTTCTTATTTAACATTAGTGTTTGGGGAATTATATCCAAAAACAAGTTGCCTTACAATTGGCGGAACCGATTGCCTTACATACGGCAGGAATTGTTTTATTTGTCAAAAAGTTTCTAAACCATTTGTATGGATTTTAACCGTTTCAACGGGTATTTTTAAAACGAATGACACCAATTGAATTTAATAATGAACAAGGAAAAATTAACACGTAGTGAAATGAAATTTCTCTTAGCGAATAGTCGTAATGATGGTGCGATTGATAAAGAAGAATTTACAATGCTTCAAGGGGTTTTTATCGCTTGATTCAAAAACTAGCTAGAGAAGTGATGGTACCAAGAACGGACACATTAATGCTTGATGTGGAAGATGATTTAGCAGAAAATATCGAAATTATTTTTAAGTAGTTCTTATTCACGTTTCCCAATTTATGAAGAAGATAAAGATAATGTAATTGGAGTTTTACATTCTAAAGATGTTTTAAGAGCGGCAAAAAGAACAAGGCTTCGATCAAATCCAATTAATGGATTTAGCACATCAGCCATTATTTGTTCCTTCAACAATTTTTCGTAGATGATTTATTAGTAGAATTTAGAAAAACACGTCAACATATGGCGATTTTTAAAAAGATGAATACGGTGGAGTCGAAGGTGTCGTGACATTGGAAGACTTAATTGAAGAAATCGTCGGAGAAATTGAAGATGAGTATGATGTGGAAGAAATGAGTTATCGTGAAATTGATGAGAAGAATTTCTTAATTGATGCGGGAATGACATTAGAAAAAAATTCAATCAAATTTTTCCAAACGTCAATTGATTCAGATGAAGTGGATACAATGGCGGGAATTATTTTAGAAGATTTAGGATATTTCCCAGAAGATGATGAAGTTGTTGAAGTTCGTAACGAGAACGTCTTATTAAAACCAACTTTAGTAGAAAATGGAAGAATTCGTCGGATTCATGTTCACTTACTAACTCCAGAAGAAGTAGAAGCGTACGAACAAGAAGAAAACGAAGAAGAAACAGAAGAATAATAATCGTAACTATCGGGTCAAAGTGCTCGATAGTTTTTTTGCATTTATGGGTGCTAATCTCGCCAAATTTAGTTTTTCTACGCCAAAATGTCAAAAATGGCGTAGATTAATCTCGCCATTATTAGTTTTTCTACGCCAAATATGCTATAATGGCGTAGAAAAAAGATGGAGGGATATTTTTGAGACAATTTAATTATGTAAAACTAATGGAACTTTCTTTACCTGTAAATATTTATCATCATATTGCTAAAAATTCATGAATATAAAGGGAAACAAGAGCTTTATGTAGAGAATTATCCGGATGTACTGGAAAAAAATGATGGATGTTGCTAAAATTCAAAGTACAAAATCTTCTAATGCTATTGAAGGGATTTATACGAATGATGCAAGACTGAAGGAATTGATGAATCAAAAGGCAGAGCCTCAAAATAGAAATGAAGAAGAAATTGCAGGATATAGGCATGTGCTTGATATAATTCATGAGAACTATGAATATATAGAATTTAGTAAAAACGATATTTTTAACACTGCATAATCAGTTGTATTCTTATTCTTTCGTGAATCATAACGGGAAGTTTAAGAAAATAGATAACAGTATTATAGAAGTAGATGCTTTTTGGAAATAAAAAAAGTTCGATTTCAACCGGTAAGTAGCTTTGAAACAGAGATGTATGTTGATGCAATGGTGAAGGCTTATGACGAAGCTATAAAAGAAAATGTTCCTCCCCTTATTTTAATTCCAGCACTCATTCATGATTTTTTATGTATTCATCCTTTCGATGATGGAAATGGAAGAATGAGTAGAATTTTAACATTACTATTACTCTATAAGTTTGGATATTTTTGTGGGACGGTATATTAGTATAGAAATGCTGATTGAAGAAACAAAAGATTCTTATTATGAGGAATTGCAACATTCAAGTGCAAAATGGCATTCTGGGGAAAATGATGAATTACCATTTATTAAATATATGCTAGGAGTTATCTTGAAAGCTTATAAAGAATGTGACGACAGATTCAGATTAATAGGAGAAAAAAACAATTAACATCTCCTGAAAGAGTATTGACAGTGATCCAAAAAAATCATTATCGCCTCTTTCTAAAAAGGATATTATGATTCTTTGTCCAGATATTTCCCAAAGAACAATTGAACGAGCATTAAAAAGAATTACAGCTTACTGAAAAGATACAACAAGTAGGAAATGGTCGTTCTACAAAATATATGAAAATCTAGATGTAAACTAAAAGAAACTATCGGGTCAAAGGGCTCGATAGTTTTTTTATTTTAGTGATTGGATAATTTCTGATAAACTTGGGCGTGGCTTTGGATTCTTTGGTAAATTCTCAATGATTTTTTTCTGTCATAGTCTTTACTCCTTTTTAAAAATGATTATAATAAAAAAACTAAATTATTGTGTAAAAAGTAATCTTATAGGATGACTTGGGGGAGAAGTTATGGGACATGGAGAATTTATTAAAAAAATTAGACAAGAAAAAGCATTTAACGCAAAAAGAGTTAGCGGAAGGTATTTTTAAGTAAAAACTTTTTTTATCGAAGTTTGAGAGAGGAGAAAGTAAAATAACGAGTGAAATTTTTTTGAATTTGTTAGAACGATTAAATGTTTCCTTAGATGAATTTGAACAATTAGTGATTTCAAAAACATTCTCAAAAAGAATTTTTTTACAAAAAAATTAGAAACTTTTTAAAAAGTCAAAAAGATGGATATTTATTAGAAAATTTAAAGACAGAAGAAAAAAACAATTGTTTCAAAAATGATAGAAATAGACGACATCTTCATAATCAAATTTTTGGTGGAAGCTCATTTACAGTATTTACAAGGTAAAAATCTTGATGTGAAACAAAAAAAGAGTGATTCAATCTTATTTATTTGAAGTAGAAGAATGGGGAGATTACGAATGGGAGTTATTTGGGAATATTGTTTTTCTGTCTTTCTACTGAAGAGACACATTTATATCTGGATTCTATCTTTAGAAAAGCTCGTTTAGGAAAAACGTGACACAATGCATAAACGAATGTTGTGTCGAATTTTTATTAAATATTTTTTTAGAAGATATTGAAGCAAATTCATCTGAAGCTAGCCAAGTAGAAGCGTATTTAACAGAATTATTAGAAGATGAAGAATTTTATTATGAGAAAATTCGTTTTAACTATATGCAAGGAATTCTTCATATTTATCAAGGACATGTAGAAAAAGGAAAAACTTGAGTGTATGAAGATGATTGATATTTTTTTAAGGGGTTAAAAAGAACGTAAAAAGGCTACTCAATATCAAGAATATTTAGACTATGTTTTAAGTGAAATAGAATAAATCCAACTATAGGATGATTTTTTTCGAAGTGTTTGTGGGGAAAGTATAATGTAAGTAAACATTCGGTTTCTAAAAAGGGGAGTATAACATGATTCGAAAAGTTAAAATTACAATTCATAATCATTTTCATCATTTTTTTGTAGCTTGGAAGGTTTAGAGCTATGGACGAGCTTTTATCCATGCAGATTTATTAAATTTTTTTAGTGGATTTGGACTTTCATCAATTCGGAATGGGAGCTTTATTATTAGTAGCAGTGTATGCTGTGTTTCTAGCAGTAACTTATATGGATCTTCGATACCGCTCCTTTGTGAAGCAAAAAAATTGCAACGCTTTGGAGAGATGAAGTGAGTGAAGCTATTTCCAATACGTCTTATGCGTATTTTCATCAAAAGAAGAATCATGATTATATTGCTTGGTTTACAAGTGATATGGATCAAATTCAAGAAATGGCAGTCAATCCAAGTTTTTTTCTTTGCTACGGGGGATTTTTAGGAATTGTATTTTCAACAATTGGATTATGGAGTATTCATTGGAGTTTAGTCGTTGTTGTGATAATTGAGATTGGTATTTTTGCTTCTATTACCGAAAGTTTATGCTAAAGAACTATCTAAGAAGACTGTGCATAAAACAAAAGAAAATGAACGATTTAATCAAATCATTTCTGATGTATTATTAGCATACGATACGATTTTTGTCTTTCAACAATGGCAATATTTTAAAGAAAAAATTCATCAAGCTTCTGAACAATTAGGCTTTACTCGAAGAAATTATAGTAAATCTTTTGCAAAAAGTAGCAGTTCTAGGTGGCTTTTGGGAATGTTCTTAGTCAAATTTCTATCTTCTTATTTACGGGATATTTAGTGACAAAAGGAATGGTAACAGTAGGGGCTATTTTTTGGCAACGACAAGTTTAGCAGGAACTATTTTTAATGCTGTTGGAAATATGAGTCAAGAATTAGCGATGGTGACTAGTGCTAAACCATTATTTGAAAAAATTCATACATTACCGTTCTCAACACGAACAGAGGAAATTGAAGTAGAAACACTGGATGATGCAGAAGTATTATACAAGATAGAAAAATCTTCAATTTTTCTTATGGAGATACTATCGTGTTGAAACCTTTTAGCAAAACTTTATTCAAAAAAATCATAAATATGCCATTATGGGAGAAAGTGGAACAGGAAAATCTACTCTGCTTAATATTTTTAGGTGGAAAAAAATCGAAGAATATCAAGGAAATATAACTTTATATCAAAAAGAATTAAACACCATTCCCTATTCAAAAACTTTTACGATTCTATTACTTATGTGGAACAAACTCCTCATATTTTCCAAGGAAGCATTCGTGAAAACATTGTTTTTTTCAAGAAGAAATATCAGACGAGAAAATTTGGGAAGTGCTGGATAAAGTGTTACTAAAATCCATCGTGGAACAATTACCTCAAGGCTTAGATACAATGATTGGAGATACTTCTTCAACATTGTCAGGAGGACAATTACAACGCATTTCTCTAGCAAGAGCGTTAGTTCGAAATCCGCAAGTGTTATTACTAGATGAAGTGACAGCAAATTTAGATGCTCAAACTGGAACAGAAATGATGCAATCTTTATTACAAGAGGAAAATCTAACTATTCTTTTGGGTAACTCATCATCTTCCAGAAGAATTAAAATCTCTATTAGATGAAGAAATCATTTTGTAAATAGATGGATGCTAACATTTCTTCCTCTCAAAAAGCAGTGAAAAAAAGAAGTGTTTTTCTATACAGATACAAATGTATCTAATTCGTGGATTTTTTTATTGACAGAATAGGGGTTGTTTGTGTATGATTGTCGCTATATAAATAGAATAGGGGCAAGAAGATGAAACAAGTATTAAGTTTTTTTGGAATCAATTAAGTTTGATTAACCGAATCGTTATTGGTATGATTATTGGTATTTTTATTAGGAATTTTTCGTTCCTCAAGCTGTAGCGGTAGGAACTATCGGGACAGTTTTTCGTAAGTGCGTTAAAAAGCAATCGCACCATTATTAGTATTCTTTATTGTACTAAGTGCTTTGGCACAACATAAAGAAGGACATGAAACAAATATGAAATCAATTGTAGTTTTATATTTATTCGGAACTTTTTGCAGCAGCGTTAGTGGGAGTTCTTGTTAGTTTTGCATTTCCAATTACATTAACATTAACGGACACTGTATCAGAAATTGCAGCGCCGGAAGGAATTGCTTCAGTATTACAAACCTTAATTTTTAAAATTAGTAGATAATCCAGTGAATGCTTTAATGAGCGGAAACTATATTGGTATTTTTATCTTGGGCAGTTGTGTTTGGATTTGCATTCCGCAAAGCAGATGAAGCAACAAAATCATTTTTTTACAACAAGTGGCAGATGCAACAAGTTATGTTGTTAAAGTAGTGATTAGCTTTGCACCATTTGGGATTATGGGATTAGTTTATACAACTGTTTCAGAAAATGGAGTAGGTGTATTTGCAACTTATGGTGAGTTAATTATGGTATTAGTTGGAAGTATGTTCTTTGTAGCATTAATTATGAATCCAATTATTGTATTCTTTATGATTAAAGAAAATCCTTATCCATTAGTATTCCGTTGCTTGAAAGATAGTGGAATTACAGCATTCTTCACTCGTAGTTCAGCAGCAAATATTCCAGTAAATATGGAATTATGTAGAGATTTAGGATTAGATGAAGATAGCTATTCAGTATCAATTCCTTTAGGGGCAACAATTAATATGGCGGGTGCAGCAATTACAATTACAGTGTTATCATTAGCCGCTGTTAATACTTTAGGAATTCAAGTGGACTTTTTAACAGCGTTAGTACTAAGTGTATTGTCAACAGTAGCAGCATGTGGTGCTTCTGGGGTAACAGGTGGATCATTATTATTAATTCCAGTTGCATGTAGTTTATTCGGAATTTCAAATGATATTGCGATGCAAGTTGTTGGGGTTGGATTTATTATTGGGGTATTACAAGATTCTTGTGAAACTGCCTTAAATTCATCAACAGATGTTCTATTTACAGCAGCAGCAGAATTCCGTCAATGGAAAAAAAGAAGGTCGAGTGATTGATGTTCGTCCTGAATTAGCAGAATAATATTTCTAGGGAAGACTTTTTGGTCTTCCTTTTTGTGTTGACTTTTTTTAAAAATAAGAGGTATAATCAATTTATGAAGTTTACAAATGTAAATTTAAGAAAAGAGGTTTTTTTAAAATGATAAAAAAATTTAAAGTAGAAGGATTAAAATGTTCAGGTTGTAGCGAAAGCTGTAGAAAATGCAGTGAGTGCTGTTGAAGGTGTTGAAAAAAAGCAAGTATTGATTTAGAAACTAAAAAAAGCTGACTGTAGAATTTGTACAAGATAAAGTAAATGTACAAAGAATTATTGAATCAGTGTCAAAGGCAGGATATCAAGCTGAGTTAGCTTAATGATAAGAGGGTGTTGTTAGTTATGAAGAAAGAAGAATTTGCATTAGAAGGATTACAATGTGCCGGTTGTGTCAGTACGGTTGAAAAAAAGTTGTCCGAGATCTTCCAGGCGTTAAAGAAGCCAATGTGAATTTAGCGACTGAAAAAAATGATGGTGCAATTTAATCCAAAGGAAGCAGATGTGCAAAAAAATTATGGAAACTGTTTCTCTAGCTGGATATCAGGCTATATTGATAAATGATGAAGAAGATGTGTTAGAAAAAAACAGCGATTAAAAAAAGAAAAAAACAATTACACTCGCTGAAAGTAAGAGCGTGGGTATCAGGTGTGTTTGCCATTGTATTACTTTTATATTGCGATGGGTGAAATGATTGGACTTCCTCTTCCACAAATCTTACAGCCGATGGAACATCCAATTGTATTTTTCTGTAACGCAATTGATTTTTAGTAACTCCTATTTTTATGGGTGGGTCGTAGTTATTTTTGTGAATGGATTTAAGGCATTGATTAGAAAGCATCCGAATATGGATTCATTAGTTGCATTGGGAACGAGTGCTGCCATTTTATATAGTGTATGGAGTACGATTCGTATTTTTTTGGTGGAGAGTATCATTATGTGATGCACCTTTATGTAGAATCTGCAGCAGTCATTTTAGCGTTTATTACCTTAGGAAAATATTTTTGAAACTTTAACAAAAGGAAGAACTTCTCAAGCGATTCAATCATTAGTCGCTTTATCTCCAAAAAGTAGCGACAGTCATTCGTGATGGAAAAGAAGTTGAGGTTCCAGTAGAGGAATTACAAATTGGAGAAGTAGTCTTCGTTCGACCAGGTGAAAAAAATTCCTGTGGATGGGGTTATTCTTTCTGGAGAAAGCTTTGTTGATGAATCCATGATTACCGGCGAAAGTGTACCAGTCTTCAAAAAAAGAAGGAAGCAAAAGTAGTTGGAGCTACGTTGAATACAACCGGTTCATTCCAAGTTGAAGTGACCCAAGTTGGGAAAGATACAACATTATCTCAAATTATTCGTTTAGTAGAAGAAGCGCAAGGATCTAAAAGCTCCAATTGCTGCCATTGCAGACCGTGTAGCCGGAATTTTTTTGTTCCAATCGTAATGGGATTATCTCTTTTAGCAGGTCTATATTGGGGATTGATTGGTGGAGAATCTTTTGAATTTGTCGTAACCGTGATGATTTCTGTATTAGTCATTGCTTGTCCATGTGCATTAGGATTAGCAACTCCAACTGCTATTATGGTAGGAACAGGTTTCGGTGCTAAAAGAGGAATTTTTAATTAAAAGTAGTGCAGCTTTAGAAGAAGCTGGACATGTAGGAGTTGTATTACTAGATAAAACAGGAACGATTACAAATGGTAAACCTAAAAGTGGTTGATATTCAAGTGTTCAATGATTATTCAAAAGAAGAAGTACTAAACATAGCAGCATCGATTGAAAAAAACATTCGGAACATCCATTAGGAAAAAGCCATCGTAGAAGAAGCTGAAAAACAAGAATTTGACGTTTTACCAATTGAACAATTCCAATCTATTTCTGGTATGGGAATTCAAGGAATTGTGGATGGAAAAAGAAGTGTTATTAGGAAATCATTTATTATTACAAAAATCAAGGGATTGCGGTAGATGAATTTAATGCTGTGATTGATGGAGTCGCTTCTAAAGGGCAAACAGCGATGTTCGTAGCGATTCAAAAACAAGTAGCCGGAATTATTGTAGTTGCGGATACGATTAAAAGCAACTAGTAAAGAAGCAATCCAACAAATGAAAGCATTGGGACTTCAAGTTCGAATGGTAACAGGAGATCATGAAAAAAACAGCCAAAGCAATTGCGAATGAAGTAGGAATTGAGACGGTATATAGCCAAGTATTACCAAATGAAAAAAAGCAAGTGTTGTGGAACAATTATTAGAAGAAGGCTATCAAGTAGCCATGGTTGGAGATGGGATTAATGATGCACCGGCACTTGCCAAAGCAACAGTCGGAATTGCGATTGGTTCTGGAGTAGATGTTGCCATTGAAACTGCCGATATGGTGATGATGCAAGATGATTTAAGATTAGTGGCTAAAACGATTCAATTAAGCAAAATGACAATGATGACGATTAAGGAAAACTTATTCTGGGCATTTATTTATAATGTGATTGGAATTCCAGTAGCGATGGGTGTCTTACATTTCTTTGGAGGCCCATTATTAAGTCCAATGATAGCAGGAGCAGCGATGAGTTTCAGTTCCGTATCAGTGGTGCTAAATGCATTGAGATTGAATCATAAATTATCAAAATTGGAAAAAAATAAACAAGATGAAGCGACCACAAAAAAATTAATTTTTTTGTGGTCGCTTCAATATTTCATGGAAACTACAGCTAAAAATAAATATTAATAGTAATACAAATATTAAAAAAACTCATTGGATTAAATTCTTGAATTTTTCTTTTTATAGACTAATATAATACTTATTGTGACTGAAATTAAACCCATAACAAACACAAATAATGTTACCATTTATAATCACCTCGGGTAGCAAGAAATTGTTGACTTCAATTCAAATCTAAAAATAACACCATCACAATCTAAGCTGTGATAAGTAACATTTTAAGGTTTATTTTTTTGATCTTTTTGAACACAAATTTTTAAAAAAAGCATACAGTAATGCTAGATAAAAACAAATAGTCGATAGATGAACAAATAATAAGAAAAAGTCAGGCAAGAAATAATATATAAGAAGTATTGTTGCTACACCGAAAAAAAGCTCCATAAAATAAATAATTACTAAACAAAAACTTACTCATTTTTTTATTCATCTCCACTCTGATTAGCTATCTAGCTTTCCTATCTTATCAATATTTTTAAACTATTATTTTAGGAAAAAAACAGACTTATCATTCAAGGAGAATTGATGTATAATTAAATTTTTGTAAGGGCTTTATAAAAAAATGTACATCTTAACAAAAATTCTGAGTTTGATATTTTACAGAACATTGCTTTTTATGAAGAGATAGTGCTATTATAATCCCTGTAATTAAATAATTAAGATCTTGGGAGTCTCGTTAGGGGGCTGAGAGTGTTATAAACAGACCAATATTATCTGATCAACATTATAGTTGCGTAGAGAGTATCTTACAATGTCGAGTGTACTGCTATATCTATTATTGCAGTATGCCTATATACACTTATATATGTTTACCCCTTTCAGGATTTTTAGGTCTGGGAGGGGTTTTTTATGTCTCAATATGTGTCGTACGGTAATTGTCGTGTTGGAATTCCAGGTTCGCATCTGGCAATTACTGGTACTCGTTTTAATTTAGCACCAATGTCAGATAATTTTTATTGATATTATTCTTGGTGCTATTAGAAAAGTTGATTTGTCTAATGTCTGGGCAAAGACAGACCATACGTCTACGATCTATCGTGGAGGAAGTGTAGAGGTCTTTGATGCTTTGAAAGCTTGTTTTGTATATAGTTTTCATCCAGGAGTTCATTGCTCTTTAGAAGCTACTATTTCTAAAGGATGTCCGGGGGATGTTGATGAGGATACACCTGTACACTTTGAGGGAAGTCGTATAAATGAAAAACAGAGTCAGAGTATTCATTTTCCAGTTATTGGGAAGTTCTCAGTGTATCCATTAGGATCGGATAACTATATGAAATCCATTGAGAAAATTGTCAATCTTGGAATCGATAAGGGAACGATTACTGGAACAGGACATTACGTCACTTTTCTAGGAGGAGATGTTCATGAGGTTTTTTTGGATATTTAGAGGAAGTTTTTTTGATATTTTTAAATGAAGAAGTCAGTCATTTTTGTGATACAAGTGACGTTATTATGCAATGTACCAGGAGGAGAAATTGATGAATAAAAAAAGAATTTAGAATTAAAGGATTACTTATTGATTAGTTTTATTTGTGTATTGTTTGGAGTATTTTTACTTGTTGGCGGTTTACGCAGGAGGAGCTCTTTCAGCAGTTTTAGCACCAATGGGACTCGGGATTCTAGGATATGAGCCATTTTATGGAATTTGGTTTATGGCACCTGTATTCACGCTCTATTTAATACGTAAACCAGGAGTTGGTATTATTACAGAAATTATTGCAGCCGTTATTGAAGTATTACTTGGGAACATGTTTGGGATTATCGTTGTGGTTAGTGCGTTTATCCAAGGTCTAGGAATAGAAATTGCCTTTTATGACAAAAGAAATATAGTGATATTACTTATAGAACAACTATGCTAGGGGCAGTCATTACGACTATTTTCACGCTTCTTTGGACAGGATTCCGTAGCAATTATTTAGCATTAGATTGGAAGTTGGTGGTTGCTATTTTTTTGTGATTCGGTTAGTATCAGCATTATTCTTTACAGGTTTTTGTTAGTAAGTTATTATGCGATCAAATGGTGAAATCAGGAGTTATCAAAGTACGTGGCTAATTCGGAAGTTGTTTTTATCTTTTAAAAGATGCCAGATTAAATATTCAAGAAAAAAAGAGTTATTTTTCTAATTTAAGCCTTCAAGTACGTTCGGGAGAAATCGTATTGGTTTGTGGAAGAAGTGGTGTTGGGAAAAAGTAGCCTAATGAATATTATTAATGGAGTCTATCCAAATGAGGACATAGATGTTCAATGTGAAGGATTAGAAATTTTAGGTTATTCTCTTCTATTGTTAAATCAGTTGGAGAGAACGAAATATGTGCGCTCTATTTTTCAAAATGCAAGACTTTCGTTTGCAATGTTAACACCTTATGAAGAAATGATTTTTTTGTATTAGAAAATTTTCGGTTTCCAATTGAAGAGATGGAACGAAAAGTAAAAGAACAAGCTGAAAAATTTCAGATTAAAGCTTTATTACATCAAGAATTCTCAAACCTCTCTGGAGGTGAATTACAGAAGGTAGCTTTTGCGTGTGCAAATCTTGTTGATGAGCCTCTCTATATCATGGATGAACCTTTTGCAAATATTGATGAAGAGAGTATTTCTTACTTTTATGGAACAAATTAAATTGTTGGGTGAGGAAGGAAAAAGCTATTTGTATCATTGATCACCGATTAGAGTATTGGGAGTGGATTGATCGCTGGTATCTTTTGGATGATTATGGAGACTTAAAAAGAAATAAAACTCCCTCTAGCTATAGAAGATAAACACCTTTTTAGAAAAATAACGGATTACTTTTGTACATTGCCATTAAAAAGAGAAGAGTAATCCCGTAAAAAAAACAAAGTCCTTTTGAAGGTAGAAAATGTATCTATTTGTGTATCAAACAATCAAGTACTTCTTGAAAATCTCAATCTTGAGCTTCACGAAGGTGAGATGATAGCATTAGTTGGATCTAGTGGGAGTGGAAAAAAACAAGTTTTTTTAAGACACTCTTAAAAAGAATATTCTTATACTGGTAAAATAGAAATCTGTGGTCACTCTTTATCAAAGATGAAGAAAAAAATCTCTGTTTTCTTCACTGGGAATTGTCTTTCAAGATCCATCTCTTCAGTTTGTCAGTGCAAAAGTCCTAGAGGAACTTAAGGTTACGTTTTATACAGAAAGAGAAAGAGTTCTTGAAAAATTTATTGAGAGAGTATTACTTGAGAAAACAAAAGACTTATCACCGTGGCTGATTAGTCAGGGACAACAAAGAAGGCTTGCATTTCTTACGATGACAGGACCTAATAAGATTATTCTTTTGGTAGATGAGCCTACTTATGGGCAAGATATGAAGAATGCCATTTTGATAATGAATGCATTAGAGAAATTGTGTAAAGAAGGAATGTCTTGTATTTTTTTACATGTCATGATCAACGACTTGTTCGTCAATATGCCCATAAAGTAATGAAGATTCATTCCAAGACAATGGAGGAAATTACGAATGAAACTAAGAATTAATCCAAGTGTACAATTAGTAATTTCATTTATTCTGTCGATTGTCATTTTTATTTACTAAATCATGGGAATTAAATATTGCGATGATACTTTTCGGCAATTGTTATTATCCTCTTATTTCGTAGACAGACTTGGTTAAGAATTGTGAAATTAGGATGTGGATTGTCGGTTATTACGATTATTTATTTTCTATCTGTATATTTACATCCAAATGAAAATATACTTGTGCATTCAGTAGAAAATAGAGTGTTTTTAACCTCCTTAGAACTCAGTAGCCGAATTTTTAGCTCTTGGATTTGTCGGGATTAGTCTTACTACGTCCATTGATAAAAAAATGAGTTTATCGCAAGTCTCATAAAAACAATTAAGAGTACCAGTTGAGATAGCTTTCAGTATTTTTAGTTTCAATTAACTTTTTAACACTTATTCAAACAGAATATGAACAATCCAAATTAGCTTTGCGAATTAGAGGAGTTTCTGGAAGAACTGTATACTTTAAAGCTTTGACAACGATGCTGATTCGCTTGATACGTCAATCAGAATATACTGCAATGGCAATGGAACTTAGAGGGTTTTCTAAAGAAAGAATCCAAAGACTGAACCCAAGTATTACGAGTATAGATTTGTTGTATAGTAGTTGCATGATATCTTTTGTAGTGGTTATCATTTGGTTTTTACGTGTAAAAATAGTCTTACTTCCAAAAAGGTGTGGAATTCTAATTTTATGTTCCATAAGAGAGTATTTAATGACATTTTCAATAGAATAATGTAAATAAGAAGTAAAAAGAATCAATCTAATTTCTTTGATTTTTCTGTCAATGTTTCTAACTAATCAAAAAAAGTCTGTCTCAGGAGAACTTCTCCTAGGACAGACTTTTTGTCATATTCAATAAAAAAATCAACAATGATTAGTCTTCTAAGTTTACATTGTGGTAAACTTTTTGAACATCTTCATTATCTTCTAAAGCGTTAATCATGCGTTCGAATAAACGTAAGTCATCGCCTGTTAATGTTACTTCTGATTGAGGAATCATTTCGATTTCAGATACTGTGAATTCAGAAATTCCTAATCCTTCTAATGCTGTACGAACTGTGTTGAAGTCGTTTGGTTCAGCATAAACGATTGCTTGGTCGTCTTCTTGTACAACGTCACGAACGTCTACTTCTGCTTCCATTAATTGTTCTAATAATTCGTCTGCATCTTTGTTTGCGATACCGAAGATTGCTGTATGGTCAAATAAATAAGTTACAGAACCTGGTGCACCCATGTTTCCGCCGTTTTTTTACTATAAGCAGCACGAACGTCTGCAGCAGTACGGTTTACGTTATTTGTTAGTGCATCTACGATAATCATAGAACCGTTAGGACCGAATCCTTCATAACGTAATTCTTGGTAATCGCCATCGCCGCCACCTTTAGCTTTTTTTCAATTGCACGTTCGATAATATGACGAGGTACATTATAAGTTTTTAGCACGGTCAATTACGAATTTTTAATTTTTTTGGTTAGAATGTGGATCTGGTTCACCTTGTTTTTGCTGCTACATAGATCTCAATTCCGAATTTTTGCATAAATTTTACTGTTGTTAGCATCGAGTTTAGTTTTTCTTTTTCTACGATGTTAGCCCATTTACGTCCCATTTTCTCACTCACTTTCTAAAAAAATATCTATAAGACATTCTTCATTATACAGATGGAAGCTAGGTTTGTTAAGTATTTTTCTATTCAGAAATGCATTTTACAAGAAAAATTTTTTTCTAAAAAAATGTTACACTATAGGGGAGGTGAGTTTATGAAAAAAATATTAAAGTAATCTATTTAGGAAGTCAAACTTGTGGTGTTTGTCATGCATTACAGCCACGAGTAGAGGAAGTCACAGATCAAGAAGGAGTAGACTTAGAAATCATTAATGTCACGCAGCATCCTGAAGTGGCAAGTCAGTATCAAGTACTAACAGTTCCCGTTGCGATTGTGTTTGTAGGAGAAAAAGAATTCGCTCGCCAAGCGAGATTTATTGATATAGATTTGTTTGAAAAACAACTACAACAAGCGAAAAGAATTTGCTCAAATGGAAGACTATTCATCGTAATTTTAGAAACGGTTTTCATCCTTTAAATTTAAGCATTTCATAAGAATTATTTGGTTGTATTTAAAAAGAAAAGTGCTATAATGATGGCAACGAATGGGGGTGGTCTTTTGTATGTAGACTTATTATTACTGTTTGTAGCTGTCATGGGTGTTTTTTTATTTCTTTGTTCTCCAAATGGAACCTATTTGGTAGTGTTATAACAGTAATAAGTGTTGCAAAGCTACGTTTTTCCTTCATCCAAACTGGAATTTCTTCGTTATCATCCTATTTGTATTTGGTTTCCTATTTTTTTAGGATTTGAAGTATTAATTCCGGGAATTGGTGCTTTAGGAGTGTTAGGAACAGTATTAGTCATAGGAGGGATGTACTGGGCAAACCAGGCTGTCATGGATTTAGTCGTTTTAATCTTAATGTCACTATTGTTGGCAATAGTCTTGTTAGTTTTATTGGTAAAAAGAGGAAATCATTTTTTTCTCATAAGAAAGGATTAGTATTACTTTCTTCTCTAAAAAAATCAAAAGGCTATTCAACCTCAAAAGTATATGACGAATTAGTTAATCAAATAGGGAAAACATTGACGGTATTACGTCCAAGCGGAAAGGCTGAGCTAAACGGTGAAATCGTTGATGTAGTTAGTACGGGATTTGTCATTCTAGAAAATACAAGGATACAAGTTGTAAAAGTGGAAGGTAGTAAAATTGTCGTACAAGCTTTGGAGAACAAATAATCAGTAGGAGGGAGTAACATGTTAGAAAAAGGGGTATTGAATAATCCAGCAGGAGTCATTGGGCTTATTGTGATACTATTTCTAATTTTAACAGTAGTGATGTTATTTTTTTAGATTTGTACCAATTGGATTATGGATTACAGCGTATTTTTTTCTGATGTAAAAAAATTGGAGTAGGCACATTAGTAGGGATGAGATTACGTCGAGTAGCTCCTCAATATATTGTGCGTCCAATGATTAAAGCAACAAAAGCAGGGCTAAAAATCGATATTAATGAATTAGAAGCCCATTATTTAGCAGGTGGGAATGTCAATGTAGTCATTGACGCATTAATTGCAGCTCAACGTGCGAATATTGACTTAGAATTTGAACAAGCAGCTGCTATTGATTTAGCAGGTAGAAATGTATTTGAAGCCGTTCAAGTGTCTGTTAATCCAAAAGTCATTGAAACTCCGGTTATTGCAGGGGTTGCGATGGATGGAATTGAAGTTCAAGCAAAAGCAAAAAGTAACCGTACGTGCCAATATTGAACGATTAGTTGGGGGTGCTGGTGAAGAAACAATTATTGCGCGTGTTGGTGAAGGGATTGTTACCACAGTTGGTTCAGCAGCTCACCATAAATTAGTTTTAGAAAATCCTGATTCTATTTCCCAAACTATTTTTGAGAAAAAGGATTGGATGCAGGTACAGCGTATGAAATTCTATCCATTGATATCGCAGATGTTGATGTCGGTAGAAATATCGGAGCAAAATTACAAGCAGAACAAGCAGAAGCAGATAAGAAAAATTGCACAAGCTAAAGCTGAAGAACGTCGTTCTCTTGCCGTAGCGCAAGAACAAGAAATGTTAGCAGAAGTACAACGGATGCGTGCAAAAGTTGTAGAAGCTGAATCGCAAATTCCATTAGCAATGGCAGAAGCTCTTCGTAATGGAAAGCTTGGAGTCATGGACTATTATCAATTGAAAAAAATATTCAATCAGATACAGATATGAGAGAAGCGATTAGCAAATCTTCTGTTGAGAGTGAATCATGAATATAGTACTCTTTCTCTTGTATATATTGATCCTTGTGATCATGTCTGCTGCTAGTTTTATTAATTTAAAACTAAAGAGTAAAGAGCATGGATTTGACCAACTGCACGATTGGTTCAATCATTCTTTTTCAAGAAAAACCAGTTTCGTCTAAACATCATCATCCAAAAAAATCAAAAAAATAGTAGATGTTGTTGTAGAAGAAATGCCTGAAACAAAAAGCGACATTATCCCATACAGAGAAAAATGAGACAACAATTTTTTTAAAGATAGTACAAGTGTTTCAACAATTTTTCACCAGAGGACTATTCTTTATCCGTATTTGATAAGGAACTCATTCAAAGAGTGTCGATTATTTCTCCAGAAGAAATTGATACGATGAGAAGAAGTGCCATTTTAATTCATACTGAAAAATTAAAAACGATTATACTTAAATAATCCGAATTTACCAGAAGAATTATTAGAACATCTTCGAGCTTTTTGTAGAAGAAATGGAAGCCATTCAATTACAGGAAGAAGAAGTTCAACATATGGGCTCAAAAAGGCGATTTAGTCGTTGAAACCGTTAAAAAGTGCAACAAATTATACAAAGAAAAAAATCGAGTGTTGAAACATCACTTACAATGGAAAAAAAGCGATTGTAGCAAGTGAAGTGTTGTCAAAACCAAAAAGGTTTACGATAGAAAATATCGAAAGAAGGCTAGGTAGAAATGCTTAGCCTTTTTTTATTTTTATGTTAAAATATGCCTAGTAGAGAGGTGAATATCATGTTAGAACAAAAAAATGATTTCTCAGTTAAAAAAATAAAAACAAGGGAATAAATTAGCATTAACACAAGAAGAATTAGAATGGTTATGGGAAAAATATCGGAAATCCGAATCCAGAAATTAGAGACGACTTAGTTTTTTTAATTTATTTGGACAATTTATTTTTGAACAATTAATAACAAAAAGAACAATTACGTTGGTTAATTGAAAAAAATAAATGTCACGAATCCTTTGGAGTATAGATTAGAAGAGACCGGTGGTGCGACAGCCTATCGTTCATTCTCAGCACTTGTCATGGGAATGATTTTACAAGTTGATGGGGATCAAAACAAGTGGATATGATTCTTGTTTAACAACTTCAGAGAGAATTACGTGGATACAAAATGGCATTCGTTATTTGACAATAGAACAAGACAGAACGGGCTATGATGAGAAGTTAGGATGGGTACACGCATTTGCTCATGGTGCAGATTTATTAGGAACTATTATTTCTCACTCGAAATGTACCCAAGAATATGTAATAGAAGCATTAGAAGTCATTAGTGATATTTTTTTCAAAAGAGTCAACAACTATTTATGGATGAAGAAGAAAAAAAGATTAGGATTAGCAATCTTTTTTTGGAATAGAGTCTGGAAATCTTTCTCAAAAATCTTTTGTGTGAGTGGATGAAAAAGCAAAATTTTGAAGAATTAGATGGAAGCCGTGAAAGTTATTATCGTTTAGCGATGTATAAAAAGTTTTTTTAGCGACAATCTATTTTTAGATTGGAGTCTTTAAACCTTTGGGAAAAGTTCTTTGAAAAGAGGAAATGATGATTATTCTCCAAGAATATTAAAAAAACCACCGACACAGTGGTCGGTGGAAAAAAAGGATTTTGAAATATTTAACTTGGGAGGATAATATTTCTTATTTGGGAATGACTAAAGTATAGAGTGAAATTTTTGAAAATTATATGAAGACTCCAATAAGAAAGTAAGAAGAATCTTTTGAGAATTAAATAAAACAGAAAAAAACAATCATCAGTAAAAGTACTATAAGCCCTTGGCTTATAGTATGGGGAAACTTTCGAGACCAAGGCTCGAAGTTTAGCCATGAGACAGCATTGCTGGCTGCTGGCGACCATGCTACGGCTAGGAATGCTTTTTTTCTGTTTTATTTTTCTTACGCTTACTATTTATTTGTACAAGCGACAAAGCTTTCTCTTAATGTATCTTCTGGTAAGTTTTTACCAATAAACACTAAAGTCGACTTACGTTCTGTATCGTTCCAATCACGTCCACGAGAAATATCAAAGCTCATTTGAACTCCTTGGAAAAATGATTTGATAATCTAAACCTTCTACACTTAAAATTCCTTTATAACGATATAATTCAGGTCCATAAATATAAACTAATTCATTCAACCATTCGTTAATATGCGCTAAAACAAGAGGTTTCTCTGTTTCAATTACAAATGAATTAATTCCACTGTGGTGGTGATGTTTGTGATGATGATGTCCATGATGGTGATCATGGTCGTGTTCGTGGTGGTGCTCTTCATCATGATGGTGGTGATCGTGTTCACCGTGCGCATGAGAATGTCCACATTCTTCGCAATGTTCTTCATCGTGATGATGGTGGTGATCGTGTTCACCGTGCGCATGAGAATGTCCACATTCTTCGCAATGTTCTTCATCGTGATGATGGTGGTGATCGTGTTCACCGTGCGCATGAGAATGTCCACATTCTTCGCAATGTTCTTCATCGTGATGATGGTGGTGATCATGTTCTCCATGAGCATGAGTGTGTCCACACGCTTCACAATATTCTTCTTCAGAATTTTTCTTGCATTTCTAAAAATTTTCTTTTTCAGAAGCATAGAATAATTCAAGACCAAACATATCTTTCATTTCAGCTGGACGAGCATCTAAATCTTGAATTTCTGCAAAAGGATTGATAGAACGAACTTCGTTAATCACTTTTGTATAAATAGTGTCATCTACTAAACTATGTTTTGACATAAAGATTTTTGTCTGCAAAACCAACTTGTTTTCGCTGGTTCAGTTTGATGAGTGGTTTGATATAAGAAATTTTTTTGAATCGACAACTGTTAAAAACAGCATCTAAGATAAAATGTTCATTTAAAAAAATGGTACGTTGATAAATGTTTGAGCAATTGGTGCAGGATCTGCTAAACCAGTTGTTTCAAATAATACACGGTCCACTTTAATACCGTTTTTGTTCTTTGACCATTAAAATAGATTTTTAACATGTCTGCAATATCTGTACGAAGAGTACAGCATAAGCAGCCGTTATCCATTTGATAAATTTCTTCTTCTACATCTAATACGAATTGATGGTCGACACCAATTTCTCCAAATTCGTTAATAACTACGGCAATATGTTCACCGTGTTTTTTTCTTTTAATACTTTGTTAATGAGCGTTGTTTTACCTGCTCCTAAAAAAATCCGCTGACAATGGTTACTGGAATTTTTACTACTCATGATGATTTCCTCCATTCATGTAATTAAATCGGCATAATTACGATTCTATTCTATTGTATCATTGCAGGAAAAAAATGTCAAAATAAAAAAATCGGTTATTTTGATGGAGAAAGAAAAATCAAACAGAAAAGTAATTTTTATGGTATACTGACAATTGAGAATAAATGGAGCAGGAGTGTGGATGATGCAAAAAGAAAATCGACTGGAGTCGAGACTTTATACAAAAAAACATCAACATTTATTTGTATGTCCCTACTGTCATGCAGCTATTGAAACAATAGACGGGTATAGTATGGTTTGTACGAATCGTCATCGTTTTGATATTAATAAAAAAGGAACGCTCCATTTGATGAAACAAAAAGCGAATGAGGATTATGATGCAGAGTTATTTTTGCATCGTTATGAATTAGCGCAGAGTGGTTTCTTCAATCCGCTATTAGACGAAGTTTTGTCACTGATTCCAAAACAGGAGAATAAACTGATTGTTGATATTGGTTGTGGAGAAGGAAGCCCACTTGCTTATTTATCGTCATTTTTAGAAGATATTCCTTTAGTAGGGATGGATATTGCTAAGGAAGGAATTTTGGCTGCTAGCATTCATCACTCTCAAAAAGCTTTGTGGATTGTAGCAGATTTAGCGCAGTTACCTTTTGGGGATGAATCCTGTGGTACACTCATTAATATGTTAACTCCTTCGAATTATAAGGAGTTCAACCGTGTACTAGCACCAGGAGGAACATTCATTAAAATTATTCCTGGAAGTAATTATTTAATTGAATTAAGACAACAATTATATAAAAGTAATGAAGAAAAACAACACTATTCGAATGGGGATATTGTAGAACGGTTTAAACAAGAATATCCATCTATGAAGATGAAAGAAGTTTCGTATCAAGTAAAACTGACAACTGAAATGTATGAGCACTTATTACAAATGACGCCATTATATTGGGGAGCTAGTAAAGAAGACCAAGACTATAGCAAAAATCATCCTTTAGAAAGCATTACGATTCATTTATGGATATTAGTTGGAGAAAAGAATTAACAACGGAGGAACGAACATGGGATTAAAAGATTTATTCAAAAAAACAAGAAACAGAAGAAACAACTCAAGAAAAACCAGCATTCAAACTAGGGGTAGAAGATGTTTATAAAATTAGCGACGACTCACTAGACCTAGTAGTAACAGGGAATCTTGAAGGAACATTAAAAGTAGGGGACTTTATTTGGTTGACAAATCTTGGAGATGATAATGGAACTGTCACAACTTCTGCGATTTATGCAATGGAAAATGCTCAACGAGAAAAAGTGTTTGAAGTAACCAATGAACCAGTGGCTCTTTGGTTAGAAGATGCGATGCCTTTAGGAATTAAAAAAAGGAACTGTATTACATGAAGAAGGTGCTAACAAGGAAGAAATCTATAAAACATTTGTCAATACACTAGGAAATGTCTTCGTGGGACGTCAAGAAGGTGTTTTAACACAAAGAGATATTGATACATTAAGCTTAGCGGATTTATCAGAAATTGCACGTGTATTTTTTTACTATACTGTCATATGAATGCTTCCCAAGAAACACCAGAAGAGCATACTAAAAATGTTGGTAAGATTGAACAATTAATGATTGCTGTACGAAATAAATTATTACAAGCAGATGAGTTAGTAACGGTTTATTCTAAAAAAACGAAAGAACCTTATTTATTCTCTCAAACACAACAAAGAGAAGAAGGTGGGTTCATTTGTAGTTCCCCAATGATTTTTCATTGCTCCAGTAGCGTATGAAGAGAGACTAGCTTCTCGATTTGCAGATACAGAAATTTTTTTGAATTACGTCGTATTCAAAAAAAGGAGAGGATGGAAAAAGGAATTGAGAATTTCTTCTTAGAAACTTTCTATCAAAAATGGAGCGACAGGGGTTCATTTAGTAACAGAACAAACGTCTCTTGCGGCAGAAGGTATTATTGCAGCGCCTGATTATACAGGAGTAGCAGAAGAAGAGATTCCAGTGACAAATCCTGATGCGATGAGATGGATCTTGTTGTTAGGACAATTAGGATTCCCGCAAACAGAAGAACAAAAAGATTATGCACGGCTTATACTATCGTTTCTTATGTTTAGAATTACCAAAAAGCAAAAATTCTTAACACCAATTAAATTAGAAAAATGCCGATCCAAATGCTCAAGTTGATTTACAATCTGGAGAAAAAAATTAAATGTTGCGATTTTACCAGGGAAAGATGAAAAAGAAGCAATGGTCTTCTACACAGATTGGAAGAGATTGAGAGAAATTTATGATGAAAGCTGGAGCGGTATGATTCAAACTTTATCTCAAGTAACTAAAAGCTTTCGATGTAGTCATTAACCCATCAGAAAAATCCGGCTCTTGGATGTTATGTTAACGATGAAATGTTTGAAGAAATGAAAAAAAGTAGATTAATGATTCAAAGAGGAGTGTTCGAGTATGAACGCTCTTCTTTTTTTATAAAAATTTCTACATAGAAGTAATTGACAAAGTGAGCAAAAAGGAATATAGTTCTATATAGAAATAAAATATAAGGAGTTTATATTTATGGATTGTAAAAAAAGAATGGGGGATATTTAATTCATCATATTCGTTTATTGAATGGGAGACTTTATCAAAAAGTTATTAAGTAAAGAACCGGATGCTCTTTTTTAGAAGTGAACAAGGGAAAAATAATGTCTGTTTTTATGGAATGATACGGAAGGGTATATTACCTGTTCAGAATTGAGCTGTAGAACAGGACTAGCAAATAACACATTAACGAGTATGCTAAAAAAATTAGAAGAACAAGGTTTAGTTTGCATGCAAGATTGTCCGAAAAGATAAACGTAGAAAAATATGTGAACTTAACGGAATTAGGAAAAATCTCAAAAAAAGAAATCGGAGAAAGAGTTAGCCGTGAGCTAGGGGAAATCTTCTATGCAGGATTTAAGGACGAAGAAATCGTTCAAGTAGAGAACTATTTAAATCGAATCTTGCAAAACTTTAAAAAAATGGAGAACTGGAGTGAAAATTAGAGGAGCTGTTTGTTGATACAATCTGCTTTTTACTAAAAAGGGGGAGTTAAAATGATTGAATACAAAAAAATGTAGCATTGCGCTACGCAGAAAAAAACTGTCTTTAAAAAGATGTCAATTTACGTATTGAAGACGGTGAATTTATGGTCTTAGTTGGACCATCAGGTTCAGGAAAAACGACAATGATGAAAAATGATTAACCAATTAATCGAACCAACAGATGGAAATATTTATTTAAATAAAAAAACGTATTAAAGATCATCATCAACGAGAATTACGATTAGAAACAGGCTATGTCTTGCAACAAATTGCGCTTTTTTTCCAAATTTAACGGTAGCAGAAAAATATTGCTTTTAATTCCTGAGATGAAAGGCTGGAAAAAAAGAACAAATTCAAGAGCAAACAAAGGTGTTATTAGAGAAAGTTGGCCTTTTCTTTTTGAAGATTACGCGCATCGTTATCCAAAAGAATTATCTGGAGGAGAACAACAACGAGTAGGAATTGTTCGAGCAATTATTGCGACTCCAAAAAAATTTTATTAATGGACGAACCTTTCTCGGCATTAGATGCGATTAGCCGTAAACAATTACAAGATTTAACGAAACAATTGCATCAAGAATTTAAGATGACAACTTTATTTGTTACACATGATACAGATGAAGCTGTAAAATTAGCCGATCGCATTGCTGTGTTAAAAAGATGGAGAAATTGTCCAAGTAGACACTCCTTACGAAATTCAAACAAATCCGGCTAATGCATTCGTCAAAGAATTATTTAAAGGGGAGAACATCATGAATGAATTCATTCTGAACTTTTCAAGAGAGAAATAGTGAATGGATGTTAGCTCTTGGACAACACCTTCAACTGTCGTTATTAGCGTTATTATTAGCAGTAGTAATTGCTATTCCTGTTGCAGTATTAGTGAGTCCATCGAAAAAGATTTCTGGATTTTTTTATTACAAATTGCAGGGATTATTCAAACATTACCATCCTTAGCGTTAATTGGATTATTTATTCCGTTAATGGGGATTGGAACATTGCCAGCTTTTAACAACATTAGTGTTGTATGCTTTTATTCCCAATTTTGCAAAAATACAATTACAGGACTTCAAGGAATTGATGAAAGTCTTGTTGAAGCAGGGATTGCTTTTTTGGGATGACAAAAAAATCGAACGTCTTAAAAAAATTTGAAATTGCACTAGCAATGCCTGTCATTATGTCAGGAATTCGTACCGCAGCTGTATTCATTATTGGAACAGCGACTTTAGCTGCGTTAATTGGTGCAGGAGGATTAGGAAGCTTTATTTTATTAGGAATTGACCGAAATAATTCAAGTCTTATCTTGATTGGAGCGATTTCTGCGGCGATTTTTAGCCATTTTATTCAACTTCTTATTAAAATGGATGGAAACTGCAAAATTAAGAACGATTTTTGGCAGCATTTTTTTAGTCTTAATTATTGGCTTAGGAACTTCCTATGCTCCAACAATTGCTAAAATGCAAACATCAGATAAAGCTAGTTATCGCAGGAAAAATTAGGACCAGAACCTGAAATTTTTGATGAACATGTATAAGTTATTAATCGAAGATCAAACGAAAATTAAAAAGTTGAAGTGAAGCCAAACTTCGGGAAAAACGAATTTCTTATATGAAGCATTGAAAAAAAGGGAGATATTGATATTTACCCAGAATTTTTCAGGAACGATTACAGAAAGTTTATTGAAAAATAAACCAAAAAGTTAGTCATGAACCTGAAGAAGTGTATGAAGTAGCTCGTAAAGGGATTTTTAGAACAAGATGGTTTTGTATTCTTAAAAACCAATGGCGTATCAAAAATACTTATGCCGTTGCTGTGCCAAAATCATTAGCTGAAGCTGAAAAATTTAACAAAAAAATTTCTGATTTGAAAAAAAGTAAATCGACCATTGAAAGCTGGATTCACCTTAGAATTTAATGACCGTGAAGACGGAAACAAAGGATTGCAAAAGTATGTATGGCTTACAATTGGATGTAGCTACCATGGAACCTGCACTACGTTACCAAGCAATTCAATCAGGTGATATTCAAGTAACAGATGCTTATTCAACAGATGCAGAAATTTCACGTTACCAATTAAAAGTATTAGAGGATGATAAACAATTATTCCCACCGTATCAAGGGGCTCCTTTAATGAAACAAGAATTGTTGAAGAAACATCCTGAATTAGAAGGGATTTTTAAATCAATTAGCTGGCAAAAATTTCTGAAGAAGAAATGAGTCAAATGAACTTTGAAGTAGGGGCAAACGGAAGACCTGCTGAAGACGTTGCTAGAGAGTATTTACTGAAGATTAATCTTTTGAAAAAGTAAGAAAGACAAGAGAAAAATCTTTTTGTTTGTGAGTCTCATGGGGAACTTTCGTTACAAAAAAATTATAATGTAAGAAAACGCATGAATCGTAAGCGTACGATTCATGCGTTTTTTTCTATTTTTTTGAGAAAACTTCGCTGACGGCATTTGTTAGTGGGAATAAAAAAAGTCTGTTATTTCTTGAGGACTTTCTTTTTTTACCGTGAGCAATCCATATTTGACAAACACCGAATAGTGCATTGGCTAAATAAACACCACAATATTCTAAATCTGTTTCATTTAACGGACGATTTGCAGAGCGTGTTAAAATATCTGTTTTTTAGTAAAATAAGCAGTTTATTGCGAAGGAAGTTTTTGAATTTCTTTTTGTGCCATTTTCAGTTAATAATGCAGCTAAAAAGAGGCTCAGAATGTAAATATTCAAAAATTTCTAAAAAGAACTTGCTGTTTGTTATCAGTATATTTTTCCAAATATATATTCTAATGTATGAAAAAGTCTACTTTTGGTAGTGATCAATCATATCGTACTTATCTTTGTAATGCGTATAAAAAAACTAGAGCGGCTGATTCCGGCTGTTTCAGCTAATTTTACCGTACTAATTTGATCGAAAGGTTGTTCTGTTAGTAATTGTACCATGGCATTTTCAATGGCTTGTTTTGTTTTTTTGTCGTTTATTACTCTCTGTCATAAGGTCTCCTTTATAAACATTTTTTTAAACACTGTGTCTAAAAAAATGAATTTTTATTACTTGATATCTGTTTTTTTACTGATGTATAATTTATTTTATCAAAAAAATAGACATCATGTACAGAAAAGAGGAGTTATATGTTTAGAGAGTGGAAAGCCATTTTGAAAAAAACCGACTTTCATTATTGTGATGATAGGAATTGCACTGATTCCTGCCTTATATAATATTATATTTTTTTATCTTCTATGTGGGACCCATATGGAAAAGTTATCTGAATTGCCAGTAGCGGTTGTCAATAAAGACCAGGCTGCTTCGTATAATGGAGAGTCGATGAATATTGGTGAAGATATGGTTTCGAATTTGAAAGATAATGATGCGTTGAATTTTTCATTTTGTAACAGAAGAAGAAGGGATAGAAGGACTAGAAAATGGTACTTATTATATGGTCGTGACATTACCTAGTGATTTATCCCAAAAAAAGCCGCATCGATTTTTAACAAATCATCCAGAACAAATGAACATTGATTATCAAACTTCTAGTGGTCATAGTTTTTATCGCTAGTAAAATGAGTGATTCAGCAATGGTTCAATTAAAGCAAACAGTTGCGAAAAATGTGACAGAAACTTATACAAAAGCCTTATTTGAAAAAATGGGCACTTTAAAAGATGGAATGGAACAAGCTTCGCAAGGAAGTCAAACTCTTGCTTCAGGTTCTAATCAATTAAAAAGAGGGGAGCCAAGAATTAGCAACTAATTTACAAACTTTAGCTCAATCAAGTGTTACTTTTTTTCAAATGGAGCAGAGCAATTTACGAGTGGATTAACGACTTATACAGATGCCGTTAAAAAAATCGATTCAGGTGTAGCAAGCTTCCATAATGGATTGCTAACTTACACAGGAGCTGTATCTCAGTTAGATAATGGTTTAAATCAATTATCTTCTAAAACTCCAGAATTAGCATCTGGAATCCAACAATTAAACGACGGGGTTCAAGCGTATGCTGGAGGAGTTGTAAAACTAGACTCTGGGTTGAATCAATTATCTAGTGGAGTTCAAGCATACACTTCTGGAGTAGATAGCTTATCTTCAGGGGCAAGTCAATTGGCAGGGCAATCAGATACTTTTGCGAAATGGAGTTCAACAATTGAACCAAGGAATTCAGCAATTATCGAGTCAATTAGAGGCGTCTGCACAAAAAGAGTAGTCAAGTTTCTCAATTGGCAGCTGGATTAGATCAATTAAATCAAGTCATTCAATCAGCGAATGCAACTGAAAGTACAGCATTAATGGGTGAAGTAACGAATGCTTTATCTACAATTGCTGCTTCAGCACAAAGTGTAATGGTGAATAGTCAAGCTTCTCAACAAGCTGCATTAACAGCCATTCAATCAACCAAATGCTTATAGCACTTTAAGTGCGGAACAACAAGCAGAATTAACAGCAGCTGTATCGAATCAAACGAATACGAGTGCACAATCTGCAAAAAGAAATTTTATCGACAATTCAAGCATTAAAAGGGAATTTGGAACATGCAAAAATCTCAAGCGGAGAGTGTCGCTAAATTACAATCTGCAGCAGGACAAGTGTTGCCATTAGCATCTTCTTCATTAACACAATTATCAGGAGGAATTGGAACACTACAAGCTGCAGTCAGTCAACAACTTGTTCCAGCAAGTCAAGCAATTCAAAGCGGTGTTGGTGCTTATACAAGTGGAGTGGATAAAGTAGCACAAGGAGCTAATACTTTAAGTTCTAAAAAAACAGTACTTTAAACGGTAGTGTGAGTCAGTTAGCATCAGGTTCTTCTCAATTAGCCCAAAAATCTTCTACGTTAACTTCTGGAGTTGGACAATTAGCACAAAAAGCTCCTGAACTAGTCGCAGGGATTGAAAAAATTTCTTCTGGAAGTAATCAGTTAAAACCAAAAAAATCTTCAGAATTAGTATCTGGAATCACTACCTTACAATCTGGAACAAGCCAGTTAAATCAAAAATCTGAACAACTTCTTTCAGGTTCTTCTAAATTAACAGATGGATCACAAAAAATTGCAGAAGGTTCAGAAAAAAACTTGCTGATGGAGGAAATACCCTTTCAGCTGGATTGGAAACTTTATATGGTGGAGTGACTACTTTAAGTACAGGATTAATGGATGCCAATGAACAATTAGCATTAGCTTCGACAGAAGAAACAAATGCGAAAACTTTATCTAATCCATTGGCATTATCAAAAACAGATCATGATGTCGTAGCAGTCAATGGGATTGCAATGGCTCCATATATGATTTCTGTTGCATTATTTGTGGCAGCATTATCAACGAATATGATTTTTTTGCAAAACTTCCATCTGGAAGACATCCAGAAACACGTTGGGCTTGGTTTAAAGCTCGATTCGAAATTAATGGAATGATTGCTGTATTAGCAGGAATACTTGTTTATGGTGGAGTACACATGATTGGATTAACAGCAGTCCATGAAATGAAAACTCTAGTTCTTATTCTATTAGCAAGTGTCACATTTATGGCAATGGTAACGGCATTAACAACATGGAATTCTCGTGTGGGAGCATTCTTCTCATTAATACTCTTATTATTACAATTAGCCTCAAGTGCAGGAACTTATCCTCTTGCATTGACGAATGATTTCTTCAAGAGTATTAACCCATGGCTTCCAATGAGTTATTCAGTATCAGGATTACGACAAACGATTTCGATGGCAGGGAACGATTCAGGAACAGGTTGTATTCTTAATTGTTACATTAGTCATCTTTATGGGGTTAGGCGTGATGGCGTATCGACCTGGTTTAGGGAAGAGTAGAATTTAGGATGAATTAACGACTTTTACTGTTAGATTTTTTTCTAATAGTTAAAAAGTCGTTTTTTTATATTTTGATTTACAAATTTGATGGAAGGTATTGATTAAGAAGGGATAAAGTAGGAAAAATAATAGGAAATAAATTCTGCATTTCTATAATTGAAATTTGTAATTTGATGAGTGGAAAAATAAAACTTCCACAATGTTCTGGAAAAAAAGTTGACTTAATATTTTTTTGCAAGCGGTTTTAAAAATGGAAATGTGGAAATAGTTGGAGGGTGATTTTTAATGAATAATAGACAGGTGGATCTATTGAATCGGTTAATTCAAGAAAACGAGCCTGTTACAGGGAAGGTGTTAGCTCAACAGTATTTAGTTTCCACTAAAAACGATTTACAATGATATTTCAGTAATTAATCAATATTTAAAAAGCTTTTTTTCTTCAGAAATAAAGAAAAAAACCTAGTACGGGGATTTATATTGAAATAGATGAAAAATACAAAGAACAATTGAAGAAAACTTTTCAAACTTCACAAAAAGACGAATAAGCAAAATGAAGAGTATAAACTATTATCTACATTTATGCTAAAAAAATGAAGTTGATATTTTTAGATTGTTCAATTGAAAAACTTCACGAGTGAATCTACTATAAGAAGAGAAGTTCATGAATTGGAAAAAGAAATTAATAAGAATGGAATCAAATTGATTAAACATCAAGGGAAAAATTTCATTGGATGGTTTTGGAAGATAATATTAGAAAAATTCTTTCGTAACAAGCTGTTAAGTGGATTAATTCATTTTAATTTAACAGGATTATCGAATTATGGATGTATTAATCAGAATAGAGTTCAAGAAATTATTCAAATTATGAATCATTTGTTAGAAAAATATAAATTTTTCAGTTTGTTATGAATATCGTCATTACTTATTAATGGACTTGATTATTTTTCGATATTCGTTGGAAAAAAACGGCTATTTTATAGAACAGCAAAATGATTTAGATAGTAATAACCCAAAAATTATTGAAACTTATTTATTAGCTAGAGATTTATTGAATGAAGTTTCTGGAAAAGAAGTTGCCGAGAAAGAAATCTATTTCTCTTTCTCAGAGCTTAATTACTATTGGAAATTATGAAAATACTTATTTAGAGTCCAATGCTCAAATTGAGAAAACAGTCGATGAATTTATAGCCTTTAGTTGGTGAGTTAGCGGGTATTCATTTTGAGCAAGACGATTATTTACGAGGAATGTTAATCAATCATATCCCAGCAATGATTATGAGATTGCGAAATAAAATTCATTTGAAGAGTGATTTGATGGAAGAAATTAAGTACCAGTATGGAGTCTTGTATAACTTTGTTTGGTTATCAGGAAAAGTTTTTTTCAAAGAATAATTTTAACGTTGAATTAACAGATAATGAAGCAGCGCTTTTAACCATACATTTGGAGATATCAGTAGAAAAGATAAAAAAACCAATGAATATCTATGTGATATGCCCTCATAGTTTAGCAACATCGGAATTATTATTGAATCAAGTTAGAAAAAAATAACAGGTCAATACGAACATATTCATAAAGTTGAGTATTCCAAAAGCAAGCTCTTTAGATATTAGCATAAACGACTTAGTGATTAGTTCTGTGGAATTAAAGAATGTGTCGTTTCCTTACATTCATGTTGGAACGATTATGAAAGAAGATGATTTACTAAAAATCCAAAGAAAAATTTTTTTAGCCAATACAATGGAGCAAACACAATATAACTTTTTAACGAAAAAAATGATGAAGAATATACGAATCGACTTATAAAAAAATTACTTGGAAAAATCAGTATATATCAGAGAAAAAGTAAGCAGTGTGGAAAAGTGTTTATCAAAAGATTATTCAATTGGCTAATGAGAAAAATCTTGAAAATATAAAATTTTGAAAAAGACTATACGACATAGAGAAAATTTAGGAATTACAAGTACTTATACAGGTATAGCACTTCCTCATGCAAATCCAAAAGAGGTTCAAACTAGTGAACTGATTATGATGACATTAGAGAAACCAATCTATTGGGGACAAAAATTTAATTAAAGTCGTAATGTTAATTGCAATTGCAGAAAAGGAATTAGAGTTTTATAAAGATGCTTTAAAAAGTTATTTATTCTAAGATTGATAGTTCTTCTTATATACAGAACTTATGGAAGAGCGAAGATTATGAGAGTTTTTATGACGGCATTATTTTTCAGAAGCTAACTTTGAATCAATTTTATAAGGAGTGAAAAAGATGACAATTATATCACAGTTAGTCAATAAACAATTAATTAATTTAGAAGGAGTGGGTGAAAACCAAAAAAAGATTTATTACAGCAATTATCAAAAAAACTTTGTTTGATAAAGGGTTTGTAACTGATGGATTTGCAACTGCAATTGTGGAAAGAGAGGAGGAATTTCCAACAGGATTGAGATTAGAAAAAAACAGCAGTAGCAATTCCGCATACGTATAGTGAGTATGTGAAAAACCGTTTATTTACATTGTAAAATTATCAAAACCTATAACTTTTTATTCAGATGGGGACATCAGATGAAGAGGTTCCTGTAAATTTTTGTAATTGTATTAGGAATTTCTGAGCCCAAAAAAATCAAACAGGTTTGTTAGTCGAACTAATGAATATTTTTTTGGACAAGATGAATTTATTACAAAATTACAAAAACGCAAAAATCTGAAGAAGAAGTTTATCAATTATTTGTAACAGTAGAAATGGAGGAAGAGTTATGAAAAAAATTAATTGTTGCATGTGGATCAGGAGTGGCTACTTCTCAAACAGTAGCATCAAAAGTTGAAAGATTATTAAAAAGAAGCTAACGTACCTTGTGAAATTGAAGCTGTAGATATGAAGGCATTAGAAACGCATTTGAAATCAGCAGACGGATATATTTCAATCGTTAAAGCAAAAAAAAGATTATGGTGTTCCAGTATTTAATGGAATTGCATTTTTTTAACAGGAATGGGTCAAAAAAACAAGAGTTACAAAAAAATTATTGATTTTTTTAAATAGTTAGGAGGAAATAATATGGAAACCTTGCAAGTCATTATTCAATATATTTTGGATTTAGGAGCGGCAGTATTTGTTCCATTTTTTTAATGTTAATTGTTGGATTAGCAATGAAAATGAAGTTCAGAGAAGCTTTTCACAGCAGCGTTAACTCTAGGGATTGCATTTACAGGTATGGGAATTCTTGTAAACTTTATCATGACAAGTATGGGTGCAGCAGCAAATGATTTAACAACTCATACTGGATTAAGTTTACCAGCGGTTGATATTGGTTGGCCTGGTGCAGCAGCAATTAGTTGGGCTTGGCCATATGCGTTCTTAGTTTTTCCCATTACAATTAGCGATTAACTTCGTAATGTTAGTAACTAAACAAACAAAAAAACATTAAATGTAGACTTATGGAATGTGTGGAATAAAAATTTTTCACAGCAGTAATTGTAACGTACTTTACAAATAACATTTTTCCTAGGATTTATTGCAGCGGCTATTATTATTGTATTAGAACTAAAACTTGGAGATGTATTTGCACCAGAAGTAGAACGTTTAACTGGAGTTCCAGGGATTACAGTACCTCACTTCATTTGTATGATTGCAGTAATTTTACATCCAATTGATGAATTATTGAAAAAAATTCCTGTATTAAATAAACAATTTGATGCAGATACATTAAAAAGAAAAAAAATTGGTGTATTTGGTGAAAATGGAGTAATGGGAGCTATTATTGGATTTGCATTAGGAGCTGCATCTGGTAATGGTATTAAATATGCATTAACTCTTTCAGTTCAAGCTGCAACAGCTTTAACTTTATTCCCAATGGTATCAAAATTATTCTCTCAAGCTTTATCACCAATTTCAGAAGCAGTATCTGACTTTATGCGTGAAAAATTTGAAGATCGTGAAGTTTATATTGGTTTAGACTGGCCAGTACTTGGTGGACGTAATGAATTATGGGTAGCTGTTATCTTTACTATTCCATTCCTATTGATAGGATCTATCGTTTTACCAAATAATATTGTATTACCTTTTGCAGGTATTATTAATTTATCATTTGTAGTAGGAGCACTATTATTAACAAATGGTAATGTATTAAGAATGATTATTCATGGTTTAATTTCTACTCCTTTATTCTTATATGGAGCAACTTACTTCACTCCATATATGACTCGTTTAGCAGAAGAAACAAAAACGTTAAATCAAAGTGGTTTAATTTCATGGGCAACTTTTTGAAGGTCCAGATATTCGTTATATTTTTAGCTAATGGATTTAATGGGGATGTTATTGCTATTGTATTAGGTGTTGTATGGTTAGCTCTTTATGTATGGTTATTAAAAAGATAGAAAGAAATATAATGAAACGTTAGAAGCAGGCGAATAGAATGAAAAAGTTGCTTTGTTTTTAGTATTAGGAATGCTATTTGTCTATTCTATCATTTCTCAAACTCATTTGGTTAACGGTTTTTGATTTTTACCTGTTGCAATCTACTTGGATAAGAAAAAAATATATTCAAGGATTTTGACGAAAGCAGATTAAAAAAATCCGTAACATGAAAAAAAGAGTCGTAAATAAAATAAGTTTTTTTAAAAATCTGACTCAGACATGGATAGAACAGAAGAATTAATGAATTTAAATTCAGTTGAATGGGAAAAAAATTTGAAGAAATAAAGGAATGGATCTCATTATAGGGATCCGTTCTTTTTGTAGAAAAACAGATTAGAAAATCGTTTATGTAATTTGTTGAATGAAATACTTATTATCAGTAAAAAAACTCATAATAATAAACCATTGCGATAAATCACACAAAATTATTAAAAAAATAAACAAATTCGGTTGACGGCAGTTAAGAAAACGGTTACTATTATGTTGGATAAACAAAAAAATTTTTTTCGGGTACGGCTGAAAAAAATTACAGTTAAAGAAGGGGAATAATTATGGGGTATCCTAAATTTATTGAAGGCTTATGTCAAGTGACATATGATATGTGGAATAAAGGCTGGGACGAATATAACGGAGGAAATGTTAGTTATCGTTTAACAGTTGAAGAAGCTGAAAATCTTGAAAGCAGCTTAGCTGGTACAGAGTATACGTACTATGCTGATAATAGAAAAAGAAGTGGATGTTTTAGATGTTCCAGAACATGTAAGAGGAGAACATATTTTAATTACAGCTTCTGGAAGTCATTTTAGAACATTACATTCTACAACCACATGTGGATACTGGTGTCATTCAATTAACAGATAAAGGTTATCAAGTAGTTGCAGGTTTTGTTACAGGAAAACGTCCTACAAGTGAAATCTTCATGCATGTATTATCTCATGCAGCTAGATTAAAACAAAATCCAAATCATAGAGTAGTTATTCATAATCATGCAACAAATGTTGTAACATACTGCTTATTAAATGATGTAACAACTGAATCTTTATCATTAGATTTATGGTCAGTGTTAACTGAATCAATTGTAGTTTTCCCTGACGGAATTGTTGTTCTACCTTTGGGAAGTACCAGGAACTCAACAAATTGGTTCTGCTACAGCCAAAGAATTGGAAACTCATCGTTTAGTTGTTTGGAGTAAACATGGTGTTCTTTTCTACTGGTGTAGATTATCAAGATTGCTTCGGATTAATTGAAACTGCAGATAAAGCAGCCCATATTGCATTAGATGTTCAACGAATCAGTGGTAAGAGCATTTATGAAAGTAATGTTCTATCAAAAGAAGATTTGAAGAAAATCTGTGCCGTTCTAAAAAGTACCAGAAAGATATTTAGATTAATATGATTAATCTTAACCTGTTGGTGAATCCAGCAGGTTTTTTTTATTTTGTAGAAAAAAATATAGTTTAGTGAATGAATAATCAAAGTGAGATATTTTTGTTAAGAAATAAAATAGTTTTTTTCTTTTATATAAAATAGAAAAGAAATATTTACAGCAGATTAAACATCGGATGAATTTTTTTATTTTTTTAACACGAATGATATTATGTTTTTTTGTTAAAAAAAGGGCTTTTATTATTTTGTTTTTAATCTGATATACTATAAACATCAGATGAATTCACTGCTAAAGGTCATATCAATTTGGTGAATACCAAAAAGATATTTTTTTAACATTCTTTATTGAAAGCGGATACCCGTAGCGGTTACTTTTTAAAAAGAATGATAATCATCTTGAAGGAAAGGAGAATATATGGTTTTTACAGATAAATTCAAATTTATAGTATGTATAGATTCTGACGGCTGTGCAATGGATACAATGGATATAAAGCATATTCAATTTTTTTGGACCGTTAGCCGCTGAAATTTTTTTGCTATGAAAGATAAAAACAAAATTTCTAGAAGAATGGAATAGAATTAACCTATTTTTCAAAAAAACACGTGGAATTAATCGTTTTAAAGGATTACTACTTGGTTTAAAATTTGCTGAGAAAAATGGAGAATCCGTTGAAGATTATACAGTCTTTCAAAAGTGGTGTGATGAAACATTGTCTTTATCCAATCAGTCTTTAGAAGAAGCATATGCTACTTCGTTAGATCCAGTGCTAAAAAAAGCCTTGGAATGGAGTAAAGCAGTGAATAATGGAATTGAATCAGAATTAAAAAGGAAAAGATCGTCCATTTGAAGGTGTTAGAGAAGCGCTAGAAGTCATTAGTCAATCTGCACAAATTGCTATTGTTTCTTCAGCTAATAGCGAAGCAGTAAATAGTGAATGGGAAAGACATGGATTAATGCCGTTTGTTTCAGAATTTTTTTGGACAAGAGAGAGGAAGTAAGTTTGCAGCAATTAAAGAAATCAAGAGTCAGGGATTTTTACCAGAAAATATTCTGATGATTGGGGATGCACCAGGCGATTTAGAAGCAGCAAAAAAAATAATGGTGTTCACTTCTATCCAATCTTATATGGGAAAAGAAAAGGAATCTTGGTCTAATTTAATTAATGGTGTTTTTGAAGGAGTTTTTTTAGTTAATAAGTATGATGATTCAAAATACCAGGAGATATATTCTAAAACATCTAGAAGAAGCAAAAAATAAATAATTAAGGGAGTCTTAAATATGGAAAATAAAGGAATTCATAGAGCCAAAACTTGGCAAATGGCATTGTTTGCATTGAATAACACATCAACAAACTTATGGCTGGTATTATTAAACTTTGTTGCATATTATTTAACAGGATATGTTGGTGTAGCAGTTGTATTAGCAACTTCAGTTATGACATTTATGAGAATTTGGGATGCAATTACTGACCCAATCGTTGGATATATTTTAGATAAAACAGATGGAAAATTCGGTAAAAACCGTCCGTTTATCGCGGCAGGGAATGTTGTTTTAGTCATTACTACATTCTTAATGTTCTTTACAACACATCATTTACCAGAACAATTTAGATTTATTTATTTCTTAGTCATTTATTTAATTTATATTATTGGTTATACATTACAAACTGTAGTAACTAAATCAGCTCAAAGCTGTTTAACAAATGACCCTAAACAACGTCCTACATTTGGAATTTACGATGGAATTTATAATGCAGTATTATTTGCATTAGTTCCTGGATTTTGTAGCACAACACTTGGTTCCTAAATACGGTGGATTTACAGCAGAATTATTCCAAGAATTATGGATGTATATTGCTCCAATCACAATTCTTTTCACTTGGTTAGCAATTTTTGCTTTAAGAACAAAAGACCGTACAGAATACTTTGGAACAGGTAAACCTGTCAAAGTGACATTTAAAGATTATTGGGATGTGTTAAAAAAATAACCGTGCGATTCAAATGCTTGTTGTTTCAGCATCAACAGATAAATTAGCAGCAATGGTAACTACAAACGCAACTGTGCAAGTAATTATTTTCGGTATTATTATTGGAGATTTCAAATTATTGAATGCATTTAACCAGTATACATTGATTCCTAAAATTTTAATTATGATTTTAGGTGTTCGCTTTATTGCACAACGTTTAGGTCAAAGAAAAGCATTACTTTGGGGTTCTTGGGCAGGTATTATCTTAAACGCTTTAGTTTGGGCATTGTTCTATATCGGTGATCCAACTTCATTCTCATTACCTGGTTCACAAGGGTTCACAGGATTTACTTTCTTTACAATCGTGTTCTTAACTTTAAATATTTTAGCTCAAGGGGCAAATGGATTAGCAGGTACAATGGTAATTCCAATGACTGCCGATTGTGCAGATTATGAAGTATATCGTTCAGGACGTTATGTTCCAGGTTTAATGGGAACATTGTTTAGTGCAGTAGATAAAATTGTTTCATCATTTGGTGCAGCTTTCGTAGGTATTTTATGTGCGGCAATTGGATTCACTGATAAATTACCAACTGTGGATACTCCATATTCAAATGAATTGAAATTTATCGGTTTAGTAATGTTCTCAGGATTCATTATCTTTGGATATATTTGTAATGTAATTGCGATGAAATTCTATCCATTAAATAAAGAAAAAAATGGAAGAAATTCAAATTGAAATTGCACGTATTAAAGAAGAAGCTTTAGCAGAATAAGAAAAGTTTTTCACTCCGTAAACGTGCGTTTACGGAGTGTATTTTTAGGGGGAAATAAATTATGGCAAAATTAGTAGATTTAAGTAAAAACCATACTATTTAGATAAAGATCAAATTGAGTGGGTTGAAAAAAACAATTGAAAGTATGAGCGATGAAGAAAAAAAGTAGGGCAATTATTTACAAATCTATTTTTTTCTTTGGGGGAGATGCATTTAGCGGAAATAATTTAACAAATGAAGAGATTTTAAATAAATATCATATTGGTGGAGTTCGCTATATGAATGGGGCTCCAGAAGATGTACAAAACCTAATTAATGAATTACAGTCTAAAACAAAAATTCCGTTATTAGTAGCAGCAAATTGTGACTCAGGTGGAGATGGTGCTGTAAAAGGTGGAACATATATTTCTTCAGGAGCACAGTCAGAAGCAAGTCGAGATACTTGGGTTCCGTATCATGCAGGATTAGTTTCTGCTCGTGAAGAAACAGCTTTAGGTGTAAATGTGAATTTTTGATCCTTGTGTGGATATTCTACAAAAACTGGAGAAATACTATTGTAAATACTCGTTCTTACGGAACAAATGCTGAAGATGTTATTAAGTATACAAATGCTTATGTAGAAGGTCTAAAAATCTGAAAGAGAAGTAGTTTGTTGTGTGAAACATTTCCCTGGTGACGGTACAGAAGAACGTGATCAACACTTAATCTTAGGAGTAAATGAGTTGAGCGTAGAAGAATGGGAAAAACTCATTTGGAAAAGTTTATCGTAATCATATCGATAACGGCGTAGAAATGATTATGGCAGGGCATATTGCATTACCAGAATACCAAAAAAAGCTTTTACGTCCAGAATTAGAAGATAAAGATATTTTTACCTGCTACTCTAGCAGAAGAATTAATTCAAGATTTACTAAAAGAAAAAAATTAGACTTCAATGGAATGGTTATTACAGATGCTAGCCATATGTTAGGGAATGAGTAGTGCGATGCGTCGTGAAGATTACGTTCCTGGTGCAATTGCAGCTGGTTGTGATATGTTCTTGTTCTTCAATAATATGGAAGAAGATTTTAATTTCATGATGAACGGATATAAAAAAATGGTGTTATTACTGAAGAAAGAATGAAAGATGCTCTTCGAAGAATTTTTAGGATTAAAAAGCTAAATTACACTTGCCTGAAAAGACGAGAAAATGGCACATTATTAAAATCATCAGAAGAATTATCAGTAATTGGATGTAAAGAACATCTTGAGTGGCAAAAGAGAAGCTGCGGAAAGAGGAATTACTCTTGTAAAAGATACACAAAAATAACTTACCAATTAACCCTGTTGACCATAAGAGAGTACGTTTGTATTATTTAGATGGCGAAAAAGGAGGAATCATTGCTAATGATGATTCAGTATTAAATCGTTATGTGGACGAATTAACTGCAAGAGGTTATGAAGTAACTGTTAATGATGGTAATAGCCGTATTAAAGGAAGAACTTTAGAATACCGTGAACAAGTAGATTTAGCTTTAGTTGTTGCAAATGTTATTGGTTATGGAGCTCAAAAATAACTATCGTATCCAATGGAAAACAGCTATGTCTAACGAAGTTCCATGGTATGTACATGAAGCTCCAACAGTATTTGTTTCAACGAATTTTACAACACATTTACATGATGCTACTATGGTAAAAACATTTATTAATGCTTATCATGGAAATGAAAAATTCTGTAAAAGCTGTTATCGATAAATTAGAAGGAAAATCAGAATTTAAAGGTCGTGCAAATGATTTAGTTTGGACTGACAAATGGCAAGCAAAAATTATAAAAAGGAGAGAGATTTCAACATGTTATACCCAATATTAAATGAAATTAGAAGTAAATATTCGCTTGATGGAATTTGGAATTTTAAACAAGGGGATTATAAACCTGGAGTAGATGAACCGTTATCTTCAGATGAATTAATGGTTGTTCCAAGTTCTTTTAATGATATTAGTGTATCACAAGAAAAAAAGAAATTATATTGGGGATAACTGGTATGAAAGAACCTTTACAATTCCTAAATATTCTTCTGAACAAGAAGCAGTACTACGTTTTGGTTCTGTAACTCATCAAGCAAAAAGTTTTTTTGTAAACGGACAATTATTGGGAGAACACGTTGGGGGATTTACTCCGTTTGAAGTTATTATCCCAAGAGAGCTTACTGAAAAAAATCATTTATTAATTAGTGTCTGTGCGAATAATGAATTAAATTATAGTACCTTACCTGTAGGAAATTATATCGAAGAAAAAAAGCAGAAGATGGGTCAATTGTAAAAAAAGTACGTGAAAACTTTTGACTTCTTTAACTATGCTGGCATTCAAAGACCTTTTCAATTATTAATTCTTCCTAAAAAAAGAGAATTGAAGATATTGAAATTACTTATCAAGTGGATGATGATAATGCGGATGTATTTGTTAATGTTCAACATACTTCTGAAAAATGCTAGTGTTGAGATATCTATCTTGGATGAAGATGGAAAGATAGTTGCAGAGAGTAAGGAAAATGGACAATTGCATATTCAACAATTACGAAGATGGGAAGTGCTAGATTCTTATCTATACACAGCTAAAAGTACGTTTAGTAGAAAATGGTTGTTTGCTTGATGAATATGAAGAGCTTTTTGGTATACGTACGGTTGAAGTGAAAGATGGAAAATTTTTTTAATTAATAATAAACCAGTCTACTTCAAAGGCTTTTGGTAAGCATGAAGATAGTTTTGTGAATGGTAGAGGATTTAATGAAGCAGTGAATTTAATGGATTTAAACTTAATGAAATCATTAGGAGCAAATTCATTTAGAACATCACATTATCCTTATTCAGAAGAAATGATGCGATTAGCAGATCGTATGGGATTTTTTTAGTAATAGATGAAGTTCCAGCTGTAGGTTTGTTTGCGAACTTTAGCGCAGCGTTAGATATGAGTCCAGGAGAAAAGAAAATTGTTAAAACTTGGGAAGTAATGAAAACAACAGAAAATCATAAATTAGCTCTTAAGGAATTAATTCAAAGAGATAAAAAAACTATGCTTGTGTTGTATTATGGAGTATTGCAAATGAACCCGATGGTGCAGGAGAAGGTGCAGATAAATATTTTTGAACCACTTGTAAAATATGTAAAAGAACTAGATCCTCAAAGTAGACCAACAACTGTTGTGAATATTATGATGGCAACACCAGAAAAAAAGATTTAGTATCGGATTATATTGATGTTTTATGTTTAAATCGATACTATGGTTGGTATTTATACCATGGTGAAATAGAAAAAAAGCAAGCAAGGGTTTACGAGCAGAATTATTAGAGTGGCAAACAAAAATATCCTGAAAAACCAATTCTAATGACAGAATATGGAGCAGATACTTTTGCCTGGATATCATTCAAACTGGGATATTCCATATACAGAAGAATATCAAGAAAGATTCCATGAAATGAGTCATGAAGTATTTGATGAAATCCCGCACTTTTGTTGGAGAACATGTATGGAATTTTTGCAGATTTTTGAAACAAATACGGGTTTAATTCGAATTCAAGGAAATCATAAAGGACTTTATTCAAGATCGCGAGAACCAAAAATCTATCGTGAAAATTGTTTAAGAAAAGATGGCAAGAAATTCCAAATTATGGATATAAAAAAAATAAATATTTACTTATTGTGAAGAATATATAGAACTGGTAAAATATAGAAAAAAACACTTTAAGAGGTATTGGAATGAAAGAAAAAAATCTATTTCGTTAGTAGAGTCCACAGCCAATAAAATTATTGACTATTTTTGAACGTGAAAATTTAAAAAGTCGGAAGTAAATTACCAAATGAATATACTTTAGCGCAAGAACTTGAAGTTGGTAGAAGTACACTTCGTGAAGCTGTAAAAAAATGTTAGTTTCTCAAAAATATATTAGAGGTTAGACAAGGTTCAGGAACGTACATTGTTAATTTAACTGCAACAGTAAAAAGATCCATTAGGCTTCGGAGAAGTAGATAACCACATGAAATTAACTCAAGATTTATTTGAAGTTAGATTTTTAATTGAACCTCAAATGGCTAGTTTAGCAGCTCAATATATTACTGAAGAAGAAATAGAAGTTTTAGAAAAAAATTGGAGAAGGCTCTTGAACGGGAGATTAACCAAGAAGGTGACGCCCATTTTAGACTTGATATCCAATTTCATAGTGCCATTGCAGAAGCAAGTCGAAATGTAGCGATACAGCAATTAATACCGATTATTATTCAATCGATTACTTTATATAATGATTTCTTTACGAGTGAGCAAAGTAAAATAAATACAATACGAGCACATAGAGAAATCGTTAGAGCTATTAAGAATAGAGATGCTGTAGCTGCACGAGATGCTATGTTATTACATTTAGCAGATAATAGAAGAACTCTTAATTATGAAAAAAATTTATCTGACGAATATTGATAAATGACAAGAGTAATTCTCATTGACACTCTAAAAGTCATCTGATGTATTATAAATATATCAGATGACTTTATTTTTGTTTGGAGAGTGAAATTATGAGTAAAGTGTTAGAAAAAAATTGAAAGATAATTATATTTTTTTGCGGTAATTCGCGGGAAATCATCAGATGATGCAGAGAATATTTCAAAATATGCAGTGTTAGGTGGAATTAAAAAAACATAGAAGTAACTTATACTACTCCTAATGCATCAAAAGCTATTTCTAATTTGAAAGCGCATTATATATCTTCGGAAGATGTTGTTATTGGTGCAGGGACAATTATGAGTGTAGAATTAGCAAAAGAAGCAATTAAAGCTGGAGCAGAATTTCTAGTTAGTCCTCATTATGATGAAGAGATTCAAAAAGTAGCACTAGAAGCTGAGATTGAGTATTTTCCTGGGTGTGCAACAACAACAGAAATTGTTAAAAGCAATGAATGGTGGAGCAAATATTATTAAATTATTCCCTGGAGGAGTATTAGGACCTTCATTTATTAAAGATATTCATGGGCCTATTCCAACTGTGCAATTAATGCCTTCTGGAGGAGTTTCTTTAGCTAATATTAAAGAATGGAAGGATAAAGGTGCTGTTGCAGTAGGTGTTGGTAGTGCTTTAAGTGCAAAAAGTTGGTTCTGAAGGATATGAAAGTGTAACAGAGATTGCTAAGAAATTTGTATCAGCTTTGGAGGGATAATGATGTCATTTAATCAAAAATAATTTTTTTACTACAGTCAGAAATTAGTCAAAAATTTATATGCAAAAAAATAGCAACGTTACTAATCGAAGATTTTTCATTGTCATTTATCTCCACAAGAAATTTATGAAGATAAGCCTTTTGAAAATGTTGTCCAAGTTTGGTTAGGTGGAGATCATTATAAATGGAGACTAATGAGAGCAAATGGTGTTAAAGAAGAGTTCATAACAGGAAAGGCTTCTCCAAAAGAAAAGTTTGAAGCTTGGGCAAAGACTTTAGCGAAAGCTTTTGAAATCCGCTGTATCACTGGAGTCATTTAGAATTAAAACAAATTTTTTTGGGATTAATGAGTATGTAACATTTGATAATTGGGAATCTATTTATGATCAAATGAATACGTACATCGAAAAATGAAAAAAATTAAGTCCTAGAAAATTAATTTCTAGAGCGAATGTGAAAATTTATTGGTACTACTGATAATCCATTAGATTCATTGGAATGGCATAAAAAAAATAGCGGAAGATAAATCATTTGAAACGGTAGTTGCACCAACATTTAGACCAGATGAAGCTTTTTATTTCTCATGCTAATTTTTGTTCGATTTATTGAAAAAGTTGGAAGAATTAACGAATAAAAAAAGTGAATACATTTGTTGAATTTATGAATGCTTTTAGAAGAAAGAATAAAATACTTTTGTACAACATGGTTGCAAAGCTAGTGATATTAGCTTTTGGAGAAATTCAATTTAGAAGAGCTTCAGAAAATGAATTGAATGAAATTTTTACAAAAAGTATTTAAACATGAAGAAATCACATTTGAAGAAGTTGAAAAATGGCAAACAGAAGTATTCTTAAAACTTTGTTCATTATAAAAAAAATATCATTTAGTAACGCAAGTTCATTTTGGTGCTGTAAGAAATACAAACTCAAAAATATTTTTGAAAAAAATTGGGTCCAGACACAGGATTTGATTCTACAGGTGATCAAATTAATTTAGCGCAATCTCTAAATCTATTATTAGATTGTTTAGAAAAAAATGATTCAATGCCAAAATGTATATTTTATAATTTGAATCCTGCCTATAATGATGTATTAGCAAATACATTGGCTAATTTCCAAGCAAATGAGGAAGGGATTAAAGGGAAATTACAATATGGAGCAGCATGGTGGTTTTCTGATACTGAAAGAGGTATGAGAGAACAAATGTTAGTTTTAGCGAATCAAAGTTTATTATGGAATTTTGTTGGAATGTTGACAGATTCTAGAAGTTTCTTATCTTATCAAAGACACGATTATTTCCGTCGTATTTTTAGTTTCGTTAGTAACTGAATGGATTGAAAGTGGACGAATTCCATATGATGAAAAAAACTTATTGATGAATTTTTTTAAGTGCTATTTGTTATAAAAAAATGCAGTAGAATTTTTTTGAATTATCTTAAAAAGGAGGAAATTTAAATGGAAATGACATTTCGTTGGTACGGAAATGATGATCCAGTAACATTACAAAATATTAAACAAATTCCAGGAATGAGAGGCATTGTTACAGCAATTTATGATGTTCCTGTTGGACAAGTGTGGAGTAGAGAAAGAATTAGACAATTAAAATCAGATGTAGAACAATCAGGATTGAAATTATCAGTTATTGAGAGTGTTCCAGTTCATGAAGATATTAAATTAGGACGTCCTACTAGAGATGAGTTAATCGATAATTATATTCAAAACAATCAAAAAAACTTAGGAGCAGAAGGTATTAATGTTGTTTGTTATAACTTTATGCCGGTTTTCGATTGGACTAGAACTGATTTAGCTTATGAGTTGCAAGATGGATCTACAGCGTTAATTTTTCGAAGAAGAAGTAGCTAAAAAAATGGATCCTGTTAAAGGTGAATTATCATTACCTGGTTGGGATTCAAGTTATTCAAAAGAAGAAATGAAAGCAATTATGGATGCATATGCTGATGTAGATGAAGAAACTTTATGGAAAAAAATCTTGAGTATTTTTATTAAAAAAAGTAATTCCAGCAGCAGAAGAAGCAGGAGTGAAAAATGGCTATTCATCCAGATGATCCACCATATAGTATTTTTTTGGATTACCTCGTATTATTACATGTAAAGAAAAATCTAGAAAGATTTATTAATTTATATGATAGTCCTTATAATGGTGTGACAGTGTGTGTGGGTTCTTATGCATCAGACCCTAATAATAATGCGGTTGAAATGTTAAAAACAATGTTAGCTAAGAATCGTGTAAACTTTATGCATGCACGTAATATTAAATTAACTGGAGAGGGTAAATCTTTCCAAGAATCAGCACATCCAAGTGAATATGGATCAATTGATATGTATGAGGTAGTGAAAGCATTATGTGATGCTAAAATGGGATGGTCCAATTAGACCTGACCACGGTAGAATGATTTGGGGAGAAACTGGACGTCCAGGATATGGATTATTCGATCGTGCCTTAGGAGCAACGTATTTATATGGCTTAGAAGAAGCTATTTTAAAACTATCAAAATAAGGAGAGTACTTATGACTAAATTTTTTTGATTTTTAAAGATAAAGTAGTAGTAATTACTGGAGCTGGTGGAGTGATTTGTGGAGAATTAGCTCGTAATTTTTGCTAAACAAGGAGCAAAAAGTAGCTCTATTAGACTTAAATGAGGAAGCTGCTCAAAAAAATTTGAGAATTTAATTAAACAAGAGGGTGGAGTTGCTAAAGCGTATAAAGCTAATGTATTAGATCAAGAATCATTAGAACAAGTACGTAATTTAGTAAATGCTGAATTAGGAACGGTTGATATTTTTAATTAATGGTGCTGGAGGAAATAATCCAAGAGCAACTACAGATAATGAATTCCATGAAGTGGATTTAGCAGAAGGAACTAAAACATTTTTTTGATTTAGATAAATCAGGTATTGAATTTGTATTTAATTTAAATTATTTAGGAACTTTATTACCTACTCAAGTTTTTTTGCAAAAAGATATGGTTGGTAAAGAAGGGGCAAATATTATTAATATTTCAAGTATGAATGCTTATACACCTTTAACGAAAAATTCCAGCATACTCTGGAGCTAAAGGCGGCTATCAGTAACTTTACACAATGGTTAGCAGTTCATTTTTTTCTAAAGTAGGAATTCGTTGTAATGCTATTGCACCTGGATTTTTTTAGTGACAGCACAAAATGAAAAAAATTATTATTTGATAATGATGGAAATCCAACACCTCGTGCTGATAAAATTTTTAAGAAATACACCAATGGGTCGTTTTGGTGAATCAAATGAACTTGTAGGAGGAGTTTTTCTTCTTAGCGGACTCAACATTAGCAAGTTTTGTGAATGGAGTAGTACTTCCTATTGATGGAGGATTTGCTGCATATTCTGGAGTTTAATCAGTATTATAATGAATCGAAGTGGTACATAAATGCTACTTCGATTTGTTGGCTTTTAAAAAGAAGTGAGGAATAATATGCGAGTTATTACATTAGGTGAAATATTATTAAGGTTATCAACTGAACAAGATACTAGGCTTAAATATGCTAATTGTTTTTAAAAGTTGCTATGGTGGAGGAGAAGCAAATGTGGGAATTTCGTTATCCATACTTAGAAATGAAGTTTCAGTAGCCACTATTTTTGCCAAAAGGCAATCCGTTATCTGAATCTGTGGTTTCTGTTTTAAGAAAAACAGGAGTTAATACGGAATTTGTAGCGTATGGAAAAGGTAGATTGGGCACTTATTATTTAGAACAAGGAAATTCACAGAGAGTATCTAAGGTTTTTATATGATAGAGATTATTCTTCTTTTTCTTCTGTAGAAAAAAATTACCATGGGATTTAGATAATCTTTTTAAAGAAGCAGATGTATTTCATATTTCTGGTTTAGTTCCAGCTTTAAATTCAAATTGGGAAAACTGGATTATTGAATTATTGAAAAAAAGCGAAAGAACATCAATGTAAAAATTAGTTTTTGATTATAATTACAGAAGTAAATTATGGAATCATGATAGAGCAAAAGAAGTTTTTTTGAAAAAAATTATCCCATATGTGGATATTTTTGTCAGCTGGTAAATTAGATGCAATGTACTTTGCTGAAGTTTTGAAAGAGGATGAAGATATTTTATTGGAGGAAATTTATGGAAGAATGAAATGTAAATATCCTAATATTCAAGTGATTTATTCCACTAAGAGAACAATTTTTACAACAAATCATCATCAAATTCAAGGGTTTATATCTGGAGCAAATCATCAATTTACCCAATCTAGAAATTATGATATAGATCCTGTTATTGATCGAATTGGTGGTGGCGATGCTTTTTACAGCTGGTATCATTCATGGGATTTTTAAAAAGGATGGGATGATGCCCAGATAGTAGAGTTTGGAACAGCAGCCTCTGTTTTTAAAAACATTCCGTATTTGGGGACTGGAATCCATTTGATGAAGAAGAAATATTAAGTTTTATGAGTCAAAAGACTTTACAAGTTGATAGATAAATTTTTATTAGAAGCAAGCAATCCATTGAATTATAGTGCGTAGGTTCAATGGGTTGTTATTTTTTTGTAAAAAAACTGTGAAAATAGTAACAAATGATAACAAACTGATTTTTTTCATAGGAATAGAATGTAAACAATCAATCAAAGGAAGTGATTTTTTTATGAACTTTTTCAGGAAAAAGTTGCTATCGTGACAGGTGGAGCAAATGGGATTGGAAAAAGAAGTAGTAAGAGGAATTGTTGAAGGTGGAGGTTTTGTAGTTATTGCAGATATTAATGAAGCTGCTGCTACGAAAACAGTAGCCGAGTTTGAGACAGAACATACTGTGTTTGAATATATGGATTTAGGAAATCATGAGTCCATTGTTGCAAGCATGAAGAAGATTCTATCTGAACGTAAAGTAGATATTTTTAGTCAATTGTGCAGGGGTTATTAGTGCGAAACCTTTTGATCAATTAACATATGAAGAATGGGAAAAGAACCATTCGTATTAATCTTTCTGGCTGTTTCTCAACAATTAGTACGATTTTCCCTCACTTTATTGAAAAATAAAGGCGGTAGAATTGTCAATGTTTCTTCTGTTGCTGCAAAATTAGGGGGAGGACTTCTAGGTACAGCGGCATATGCCTCTTCTAAAGCAGGTTTGAATGGTTTAACAAAAAGCTGTTGCTAAAGAAGGTGGAAAAATACAATATTGCTTGTAATGCAGTATGTCCATCATTTACAAGAACAGATATGACAACTGTACTTTCTGAAGATAAAGAAAAGAGCCAAAAAAAGTCATTAGTATGATTCCTTTAGGACGTCGTGCAGAACCTGTTGAAATCGCTCAAATGATTTTTATTCTTTGCTAGTGATTTAGCAAGCTTTATTACAGGAGAAATCGGCGACTGCGATGGCGGTATTACATTAGATGGTTGATTCTTCTTTCGTTTAGTAAAATTTTCAAAAAGGTATGTGAATGCAATGAAAAAGATTAAAATTCCTGGGGATACTATTATTGTTCCAATGTTTATTGGATGTTTTATTAATACATTTATTCCTCAAATTTTACAAATTGGTGGGTTTACCACTCCGATTGTAAAAAGGTGCAGGGCCATTAGTTGGGGCGTTCTTATTTGTCATTGGGGAACGATTTCCCTTAAAAAAATACTCCGAAAGCTGTTGTTCGTGGGGCGTCCATTATTATCGCAAAAATTATTGTATCGATTATTCTAGGATTATTGGTAGCGAAAGTGTTCAATGATAATTTCTTAGGATTGAGTGCGGTAGCGGTGATTGGGGGCGATTTCAGTAGCGAATAATGCTATGTATGCTGGAATAGTCGAAGTTTATGGAGATGAAATTGATGCTGGTGCTGTTGGGATTACTACTTTAAGTGTTGGCCCAATGGTAACAATGGCAGTGTTAAGTACGGCAGGACTTGCGAACATTTCTATTTGGAATTTGATTGGAACAATCTTACCGCTAGTTATTGGGATTATTTTTAGGAAATGCCTTTTCCTTATATGAAGAAAGTTCTTTCAAACGGGATTACAGCAATTATCATTGTCGTAGGATTTTTGTCTAGGGGCAAATATGAACTTTGGACAAATTCTTGAAGGTGGACTTCCTGGTATTTTTACTAGGGGTGATTACAACCTTAATTGGTGGGGTTGCAGCGATTGCTGCAGATAAATTATCTGGAGGAAATGGAGTTGCAGGTGCTGCGATTTCTAGTACAGCTGCAAGTGCCATTGCAACACCAGCGGCGCTTTCTGCGGTAGATGCATCCTTCAAAGCAATTGAAGCAACTGCTACAACTCAAATTACAGCTTCTGTTATTGTAACGGCTATTTTTAACACCAATCTTAACAGCGTATATTGCTAAAAAGAGTTCAACAAAAAAAGAAAAAGAATGCATAATAACAAAAACCACTCCGTAACGTTGAAGTGACCCCAAAAAGTTAGACTTTTTTTGAGACGACTTAAGTCGTCTCTTTTTGATTAATAAAACAAAATGTATGAATAACCCCCTAGGGGGTTCGAGACTGGGCAAAAAGTCTCAAAAATAGAAGAAAAGCACTATAAAAATTCTGAAACAGGATTTTTATAGTGCTTTTTAGTCTTATAAATTAAACATAGGAGTCTACCTCTGTTATAATAAGTTTGAACGAAATAAAATAAGAAAGGGTGACTCCTATGTACAAAAATTATACCACACCAACAGATACTTTAGAACTAAATTTTACATTAACCGTCCCTAAAAACCACATTGCTCAACTCATTAATCAGTTTGTAGATTCTATTCCAGATTCTATTATCTTTCCTAATACAACATCAAAAAAATAGGAGACCTGCTCATCATCCTCGTATGTTATTAAAAATGATTCTCTTCGCTTATACTCGTTCTACTTACAGTGGTAGAAAAATTGTTCAATTGAATGAAGAAAATATTCCTATGCAGTGGCTTTCTCAACAAACTTATGTCTGTTACCATGTTATTAATAATTTTTAGAAGTAATGAACAGTTTTTCCTCTATCATTAAAAAAACATTTTTCGTATACTTTACTTTATTACTCCAACACTATCATATTATTGATTCAGATAGTTTATTTATTGATGGTACAAAAGTTCAAGCAGATGCCAATCGTTATTCTTTTGTATGGCGTAAAGCTGTTGAAAGATATGATGAAGCTTTTAAATGGAAAAAAATTAGTACATTATATGAACAATTAATTCAAAATCAAGTAAATATCGCTTTGTCTGAGGAAGAAAAAAATTACTAAAGATGGTGTTAAAGCCATGATAGAAGCTACCTATGAATCTATTGAGCAGTTAGAAGAACTCATAAAAAAAGAACCTAAACAAATGGTTGGAGGTTCTAAAAAAACAAAAGCAAAAAGACGATTGTTAAATGCTTTTTAAACGTCAACTTGAAAAAAAGATTTTTCTACCTCGTAAAGAAAAAAATATACTAAAAGCTAAAAGAAACATTTGATAACCGGAATAGTTATTCTAAAACAGATAACGATGCTACTTTTTATGTGTATGAAAGAAGATGCCATGAAAAAAATCGAGAACTAAAAACCTGGTTATAATCTTCAAATTGCAACGAATGCTCAATATGTTTTAGCTTTTTGATATTTTTCCCTAATCCTACAGATATGCGTACTCTTAAACCATTTTTTTAAATTCATTTAAACTATTAGAGAATTTTTTTCTACTATTGTTGCAGATGCTGGTTATGGTAGCGAAGAAAATTATCAATTCATTCTTGAACATTATGAAAAAAACTCCTTTAATCCCTTATACAATGTACGAAAAAGAACAAACGAAGAAGTTTAAAAAAATGATCCATCTAATAGACAAAATTGGGAGTACAATGAAGAGGAAGACTATTATATTGATCATTTAGGCGTAAAATTTAGTTTTTAAATATTATTCAACAAGAAACGATAAGAATGGATTTACTCGTCAATTAAAAAGTGTATGAGGCAGATTCTATTCAAGAAACAGAAGCGTTGGATGTATTAGCGAAAACTCCTGCTGGACAACTTCGTCAGATTCGAGTGAATCAAGTTTGGGAGTCTTATAAAGAAACTGTAAAAAGAAGCGTTACATAGTGACCGTGGAAGAAGTATATATGCTCAACGAAAAAAATTGAGGTTGAGCCAGTTTTTCGGTCAAATGAAACGCAATTTTGGCATGCGCAGAACTCATGTTAGAGGTAAAAAAATGCAGTTCATAATGACATTGGTCTGCTCTTTTTTTAGGGATGAATTTGCAGAGATTAAGGAAATATATCTTAAATAATATGAATCAAGGATGGTTTATCTCCCTTGATTTTACTGAATTTATTAAAAAGCACGTCCTAATTTTTGATTTCCGTCAAAATCGGGACGTGCTTTCTTCTATTTTTAAGACTTAATGCCCAGCCTCTTTTTTTCTTGGAAATATTATTAAACTTTTAATTAGATTTACTAGTTAAGCAATACGAGTAGAGTTTGAATGAGTTATTCTGTAATTTACAGGACTTAGCCCATCCAGTTTAATTTTTTTATACGTTTTTTTGTTGTAATAATCAATATAATCGATAATAGCTTTCTCTAATTCCTCAAGAGACTTAAATTCTTTTTCAAATCCATAAAACATCTCTGATTTCAAAAATACCAAAGAAAGATTCCGTCATACCATTATCTGCACTGTTTTCCCTTACGTGACATAGACGGCAGTATACCTTTACTATCTAAAAAAATTGATGATAAGAATCATGCTGGTATTGCCAACCTTGGTCGCTATGGAGAATAGTATTCTCATAATTTTTCATCTATAAATGCCTCATTCAACATTGTCTTTACTTGTTGTAAGTTAGGTGAGCGTGAAAGATTGTACGCAATAATTTCACTGTTAAATCCATCTAAAAACTGGTGACAAATATAGTTTCTGTTCGCTACTCGGAATAGCAAACTCAGTTACATCTGTGTAACATTTTTTTCCATTGGTTTAGTCCCTTCAAAATCACGTTGAATTAGATTGTCGGCTCTCTTACCAACATCTCCTTTGTGTGAAGAATACTTGAGTTTACGACGAATACGAGCCATTAAACCAAGAACTTTCATTAAGCGTTGTACCTTCTTATGATTCACTTTAAATCCACGATTTCTCAATTCTAAATGAATTCTACGGTAACCATAGTTTCCCTTATGTTCGGTAAAAAAATATCTTGTATTTCATCTTTAATCTGTTGATCCTTATCTGGTTGGTTCATTTGTTTTTAAATGATAATAGTACGTTGAACGAGCTAATTTAATGACTTTAAGAAGAATATCCAATGGAAATTCATTGATTAATTCTTGAACAATTTCAGTCTTTCTTCTTTCTCTTTTTCCTCCTTCAATCGGAGTTCTCTCAACTTTTTTTAGAATTGCATTCTCCGCTCTTAAGTATTCATTCTCTAGCTGAAGACGTTCTAAATCTGTCATTTCTTCTAATGTTTTTCTTTGGTTTACGTCCCATTGTATTTGGTCTCCCTCTTGTTTTTCTCAACAATAGTATACCCATTTTTTTCTTATATTGTGCTAGCCAATTTGAAAGCAGGGAATGATTAGGAAGTGCATAATCAATAGCCACACTTGTTTGTGAACGGCCTTCTAAAAAGAACTTTATTCATTATTTCCTGCTTTAGTTCTGGAGAATAGTAACGATTCTTTTTCTTTTTTTAACAATTTCTATTCCATATCGATCAATCAATCGAACTAAGTATTTAATATTAGAAACGACGATATCGTATTTCTGTGAAAGATTCTTTAAGCTTTCACCTTGTTTTCTTAGTTGATAGATTTCTATTTTTATCTTCATAAGTTAATTTCATTAAAAAAACACCCCAAAAGTTAGATTTTTTTATGTCTAACTTTTTGGGGTGCAGTACACGTTAAGCGGAGTGGTTTTTATTTTTAATCTAAGAAATACGTATGTTTAGCTTTCCATTCTAATACTTTAATACGAATCCAAAAATCCGTAAATTCCTAATGTAATAATACATAAGAAAAACCATTTGATCCAATTCCCCAAATAATTCGAGAGCAGTACCATCAAATCCAAGGCGATGTCCTTCAATCACGGTGTGTTCAATTTCCCATTTATACATGATGCAGATTGCCCAAGGAGTTCCTAATCCAAAGGTTAGCGTAATAATAAAAAAATGAAATGATGTAACTTAGAATATACGTTAACATTCCACCATCAAAATAACTTTTTTGCATGATAAATCCTCCCTTAATCAGTTAAAAGTAGTGTATCACGCAGAGAAATTTTTCTGTCAAAAAAAATAAAGATATAAATAAGTTCTGCTAGGGGCAGTTGTAATGTTTTTTTAGAAAAGGTATAAACTAAAGAAGATATAGAAATGGGGGTTGAGTGATGCAATTTAATTGGAGTAGTTTAGGTGCATGGAGTAGCATTCGGAATATTGTTGATATTGTGATTGTGTGGTACCTATTATATAATCTATTACTCATCATGAAAGGCACAAGGGCTGTACATTTGATGAAGGGATTGGCAGTCATTGCAGGAGTCAAATTCATCAGTTATATGTTTGGGTTAATTACTCTTGATTGGATTATGAATTTAGTCATTCAATGGGGAGTTGTTGGAGCTATTGTCGTCTTTCAACCAGAAATTCGAAGAGGATTGGAACATATCGGTCGATCGAACTTTTTCTCACGGAGATCTTCGGGAATGAATCAGGCTCAAAGGATGATTGAAGAGTTAAATATTTCTGTACAATATATGGCGAAAAAGAAGAATTGGGGCATTAATTTGTATTGAGCAATCGAATTCTTTAGAAGAATATATTAATACGGGTATTCCTTTACAATCAAGAATTTCGAATCAATTAATGACGCAAATTTTTTTATTCCGAATACCCCTCTTCATGATGGAGCAGTTATTATTCGTGGTCATGAAGTGGAAGCAGCAGCATGTTATTTACCATTATCAGAAAGTAAATTTATTCCTAAAGAATTAGGAACAAGACACCGTGCAGCTATCGGATTAAGTGAAGTAACAGATGCTTTAATTATTGTTATTTCAGAAGAAACAGGGAAAGTTAGTGTTGCATTGCGTGAAAAATTATTACGAGAGCTAACGCCGGATGAATTCGTAGAAGTTTTAAGTGAACATTTGATTACAAAAGAAACTTCTCAAAAAGATTCGACCATTTTAACGATGATTATCGATTTCTTTAGAGGAGGTCGTATCAATGATTAGTAAATGGATGACTAAAAAGTCATTTTTGATAGTAATATCCTTTGTTTTGACGATGGCTTTATTTGTATATGCAAGTGAATCAAGTCCAAGTAGACAATCGGCTGCAGTTTCTATTCAGACAACTTCGAATACCATTGGAAATGTTCCAGTGTATGTTGATATGGATAGTCAATTATATACGGTAACAGGTTTGCCAGAATCTGTGACGTTAAGAATCGAAGGTTCGAGTAGTTCGTTATTAGCAGTTGCAGGAAATGCGTCTTATCGTGTAAAAAAACTCCTAATTTAAATGAATTAGGAACTGGAAAGCATATGATAACTTTACAAGTGACAGGCTTGCCTTCAGGAGTAAAAGGGACAGTGTCTCCAGAAACGGTTGAGATTATGATTGAAAAGAAAGCGACAGTTGAATTACCCGTTTCGGTAAATGTGAATCGTTCGAATTTGCCAGGAGCTTATAAAAGTGGACAAGCTTTTAGTGAGTCCTGCTAGAGTAACGATTTCAGGGGCCAGAGTCGCTGATTAATCAAGTGGAAAAATGTATTGGCAACTGTAACAGTTCCAGAAAATACAAAAGGCAGATTATACGTCTTCCGTTGCAGTACAAGCGTTGGATGCAACAGGAAAAACCTCTTGCACTAAAGGTAGAACCGGAGCAAGTTCAAGTAAGAGTACCAATTACAACGAATAGTAAAAAAAGTTCCACTTGTATTAACGTCAACTGGAAGTGCAGGAAGTCAATATACTTACCAATTGAAATCCGATATTAAAGAGGTTACTATTTTTAGGAGCTCAAGAAGTACTGGATCGATTGACAGCTATTCCTGTAGTAGTAGACGTTAATCAACTAACAAAAAAACAACAACAAAAAGCAGTTAAATTGACGTTACCAACAGGAGTCGATAGTGTCACTCCAGAAAAATATTTCTGTAGAAGTAGTAGTTACACCTACAACAACACAAACGACAGAAACAACAGAAACAACACAGACAACGACAACAACAAGACAATAGAAAGATTGAATTTTTAAAGGAGATTGAACATGGGCAAATATTTTTTGGAACAGATGGTGTAAGAGGAGTAGCAAATGCTGAATTAACACCAGAATTAGCGTTTAAATTAGGACGTTTTTGGTGGCTATGTCTTATTACAACAAGCAGGTGGAGATAAGCACCCACGTGTTTTTAGTCGGAAGAGATACTCGTATTTCAGGACAATTATTAGAACATGCTTTAATTGCAGGATTATTATCTGTAGGGATTGAAGTAATGCAATTAGGGTGTTATTCCAACACCAGGTGTTTCTTATTTAACACGTGTGCAAGGAGCTGTGGCAGGGGTTATGATTTCTGCATCTCACAATCCAGCACAAGATAATGGAATTAAATTCTTTGGAGCAGATGGTTTTTAAATTATCTGATGAAACGGAAGCAGAAATTGAAGCTTTTATTAGATAGTCCAGAAGATACATTACCACGTCCTTCAACAGACGAATTAGGAACTGTGGATGATTATTTAGAAGGAACAATGAAATATAGTCAATTTTTTTACAACAAACAATTGATGGACCTCTAACAGATATGAAAGTAGCATTAGATGGTGCAAATGGAGCAACTTCAGCTGTATTAAATCGTTTATTTGCAGATTTAGAAACAGAGTTTTACACAATGGGAAATAAACCAAATGGTGTGAACATTAATGATGGAGTAGGTTCAACACATCCAGAAGCTTTAGCAGTATTTGTAAAAAGAAAATGGCGCAGATTTAGGCTTAAGTTTCGATGGAGATGGAGACCGTTGTATTGCGGTTGATGAAAACGGAGAAATCGTAGATGGCGATAAAATTATGTTTATCTGCGGAAAATACTTACGTAGTGTAGGACAATTGAATCAAGATACAATTGTTTCAACAGTTATGAGTAACTTAGGATTCCATAAAGCAGTTGAAGAAGAAGGGATGGTTGCTCTTCAAACAGCTGTAGGAGACCGCTATGTTGTAGAAGAAATGCGTAAAAATGGTTATAACTTCGGTGGAGAACAATCAGGACATATTGTATTTTTAGATTTAAATACAACTGGCGATGGATTGTTATCAGGAATTCAATTAATGAATGTTATGAAACAAACAGGTAAGAAATTAAGCGAATTAGCTAGTGAAGTACCAACTTACCCACAAGAATTAGTAAATATTCGAGTGAGTGATAAAAAAATGGTGCAATGGAAGTTCCAGCGATTAAAGAAATTATCGACACAGTGGAAGCTGAAATGGCAGGAAATGGTCGTGTGCTTGTTCGTCCAAGTGGAACAGAACCATTAGTACGTGTTATGGTAGAAGCACCAACAGATGAATTATGTCATGATTATGTAACTCGTATCGCCGATGTTGTTCGTCAAGAAATTGGTTTGGACTAAGAAGTGAAGTTGAAAAGGGAGAGTAACGAGAGTTGCTCTCTTTTTTTGTGGGGAATTTATGGTTTGTAACAAAAAAATCCCCCGCAATTATGCGAAAGACTAAAAGCTTATAATTCGACCATTTATAACCCGCGTGTTGGTCAGTGGTAGATGTAATATGTGGAAGAAATAGAAGTAGTTTTTTTCTAATATTTTTTTATTAAGAAGACCAGTTAACTTTTTCTTGCTTTCGTAGGTTTGAAACGTTTCTTGTCAACGAGTTGTAATTTTTATTTCCTTACAATTTTTTTGATAGAGTTATCATTGATTTTAAGACTTCTTGGGAAGTAAAAGATTTCCTTGCTCACGTGATAATTCAACGGTATAACTTATCTCGTTATTTAATTTGAAAAACTACAAAATAAATGTTATCTCTTCTAAATCGTTTGCCAACTTCTTTGTTCAAAAATATTATTTGTTGTGTAGAATTTACATTGGATTAAATGCAACATTTGGTAAAAGTAATAGAGTTCCAATAATTTTTGAACTTGTTTTTCATTAAACCACCCATTATCCGCTTTTTGCAAACGTTCTAGTGTCCAATCATCTTTTAAACCTTCAAAAATGCTTCCTGCATTATTTGATGGTAAATTCACATGATGTTCTCTTGATAATCCTAATAGATGAGGAATGGACGAGTTAGGAACAGAGAGAATTATTTCAGGATAGTCTATCATATTTGTTAGATAAACATACTTGTACTGTGAAACATATGTCTCAATCACATTGGCTAAGCAAGACATATTAACGTTATGAATATTGATATTTCCATCAAAATTTTTAATCCATTCCAAAGTATATGTCATTTGAATCTTCTCCTAAAATATAAAAAAAGAAGGGCGCATCTGCACCCTTCTCTTCCACGTATTGAGTTTCACCTCACGCTAGATATGCCCTATCTATTCCTCAAGGGTAGGCAGTCCTGTTATTTTTTTCTCATCAAATAGTTAAATTGATTGATGAGCCCACAGGCGGGTGCAGACCATATCCACTAGCCCACAAGTAATTTTTTTAATTTTTTTATTTGTTTATATTGTACTTGTAAAAATCCATGATTGTCAAAGTAATAGAATTACTAACAAAAAAATAATACCGCTCTAACTTTGGAAGAGTGAGCGATGTTATTTATAATATCGTAATTCAGCCACCGTCTTTTTAACGGGCTACATTAGAGTCGAGTTGGCGCTCGGCTTTTTTTGTATCTTCATTATACCCAAAACAAAAACGAATTGCAAACTTCGCAAAATTCAAGTGAAATTGTCTCAATGAAACACAAGTAAAAAAATGTCCTATATCATGAAGTGCTCTCTTTTTCAATATACTTGGTCATCGGTCTCGTTAAGATTTTTCTTTTAAATAATCTAATATAATCTTGTTTACTATGTATAATGTTAGAAATGAAGATGGCTTTTTCTATCTTCTAAGATATGATAGAAGGCTAAATAATTTCCTAAAACGATACAGCGAGTTTTTGTATGGGGGATAGATGATTTTTTTCCGACTCTTTCATCTGCATTAAACCCGGCTTCAGGGAAAATTGTTAAGCGTTCTAATCCGTGAAGAATATTATTAACCGTATTAATTCCTGCTTGCTCTGAAAAAGTACATAGTTTCAATGTAGTTTTTTTAATAGTTCGAAGTTGATTTTTGAACATATTCTGGAATTATTAAGCTATACGAGTTTGATTCAAATTCCAAGGTTAGCCCTCACTTCGTTTACAGTATAGATTCTACCTTGTTCTAAATCTTTGAAACTTTGAGTGATTTCAGATCTTAATTGTGTCAATAATTCTTCTCGTTCTTTATCGGTATCTGTCTCAAAGGGTAATTTTTTTATTTTTGTACAATATTTTCTAAAAAAAGATTGAAACTAGCTGTCATATCCAGATTATGTTCAGAGATAATTTCTTTTTGCTCTTTCAAGCAAATCACTATTTGTTCTAAAGTTAACTTGAGTATTTTTTTCTAAGCTATACATTCTAATTCCTCCTTTTTAGCTTATTTTTATCACTAACAACTATTTCTGTATAGCAGGAGCTATACAAAAAGCTTGTTGAAGTTAGTTAAGTAATTTTTAGAGTACTTATTCCAACTTCAAAAGCCATACTTTTTGAAAAAAAGAAAAGGAATGGTACAATAGCGTTATCGAATATTAGAGGAGTTAGTATGAATACAACAAGCAAAAACATGCGCACAAACACGTGCGATTCAGTCAAGAAGAATTTTTCCCATTTGATGTGAATATGCATCAAACATTATTTGGAGGAACTTAACCCCGTATTATTGACGATTGTGCATCCATTACGGTGTCTCGTCATTGTCGTCGTTTAGCAGTGACTGCTTCAGTTGATGCGATGAACTACTTAAAACCATTACCATTAGGACATTCTGTTTGTGTGGAAACGTATATCTCTGGAGTTGGAAAGAAAAGTATGGAAGTCTTTTGTAAAGTAGTAGGGGAAGATGTTTTAACAGGTGAACGTTATTTAGCAGCGACTAGTTTTTGGACATTTGTAGCTTTACCTCGAGAAGGGGAAACGGATTTTTGCAGTTCCAGCGATCGAACCGGAAACTGCAGAAGAGAAATTCATTTGTAGTGGCTATGAAGACAGACGTTTAGCTCGATTAGAACAATTGAAACGACAAGAAGAATTAATGAATCATATTTCTATTCATAAACCTTGGATGGAATCATTGTGACAGTAATGTAAGATTATCACTGTTTTTTTGTTAGAAAAAAAATCAAGGATTTTTTTCATATTTGATTTGTTAAAAGTAGTCTTATCAAATGATTCACACTGAAAAAGATTACTGGAGGAAATTATGAATAAAACATAGTGCCATTGAATTTAATAGAAAGTTGATTCAATTATTTACAATAGCAGGAGTGATTCTGACGATTTATTTAGGATACATCATTGCTAAAAAAATCATTATTTTTGAAGTTGGGGGAGCGTTCCAGCAGTTGGTTGGCAATTTGGGGAATGTATGGAGTATTATTCTTTATCTTCATTCAAATTGTACAAGTCGTTTATCCGATTATTCCGGGTGGCTTAACTTGTGTCGTTGGGCATCTTGTATTCGGACCTTTATATGGGTTTATTTATAATTTTATTGGCATTATGATTGGCTCAATGATTAATTTTTGGCTAGCAAGACGTTATGGAGAGACAGTCGTTCAAGCATTTGTTTCTCAAGCAACTTATGATAAATATATTGGCTATTTAAATGATGGGAAGAAATTCGAACGTTTCTTTTTTCTGGGCATTAGTGTTGCCAGGATTCCCTGATGATTTCTTATGTATGGTAGCAGGATTAGGGAAGATGACATTTAAAAAAATTCGTAGCGATTTGTTTAGTGGCAAAACCTGTCACACTATATGTGTATACATTAATTGCAGCAGAAGGAGTACAAGTTCTTTTTAAATGGATTCAAGGGTAGAGGTGTTTCAGTGAAAAAAATCATGATTGGATTGGTTCGAGGATATCAAAAGTGGATTTCTCCATTATTTCCACCAACTTGTATCTATCGACCAACTTGTTCCACGTATATGATTCAAGCAATTGAAAAAAACATGGAGTTATTAAAGGTGTAACGATGGGAATTGGAAGAATTCTAAGATGTCATCCGTTTATTTTTAGGAGGGCAAGATCCCGTTCCAGATGAATTTACACTTAGACGACACAAAGATTATCGAAAGAAGAGAAAGTGTAGTTGTTGCGAACCAATACAAATCAAAAAAAGAAGGAGATTGAACGATATCAATCTCCTTTTTATTATTACTGAAATTTATGTTGATATTTTTTTGAATAATACGTGGCAATAATGGAGATAAAAAGAATCCAAAAAGCCAATATTTCCAAAAAAGCGTGCAACGTATCAAACGGCAATCCTTGTAAGTAATATACCCAAAATTTAGGAATATGATAAAAAAATATACAGAAAAAAATCGAAATGACAAATCCGTATAAATATCCCGTCAAAGCAGCCATCATTGTAAAAAAAGGCTAATTTTAATAAGGGTTGTTTCCAAGTTTTTTTCTCCACAAAGGTTTCAAACAAGAAAAATACAAGAATGACAATCGCAAAAACTAGCAATTTGATACAAGGTCCAAGGTCCCATGCCTAAAAAAAGATATTCGACAGTATCATAGATAAACTAGCCGTTAGAATTCCTTCTACTAATCCCAGTTCGAGTGTGATTATTAATAAAATGACCGTTACAGGTTGGACATTTTGGAATCCAAGCAAATAGCAATCTGCCAATATATGCTAAGGTCGATAGTAATGCGATTAGTGTGATTTTTTTCTAATGGAAAAAAATAGTCGTATTTTTTTCATTATTGTTTAAATGCTTCTAATTTCCAATCGATAACGTCGCCTTGTTTTTAAGTCAACTTGATTAGCACCTACTTGACTCATTTCTCCGTTAACATCAAATAACCAATATTTTTTTGGTTAGCTGGTTCTTGTTCGATTCCGTTAATCGCAGATACGAATCCATCTTTTTTTCAACGATTTGCATTTGTTCTTTCATGACAGTTAACAATTTATCGCCATCTTTGAATGTTAATGTAAATGGGCTACCTGAAATTGGTTCTCCATCTTTTTTTAACATTGACAGTAATCGTTTGTTCAGCTTTTTACTGTAGTGGTTGTTTCTTGGGATGTTTGTTTAGCGGGTGCAGCTGGTTGTGCACATGCTCCCAAAGACAGTGTTAATAAGGCAAAAAGCTAATAATTTTTTTCATAAAAATCCTCCTATGGTGTTTATTTAAACCTATACTATCATAGCGGAAGCAAGTTAGAATGTAAAGTAAAGTTATTCCATCAAAAAAATCTCATTTCCTATCTTCTCACCTTGTGAAAAAAAGTGGTATACTGACAAAGTATCATTCCAAAAAGGAAGAATCATTAAAAGGAGGAAATGACCTATATGGCACAAGGTTATGAATTTTTCAGAAAAAAAGTAGCGAAAGCTTGTCAAAAGAAAGAAGCGTTGTTTGACGAAAGTAAAGCACGCTATGCATTACGTTCAATGTTTGCAGGAGCTTTTCTAACAATGAGTACAGCAGCAGGAGCGGCAGCAGCACAAGTGATTGCAGGATTAAATCCAGCGTTAAGTAAATTTTTTTCTTTGCATTTATTTTTTTACTTGGGGACTCGTTTATATCTTATTCTTAAATTCTGAATTAGCAACATCAAATATGATGTACTTAACAGCGGGAGTTTATCAAAAAAATATTCGCCTTTCAAAAAGCTGTAACGATTCTATTATATTGTGGAATCTTCAACTTAATTGGAGCGATGATTATTGGTGCAGCATTTGCGCATAGTGCAGCTTTCAATGCAATGGATGTACAACACTTCATCGTTGGTCTTGTTAAAGGAAAAGCATTAAGAGGAAATGGACAAGTTCTTCTAGAAGCTGTTTTTAGCGAATATCTTTGTTAACGTTGCAATCTTAGCATTCTTATTAGTTAAAGATGAAACAGCTAAAATGTGGATTATTATTTCAGCAATTTTTCATGTTTGTATTCTTAGGAGAAGAACACGTGGTAGCAAACTTTGCTTCATTCTCAATTGTTAAATTCTCAGCAGTTTCTCCATCTCTAGAATTTATGAACTGGTTCAACTTAGTTCGTCACTGGGTAGTAGCTTTCATTGGTAATACTATCGGTGGTGGTGTGATTGTTGGATTAGCTTACGCATTCTTAAACAAAACAAAAAGTGTATATCATGAATAATGAAACTAAGGGTTGCCTTTAAGGGCAGCCTTTTTTTATTTTCAGAAAAATTTTTCAAAATTTTGAGCAGAATAATTGGGAAATCGGATAAAAATCTGTTACTATAACTCTATCGTGAAAACGATGAATGAAATGAAAAGGAGAATTGTTATGAAAAAAACAACCAAAATGTTAATGTCCAGTTTATTAGTGGCGGTAGGTTTAGCAGCTTGTGGTAGCAATTCATCATCTACTTCAACCAATGCTGCAAATCGCTTAACAATGACAACCTTTGGTGAATTAACTACATTAGATAGTGCAGATTATGATGATGTTCCAAGTTCTGATATGATGGGACAAATTTTTGAAGGATTATATCGTGTAGCAGCGAATAATAAAGTTGAATTAGGAATGGCTGCTCAAGAACCAAAAGTGAGTGAAGATGGTTTAGTCTATACATTCACATTACGTGATGCAAAATGGTCAGATGGATCTGCTGTAAAAGCACAAGACTTTGTATTTACATATCGTAAATTAGTGAATCCACAAGAAGGACATGTAGCGCAATCAGCGGATGTGTTCAAAAATGCGAAAAATTCGTAGTGGAGAACTACCAGTGGAAGAATTAGGCGTGAAAGCTCTTGATGATAAAACATTAGAAATTACGCTTGAAAATCCAGCTCCATATTTACCAAAATTATTAACGGGTTCACGTTTCTTACCACAATCTGAAGCAGTAGCTCAAAAATTAGGGGACCAATATGGTTCAAATGTTTCAAATGTAGTCGTAAATGGACCATTCAAATTAGAAGGATGGACAGGTTCAGAATTAACTTGGAAATTAGTGAAAAAAATGCGGACTACTGGGATGCTAGCAATGTTGCTTTTAAACGAAGTAACAGTGAATGTATCTAAAAGAAGTAGCAACTTCTGTTCAATTATTTGATTCAAAAACAAGTTCAATATACAACGATTAGTGACCAATTTGTGGATCAATATAAATCTCAACCAACATTCCATGCGCAACCAAAAAGCAACAATGGGATATATGAATTTTAATACATTGAAACCAACAACAGCAAATCAACACTTCCGTCGTGCCATTGCGATGGCTTATGACAAACAAGCATTAACAAATAATGTCTTAAAAGATGGTTCAATTCCTACGACAGGATTAATTCCAAAAAGTTTTGCAACAAATGAAGCAACTGGAAAAGATTTTGTAGATGAATCAGGTGATTTCTTGAAATTTGATGTACAAGAAGCTCAAAAAGAATGGGAATTAGCGAAAAAAAGAATTAGGGGTTAGTGAAGTAACCGTTACTTTATTAACTTCTGATACAGGTACTTCAAAAACTTGTAGGGGAATATTTACAAGCGCAAATTCAAAAGAACTTACCAGGTGTAACCTTTAAATTACAACCTGTACCATTGAAAAACCGTTTAGAATTACAACGTGCAAGCGACTTTGATATTTTCTATGGAACTTGGGCTCCAGATTATCAAGATCCATTGAACTTCTTAGAGCAATATATTACAGGCGGCGGTATTAACTTTGGGAAATACTCAAATGCTGAATATGATAAAACAGTAGATGCTGTGAAATCTACTTATGCGACTCAACCAGAAAAATCGTTGGAATCAAATGCTAGCTGCAGAAAAAAATTATTATGAATGATGCAGCAATAGCTCCAATTTATCAAGCTTCTCAAAGTTATTTATTAGCTGAAAATGTAAAAAGGATTTGAAGTGTTACCATTTGGACGTACGGTGAACTTACGTCAGGCAAGTGTGCAATAAAAGAATACTAAAACAAAAACTTGAGTGACTCACATCACTCAAGTTTTTTTGTCATATGATAATAAGAATGTCCACTTAAGATTTTTTTGTGCTAGTCGCCGTATAGCCTAGTTTTTTTGATAGAGTTGATACGCTTTGTCATTTACCTCATCACAATTTAGAGCAATGACACTAGCATCTTGTTGTTTGGCTAAGTCTTCAACAGCTTGTAGTAATTTCATCCCAATTCCCTTTCTGCGGTGATTTTGGATGTACTGAAAGAATATCAATATACCATTCTCCAGCTTGTGTTTCAGAATCTTCATAGAGACGGATAGAGGAAGGAATATTATATGCTTCATATAATTGATAAAATGGGTCGTCAATTTTTGGCTCGAGATGCCCATGGTATCCAAAGATGGCTCCTGCAACAGTTCCGTGTTCGATATAAACGAGTGTATTCGTTAAGCTGTAGCGAAAGTCCTCTTGTAGCATGGCTTTTTCTAGTATTGTATGAAGGGTGCTAGGCGAGACTTTTTGTTAAAATTGGTAATTCCATATCTTCCATAATCGTTTGGATGAGTGGTATAATTTGCGTTCTTTCTTCAGGTAGTGGTTGTCGTATCATAGTTTCCTCTTATTCTAATTGCGATTTACGGTATGCGAGTGGAGTCATACCGAGTTTTTTTGTTTAAATTGTTTTGAAAAAAATAAGCCTGCGTTGAAAAATCCTACAATGGATGCAATTTGTGACATCGAGTAGTTCGTTGTAGAAAGCAATACCTTACTTTCCTCAATTCTGATATCTGCCAAATATTCCATTGGAGTTTGCCCCATTTCATTTTTTTAAAACTGTGAGAAATATAAAATCGACTTAAATGGGTTAAATCTGCCAAATCTTGTAAAGAAATTTGTTCTCTATAGTGCGTTTTTTTAAATAATGTTTGATGAGACTAATATCTTTTAGTTGTTTTATTTAGCGGACTTACATCAATTTCAAAAGATTTATTGCGTAGAATTTTAATGAGCAATATTTCTAATAAATTATGACAAACTAATTCATAACTCATTGAATGATTCGTTGCTTCTGTTACCATGGCATTTAAGTATACTAAAAATGTCTTTTTGTTCATCACGTAAGTTAAAAAAATGAAAAAGGTTGTTCAATATTTGTTTGCGTATTAAAAAAAGTTAGAAAAAAAGAGTCCTGTAATCCCTAATACAATATATTCGAGAGGTTCTTCTGGTGAAGAAACTTCTGTATGTTCAACTTGTGGATTGATAATAACAAAATCTTGTGCTTTTTACAGGGAAACGTCGATTTTTCAATGATAAATTCTCCCTTTCCATCTAATACATAAAATAATTCCATAAATGGATGAGAATGGATTGTACTGTGCCAATCGCTATCATATTTTTGATTTTGTAATCGATTCTAAATGAAAGGATAAACTTCGCATATTTGATTCAATCACTAAATAACGTTCATTACTCATACTTTTCACTTCCTTGTCTGTTACTTTCATTATACTTGAAAGCGCCTTATTCATCAATTATCTTTAGGAAAAGATAGACAGTTTCGTTGACGACATCCGTAAAAACAGGTATGCTATTTTTTGGTAGAAAGGAGTGCATGGAAAAAGGTTTCGTCAATTTAAGAGATGAACCACCACAAATCAGAGTAGAATACATTGCGTTAAGTGCCAAACGGATGGGATGTTGCCGATTGGACGAAAAAGGAAATTCTTTGCGGTAGTGTATTCGCATTCGCTGCATTTAATGACAGACCATTTATTAAATGGAGCAGCTCTTTATGACAGTTAAAAGGAGATGCTAATATGAACAAACAAACACAATTAACAAGAACATTAACGGTAACCGCATTAATGATTGCCATGCGTTTAATCATTGAGATGATTCCATCGATTAAAATGGGGAATCTTGTTCAAATCGGATTCGGATTTATCGGATCAGCATTGGCTGGGGTGATTTTAGGACCTTATCGAGCAGCTGTTGTAGGATTTTTTTGTAGATATTTTAGGGAATTTCCTAAGAGGGAAGCGAGTACCTTTTTTTCCCTGGATTTACTTTTAACAGCCGTTTTAGGTGGATTGATTTATGGCTATTGCTTGTATCGTAAAAGAATTAACACTTCCACGTATTTTTTTCTGACGGTTTTTAATCATTACAGTTGTGATTAATTTAGGATTGAATTCGCTTTGGGTTTTATATGATAACGCAAAAAAAGCTTTTTTTCAGCCTTTTATGGGACTACGAATTTTTGAAAAAAATATGATCAGTTTACCGTTGAATACTGTGATTTTATATGTGCTGTTTCGTAATAAAACCATGCAACAGATCATTGAGAAATATCGAGTATAGGCGTATACTATTCTTACAATAAGGAGGGATAGCCATGCCATTTATTCATATTGAAATGTTAGAAGGACGTACACGTGAACAAAAAGAAGCGCTTGTCAAAGAAGTGACAGAAGTTGTTTCGAAAAATACGGGAGCTCCTACAGAACATATTCACATTATTATTCAAGAAATTAAACATGAAAACTTAGGGCAAAACGGTCAATTACGTGGCTAATGCCTTGCGAAAACTTTAGATGGGAATTTCCTGTCTAAAGTTTTTTTGTTTGCAAAAATCGCTATCCAATCGACAAATCTATCGAAAAAAATAGCTATTAAAAGAATTTTTCGGATTAACTAAAAAAGTTTTAAAAAAACGATTGACGAAATGAGTGTATCAAGCGTATAATACAGTCAAGGAACAAAGTGTATTAATGCATTAACACAATAGTACAAGGAGGGGATGAAATGTTATGATCCAATTTGATAAACGATTGCCGGTATATGAACAGATTATTGACTATGTAAAAAAAGCAAATTGTATCAGGTGAATGGGAATTAGGAAGAGAATTGCCAAGTCGAAGAGAATTTGCTAGTCAACTTCAAGTCAATCCGAATACTGTTCAAAGGGCATTTCGAGAAATGGAGGAGATGGGGTTGATTTCAACAGGAAATAATGTCATGAGTCGAGTGACAGATAATCCCGAATTAATTGGGCAATTAAAGCAAGAAATGTTACAAGAAGCGATACAAATATTTGCAGATTCGATTTATCCATTACATGTTTCGAATGAAGAAGTCATAGAACAGTTGGAACAAGCGATGAAGAGAAGAGAGGGAGAGTAGCATGTTAGAAGTGAAACATTTACATAAGAAATTTGGCAACAAATCCGTGCTAAATGGAATTTCTTTTACAGCAGAACGTGGAGAAATTACTGTGTTAATCGGAGTGAATGGGATTGGGAAAACAACGATTATGAATATGATCATGGGGTTAATTCCAATCCAAAAAAAGGGGAAGTAAGTATTGATGGACAGGTGATCAAAGGAGATCGCTCGAAGAGATTAGCGTACATTTGTGATCAAATTGTCGTCAATAAAGGTGAAACGATTTTTTTGAAGCGATGGCTTTTATGAGAACTTTTTTTATCCGAATTGGAATGATGAGAAAGCTAAAAAAATTATTACATTTCTTCAAATTCAAAGGGAATGAAGTGATTCAACAATTATCAAAAAGGAAATGTTGCAAAAAGTTAACCTGTTATTAGGCTTATCCCTAGATGTTGATTTTTGTATTAATGGATGAACCATTTTTCCGGAATTGATATTTTTTTCAAGAGAACAAATTGTACAATTATTTACTTCAGATTTATTAGAAGGAATTGGAGTTGTTTTAACGTCTCATGAAATCGAAGATATTGAATATATCGTTGATAAAGCCATTTTATTAGATGAAGGAAAAGTAATTAAAGAATTTTTACGCAGAACAAGTGCGTGAAGAAGAAGGTAAATCCATTGTAGATGTGATGAGGGAGGTGTATCAATCATGAAAAAGATTTTTTTAATTTATGGTTGTATGAGTTGGGAAAAAGTAAATTTATGTTAGGATTTCTAATGATTGTGTTCTTTTGTCATTCAAGTATTAGTTCATCTGATGCGTATTTTAAGAATAGATCCTAAAAAAATCTTAATGTCGAAGATACAAGAAGCGTGACGGATTTAGTGCAATCAAGATTTGGAATGAATTTAGCGCTGATGGCAGCTTTTATCATTATTATCATTGCTTCTGTTTATATTTGGGTAAAAAGAATTTCGTAGTAAGGGGAATTTTATTAATCGATTATTCATTTTACCTGGTAATCGAATGCAAGTGTATTTTTGCAAAAATTTTTTTAACGATTTTTGTCTTACATTTTAGTACTTCAAATAACACAATTTATCATTCTTGGAGTGAATAAGGCGCTATTAATTTGGAGATTCCCTGTGTTAGCAGACTTTATTCATTACATGGACTTCTTGAATTCGGGTTCAATGTTACAATATTTATTACCGTTAAATGGAACTGCTTATGCATGGTGTATGGCATTTTTTTAATGGTTGTCATTGTTTTCTTCTTCCAATTAGCTATTTTTAGAAGAAGGATTGAAAGCGTATGGTTGGGCTTTGATGGTGGCGTCTTTAGTCATTTACTTTGTTATTTGCTGTGGTATTTTAGCAAGTTATGTTCAATTGATGCTGCATTTATCTCTTACTCAAACGGAACAATATTTTATGACAATGTTGTATGCAGTTGGATTTATGGGAATTCATTGGTTAGTTGATTATTATTTATTAGAACGTAAAGTCAGTGTTTAATGGGGGTGAGCATATGAAATCAATTAAATTTGCATGGGGATTACTCGTAATTGTTGTTGGATTTCTAGTTTTAGGAATTGGGAATATGGTTTGGACGTCAATGTCAGATGCTCCATATACAATAGAATCTTCAGCAGAAGGTAATCAATATTTAAAAGGGACAGTTTTTGAAGTAGGAAAAGAAGGTGCAGGAAAAATCAGTAATAGTGTTTCGACATCAGCTATTGTTGATGGAAAAGTGGAAAAACTATTTCAAACATTAGGGACTTGGAATGGACAAGCGAGAGAACAAGCGATATTAAGTCGTATTCCTCTTTTAGAACGTTCATTACTTGTAGGTCATAGACATGTATTACAATTAGACAATTCTTCACTATTTTTATGATATTCATTGGGCTTCATATTTCAGTAATTCTGGAGACTTTACATTTAATTATGCGATGTACTCGAATGAAAAACAAACGAATTATTGAAAAAAACAAATTCCGATTCATTTAGATTCATCATTTGGCTGGGGAGAAGAGCCAATCTTCCAACGTAAGGGAAAAAGAGTTAGGGGTCATTATTCCTTTTGTAGAAAAGAAAAATCGAGTGAAAAGAAAAATTCGTGAAATTTATTGTATCTTTTGAAGAAGGTACTGTGAAAGATGTGGGAGAATTAACACTTGAAAAAGAAGGTTTAATCATGAATGCAGCATTTGGAAATCGTTCTTATAATCCAGAAACAATTGTGTTTAATGTACTTCCTATGAAAGAAGGGGGAAAAATCTTCTGAAAAAAATCTGAGGCAGAAGAGTATTATCAATATGATTTATTTACCAATGCATTCCGTAAGTTGGATATTCATTCACTAAATAATGCAGCAAACTTCTACATTTCAGGTTCTCAAATTTATGCAGTAGAAACGACTCATCCAAAAAGTAAGTGGTAGAAAATCAGGAAGAGACCATGCGGTTGAACGTCCGGAATATATTGCAACAAAAGACCGTCAAGCAGAGTTAGAAACGGTGTATCGTGCTACAGCAGACTTATCTTTAGAAAAAAATAGGAACACTACAACGTGATCCATATTCTTCAGAAGAAGTGCTAAATAAAGATACACTAGTTTATGTCGGACTTGATCAAGGTCAAAATGCACTTCGAGTATTTGATTTGAATAAAAAAAGAAGAAGTTTTTCTCAGCGAAAAATTACACCAAAGGCAGATGCGAAGTTATATTTCCAAAGAAAACGTGAATATGTGATTTACTAAAAGCATTATTGTTTAAGATAAATAGGGGGTGTCCAAGAAGGCTGACGGTGCGACTCTGTCCGACTATTTATTGACGGCACTCCGTATGGGGTGCCTTTTTTTATGGGTTAGTGGAGGATGTTACTTATTTTATAATTTTACGGGTTCAATGAACAGACGATGAATATACGTCTTTGATATCGCAAAATGCGATATCAAAAGAAAGAATGTGGGGAAGGAACATTTATATTCTAGAAATTAAAGTTTGATAGTTAACTAACAGCGTTCTTCAAAAATCAAAATGTTTTAAGAATAACATTTTATAAAAAAAGGATTAGACATGAATACGTTCAATTTGTTATAAATTTATTGAATTTATTGCTATTTAAAGTAAATATTGTATAATTAGCTTGCTTATAGTTTTTAAGGAGGAAATCTTAAGCAGTAATTATTTGTAATATCGTATTTAATCTTTTAAGTAATGGCTTTGTTTGATTGATATTTATAATAAAAAAATGGAAAAGAGGATTTTTTTATGACGGAATCAGAGAACAACATTGTAAATGAAGAAGTAGTAACGGAAGAAAAAAAGTAGAGAAAGAAAACTACACAGATCCGATTTCTGAATCTACTGCTTCATTTGATGGGAATCAATTGTTGCAAAAAAAGCACAAGAGATATTTCAAAAAAAGAAAAAAAAGAAGTAATTGGAGCTTTAGTAATTCTTGCAGTGGTTCTTGTAGCATATTTTTGGATACAGTTATTATAATTCACTTCAAAAAGCATTATAAATGAAGTTAAAGTAGATTTTACCGGATATGATGAATCTGGTAATTTAATATATAATAGTGAAGAAATTGCATCTTTAGTAGAAGAAGCAGTTTATAAAAAAAGTAGGACTTGATAAAGATCAAGCTAAGGCATTAACGAAAGATGATCCTGTAGCTTATTCTATGCTTGCACAAGATAGAAAAATTGTCATTTAAGCTAATGAAAGCTGAATCTATGCTTAAGACGATCCATTATGAATTTAATAAAAACAAATAATCTAAAAAAATGGAGAAGAAGTTACATTTACAGTTACAACTAGTTCAAAAAAATTCTCCAATCAAAGCAGAAAAAGAAAAGCTTTTAAAGTTCAAAAATTTAAAAAGAATATGAAAAAGTTTCTGCAGAAAACTTGTTAAAAAGAAGTGACTGTTACTTTCTCTGGATTTAATGGATATGGTACAGTTTCATTTGGGAATAGTATTAAAAAAATTATTTCCAATTAAATTCAAGCAATAGTTATTCTAATTTAAAAAAATGGGGATAAAATCACTTTAACTGTAAATGAAAGTTATATTAAAACTTTAAAAAGAAAGTGGAAAAAAATTGTTGATAACAAAAAAATGTAGACATTACAGTTTCTGGATTAAAAAGAATTGAAAGATATTAAGAATTTTTGAAGATTTAATCAAGAAAAAAATGATGATTATGTTAAATCAGAACATAAAAAAATGATTCTTATGATACTTATACAATAGAATCTCAAGGAAGTTATATGAGAATCAATGTAAATAATTACGACAAAGGGAAGTATTTCTTTAGTTACTATTTATAAAGTAACAAAAAAACTGATAGTAAGGATAATAAATCTGTGAATTATAAATACTACGGTTACTCAGCATATCTATTAAAAAGATGGTAATTTAGATATAGACACAGCTTCTAAAAATCTCAGATCGTTGGGGAACTAAAGATTTAGAAGGATTAAGAGCTCAACTATCTTCTGATGGATATAAAGTTTATGAAAGTAAAAAAAGAGTAGCTTAGGTTGACGACTCGTTTCAGTTACGAAAAATAAATTTGGTTAATAGAGTTGATGAAATATTTATAAAAAAACAGCTATAATAACCTTGAGGATAGAAAAAAAGGAGGAAATTCAATATGGCAAAAAGTAAACTATGAAGGCCCAGAACAATTTAGACCATTAGGTGCGTGGGAATATTTTGGATATTCCATTCTTTACAGTATTCCATTAATTGAACTTATTATGATGATTGTTTTTTTAGTTTTAACGATTCAAATATCAATCGCCGAAACTTTTCAAGATCATTCTTTTTGTGGATTTGTTGTGTTTATCGCTGTAATTGCGTTATTTGGTGCTACAAGATTTTTTTACACATGTAACCAATAAATAATTTAGAAAAATCTAACGAACAAAAAAAGAGCATTCCGTTTGGGATGCTCTATTTTTTTCTTGTAAATGTGGACTTGGTAATAGTCGGTTTACAATCATCGCAATCACTGCTCCAATTAATGTATCTAATACTCGCTGAATCGCATATTCTACATTCACTGCAGCTTCAATCGTATAAAAAAATCACTAAGAAAGTCGCTGATGAATTAATGACAGCAGTTTTATTGAATCGATTGCAAAATAAAATTAATAAAATAATTCCAAGAGGAACTAATAGTAAGTCTGTGTAATCTGGAAGAGTAAAATGTTGATACACTTGAAGAAGGATAATCGCTAACACACCACCTGACATATTTCCAAAGAAACGAGCAATACCAAACTTCCAAGTTTGTTTATGGTCTGTTCTTAAACTAAATACTGCCGATAACACAGCTAGCATTGGAGAACCACGATGTAGTACTTTAAAAAAAGTACAATACAAATAAAAAGCTGATACAGCTGTTTTTGAAAGTTCTTAGTCCAATGTGAAAAAGGATTTTTGTTGTTGATTAGGCACACTTTCACCCTCGTTGTTTAAAAATTCTTGAATATCATATCATAAAATGCATGAAGCGACAATTAAAGGAGATTTAAAATGTCATAATGAACTTGTTCTTGTGTGAGATATTAAATTTCATAAAAAAACATGGAAATTTCAAGCGTAAAATTAAGGTTTATGATAAAATTAGAGGTATGTATAGAAAGTGGTGTTGCTGTGGGAAGACGAAAAATCAATCAAATGGAAATCACATATGAAATGGGGCTTTAAAAAGATTAACGCTAGGAGTTGTTCTAGTGTTGATTGCCATTTGTAGTGTCATTATTATGGGAACTTTACAATTTCAAGAAACAAGGAAAGATCCTACAGAAATTGCTCATCAACAATTTATTCAAAAATCTTGTACCTTCTTCTCAAAAAAAGCCTATCAACTATACCAAGTTTTGCCAAGTATTAGTTTAGCGCAAGCGATATTGGAGTCTGATTGGGGAGAAAGTGGATTATCGAAGGATTACTATAATTTATATGGGATGAAGGCTGGTGCTGCAGAACCAAGTGTCCAATTAGAAACAAGTGAATTTGTCAATGGTCAATGGATTACCATTATGGCTCCTTTTCGAGTCTATAATAGTTGGGCAGAATCTGTGGAATCACATGCTAAGTTATTGACATATGGAGTCGATTGGAATCCTAAATTATATGAGCCAGTTTTTAAAAAGCGAAAAAAATTATAAAGAAGCAGCACACGCCCTTCAAAAAGCAGGATATGCTACAGATCCAACTTACGCACAAAAAAATTATTACAGTCATTGAAACGTATCATCTAGAACAATATGATCAACTTCATGAAAAAAATCTGTAAAGGAGTAGAAAACACATGAGTCAATTATTACCAGGAAGTATTATTGGAATTGTTGGTGGAAATTCTCAAATTTCATCTATTATTTTAATGGCGAAACGATTAGGATATCGCATTTATCATTTTCCGTGAAGAAGATGAACCACGTGTTTTTATTAGCAGATAAAGAAGTAATTGCTCGTTATTCGGATAGACAAGCATTATCAAACTTTTGCAGTACAAGTGGACACGATTTATGTTTTTAACGAATGCGATTGAAATTGATACGATTGTATATTTAAGTGGAAAAACTCGTTATTACCAATCATTTGAATTAGCAGAGATTTCTCAAAATTGTATGGTTGAAAAACTATTTTTGGAAGAACATGCGATTAATGTAGCGCCTTATGGAATGATTACTAGTGTTGGGGAATTACCGAGCTTATTATCGAGTATAGGATTTCCTGCTGTATTAGAGACGAATCGTTTCAAAAAAATTATACGCAATTGATGTTGTACGATCATGATATGGATGATCAAGTGTTTCAACTAGTAGAGGAACAATCTTGTATGGTAACGGCGTTTGTTCCCGGTCAACGTCACTTTTAGTATGACGATTTTTAAGAGATTATGAAGATCATATTACAATTTTTACCAATTACGGAAGATGTATATGTAGATGGAAAAGTTAAAATATTCGATTGCTTCTAAAACGAATGAATCCTGAGTGGGTCGGAGAGCTTCGTACGATTGCATCAAAAAAATAATGCGTTCAATTTCAGGATCTACTCTTGTATCGATTCAAGTAGTAATGGCAAAAAGTGGAATTTTTTTATGTCAAAAAAAAGTGGACCAATTACCATTTCTTCAACATCAATTTAGTGAACGACAAATTCCGCAATCTTTTAGCGAGATAATTCTACGTCTAGCAACAGGATTAGGCATTTTTAGAGAGCGGATTGATAGAAGAAGGGTTAATTGTTCCGGTTTATCAAGAAATGTTAGAAAAAAAGCGCATATTTTTAACAGTAATAAAACCTCATTGGGAATTTGAATATTTCCAAGTTGAAGGTGGAAATCCAGAGGAAGCAGTCGGAGTGATTCGATTAACAGGTACTTCAAGTGTGGATTTAGTCAATGAATTAGAATTAAGTGGATTACATGATTAGAATGTAACAAGAGAAGAAAGGATGACTTTGTGAGTATTTCAGCGAAATTACTAGAAGGAATGAATGAACGTCAAAAAGAGGCGGTTCAACATACTCAAGGCCCTTTACTGATTATGGCAGGTGCTGGTAGTGGGAAAACAAGAGTATTAACACACCGTATGGCGTATATTTTTAGCAGAAGAAGAGGTTCATCCTTGGAATATTTTTAGCGATTACCTTTACGAATAAAGCAGCGCGTGAGATGAAAGAGAGAGTGAGTCAATTAGTTGGCTCGCAAGCTGAAGATATGTGGGTATCTACTTTCCACTCCATGTGTGTGCGTATTTTTAAGAAGAGATATTGAATTATTAGGGCTATCAACGTTCATTTACAATTTGTGACCCAAGTGAACAACAAACGGCAATGAAGCGAATTTTTAAAGAAATTAGATATTGATAGCGAAAAAAATATGATTATCGCATGATTTTTAAATCGTATTAGCCAAGCTAAAAAAATGATTTAGAAAATGTAGAAAAAAATTTAGTGAAAAAAATATACGGGATATGTGGAACAAATCATTGCGAAATGTTACCGTGAATATCAAAAAAAGAACTAGCCAAAAAGTATGACATTGGACTTTGATGATTTAATTATGTTGACGGTACAATTATTCCAAAAACATCCTGAAACATTGCATTATTATCAACAAAAAAATTCCAATATATTCATGTGGATGAGTACCAAGATACGAACCATGCTCAATATCGATTAGTAACGATGTTAGCGAAGAAATTCAAAAAAATATTTGTGTTGTTGGGGATGCAGACCAAAGTATTTATGGTTGGCGTGGAGCTGATATGAGTAATATTTTGGAATTTGAAAAAGATTATCAAAAATGCAAAAATTGTTTTGTTAGAACAAAAATTATCGTTCTACAAAAAAACGATTTTACAAGCAGCTAACCATGTTATAGAAAAATAATTTTAATCGTAAAGTGAAGAAATTATGGACTGAAAACGAAGAGGGACAGCCTATTACGTATTACCGTGCTCAATCGGAGCAAGATGAGGGACGTTATGTATTGTCACAAATTCAAAGTCTATTAAGAGATGGCTATCATTATGATGATTTTTGCCATTTTATATCGTACAAATGCGCAATCTCGTGTCATGGAAGAAAATTTATTAAAAATCAAATATTCCATTCCGACTAGTAGGAGGGCAACGATTCTTCGAAAGACTTGAAATTAAAGATTTGCTAGCGTATTTACGTTTAATTGTTAATCCTCAAGATGATTTAAGTTTTAGAAGAATTGTCAATAGTCCAAAAAGAGGAATAGGAGCAACTTCTTTAGATAAATTAAATGATTTTTGCTTCTATGCATCAATTTTCATTATTAGAAGCTAGTTCGCAAACAGCAATCTCTCCTTTATCAGGGAAAGCAGCGAAAGCTTTTAGAAAAATTTGCTGAAATGATTGAAGATTTGAGAAAAATGCAAGAATTTCTATCAATCAGTGAATTTGTAGAACAAGTAATTGAGAAAAACAGGATATCTTGCTGCTTTAGAACAACAACATACAATGGAAGCTGATGCGAGAATTGAAAATATTCAAGAGTTTATTTCAGTTGCAAAAACAATTCGAACAAGATCGTTTAGAAGAAGAGTCGGAAGATTCTCCATTATTACAATTTTTAACAGATTTATCTTTAGTTTCTGATGCAGATAGTGATGATGGAGATGGTCGTATGGTGACATTAATGACGCTTCATGCGGCTAAAGGGCTAGAGTTTCCAGTTGTATTTATTATCGGATTAGAAGAAGGAATTTTTCCCAAGTTTAAGAAGTATTATGGAACATGATGATGTGGAAGAAGAACGTCGTTTAGCGTATGTAGGAATTACTCGTGCAGAACAAAAAAATTATTTTTTTAACAAATGCATACTCCAGATTGTTATATGGACGTACACAAACGAATCGTCCATCAAGATTTGTATTAGAAATTGGTGAAGACTTATTTGATTCAAAACAACAGCAATCCTACAATTATACAAGTAGAGAGTCTTCTTCATTTATTTCAAAAAAACTTCGTCTTCGGGTTCATTATTTGACAAATATAGAGCGAAATCTCAGGTCACTGCTTATCAACCAAAAGCAGTGCAACCTTCTAGCGTCCAACCAGTACGTAAACAGGCAGTGACTGCTAATGATGGAGCGGTATGGAAAGTTGGCGACAAGGTGATGCATAAAAAATGGAATGTTGGAACAGTTGTAAAAGTGACAGGGGAAGGTACGAATCAAGAAATTGATGTAGCTTTTTGCAGGAATGGGGATTAAACGATTATTAGCGAGTTTTGCCCCAATTGAAAGAATAGAGGAGTCGTAAATGGATACTTCAGTAGAACAAAAAATCCAACAATTAAGAGAACAATTAAATCGTTGGAGTCATGAATATTATGTTCAAGATCGTCCAACCGTTACGGATCATGAGTATGATGAAACGTATCATGAACTAGTACGATTAGAAACGGAGTATCCACAATTGATTACTCCAGATTCTCCAACTCAACGTGTTGGTGGTGTTGTTTTAGAAGGTTTTGAAAAAGTAACCCATCAAAAATCCTATGTTGAGTTTATCAAATGCTTTTTTTCAAAAGAAGATTTACAAGCATTTGATGATCGGATTAAAAAAATTAACGAATCGTACGATTGATTATGTTTGTGAATTGAAAAATTGACGGTTTATCTGTAGCGCTAACGTATCAAGAAGGACAATTAGTGTTAGGCGCTACAAGAGGAGATGGCGTAATAGGGGAAGATATTACGCATAATATTAGAACGGTTAAATCTGTTCCTCTTTCACTAGAACAACCATGGTCGATTGAAGTTCGTGGGGAATGTTATATGCCGAAGAAATCATTCCAACAACTAAATCAATCAAGGGAAGAAGAAGGGTTAGAAGTATTTGCAAATCCTAGAAATGCAGCTGCAGGAAGTTTAAGACAATTAGATTCTAAAGTAGCAGCTAGTCGAAATTTAGCAGTGTTTCTTTACCAAAGCCCTAGTGTTGAAGCTTTAGAAGTAGCTTCTCAAATCGAATTGCTAGAAAAAAATGCAAACATTAGGATTTGTCACGAATCAAGAAAGAGCGTTGTGCCATTCGATTGATGAAGTGTGGGCATTTATTGAAAAAAATGACAGTGGAAAGAAATAATCTTCCTTATGAAATTGATGGAATTGTAATTAAGGTCAATGACTTTAAAGCGCAAGAAGAAATTGGATTCACTGTAAAAAGCTCCAAAATGGGCGATTGCTTATAAATTCCCTGCAGAAGAAGCACAAACCATTGTTAGAGACATTGAATGGACGGTAGGACGTACGGGAGTAGTGACGCCAACAGCCGTGATGGATGCGGTATTTCTTGCGGGAACTACGGTGAAACGTGCTAGCTTACATAATGTGGATTTAATTCGAGAAAGAGATATTCGAATTGGAGATACGGTGGTCATTCATAAAGCAGGAGACATTATCCCTGAAGTCACTCGAGTGATTTTAGACAAACGTCTAGATGGGGTAGCACCTTATGAATTTCCTAAAGACTGTCCTTCTTGCTCGAATCCACTCGTTCATTTAGAAGAAGAGGTTGCTTTTAAGATGTATGAATCCAAAATGTCCAGCTCTTTTAAAAGAAGGCTTAACTCATTTTGTATCTCGAGATGCGATGAATATGTCTGGAGTTGGAACAAGAATCATTCATCAATTATTTGAAAGTGGATTGGTTCAGGATGTGGCGGATTTATATCACTTAACAATGGAACAATTATTAACACTCGATAAAAATTCAAGAAAAAAATCTGCGCAGAAAAATCTTACAGGCAATTGAAACGAGTAAACAGAACTCGTTAGAGCGTTTATTAACGGGTCTAGGCATTCGAAATGTAGGTTCAAAAGCGGCAAAAGATTTAGCGATGCATTTTGAAACAATGGAGAACCTTCAAAAAGCGACGGTGGATGAATTGGTTTCCATTGAAGGATTAGGATTAGTCATTGCGCATAGTGTTTTAGCTTATTTTTAACCAAGAAACGGTTCAAGAAATGTTAGAAGAACTAAAAAAACAGCAGGCGTTAATATGACTTATTTAGGGAAAAGCTAAGTCAGATCATTTTGAAGATTCACTTTTAGCTGGAAAAGACAGTTGTATTAACAGGGACGTTAGAGCAAATGACAAGACAAGAAGCCAAAAGAAGCGATTGAATCTTTAGGTGGAAAAAGTGACAGGTTCCGTTTCTAAAAAAACAGACCTTGTTATTGCAGGTGCTCAATCAGGAAGTAAATTAACCAAAGCAGAATCTCTAGGAATTTTTAGTATGGGATGAAGAACAATTTAGAACAATCATTGAAGGAAAGGAATCGTTATGAAGAAAAAAATCATCACTTTTAGCTAGTGTAACAATGATGTTATTAGCAGGGTGTGCGAATATTAATCAGGCAACGCAAAAAAATGTTGAATCAGAATCTTCACGTGCAAAAAGTTGCTCAACCAACAACGAACCAATTGTCAAATCAATATTATAGAGCATTGATTACAAAATGGAAAGTATCAAGTAAGTAAGACTCGTGGAGCAACATTAAGTTTAAATACTGGATTTAACTTAAGAAATTTTTGAATCAGGATTAATTGAATTATCACGTGCAGTTTTTTTCCAACGAATCAATATTTCTTTAGAGAAGGACAAGTTATTGATTCAACAACAACAAATCAATGGGTCGCTCGTAAATCTGAGAAAAAAATCCAGATGGATTAAACCCAGAAGATAATGGTGAAACAGATGCAAGTAAGAGAAATCCTTATTATCTAGCTCAAATTTTTAGAACAAGATTTTCATGATTCAAACAGAAAAATAATTATGAACTAGGTGGGATTAGTATCGGTCTTGCGATGAATTCAGTAGATTATTACACTGCTGGAGATAAAGATGCAGAGCAAGAAATTTCTAATGAAGAAATGTTAAAACAAGCAAAAATCAATTGCAAATACCGTGTTGACTCGTTTACGTCAAAATGATGCATTAAAAAAACAGTGCCAATTGTGTTTGGAATTTTTAAACAAGCTCCAAAAAGACGATATTGGTGGAGGAGTCTATGTTTTAGAAGCAACTTCAGTAGAAGGAACTGAAAGTGACAAATTGGACAAATATAAATCAAAAAGTAGTGGTATTACCATTAGTGGATGGAAATCCAACAGAAGAATCATCTGCTTTTGAAAACTTTAGAACAGAAGTTCAAAACTTCTTCCCGAATTTATCAGGAGTAACCGCAAAAGTTTATTATCAAGAAAATGCGCCTAAAAAAATGGTTGTTAATATTATGACTCAATTTTATGGAGAATCAGAAATTATTGCTTTAGCGCAACATGTAACAGATGTTGCTAATAAATATTTACCAAAAACAACACCAGTCGAAGTTCGTATCTCATCGATTAATGGAATGGAAGCATTCTTAATGCAAGATACCGCTCAAGGTGTGTTTACGTATCATGTTTTTTTGATTAAAGATTGACATAAAAAGGTACGTGCCTTTTTACAATAGAAACGAAAGAAAAGTAGAAAGTGAGGAACAGTCATGGCAATTGAAGAATCAGAAGTACGTCACGTTGCAAAATTGGCGAAATTATCATTTGCAGATCATGAAATTTTACATTTCACAGAGCAAATGAGTGATATCATTGATATGGTAGAACAATTAAAAGAAGTGGATACAACAGGAGTAGAAGTTACAACTCATGGATATTCATTAGTGAATGTTTTACGTGAAGATGTACCAGTAGAAGGAACAGAGCGTGATTTATTAATGAGAAATGTAAAAACAAGCGAGGATGGATTTATCCAAGTACCTGCAATTATGGGTGAAGGAGAGGAGTAAGACGCATGAGTTTATTAGAAAATCAAACATTAGTAAGCTTGCATGAAGGTTTAGTTCAAAAAGAAATTTACTTCTCAAGAATTAACAAGTGCAACATTTGAAAAAAATTCAAGCAGTTGATGATAAAGTTGGAGCTTTCTTAGCGTTAAATGAAGAAGAAGCAATGGCTCAAGCAAAAAGCTGCGGATGAAAAAAAGGTTATGATTCAACTCTTTCTCTTCAAGGATTACCAATTGGGATTAAAGATAATATTGTAACTCGTGATTTAATCACAACAGCTGCAAGTCGTATGTTGGAAGATTTCAATCCAATTTATGATGCACATGTAATGGACTTATTGAAAAAAACAGGTGCCGTGAATGTCGGAAAAATTAAACATGGATGAATTTGCCATGGGTGGTTCGACAGAAAAATTCTTATTTCAAGAAAACTAGAAACCCTTGGGATTTAACAAAAAGTTCCTGGAGGATCTTCAGGTGGTTCAGCAGCAGCAGTAGCAGCTGGAGAAGTATTAGCTACTTTAGGTTCTGATACAGGTGGTTCGATTCGTCAACCCTGCAAGCTTTTACAGGAATTGTAGGGATGAAACCAACATATGGTCGTGTATCTCGTTATGGATTAATTGCCTTTGCATCAAGCTTGGACCAAATTGGACCATTAACTCGTACAGTTAAAGATAATGCATTAGTATTAGAAGCAATCAGTGGATATGATCACCGTGATTCTACAAGTGTGAATGTACCTGTTCCAAATTATTACCAACAAATTAATGGCAATATTAAAGGATTAAAAATTGCTTTACCAGTCGAATATTTAGGAGATGGAATTGACCCTGAAATTCGTAAAGCAGTCTTAAAAAGCAGCTGAACAATATCGTGCATTAGGAGCAACGGTAGATGAAGTGAGCTTACCTCATTCTAAATACGGTATTCCTGCATACTATATTATTGCTTCTTCAGAAGCGTCTTCTAACTTACAACGTTTTGACGGTATTCGTTATGGACACCGTTCAGCTGAAGCGAAAAACTTTAGAAGATTTATATGTTATGAGCCGTACTGAAGGATTCGGTATGGAAGTAAAACGTCGTATTATGTTAGGAACATTCTCATTAAGTTCTGGTTACTATGATGCTTACTTCAAAGAAAAGCAGGACAAGTTCGTACATTAATTAAACAAGATTTTGCGAATGTATTTGCTAACTATGATTTAATTTTAGGACCTGTAACAACTTCAACTGCATATGGAATTGGCGAAAAAAATGATGATCCAATTGAAATGTATATGGCTGACTTATTAACAGTTCCTGTAAACTTAGCAGGACTTCCAGCGATTTCTGTACCTGCTGGATTCTCTAGCGAAGGATTACCAATTGGTATCCAATTAATCGGAAATTACTTCCAAGAACAAACCATTTATCAAGCAGCATTTGCATTTGAACAAGCAAATGACTATTACTTAAAACAAGCAAACGTATAAGGAGGAAAATAAGATGAATTTTTGAAACAATTATTGGGCTAGAAGTTCACGTAGAGTTAAAAACAGATTCAAAAAAATCTTCTCTCCTTCACCAGCTCATTTTTGGAGCAGAGCCAAATACAAATACAACCGTTATTGACTGGGGATATCCAGGGGTGCTTCCAGTTGTCAACAAACGTGCCATTGAATTTGGAATGCGTGCTGCATTAGCATTAAACTGTGAAATTTCACAACATACAAAAATTTGACCGTAAAAACTATTTCTACCCTGATAATCCAAAAAGCGTATCAAATTTCTCAATTTGATTACCCAATTGGTCATGATGGATGGATTGATATTGAAGTAGAAGGAAAAACAAAACGTATCCGTATCGAGCGTGTTCATTTAGAAGAAGATGCTGGTAAAAATACTCACGGAACGGATGGTTTCTCATATGTAGACTTAAACCGTCAAGGAACTCCATTAATTGAGATTGTATCTGAAGCGGATATGCGTTCTCCTGAAGAAGCCTATGCTTATTTAGAAGCATTACGTCAAATTATTATGTTTACAGGCGTATCTGATGTGAAAATGGAAGAAGGATCAATGCGTTGTGATGCGAATATTTCTTTACGTCCTTATGGCCAAGAAAAATTCGGCACAAAAACAGAGTTGAAAAACTTAAACTCATTTAACAACGTTCGTAAAGGGTTAGCATTTGAAGAAGTGCGTCAAGCTCAAGTATTACGTAGCGGTGGCGTTATTGGTCAAGAAACAAGACGTTTTGATGAATCAAATGGACAAACAATCTTAATGCGTGTGAAAGAAGGGTCAAGTGACTACCGTTACTTCCCAGAACCAGACCTACCAAACTTAGAAATTTCAGATGAATGGGTAGAAGAAGTACGTCAATCGATTCCTGAAATGCCAACGGTTCGTCGTGAACGTTATGTTCGTGAATTTGGTTTACCAGAATATGATGCAATGGTCTTAACTTTATCAAAAAGAAATGTCTGATTTCTTTGATGAAACAGTTGCAGCAGGTAGTGATCCAAAATTAGCTTCTAACTGGTTAATGGGAGATATTTCTGCTCACTTAAATAGTAAAAAGTTAGAATTACATGATTTATTATTAACTCCACAAAGTTTAGCAGAAATGATTCAATTAATTGGCGACGGAACAATCAGCTCTAAATTAGCGAAGAAAGTATTCTTATTATTAGCTGAGGAAGGCGGAACTGCTCGTCAAGTCGTTGAAAAAAACATGGAATGATTCAATTAAGTGATCCATCACAATTATTACCAATTATTCAAGATGTGTTAAACAATAATGCACAATCGATTGAAGATTTCAAAAAAATGGTAAAGATCGTGCAGTTGGCTTCTTAGTGGGTCAAATTATGAAACAAACAAAAAGGAAAAGCAAATCCTGGAGTTGTAAACCAATTATTACAAGAAGAATTAGCAAAAATATTAATAACTGAGAGAACTTGGATGTAGTAGATAGTCTTCTATTATGTTTACAAGTAAAATAACCACTGGGGGTGAATAGAAAACGGAATGAAATTTCCGGTTTCTTATTCACTCCTTCTCTCTTTTCATAAAGAATGAATGGAGGTGTCAAAATGATTCGAGTTCATACAAAAAAATTATTCAAGCCGGAGAAACTTTACAAACGAAAATTAGAAGCACCGATTGAATCAATTGAATGGAAGACTGAGCAGAAACAATTAGCGTTGTCTTATCACGAAAAAGAAACTCAGACAAAAGTTGATTTACTTGTATCTGATGGAGAAATCCAATTATTCCGTAAAAGGTGAGGTGGCTAGTCAATTACTCTTCAAACATCAAAAAGAAAACAAAGGGGCGTTATCAATTAGCGCAAGGACAAGAAATTTTTATTTGAGATTCAAAACGAAGAATGTAGAAGTTTCTTCTGATTGGAAACAAATTTCTTTTTGAATACCAATTATCTCAATTAGGAGAAAATTTAGGGAGAATTTACAGTAAATATGGAAATTCTTAAAGAAAAACATTGTGCAATAGTAGCGTATCATAGCTTTTTGTGTGCTATACTGTTAAGGAATATGTGGAAAGGAAGTGTATCCTTTGGAATTAAAAAGCACTGGATGGAATCAACAAAAAAACGAATTATCAATGGTTGAAGTAGCACATGCTATCTTGGAAACAAAACAAGAAGTAATGGACTTTAATCAATTATTAGTAGAAGTTCAATCATATATGGAGTTAAGCGATGCGCAATTAGAAGCACGTATGGCTCGTTTTTATACAGATTTAAATATTGATGGAAGCTTCATTTCACTTGGAGAAAATCGTTGGGGCTTACGTTCATGGTATCCAATCGATTCAATCGACGAAGAAATTGTTTCATCAATGGATGATGAAGACTTGTAAAAAACGTCGTAAAAAACGTAAAAAAGTTAATGCCTTTGGATCTGAAGAAGATCTTATCGACTACAATGATGATGATCCAGAAGATGAAGATGGCTTGTTAGAAGACGAAGATGATGACGATGTTATCGATTTAGACGATGATGTAGATGATGAAGAAGAAACAGAATTAGATGCATATCGTTCAGATTTAAGCGAATTAGGTGCTGACGAAGATTTAGATGAAGACGTTAGTGCAGATGAAGATTTATCAATTATTAGTGATGAAGAGTTAGATGGCGATTATGATGAAGACGAAGAGGATGAATTATAATCCTTTCTCATCCATAAAAATGTTAGAAAGAGGGAGTGCGTAGCGCTCCTCTTTTTTATAGGAGGAAAAATTTTTGAAAAAGAATTTTTGTCATCTTTTTTTGACGTGACTTTTCTAAAATTTATTTTAGTAGGAGTCATCAACACGTTAATCGGAACAGCGATTATGTTTTTATTGTTTTAATGCATTAGCGTGGAGTTATTGGATTTCTAGTGCATTAAATTATATTGTAGGCAGTATTGTGAGTTATTTGTTGAATAAGCGATATACTTTCCAGCAAAAAGGTCATGATTGGTATACTGTTTTGAAATTCATTATGAATATTACGGTTTGTTACGTTCTTGCTTATGGATTAGCGAAGCCACTTGTTACATGGATGCTTTCAGGAGTCTCTACGAAATATACAAGGGAAATGTTGCACTATTGACAGGAATGGTTTTATTTGTTGGATTGAATTATATCGGTCAAAGATTTTTGGGCTTTTTTTCACCCAAGAAAGACATAGAATAATGACTTGCTCATAAAAGAGTTAGTGGTTTAATTATAGGAATCGTTATGGTAAAAATAACACTATCTATAGATTTAAGGGGGATACTGCCAAATGGCGGAAGATAAGAAAACTTTTTTTATTTAACAACACCAATTTATTACCCAAGTGGACAATTACATATCGGACATGCATACACAACTGTAGCAAGTGATGCAATGATTCGTTATAAAAAAATTACAAGGTTATGATACTTATTTCTTAACAGGAACAGATGAACACGGACAAAAAAATTCAACAAAAAAAGCTCAAGAAGCAGGTGTGAGCGAAATTGAATTTGTCGATAATATTATTTTTGGTATTCAAGATTTATGGAAAAAAATTAGATGTTTCTTATGATGATTTTTATTCGTACAACACAACCTCGTCATAAAAAAAATCTGTACAGAAAATTTTTCCAAAAAAATTAGTGGATAATGGCGATATTTACTTAGGTGAATATGAAGGTTGGTATTCTGTGAGTGATGAAGAGTACTTTACAGAATCTCAATTAGTCGAAGTGTATCGTGATGCAGATGGAAAAAAATGATCGGCGGAGTGGCTCCAAGTGGTCATGAAGTTCAATTAGTGAAAGAAGAATCTTATTTCTTCAGAATGAGTAAATATGCAGATCGCCTATTACAATACTATGAAGAACATCCAGAATTTATTCAACCAGAATCTCGTAAAAATGAAATGATTAATAACTTCATCAAACCAGGTTTGGAAGATTTAGCTGTTTCTCGTACATCATTTGACTGGGGAATTCCAGTACCAAATGATCCAAAACATGTCATTTATGTATGGATTGATGCGTTATCAAACTATATTACAGCTTTAGGCTATGGAAGTGATGATGAAACATTATTTAATCGTTACTGGCCAGCAGATGTACACTTTATTGGAAAAGAAATCGTTCGTTTCCATACGATTTATTGCCAATTATGTTAATGGCATTAGATTTACCATTACCGAAGAAAATTTTTGCCCATGGTTGGTTATTAATGAAAGACGGTAAAATGTCTAAATCTAAAGGAAATGTTGTAGACCCTAATACATTAATTGAACGTTATGGGTTAGATGCTTTACGTTACTATTTATTACGTGAAGTACCATTTGGTTCAGACGGTATTTTCACTCCAGAATCATTTGTAGAACGCATTAATTATGACTTAGCCAATGACTTAGGAAACTTATTAAACCGTACAGTAGCGATGATTAATAAGTATTTCGATGGAACAATTCCAGCTTATTCAGCACCAGTTTCAAGCTTTGATCATGAATTAGTAGAAGCTTCAAAAGTGATGATTGAAGAAGTAGAAGCAGCAATGGAAGAAATGCAATTTTCAGTTGCGTTATCAGCGATTTGGAAATTTGTTTCTCGTACAAATAAATATATTGATGAAACAACTCCGTGGGCAGCTGTAAAAAGATGAAGCTCGTCAAGATGAATTAGCTCGTACAATGAGCTACTTAGCAGAAAAGCTTACGTATTATTGCGGTAGCTTTACAACCATTCTTAACACAAACACCAGGAGAAATCTTAGCACAATTAGGAATCCAGGATGAAGCTTTTACGTGATTATCCTTCACTTCATACATTTGGAGTAATTCCAGCTGGTACAAAAAGTTGTTGAAAAAAAGGACAACCAATCTTCCCACGTTTAGATATGGAAGAAGAAGTTGCTTATATTCAAGGCAAAATGGGTGGAACTGTTAAAGAAGAAGTTGCGACAGAATGGAACCCAGAAGAAGTAGAATTAACAACTGAAAAAGAATCAATCAAATATGATGACTTTGACAAGTTAGAATTAAAAAGTTGCAGAAGTCATTGACTGTAAAACCAGTGGAAGGTGCAGATAAATTATTACAATTCCGATTAGATGCTGGAGATGCTGGCGGACACCGTCAAATTTTATCTGGTATCGCTCAATGGTATCCAAACCCAGAAGAGTTTATCGGTAAAAAAAGTAGTGATTGTGGCAAACTTAAAAACCACGTAAGATGAGAGGACAAATTAGCCAAGGGATGATCTTATCGGCAGAAAAAAAGATGGAGTATTACAAGTCGTATTAGCTCCTCAAGAAATGCCAAATGGTTCATTTGTTTCATAATCAATAGGAAATACAGTTATTGTAGGGAGAGTACGTTGCTTTACAACGTGCTCTTTCGTATATATAAGAGAAAAAGGAGAATGTACGATGAAGAAGGGCTTATTAACAGGTTTATTATTATTTGGTTTCTTTTTTTGGGGCAGGAAATTTAATCTTTCCTCCTTCATTAGGATTGTTTTTCTGGTGAGTATTTCTGGGCAGCAATTGCAGGATTTATTTTTATCAGGCGTAGGCATTCCAATTATTACATTAATTGTGGGTGCAACGAGTAACGGAAGTTTTAAACATGAATTAGAGACAAAAGTTCATTCTGTATTTGCGGTAGCATTTTTTTAGCTATTTTATATTTATCCATTGGACCGTTTTTTTGCGATTCCAAGAACTGCAACTGTTTCGTATTCGATTAGTATTCAGCCATTTGAGTCAGCTTTAGCGTCAATGGGAATTTCAGGTACTTTATCATTGTTTATTTATACAGTATTATATTTTTGCTGCAGCGTATTGGATTGCGATTCATCGTTCTACGATTTTTAAATAGTATTGGGAAAAATTTTAACCCCATTATTTGCAGGATTAATTTTTAATCTTAGTGTTATTAGGAGCGATTAAATATGCAGGAGTAGCTCCAATGGAAGCAGCAGCGGCTTATCAAAATGGTGGTTCATTTGGAAATGGATTTATTGAAGGATATAATACATTAGATGCCCTAGCTTCTGTTGCGTTCTGTGTAGTAGCAGTAAATACATTGAAAAAATTCCATTTTTCTTCAAAAAGAAGAATTTACAAAAACGATTATCGGTGTAGGTTTAGTAACTGCAGTAGGATTTAGTATTTTTATATCTAGGATTAGCAAATCTAGGAAATCATTTTACAGTACCTGCAGATGTATTAGCTGATAAAGCGGTGAATAAAGGGTCATATATTTTTAGCAGTCGCTTCAAAAGATATTTTTTTGGTGTATTTGGGCAAGTGTTTTTTTAGGAGCAATGGTTATTTTTAACATGCTTTTACAACAACTGTGGGGACTAATTGTTTCAACAGGGGAGTTCTTTGAAGAGTTATTCCCTAAATATTCTTATAAAGTATATGCAACAGTGTTCTCGTTAATTGGATTTGGAATTTCTAATTTAGGGTTAAATACAGTTATTAAAGTTTCGCTGCCAGTATTATTAATTTTATATCCAATTACCATTATTATGGTTGTATTAATTATTTTTAAATAAATTTGTTCCACTTTCTAAAATTGGAATGCAGTTAACAGTAGGTTTAACAGTACTAGTATCAGTGTTAACAGTATTAGGAGATACGTTAAAATTATCCGCATTAACTACTTTGATGAATCAATTACCGTTTTTCTACCTTATCGTTAGGATGGGTCGTTCCAGCATTAATTGGAATAGTGATTGCTTTTTGTCTTAAGTGATAAACAAAAATGGTGAAGTTTTTTTGATTTTTGAAAAAAATTTTTAGCAGAGTAAGAAGGTAGGCGAAGATGTTTTTTTATATGGAATTACGACAATCGTATTGATAGCTCTACTTTTTTTCGATGTGGAAGGATAATCGCAGTTTGTGGAATCCAGCTTTATTAGTGATTGAAGTATTGTTTTTTTATATTTATCGATTGCGAATGCCTTTTTCAGTTTTGGGTATGAAAATGCGCATTTAGTAATGATTGCAGGATTTCTCTTAATTCCAATTATCATTGTGTTCAGTGGAATATTTTTTTAATCTTTAATGGATTTATTTTGTTGAAAAAAAGAAGGATTTTTCTAAAGCAAATCTTTTTATCTCCGATTATGGGAATTGTGATTTTTATTTTTCTTTGTGTTAATGTGGATTCGAGCAGTTTTAGTGACCAATGAATTTTTTTCTTTACGAATCATTGGGTCAATATCCTAGTTATGTTCATCATTTATACGTATATTATTTTTTTGGTTTTTGCATTTGTAGGATTTATGATGTACTCCTGTGTCTATTTATGGTTACCGAAGAAACAGAAGTATGATTTTATTATTATTCATGGTGCAGGGTTGTTAAATGGGGAAAAAGTTACACCGCTACTAAAAAGAAGAATTGATAAAGCTGTTCAGGCATTTCATCAATCAAAAAAATCCTCATATTCAACTGATTGCAAGTGGTGGACAAGGTAGCGATGAAAAAAAATATCTGAAGCACAAGCGATGTACAATTATTTAGTGGAACAAACAGATGTGCCAAAAAGAAGCCATATTATTAGAAGAAAAATCCACAACAACGTATGAAAAATTTATTGTTCTCTAAAGAACTAGGCGAGCAATTAGTGGAAAAAAACCTCGATTTTTTTATTTGTGACAAATGACTATCATGTATTTCGTACAAGTACGTATGCTCGTCAAATTGGAATGCAAGGTGATGGCTTAGGTTGTTCAACTGCAAGTTATTATATTCCATCAGCTTTTTATTCGTGAATATGTAGCAATGTGTGTGAAAATGAAAAAAACTCTTTATAGGGTTCGAACTGCTTTTATATGTTGTTGATTCTATTATCGTATAGAGGCATTTTATGGTAGAAAGTTAAATAGATGATCAGAAAGGCATACCGATTGATTTCGGTATGCTTTTTTGTCGTGACAATTTGCACGAGAAGTCGTGACGAAAGTCATGGTAGGAAGTGACTCTAGGCACTACTGAGAAGAAGCGAATTTTCCTATAATGAACTCATCAGTAAGAGATAAAAGAAATGAGGAATATCAAATGACAAATCAATATCAAACAGAATTACAAGAACAGAACTTGGTAAATCAGAAACAGGAATTAAAGGAGAGTATTAGGCAAATCTTTAAACAATTGTTAATCTATTTAGGGATTTTTCCTTGGAGTTGTTGTTGGGTTTTCAGTTGTAGCGGAAGTATTAAGGCTCCTGCCATTAGACTTTGTAACGGAAGAGCTGGTTCAAAAATATTACAGATGCTGGAAATATTTTTTTGGTTCAGCAATCGCCATTTTAGTATTTTTATAAAAAGCAAAAGATTGCCTTTTCTCCCAACTGTTAAAACGCATCATCAAAAGTTGAGTCTTAAACAAGTAGCTATCATTATTGTTTTTATTATTAGGATGCCAATTTGTATTTAATCAAGTAGCGAATATTTTTGAAGTAACTTTGAATGTGATTGGTTTCAGTGCTAAAAAAAGAAGTTGAGTTAGCAACTGTGGGACATCATTCAATCATGTATTTCTTATATGCAGCATTTATGGGGCCGCTAGTTGAAGAGTTAGTCATGCGTGGTGGAATTGCTTATCGATTACAAAAAAATATGGTAAAGTATTTAGTATTATTTTTTTCAGCAATTGTATTTGGATTTTTTTCCATATGAATTTTTGTTCAAGGGGTGTTCGCTTTCTTAGTAGGAATTATGTTAGCGTATATCGCAATTGAATATAGTTTTTGGATGGGCGGTTTTCTTCCATATTTTAAATAACTTTGGGTTCAATCTTATTTTTAGGAACTTTCATGACAAGTGTTGTTGGAGAAGCACAAGCAGAAACGATTAGTTTAACGATTATGTCTATTGCAGCAGCTGCTTCCGTAATCTTATTAGGAATGTATCGTAAGCAAATCACTCAATATGTACAAGAAAAATCGTACGGCAAAAAGGAACATACAAAGTTGCATTCTCAAGTATTTTAGGAGGCGTGTTCTTCATTATTTGTATCATTGTAGCTTTATTAGGATTACAGCCATTATAAGATGCAAAAAGTCATGAAGAATCGTGACGAAAGTCATGGTACATAGTGACTTAAGGCACTACTGGAATAAAGAAAAAAATTTTTCTATAATAAACTCATCAGTTAGGAAATCAGTAAAGAGGGATAAACATGATTGTAGTAAAAAAATGTAACAAAAAAATTTGGACAAAAAAAGTAGCTTTAGAAGAAATTTCTTTTGAAGTTAATAAAGGAGAAATCTTCGGATTCTTAGGACCATCTGGTTCAGGGAAAAACAACGATGATTAAAAATCTTAACGGGACAATTAAATGCCGATAGCGGCCAAAACAGAATTGTTAGGAAAAAGTATCCGAGAAGTTAACTCCAGCAGATTTAGAACAAATCGGATTAGTAAGTGATACGAGTGGATTTTATGAAAAAAACTAAGCCTGTATAAAAAAATTTACAAGCTTATGCAAAAATTGTATGGCAAAACCAAATGCACGAGTAGATGAAGTGTTAAAAACAAGTTGATTTATATGAGAGTAAAAACTTAGCAGCAGAAAAAAACTATCAACAGGAATGAAACAAAGAATGTTTCTAGCAAGAGCTTTAATTAATAAGCCACAAGTATTATTCTTAGATGAGCCAACAAGTGGATTAGATCCAACAACTTCTAAGAAAAATCCATGAATTATTATTAGAACTAAAAAGAAGCAGGAACAACGATTTTTCCTAACAACACACGATATGAACGAAGCAACATTATTATGTGACCGTCTAAGTTTATTGAATCGAGGACATTTAATTGAATATGGCACACCAGCTTCGATTATTCAAAAAAATATAATCACGAGAAAAAAAGTTCAATTAACATTTGCAGATGAAACACATACACAAATTACTTTTTTGAAGAATTAGGACAAACAGATTTAGCACAAGTCGTTGCGATTCACTCATGTGAACCAACTTTAGAAGAAATATTTATTCAATTGACAGGAGAGAAATTAAATGATTAAACGATTAACAGCCTTAGTTTGGCTACGCACACAAGTATTATTAAGTAACAGCACTTTTATTAGCAACTATTTTTATTACCGTATGGATTGTTAGTGTTATATAACCAATTTATGAATGCAGATGGACAACATTCTTCGTATATGGTATTCATGTGTTTATCATTAGCATTCTCAGTTTCACTAGGTAGTTTGACTTCTTTAACCATTGCAGAAGATAAGGAAAAAGAAAAAAACTTGAAATCTTTATTACTCAGTGGTGTTAGAAATGGAGAATATTTATTATCTGCACTATTTTTATCCAGTCGTTGTTGGACTTGTAACAATTGTAAGTTTCCCAATGATTGTAGATGCAGACTTTGGAAAACATTCAGGAGAATATTTTGTAGTAGCGATTGTTGTGGGACTATGTATTGTTTTATTAAACTTATTAATTGCTTCACTTTCTAATACTCAATCTCAAGCGCAAGTGAATGGTTTAGTTCCTATGATGGCAATTTCATTCTTACCGTTGTTCTCTGGATTAAGTGAGACTGCTTCAAAAATTGCTCATTATACATTTATGGGAGTTTATGTAGACTTCTTTACTAAAGAAAGTTTTGAATTAAGCTTTTGAAACAATTGGTGTAGCATTAGCATGGTTAGTAGGATTATTCTTAGTAAACTTACTTGTATTAAATCCAACACGAAAAGAAATGTTCTTAGCAAAACTAGCAAGAAAAGCGGCATAGTATACTAATTAGACTTTTGGAATGGATATTATAGGAGAACGTTACGAATTAGACTTTTCGTACTGTAGTAAAGGATGGCAGCAGCCCTGCCGGTCTCATGCCTAATACTACAGTGGGAAGTCTTTTCTTTTTTTAAGGGGGTTAGTTAGAGATTGACACGAAATTTCTCACTTCACTATAAAATTATACAAAAAAATAAGCTATAATAAGTCAGACAAATAGTAGTGAGTGAGGATAGAGATGAAAAAAAATGACCGTATAGAAGTACAAATTGAAGATTTGACGTATGAAGGAATGGGCGTTGCGAAAGTCGATGGATTTCCTCTTTTTATTGAAAAATGCTCTACCAGGGGAAAAAAAGTAGTAGCGCATGTTTTAAAACTTGGGAAAAAATTTGGCTATGCTAAAGTGGTTGAATGGTTATCGACGAGTCCTGACCGTATTCCATTAGTTGATCCAAACGGAACTCGAGTAGGAACGATGCCGTTACAACATATGAAGTATGAAGCTCAATTAGCGTTCAAACAAAAAAACAAGTCAAGCATGTCATGAATACAATTGCAAAAAAATGCCGGAGTTAGAAGTTCGTCCAACTATTGGAATGGAACATCCATTTGGATACCGTAATAAAGCGCAAATTCCTGTGAGAATGGTGGATGGGTTATTGACAACTGGATTTTTTTCAAGAAAAAAACTCGCACGACTTAGTTCCAATCGAAGACTTTTCATATTCAAGATCCAGAAATTGACCGTATTATTTTTAGTAGTCAGAGATATTTTAAGAAAATTTGCGATTGAAGCTTATGATGAAGAGAAACATACCGGTGATTTACGTCATATTATTGTTCGTAGAGGATTACGTACGTCTCAAGTGATGATTATTTTAGTCACTCGTACAGAAAAAAATTCACTCAAAAAAAGAGGCAATTGTAGAGCAAATTACTCAGCAATTACCAGAAGTGGTGTCCATTGTTCAAAAATATTCAACCGCATCAATCGAATGTCATTATGGGTGCTCAAAAAGAAAGTGTTATTTGGTGAAGATGCTTTCCAAGAAGAATTAATGGAATTTACCTTTACGATTAGTTCACGTTCATTTTTTTCAAGTTAATACGATTCAAACGGAAGTGTTGTATCATGAAGCCATTCAAGCAGCTGGATTAACTGGGGAGGAAATAGTAGTGGATGCATATTGCGGAATTGGAACAATGAGTTTAGCTTTTTGCCAAACGTGCTAAAAAAAGTTTATGCCATGGAAATTGTGCCAGATGCGATTCAAAATGGCAAAAAGAAAAATGCTCGAATGAATAAGATTGACAATGTAACATTTGAAGTGGGAGCAGCTGAAAAAGTCATGCCAACATGGGTAGACTCAGGATTGCAACCGGATGTGATTGTAGTCGATCCTCCAAGAAAAGGATTAGATGGAGCATTTATTGAGGCAGCCGTTAAAAACAAAAGCGAGAAAAAAATTGTTTACGTTAGCTGTAATCCAGCAACATTAGCACGTGATTTAGCCTTGTTCCAAGAAGAAGGCTATCAGGCGCTGTATGCTCAGCCAGTAGATATGTTCCCAATGACGACAGCGATTGAAACAGTAGCTGTATTAGAAAAAAATGAATTAAGGAGGAAATATGAGAGGATTTTATTTTTGTTGTTGCATGGATTTCGTTAGCGTTAGGGAATTATTGGAATTGCACTTCCGGTATTACCAACGACTCCGTTTTTGATACTTACAGTAATTTGTTTTTTTCTAAAAAGTTCGAAAAAGATTTGAAAAATGGTTTGCGAATACAAAATTATACCAAATTTATGTATCGGATTATTTAGAAACAAAATCTATTGCACGATCTCGTAAAAAGAAAATTATTATTTATATTTACATTTTAATGGGTATTTCCATTTATTTTGCCCCAATTATTTATGTGAAAAATTGGTCTAGCTTTTATTAACAGTGTTTATTACATATTATCTGTTTAAAGTTATTCCAGATAAATAAGTATTGAAGTCTCCTGATGGAGGCTTTTTTTATTTTTAGGATTTTTTTCACATAAAGGGAAGAAATAATTGAGTGTAGGAATGTTGAAAACGGATTTTTGATAGCAGTACAATAAAGTTAAACTATGAAAAAAAGGGTATGGGAGAATTTCTAAAGAAAAAAACAGGTGAAGTGGGTGTTTTAAAAATGAAGAAAAGTAGAAGGATAAAAAAATAGTTTTAGCAGCAACGATATTCGGAGGGTTGTATACTTCACATATCGTTAGCGCACAGGAAAAATAATACGAATAAACTGCATGCGGCTGAAATAGCTGTAAATGAGGCGTTTATTAATCAATTTCCTTATGGAGAGCAATTTACGGATGAAGATGGAGTATTAGCTACTCGAATAAAAGCACCAGATACGGCAGTCAATACCAAACCAAAGGGGTATGAAAAAGAAGTAACTCGTAAAAGTAAATTATAAGGATAAAAAAACAGGAAAGACATTATCTCGAGTTTATCAGACTATTAGATTTTTATGGAACATATGAATCAAAAAAAGGGTGTTCCCTGAAACATTAGAAAAGCCAGAGTTTACTTATGAAGTCGGGACCCCAGAAGTACATAAGAAAGAAGAATTTTCAGAAGGTAAGATTACTCCTGAAATTCATGAAAAAGGAGAGTTAGAAGGAGTTAAGCCACCTATTTTTAGAGGTTCCTGAATTTAATGGTTCGGTTTCTAAAAAGGAGATCCATTAGTTCATGAACGTCCAGAATATAAAGAAGAACATACAACAGATATTCCGCCAGTTGTAGCTATACCCTAAAAAGGAAGAACCAAAAAGAGTCTGAAAAACTAAAAAGTTCCTGAACAATCGAAAGAAGAAACTACACAAGAAGAACCAAAAGAACCAGAAAAATACTATCCCAGAAACAACAACGGAGGAAAAGAAAGTTCCACAATTACCACAAACTGGAGAAAGTGTTGATGGAGGAACGCTAGGATTAGCTTTTTAGCAAGTTTAGCGACAGCAATATTTATGTTCAAAAACAACGTTAAAAAGAAAAAAAGTGAATATAATAAAAAAAAACGCATCTCTTTTAGGAATGAGATGCGTTTTTTTAATGATAAAAATAATCGGTTGATGTTTATAAGAATAATATAACTGAATTGTCATTGGCACCCAAATGAGTGGTTCGCAGAAGATAACTCCCATATATCCAGTTGAAGGAATAATGAAGAGTACAAATAAAACTTTTCCCAAATAATTCAATAAAACTTGAAATTAATGGTGTAATTTTTTTGCCCTAATCCTTGTAAACTATTTCTTAACACAAGTAAGAGTGCTAATACAGGATAGAAGGATGAACTAATGCGATTATAAAGTGACGCATTAGAAATTAATTCAGGATCAGTTGAACCAGAAATTAATTCATTTAATGCTGGACTGGCAAAAAAAACAATGTAATGGCGATAAAAATTGTCCATATAATGGCAACCATACTACCTAAAGTAAATTCCACGTTGAATTCTCTGAGGACGATTAGCTCCTAGGTTCTGAGAAGTAAAAGTCGTTAAGGATGATGCAATGGCTGATACAGGTAGCATTGAAAATGACATAATTCTTCTAGCAGAAGTTTGAGCGCTAATAATGGTTGCTCCAAGTGCATTAATCGAAGTTTGTAAAGTGACTGTTCCAATAGAAACAATCGAAGTCATCAATCCCATTGCTAATCCTTGTCCTAATAAGTCTAGATAGAGTTCTTTATCCCATACAAAGTGTTCTTTTTGAGGGAGAAGAAAATTGGCTCTTCTTCGGATGTAAAAAGAAGCAAAGAATAGCAGATAATCCTTGAGAAATAATCGTTGCTAAACCAGCTGATTGTACGCCTAAATGTAATTGAGTAATAAAGAATAAATCTAAAATAATATTTACAATAGCAGAAAATATTAAGAAGTATAGTGCTGCTTGACTATCTCCAACTGCACGAAGCAAAACCAGCACATAGATTATAGGCAAAGGTTACACCTACACATAGGACAATCATATGAATATATTGGTATGACAAATCGATAATTTCAGAAGGAGTGCCTAAAAATTCGAGAAGAGGATACATTCCAAAGTGACCGATTGTCGAAACTAAGAGGCTTAGTCCTAACCCGATTACTAATGTTGAAGCTACAGCTCGTTTTAATTGATTTATATTTTGTGCGCCAAAACAACGAGCAATGACAACGCCCATCCCATTTCCAACTCCAAGAGCAAATCCAATTACTAGTTCGAATATTGCTGCTGTTGCTCCAACCCCTGCAAGAGCATTAGGGCTAAGATAACGTCCAACAATCATAATATCTGCAGTGTTATATAATTGTTGGAAAAATATTTGAAATTAAAATCGGAATTGCAAAAGGCAATGATAGATCGTAATATAGGACCATCTAATAAATTAACAGATGTTTTTTTAAACATAATACAGTAATGAAAGTAGACATCTATTGTTCTACTTGGTTATCATTTTTCCTCCTTATTCGTAATGAAATTTTCAATGGTTTGTTTTTAATTGATTGTTTAATGCTACGAGTTCTCTTGCTTTTTTTCAAAAATCAAAAACCTTCCACGCTAGCAAAAACAAGATCGTAAATGTTGTTCTAATTCATCGTGAAGTCTCTTTCCATTAGCGCTTAAGCGAATGATTAATTGACGTTTATTAGCTGCAGGACGTCTACGAATAATCAGTTTTTTTATCTTCTAATCGTTTTTAAGAGAGGAGTTAGTGTATTGCTTTCAAGGCCAACTCGTTGCCCAATTTCGCCTAAAGAAAGTTTTTCTTCTTCCCATAAAGTTTCTAAAACGATGAATTGAGTATAAGTTAAATGATAAGGAGCTAAAAGCATATTGATAATATTTATTTACCAGTTTTTTTGAGTGGAATAAATAGAATAGCATAGTCTCTCAGATAATGGATAATCAGTTTTCATAATAAACCTCCTGTCTTTTTTTATTTCTACTATTTTTATCAAAAAAACAATATGTTTGACAATGGTTATAGTCGAGTTTAATATAATTAAGTTAATAAATTTAGATATCGTGGAGGAATATAAATGTCAATCTTAACGACAATCTTAGGAACTTTAGTAGCTTTTAGAGTTTTTTTATATTTTTTTACTTAGAAACAATTGCAACAACATCTTCCAATACAGCAAGAGTTTTTTTAAGATGGAAGAGGAAGAATTAAGTCGTCCATCAGTAACTACGTTGTTCAAAAAAATCAAGGAGTGTACAATGGATTAATTGGAGTTTTAATACTAATTTCAATTTTTTTGTTGTTCCAAGTATTACTTGGCTTGTTCTTTTTATTAGCATATATTATTTTAGTAGCATTATATGGCAGTTTAACAAGCGATAAAATGATTCTTTTTGAAACAAGGTGGATTAGCAATTTTTAACATTGATAACACTATTATTTTAGAAAATAAAAAAAGCATGAAAGCAGTAAAAACTTTCATGCTTTTTTTATAATCGAACAATGGAATGTTCTACAAATGTTCGGTAACACATTATTTGTTTATCGTTATATGAGTCAATAACTTTTAGTAACATTTCAAAAGCACTTCTACCAAGTTCTAATGTATGAATATTGACATAGGCAGTCATTGGAAGTAGAGGTGGATTTGAATCAAATGTAATCACTGGAAGAGATATTTTTTTGTTCATTTAAATATCTTAAAAGCTCCTTCTGTAATTAAAGCGTCGGTTGTTACAACTCCATCAATCGATTCTCTTTCGATAATCGATTTCATTGTTTGATAACCACGTTCTCTTGTAAATTCCCCAACATGTGAAATCAAGCCTTCTTTAAAAAGGAATATGATAATGTTCTAGAGCTCGTTGATAACCAATTAGACGATCTTGAGATACGAATAATTGATGACGACCACTAACGAATGCAATAGAAGAGCATCCTTCTTGAATCATATATTCCGTAGCATCATATCCTGCTTTTTTTCATTATTATTATCCACAAATGAAATAAATGGTGATAATGATTTTTCCGATAACGACACTCGGAAATTCTTGTTCGATAGCTAACTCCACTAATGGGTCATCTGTTTCCCCATAAAGAAAGATAATTCCGTCGACACGTCTCCCTAAAATAGTGTCTTTTAAAATGTTTAAACGTTGTTCATCGTCTTTTTCCTGTACATAGCTGAATCAAATATTGATGATCAGCAGCGATTTGAGAAATCCCTCGAATAACTTCAGGGAAGAACGAGTTTTTGATAAAATGCATCTGTATCCCTTGGAAGAACGACACCAATGACATTTGTTTTATTACTAGCTAAACTTCTAGCATTAAAATTAGGATGATAATTAAGAGTTTCCATTGCTTGTCGAACTCTTTTTTTAGTTGCTTAGCTAATGCTTGGTTTATCTTGAATGACACGGGTAACCGTTGAGGGCGATACTTCAGCAAGACGCGCAACATCCTTAATGGTAACAGCCATTTATGTTCCTCCTTTTTTAATAATTAGCTATAAAAAAATCTGGGCAGGAAAACAAAGTTAACCAGCCCAGAGTAAAAAAATCATCTTAAGATTTGATAGCTCCGTCAACCATACCTTTCATGATATGTTTTTTTGAGCGATTAAGAATAGGATGATGACTGGTAACATAATTAATAGAGTAGATGTTAAAATCATATCCCATTGTTTTTGTAAATGAACCTGCGAAGTTAGATACTGCGATTGGAAGTGTTTGAATCGCATTTCCTTTACCTAATAATAATAGTGGTAATAAGAAGTCGTTCCAAATCCAGATACCATTTAAAAATTAAAAATTGTTACATAGATTGGTTTTTAAAATTGGTAATACAACATAGAAGAATGTTTGCATTTTATTACATCCATCTAGTTCAGCAGCTTCTTCGATTTCTAGTGGAACCCCTTTGATGAATCCATGGAACATGAATACTGATAGAGACATCCCGAATCCAGTATATGCAAAGATAATACCTGGATAAGTACGTAATAAGCTGAATCCGAATAATGGATTTGTAATTGCGTCACTTAAAATTTTTGAACCAAGTAACTAATGGATACATTACAACTTGGAAAGGAATTACCATTGATGCTACAAAGATAAAAGAATACAACAGTTGATAATTTAGAACGGTAACGAACTAATCCCCAAGCAGCTAATGCTGAGAATAGAGTGATTGTTACTAAAGAAATCACTGTGATAATTGTTGAAGCAAAAAAATGATGATGGGTATTTAATGGAAGGATTGTTCCAAATTGTTACCGCATTTGTCCAAAGTTGTCCGAAACTTGCAGGCCATGATAATGGGCTTGCTAAGATTTCAGCAGAACTTTTTGCTGAGTTGATCACTAATAAAAAGATTGGACTTAAGAATAATAGGAATAAAAATAACTCCAAAAAAATTTCTAAAAAGTAATAAGCCAAGTTTTTTTGGTTTTTTTCATTATAAGTCAATCTCCTTCCGTTTAGTGATTGTTGTTTGAACAATACTAATAACTACTAAGATGAAGAATAGAATAACTGCACGAGCTTGACCTTGTGCCATTAAGTTATCTCCTGAAGCAGTGTTATAAATGTTCATTGTAATAAACTCTGTACTTTGGATAGCTTTATCATGCCATAATAGAGATGGTCCACCACCAGTAAGTGAGAAGTTTACGTCGAAAAATTTTTAAATGAGTTTGTAATTGTTAAGAATAGTGATACCGTAAACGCAGGCATTACCATTGGAATAATAATATGTTTTAATCTTTGGAAAGCATTAGCTCCATCAAGAGAAGCAGATTCTACTAAACTTGAAGGTACATTTTGTAATGCTGCAAAGTAAATCATCATAATATAACCTGCATATTGCCAAGTATTAGTAATGATTAAAGCTAATACAGCTAATTTAACGTCACCTAAAAAAATAGGTTTTCAACTAAGAATTGACTTCCAATAGCTGAACCTAAAGCAGGGAATACAGAGTTATAAATGAATTGCCAGATATACCCTAATACAAGTCCCCCTGATAAGGTTAGGAATAAAGAATCCTGCACGAAAAAAATATTACTTAATTTAATTTTACTAGATACTAGTAAAAGCTAAACCAAATGATACAAAGTTTACAACGACTACGTTAAATAATGCAAAAAAATTACAGTAATCATTAATGAATATTGGAAACGAGTATCAGCGAAACTATCCGTAAAGTTTTTTTAATCCAACAAAGTTAATTTTAGTTTGTGTTACACTCTTCCAGTCTGTTAGAGAATAGTAGAAACCTAAGAAGAAAGGTACAATAATTACGAGTGCGAAAATGATAAATGCCGGTAGCACAAGCCAGTAAAACGTACGTCTTGCGCGATCGTCACGACTAAGAGCTTTTTATTCTTAGACATGTTAGGGTTCCTCCTTTTTATGTATTGCTGAGGTATTAATAACAGCAAACCCACAACGACCGTTGTAAGTAGTTGTGGGCCTGTGTTACATACTTAATTGTTATTTTTGAAGTAAGCTTGGTACTTCTTTGATTTGATTTGTAATCAATTCTTGGAATTTAGCTTTGTCGATTGAACCTTGAGCGTATTGTCCGAAGATTGGTCCCTAATTTACCCATTAAGAAGTTGTCAGGCATGAAGTATGGGTTATCAAATGAATAAACTGGTTTTTTAGCAGCAACCCATTCAGCTAAGAATTTAGATAATGGTGCGCTAGGCATTTCTTTAGAAGTAGTGAATGCTGAAATCATGTTAGCTTTGTTTACTGTGTAATCTTGACCTTCTTTAGTATCAACTAAGTCATTGAAGAATTTGTTGATTGAATCTAAAAGCTTTAGTATCTTTGTTAACTACATAGTAAGATGGAGCACCGATAAATAATCCATCAGCATTTTTTTATCTTTACCTAAAGTTTGGTAAGGGATGAATCCCATTTCGAATTTAGCGTTTAATTGTTTTTAAGTTAGGATCTTTCCAGTTACCTTGGTGTAAGAATGCTGCTTTACCACTAGCAAAATGCAGAGTCCATATCTTCTTGTGTACCAACTGTTAATAATTTTTTTCTCAGTGTGTTTGAATAATAATTCAACCCAGTCAGCATAGTTAGATAAACGAGCTGCATCAGTTTCACCTTTTAACTACTTGTTGAGTAATTGTACGGTCACCATTTGGTAATCCAGTACTTAAGTAAGCAGCGAAGTCGTGGATACCCATGATCCAAGTTTCACCTTCTTTAGTAGCTGTAGCTACTACTGTAGATAAACCTAATTCATCTTTTTTTGCTTTCTAATGTATCCATTGCTTTTTTTGAACTGCATCAAATGAAGTTAATGAAGCAGGGTCAATACCAGCTTTAGATAATACTTCTTTATTGTAAGCTAAACCGTAACCTTCAACAGCTACTGGGAATCCGTAAACATCGTTTCCTTGTTTGAATTCGAATTCTGTTTTGTCAATCCAGTCACCTTTAAGTGGTTGTAAGTTATCTTTCCATAAGTCGTATCCAGCTTGTCCTTCGATTACGAATACGTCTGGAGCAGTTCCAGCTGTAAATTCAGTTTTTTTAATTGGTCTGCAATTTTACATGAACCAGAACATGTTTTGATATTTACTGTAACTCCGTTTTTTTGTCGCCCCATTCTTTAGCGTATGCTGTTAAAGCGTCTTGAATTTCACTCTTGTTACTATATAAAGTGAATTCTTTTTTTACTTTCAGAAGAGCCTCCTTTTGTAGAGTCTGATGATTTGCTGCCGCAAGCTGCTAATGATAAACCAGCTAAGCCGACAACGAATGATTTTTTTAAGCCATGTGTTTGCCATTATTTTTTTCCTCCCTTGAGATATATTCAGTTAACGCAAACGATTTCTTAACTGGCTTTTAGTATACCCCTTTCAGAAATCGTTTGCAAGCATTTTTTTATAAAAAAAATAAAAAAATTTTAGCGTTTACATTTTTTGGGGTGGAAAAATTACTTCTAAAAAAATTAAGCTATATATAGAAGAAATTTATTTGTTGGAATGATAAACATTTTTAAGGCTTTTTATAAAAAAATAAATTTTTTTCTTGCATTTTTATTTTTTTCTAATAGTATTAAGGCAAACGATTGCGTAATTTAAAAAAACTACGTATCTAAAATTGATAAAGAAAAGAGGAGTAATACTTATGACAGAAAGACAATCTGGAGTGTTAATGCATATTTCATCTTTACCAGGGAAATATGGAATTGGTTCATTTGGGAAATCTGCGTATGAATTTGTAGATTTTTCTAGTACGTAGTAAACAAACTTATTGGCAAATTTTTGCCATTAGGACCAACAAGTTATGGGGATTCACCATATCAATCATTTTCAGCATTTGCTGGAAATACACATTTCTTAGATTTTTGATCAATTTGTTCAAGAAGGTCTATTAACGACTGAAGAATTAGCGGGTAATTGGGGAGAAGATTCAAAAAAACTGTTGATTATGCGTTAATTTATGAAAGAAGAAGACCTATTTTAGAAAAAGTAGTTCAACGTTTCTTAGAAAAAGAAGATTTGTCAGATTACCATCGTTTTGTGGAAGAAAAAGCAGAGTGGTTAGAACCATTTGCAGAATATATGGCGATTAAAGAAAGTTTCGATATGAAGAGTTGGTCTAATTGGACTGACGAAGACATTAAACGTCGTCATCCAGAAGCTTTTAGCTGCTTATCGTGAAAAAAATTAGCAGATAAATTAGAGTATCACCGTGTCACTCAATATTTATTCGATAAACAATGGAAAGCATTGAAACAATATGCGAATGAACATCATATTCAAATTATTGGAGATATGCCAATTTATGTTGCAGAAGACAGCGTTGAAATGTGGGCAACGCCTCATTACTTTAAAACAGATGAAGTAGGTAATGCGGCTTGTGTAGCAGGATGTCCACCAGATGGATTCTCACCATTAGGACAATTATGGGGAAATCCTATTTACAATTGGAGAGCGATGAAATTAGATGGCTTTACTTGGTGGATTAAACGATTGAAAGCAAGCTTTTGAATTGTTTGATGTAGTCCGAATTGACCATTTCCGTGGTTTTTGCAGCATACTGGGAAATTCCAGCAGGCGCAACAGATGCTACTGGTGGTGAATGGGTAAAAAGGGCCAGGTTTTGACTTATTTGAAGCAGTGAAAAATGAACTTGGTGATTTACCAATTATTGCTGAAGATTTAGGCTTTATGGATGATGCTGTAATCGAATTGCGTGAAGCTACAGGATTCCCTGGAATGAAAATTTTAGAATTTGGATTCATGGGAGCTCAAACAAGTAGTACAGATTTACCACATTATTACCCAGTGAATTCAGTTTCATATACTGGAACTCACGATAATGATACAGTATTAGGTTGGTATGAGTCTGCCTCTGAGGAAGAACGTGAATTCTGTAATCGTTACTTAAATCGCACTGATGAACCGATTAGCTATGCAATGTTAAGAAGTTTATATGGTTCTGTAAGTAAAATGACCATTGCTACAATGCAAGATTTATTACAATTAGATACAACAGCTCGTATGAATATTCCAAGCACTCTTGGTGGAAACTGGGTGTGGAGAATGCAAGAGGGAGATATTACACCAGAGGTAGAAAACTTCCTATTAGAAATTACAGAGTTATATGATCGTTCAAACGAACAGTTGTAAGGTTAACAAATAGAAGGAGATAAAAATGCAAACATTAAAACAATATGTAGAAAGTAATTATCATAAATCATTAGGAGAATGTTCGAAAGAAGAAGTATATGTAGCTTTTATTACATTATACAAAAGAAAAAAAGTGCAGCATTACCATTAAATGAAGGAAAGAAAAAAAGTATATTACATTTCTGCAGAATTTTTTTAATTGGTAAATTGCTATCAAATAATTTAATCAATTTAGGAATTTATGACGAAGTAAAAGAAGAATTAGAAGCTGAAGGTCATACTTTAGCAGAAATCGAAGAAATTGAATTAGAACCATCATTAGGAAACGGTGGATTAGGTCGTTTAGCAGCTTGCTTCTTAGATTCTATTGCAACTCTTGGATTACCAGGGGATGGGGTTGGATTAAATTATCACTTTGGTTTATTTGAACAAAAATTCAAAGACAATCAACAAAAACGCAGTACCAAATCAATGGTTAACTCCAGATAGCTGGTTAGTGCCAACTGATGTTTCATATGAAGTACCATTTGCAAACTTTACATTGAAATCAAAAAAATGTTCAATATTGATGTTTTTAGGGTATGAACAATCTCATAAAAACCAATTACATTTATTTGATGTAGATACAATTGATGAGTCTTTAGTTCATGATGATTCAATTGCATTTGATAAAAACAAAAAAATTGCTGAAAACTTAACATTATTCTTATACCCAGATGATAGTGATGAGCAAGGTGAATTATTACGTATTTACCAACAATACTTCATGGTAAGTAATGGAGCTCAATTATTATTAGATGAAGCAGTTGCTAAAAGGAAGTAACTTACATGACTTAGCAGAATATGCAACCGTTCAAATTAATGATACTCACCCATCAATGGTGATTCCTGAATTAATTCGTTTATTAGGTGAACGTGGAATTGAGTTTGATGAAGCAGTTGAAATCGTTCGTTCAATGACAGCTTACACAAACCACACAATTTTAGCAGAAGCTTTAGAAAAAAATGGCCTTTACATTACTTAGAACAAGTAGTACCTCACTTAGTGCCAATTATTAAAGAATTAGATGCTCGTGTAAGAGATCAATTTGACGATGCAAGTGTAGCGATTATTGACGAATATAACCGTGTTCATATGGCAAATATGGATATCCACTATGGATATAGCGTAAATGGTGTAGCAGCATTGCATACAGAAATTTTTAAAACAAAGCGAATTGAAGAATTTCTATGAAATTTATCCAGAGAAATTTAACAATAAAACAAACGGAATTACGTTCCGTCGTTGGTTAATGCATGCAAACCCAGAATTAGCTAAATTATTAGATCGTACAATTGGAAAAGAATACCGTCATGATGCAACTAAATTAGAAGCGTTAAAAGCTCATACACATGATTTAGAATTCCAAGAAACATTAAAAGGTATTAAACGTAACAACAAATTACGTTTGAAACACTTCTTACAAGAACACCAAGGTGTAACGGTTAAAGAAGATTCAATTTTTGACGTTCAAATTAAACGTATGCATGAATACAAACGTCAACAAATGAATGCATTATATGTTATTTACAAATATTTAGATATTAAAAATGGTAATATTCCTGCAAAACCAATCACAATTATCTTTGGAGGAAAAGCTGCTCCTGCATATGTGATTGCACAAGATATTATTCATTTGATCTTATGCTTATCTGAATTAATTGCAAATGACCCAGAAGTAAGTCCACACTTACAAGTTGTAATGGTAGAAAACTACAATGTTACTGCAGCAACTTACTTAATTCCTGCAGCAGATATTTCTGAACAAATTTCATTAGCTTCAAAAAGAAGCAAGTGGAACAGGTAATATGAAATTCATGTTAAATGGTGCGTTAACATTAGGCACATTAGACGGAGCGAATGTGGAAATCCACGAATTAGTAGGGGATGAAAACATTTATGTCTTTGGTGAAGATAGCGATACTGTTATTAAACATTATGAAAATAGTGATTACCATTCATACTCATACTATGAAAGAGAAGCGATTCGTCCATTAGTAGACTTTATCGTAAGTGATTCTCTAGTTTCGTTAGGAAATAGAGAACGCCTAGAAAGATTATTCAATGAATTAAGAAATAAAGACTGGTTCATGACTTTATTAGACTTAGAAGACTATATCCAAACAAAAGAACGTATGTTAGTAGATTATCACGATCGTGAAAAATTGGATTGCAAAAGTAATTACAAACATTGCAATGGCAGGTTTCTTCTCAAGTGACCGTACAATTGAAGACTACAACCGTGATATTTGGAAATTAAACTAATAGAACGAAGAATGAAGGAGTAAGAAATGACGATAGTTGTTTCTTGCTCCTTTTTAGGTTAAAATAGAACCAGAAAAACTAGGAAAGGATGATTCAATGAAAATTATTATGTCACCTGCAAAAAGAAATGGCGACAGATTCACCTTTGTCAAAAGATTGGGTGCTAACGGAAGACAGTCAAAAAAATTGTATCTTTATTAGCGAGTTATACTAAGGAAGAACTGAAGAAATTACTGAAGGTGAGTGATTCTTTATTAGAAGAAAATTTGGATAAAAATTCAGAAGTTTCAAGAAAGTGTTACTTATCATGCAATGGATATGTATCAAGGCTTAGCTTATCGGAGTTTCAAACAAGTAGCAGATTGGAAAGAACATCAAAAATTATGCGGTGAAACATATTCGAATTCTTTCAGCGTTATATGGTGCAATTAGTCCAGAAGAATGTGTGAAGCCATATCGTTTAGATTTAACGATGAGTTTGAAATTAGAAGGAGAAACACTGAAAAAAATATTGGAAAGAAAGAATCGCAACTTCTTTTGAAGAAGGAGAGTGTATCGTCAATTTAGCAAGTAGTGAGTTTTCCTCGTTATTTAATAAAAAAACAATATGATTGGGTAGATATTGAATTCTTTGAGAAAAAAAAGAAGGAGTGTTAAAACAACATTCTACTATTTCGAAGAAAGCAAGAGGAAAAAAATGGCAGCGTGGATGATGAGTCAACGTGTTCAAGAAAAAAAGCTGAAATACAAAAATTTTTGAATTAGATGGTTTTTAGATATGATGCATCACTTTCAAAGGAAAAATCATTATTGTTTTTGTAAAAAGAAGTATAGGCAGTCTGTATAAAACGAACGAAAGAGGACAGTTAAAATATACACAAAAAAACTATAAAAAGAAATAGCCTACACCCGTTGACGAAGTTGAATAATTATGGTACTATGTCAAAGGTGCTTTTTATACCTGATTCCTGATTAGAAATCATATCAGTCGTGCTGACTGGTAAAAAGGCCACTGAGAGAGACATTTATGTGTCTTTTAATTTTTACAAAAAAATGGACCACCAGGATGTGTGGACCAAGAAGAACCCGATAGGGAAGGAGGAAGAGCTAAATGCCAACAATTAACCAATTAGTCCGTAAACCTCGTAAATCAGCAGTTGAGAAATCAGCTTCTCCAGCGTTAGGTAAAGGATATAACAGCTTTAAAAAATCACAAACGAATACAAACTCTCCACAAAAACGTGGTGTATGTACTCGTGTAGGTACTATGACACCTAAAAAACCTAACTCAGCGTTACGTAAATATGCCCGTGTACGTTTATCAAACTTAATCGAAGTAACTGCGTACATTCCAGGTATCGGTCACAACTTACAAGAACACAGCGTAGTATTAATCCGTGGTGGACGTGTAAAAGACTTACCAGGGGTACGTTACCACATCATCCGTGGTGCATTAGACACTGCTGGAGTTAACAACCGTATGCAAGGTCGTTCTAAATACGGTACAAAAACGTCCTAAAAAAATAATTTAGGTTAACAAGATAAAAAAATAATAATTAATAACTCAAAATGATGAAAGGAGGATTATAAATGCCTCGTAAAGGTCCTGTCGCAAAAACGTGATGTTTTGCCTGATCCAATTTATAATTCAAAATTAGTTACTCGTTTAATCAACCGTTTAATGGTAGATGGTAAACGTGGTAAAGCAGCAACAATTTTATACAATGCATTTGACATCGTTAAAGAACAAACTGGAAATGATCCAATGGAAGTGTTCGATCAAGCTATGAAGAACATTATGCCAGTATTAGAAGTTAAAAGCTCGCCGTGTTGGTGGTTCTAACTATCAAGTACCAGTTGAAGTTCGTTCAGACCGTCGTACTACATTAGGGTTTACGTTGGTTAGTAAACTACTCACGCTTACGTGGTGAAGACACTATGGAAGTTCGTTTAGCTCGTGAAATCATGGATGCAGCGAACAACACAGGTGCTTCTGTTAAAAAACGTGAAGATACTCATAAAATGGCAGAAGCAAACAAAGCGTTTGCTCACTATCGTTGGTAAGATTCAAAAAAAGCCTTCGGGCTTTTTTTAATCTATGCATAAATTAACTATTAAATAAAGAGGTGTAGAACGAAGATGGCAAAGAGAGAATTTACTCTTGAAAACACGCGTAATATCGGTATCATGGCTCACATTGACGCAGGTAAAACTACAACAACTGAGCGTGTACTTTATTACACTGGTAAAATCCATAAAATTGGTGAAACTCACGAAGGTGCTTCACAAATGGACTGGATGGAACAAGAACAAGAACGTGGTATCACTATCACATCTGCTGCTACAACAGCACAATGGAAAGGTCACCGTATTAACATCATCGACACACCAGGGCACGTGGACTTCACAGTTGAAGTAGAACGTTCTCTACGTGTATTAGATGGAGCTGTTGCGGTACTTGATGCACAGTCTGGGGTTGAACCTCAAACAGAAACTGTATGGCGTCAAGCTACAACATATGGTGTTCCTCGTATCGTATTTGCTAACAAAATGGATAAAATCGGTGCAGACTTCTTATATTCTGTACGTACAATTCATGAACGTTTACAAGCAAATGCTCACCCAATTCAATTACCAATCGGTGCTGAAGATGAGTTTTCAGGTATCATCGATTTAATTAAAATGAAAGCTGAAATCTATACTAATGACTTAGGTACAGATATCCAAGAAACAGATATCCCTGAAGATTTACAAGATTTAGCAGAAGAATGGCGTGAAAAAAATTAGTGGAAGCAGTAGCTGAAACTGATGAAGAATTAATGGAACGCTATTTAGAAGGCGATGAAATTTCACAAGAAGAATTAAAAGCAGCTATCCGTAAAGCTACATGTGCTGCTGAATTCTACCCAGTATTATGTGGATCAGCTTTCAAAAACAAAGGGGTACAATTAATGTTAGATGCAGTAGTTGACTACTTACCATCACCATTAGACGTACCAGCTATTAAAGGGATTGACCCTAACACTGATGCAGAAGTAGAACGTCATTCTTCAGACGAAGAACCATTCTCAGCATTAGCATTTAAAGTTATGACTGACCCATTCGTAGGTCGTTTAACATTCTTCCGTGTGTACTCTGGTACTTTACAATCAGGTTCATACGTTAAAAACTCAACTAAAGGTAAACGTGAACGTGTAGGACGTATCTTACAAATGCACGCTAACTCACGTCAAGAAATTCCTGAAGTATTCTCAGGAGATATCGCTGCAGCAGTAGGTCTTAAAGATACAACTACTGGGGACACATTATGTGATGAAAAAGCAGAAGTTATCTTAGAGTCTATGGAATTCCCTGATCCAGTTATTGAAGTAGCGATTGAACCAAAATCAAAAAGCTGACCAAGATAAAATGGGTATTGCATTACAAAAAAACTTGCTGAAGAAGACCCAACATTCCGTGCTTACACTAACCAAGAAACTGGTGAAACAGTTATCGCTGGTATGGGTGAGTTACACTTAGACATTATCGTAGACCGTATGCGTCGTGAATTCAAAGTTGAAGCTAACGTAGGTGCTCCTCAAGTATCTTACCGTGAAACATTCCGTGCTTCTACTCAAGCAGAAGGTAAATTCGTTCGTCAATCAGGGTGGTAAAGGTCAATACGGTCACGTATGGATTGAATTTGCTCCTAACGAAGAAGGTGCTGGATTCGAATTCGAAAATGCTATCGTCGGTGGGGTAGTTCCTCGTGAATACATCCCAGCTGTAGAAGCAGGATTGAAAGACGCTATGGAAAACGGGGTATTAGCTGGTTATCCATTAGTTGACATCAAAGCTAAATTATATGATGGAAGCTACCATGATGTCGATTCATCAGAAACTGCCTTCAAAGTTGCTGCTTCAATGGCATTGAAAGCTGCTGCTAAGAAAGCACAACCATCAATCTTAGAACCAATGATGGCTGTAGAAATTACAGTTCCAGAAGAATACTTCGGAGATGTAATGGGGCACGTTAACGCTCGTCGTGGACGCGTTGAAGGTTCTGAAGTTCGTGGTAACGCACAAATCGTTAAAGGTATGATTCCTTTATCAGAAATGTTCGGTTACGCAACTACATTACGTTCTGCAACACAAGGTCGTGGTACATTCTCAATGACATTCGACCACTACGAAGATGTTCCTAAGAGCATTGCAGAAGAAATCATTAAGAAAAAAATGGCGGAAATGGCGAATAATTAATCGCTATAAAAGCAATAACATCGAAGAGTCTAGGTTAACTGGTTACCTAGCGTAACCAGTTGATTTTTTTATAGGTATTCTTTGGTATAATTCAAATCGGTAGATACTGTTATAGAATCTAACAAAAAAATACTCAAACATTTAGGAGGAATTATTTAAAAATGGCAAAAAGAAAAAAATTTGACCGCTCAAAAACCACACGTTAACATTGGTACAATCGGCCACGTTGACCACGGTAAAAACAACTTTAACTGCAGCTATCACAACTGTTTTTAGCTAAGAAAGGTTTCGCACAAGCTCAAGATTACGGTTCAATCGATAAAGCTCCAGAAGAACGCGAACGTGGTATCACTATCAACACTGCTCACGTTGAGTATGAAACTGACACTCGTCACTATGCTCACGTTGACTGCCCAGGACACGCGGACTACGTTAAAAAAACATGATCACTGGTGCTGCTCAAATGGACGGTGCTATCTTAGTAGTATCTGCAGCTGACGGTCCAATGCCTCAAACACGTGAACACATCTTATTATCACGTCAAGTAGGTGTTCCTTTACATCGTTGTATTCTTAAACAAAGTTGACATGGTTGACGATGAAGAATTATTAGAATTAGTAGAAATGGAAGTTCGTGACTTATTATCAGAATACGATTTCCCAGGCGATGACACTCCAGTTGTTGCAGGTTCTGCTTTACGCGCTTTAGAAGGCGATGCAGCTTACGAAGAAAAAAATCTTAGAATTAATGGCTGCTGTTGACGAATATATCCCAACTCCAGAACGTGACACTGACAAACCATTCATGATGCCAGTCGAAGACGTATTCTCAATCACTGGTCGTGGTACTGTAGCTACAGGACGTGTTGAACGTGGACAAGTTCGTGTTGGTGACGAAGTAGAAATCGTTGGTATTTCTGAAGAAACTTCTAAAACAACTGTTACAGGTGTTGAAATGTTCCGTAAATTGTTAGACTACGCTGAAGCTGGGGATAACATTGGTACATTATTACGTGGTGTTACACGTGACAACATCGAACGTGGACAAGTTCTTTCTAAACCAGGAACAATCACTCCACATACAAAAATTCAAAGCTGAGGTTTACGTATTAACTAAAGAAGAAGGCGGACGTCACACTCCATTCTTCTCTAACTACTGTCCTCAATTCTACTTCCGTACAACAGACATCACTGGTGTTTGTGTGTTACCAGAAGGTACTGAAATGGTAATGCCTGGTGACAACGTAACTATGGAAGTTGAATTAATTCACCCAGTTGCGATCGAAGAAGGTACTAAGTTCTCTATCCGTGAAGGTGGACGTACTGTAGGTGCTGGAATCGTAGCTTCTATCGAAAAAAATAATTTTTATTAAATTGATTTTTCAATCCTCCCTTTTGGGAGGATTTTTTTGTTTTTTATAAAAAAATCTAATTGATAACTGTTCTCATTCTAGATTGCTGGTTTTGAGTGGCGATATTTTAAAAATTTGTGCTACTCTATATCAGTATATTTTTAATGAAAGAATAGGAGGCGTTTGGAATGATAGAGCTGATTGCAACAGTTGAATCAATCCAACAAGCGCAAGCACTACTTGAAGCAGGAGTAGATGTTTTGTGCTTTGGTGAAGACTTATTTGGTTTAAGATTACCAATGTCGTTTTCACGTGATGAACAAAAAAAGAATTAACAGAATTAGCACATCGCTATGGAAAAAAAGTAAATGTAGCGGTTAATGCGATTTTCCATAATGAAGGAATTGCGAAAGTTCCTGAATATTTACAATTTTTGAAATCTATTAATGTAGATATGATTACAGTAGGAGATCCTGGAGTTGTTCAAATTATGAAGAACCCAGAATACTCAATCCCTTATTATTATGACGCTGCTGTTTTAGTAACAAGTAGTCGTCAAGTTAATTTCTGGGCTAAACGTGGGGCAATAGGAGCAGTAATTGCTAGAGAAATTCCAAGAGCAGAAATGGAAATTTTAGCAAGTCAAGTAGAAGTGCCAATTGAAGTATTAGTTTATGGTGCAACATGTATCCATCATTCTAAACGTCCATTATTACAAAAATTATTTTAACTATATTGAGAAAGAAGAGAGTGTTGAGAAAAAAACGAGGATTATTTGTCAGTGAACCTGCAGATGAAGATTCGCATTATTCAATCTATCAAGATATTAATGGGACACATATTTTTCGCCAACAATGATGTTTCTCTAGCTCCTTACTTATTAGAATTAGCTGAAATGGGTGTTCCTCAATGGAAATTTGATGGAGTTTTAACTCCAGGAGAAAACTTTGTTAAAGTGGTTCAATTATTTGATAATGCTCGTAAAAGAAATCGAAGCAGGTACTTGGACAGTTGAAAAGAGTGCTAGCTTAGAATTGCAAGTAAGAGAACTTCATCCAGAACAACGTGGTTTAGATGCAGGATTTTTATATTTTTAAATCCAGAAGATGTGAAATAGGAGAGAGACAAATGGGAAGAAAAATTTTGAAAAAAACCAGAAGTTCTTGCTCCAGCAGGAACACTTGAAAAAAATTAAAAACAGCCATTTTATATGGTGCAGATGCAGTATTCTTAGGAGGAGAAGCTTACGGACTAAGAAGTCGTGCAGGGAACTTTTGATTTCGAAGAAATGAAAGAGGCAGTAGAATTTGCGCATAGCCATAATGCTAAAGTATATATTGCAGCAAATATGGTAACTCACGAAGGTGACGAAAAAAAGGTGCGGGTGAATTTTTTTCCGTACAGTTCGTGACCTTGGAATTGATGCTGCGATTGTTAGTGATATGGCATTAATGGATATTTGTGCTTCTGAAGCTCCAGGATTACCAATTCACCTTTCTACACAAGCTTCTGCTGCAAACTGGGAAACATTAAACTTCTGGAAAGATGAAGGTTTAGAACGTGTTGTATTAGCACGTGAAGTTTCTATGGCAGAAATCCAAGAAATGCAAGAAAAAAAGTGGATGTTGAAATTGAAGCATTTATTCATGGTGCGATGTGTATTTCATATTCAGGTCGTTGTGTGTTGTCAAACCACATGGTACGTCGTGATGCAAACCGTGGTGGATGTGCACAATCATGTCGTTGGAAATATGGTTTGTTTGATATGCCATTTGCTAATGAGAAAAAAATATGGTTGGCGCTGGTGAAGAAGGGATCGAAGAGAAATTCTCTATGAGTGCGGTTGACTTATCAATGATTCACAATCTGCCAGATTTAATTGAAGCTGGCGTAGACAGCTTGAAAATTGAAGGTCGTATGAAGTCTATTCACTATGTTTCAACAGTAGCCAATGTATACCGTGCTGCAGTAGATAGTTATTGTGAGGATCCAGATAACTATGTATGTAAGCAAGAATGGGTTGACGAATTATGGAAAGCAGCTCAACGTGAGTTAGCAACAGGATTCTATTATCAAATCCCTACTGAAGAAGAGCAATTATTTGGTGCTCGTCGCCAAATTCCGCAATATGCATTCGTAGGCCAAGTGTTGGAATATGATCCAGAAACTCAAATTGCAACGATTCAACAAAGAAATAACTTTAAAGTTGGAGACCATATTGAGTTTTTATGGACCAGGCATGCGTCATCATGAAGAAGTATTAACAACTTTATGGGATGAAAATGGGGAAGAAATCGAAGCAGCTCCTCATGCAATGATGATTTGTAAAATGAAAGTAACTGAACCAGTGAAACCATTAGACATGATTCGAAAAAAAGAAGGTAAAAATAGATACAAACAAAAAAATGAGAAAAGGAGACGATTATGTCATTACCAAATTGTCCAAAAATGTAATTCAGAATACACATATGAAGATGGTGTGTTATTAGTTTGTCCAGAGTGTGCTCATGAATGGGAACCAGGACAAGAAGTTGAAGAAGACGGAGTAGTTGCTATTGATGCAAATGGGAACCGTTTAGAAAATGGAGATACTGTAACAGTCATTAAAGACTTAAAAAGTTAAAAGGTGCTCCAAAGGATATTAAACAAGGAACTCGTGTGAAAAAAATATTCGTATCGTAGAAGGAGACCACAATATTGATTGCAAAATTGATGGTTTCGGTGCGATGAAATTAAAATCAGAATTCGTTAAAAAAATCTAATTCATTAAAAAGAGCTGAGGAGAAATCTTCAGCTCTTTTTATGATTTGTTAAAAAAATCTTAAAAAAATATTTCAAAAAGAGGTTTGACGGAAAAATTTTTCCAGAGAATATAATGGAGAGGACAACAAATTAAAGGATGGAAAAAAATTCACGTGGCTCAACAAAATGTGATGCAAGAATCTCAAAAAAATTCTAAATATAAACGTGTAGCAGCCCTTGATGGTTTTAAAGGGATGATGATTCTTGCAATTATAGGATATTATTATTTTTCAAAATTATTTGCCAGGTGGTTTTTTGCGGTAAATGCATTTTTTTGCGATAGGTGGCTATTTAGCATTTCGAGATAATAAGCATTTATTCCATAAAAAAACCAGTAGAATGGCATTTGTCATCAAAACTATCTCGATTATGGCTTCCGATGTTGTTTATGATTATTGGGACGGTTGCATTTTTATTTATTGCATTACCGGAACAGTTAAAAAAAATATTCGAATGATGTCATTATCGTCTTTAGTGTTTTTTTCAATAATTACTATCAAATTATTAATCAACAATCTTACTTTTGTACAATCGATTAATCCAAGTCCATTTGTTCATTTATGGTATGTATCTCTTTATTTACAATTAATGCTAATCTCTGTAGGGATTCGGAAACTATTTAACCGTTTAAACTTATTGCGTATGCAGGAAAGTTTAGTCTTGTTGATTCTTAGCGTTCTTTCAGCAGTGCTAATGAGTGTCATGTATGTGATACAAAAAGACCCTTCGTATATATACTATGCGATTTCAACAAGAATTTTTCTCGTTTTTTTATTAGGCGGAGTTTTAAGTTATTTTTACAGAAGGGCAATTATCCCTTCCTTTACCTAGGAGTAAATCTGCTTCATTAGTTATCCAATTGCTTGGACTTGTAAGTCTCTTGTTAATGGGATGGATGGCATTAAGTTTTAATGGTGTACAAGATGAAACGTACTTGTATGGGATGCAATTATTTTCTGTTGTTTCTATTGTGTTCTTATGGAGTATATTATATGAGAATTCTTTATTAAATTATTTCTTACGTTTTAGAGGATTCACCATTTTTTTGGAAGAAGAAGTTTTTTTCTTATTATTTATGGTTTTATCCAGTGCATATGTTTGCACCTTATTTCCAAAGTGGAGAAGAATCAAATCTTATATTCTTAGGTGTTCAAATGCTATGTATTGTAGTGTTAGCGGAAATTACTTATAAAGTATTTGAAACGAAAAAAAATGGTTGGTGCCTTTTTGGACAATCATTTAGTTTGATGAGTATTCATCATTTTACTGTGAAAAGAATTACCACCTGTAAAAAAATCATGGGAATGGCCTTTTTCGTTTACTTATATTATTTTTAATTGGATTAGCATTTGTCGGATTTTTTTCCAATCTTCAACGGAAACGAATTTAGTAGCTCAACAATTAGAAAGTGTGATTAAACGTAACCAAGAACTGATTGAACAAACAACTCAGGAAGAAAGTACGACAGTAGATCCAAATAAAGAAATTGAATTAAAAAGAACAAGTTGCTCAAGAGCCAGTAACGTTTGTAGGAGATTCGATTTTATTAGCAGCAGCAGATAAAGTTCAAGAATTATTCCCAAAAAGCTATTATCGATGGAAAAAAATCGGAAGACAATTATATTCTAGTCCAGCTACTTTACAAGACTTAATTTCAAAAGGAAAAAAATGTCTGATAGAGTTGTAACAGTTTTTAGGGACGAATGGTACTTTTTTTCTCAAAAAAACAAATAGATGAATATATTCGTATTCTTGGAGAAGACCGAGAATTATACTTTGTGACAATATTTGCTCCAGTAAAATGGAATAATGAAGTGAATCAGCAATTACATGAAGCGAAAACTCGTCATGCAAATGTACATATTATTGATTGGTATGAATTAGCAAAAAATCATGCGGAATGGTTTTATGAAGATAAGATTCATCCGAACAATCAAGGAGCAGAACAATTTGCAGAGTATTTATTAGATTCTATTACTCAAACTAAAATGAATGAATAAAGAGTAGCACCGTTATTGATAGTTGAAGGACTATCGATAGCGGTGTTTTTTTCTGTTTAGTTAGAGGAACAGTTGTGGAAATGTGTACTTATTTTTATATGAAGTAATGTGAGTAGGTGAGCTAAATAGCTTGAGAAAACTCCATTGTTTTGGTATATTAGTGGTAAAATGCAAAAGGAAAGAGGAAATTGTTTGCAAAAGTGTTAGTCACAGTCTTCGATTAATGGGGGCGTCTATTACATTAACGATTTTTCCATGAGGACGCACAGAATTTATTGTTACAGAGTGAACAACTGTTGCATCTTTTATAAAAAAATCGTTTTAGTGCAAAATGATGCTGATTCAGAACTAATGGCGATTAATTTACAAGCTGGAAAGAAAGCAGTGCAGTACATCCAGAATTATTTGAATTAATTGCGTTAGGAAAGAAACATAGTATTGCAACGAATAGTCATCTCAACATTGCGATTGGACCATTAGTTCAAACATGGAGAATTGGTTTTTTTCAGATGCTAAACTTCCTTCAAAAGAAGAGATTCAAACTTTATTACAAATAACAAATCCTGAGGACATTATATTAAATGACTCGAAACAGGAAGTGTATTTATCCAAAGTTGGAATGAGAATCGATTTAGGTGCTTTTAGCAAAAGGATATATCGCTGATAAATTAAAAACAATTTTTTTGGTAGAACAAGGTGTTCAATCAGGGATTATTGATTTAGGTGGAAATATTCTTACGATTGGAGAAAAATCCAACTTTTTCAAAGACCTTGGAGAATTGGAATTCAAAAATCCTATATTAGATAGAGGCGAGCATGTAGCAGTTATTGCTGTGTCGGATGCATCTGTTGTAACTTCAGGGATTTATGAACGTCAATTAGTAGTAGATGGGAAAAACCTATCATCACATTTTTTGACAGAAAAAAACAGGATATCCAATGGAAACAGAAGTTGCAAGCATTACAATTGTTGCTGAAAAAAATCAGTAGATTGCGAAATATGGACGACACGATTATTTGGGCAAAAATCCATATGACATTATCGAAGAAATCGAACAACAACCTGGACTGGAAGCATTTGTGATTACAAAAAAATCAAAAAAATGATGTATACATCTGGAATTCAATTCGTTTAATCAGAGATGTATAGAAAGGAATTATTATGACAAAATTTATTGCACTTGTAGGAACAAACTCACAACGTTCTACAAACCGTACTTTATTACAATATATGCAAAAAAACATTTTGCAGATAAAGTTGAAATTGAATTAGTGGAAATTAAAGATATTCCATTATTCAACAAACCAGCAAATAAACAAGTACCAGAACTTGTAACAGAAATTGCTGCTAAAATTGAAGCTGCTGATGGAGTAATCATTGGTACTCCAGAATATGACCACGCTATTCCAGCTGTATTAATGAGCGCATTAGCATGGTTATCATATGGTATTCATTCATTATTAAATAAACCTGTAATGATTACAGGAGCATCTTATGGAACATTAGGTTCTTCTCGTGCTCAATTACAATTACGTCAAATTTTGGACTCTCCAGAATTAAAAAGCAAATGTAATGCCAGGATCTGAATTCTTATTATCTCACTCACTTCAAGCATTCGATAAAAAAAGGTAATTTAATCGATTTAGATACAATCAAAAAAATTAGATGCTTTATTTGATGATTTCCGTTTATTCGTGAAAATTACTCAAAAAAATTAAGAAGTGCTCAAGATTTATTACACAAAGAAGCAGAAAACTTTGATTGGGAAAAATATTTAAGACCACAATAAGAGAGGAAAAAAACGATTATGAAATTTGTAGGGATTGTAGGTTCAAATGCTGAACTATCATATAACCGTAAATTATTACAATTCATTCAACGTGAATTTAAATTAAAATTTGAATTAGAAGTTCTTGAAATTGATGAAGTTCCAGTATTCAATCAAGATGAAAAAAATGGGACGATAGCTTCCAATTACGTTATTTATATAACAAAATCACTCGTGCCGATGGTGTTATCATTGCTACGCCAGAACACAATCATACTATTACAGCATCACTAAAAAGTGCTTTTAGAATGGTTATCATTTAAAGTGCATCCATTTGAAAAATAAACCAGTTATGATTGTAGGTGCTTCATACCACGATCAAGGTACATCACGTGCGCAAGTACATTTACGTAAAAATTTTAGATGCTCCAGGTGTAAATGCATATACTTTACCAGGAAATGAATTCTTATTAGGAAAAAGCAAAACAAGCATTTGATGAAAAACGGAAATATCATTAATGAAGGAACAGTGAAGTTCTTAGAATCTTGTTTAGATAACTTCATAAAAATATGTGGAGGTCGTTTCTAAATTGAAAAACCAAAACCAATTGAACCAGAAGATTTATATTGTACAAAACCCAATTGCAACAACAATTCAAGGTGTTGACCCAGATGATCCAGAATGGGTTGAAAAAAAGCAGCAGAAATCGTAGGAGCTGTATCAGGAGATACTTATGTTAAATTAGACCACGGTATCTTAACAGTTAACCAATTAGATATGTTCTTAAAGGCAATGCCGTTTGAATTAACTTTTGCTGATGATAATAACCAATTCTTATACTATAATAACGCACACCAAGAACCAAATACAATGTTCGGTAAACGTGTTCGTGTTCAAGCAGGTAGCAGATTAGGAACTGTTCATGCTTCATTACCACCTGCAAGAATGAAAAATGTTGAGTGGGTAGTTGGTGTGTTACGTAATGGAGACCAAGAATACGTTCGTACAATTGTTCCAGGAACACCAGAAGGTGTGATTAATACACATAACTATCAAGCGATGTACTACCCAGATGGTTCATATGCTGGAATTAATGAAATTATCTTTAACTTCCAACCATGGTTAGATTGGTATTTACAAACAACAGGTCAACGTTTAGTTGGAGGAAATGCTCCAGCTGCAGGTGGACACGGTTCACATGGAAGCGCAGATGCAACTTCAGGAGCTTCATCAGATACTCCAAGTCATGGTGCAGCAGACGCAACTTCAAGTGCAAGTAACTAATAGAAAAATAATAAAAAGGCAAGCGAAATTTTTTCGTTTGCCTTTTTTTCTTTAAAAAAAATATTGTTTTTAAAATTTGAAGTTCTGAAGAGTTTAATGCACGATATTCTCCTGGCGCAAGAGAAGAATCTAGTACAAATTCACCAAAACCGAATTCGCTTAAGGAAAGTGACTTTAACTCCAACACATAAAAAAACATCTTTTTAATTTGATGAAACTTACCTTCAGAAATTGTAACAGTAGCTTTACTAAAGGAAGGAGATGATTCAAGAATTGATAATATAGCTGGTTTACAAATCGTTCCATCATGGAACATAATTCCATCGTGAAATCTTTGAATACACGAATCATCTAAAGGTCCGTTTACTTCAACGTAATATTCCTTTTCAATGTGCTGAACAGGATTTAATAGTCGATAACCTAATGGACCGTTATTCGTGATGATTAAAAGCCCCTCGGTATCTCTATCTAAACGACCGATAGGATAGAGTCCTTCTACATTTTCCTTTTTAAATAAATCTATAACAGTAGGAAGTTGCTGGTCAGTAGTGGCAGAGATAAGACCTTTAGGTTTATTTAACAAATAATACTTTTTGAGAGTTGTCCACAATTCGAGTCCCTTGAACTGTAATAACTTGAAGTTGTGGATCGACATTATTACTTACATGAGTTGCAGGGATAGAATCAATAAGAACTTCTCCGGAAGAAATTAATTTTTTTCATTTGCTTACGAGAAATATCAAAAGTGATTCATTAATAAATGTTCGAGACGCATAAAAAAACCTCCTAAATCATAATCGAAAAAAATTATAACATATTTTTTTAAAAAAAGGGGTTGACGATGGAGTGTATCTATGATAAATTATTAAACGTTGTTGCGAAACAACAAAAAAACAACTCTGAAACAATTTTTCAAAAAAATGAAAAAAAGTTGTTGACAGAGAAAAAAACACCTATGATAATATATAGGAGTTGTCGCGATAAGCGACGTTGACCTTTGAAAACTAAACAAAGAAGACAAACCAAATGTGTAGGGACTTCACGAAAGTGAAGAAACAACAATTTCTTTTTCTCTAAGGAGAAAAACAATAAGTCAGTAATTAAAAATGAGCTTTCAAAAAGCTTATGAATTTATTTTTCATGAGAGTTTGATCCTGGCTCAGGACGAACGCTGGCGGCGTGCCTAATACATGCAAGTCGAACGAGAGCGACCGGTGCTTGCACTGGTCAATCTAGTGGCGAACGGGTGAGTAACACGTGGGTAACCTGCCCATTAGAGGGGGATAACATTCGGAAACGGATGCTAAAAACCGCATAGGTTCTTGAGTCGCATGACTCGAGAAGGAAAAAGAGGCTTCGGCTTCTGCTGATGGATGGACCCGCGGTGCATTAGCTAGTTGGTGAGGTAACGGCTCACCAAGGCCGTGATGCATAGCCGACCTGAGAGGGTGATCGGCCACATTGGGACTGAGACACGGCCCAAACTCCTACGGGAGGCAGCAGTAGGGAATCTTCCGCAATGGACGCAAGTCTGACGGAGCAACGCCGCGTGAGTGAAGAAGGATTTCGGTTCGTAAAAACTCTGTTGTTAGAGAAGAACAGCGCATAGAGTAACTGTTATGCGTGTGACGGTATCTAACCAGAAAGCCACGGCTAACTACGTGCCAGCAGCCGCGGTAATACGTAGGTGGCAAGCGTTGTCCGGATTTATTGGGCGTAAAGCGAGCGCAGGCGGTCAATTAAGTCTGATGTGAAAGCCCCCGGCTCAACCGGGGAGGGTCATTGGAAACTGGTTGACTTGAGTGCAGAAGAGGAGAGTGGAATTCCATGTGTAGCGGTGAAATGCGTAGATATATGGAGGAACACCAGTGGCGAAGGCGACTCTCTGGTCTGTAACTGACGCTGAGGCTCGAAAGCGTGGGTAGCAAACAGGATTAGATACCCTGGTAGTCCACGCCGTAAACGATGAGTGCTAAGTGTTGGAGGGTTTCCGCCCTTCAGTGCTGCAGTTAACGCATTAAGCACTCCGCCTGGGGAGTACGACCGCAAGGTTGAAACTCAAAGGAATTGACGGGGACCCGCACAAGCGGTGGAGCATGTGGTTTAATTCGAAGCAACGCGAAGAACCTTACCAAGTCTTGACATCCTTTGACCACTCTAGAGATAGAGCTTTTCCTTCGGGGACAAAGTGACAGGTGGTGCATGGTTGTCGTCAGCTCGTGTCGTGAGATGTTGGGTTAAGTCCCGCAACGAGCGCAACCCTTATTACTAGTTGCCAGCATTGAGTTGGGCACTCTAGTGAGACTGCCGGTGACAAACCGGAGGAAGGTGGGGATGACGTCAAATCATCATGCCCCTTATGACTTGGGCTACACACGTGCTACAATGGATGGTACAACGAGCAGCGAACTCGCGAGGGTAAGCGAATCTCTTAAAGCCATTCTCAGTTCGGATTGTAGGCTGCAACTCGCCTACATGAAGCCGGAATCGCTAGTAATCGCGGATCAGCACGCCGCGGTGAATACGTTCCCGGGTCTTGTACACACCGCCCGTCACACCACGAGAGTTTGTAACACCCAAAGTCGGTGAGGTAACCTTTTGGAGCCAGCCGCCTAAGGTGGGATAGATGATTGGGGTGAAGTCGTAACAAGGTAGCCGTATCGGAAGGTGCGGCTGGATCACCTCCTTTCTAAGGATAACTTCTAATGTTAAGACGTTAGAAGAATACGGAACCCTACAGGTTGAAATCTTTGTTTAGTTTTGAGAGGTTAACTCTCAACTCGACCTTTGAAAAACTGAATACTATATCACAAATGAAACCAAAAATTTACCGAGAGTTAGAGAAATCTAACGAAAAAGAGTTTTTTTAACAAGAAGCAACGCGACCATATATGGTTAAGTGAATAAGGGCGCACGGTGAATGCCTTGGCACTAGGAGCCGATGAAGGACGGAACGAACACCGATATGCTTTTGGGGAGCTGTAAGTAAGCTAAGATCCAGAGATTTCCGAATGGGGGAACCCAACACCCGTGATGGGGTGTTACGCATAAGCGCAGGCTTATGACGAGGTAGACGCGGGGAACTGAAACATCTCATTACCCGCAGGAAGAGAAAGAAAAAAATCGATTCCCTGAGTAGCGGCGAGCGAAACGGGAAGAGCCCAAACCAGTGTGCATGCACACTGGGGTTGTAGGACTTTCAACAACGTGTATGACAATCTGTAGCAGAACCCTGTTGGAAAGCAGGACCAAAGAAGGTGACAGTCCAGTATGCAAAAACGGAAAGTTGGCACAAGAGAGCACCTGAGTACGGCGGGACACGAGGAATCCCTGTCGGAATCCGCCAGGACCATCTGGCAAGGCTAAATACTACCTAGTGACCGATAGTGAACCAGTACCGTGAGGGAAAGGTGAAAAAGAACCCCGGGAGGGGAGTGAAAGAGTACCTGAAACCGTGTGCTTACAAGTAGTCAGAGCCCGTTAATGGGTGATGGCGTGCCTTTTGTAGAATGAACCGGCGAGTTACGTTAACATGCGAGGTTAAGATGAAGAGTCGGAGCCGTAGCGAAAGCGAGTCTGAATAGGGCGATTGAGTATGTTGACGTAGACCCGAAACCAAGTGATCTACCCATGTCCAGGTTGAAGGTGCGGTAAAAACGCACTGGAGGACCGAACCAGGGCACGTTGAAAAAGTGCTTGGATGAGGTGTGGGTAGCGGAGAAATTCCAATCGAACTTGGAGATAGCTGGTTCTCTCCGAAATAGCTTTAGGGCTAGCCTCGGAATGAAGAATCGTGGAGGTAGAGCACTGTTTGGACTAGGGGCCCATCTCGGGTTACCGAATTCAGATAAACTCCGAATGCCATGTATTTATGTCCGGGAGTCAGACTGCGAGTGATAAGATCCGTAGTCGAAAGGGAAACAGCCCAGACCACCAGCTAAGGTCCCAAAATATCTGTTAAGTGGAAAAAGGATGTGGGGTTGCACAGACAACTAGGATGTTGGCTTAGAAGCAGCCATCATTCAAAGAGTGCGTAATAGCTCACTAGTCGAGTGACCCTGCGCCGAAAATGTAACGGGGCTAAACAGATTACCGAAGCTGTGGATTCAGTTTATAACTGAGTGGTAGGAGAGCGTTCTAAGGGCGAAGAAGCATGACCGTAAGGACATGTGGAGCGCTTAGAAGTGAGAATGCCGGTATGAGTAGCGAAAGACGGGTGAGAATCCCGTCCACCGAATGACTAAGGTTTCCTGGGGAAGGCTCGTCCTCCCAGGGTTAGTCGGGACCTAAGGCGAGGCCGAAAGGCGTAGTCGATGGATAACAGGTTGATATTCCTGTACTTCTGTTAATTGTTTGAGCAATGGAGGGACGCAGGAGGCTAAGTTGAGCGTACGACTGGAAATGTACGTCCAAGCAGCGAGTCCGCTGATGAGTGAAATGCTTGTCACATACGGGGTGAGCTGTGATGGGGAGCGAAATATAGTAGCGAAGCAACTGACGTCACACTGCCGAGAAAAAGCTTCTAGTGAGATTAACAGAACCCGTACCGCAAACCGACACAGGTAGTTGAGTGGAGAACACTAAGGTGAGCGAGCGAACTCTCGTTAAGGAACTCGGCAAAAATGACCCCGTAACTTCGGGAGAAGGGGTGCTGGTAGAAATACCAGCCGCAGTGAATAGGCCCAGGCGACTGTTTATCAAAAAAACACAGGTCTCTGCAAAATCGAAAGATGACGTATAGGGGCTGACGCCCTGCCCGGTGCTGGAAGGTTAAGAGGAGAGGTTAGTCCTTGAGGCGAAGCTTTGAATTGAAGCCCCAGTAAACGGCGGCCGTAACTATAACGGTCCTAAGGTAGCGAAATTCCTTGTCGGGTAAGTTCCGACCCGCACGAAAGGCGTAACGATCTGGGCACTGTCTCAACGAGAGACTCGGTGAAATTATAGTACCTGTGAAGATGCAGGTTACCCGCGACAGGACGGAAAGACCCCATGGAGCTTTACTGTAGTTTGATATTGAGTGTTTGTGTGACATGTACAGGATAGGTAGGAGCCGAAGAGATGGGAACGCCAGTTTCCAAGGAGGCAATGGTGGGATACTACCCTTGTTACATGAACCCTCTAACCCGCACCTAGAAGCAAGGTGGGAGACAGTGTCAGACGGGCAGTTTGATCTGGGGCGGTCGCCTCCCTAAAATGTAACGGAGGCGCCCAAAGGTTCCCTCAGAATGGTTGGAAATCATTCGAAGAGTGTAAAGGCAGAAGGGAGCTTGACTGCGAGACCAACAAGTCGAGCAGGGACGAAAGTCGGGCTTAGTGATCCGGTGGTACCGTATGGAAGGGCCATCGCTCAACGGATAAAAGCTACCCTGGGGATAACAGGCTTATCTCCCCCAAGAGTTCACATCGACGGGGAGGTTTGGCACCTCGATGTCGGCTCATCGCATCCTGGGGCTGAAGTCGGTCCCAAGGGTTGGGCTGTTCGCCCATTAAAGCGGTACGCGAGCTGGGTTCAGAACGTCGTGAGACAGTTCGGTCCCTATCCGTCGCGGGCGTTGGAAATTTGAGAGGAGCTGTCCTTAGTACGAGAGGACCGGGATGGACACACCGCTGGTGTACCAGTTGTTCTGCCAAGAGCATCGCTGGGTAGCTATGTGTGGACGGGATAAACGCTGAAAGCATCTAAGCGTGAAGCCCCCCTCGAGATGAGATTTCCCATCATTTTAAATGAGTAAGACCCCTGAGAGACGATCAGGTAGATAGGCTAGAAGTGGAAGTGCCGTGAGGCATGGAGCGGACTAGTACTAATCGGTCGAGGACTTAACCAAGGTTGAAGGTAAATGAAGGAAGATTTGGATATAGATTCAGTTTTGAGAGAGCGAGAGCTTTTTTTCAAGAGAGAAGTGTGGTGACGATGGCAAGAAGGATACACCTGTTCCCATCTCGAACACAGAAGTTAAGCTTCTTAGCGCCGATAGTAGTTGGGGGTTTCCCCTGTGAGGGTAGGACGTTGCCACGCTTCTAATTAGAAGGAGAATTTCTGGAAGGAAATTCTCTTTTTTTGTATACTATTTTTTTATAAACGATATTGGAGAATATGACATGAAAAAAATTAATTCTTGGATGATTTGTTTACTAGGAGTTGTTCTAGTAGGTTGTAGTGAAGTAGTGGAAGATAAAGGTTTACAAGATAAATTAGTCCAACAAGAAACACAAATTAAAAAAATTATCATTTAACATTAAAACAAAATGAAGTAAAGAAAAAAAGATGTAACAAGTTCTACTCAAGTCATCGCGAATGCATCTGTTTGGAGTGATGGTACAGGATTTGGAACTCGAATTGATAAAACAGACGGAAAAAGCTACGAACCAAATCGAAGTGATTAGTGAAGGTAGTAAAGGAGCTATTCGTTATTATCAAGATCGATGGGAACCAACTATTTCTGCTCAATCGAGCTTACAAAAATGTTATAGGATTTTCGTATCACAGTGTATTGCAATTGGCTCAAGATTTGTCAAATATTGCAACTTGGCAATCTGATGGTAGTTTTGAATACCAAGGTAGTGACGCAGCAGTACGTTTAGTATTAGCTTCTATGAATATTCAAGTGCATGAGAATACAAAAAAATTACTGTAAAGATGAAAGCTGATGTTAAGACAAATTTAATTGAAAGTTTCTCATTAATTTTTAAATGAAGAAGATGAAACGATTCAAAAAAACTTATGAAGTTATTTTTTTAATGGTATGAATCAACAACATAAAAAAAGAATTACCACTTTGATACGCTTTAAGTTACATTATAATGAATTTAAAAAGCTTTCATGTTTCAATGGATTTCAAGGAAAAAGACTACTCATATTCTTGTTTTTTTGTTACAATAGGAATGGATAAATTTTAAGAATTGCGAGAAATGGAAAACATTTTGTAGACATGCGAGAGGGAGAATGCTTGCATTCTCCTTTTTTTATGAAGATTGGAGGTAAGAGAATGGGAAGAATTATTTCAGTTGCAAACCAAAAAGGTGGTGTTGGTAAGACAACGACTACTGTAAGTTTAGCAGCTTCCCTAGCAAAAATTGGGTCAGAAAGTTTTACTTATTGATAGTGACCCTCAAGGAAATGCAACAAGTGGATTAGGGGTACAAAAAGCTGATTTAACGTATGATGTTTATGATGTTATTGTCAATGAAGTGAATGTTCATGAAGTGATTGTACCTACAACACGTGAAAACTTAATGATAGTACCTTCAACCATTCAGCTAGCAGGAGCTGAAATTGAATTAACAAACCAAACACATCGTGAACAACGATTGAAACAAGCGTTAACAACGATTCGTGATGAATATGATTATATTTTTATTGATTGCCCACCTTCATTAGGACATTTAACTATGAATGCATTTACGGCTAGTGATACAGTTCTGATTCCAGTACAATGCGAATATTATGCACTAGAAGGATTATCTCAATTGATGAATACAATCACGATGGTTCGTAAACACTTCAATCCACAGCTAAAAAAATTGAAGGTGTTTTTACTAACAATGTTTGATGCACGTACTAATTTAGGAAATGAAGTGAAAGATGATGTCATCAAATACTTCAGAGAAAAAAAGTATACCGTACGATTATTCCTAGAAATGTTCGTTTGTCAGAAGCTCCAAGTTATGGACAAGCCATTGTAGACTATGATCCTCGTTCAAGAGGGGCAGAAGTGTATCTTGAATTAGCAAAGGAAGTGTTATCAAATGGTTAAAAAAATCAAAAAAAGCAAAAAGGCTTAGGTCGAGGAATTGATGCACTTTTTGGTGGAAATTTTGATAGTATCGAAAAATTTGGAAAAAAAGTGGATACAACAAATGAAACTGTAGAAGAAATTTCCATTAGTGAAATTCGTCCAAATCCGTATCAACCTCGAAAAGATTTTAATCAAGAAGCTTTTACAAGAATTAGCAGATTCGATTCGTGAACAAGGGGTTTTTCAACCGATTATTGTACGTAAATCGAGCATTAAAGGCTATGAATTAGTCGCAGGAGAAAGAAGATTACGTGCTTCAAAAACTTGCGGGGAAAGAAACCATTCCAGCGATTATTCGTGAATATAGCGAAGAAATTATGATTCAAGTAGCCGTTGTAGAAAATTTACAAAGGGAAGATTTACGTCCAATTGATGAAGCTTTTAGCGTATAAATCATTAATGGATGCTTTAAAATTAAATCAAGAAGAAGTGGCGAAGAAAAATCGGGAAAAGTCGTCCTTATATTGCAAACTTCCTTCGACTATTATTATTACCATTAGAAGTTCAAACACAATTACAAGAAGGTCAATTATCGGTAGGTCATGCTCGTGCTTTTATTAGGTTTGAAGCAATTGGATAAGATTGTGCCTTTATCTAAAAAAAGTGATTGATGAAGGAATGACCGTTCGAGCATTAGAAGAATTGATCCAAACTATGAACGAGCCTGTTGAAAAAGTAAAGAAAAATCAAAAAAATTCAAGAAAAACCAGCGTATATTGTGGAATCTGAAGAAAGATTAATGGATAAATTTGGAACATCTGTCCAAATCACTCCGAAAGGAGAACGTGGAAAAAAATCGAGATTGAATACCTTTCTCAAAAAAAGATTTAACTCGTATTTTTAGATGTATTAGAAATTGAATTAGATGATTAGGAGTGAATAGAATGGCTGTAACAGAATATGCACTTGGGGATTGTGTTGAGATGAAAAAGCCCCATGCATGTCAAACCAATTCATGGACGATCATTCGAATGGGAATGGATATTCGTATCAAATGTAATCATTGTGGGCAAATGGTCTTAATGCCAAGACGAGAATTTGAACGCAAAATGAAAAAAAGTAACTTTGAAAAAAAGAAAATAATGAATAGAAAGAGTGTGAAAAAAATACATGTCGTTAACAGCAGGAATCGTTGGATTACCAAACGTTGGGAAATCAACATTATTTAATGCAATTACAAAAGCAGGAGTAGAGGCAGCAAACTATCCGTTTGCGACGATTGACCCAAACGTTGGTGTCGTAGAAGTTCCAGATGAAAGACTTCAAAAATTAACAGAATTAGTAAAACCGAAAAAAAGACAGTTCCAACAACATTTGAATTTACAGATATTGCAGGAATCGTAAAAGGAGCTAGCCGTGGGGAAGGTTTAGGAAATAAATTTTTAAGCCATATTCGTCAAGTAGATGCGATTTGTCAAGTTGTTCGTTGTTTTGAAGATGAAAAATATTACACACGTTGCTGGTAAAGTAGATCCAATTGCGGATATTGAAACCATTAATTTAGAATTAGTATTAGCAGACTTGGAATCAGTTGATAAACGAATTGCACGTGTTGCCAAAAATTGCCAAAACAAAAGATAAAGATGCAGTAGCAGAATTAGCAGTTTTAGAAAAAAAATTAAACCTGTACTAGAAGATGGTCAATTAGCACGTACAATTGAATTTACAGATGAAGAATTACCAATCGTGAAAGGGTTATTCTTATTAACAACAAAAACCAATGTTATATATCGCTAATATTTCAGAAGATGATGTAGCAGAAGGTGGACATAATCAATATGTTCAATTAGTAGAAGAATATGCTGCAAAAAGAAGATGCAGAAGTAGTAGTCATCTGTGCACGTGTAGAAGAAGAAGTGGCTGAGTTAGAAGAAGAAGAAAAACAAGTTTTCTTAGAAGAAATGGGAATTGAAACTTCAGGTTTAGATGTATTAATTCAAAAAGCTTACCATTTATTAGGATTAGCAACTTACTTTACTGCTGGAGAACAAGAAGTTCGTGCTTGGACTTTCCGTAGAGGAATGAAAGCTCCACAATGTGCTGGAATTATTCACTCTGATTTTTGAAAGAGGATTTATTCGAGCTGAAACAGTAGCTTTATGCAGACTTATTAGAATTTGGTAGTATGGGTGCTGCAAAAAGAAAATGGGAAAGTTCGTCAAGAAGGAAAAAGAGTATGTCGTACAAGATGGCGATGTTATGCTTTTTCAGATTTAATGTATAAGATCTTATCTTGTGGAGGGTTTAATGATGACAGAAAAATCAAACTGAAGTAAAAACAGTAGACGTTACTACATTACGTAGTCAATTAACGAAAAAAATGAACAATATATTTTTACAATTAGAACGTTCGCTAAAAAGAAGCTCAAGTATCTAAATCGAAAAATCGCTTCAACTTTAGAAGAAATGCTTCCCGTTTTAGTAGAAAAAAACAAAAAAAGGCTTAACAGCTCGTCAATTATTTGGTACAGTGACACAACAAACTCAATCTGTATTGGAAGGCCCTAAAAAGATCCAACGGTGAAATCACCAGATTGGCAAATTGCTGTAGATGGAGGATTAATGGTTGGTGGATTCTTCGCTTTAATCGCTGGAATTACATTGTTCTTAAATCCAGAACAATCTGAAGCAATGGGAGTTATCTCCTTAATCATGAACTTTATTGCAGGTGGGTTAGCGTTATTAGCGTTATCTAAAGTAACTCCGGATATTAATCAACCAAAAGGCAAACGTGGTTATATTCGTTATTTAGTAGTGAGTTCATTAGTGATGCTAGCATGGTTAGTCATTGTAATGGGAACACAATTATTGATTCCAGCAAGTATTAACTATGTCTTCCCAGCCATCGTGTATTTATTTATCGGTTCAGGTTCCCTTGTTTTAAAATGGTATTTGAAAAAAACATTGGATATTCGAGGCGGAATTTTATAAAGGATGTTGTTGTGGGCGGAGAAATGAAAATTTTTCTTGCCCACATTTACTATATAAGGAGGAATAAGATGAAATCATTCCAAAAGATTATTTATTGGTGTATGTTTTTGATGGTATCTCTATTCTTTTTCACTTCAAAAATTGAAGCTAAAGGTAAAAGTTTAATCGTTAGTCAGTATAATATTGATGCAACTGTCAGTGCGAATGGTGATGTTCGTTTTAAAGAAGAAATTACGTTTCAAGCGAATGGAAGCTATAATGGTGTTTTTCTATAATCTAGATTATTTCGGAGAAGAAGAGCCTAAAGATGTATCTGTTGCTTTTTAAAACAAGTGAGGGAGAAGTTGTTCCATTAGCTAAAAAGAGATACAGGAAATAATAGTACGTATTATTCAGAAAAATAGTGGAAAGGTATTGAAATTTAAAGTTTTCTTACCTTTTGCAAATGATTCTAGAACAGTTGTTTTTTTAATTATACAATTCCACATATGATTAAAAAAATTATCGAGACACTGCTGAATTAAATCGAAGAGTTGTGGGACAAAACTGGGAAATTAATCAAAAAAATATTCGTATTCATGTAAGCTACCAGAAGCTGCCACAAAAGAAACATTACGAGCTTGGGGGCATGGTGGAAGAGGTGGTAAAGTAGAAATTGACCCGGATTATAAAGGGGCTACTTTTTACTGTAAAGAGAAATCAACCAAGAAATTTTGTAGAAACACATATGATTTTTCCCAACACAAATCACAAAGGATAATCCTGTAACAGAAAAATACGGATGCCTTCCAACGAATTGTAGAAACGGAAGAGAGTCTTGTACAACAACAAGCAGAAGAACAACAAGCGAAGTGGACAGTTGTTGGTTTTGGAGCAATTATCAGTCTGATTTCAGTAGTATGGGCATGGTTGAAAGGCTATTTAGCAAATAAAAAACGTCTAGCAAAAGTTCCATTTGTTCCTGAGCATTTATTTGAATTACCTCAAGATATGTCTCCTGCAGTAATGTCAGACGCCATTTATAATAGTGTAGATATGGATGATTTTAGTGCAACTGTGATGAATTTAGTCCGTAAAAAGGTCTTAACATTAACAAGTCATGAGCCATATATTTTAGAATTGAAAGATTCTTCGAAGTCTTTACTTCCTCATGAACAATTATTGTTAGAGATTTTTATTTGAAAAAATTGCAAAAGGAAATCAATTAGATTTAGAGGATGTTCAAGACTATGCAGAGAATTGTCCTCAGAAATATGCAGATATGATGCAAGATTGGTTTGACCAAGTGGCAGATGATGCGGAAGAATATAGTGCTTATCGTTTAGAAAAAGGTGAAAAAATTCCAAAAGCGATAGGAGCTCCTATTTTTAGGGCTTTTTAGGTAGTATTTTTAATTGTTGTCAGTGTATCGAAGGATCTACTATCACTCATTATAGCAGTAGCGATTAGTGTTGTTCTCTATTTGGTTATTTTTGCGTTTAAGCTTAATAACTTCTAAACAAAGAAGTTTAAAAGGTGAATATGAATATCGCCGTTGGGAAGCGTTCCGAAAAATGTTAGTCGATATTTCGAGTTTAGATAGAGCAGATTTACCAAGTATTCAAATTTGGGATCATTTGTTAGTTTATGCGATTTCTTTAGGAGTGGCTGAACAAGTCATTGAAGTATTAGAAGAAATATTCCCTGAGTGGATTCAAGAAAGTGTATTCTATTCACCAACTTATGGTTGGCAAATGGCTGTCTATCATGATATTCTACAAGATACATTCTTTGATAGTTACAATTCAGCAATGGATGAAATTGGTTCAAATTCTGATTCACCAAATAGCGGTGGATTTGGTGGAGGATTTAGTGGCGGAAGTTCGTTTGGATCTGGTGGAGGTTCCGGTGGAGGAGGATTCTAATTTCCTCGTTATAATATAGACAAAAGGAGTAAATATGTTAAATGAAATGATGTTTCGACCAGTGGTAAAACCAGAAGTGGTCGAATATATGAGAAAAAGTCAACGTTTCTTTCCAGGTAAATTAGGAGAGCTAGAACAAATGGCGAATGATTTAGGAATTCCAATTATTCCTCATGAAACAGCGGTATATTTAGATTTCTTATTAGGACTATATCGTCCGACTCATATTTTTAGAAATTGGAACAGCGATTGGTTTTTCTGCTAGCTTAATGGCACAATATGTACCAAAAAGGCGGTTCTGTGACAACGATTGACCGATATGAATTGATGTATTCACGAGCAAAAAGAAAATTTCAAAAAAATTAGGCATTGATGATATTGTCACTCAAATTGAAGGGGATGCAGCACATGTGTTGCCAACATTAGAGCAACAATATGACTTTATTTTTCATGGATAGTGCAAAAAGCGAAATATATTGAATTTTTTTCCCTAATTGTATGAGAGTATTAAAAACAGGTGGGGTATTGGTTGTTGATGATATTTTTCCAAGGTGGAACAATTTTACAAGATGAAAGTGAAATTCCACGAAAAGTTCGAAAAATTCATCGCCGTCTAAACTTATTTTTTTAGACTTTGTTCAAAAAAAGATGAAGCGTTGAAGTCTACTCTCGTTCCATTAGGAGATGGGATTATTATGATTCAAAAGTTAGAAGAAAAAGATTATCTTCCAATTGTTGAAGCTTTACTATAAAGTTAAGACTCTTTCTTTTCTATGAAAGTAGGAAAGGAGGAGTTTTTTTATGTTTTATAAGGAGAAAAGTGCAACTTAGAAATAAGATGTATATTTTATTGACAAAAAGGATATAAAAAAAATGGTAGAATAGACAAAAGAAATAGAACCCGAAAGGACTTAGAAATGAAATTACTAACAATAGCAGTTCCTTGTTATAATTCACAAGAATATATGCATTACTGTATCCAATCATTAGTGACAGGTGGAGATTTAGTAGAAGTCTTAATTATTAATGATGGTTCAAGTGATGAAACACAAAATATAGCAGAAAAGTTTGAACAACAATATCCAGGGATTGTCCGTGCGATTTCTCAAGAAAATAAAGGGCATGGTGGTGCTGTGAATACAGGCATGCAACATGCAACTGGGAAATATTTTAAAGTAGTAGATAGCGATGATTGGGTTGATGTTCGTGCTTATTTAAAAATTTTAGAGCATCTACAACAATTAGAAGAAGAGCAAGAAGAAGTTGATGTAGTTATTACAAACTTTGTTTATGAAAAAGAACAAGCTCGAAGAAAGAAAATTATGAGATATCAATCTTCATTCCCAGAAAATAAAGTATTCACTTGGGATGATGCAAAGCCACTTCGTAAAGGGAAGTATATGATGATGCATTCCTTAATCTATCGACTAGAAATTTTAAAACAATCAAAACTACAATTACCAGAACATACTTTTTATGTGGATAATTTATTTGTGTTTATTCCTCTACAGTATTGTCAAAAATTGTATTATATCAATGTTGATTTTTACCGTTACTTTATTGGACGAGAAGATCAATCGGTTAATGAACAAGTGATGATTCGCAGAATTGATCAACAAATTAAGGTAAATCAATTATTGATGGAAGCTTATCATAGTGATTGGGAATTCCCAAAAAGTATTAAAGGATTATTTATTGAATCATTTAGAAATTACAACATTGATTTCTTGTGCTTTACTCAATAAAGCAGGCACACCAGAACATCAAGTGAAAAAGAAAGATTTATTAGATAAATTAAAAAGAAACAAATCTGACTGTTTATAAAGAAATTCGTAAAAATGTGATTAGTAAAATTGCCATGAATAACAATGAACCTGCTAGACAAATGTCGAATATGATTTATACAGTGACTCAAAAAAATATTTGGATTTAATTAAAATTAGGATAAAATGACTTTTCCAAAAAAATTGCTAATGCATGATGGAGAAGTCTTTTTGTCTATGACTAAAAAAACGTTGAGAATGCTATCTTTAGTGAACTATGTTAGAATGAGATTAATGAATGTTAAGGAGAATAAATAAATGACATATGATTATTTAGTAGTCGGTGCAGGATTGTTTGGAGCAACTTTTGCACGTGAAGCTGCTAATCGTGGATTTAAAGTAAAAAGTACTTGAAAAAAACGTTCGCATATTGCAGGAAATATTTATACAAAAGAAGTGGAAGGAATTCAAGTTCATGAATATGGTGCGCATATTTTTCCATACGAGTGATAAAAAGAATTTGGGACTATGTGCATCAATTTGCCATATTTAATCGTTATACAAATACACCTGTTGCGAACTTTAATGGAGAGATTTATAACTTACCGTTTAACATGAATACTTTTAATAAGTTATGGGGAGTTGTGACTCCGCAAGAAGCAGCTGCTAAAAATTGAGGCACAACGAGCAGTGTTAAAAGGAAAAACTCCTGAGAACTTGGAAGAACAAGCCATTTCTTTTAGTAGGTGAAGATGTCTATTATAAATTAATTAAAGGATATACTGAGAAGCAATGGGGACGTTCTGCTACTGAATTACCAGCCTTTATTATTCGACGATTACCAGTTCGTTATACGTATGACAATAATTATTTCAATGATACGTATCAGGGAATTCCAATTGGTGGATATACTCAAATGGTTGAAAAATATGTTCAACCATGAAAAATATTGAAGTGGAATTAAATGTCGATTTCTTTGAGAAAAAAAGAAGAGTATTTACAAAGCGGCGCTAAAATTATTTTTTTACAGGAATGATTGATGAGTTCTTCAACTATGAATTGGGAACTTTAGAATATCGTAGTTTACGATTTGAAACAGAAGTGTTAGACACAGAAAACTTCCAAGGAAATGCAGTTGTGAATTATACGGATCGTGAAACTCCATATACTCGTATTATTGAACATAAACATTTTGAGTTTGGGACACAAGAGAAGACAGTCATTACAAAAGAATATCCATCAGATTGGGAAAAAGGTCAAGAACCTTATTATCCAGTTAATAATCAACAAAAATAATGATTTATATGCTAACTATAAAAAGTTAGCTCAAACAGTGCCTCAAGTAATTTTTTTGGAGGACGTTTAGGTCAATATCGCTATTATGATATGCACCAAGTAATTGCAGCAGCGTTAGAAATAGTGAAGCAAGAATTTAAGGGAAAAATAATCAACAAGGAGGACGTTTTTCTAGAACGCTTCCTTATTTGTTAGAAAAATATGTGCTATGTAGTCAGTGTTAATGATTTTTTTGTATAACACGTATTGTTCATGAAAAATGTTGGAATTATAGAGAATATATTTTCATCAGTTCCAAGAAATGAAAAATATCGAATGAAACATGAAAGAAACTGTTGATTAGATTGAAATGAATTGTTATAATCGTTTCACAGTTGGTCTTTATCAATCTTATTATGGAATAAAAAAACATTTATAATGATACTTTGATTGAGGCTGATTAAAGAGTGAAATAGTGATGATAAAAAGAGGTAAAAGTGTAAGGAAGTCCAACGTCTTATGGTGCCATTTTTTTCATTATTGATTCATTAAAAAGAGCAAGTATTGAAAGCTCATTAATAAAAGATAGCGAACCTATAGAAAATGATTTGTGAAATGTTTCTAAAAAGTTTCAATAGCTTTTTATAAAAGGGGTAAACAAAAAGAAAGAAGGGGTTATATGGAAGCTCAAGAAAAAAATGACTGCAAAAGTCTTTATCAATAAAATCTTACAAGGAACTGCATTAGGGGTAATTATCGGTTTAATTCCAAACGCTGTATTATCTGCAATTTTAAAATATTTTTAGTCAATATCCACTAGCAGTTCAAATCACACAAATCGCTGTGATTTTTCCAATTAGCAACACCATTAATTATCGGTGCATTAATTGCTTTTACAATTTGGTTTCAAACCAATGCCGATGATGGTTACAGCAGGAGCAAGTTTCGTTGCATCAGGTGTTGTAAAATTCAATCCAGAACTAGGAAAAATATGTTGGAGCTGGTACTGGGGACTTAATTAATACAATGTTAACAGCTGCTATTGCGGTATTAGCATTAATGTGGATTAAAGATAAATTCGGTTCTACAGCTGTAGTTGCGATGCCAATCGTTGTCGGTGTAGGTGCTTCATTTATCGGATTACAATTATTACCATTCGTTGCGAAATTAACAGCAGGAATCGGAGCAATCATTAATGAATTTACTCATTTACAACCAATTTTTAATGTCTATTTTTAATTGTATGTTCATTTGCATTCTTAATTATTTCACCAATTTCAACAGTTGCGATTGGTTTAGCAATTCAATTAAATGGTGTGTCTGCAGGCGCTGCTGCGATGGGTGTTGCTGTTACAGCGGTAGTATTAGTGGTTCATTCATGGAAAGTAAATAATTCAGGAGTTACTTTAGCGATTGCTTTAGGAGCTATGAAATTAATGATGCCAAACTTATTCAAGTATCCAATTATTTTTAGTACCAACTTTAACAACAGCTGTGATTTCTGCAATTCCAGTTGCATTATTTAGTGTGAGTGGTACTCCTCAATCTGCTGGTTTTGGTTTAGTAGGTTTAGTAGGACCTCTAGCTTCTATCGATGCAGGGTTAAGTGTTGCTTTAGCAGTCGTTGCATGGTTAGTTGTACCGGTTGTTGCAGCATTAGCAACTAAATTTATATATGAAAATGTATTAAAAATTATACGATTCTAATGTGGTATTTAAATTCCAACAATAAAATGAATTCTATACAAGAACTGGGCTTGAAGCTCAGTTTTTTTATTTATGGAAACTATAGGGTAGCATGAAATTAAAATCTCATTTATAATAAAGGTATGATGGCAAAAAGGAGAAAAAAATATGCGTATTCAACAATTAATTTATTTAGAAAAAAATTGCAGAAAAAGGATCCATTAATGAAGCCGCAAAAGATTTATTTTTTTAACTCAACCAAGTCTATCAAATGCCATGAAAGATTTAGAGCAAGAAATGAATATTCAATTATTGGTTCGGCATAAAAAAATGGAGTTTCTTTAACGGAAGAAGGTCGAGAGTTTTTTTAGTATATGCTAGACAAATATTGGACCAAGTAAACTTGATGGAAGAAAAAAATATAAACGTAAAACAAAAACGGAAACGTGATTTCTCAGTTTCAGCTCAGCACTATGCGTTTGTCGTTCATGCTTTCGTTGAATTAATCCGTCAAGAAGCTGGTGATGAATATCAATTTACGTTAAGAGAAACAGAAACTCAAAATATTTTAGAAGATTTAATGAAATTCAAAAAGTGAGTTAGGAATTTTATATTTAAATAATTTTAACCGTCAAGTCATGAAAAAAATTATTTAAAGAGAAAAAAATTTAGAATTTACACCACTATTCACAGCAAAAACCTCACGTGTTTATTAGTAGAGAAAATCCATTGGCATCTCAAACTAGTATTACACTGGAAGAGTTGGAAGACTATCCTTATTTATCTTATGAGCAAGGAGAAGAAAAATTCTTTCTATTTTTGCTGAAGAGATTTTTAAGTACAATGGAACATAAGAAGAGTATTAAAGTTAGTGACCGTGCGACGATTTTTTTAATTTAATGGTCGGGTTAAATGGTTATACGATTAGTTCAGGAATTATTAGTAGTGAACTAAATGATGATAAAATTGTGGCAATTCCATTAGCGATTGAGGATGAATTAGAAATTGGCTATTTAAAAACATCATCAAATGGAATTATCACCGGTAGCACATATCTTTTTAGAACTATTAATTACTCATATTCGTGGATATGGATTTGAAGTAGCAACAGTATTAGAATAAATATAAAAAAACAAGTAAAAGGAGAATGATGATATGAGTTGGCAAGATATTGCATTAAAATGGGAAAAGTTTGAAGGATTAGAAGATTATTTAAAAAAACACAATTAGAAAAACTTTTCTGAAAAAGAAAAAGAAGAAGCGTTCTATGCTCCATTAGAGTTTGGAACAGCTGGTATGCGTGGAATCGTTGGCCCTGGGGATTAACCGTATGAATATTTATACAGTTCGTCAAGCAACAGAAGGGTTAGCACGATTAATCGAAACATATGGAGAAGAAGCTAAAAAAACGTGGGGTAGCAATCGCTCATGATTCACGTCATTTTTTTCTCCTGAATTTGCATTAGAATCTGCAAAAGTTTTAGTAAAACATGGCATTAAAAGCTTATGTATTTGAAGACTTAAGACCAACACCTGAATTATCTTATGCAGTCCGTCATTTGCATACATTTGCAGGAATTATGATTACAGCTAGTCATAATCCAGCTGCTTATAATGGATATAAAGTATACGGTGAAGATGGAGGACAAATGCCTCCAAAAAGATGCGGATGCTTTTAACAGAATATGTTCGTCAAGTTGAAAATCCATTAGTAGTAGAAGTGGTGACAAAAAGAAGAATTAGAACAATCAGCTTTATTTGAATGGATTGGTGAAGCAGTAGATGCAGCATATTTAGAAGAAATTAAATCTGTTTCTGTAAATCCAGCCTTATTATCAGATACAAAAGATTTATCAGTTGTGTATACTCCATTACACGGAACAGGATTAATGTTAACAAAACGTGCATTAGATCAAGCTGGATTTACAGGATTACATGTTGTATCAGAACAAGCTGTGCCAGATGGAGACTTTACAACGGTGAAATCTCCTAACCCTGAAGAAGCAGGTGCGTTTGAATATGCGATTCGTTTAGAGAAGAAACAAAAAGCGGATGTATTATTAGCAACAGACCCAGATGCAGATAGAATGGGTGCAGCCGTACGCCAACCAGATGGAACTTACCAAGTAATTACAGGAAATCAAATTGCTGCAATCTTATTAGACTACTTATTATTTGCCCATCAAAAAGCAGGGACATTATCAGCTAATGCTGCTGCTGTAAAATCAATTGTATCTAGTGAATTACCAACAGTCATTGCAGCACATTACGGTGCGAAAATGGTCAATGTATTAACTGGTTTCAAATTTATTGCAGAACAAATTAAAAATTATGAAGAAACAAATGCTCATACATTTATGTTTGGGTTTGAAGAAAGTTATGGCTATTTAGTTCAACCATTTGTTCGTGATAAAGATGCGATTCAAGCAGTATTGTTATTAACAGAAGTAGCAGCTCACTTCAAGAGTGAAGGTAAAACGTTATATGACGGACTTCAAGCTTTATATGAAAAATATGGTTATTTCTTAGAAAAAAACAATTTCTGTAACCGTCCAAGGCTTAGAAGGTCCTGCTAAGATCAAAAGCTTTATTAGATGGATTACGTAAAGAAGTTCCTTCTAACTTTGGTGGTATTAAAGTAGCGGTAGCACAAGATTTCGCAGTAAACCAACAAGTAGATGCACAAGGTGTTGTTTCTGAAATCGGCTTACCAACTTCAAATGTATTGAAATATATATTAGAAGATGGCTCATGGATTGCAGTTAGACCAAGTGGAACAGAACCTAAAATTAAGTTCTATATGGGTGTGAAAGCTGCTACTCAAGAAGAAGCACAAGAAAAAAATTAGCAAAATTCCAAAAAAAGACTTGGATGCTTACATTTAAAGTGAAAAAAATTAGAATGAGACTTCTCTGAAGTAGCAAAAAAACGGTAGGTTTTATAGCCTCGAGTTTAAAAGCTACTGTGAGAAGTCTTTTTATGTACGACGCCTAAATTTCATAGAAACGAAAATTTTTTTAGGATTTTTTTCTAAAAATTCTCTTGCTACTTTGTGAAAAAGAGGAGTAAACTAATAGTAGGAAAAAAATACATTGATAAATAAAGAGACTAGATAAAATAGTTTATTCATTTTGAAGGTATTTAAGTGTGGAAATGATGAGTTGAAGAAGGGACTAGGAAACTAGTCCCTTTTTGCCGTAAAAAAAGAGTTTAGAAAGTTTGTACAAACTATGAAAAACTGGTGTACAATAAATGTAATTATAATGAAAAGAGGGTTATGGAACCATGAAATTCCGTTATCATGATGATAGCTTAACGCTACATACTGATTTATATCAAATTAATATGATGAAGACTTATTGGGAAACAGGTCTTCATGAGAAAAAAAGCAATTTTTTTGAAGCTTATTTTTAGAAAGTTACCTTTTGAAAATGGATATGCAATCTTTGCAGGTTTAGAACGTTTAGTTCACTATATTGAAGATTTAACATTTAGCCAAACAGATTTAGATTACTTAAGAAGTTTAGACATTTATCCAGAAGAATTTTTTTAGACTATTTGAAAAAAACTTTAAATTTAAAGGCAATATTCACTCTGCTGTTGAAGGAGAATTAGTATTTGCAAATGAACCATTAGTTCAAGTAGAAGGAACGCTTGCAGAATGCCAATTAATTGAAACAGCTCTATTAAATATTATTAATTTCAAACACTCATTGCGACAAAAAGCTTCTCGTATTCGTACAGTAGCAGGAGATGATCCTGTTTTTAGAATTTGGAACAAGACGTGCTCAAGAGTTAGATGCAGCACTTTGGGGAACAAGAGCAGCTTATATTGGAGGATGTAATGCAACAAGTAATGTTCGAGCAGGAAAAATGTTTGGAATTCCTGTTTCAGGAACTCATGCGCATTCTTTAGTACAAGCGTATCGTGACGATTATGAAGCATTTAAAAGCTTATGCATCTACTCATCGTGACTGTGTATTTTTTTAGTAGATACGTATGATATTTTTACGTTCAGGTGTTCCAAATGCCATTCGAGTAGCGAAAGAATTCGGAGATAAGATTAATTTCCTAGGCGTTCGTATTGATAGTGGGGACATGGCTTATATGTCGAAAAAAAAGTTCGTCAACAATTAGATGATGCAGGCTTTACAGAAGCTAAAAATTTATGCCTCAAGTGATTTAGATGAAAAAAACCGTTCTGAACTTAAAAAAATGCAAGGTGCTAAAAATTGATGTTTGGGGAATTGGAACACGTTTAATTACAGCTTATGATCAACCTGCTTTTAGGATGTGTTTATAAATTAGTAGCGATTGAAGATGAAAAATGGTGAAATGGTTCCAACCGTGAAAAATTTCTAATAATGCTGAAAAAGTTTCAACACCAGGCAAAAAAACAAGTATGGCGTATTACACGTAAGAGCGATGGAAAAATCCGAAGGGGATTATATTGCATTATGGCATGAACGTCCAGATAAACTAGAAGAATTATATATGTTCCATCCAGTTTACACATATATTAATAAAACAGTGACAGATTTTGATGCTCGTCCAATTTTACAATCAATTTTTGAACAAGGTAAATTGGTTTATACATTACCTTCATTGAAAGAGATTAAAGCCTATAAAGATGAACGAGTAGAAGCGCTATGGGATGAATACAAACGTATCTTAAATCCTGAACAATATCCAGTTGATTTATCTACAGAAACTTATCAACAAAAACTCGCAAGTATTGAAGCAATTCGTGCAGAAGTAAAAGACAAAATGAACCGTTTAAGCTAATTCGATAGAAAAGGAAGAAATCATGAGACCATTACAAAAACAAATTATTGAAACGTTAAAAGTACAGCCGAAAATTGATGTTCAAGAAGAAGTTAAAAGAACGATTCAATTTTTTTGAAAGAGTATTTAGTCAAACATCCTTTTTTAAAAAGGTTATGTATTAGGCATTAGTGGTGGACAAGATTCTACTTTAGCTGGGAAATTAACTCAGTTAGCCATTGATGAGTTGAAACAAGAGTATCCAGAAAAAGATTATTGCTTTTATGCTGTTCGCCTGCCTTATGGAATTCAAGCGGACGAACAAGATGCAATGGATGCCATTGAATTTATGCAAGCATCAGATGTATTAAGAGTGGATATTAAACCAGCAGTGGATGCAGCTGCAAATAGTATTACAAGTTTGGGCTTGCTGATTAGTGATTTTTAATAAAGGGAATATTAAAGCAAGAGAACGTATGATTGCCCAATATGCAATTGCAGGTCAAACAGGTTGTGCGGTAATTGGTACGGATCATGCAGCGGAATCCGTGACAGGATTTTATACAAAAATTTGGAGATGGTGGAGCAGATATTTTTACCATTATGGCGTTTGAATAAACGACAAGGACGTCAGTTGTTAGAATATTTAGGAGCTCCAGAACATTTATATTTAAAACAACCAACAGCAGATTTAGAAGAAGAACGTCCATCGCTTCCTGATGAAGTAGCTTTAGGCGTGACTTATGAAGCAATCGATGACTATCTTGAAGGAAAAAGAAGTTTCGGAAAAAGATGCTCAAACCATCGAAGATTGGTATATCAAATCAGAACATAAACGTCGTTTACCAATTACGATTTACGATGATTTTTTTGGAAATACTTAGAAATAAAAACTCTATTAGATAGGCTGATTCCCAATCTAATAGAGTTTTTTTGTATGTTGCATTATTGTTCTAAAGGTTGTCCTGTTTTTATTCAGTTGAGTAACCTTTGAAAAAGAAATCTTCTCTTAAACGGATTAATAATTGATTTTTGGAACGTCTTTTCTAGATGATCTAGAGTTGCGAAGATATGTTTAGCAAGTTCTAAAACCATAGACATCATTTTGACGAAGGAAATTACAGGAACGTTCCATAGAAAGAGCAATAAATTGCGTCAATTTCATGCTTAGTTCTGGAAAAGCATTCATCACTTCGAGCGTTTTTTTGTGCTAATTTTTTTCTGCTTTATCATAATGACCTTGAATAGAGTAGTTTTTAACTCCTGCTCGTAGAGCGGAGAGATAGTATTCAGAAGCACGAGTGTAATGGTATTCCGTTTGGTTTTTTTAAAACATCTAGTAAATGATAAAGCCGGTAATCTAAAAAAAATCAATCGAAAAAAATGGGAAATGATAGCAGAAAATACATTCACCTCAACATAGTTCCAGTATTCAACTTTAGTAAGATAAGCTTTTGATATATTCCAATTCTTCATAGTCTTTTGGTGTTAAAAGAGAGTCTCCAACAATAGAGGCAATTCCAAATTTACTAACAACACGATTGGCAATAATGAAGTGTTCTGCAATATCGGAATTTTTCTAAAAGGTTGGTTTAGAAGATCTAGGGCCTTTTTATATTCTCGTTTCGAAACTAAATTAGCTACTTCAACTTGACGTTTATGAAATTCTGAAGGAAACATTTGAGCTCTAATTTTATCAAAAGTCTCTTTATCAATTCCAACATTATCAATGATTTCTTCAAATTTTTTTGAATGGTAATACAGGATTTTTCCTTGTTCAAATTGTCTCAAAAAAAGTGTGGAGTAACTGTGGTACCTGCAGCTTCTTTTTGAGTAATTCCTCTATCTTCACGAATTTTTTTTAAATACTAGTCCATAAATACTTTCATCGTTCATACTTATTCCTCCTATATGTATGCGTTATTTAATGTGATTATAACAATAATTAAAGTGGTTTTTAAAGAAAACGTATGTATAGTTTCTCTTTAGGGATAAAAAAATGTGAAAACAATATTTAATAGGGTAAAACATAGTTACGCTTTTTAATTTCTTTCGAACAGGTAAAGTATACTGCAAGTATAAAAATTAAAAAGGAGAATACTATGAATAAAAGAAAAGGGAATTTTATTTTTTTAATGACAGTAAAAGAAAGTACAGTTTAAGAAAAAAATCTCAGGAATTGGAGTGGTATCAGCTCTTATTGGAATAATGAGTTTTTCTTCTATAATATCAAATTCTGTATCAGCATCTGAAGCTGATATAAATGTAAATTATCATTATGTGTCAACAGATGAGTTATCAAAAGAAGAAATGAATTTGGTTGTCAATGAATTGCCTAAAGATTTAGTTGATGGATCAAATTTATTTGTCGTTTATAAAATTAATTCAAATGCTTCATTACCAAATACTGGTAGTACGGCATTGAATTTAGCTTCTATTATTGGTGCTGGGTTAGTACTGATTGGTTATCAAATCAATAAATCAGGAGATGAAAAAGAAAAGAATCGTTAAGAATATTTTGTTGATTTCTTTAGTAGGTGGAGCATTTACAGTTGAATCTGTTTCTGCATTTACTATCTCAAGTTTAGCGAATTATAATCATGTAGAAAAAAATTAGTGTAGGAATGAGTATTCCAGATGGAAAGATTAATATTCCTGGTTATCATTTTGTTGGTTATATTGATGGGAAAAAAATGTGAACTTTACTGAAAATACAATTACTAATTCTTCTAAAGAAGATATAGTAAATAGTGTTAATGAAGTAAGTAGTGTAGAAACACAACAAAGTGTTCAAACTTCAGAATCAGAAAACTCAAAAGAGTTAGTGACAAATGTCAATCAAGAAGAAACTGTAAAAAGAGAAAGTTGTTCAACAAGAAACTCAAAAAAATGAAGAAAAAGAAACCAATTGAAAAATACAAGTAAAAATAAATAATGAAATGAATCACTCTAATTTAAATGACTTATATGATAATGGAGGAAAAAAATTTTAATACAGAAAAGAATTTTTCAAGATGGAGAAAGTTCTAAAACAAATAACAATATTCAACCTAAAGTTATCAAAAGAGTCATTAAGGTTGACGAAGAAGGAAAAAAACAATCGAAAATATTACAGGATATACGAAAGTTTTTGAAGATCAACCTGTAGAAACGAAAGAAATCATTGATGGACAAGAAACGACAGTATTAACCATAAAAAGAACACTATAAAGCAGAAAAAGTGATTAATGAAAAACATCCAATAGATAGTAAATTAACCAACGTAGCTATTCCGACTACACTTGTTGAAATTTTTATCTGAAGAAATTGTCGATAATGTTACTGAAAATGTAAATAAAGAGGTATTGAAAGATTCAGAAGATAAGAAAAGTTACTGAGTTAATTGAGACTTCATTGAACACTTCAACTAATAAAGTAGAAAAAGGCTACTACGCCTAATAATGAAAGTGGTACTAACATTCATAGTACTGAGAAAGCAGCTTCTGCAACAGAGGAGAAAGAAGATAAGAAAGAAACTAATTCTCCAACAGAAAAAGTTGCATTAAACAATGTAGACAAGAAAGAAAAATACTACCGTTGTTGAAAAATAATACTTCTAAACCTAAGGAAAATAATGAAGTAAGTAAATCTGCGAATAATGTAGCATCTATCATTAAAAAAAGAAGAACCTAAAACTAATACACAAAAAAAGTTGTTAGAATGGTTAGAACTACAGAAGAAACACCATTTAAATTGACGGTTAAAGAAGATAATACTCTTGCAGAAGGTGAAAGTAGAGTAGAAGCAGAAGGGAAGTTAGGTAAGAAAACAACAATCCATAAAATTATTTTTAGTGAACAATGTTGAGGAAAAAGAAAGAAATACTTTTAGAAACTATAGATGAAGCTGAAAATAGAGTTATTGTTGTTGGAACTAAGAAAAATAATGCTACTTCTAATGTGAATAAAGAAGAACATAATAACGATGCTTCACATGAAGACAATAAAGTTGAAAGTAATCAAACATTACCAAAGACAGATTATACAGTTGAAATTACAAATTCAAAAAAAATAACACTATCATAAAAAAATCGCGAAGAGATTGCTGAAATAGTAAAAAAATAGAAATTTATCTTTAAATTTAGAAAAACCAGATAAAGATAAATCTATTCATACTAAAGTGATTGAAATAAAAGATAGTACTCTAGAAGAGGGAAACGACAACTACAAGATGTACAAGCTAGCTATGTTACAGTAAATGTTAGAAAAAAAGAAGATGCTCATAATAATAACGAGAAAAAAATGAATTAGTAACTTCTTTAGATATTCCATTAATTACAAAAAGTATATCATGTTGGAACTAAAAATATTAATTTCCCGAGAAAAGATATCGTTGTATCAGGGCATGTTTATGATAGCAAACGTGAAGCTGTGGAAAATGCAATAGTTGGAGTTTATAAGGATGATAAACTCATTTCAAATGTTAATACTGATGTAGATGGGTATACATTTACACATCTACTGTCTAATCAAACCTATGTTTTTAAAAATCTAAAGATTTTTGAAGCGAAGATTATTACTATTACAAATAGTGAACCGATTGTTCAAAAATATTACTGGTAAATTTGAACTAGGGAAAAAAATATTCGGATGATATGGTAAATTACCATTTGAAGAGTAATGTTATTAATGTTGATGATGGACAATATCAAACAAATACAGATGATGGCAAGAAAGTAGTTTTATCAAAAGAGATTGATGCACGTGTTGGGGATATAATGATTATTCCACCATCAAAAAAATTTATGAAACTCCTAAGGCAATCAAAGTAACTTCTGTAAATCATGTAAATAATGAAACAGTAATCGAATATAGTACCCCTTCTTTATATGAAGTGATTAATAATATCAAAAGTAAAATCATGGAAAAACAGATATTAGTAGAGCTACTTTTTATTCCAGCAGAGGGTGTGAGAGTAAATACAGAAAAAAATTCAGATGGAAGTTTATATAGAAGTGTTACTGTTGAAGGAAAATTTAAACCTTCTAGTATATCATTAGCGGGTAAAGTAAAAGGTGTTAAGGTTGAAGGTAATATTAATTTTTAATATAGCAGGAGAAATTTCTTCAGATGCAATTGAGTTAGGTTTCTATATGCCAAAGATAAATTTTTATGAATTTGGATATAAAAGGAAAGTTGAATTTAACTACTGAGGGTTCAGTTAGTGCAAAATTATTTGAATACAACGAAAATAATAAAATAAAAATCTAACTCTGAAAAATTCTTTAAAATTCAAAATCGGACGTCTTATATTACCTACAACAATCTTTGGGTTTAATGTAGAGTATGATTTAAATATGGTTTCAACTATTGATGGTGAAGTTAGTCTAAAAACTTTCAAATAATTTTTTTCAATTGAAAATGCAGTTTCTTTATCTAATTGGAAGCCCAAGTATGATAAAAAAATATTGAACAAAGATCAGATATTACTGAATTAAGTATAAAAAGGGGAAGTTAAAAATTGGACCAGAATTATCTGCCACAGGAAAAAAATATTCCATATTGATTTATTGACATTTTTCTGCAGAAGCAGGATTAGGAGCAGAAGCATCTTACACAGCAAGAATTAATTCTAAGATTCAAAAAAATATTCTATTGAAAAGTTTGCTTTATTTGACTTTAAAAATCTAAATTAGATATTTTTAAAAAGCTATGAAGGAATTTATTTTCATTTCACGATATAGATTTGAATCCAAAAATTAGAGCACTTTAATCATGAATATGTATTTTTTTGATGGTAAAATCGCTTTAAATAAAGAATTGGAGATAAAAAAATAGATATTAAAAGGTATTCAAAAAGGAGATTATTCAACTTTAGTTGGAACTTGGATGAATAGTGAAGGGTATAAGCTTATTTTTTTGAAGCAAATGGACTTGTAAGTGAAGATTTCAAAGCGAATTTATCTCATTTTTAAAGAATTAAAGGGAACATTAAGTGGAGGATTTAAATATAAAAATTATCCAATTGGTGGTGTAGGTGTTTATTTTATTCCTGGTGGAGTTAAAATGGTAGTTGATCACGATTATAATAATTCATTTGTGGATCCTGCTCCAACTGATAAAGATCGAATTTGGATTGGACATCAACTTCCTCGTTCTGAAAAAAAGATTTTTTTATTACAGAGTAGATGATTAAATTTTTTTATTCAGGTTGTTCAACAAATCCTGTTGGTGAGAAATCACCGACAGGATTTTTTAAATGCAAAAAATTCAAAAGATGGATAAGTTGACAAAAAAATGAAAGATAATGATTTTTTGATAAAAAAATCTGTTACAATACTGGTAATGACAAGTTGAGGGAGGAAGCGTTATGGACATTAAAATTGTAAAAAAATCAAGAAGAAGGCGCATTAGTTGCGTTTGAAGTTTTTTTAAAGAAGCTTATGAAAAAGGGAGCAAAAGTTTTTTTGGCTTAGCAACAGGTTCTAGTCCTCTTGGTTTATATGAAAAAAAATTCGCCAAAGTACATTAGATTTTTTTCAGATAGAGTATCTGTAAACTTAGATGAATATGCAGGTTTTTCAAATGAAGATGAACATAGTTATCATTATTTTTATGAATGAGCAATTATTTGCAGCAAAACCATTTGCTAAGAGTTATTTACCAGATGGATTAGCAGAAGATATTGATGCTGAAGTGGAGCGTTATGAAAAAAAATTTTTACAAGACAATCCAGTTGACTTCCAATTATTAGGAATCGGAAGTAATGCTCATATTGGATTCAATGAACCAGGGAACACCTTTTACACAAAGAACACATAAAGTAGCGTTGGCTCAAGCAACAATTGAAGCGAATAAACGTTTCTTTGAACGTGAAGAAGATGTACCAAGATATGCTTATTCAATGGGATTACAATCAATTATGGATGCAAAACAAATTTTATTAATTGCATTCGGAGAAAAGAAAGCGAAAAGCGATTCTTAATACAGTAAAAGGCGATGTTACAATAGATGTACCTGCTAGTATTTTTACAAAAACATCCTAATGTAACAATTATCGTAGATGAAGCTGCTGCAGCATTATTAAATCAATAATGAAATAGGGTATACCATTACTCGGGAAAAGGTTTGGAAGAAAAAGGAGAGCGATAAGATGGTAAAATTAGTTTTTGCTCGCCATGGCCAGTCAGAATGGAATAAGGCCAATCTCTTCACTGGTTGGGCGGATGTTGATTTGTCTGAAAAGGGGATTCAACAAGCAATTGATGCCGGAAAATTAATCAAAAGAAGCAGGGATTGAATTTGATCAAGCCTATACTTCAGTGCTAAAACGTGCGATTAAAACAACGGATTTGGCATTGGAAGCTTGTGATCAATTATGGATTCCTGTTGAAAAATCTTGGCGTTTAAATGAACGTCATTATGGTGGATTAACGGGGAAAAAAATAAAGCAGAAGCTGCTGAAAAATTTGGAGATGAACAAGTTCATATTTGGCGTCGTTCTTATGATGTGTTACCTCCAAAAAAATGGATCGTGATGATGAATATTCAGCACATGGCGATCGTAGGTATGCGAAATTGGATGATTCTGTAATTCCAGATGCAGAAAATCTTAAAGTAACTCTGGAACGTGTTCTTCCATTTTGGGAAGATAAAATTGCTCCAGATTTAAAAGCTGGTAAAAAAATGTTTTTTTATTGGTGCACATGGGAATTCTATACGTGCATTAGTAAAAACACATTAAAGGATTATCAGATGACGAGATTATGGGAGTGGAAATTCCGAATTTCCCACCTTTAGTGTTTGAATTTGATGAAAACTTACAAGTTGTTTCAGAATATTATTTAGGAAAATAATTTTCTAAATCTTTGAAACTGAATAGTTATACCCTTAGGACTTATCGATTGAACGGTAAGTCCTTCATTATTTATATAATAATTTTTCGTAAACTGGAAGATCATGAAAGTAATTTCTAAATTTGAAGAAAATTAGGAAGCAAACTGTAGAAATTTGAAATTACTTTCTAAAAATAGTGTCTAATATTGAAAAATGCTTTTCCGCAGCAATTATACTAATGGATGTAAAGGCTTTTATAAAACTATAAAGGAGGCTGAATATGAGTATTCAAGGGCAATTAATCGTATCTTGCCAAGCGTTGCCACATGAACCGTTGCATAGCGATTTTATTATGGCTCGTATGGCAGTCGCAGCAAAGGAAGGAGGAGCAAAGGGGATTCGTGCTAATTCTGTCGTAGACATCAAAGCAATTAAAGAAGCAGTAGATTTACCTGTAATTGGAATTATTAAAAAGAGATTATGATGATGCAGATGTCTATATTACAGCCACGATAAAAAGAAGTGGATGAGTTAATGGAAGCAAAACCAGAAATTATTGCATTAGATGCAACGGTTTCTAGTCGTCCAAATGGACAAACGTTAGATGAATTTTTATCAAGAAATTCGTCAAAAATATCCAACTCAAAAAAATTAATGGCAGACTGTTCGACCGTTGAAGAAATGATTCATGCAGATGAATTAGGATTCGATTATATCGGAAGTACATTAGTAGGGTATACTCACCAAAGTAAAGGGGATAAAAATCGAAGCAAACGATTTTTGAAATTCTTCGTGAAGTCTTAAAGGTTATCAAACACCCATTGATTGCTGAGGGGAATATTGATACACCTGAAAAGGTTAAACGAGTATTAGAGTTAGGAGCTTATAGTGTAGTTGTTGGATCAGCAATTACAAGACCGCAATTAATTACAAAAGAAATTTGTAGATGCGATTCATTCATAAAAGGAAAAATAAATTTTTTTAGGAGGAAACCATATGTTTAAAGTATTACAAAAAAATTGGTAAAAGCCTTTTATGTTGCCGATTGCTATTTTACCGGCAGCTGGTTTGTTATTAGGGATTGGTGGTGCGTTGTCAAATCCAACGACAGTAGCTACTTATCCAGTGTTAAATAATAGTTTGTTACAAGCTATTTTTCACAGTCATGAGTTCAGCAGGGGAAGTTGTCTTTGCGAATTTAGCATTACTACTCTGTGTGGGCTTGTGTATTGGTTTAGCAAAACGTGATAAAGGTACTGCAGCACTTGCTGGGGTAACTGGTTATTTTGTTATGACAGCAACAATCAAAGCACTTGTTAAATTATATATGGCTGAAGGAGCTTCAATTGATACAGGTGTAGTTGGTGCTATCGTAGTAGGTTCTGTAGCGGTTTATTTACATAATCGTTATAGCAATATTCAATTACCTCAAGTACTTGGATTCTTCGGTGGTAGCCGTTTTGTTCCAATCGTAACTTCATTCGCTTCAATTGTAGTAGGTGGCGTATTCTTTGTAATTTGGCCTCCATTCCAACAATTATTAGTATCAACTGGTGGTTATATTTCACAAGCTGGACCATTTGGAACATTCTTATATGGATTCTTAATGCGTCTATGTGGAGCGGTTGGTTTACACCACATGATTTACCCATTATTCTGGTATACAGAATTAGGTGGTGTTGAAGTAGTTGCAGGTCAAACTGTAGCAGGAGCTCAAAAAAATCTTCTTTGCTCAATTAGCAGATCCAACACATGTTGGCCTATTTACTGAAGGAACTCGTTTCTTCGCTGGTCGTTTCTCTACAATGATGTTCGGTCTTCCAGCAGCCTGCTTAGCAATGTATCACTGTGTTCCAAAAGATCGTCGTAAAAAATATGCTGGTTTATTCTTTGGGGTAGCTTTTAACTTCATTCATTACTGGTATTACAGAACCAATTGAATTTATGTTCTTATTCGTAAGTCCAGTACTTTATGTTGTTCACGCATTCTTAGATGGTGTAAGCTTCTTTATTGCTGATATCTTAAACATTTCTATTGGTAATACATTCTCAGGTGGTGTTATCGACTTCACATTATTCGGGGTATTACAAGGTAATGAAAAAACAAATTGGTTATTACAAATTCCATTTGGCTTAGTATGGAGTGTTCTATACTATGTTGTATTCAGATGGTTCATCGTTCAATTCAATGTTGCAACTCCAGGTCGTTTAGATGAAGAGTTAGCAGATGATGCACAACCTGTTGTAGAAACAAAAGATTCTTTAAAAAGAAGATAGCGTTCGTATTATCGAAGCTTTAGGTGGATCAGAAAATATTGAAGACGTAGATGCATGTATTACTCGTTTACGTGTAGCTGTTCGTTCAGTAGATAAAGTAGACAAAGCAACTCTAAAAGCTATTGGTGCAGTAGATGTACTAGAAGTGAATGGTGGAGTTCAAGCAATTTACGGTGCGAAAGCTATTCTTTATAAAAACAATATTAACGAAATTTTAGGAGTAGATGATTAATCATTATCTAAACTCTTTTAAGCTAGGGGATGAAAGTCTCCTAGCTTTTTATTTATGTGACTTTCAGTCCGTCACGCTCCGTAGGTGCGTGACAAATAAACCACCCGCTATGCGGGTGCGCATCGAAGGTTATACCAAAAAAACTCCAATCGCGATACAATAAAGGTGTTCAAGCCTATCATATAGCGAGAGGAGAAAAAATATGGCTGAAAAAGCTAATAGTTTATCACATACAAAATGGATGTGTAAATACCACATTGTTTTTACACCTAAGTATAGACGGAAAGTTATCTATAATCAATATAGGAAAAGTTTGGGAGAAATATTTCGTCGATTGTGTAGTTATAAAGGGGTAGAGATTATAGAAGGACATCTTATGCCGGATCATGTTCATATGTTGGTAAGTATTCCACCAAGAATAAGTGTTTCAAATTTTTATGGGATATTTAAAAAGGAAAAAAAGCGCACTAATGATGTTTGATAAACACGCAAATTTAAAATATAAATTTTGGAACCGTCATTTTTTTGGGCAGAAGGATATTATGTAAGCACAGTAGGCCTCAATGAATCTACCATAAGAAAAATATATACAAGAACAAGAAAAAAACATGATATAGCAATCGATAAATTAAGTGTAAAAGAGTATGAAGATCCCTTTAGGGATAATGGTAGGTAATACAAACGCCTCTTTAAGAGGCAAGTGACGAGTCAAAAGCAATAAAGGCTTGAACGAGTGAAAGCCAGCGTCTTGAGGCGCTGGCTTGTAATCAGGGCTTATAGCCCCGGTTCAAAACCACCCGTTAGACGGGTGGTCATGATTTTTGAAACACGAAAGAAGAAAAAAATATGATACACTAGCAGTAATGAAAAAGGTTAAGGGAGTAACGATATGATATCTTTTTGAGAAAAAAAGTCACACCATTAATTGAATCGATTTATGATACATTAACGCCTAATGAAAAAAACGATTGCTCAATATTTTTTTGAAGCAAAAATTCTACAGAAGAATCTTTGTCAGCTAGAGCCGTATCGGAGAGATTGTTTGTGTCAATTCCGTCATTGACACGTTTTGCTCAAAAAAATGTGGTTATGAAGGGTATCGACAATTTATATATGATTTCCAAGAAAGTAAAAAAAGAGGGACAAGTGATTCATAATGATTTAACGAAAACTGTTTTATCAGATTATGAAGAATTACTATCAAAATCTTTTTTTCTTTAATTGATGAAAGTCAAGTCATTAAGGTGTGTGGTTTATTGAATAATGCGAAACGAGTTTATATTTATGGACAAGGAAGTTCGGGATTAGCGGCTCATGAGATGAAGTTTCGATTTATGAGATTGGGGATGATTTGTGAGGCAATTACGGATTTGCATACAATGCTGATGAATCGGGTACTTGTTGACGAGCAGTGTTTAGTCATTGAATTTCAGTTTCTGCGAATGCAAGTGTCGTAGAGGCAGTACGCCAAGCGAAAAAGCAAGGGGCAAAAACCGTTTTAATTACTTCAAAAACGAAGTGAAGAAAGTGAAAAAAAGTTTGTGATGAATTAGTATTAATTGCTATGAAAAAAATGCCTTGGATCAAGGGGGGCTAATTTCTCCACAATTTCCAATTTTAGTCATGGTAGATATTTTTTTATAGTTATTATAAAGAGATTGATAAAGACTATAAGCATCATTTATTCTCTAATACATTAACAGCTTTAGGAGCAAAAAGAAGATAAAAAAAGAATAGGATTTTAAGAAGGTAAAGGACATGAGAACGCTCTATTCTTTATCTTTTTTATATAAAAATAGGATTTTTTCAAAAATGTTTTGGTTTACCTAAAAAACTCTTGACGAGAGCATCTATTTAGGGTAACCTAATTATTGGCATAAGAAATATGATAGAAAGAAGGAGGTAGATTCATGATTAAAGTCGAAAATCTGGGAGTATCTTACGCAATGCAACCAGATGTTTTAAAGAATTGTCATGTAGAAGTCAATGGCCCAACGATTTTGGGAATTATTGGTCCCTAATGGGGCAGGGAAATCTACTTTATTAAAAGCAATGCTAGGGTTAATCCAACATACGGGAAAAGTGACATTCGATGGGGAAGAAGCAAGTCAATCATTAGAAAAGAATTGCTTTATGTAGAACAAAAAAAGTAATTTGGATTTTACATTTCCAATTACAATTCGTGAATGTGTAGCGTTAGGAAAAAAACCGTGAAAATGAAACCATTTCAGCGTTTAAACGCTCAAGACTGGAAAGATGTCGATGAAGCGATTGAAGAAGTTGGTTTGACAGAATTAGCCAATCGTCCAATTGGAGCATTATCTGGTGGACAATTTCAAAGGGTATTATTAGCACGTTGTTTAGTCCAAAAAGCAGACTATATCTTCTTGGATGAACCATTTGTGGGAATTGATATGATGAGTGAAAAAGTGATTATGACTTTAATTCGTCAATGGAAAGAAGAAGGAAAGACTATTTTTAATGGTGCATCATGATTTATCTAAAGTACGTGATTATTTTGATCAAGTGATTTTTAGTGAATCGTGGAATTGTAGATAGTGGAAAAAAACTGAGGAAACATTTGTTCCTGAAAAAAATAAGAAAAAAACTTACGGTGGCGAAGTTTTTCATTGCGCAAAGGGGGACAAAGTCATGAATAATTTTTTTACAAGGATTAATGAATTATCATTTTTGTGCAAAATGCATTAATTTCTTCCGTTTTAATTGGGGCAGTTGCCGGAATGATTGGATGTTTTATCATTCTTCGTGGAATGTCGTTGATGGGAGACGCGATTTCTCATGCGGTGTTACCAGGGGTGGCATTATCTTATATTGTCGGCGTTAATTTCTTTTTTTGGAGCTTTAGCGTTTGGCTTATTAGCATCCTTTATTATCGCATTTATTAATCGAAATAGTGTCGTGAAAAAGTGATACAGCCATTGGGATAACCTTTAGTTCGTTTTTTTAGCATTGGGGATTATCTTAATCGGTGTTGCGAAAAGTTCGACTGACTTATTCCATATTTTTATTCGGGAATATTTTAGCGGTACAAGATTTTTGATTTATTGATTACGGCAATTGTAGGAATATTTGTTTTTTGTAACGATTGTTTCTTACTTTAAAGAATTACAAGTAACGAGTTTTGACCCAGTCTTTGCTCGTTCAGCTGGATTGAATGTATCATTCTATCATTATTTATTAATGTTTCTTCTAGCGTTAGTTTCGATTACAGCAATGCAAAGTGTCGGAACAGTTATGATTGTAGCGTTACTGATTACACCAGCAGCAACAGCTTATTTATATTCGAAGAGTTTGAAAACCATGTTAGCTTTATCAGCGATATTTGGTTCACTTTCTTCGATTGTTGGTTTAGTAATCGGCTATACGTTTAATATTGCAGTAGGTTCAACCATTGTATTAACTGCTGCAGCATTCTTTGTGATTAGTTTTTATTGTATCACCAAAACAAAGGGAAGGTAGGAAAAAAAGTATGAAAATCGGGAAATTATTAACAGTCGGTTTATTATCATTAGTAGGTTTTGCAGGATGTTCAACAAACACAACATCTACATCTACAACTACAACAAAAAGTAATGAACCTAAAAAAGTACAAGTAGTAGCAACAAACTCTATCATTTATGATATTACAAAAAAACGTTGCTGGGGATTTAGCGGACATTCACAGTATTGTTCCAGTTGGACAAGATCCACACGAATATGAACCATTACCACAAGATGTTCAAAAAAATCCATGATGCAGATATCATTTTCTATAATGGTATTAACTTAGAAAAATGCAGACGATGCATGGTTTACTAAAATGGTAAAAAAATGCTGGTAAAGTAGCAGATAAAGACTACTTTGCAGTAAGTGATGGCGTTGATGTAATTTACCTTGAAGGTGCAAAAAGAAAAAAAGGTAAAGAAGACCCTCACGCATGGTTAAACATTGAAAATGGTGTGATTTATGCTAAAAAAATATTGCAAAACAATTAATTGCAAAAGATCCAGAACATAAAGATACTTACCAAAAGAATCTTGATAAATATGTTGCTGAATTGGATAAATTAGATAAAGATGCTAAAGAACGTCTTGCTAAAATTCCAGAAGAGAAAAAAATTAATTGTTACGAGTGAAGGTTGCTTCAAGTACTTCTCTAAAAGCTTATGGAGTTCCATCAGCTTACATCTGGGAAATTAATACGGAAGAAGAAGGTACTCCTGAACAAACTACTCGTTTAGTAGAAATTCTTAAAAAAACTCTAAAGTTCCTTCATTATTCGTTGAATCAAGTGTTGATGATCGTCCAATGAAGACAGTTTCAAATGAATCAGGTAAACCAATTTATTCAACAATCTTTACTGACTCAATTGCTGAAAAAAAGGTAAAGATGGAGATAGCTACTTAAGCATGATGAAATGGAACTTAACAAAAAAATCATTGAAGGTTTAGAAAAAAATAATAAAAGCAGTCTAGTAGTATGGTGAGCTATAAAACTGCAAATAAGCCAGGGTGAAAACCCCTGGCTTTTTACACCCAAAAAAATTGATGATTATATGAAAAAAAGGCATCCTAAATAGGATGCTAAGAAAAACGTAATAAACCTATGCCTCGGAAACACCGTAAATAACGTTTTTTTCTTCAACCGAGGGAAGGATAACTTCCCTCGCTTCAATTATAAACTCATTCAAAGATTAACTCAATCAGAAATGAGTAATACAAGCGCTGCCTGAGGGGATCGAACCCCCATTATAAGAACCGGAATCTTATGTGATATCCATTACACTAAGGCAGCTAAACAATGTAAGAATATTTTTATCCAAATTCATATGAAAAAAACAAGAAGAAACCCTTACAAAAAAAGAAAAGAAATGATTTAGTAGAAGTAGAAAAAGGCGAGTTTAAAGGAGAAAAAAAAGGAAATAGAAAGGGACTGAAAAAAAGTCCCGGTTAGAATTATTTTTTTAAAAAAATATTAAACACTTTCAAGTTGCATTTTACAAATATTGTTGGTACAATATTTGTGTAATTAAGAAAGTTTTCTAAGTATAGATAGATGATTTTTTTAGGGACGGTTTTTAGCCCAGTAATGAAACGAAGGGAATCGGAATTATGGATTGTATGAGATTAATGCAACTTCTAGTCCCCGAAAGCAATCAAATGTTAAAAAAATTCGTTTCCAAATTTTTGCGAGCGATACAACGAACACAACCGATTGGTCGAAGAGGGCTTGCAAAGCAGTTGGAAATATCGGAACGGATTCTTCGTTCTGAAACAGATTTACTAAAAAGAACAAGGTTTAATTACATATTCTGCAAAAAGGAATGTTTGTTACTGAGTTAGGAAAAGATACTTATCTTGGATTAACTTCAATCATTCAACAGTGTATCGAAATGACTGATTTTTGAAAAAGAAATTTCGGATAAGCTAGGAATTAGATTTTGTAAAGTGGTTACTGACAGTGGTCCAAATAAAGGGCTGCAAATTAGTAATCAAGTACAGGAATTGATGAAATGGATGTTGCCGGTTGATCAATCAATCGTTACAGTGACGGGTGGTAGAACGATGGCAATGGTAGCAGAATATTTTTTTCAAAAGAGATTTTTACAACAACGTGAAATTTCATTTGTACCTGCAAGAGGAGGAGTGGGCGGTTCCACTTTAATTCAAGCAAATAGTGTTAGTGAAAAAGATGGCGACAAAAACAGGTGGAGAACATTTTTCATTATATGTTCCGGAACATGTTAGTAAAGAGACGTATCTTCCGTTATTACAAGAACCATTGGTTTCACAAACATTGACAATGATGAAACAAGCGAATTGTTTATTGTATAGCGTTGGAAATGCAAGTGTCATGGCTGAACGAAGAGGGTTGTTACCTCAAGAAAGTCAGTTTATTGCAAGTAGGCGTGCTGTAGGTGAAGCGTTTGGTTGTTTCTTCGATGCAAAAAGGAAAGGTTGTTTTTAAACTTCCACGAGTAGGTTTGCATCTTAGTGATTTAGAGTCTATCCCACATAGTATTGCTATTGTGGAAGGTGCTCAAAAAGGCAGAGGCTTTAATGGCTTATGCCAAATTAGCTCCTATCGATCGAACATGGTTTGTGATTGATGAGAGTTTAGCAAATATGGTTTTGAACAGGGGTAACCCGCTAAAAAAATAAAAAAATATATCCCTAGGAGGAAAAAAACTATTATGACAGTTAAAGTTGGTATTAACGGTTTCGGACGTATTGGACGTTTAGCATTCCGTCGTATTCAAGAAGTGGAAGGATTAGAAGTTGTTGCAATCAACGACTTAACAGATGCTAAAACAATTAGCACACTTATTAAAAATACGATTCAACACAAGGACGTTTCAACGGAGAAGTTGAAGTATTAGAAGGCGCATTCCGCGTAAACGGTAAAGAAGTTAAAGTATTAGCTAACCGTAATCCTGAAGAATTACCATGGGGAGAACTAGGCGTTGATATCGTTTTAGAATGTACTGGTTTCTTCACTTCTAAAGAAAAAGCTGAATTACACTTAAAAAGGTGGAGCTAAACGTGTTGTTATCTCTGCTCCTGGTGGTAACGATGTACCAACAGTTGTATACAACGTAAACCACAACATTTTAACAGGTAAAGAAACAGTTATTTCTGGTGCTTCATGTACTACAAACTGTTTAGCACCTATGGCTAAAGCTTTAAACGATAACTTCGGAATCGTTGAAGGTTTAATGACTACTATTCACGGTTACACTGGTGACCAAAAACACATTAGACGCTCCACATCCAAAAAGGAGACTTACGTCGTGCTCGTGCTGCAGCTGTAAATATCGTTCCTAACACAACTGGTGCTGCTAAAGCTATCGGTTTAGTAATTCCAGAATTAAACGGTAAATTAGATGGAGCTGCTCAACGTGTTCCTGTACCAACAGGTTCATTAACAGAATTAGTAACAGTATTAGAAAAACCAGTTACAGCTGAAGAAATTAATGCTGCTATGAAAGCTGCTTCAACTGAATCATACGGATATACTGAAGAACCATTAGTATCTACTGATATCGTAGGTATCACTTATGGATCATTATTTGATGCTACTCAAACTAAAGTAATGACTGTAGGAGACAAACAATTAGTTAAAAACAGTTTCTTGGTATGATAACGAAATGTCATATACTGCACAATTAATTCGTACTTTAGAATACTTTTGCAAACTTATAATATAAAGTTTTTGATATAGCTAATCGTATCGAATTTTTTTCAGGGCGATGGAAGCATTCGCTTCCTCGCCCTGTTTTTCATAATGTGGGTTTTACACTCGCTCCAAATAAATTTTTTTCTAGGAGGCTATTCTATGGCTAAAAAAATTGTGACAGATTTATCTGTTAAAGGTAAAAAAAGTATTAGTACGTGTTGACTTTAATGTTCCATTAAAAGATGGCGTTATTACAGATGACAACCGTATTGTTCAAGCATTACCAACTATTCAACACTTGATTGACAATCATGCAAAAAGTAATTCTTTTCTCTCACTTAGGAAAAAGTAAAAATCTGAAGAAGATAAAGCTCGTTTAAGCTTACGTCCGGTTGCTGTACGTTTATCAGAATTGTTGAAAAAAAGAAGTAACATTCGTTCCAGAAACTCGTGGAGAAGCATTAGAATCAGCTATCAATGGTTTAGCTGAAGGAGATGTTTTATTATTTGAAAAATACTCGTTTCGAAGATTTAGATGGTAAAAAAAGAATCTAAAAAAACGATCCTGAGTTAGGCAAATATTGGGCATCTTTAGGAGAGTTGTTCGTAAATGATGCATTTGGTACAGCTCACCGTTCTCACGCTTCAAACGTAGGAATTGCTAGCCAATTAGAAACTGCTGCTGGTTTCTTAATGGAAAAAGAAATTAAATTCATTGGTGGAGCAGTAGATACTCCAGAACGTCCATTCGTAGCTATTTTAGGTGGAGCGAAAGTTTCAGATAAAAATTGGTGTAATTGAAAGCTTATTAGATAAAGCTGATAAAGTATTAATCGGTGGAGGAATGGCATATACATTCTTCAAAGCTATGGGTCGTGAAGTAGGTCTATCATTATTAGAAGTAGATCGTATCGAATTAGCAAAACAAATTATGGAAAAAAAGCTGGCGATAAATTAGTATTACCAATCGATAATGTAGTTGCTAAAGAGTTCTCAAATGACGCAGTTGCTACAATTGTACCTTCAGACCAAATTCCAGCTGACCAAGAAGGATTAGACGTTGGTCCTAAGACAGTTGCTTTATTTGCTAGCTACTTAAAAAGATGCTAAAACTGTTGTATGGAATGGACCTATGGGTGTATTCGAATTACCTAACTTTGCTAAAGGAACAATTGGCGTATGTGAAGCTATTGCATCTTTAGAAAAATGCTACAACAATCATCGGTGGTGGAGATTCTGCAGCAGCAGCAATTTCACTAGGATATGCTGATAAATTCACTCATATCTCAACTGGTGGTGGAGCTTCATTAGAATACTTAGAAGGTAAAGAATTACCTGGTGTAGCTTCAATTAGTGATAAATAATTAAATAAATTTGGAAAAGACTCACTGAAATGATGCGTTCATTTTTTTGTGAGTCTGCTTCATAAACAATTTTAGGAGGAAAAAAATTATGCGTAAAACCAATTATTGCAGGAAACTGGAAAAATGAATAAAAAAATCCTAAAAGAAACTCAAGCATTTGTTGAGGCTTTAGCAGGAAAAATTACCATCATCAGAAGTTGTTGAGTCTGCTGTAGCAGCTCCAGCAGTTGATTTATCTACTTTATTAGCTGCAGCTGAAGGGTCAGAATTAAAAGTAGCTGCTCAAAACTGCTATTTCGAACAAGAAGGTGCTTATACAGGAGAAACTTCTCCAAAAGTATTATCTGAAATGGGCGTTCACTATGTTGTAATTGGACACTCAGAACGTCGTGAATATTTCCACGAAACTGATGCAGATATTAACAAAAAAAGCAAAAAGCAATTTTTCGCAAATGGTATGTTACCAATTATTTGTTGTGGTGAAACATTAGAAACTTATGAAGCTGGTAAAGCAGCTGAATTTGTAGGAGCACAAGTTTCTGCAGCATTAGAAGGATTATCAAATGAACAAGTTTCATCATTAGTCATTGCATATGAACCAATTTGGGCAATCGGAACTGGTAAATCAGCTTCTCAAGATGATGCTCAAAAAATGTGTAAAGTAGTACGTGATGTTGTAGCGAAAGACTTTGGTCAAGAAGTAGCTGATAAAGTACGTGTACAATACGGTGGTTCTGTTAAACCTGAAAAACATTAAAGAATACATGGCTTGTCCAGATGTGGACGGAGCTTTAGTAGGTGGAGCAAGCTTACAACCTGAATCATTCTTAGCTTTATTGGAGGCAGTAAAATAATGTCTAAATCACCAGTAGCGATTATTATCTTAGATGGTTTCGGATGGAGACCAGAAGTAGAAGGTAACGCTGTAGCACAAAGCAAAAAAACCAAATTTTGACCGTTACTATAATGAATTTCCTCATACAACATTAAAAAGCATCAGGCTTAGATGTAGGTTTACCAGATGGACAAATGGGGAACTCAGAAGTAGGTCATACAAATATCGGTGCAGGTCGTATCGTATACCAAAGTTTAACTCGTATTGATAAAAGCAATTTTTAGATGGTGAATTTGATACAAACCCAGCGCTAAACAGCGCATTTAACCATGTGTTAGAAAAATGATTCTGCACTACACTTGTTCGGATTATTATCTGATGGTGGTGTACACAGCCATATTAATCATTTATTAGCATTAATTGAAACAGCAAAAAGCAAAAAGGTATTTCTAAAGTTTATGTTCATGCATTCATGGATGGACGTGACGTAGATCCACATGGTGGTCCAGCGTATATTAAAACTTTAGAAGAAAAAAATTGGCAGAAGTTGGAGTAGGTCAAATCGCAACAGTATCAGGTCGTTACTATGCAATGGACCGTGACAAACGTTGGGAACGTGTTCAATTAGCTTATGATGCAATTGCACATGCAAAAAGGACCTCAATTCGAATCAGCTCAAGCAGTAATTGATCATAGTTATGCTGAAAATGTAACAGATGAATTTGTCATTCCATCAGTAATTGTTAAAGACGGACAACCAGTTGCGAAAATTGAAGAAAAATGATGCAGTTATCTTTTTTAACTTCCGTCCTGACCGTGCAATTCAATTATCAAATGCATTTACAGATAAAGAGTGGACAAACTTTGATCGTGGTGAACATGCTGCAAATGTTAAATTTGTGACAATGACATTATACAATCCAAGTGTAGATGCAGAAGTTGCATTCCCACCAATTCCTATGACAAATGTTTTAGGAGAAGTTTTTATCAAAAGCAGGACTTGCACAATTACGTATTGCAGAAACTGAAAAAAATATCCACACGTTACATTCTTTATGAATGGTGGACGTAATGAAGAATTTCCAGGAGAAAATCGTATTTTAATTCCTTCTCCAAAAGTTGCAACATATGACTTAAAACCTGAAATGAGTTGTTATGAAGTTGGAGATGCATTATATAACTCTATTCAAAATGATGAAAATGATGCAATTATCTTAAACTTTGCAAATCCAGATATGGTTGGACACTCTGGTATGTTAGAACCAACGATTAAAAGCAATCGAAGCAGTAGATGAAAACTTAGGTAAAGTAGTGGATGCTATTTTTAGCTAAAGGCGGTACTGCAATTATCTTTGCTGACCACGGTAACTCAGAAACAATGATTACTCCAGAAGGTACACCACATACTGCTCATACAACAGTTCCAGTACCAGTCATTGTAACGAAAAAAAAGGTGTTACATTACGTGAAGGTGGTCGTTTAGCAGACGTTGCACCTACAATGTTAGATTTATTGAATGTAGCAAAACCTGAAGAAATGACAGGCGAAAGTTTAATTCAAAAAAATAATCTTAAAAAAAGGCTTTCAATTTAAGGAAAAAGATTGCATATAAAAGCATTTTTTTCGACTAAAAATAGAAACGTACAAATAAATATAAAGGAGTTAATAAATCATGCCATTTATTACAGATGTATTAGCAAGAGAAGTATTAGATTCACGTGGTAACCCAACTATCGAAGTTGAAGTTTACACAGAAAGCGGAGCGTTCGGACGCGGTATGGTTCCTTCAGGAGCTTCTACTGGTGAATACGAAGCAGTTGAATTACGTGATGGCGACAAATCTCGTTACTTAGGAAAAGGAGTTCAAAAAGCTGTTGATAATGTAAACAACATTATTGCTGAAGCAATCATCGGTTTTTGACGTTCGCGAACAAATGGCGATCGACAAATTAATGATCGAATTAGATGGAACTCCAAACAAAAGGTAAATTAGGAGCTAACGCAATTTTAGGCGTATCTATCGCTGTTGCTCGTGCTGCTGCTGATTACTTAGATCAACCATTATACCAATACTTAGGTGGATTCAACACTAAAGTATTACCAACACCAATGATGAACATTGTTAACGGTGGATCTCACTCAGATGCTCCAATCGCATTCCAAGAGTTCATGATTTTTACCAGTTGGTGCACCAACATTCAAAAGAAGCTTTTACGTTGGGGTGCTGAAGTATTCCATGCATTAAAAGCTATTTTTACACGACCGTGGTTTAGTAACTGCTGTAGGTGACGAAGGTGGTTTCGCTCCAACATTTGAAGGTACTGAAGATGCTGTAGAAACAATCTTAGCTGCTATTAAAAAAGTTGGTTTAGAACCAGGTAAAGATGTATTCTTAGGTTTTGACTGTGCTTCATCAGAATTCTTCAAAGATGGCGTATATGACTACACAATTTTCGAAGGTGAAAAGGGTGCTAAACGTACTCCTGCTGAACAAGTAGAATACTTAGCTGAATTAGTTGAGAAATACCCAATCATCACAATCGAAGACGGATGTGACGAAAAACGACTGGGATGGATGGAAATTATTAACTGAACGCTTAGGCGGTAAAGTTCAATTAGTAGGTGACGATTTATTCGTAACTAACACTGAAATCTTATCTCGTGGTATTGCACAAGGTGTTGCAAACTCAATCTTAATCAAAGTTAACCAAATCGGTACTTTAACTGAAACATTCAACGCAATTGAAATGGCTCAAAAAGCTGGATACACTGCAGTTGTATCACACCGTTCAGGTGAAACTGAAGATTCAACAATTGCTGATATCGCAGTTGCTACAAATGCTGGACAAATCAAAACTGGTTCATTAAGCCGTACAGACCGTATTGCTAAATACAACCAATTATTACGTATTGAAGATCAATTAGGTGACTTAGCTGTTTACCAAGGTCTTTCAGCATTCTACAACTTAAAAAAATAATAACATTTTTAGGATGTTTTTAGAGGGCTAGCATTTTGCTAGCCCTATTTTTTTACATTAGAAAGTAGGTGAGAAGATGATTTACACAATTACGTTTAATCCAGCGGTAGATTTAGTGATACAAGTACCAAATTGTCAATTAGGGGCATTAAATCGTTCAAAAAGGTGAGGAATATGTGGCAGGTGGTAAAGGGATTAATATGTCGATTGTATTAAAACGACTAGGAGTTGATAATATTGCAACAGGGATTCCTTGGGGGATTTTTCAGGGAAGTTTATTGAAGAGTTTCTAGAAAAAGAAGAAATTACCCCTCAGTTCATTGTTGTTGAAGGAACTACAAGAATAAATGTCAAAGTTAAAGGGGAAGTTGAAACAGAAATCAATGCGGCTGGTCCTAACGTAGGAGTTGAAAAAAATTTCAACAATTAATGAATTATTTCAAAGATGTTTTTAAAAAGAAGGAGATATTGTATTTTTTTAGCAGGAAATGCTGCTCCAGGATTAGATGAGATGTCTTATGTTGAAATTGCAAGGCTTTTGTCATGCAAGAGGGGTAAAGTTAGTGCTTGATACTACAAAAAAATTCATTATTAGCCTGTTTACCTTATCAGCCGTTTATGATTAAGCCGAACCAACATGAATTAGAAGAATTATTTGGAGTAAAAAAATTGAAACAAAAGAAAAAAATGTTGAACTATGCGTTTCAATTACGAGAAAAAAAGGGGCTCGTAATGTCTTGATTTCTTGTGGAGGTGAAGGAGCATTTCTAGTCAGTGAAACAGGACAAGTATTGATTTCAAATGCTCCTAAAGGCACACTGGTCAATTCTGTAGGTGCTGGAGATTCGATGTTAGCAGGTTTTATGGCGAAATTTATTGAGACAAATGATTATAGAATGAGTCTGAAGCAAGGGGCAGCATCTGGTAGTGCGACAGCTTTTTTTCAGTAGGAATTGCTACAAGAGAGTTAATAGAAGAATTAATTCCATATATAATAATAGAGGAAATTTAAAGAAAATAAAGGATTAATTGAAAATTAAGTATTGAAACCGATGAGAGAAGAGTGTATACTAAATTCATATTTTTAAAAAAAAGATACAAAAGAGGTGCCGTTAGCTGAGATGTGTTTACAAACTCTTCGAACCTGTTACGTTAATACGTGCGTAGGAATTGTATAAATAATTGTCTGCAATTGGGTCTCTTTGTAAAAAAACAAGGAGGCTTTTTTTATGTCTGTAAAAAGAATTGCGTGGGTGGAAGGAGCAATTGTAGCAGCTTTAGCGATGGCGTTATCATTTATTCCTCATTTTATGGGATGGTTTTCTCCTTCGTTTGGTGCGATTGTTTTAGTAGTATTTGCATTGCGTAGAGGATTGTATCCAGCATTATTTTCAGGTTTAGTATGGGGAGTGTTACATTTTTCCACTTGGAAAAGTAGTCTACTTATCGTTCTCTCAAGTGTTGTTAGAATATATCGTTGCGTTTGGAGTAATGGGATTTGCTGGATTATTATATCATCAATTCCAAAAAGGCTATTCGTAATGATAAACAAGCGTTAGCAATTTTTTTATATTTTTTTATTTCTTCATTCATCGGTGTTGGGGTTCGATATTTCTGGCATTTTGTTGCAGGATTTTTTTATTTTTGGGGTAAATATGCTCCAGAAGGAGTATCTCCATATTGGTATTCATTCACAGTGAATGGAATTGCTGGATTACAAACTTTATTTGTAACGATTGTTGTTGCGGTTTTATTATTGAAATATCCAAAAAAATTTACAAAAACTAAATAAGTCATTAAAAAAATATTATAATACGCTATAGTACTCTTATAGAATATGATTTCTATAAGAGTTTTTTTATCGATGCATATAGTTTTTAAACTATGTTTTAAATATAGTAAATTAGTATGTGACAATAACGAGGTAGTCAGTTACAATGTAATTACGTTAGTTAGAGAAGAGAGGTAATACATATGACAAAAACACGCACCATTTAGATTTGATACAGTAGGAAGTTTCTTAAGACCTGAAAATTTAAAAACAAGCTCGCCAAGAGTATGAAAAAGGAAACTTTAGTTACCAAGAATTAAAAAAACTTTGAAGATGCAGAAATTCGTGATTTAGTAAAAAAAGAAATCGAAGCTGGATATAAAGGAATTACTGACGGAGAATTCCGTCGTGCTTATTAGCATTTAGATTTTTTTCTGGGGATTAGGAGGAATTAAACGAGTTCAAGCTAAAAACAGGATACCAGTTCCATGATGAAGTTACAAAACCGGACTCAGCAACTGTAGTAGGAACGATTCATGGACGTAATCATCCATTCGTAGCTCACTATACATTTTTTTAAGAGATTTAGTAGCAGATAATGATGAAGTTGAAGCTCGTATTACAATTCCATCACCATCTCAATTATATTTTTGAATTAATTCGTGATGAAGAACATGTGGAACAATTAAATAGTGTATATTCAAACTTTGATGATGTGGTTGAAGATATTTCAAAAAGCATACTTAGAAGTGATTCAACAATTATTTGATGAAGGATTACGTACATTACAAGTTGATGATTGTACATGGGGTATTTTAGTGGATGATAACTTCTTAACACTTTGGGGACAAGGTCGTGATAAAGAAGAAGTAAGACGTGAATTAGCAGCAACATTTTTTTACGTTTAAATAATGCTGTTTATAAAAAAATGTTCCAGAAGGATTAGTTGTAAATACTCACGTATGTCGTGGAAACTTCCATTCTACTTGGGCTGCAAGTGGCGGTTATGCATCTATTTCTGATGAATTATTTGGAGAAGAAGAAGTAAATGCTTATTACTTAGAATTTGATACAGATCGTGCAGGAGACTTTACTCCATTAGCAAAAAGTTTCTGGTGATAAAAAAAGTCGTGTTAGGATTAGTCACTTCTAAATTTGGAGAACTAGAAAGCAAGGAAGAGCTAATTTCTCGTATTAAAGAAGCGAGTCAATATGTTCCATTAGACAAATTATCATTAAGTACTCAATGTGGATTTGCATCAACTGAAGAAGGAAATATTTTAACAGAAGAACAACAATGGGCAAAATTGGCGTTAATTAAAGAAGTTGCCGAAGAAGTTTGGGGAACTGAAAATTAATAAGAAAATGGAAAGGCTGGGAGAAACCTGGCCTTTTTTTGTTGGAAAAGAAATTCATGTTAGAAAATATAACATAAGAAGTAAGAGAATCCTTGACTTTTATGTCAGTTATTTTTTTACAATACAGCTATCATATAGAATAAGAGAGGTGTTTGAGAATGGGAGAAAAAAAGAATTACGACGTTCTTTAGCAGTGTTTCCAATAGGAACAGTCATGAAATTAACGGATTTAACAGCAAGACAAATTCGTTACTATGAAGAACAACGTTTAATTACACCGGAACGTTCAGACACTAATCGCAGAATGTATTCGTTAAATGATGTAGATCGATTATTAGAAATCAAAGACTACTTGGCGGATGGATTAACCATTGTTGCGATTCAAAAAAATTTATTCGAATGAAAAGAAAAATCCGTTAGAAAAATCAACGATAAGTGATGGATTAACGGATGAAGATGTTCGACGAATTTTGTATAACGAAATTATGCATATTGGAAGATTATCCGGACAAGAAAAATTACTATAGGGGTGGAAAAAAATGACAATCACACAAGAAGAAATTTTTAAAACAAGTTGAGGAAATGGACGTTCGTTATTTACGTTTGATTTTTACAGATATTTTTAGGAACGATTAAAAAAATGTTGAAGTACCGATTACTCAATTGAAAAAAAGTATTATCGAATAAAAATGATGTTCGATGGTTCATCTATTGAAGGTTTTGTTCGTATTGAAGAAAGTGATATGTATTTATATCCTGACTTAGATACATGGGTTGTATTCCCATGGAGTAGTAAACACGGAACAATCGCTCGTTTAATTTGTGATGTATATAAACCAGATGGAACACCATTTGCAGGAGATCCACGTTCAAACTTAAAACGTATTTTTAGAAGAAATGGACGAATTAGGATTTTTCTAACTTTAATTTAGGACCAGAGCCAGAGTTCTTCTTATTTAAATTAGATGAAAACGGAGAACCAACGCTTGAAGGAAATGACCAAGGAAGTTACTTCGATTTAGCTCCAGTCGATTTAGGGGAAGAATGTCGTCGTGAAATTGTACTAGAATTAGAAAAGATTGGTTTTGATATTGAAGCAAGTCACCATGAAGTAGCACCAGGGCCAACATGAAATTGACTGGAAATATGCATCAGCTGTGGCAGCGTGCGATAATATTCAAACTTTTAAATTAGTTGTTAAAACAATTGCTCGTAAACATGGATTGCATGCAACCTTTATGCCAAAAACCAGTATTTGGAATTGCAGGTAGCGGGATGCACTTCAACTTATCATTATTTGATAAAGAAGGAAATAATGCCTTCTATGATCCAAACGGAGAACAACAATTAAGTGATACTTGTCGTTATTTTATTGCTGGAGTTATGAAACATGCGAAAGCTTTTAACAGCAATTTGTAACCCTACAGTCAACTCTTATAAACGTTTAGTGCCTGGATATGAAGCGCCTGTATATATTGCATGGTCAGCTCAAAACCGTTCACCATTAATTCGTATTCCTGAAGCAAGAGGGCTTTCTACTCGTATCGAATTAAGAAGTGTGGATCCAGCAGCAAATCCTTATTTAGCAATGGCAGCTATTTTACGTGCTGGTTTAGAAGGAATTCGTGAAAAAAATTACCAGTTCCTGCTCCAGTTGATCGCAATATTTATGCAATGTCAACAGCAGAGAGAAAAAGAAGTAGGAATTGATGATCTTCCAAGTAGTTTAGCAGAAGCGATTGATTGCTTGAAAGCTGACACAGTTGTAAAAAGATGCATTAGGTGGACATATTTACAGTAACTTTGTGGAAGCGAAGAAATTCGAATGGGCAGCATATCGTTCACAAGTCACACAATGGGAATTAGATCAATATTTAAAACTATTTTTAATAGATGGGAAAAAGCCGAGCGAAAGCTTGGCTTTTTTGTATGATTCCTTCCAACATTTTTTTGACAATCCATTGTAGAAGTGTCATACTGTTTAATGACAATAGTTGAGAGGAAGTTAGAGATGTATATTAAAGATATGAAAAATTCTATAGCAGAATATCATGAGTTTTTACAAACTCAAGGAAACTGTACTCTTTTTCAAACTCCGGAATGGGGAGAAGTGAAAACCAAAAGGAGAATGGAGTAATGACATTCTTTTTGTGATGAATGATCAAGATGAACCAGTTGCAGCGACGATGATTTTTATACCGAGCTCTTCCTGTTGTGAAAAAGATATTTAGCGTATGCTCCTAGAGGAATTGTGATGGATTATCATAATGTGGAACAATTTAAAGAAGTGATTCAAGCTTTGAAAGCTTATTTAAAAACAAAAAAACGAGTATTTGGGTTGAAAATTGACCCTGAAATTATGTGGAGAGAACGATTGAATGATTTTTCAATTGTAGAAGATGGAATCAATCAAGAATCCGTTCGTCAATTATTGTTAGAGGTAGGATTTGTAAGTCAACCATTAGATTTAGGGTTTGATGGAATTCAACCAAGAATGACAATGATTGTTGAATTAGAAGATAAAGGAAAAGGAATTTTTAGATACTTTCTCTTCTAAAGAAAGATATAAAGTTACAATGGCACAAAAAAACGTGGAGTTGTTTGTTATAAAGGAACTATCGAGGATATTGATGATTATGAAGTATTAAATCGTATTACTGCTGAGCGTGATCAATATATTGCGAGAAGTAAAAGAGTATTTAACAACTATCTATAAAACATTACATGCTCACGATATGATGGATTTATATTTTTGCAAAAATTGATTATCATGTCGCAAAAAGAATCAACAGAAAACAGAATTCACCAAGCAAAAAGCTGAGGTGGAAAAAAAATTGCTTCACAAGTGGAAAGTACTCAAAATGAGAAAAAAAGAAGACAAACTTAGTGAACCAAAGAGAAAGCTTGTTGAAAAAAATATTGAAAAAAATATGAGCAAGAAGTGATTGAGTTAGAAGTGCTATGTAAAGAATATCCAAATGGAAAAGTGTTAAGCGGAGCGTTTGTCGCAACGTATAAAAGAAACGGCGTATTATTTATATGGGGCGAATATTACAGATGATGCAGGCTTAAATGCAAATAAAAGCTTTACAAACATGGATTATGCAACAATTGTATGATGAAAAAGGTATTCGTCATTATGATATGTTTGGAGTTTCAAGTAATGCAGAAGATCATACAGGTATTACTAAGTTTAAACAATCTTTTGATCCAATTTTAGTGGAATATATTGGAGAGTTTGATTTACCGATTAATCGTTTCTGGTTTACAATGTTTCAAGATGTTGCACCAAAAAGTGATGGAATGGAAAAGAAAACTATTAATGCGCCGTTCGTAAATGGTGTATCGCCCCAAATGTTAGCATGAAGGCTGCTTTTTGGGGTCTTTTTTTATGTTCGCTTTTTAGATATCTTTTTAAGATTTTTTTGAGAGTTATGGTACAATTATAAGACGAGTTTAATGAGAGGTGGTAGATAAATGAAACAAAAATCTAACGTTGAAAAAAATGTTATTTATTTCGTTATTAACAGCTCAAGGAATTATTTTTGAGTTTACTAGAACAAGCGATTCCTTTTCCTTTTGCGTTTGCTCCGGGAGCTAAATTAGGAGTTGCCAATATTATTACTGTCATCGGTTTATATACATTATCCTTACAAGAAGTGGTATTAGTAGTATTACTTAGAACATTGTTAACAGCTTTATTAGGGGGTACTTTTTCTACTTTATTGTATAGTAGCGCAGGAGCGGCGTTTAGTTTGTTAGGAATGTTGCTCGTTAAACAATTAGGAGCGAAACGTGTGAGTTTAATTGGCGTAAGTGCAACGGGAGGAATCTTACATAATTTTTGGTCAATTAATCATCGCAAGTTTTATTGCTAAATCTTGGACAGTACTGTTATATTTACCGGCTATGTCGATTGTAGGGATTTTTTTGCGGGTATTGCAATTGGAATTGCGGCAAATTATGCTTTAAATCATGTGAAGATATTAAAAACATATCGTGAAAAACAAGAAATGTAAATTTATGAAAGCTTATGAAAAGGTTAAAAAAATAATTAGACAAAACCATTGATTTTTATACTATAATGCTTAAGTGAAAAAATTACAAAACGAGAGGGGATTTCTAATGACGAAAAAAAATATTGTTGTTATTGGTGCAGGATTTGCAGGGGTAGCAGCAACAAAGAAATTATCACGTCATTTCAGAAAAGATAAAGATGTTACAATTACTTTAATTGATAAACATCCATATTTAACATACATGACGGAGTTACATGAAGTAGCTGGAGGTCGTGTAGAACCAGAAGCAATTCAATATGATTTACAAAAACTATTTGCTCGTTCAAAAAATGTTCAATTAGTAACGGACAAAGTAGTAAGCTTAGATAAAACTAAAAAAAGTTGTTACAACAACTTACAAATCTTTCCAATATGATTATTTAGTAATCGGTATGGGTGGAGAAGCAAACGACTTTGGTGTACAAGGTGTGAAAGAACACGGATTTACATTATGGTCAATGGAAGATGCGATTAAAATGCGCGAACACATTATTCGTTGTGTAGAACGTGCAGCTAAAGAGCATGTAACTCCAAAACGCCGTGCTTTATTAACATTTACAGTATGTGGTGCTGGATTTACTGGGGTAGAATTAGTCGGTGAAATTATGGACTGGATTCCAGTATTAGCAAAACAATACAACTTAGATGAAAGTGAATTCTCACTATACATCGTTGAAGCAGTTCCAACTATTTTTAAATATGTTAGATGAAAAAGATGCTGCTAAAAGCTGAAAAAAATTCATGACTGGCCGTGGCATTAAAGTCATTAAAGGAAACGGAATTGAAGAAGTAAAAGAAAACAGCATTCGTTTAGTAGACGGTACTGTTATTCCAACTTACTCATTATTCTGGACAGCTGGTGTTAAAGCGAATACTGAATCTGAAGTGTTCGGATTCAAATCTGCTCGTGCAGGCCGTTTAGTTGTAAATGAATTCATGCAAGTAGATGGAGAAGAAAACATTTATGCAATCGGGGACTTAGCATACTACGAAGAACCTGATAAAGAAAAATCGTCCAACTCCACAAATCGTTCAAGCTGCTGAGCAAACTGGACATACTGCAGCAAAAAAATATTATTGCCGATGTGGAAAATTCTGCAAAAAGTTGCTTATAAAGGAAAAATATGATGGATTCATGGTTTCAATTGGATCTCATTATGGTGTAGCTTTCTTAATGGGCAAATATCACTTGAGTGGATTCTTTGCAATGTTGATGAAACATTTAGTAAAACATTAAGTACTTCTTAGAAATCTTCTCATTATATTATGCAATTCAATACGTATTCCACGAATTCTTCCACATTAAAGATCGTCGTAATATCTTCCGTGGACACTTTATCTCGTTACGGAAATGTTCTTTTGGGCATTACCATTACGTTTATTCTATGGTGGAATGTGGACAATCGAAGGATTGAAGAAAATCTTTGGTCTTTGGGGTGCACATAGCTGGATTGATGGAACACATTTAGCATTCCCATTCCCTTGGTTATTAGAACCAACAAGTGCAGCAAGTGGAGCTGCTGAAACAGTTGCAGCAGCAAGTGGAGCAGCAACTCAAACAGTGGCAGAAGTAGCAACTTCATTTGGATTTAACTATTCATATGGTGAACAACCAATGATGGTATTAGATAAAAATGCCAGACTGGTTTTGCTTCAATTATGCAAATTATGATTCCAAACGTTGAAGTAGCTCATGTGATGCAAACAATTATGTCATTTGTAGAATTAGCGATTGGTTTAGCAATTATGGCTGGATTCTTAACATGGATTGTTAATGCAGTAACAGTTGGATTAGTAACAACATTTGTATTGTCAGGTATGTTCTACTGGGTAAATATGTGGTTTATCCCAGCAGCCATTGCTTTAATGAATGGTTCAGGACGTGCATTTGGTCTAGATTACTACTTCATTCCATGGTTCCAAAAAAACTGCTGGTAAATGGTGGTATGGAACTTCGAAACATATTTATGGTTTCGGTGCAGATAAACAAGAACGTTAAATAAGATAAAAAGTCGGCTTTGCCGGCTTTTTTTGTCTATAGTGATTGGAGAAAAAAAATTATGGAAATGATTCATTCAATGTGGAATGAATACCCGTTTTTTTAAAACAAGAATTATTAGCCATTCGTCAGTTAATGTTAGATAGTGTTGAAATGGAAGATGAAGATATTCACCAAGCGATTGTAGAGATGTTACAGCAAGGCGGGAAAAATGATTCGTCCTGCTTATCTAACATTATTTGCTAACTGGAGTAATAATGCGAACTGGCAACAAGTAAGAGCTGTTGCAGCTGCTTTAGAATTACTACATGTCGCAACATTGCTCCATGACGATGTCATTGATGAAGCAGATATGAGGAGAGGGCGAGAAACGCTGAATGCTCGTTATGGAAATCGTGTAGCGATTTATGCTGGAGATTTTTGTTTTAACAAGTTGCTATCAACTTCTTTCCACTCATTTATCTGATTTAGAAGGAATTATACTTCCAACTAATGGAATGGCAAGAGTTGTAGAAGGCGAATTAGCACAAATGCGAAATCGTTATCGCTATGATTTAGGGCTTCAAGAATATTTGAAACGAATCGAAGGGAAAAACAGCTCAATTATTTATGGTTAGTTGTTATATGGGCGCAAAAATTAGGACAAATGGATGATGCTCTTAGAGCAAAGAAAAATTGGTCAACAAATTGGTATGGCGTTTCAAATTTTTAGATGATATTTTTAGATTATCAAGTAACTCCTCAAGAGTTTGGAAAAACCTGTTTTTAGAAGATGTTGCGCAAAGGAATTTATACAGCGCCATTAATTTATGCCTTGGAAAAAGAGTCTCAGAAAATCATTCCATTGCTAGAAAAAAACAAGAGATTTCTGAACAAGAGAAATTGTTACTAAGAAAATTAGTGCAGGATTCTGGTGGGGTGCAAAAAGCACAACAATTAGCAATGCAATATACGAAACAAGCATTATCTCAAATTGAGCGTTTGCCTAAAAAGTGATATGAAGGCAATGTTAACGCAATTAACAAAACAATTATTAGAGCGTACAATGTAAAAAGAACTCCAATCGATAGTAATGTGGACTATTGATTGGAGTTTTTTTATGAAGATAGGATGTTTTTACTATTGTTTTACAGATATTTTTTTAGAATTTGCAATGAGTTATAGGAACATGATATAATATTACTTAAAAGAATTTACTAAAAATTCTAAAAATAAAAGAGAAAAGGATGAATAAAATGACATTCAAAAAAATCATTAGCAACAGCAGCTGTACTATTATCATCTGTAGTTGTTTTAACTGCATGTGGTGGAGGTTCAAAATCAACTACTTCATCAACTTCTTCTGAAAAAACGACTCAAGCAGCAAAATCAACTGCTTCAGGAGAATTAAAAGACGGTACTTACAAATTAGTATCTGAAGCTGACAAACGTGGTTGGCATGTAGAATTTACGATCGTAGTTGAAGGCGGGAAAAATCAAATCTTCTGACTATGACAACTTAAACAAAGATGGTAAACGTAAATCAGAAGATGAAGCTTATGAAAAAAACAAATGAAAGATAAAATGGGTACAGGCCCTGCAGAATACTTTAAAAGCATACAACATTGGATTAGTAGAAAAACAAAATCCAAAAGATGTTGAAGTAGTATCAGGAGCAACTCAAGCTCACACTTCATTTGTAGAATATGCAAATAAATTAATTGAAGCAGCTCAAAAAGGTGACACTAAAGAAATTAAAGTGGCAGCACCTCAAGGCTAATTTTAATTTGATGATAAACCGAGCTTAGGCTCGGTTTTTTTCTTTTGAAATAGGAGTTTAGCTTGAGTTATTGTGAAAAAAATTTAGTAGACTATTTGAATGGAATTTATACAATTAAGGAGAGATATATGAAAATCAATAAATGGTTGTTAGTGACAACTCTTGCCTTAAGTTCAATTGGATTAGTGAGTTGCCAACAAAAGAAAGTTCAAGATGCAGAGGTTGTTTCATCAGCTTCCGTGAAAAACACCAAGAGAAATTATTAAGTCTCCTGTGAAGAAAAACAGATTTCTTATTAGGGACTGCAGTAGCATTGTCTGTCTATCATCCAAATACTGAAGATTTATTAACACGTGCTTTTGCAATGGTGAAAGATTTAGAAGCTAGAATTACTGTTAATGCTAGTGGGTCTGAAGTAGATGCGATTAATGAGGCAGCAGGAGACCATGCAGTTGCTGTCAGCGATGAAGTGTATGACCTTATTAAACAAGGGCTAGCTTATAGTGAAGAATTTGATGGTAGTTTTGATATTACGGTAGGACCATTAACAAGTTTATGGAGAATCGGGTTCCCAGATGCTAGAAAACCATCCCAAAAAGAAATTGATGATGCATTGCCATTAGTAAATTATAAAAAAATGTCGTTTTAAATGATGAAGAAAAAAAGTGTTTATTTAACTCAAAAAGGCATGTTATTAGATTTAGGTGGAATTGCAAAAGGGTTCATTGCGGATCAATTATGGAATTTCTTTAAAAAGAAGGAGTGACAACAGCAGTTCTTGATTTAGGGGAAATATTGTCGTAATGGGTGGTTCTCCTGCACGAGATGGGGTCGCTTGGAATGTTGGATTGCAAGATCCATTAGAAAGTCGCGGTAAAACTTTAGGAACGATTTTAGAAAAAAAGAAAAAGACAATTGTTACCTCTGGGATTTATGAACGATATTTAGAAGTAGATGGTAAAACCTATCATCATATTTTTAAATCCAAAAAAACAGGATATCCATATGAAAATGATATTGCAGGAGTTTCGATTATTGTCTCAAGTTCTACTCGTGGAGATGCGTTATCGACGTCTATGTTTTTCGATTGGTGTAGAAGAAGGGTTGAAATATGTCAATCAAAAAGATGATGTAGATGCAGTTTTTCATGACTAGAGATAAGAAAGTCTATGTTTCTAATTCGATTAAAAAAATGCGTTTAAACTAACGAATGATCAATATACATGGGAAGGGACGCATTAATATGAAAGATATCATTGAATTAGTGGAGTTAAGAACAAAAATTGCTAGTATCATTCCTTTTTGTAGTTGGATTACTCTATTCAATTTGGACATTTGGGAATTTCAATGCAGTAAATATGGTGTTGTTCTTTTTTGGAATGGTATGCTTCGATATGGCAACAACTGTTATGAATAATTTAATGGATTATGTCAAAGCAAAAAAATGAAACATATCGCCAAGAAGAAAATATTATTGGGACTTCGTTTTTAACGGTAAAACAAGCTGCAATGATTTTTCGGAAGTTTAGTCGGTGTTGCAACCATTATTGGAATCATTTTAGTAATGCGTACGAATATCATTTTTATTATTTGTCGGTGCACTTTGTTTTTATGATTGGGATTTTTTTATACTTTTTGGTCCGATTCCAATTTCAAGAATGCCATTAGGGGAAGTATTGTCTGGAGTGACAATGGGATTTGGAATTTTTTTGGATTGTGATTTTTTTAAATTCTCCAGAAGCCAGTTTTGCATGGATGGGATTAGAAGAAGGAATGTTGGTCGTCCGATTAGCATTGTTAGATCACTTTAAGGTAGCACTACTTTCATTGCCGTTAGTATGTACGATTGCAAATATTATGTTAAGTAATAATTTATGTGATTTAGAAACAGATATTACGAACCACCGCTATACATTGGTGTATTATATTGGAAAAAGTAACAGCATTAAAGTTATATCAAGGACTTTATCTGATTAGTTTTTATAGCTATGGTGTTAGCAGTTGTATTTAAAAATCGCACCGATTTTAATGATAGGAACTCTAGTAGTAGGGATTCCAGTGTATAAAAAAACATTCAACTCTTTATTCAAAAAAACAAGAGAAAAGAACAACTTTTGCATTAGCTATTAAAAAAATATGTTAATGATTCATATCATGCAAATGGTATTATTAGTCATTAGTGTGATATTTTTTTCGCTAAGGCTTGACAATTGGCACTGAGAATTTTTATGATTGAGAAGATAGGATACATGTAGAAGAAAGAGAGTAGTGAAAATATGGCACAAAAGAAAGCAGCGTTGGCATGCAGTGTATGTGGTTCAAGAAACTATACACTGACTTTAGGGCAAAAATAAGCGTGTCGAACGTTTAGAGTTAAAAAAATTCTGTAAGTTTTGCAATAAACAAACACTACATCGAGAAACAAAATAATCGAGAGGAGAAGTTTCGAATGCGTTTTTTTAGTAAATGTTGTTAAAGAAATGAAGAGAGTAACATGGCTAACTGGTAAAGAAGTTAATAAATATACATTAACAGTTGTTATGGCAGTATTACTTGCGTTAGGATTTTTTTCACAGTAGTGGATTTTTGCGATTGCAAGTGCGTTTAAATTAATTATTAAATAATTCGCAAGAGTTATAAAATAGTGGTATAATGAATTCAAGCAAAAAAACCTTCAAGTAAGAAGGTTTTTTTGTATGAACAAATAATAGGAGGAATTACGATGAGTAATGCAGCAAAAAGAATGGTATGTATTACATACTTATTCAGGATATGAAAACAAAGTAAAATCAAATATTGAATTACGTATTAGTTCAATGGGTATGGAAGAAAATATTTTTTTAGAGTAATTGTTCCAGAGGAAGAAGAAGTAGAAGTAAAAGATGGAAAAGAGAAAGTTACGATTAACAAAAACTTTCCCAGGTTATGTATTAGTTGAAATGATTATGTCTGACCAAGCATGGTATGTTGTACGTAACACTCCAGGTGTAACAGGGTTTGTGGGGTCTCACGGAGCAGGTTCTAAACCATCTCCATTATTACCGGAAGAAGTGGATACATTATTAGGTCGCTTAGGAGTACCAACTCATGCACCAGTAGATTTACACGCTAAAGTAGGAGATTATGTCATTATTACTGAAGGTGCTTTTTGATGGTATGAGTGGTAAAGTGACAGAAATTGATGATGAAAAAAACAAAAAAAGTTAAAGTAACGATTGAAATGTTTGGTCGTGAAACTGTTGCGGAATTAGAATTCTATCAAGTGAAAGAAGATGACTCTTACTAATGCGAGAAAGCATGTTAGATCGTTTTTGTACGATATGCAAAGATTAATACAAGAAGTGATTTAAACTCATCTGCTGTGCCAACAACAAAGAGTCAGTTAGATTTTTTACAAATGTTGAAACAGGAATTGAAGGGATTAGGCTTTTCAAATATTTCTTTAGATTTAAAAAGATGCTTATTTAGTAGCTTGCATTCCGAGTAATTTGCCAGAAGGTAAAACAGCACCATCAATTGGATTTGTAGCACATGTCGACACTGCAGATTTTTAATGCTGAAAATATACAACCTCAAGTACATTTGAATTATGATGGCGAAGATGTATTGTTGAATTCTGAATTAGGACTGATGATGCGAGTAGAAGAGTTTCCTAATTTGAAAAATTATATCGGGCAAACGCTTATCACAACAGATGGAACAACTTTATTAGGTGCAGATGATAAAAGCTGGATTAGTTTCAATATTAGAAGCAGCCATCGATTTATTAGTTAACCCAGAAATTTCACATGGAGACATTTGGGTAGCTTTTGGACCAGATGAAGAAATCGGAAAAGGTGCACATCGCTTTAAAAGCAGAAAGAATGCCAGCACAATTTGCTTATACATTAGATAGTGGTGTAGTAGGAAAATTAGAGTACGAAACTTTTAATGCAGCAAGAGCAGTCGTAAAAATTAATGGAACAAGTGTACACCCAGGTCAAGCGAAAGATGTTATGGTAAATGCCCTTGCAGAAGCTGCTAAACTTTTTTCAAAATTACCAGAGCAGGAAGTTCCAGAAAAAACAAGTGGCTATGAAGGTTTCTATATGCTTGCTAAACAATCTGGAAATATTGGAATGGTAGAATCGGAATATATTATTCGAGATCATTCGATGGAGAAATTCCAAGAACGAAAAGAAACATTTGCTAAAATTGTAGAAGAACAAAATGCATCTTATGATGTTCCAAGAATTGAATGTCATATTTATGATGAATACTATAATATGTATGAAGTGTTAAAAGAAGATATGACTTCAGTAGAAGTAGCAAAAGAAGCATATCGCCAATGTGGGATTGAACCAGATATCCAACCGTTTAGAGGTGGAACAGATGGATGTATTATTACCTTTAAAGGAATTCCAACACCAAATTTATTTACAGGTGCAGAAAACTTACATGGACAATATGAATTCGTCACATTGGAAAGTATGGAAAAAGCAAAAAGAAGTTGTATTAACAATTATCCAAAAATATTATCAAATAAAAAAATAGCCCTCAGATGTGAAAAGTCTGAGGGCTTTAAATATGAAGTAGAGATGTTCTGAGAAAGAATAAAAGCTTATCAAACAACTCAACCTAGTGCCGAAAGCAGGGATCGAACCTGTGATCTACGCGTTACGAGTGCGTTGCTCTGCCAACTGAGCTATTTCGGCTTGATAAATATAGTATACTCCTCCTAAAAAAACAGAAGTAAATAAGAGAAATACTATAAAATCAATGTTTTAGAAGGAAAGGAAAATAAAGAGAAAAAAATATTTTTAAAAAAATATAAAAAAAAGTTACAAAAAAAGACTTGAAAAAGTAACTCTAGCTATGGTAAATTATAAACACTGTTAACGAACGTTCGCTTATGAAGCGATTACGAAAAAAATAAATTTCAAATAAATTTAAAAAAAGTTGTTGACAGAGAAAAAAACACCTATGATAATATATAGGAGTTGTCGCGATAAGCGACGTTGACCTTTGAAAAACTAAACAAAGAAGACAAACCAAATGTGTAGGGACTTCACGAAAGTGAAGAAACAACAATTTCTTTTTCTCTAAGGAGAAAAACAATAAGTCAGTAATTAAAATGAGCTTTCAAAAAGCTTATGAATTTATTTTTCATGAGAGTTTGATCCTGGCTCAGGACGAACGCTGGCGGCGTGCCTAATACATGCAAGTCGAACGAGAGCGACCGGTGCTTGCACTGGTCAATCTAGTGGCGAACGGGTGAGTAACACGTGGGTAACCTGCCCATCAGAGGGGGATAACATTCGGAAACGGATGCTAAAAACCGCATAGGTTCTTGAGTCGCATGACCCGAGAAGGAAAAAGAGGCTTCGGCTTCTGCTGATGGATGAACCCGCGGTGCATTAGCTAGTTGGTGAGGTAACGGCTCACCAAGGCCGTGATGCATAGCCGACCTGAGAGGGTGATCGGCCACATTGGGACTGAGACACGGCCCAAACTCCTACGGGAGGCAGCAGTAGGGAATCTTCCGCAATGGACGCAAGTCTGACGGAGCAACGCCGCGTGAGTGAAGAAGGATTTCGGTTCGTAAAACTCTGTTGTTAGAGAAGAACAGCGCATAGAGTAACTGTTATGCGTGTGACGGTATCTAACCAGAAAGCCACGGCTAACTACGTGCCAGCAGCCGCGGTAATACGTAGGTGGCAAGCGTTGTCCGGATTTATTGGGCGTAAAGCGAGCGCAGGCGGTCAATTAAGTCTGATGTGAAAGCCCCCGGCTCAACCGGGGAGGGTCATTGGAAACTGGTTGACTTGAGTGCAGAAGAGGAGGTGGAATTCCATGTGTAGCGGTGAAATGCGTAGATATATGGAGGAACACCAGTGGCGAAGGCGACTCTCTGGTCTGTAACTGACGCTGAGGCTCGAAAGCGTGGGTAGCAAACAGGATTAGATACCCTGGTAGTCCACGCCGTAAACGATGAGTGCTAAGTGTTGGAGGGTTTCCGCCCTTCAGTGCTGCAGTTAACGCATTAAGCACTCCGCCTGGGGAGTACGACCGCAAGGTTGAAACTCAAAGGAATTGACGGGGACCCGCACAAGCGGTGGAGCATGTGGTTTAATTCGAAGCAACGCGAAGAACCTTACCAAGTCTTGACATCCTTTGACCACTCTAGAGATAGAGCTTTTCCCTTCGGGGACAAAGTGACAGGTGGTGCATGGTTGTCGTCAGCTCGTGTCGTGAGATGTTGGGTTAAGTCCCGCAACGAGCGCAACCCTTATTACTAGTTGCCAGCATTGAGTTGGGCACTCTAGTGAGACTGCCGGTGACAAACCGGAGGAAGGTGGGGATGACGTCAAATCATCATGCCCCTTATGACTTGGGCTACACGTGCTACAATGGATGGTACAACGAGCAGCGAACTCGCGAGGGTAAGCGAATCTCTTAAAGCCATTCTCAGTTCGGATTGTAGGCTGCAACTCGCCCTACATGAAGCCGGAATCGCTAGTAATCGCGGATCAGCACGCCGCGGTGAATACGTTCCCGGGTCTTGTACACACCGCCCGTCACACCACGAGAGTTTGTAACACCCAAAGTCGGTGAGGTAACCTTACGGAGCCAGCCGCCCTAAGGTGGGATAGATGATTGGGGTGAAGTCGTAACAAGGTAGCCGTATCGGAAGGTGCGGCTGGATCACCCTCCTTTCTAAGGATAACATCTAATGTTAAGACGTTAGATGAATACGGAACCCTACAGGTTGAAATCTTTGTTTAGTTTTTGAGAGGTTAACTCTCAACTCGACCTTTGAAAACTGAATACTATATCACAAATGAAACCAAAAATTTACCGAGAGTTAGAGAAATCTAACGAAAAAGAGTTTTTTTAACAAGAAGCAACGCGACCATAATGGTTAAGTGAATAAGGGCGCACGGTGAATGCCTTGGCACTAGGAGCCGATGAAGGACGGAACGAACACCGATATGCTTTGGGGAGCTGTAAGTAAGCTAAGATCCAGAGATTTCCGAATGGGGGAACCCAACACCCGTGATGGGGTGTTACGCATAAGCGCAGGCTTATGACGAGGTAGACGCGGGGAACTGAAACATCTCATTACCCGCAGGAAGAGAAAGAAAAATCGATTCCCTGAGTAGCGGCGAGCGAAACGGGAAGAGCCCAAACCAGTGTGCATGCACACTGGGGTTGTAGGACTTTCAACAACGTGTATGACAATCTGTAGCAGAACCCTGTTGGAAAGCAGGACCAAAGAAGGTGACAGTCCTGTATGCAAAACGGAAAGTTGACACAAGAGAGCACCTGAGTACGGCGGGACACGAGGAATCCCGTCGGAATCCGCCAGGACCATCTGGCAAGGCTAAATACTACCTAGTGACCGATAGTGAACCAGTACCGTGAGGGAAAGGTGAAAAGAACCCCGGGAGGGAGTGAAAGAGTACCTGAAACCGTGTGCTTACAAGTAGTCAGAGCCCGTTAATGGGTGATGGCGTGCCTTTTGTAGAATGAACCGGCGAGTTACGTTAACATGCGAGGTTAAGATGAAGAGTCGGAGCCGTAGCGAAAGCGAGTCTGAATAGGGCGAGTTGAGTATGTTGACGTAGACCCGAAACCAAGTGATCTACCCATGTCCAGGTTGAAGGTGCGGTAAAAACGCACTGGAGGACCGAACCAGGGCACGTTGAAAAGTGCTTGGATGAGGTGTGGGTAGCGGAGAAATTCCAATCGAACTTGGAGATAGCTGGTTCTCTCCGAAATAGCTTTAGGGCTAGCCTCGGAATGAAGAATCGTGGAGGTAGAGCACTGTTTTGGACTAGGGGCCCATCTCGGGTTACCGAATTCAGATAAACTCCGAATGCCATGTATTTATGTCCGGGAGTCAGACTGCGAGTGATAAGATCCGTAGTCGAAAGGGAAACAGCCCAGACCACCAGCTAAGGTCCCAAAAATATCTGTTAAGTGGAAAAGGATGTGGGGTTGCACAGACAACTAGGATGTTGGCTTAGAAGCAGCCATCATTCAAAAGAGTGCGTAATAGCTCACTAGTCGAGTGACCCTGCGCCGAAAAATGTAACGGGGCTAAACAGATTACCGAAGCTGTGGATTCAGTTTATAACTGAGTGGTAGGAGAGCGTTCTAAGGGCGAAGAAGCATGACCGTAAGGACATGTGGAGCGCTTAGAAGTGAGAATGCCGGTATGAGTAGCGAAAGACGGGTGAGAATCCCGTCCACCGAATGACTAAGGTTTCCTGGGGAAGGCTCGTCCTCCCAGGGTTAGTCGGGACCCTAAGGCGAGGCCGAAAGGCGTAGTCGATGGATAACAGGTTGATATTCCTGTACTTCTGTTAATTGTTTGAGCAATGGAGGGACGCAGGAGGCTAAGTTGAGCGTACGACTGGAAATGTACGTCCAAGCAGCGAGTCCGCTGATGAGTGAAATGCTTGTCACACACGGGGTGAGCTGTGATGGGGAGCGAAATAAAGTAGCGAAGCAACTGACGTCACACTGCCGAGAAAAAGCTTCTAGTGAGATTAACAGAACCCGTACCGCAAACCGACACAGGTAGTTGAGTGGAGAACACTAAGGTGAGCGAGCGAACTCTCGTTAAGGAACTCGGCAAAATGACCCCGTAACTTCGGGAGAAGGGGTGCTGGTAGAAATACCAGCCGCAGTGAATAGGCCCAGGCGACTGTTTATCAAAAAAACACAGGTCTCTGCAAAATCGAAAGATGACGTATAGGGGCTGACGCCTGCCCGGTGCTGGAAGGTTAAGAGGAGAGGTTAGTCCTTTAGGGCGAAGCTTTGAATTGAAGCCCCAGTAAACGGCGGCCGTAACTATAACGGTCCTAAGGTAGCGAAATTCCTTGTCGGGTAAGTTCCGACCCGCACGAAAGGCGTAACGATCTGGGCACTGTCTCAACGAGAGACTCGGTGAAATTATAGTACCTGTGAAGATGCAGGTTACCCGCGACAGGACGGAAAGACCCCATGGAGCTTTACTGTAGTTTGATATTGAGTGTTTGTGTGACATGTACAGGATAGGTAGGAGCCGAAGAGATGGGAACGCCAGTTTCCAAGGAGGCAATGGTGGGATACTACCCTTGTTACATGAACCCTCTAACCCGCACCTAGAAGCAAGGTGGGAGACAGTGTCAGACGGGCAGTTTGACTGGGGCGGTCGCCTCCTAAAAATGTAACGGAGGCGCCCAAAGGTTCCCTCAGAATGGTTGGAAATCATTCGAAGAGTGTAAAGGCAGAAGGGAGCTTGACTGCGAGACCAACAAGTCGAGCAGGGACGAAAGTCGGGCTTAGTGATCCGGTGGTACCGTATGGAAGGGCCATCGCTCAACGGATAAAAGCTACCCTGGGGATAACAGGCTTATCTCCCCCAAGAGTTCACATCGACGGGGAGGTTTGGCACCTCGATGTCGGCTCA